>Ga0134121_10000050_pt1 | contig 126564 bp, 88 predicted proteins | sample KB301_FD_96463 | JGI IMG/M metagenome (GOLD analysis project Ga0134121, IMG submission 96463) | Terrestrial soil microbial communities without Nitrogen fertilizer from Kellogg Biological Station, Michigan, USA - KB3-0-1 | ecosystem: Environmental > Terrestrial > Soil > Unclassified ... | reverse complement strand
TCAATCCGGTATCCTACCACAAACTTTATTTTCTCGGGCGTGTAGAGCAGTAAATTTTTATCTCCAAGTATCGTAGCATTGAGATCAAGTCCAAAGGAGAGTGCAGCGTAAATCGTTTTCCCGGCATACCCGATTGCGTCACGCGTTACAAGTTTGGGCGCGATGACCACAAGGTTTTGAAAGAGATTTAGCGAATCACGTTGCGACTCTCCCAGGCTAAAAGTGATTCCCGGAGTTAAGGAAAGAGTGATCATGAAATGATGCGGAAATACAAATGTGTAAGCATATCCACCGGTTAATCCGCCACTAAATACAGTAGCTTGTGATGTGACCTGATTAGGATCAAAAAGTGAAGAAAATTCTAATGGAATGATTGAATCTTTTCCTGTAATGCTGATGTTTGAAAAGAATCCTCCGATCATGGGTGAGCCGGCGCTTCGCTTCTGAATTTTTGTACCAATAAAGGATGAGTTGAAAGAGAAGCGCCTGTAATTGAAAAGATAATTATAGTTCACACCAAAGTTGAAAACGTTGATGTCGTTCCGTGCAATGTTTACGGTTTTCCCTTCAATGTCGGCAGACTCTGTAAAACCATTATTGATTTGAAAAGTAACGTCCACAACATTCTGGTTACTGTACATGGACCCGATAAAATTAAATCCCGTTGTATGCTGATCCTGGGCTACGCTGCTTTTGTACACATCCCATCCAAGATCAATGGCCAGGTCACGGAATGATAAACCCAGGCCGGCTGCAACCTTGGTTTCAGGAATAAATGAAATGCGATGGTTCCAGTTAGAATGAAATAAATAAAAAGTATTTGTCTTCAGGGCGCTGAAAACTCTCACACTCCATTTGGAAGAATATCCTCCAATATAATTTGTATCAGGAGGAATTAGCGATGACTGCTGTGCAAAGGTCTTATGACAATTAACAGCTACGCCCAGCGCTATAACAATGATTGCTATAAATTTTTTTTTCATGGTAAGAATACCAGATCACAGGACTCCTTCAACAATCATCATTCCTCCTTTGGAAGAAGGCGAAACGCTGAAATAAATCGGGGGATTGCTGAATTCAAGTGAATTTTATTCCACAAAAATTTCATCGCAGAAAACCCATGCATTTTCTCCGGCGCTCACATGCCATGATGGAAGCTTGCCGTAGTTGTGAGCTATAATTTTTATGTAGCGCGCTTTGATCCGGATTACGGGGATTTGAAGCGTAGTCACTTGTACAGATTCGTTTTTTGATAATAAGTTTGAAGAAGTAACTGAATTCGCATTATCATGAAAATTTGTTCCATCGGAAGAGAACATTACTTCAAATGCCTTCGGAAAGAAAATCCATGGGCTCTGATCCTGTAAAAACTCTGCACCTACTTTTGAGATTAAAGTTTCTTTTCCGAGATCTACAATCAACTCCATATCATCACCCCACCAGCCCTGCCATTGACCGTTACGGAAATCTTTTGTTCCTGATTCTTCATCTGCCAAAGTCATGTTTCCGCTTCCTGCGTATTGAGAGTTGTAGTTGGTGAGGTAAGTGACTTTGTAGTTTTTGCTGGTCTTGCGGAAAGTGGCTGTTACGACCTTGCTTTGGAAGCCATGGTCATCAACTGCAATTGCTTTTATTGTTTGAGAAGAATTGATTGTGAAGGGCGTTGAATATTGTTCAGAAGCCGGATTGGGTTCACTACCATCCCGGGTAAAATAAATTTTTAATCGGGGAGAATATGAAAGCATTGTTACATTCATCTGATCGCTGAAAGAATTCGAGTAAGATTGGATTACCGGATCTATTATCAGAGAACTCTGCATGAAGGGTGCGATCTTAAAATTCGAATTGACTTTTGGATTTGAACCCATTTCGAATATTAGTGAATCGCCATTGAGAATAATACTATGAGGCCAGAAGTAGCCGGCATCTTCTATTGATTTTCCATTCTCTGTGATTGACTGAATATATTTATTATCTAAAGAATTATTTTTTGCAATGAGCGTAAAAATTTTTTGATTCTCCAGATGAATTTTCACTTCAGTGAACAAGGGAGAGCCAATTGCATAATAAGGAGAAGCCGGGGTCACTTCATAAAGCCCCATTGCACTCATAACATACCATGCGCTCATCTGCCCGCAATCTTCATTGCCGATCAATCCGTCTGTTGCATCTGTATACATCGTCATGATTTGGCGAACGCGCTCTTGTGTTTTCCATGGTACTCCGCAATAATCATAGAGATAAGCCATGTGATGGCTCGGTTCATTGCCTTGTGCATACTGCCCGATCATTCCGCTGATGTCACTTTGTTCTCTTCCTTCAGTTTGAGACGAAACAGAAAAAAGTGAATCCAGCTTTGCATCAAACTTCTCTGCTCCTCCCATCATAGAAATCAAATCATATATGTCCTGTGGAGCGGCAAACAAATATTGCCATGCATTCGCCTCAGTGTAATTTCCATTCACTTCAAATGGATTGAACGGAGAATACCATCCGCCATTTTTTTTTGGTCGCATGAAGCCGCGCTTCCAGTCGAAAATATTTTTCCAATATTGCCCGCGATGATTGTATTCAATAAAGATTGACCAATATTCCTTTTGTTCATCTGAATTGAGAGATGAATTGTATATCTTATAGGCCAATTGTGAAATGCACCAGTCATCATAAGCATACTCCAGCGTTTTTGAAACCGATTCCCCTTCATCTTCCATACTGATGTATCCGCGATCTTTGTATGCTTTTAATCCGCGATCATCGAGTTCAGCACTGTGCTTCATGGCTTCGAGCGCTTTTTTGTAATCGAACCTGATCCCTTTCATCGCTGCATCGGTGATAACAGAAACAGAATGATAGCCAATCATGCATTCCGTTTCATTCGATGATAATTCCCACACGGGCAAGCGCCCGCCTTGCTCGTACTCGAGAAGAAATGTGTTGATGAAGTCAGCAGTGCGTTTCTGATCAATAATGGTGAGCAGCGGATGCAGGGCACGATACGTATCCCATAGCGAGAACACAGTGTAATAATCATGACCGGGCTCGAGCTGGTGCACTTTGAAATCTCTTCCCAAATATTTTCCATCCACATCATTGGCGAGTGACGGATGAATCATACAGTGATATAAGGCTGTGTAGAAAATTTTTTTATGCTCTTCATTGCTGGTGCTCACTTCAATTTTACTCAACTCTTTACTCCACGCGGCTTGAGCATCAGCTTTTACTTTTTCAAAATCCCAGCCGGGTAATTCTGCTTCAAGATTTTTCATGGCGCCATCAGTACCGGTTTGCGAGATCGCAACTTTCACGAGCATGTCCTTTGAATTCGCAGGGTCAAATCCAAAAGCTGCCTTCAGGTTCTTACCATGAACTTCTGTAACAATGAAGGTTTCATTGTAAAGCACAGTATCATTAATGGAATAGCCGAACATTTTAATCGGCTCCGAAAATTTCATCGCGAAATACACAACCTGGTTTTGCGCCCACGCTTGCGATCGGCGATAGCCGACAACAGTGTAGGAGTCGAGAACATGAAAATAGGAATCAAGCACCTTGTCGCGGTGATTGAGATCAAGTATGATGTTCTTCATGTAGCCCCTCTCATAATGGTAGTGATGAAAGCCAACGCGTGCCGTGGCTGTTAATTCCACGCGGATATCATCATCATCCAATTCCACGGAATAGTATCCCGGAGAAGCTTTTTCATTCTTATGAGAAAAGGCAGAAGCATATCCCACTTTGTAATCTCCATTATATACAGGTTGCATCACTATATTGTTAATCGTGGGCATTAACAAAATATCTCCGTAATCACTCACACCCGTTCCGCTAAGGTGGGTATGCGAAAAACCATAAATGACCGAATCAGAATAATGATAGCCGCTGCAGCCATCCCAGCTTCCATCAACACGCGTATCGGGTGAAAGCTGTACCATACCGAATGGCATCACTGCTCCGGGAAATGTGTGACCATGACCACCGGTACCTACAAAGGGATTGACATAACGAGTTATGTCCGGCAATTGTCCAAAAGATATTGAAGAAAAGAGGATAGGAAAAAGTCCGATCAATAAGAGGGAATAATGTTTCACCGAGCTCATGGATGCACCACAAACTTAAAAGTTCTCAGCGTATCTGAATTTCAAAATTTACTATGAGTGAAGTGAAGGCGAGACTTAGTGTGACACTCGCATCTTTGTTCTACTCCTTCGGATTCCAAAACACAATCGCGCCAGTTTAGCGAACTCTCAATTCGTGGGGATTGCTTCCCGAGAAATACGGGATAGGTCGTCGCTCTTACGCACCTGTCCTTCCCGGCGCTCCTCGCAATGACGCTTAGTTTGTCAATGGACGATCACCAATTTCCGGTTGAGAATTTCATTTCCTGCTTTAACGATCACCTGATAAATTCCGGCGGGCATATTGTTAGTCGCAAGCTTTAACTGGTGAGTTCCGGAAATAAAGTTTTCATCACGAGAGAAAAATTCTTGCCCCACCTCATTTACGACCCGAATAGAAACCTCATCAGGTTTTGAAAAGGATATTCGGAGCGTCGCAAATTCATCCGCCGGGTCCGGAAAGACAAACATGGAAAAATTATTTGCTTGTCCTGATTGAATGCCGGTAGCAACCTGAACGGGGAACTTGACAACATTTAGGACCACGCTGTCAGAATTCCGGATCACCATGCCCACCACAAACAAATGATTCACATCCCAAAGAGGAGTTGTTGAATAGGAATAACTGTAAGAAGAACCGGAATCAATTGCCAGTGGCAGACTTCCTGATGTGCCATTAAATCCGTCGAGCAGCATTCGCGCCACTGCGTTGTAATTCATCTCTGAAGCAGGAACCTGGTATGGCAAAATTTCGAAACCGCCCATAGGTCCTGCAAGCAATTCAGAATAATCATTGGTTTGATTATAAGTTGACAACGTACTGTGCACACTGTCTTCGGCAATAATTGCATTGAAACGGTAGTCCCCATTTAGTGACTCAAGAAAATTAGCGTCTATATTTATATCGAGCACATTGGTGAACGAATTGTAGACAGCAGTTCCGGAAAGTTTTACTGCGGGGGCATGAGTTATGCGTTCAATAAAATCTGATTCCAATTGAAGGGGATCAATTATAGTGTCACGATCAATGCTAACGGAGGGAAAAGCATTAAGTCCAAGCGCTAAACTATAGGACTCCACCGTCATAATATCCGATGTATGTACTGCCACTTCAACAAAATTACCAGGATAGGTGGCGGTCATGTAATCAAGAAACACAGCGCCTCTGGGGCACCAGCCACACCAGGTTCCTGTACCTTCTTCGGCGAAATACACTTTGTCTTTATCAGGAATAACACCTTCAAGAATGGTACTTGCTGAATTGTTGCCGACATTCAATTCTGTCGCTCCATTGTTTACATTGCTGATGGTGGCAGAAATGGTAGTCACACCGCTTAAGGTGGTATACGGTTGAGTAATGAAGAAGGAATAACTTTCAAGCGCTTGTATGTTTACGCCGCTCACTGTTTCAGTAAAGTTTGAATATCCATCATCAATCGTTACATCAAAAGAAGTGATCGGTTCAAGAGCTGCATTGTGAACCGTGACTTTGTGATTAAGTGGCAGGTCAGTAAAATATTTGGGAAAGGAAACGAAAGCAGGAGCAGGATTAAATTTTCCTGTAACGAGAGACATCACTTGCAGGTCGGTACCGACAGGAACTGCAGTCACTTCAACATTATCAACGCCCCATCCATGTAAGTCTCCGTTATTATCGCTGTATCGAAAACCGATTCTCACATCGCTCAAACCTATGTAAGCAGTGATGTCAATCACCTCTTTTTGCCACGCAGTTAAGTTGCTGTCGAGTGATGAAAGCAGTGTCCAGGTATTGCCACCATCAGTAGAAATTTCAACTTGTGCTGATTCAGTGATGTATTGATTTGTCTTCTTATAGAAATAGCTGTCAAAACTTAAGATGGCATTGCTTGCACTTGTCAGATCAATTGCAGGGGTGTAAAGAAATTCATCGGAGTTGTCGCAGGCACATCCTTTATCGGCCACATACACACAATAGGAGTGATAGTTAAGTGTTGATTCATCCCATGAAAGCTGCAAAGGAAATCCGAGTGTCCATCCCTGACCCCAATAATATCCCGTGCTCTCGTTGGTCCAGGTTGACGGGATTTGACCAAGGAATTCAAAGGTTTCGCCGAAAATTATTTGTGCTGAAGTTTGATATGATAATAAAAAAAAGATGAGATAAAGGAGAATCTTTTTCATGATTGAATAAGGTGATTAGAGAACTGTGATGAGTAAAGTTAGTCGACGGGTGTGAATTCATTTTGGCTTTTCGACAAAAAGGAAGTTCTAATAATAAATATCATTTCTGAGCCAAAGTCAACTTAATAAGTATCCCTCAGTGACATCACCTTCACCGGCAAATGCACATCATCAATTGCCTCTTTGGCAAACATGATCACTGTTTTCTCTTCGCCCGGCAGCATATCAAAAAAGTTGTCGCTGAATTTCACGTCTTCAAAATCATAAGAGAGAAAAACATCTTTGGCAAAAGCTTCAGTGTGAAGTGTGAGGAGATAAACATTGGGATAATCTTCATAGAGAGATTTTATTCTCGAGTAATGAATTTCGTTTTGAAGATTTGGATTGGGGAGAGCAAGGTCTTTCGGTTTTGTGAGGAAGAAATTTTTTGAAGCGATTGTTTCTTCATCCAGACTCAACTCAGCGTGCAGCAGGTAGGAAGAACTGTTAGTTCTCAGAGAACTAACCGTTCTAAGCGTCGTGACTGGAATTTTGAATAGGAGAACACTTGAATTCGCAGGAAGATGAACAATAGAATCCAGAACCGAAATTTTTTCCTCTCCGTCAAAACTCAATAACCGTACTCTCAATCTTACATTAAAATCTTTTGAAGAATCAGAAACCACATACACACTCACAGAATCATTTTCCTCCTTCATCGAAATCAAAAACGTCTTGTACAAATCGTCTTTCAACGCATATTGTAGTGCTTTCCATTTTCCATAGTAATCCTCGCTGCTCCACGATGTCACCGGCCAGCAATCATTGAGTTGCCAATACATGGTTCCCATGCATCCCGATCCATCGGGAGCTTTTGCCCTGCGGTGGGCTTCGATGGCAACAGCCATCCCATCACGTTGTAAGAGTTGAGAGACATAAACATACTTCTCGAAATCCGTCGGCACCTTATAATCTCGTTGCATGTACTCGTGAATGAGTTCGTAACCACGCGGATGCTTTTCATGAAGATTCAACACATCGCTTGCTGAGGTCTTATCAAGAGGAATTTTCTTCCAGTCATCGGGTGAAGCAAATTCATAGAAGCAATCCATCGAAGGCAGCGATTGAAATCCATATTCACTCATGAATCTTCCGACGTGAGTTTCATAAGAAGAAAACGGTTCTTCACCCCACCATACGCCCCAGTAATGTGAGTCGCCTTTCTGCAAACTTTCTTTATGTCCCCATCCAAACATTGGGGATGATTCTATGTATGCTCTTCCCGGATCGTAATCATGAACCACTTGCGGTAAAATCGTATCGAAGATTCTTTTATAGTCATTCCAAGTTTTTTCATTCACACCAGGCTTCGATTTATTTTCATCCTGAAATCCCCAGTTGTTCCATGCTTCATTGATTTCGTTGTTACCGCACCACAATGCAATGCACGGATGATTGCGCAGTCGAATCACCTGATCAATCGCTTCCTGTTTTACATTTTCTGCAAAAGCAGAGTCACCGGGAACCATCGCTCCTGCAAACATGAAATCCTGCCATACGAGAATTCCTTTCCTATCACAGTAATCATAAAATTGATCGCAGTCATAAAACGTATCGCAGTCGTAAAACTCGTCAGAAAAATAAACGCCACCCCCCCACACCCTCAGCATGTTCATGTGACAGGCGACTGCATCATCTACAAATCGCCTATAATCTTTGAAATAAACTCGAGAAAGAAAATTATCAGGAGGAATGATGTTCGCGCCTTTAATGAAGAGTGGTTGACCGTTAAGTTGAAAATAGAAGCTGCTGCCGAGTGAATCGGGTTGTTGGACGAGGTCTATTTTTTTGAGTCCAAGATTGAAGTGAAAATCATAGGCGATATTGCAGCAACTCTCAAGTGTGCCGTTACCATCATCATAAAGGAGTAACGCTAGAACTTCCGTAAGTTTTTGCTCTCCCTGATTATTTGACCACCATTTCTTTGGGTGTGCAATCTTGAAATGTGCTTTGAAATTTTTTCTCAATGAAGTGTCAATCGGATTATCCACATCAACCCAGAATGAAGAATCAGAACTCATTGCACTAATTGAAAGCCAGCTTTTTAACTTAAATGAACCTCTGAAATTCATTGCTGCTTCAGCATAAGCTGTATCGGTAGTTTCGCTGTCAATTGCAAATGAGAAATTGTCTATGATATACTCATCCCATCCAACCAACTTCACATCCTTCCAAACTCCACACGTCACCAACCTCGGTCCCCAATCCCAACCAAATTGATATTGCGCTTTGCGTTCGAATGCTTTTCCGCCTTCATCGCCGGGTAATTTGTAATCGGGTTGCGCGGCGAGTTCTTTTCCTTTCTTAACCGCAGAATAAAAATGAATGAAAAGGTGATTTGCTCCGCTGTCTGTAGCGCGACTTTCAAGTCGCTTTTCATTTTCATCGCGAACTGAAGTTCGCGTTACAATCCCCGTCACATCAACATTCCACGAGCGAAACATATTGTCGGCGCGAAGAATGAGTGAATCATTGAGATAAACATCAGCATAAGTATCAAGTCCGTCGAAGTGAAGCTCCAGATGTTTTTCAGAGAGGAAGTCCTTCCCGCAATCGAAAAAAGTTTGATACTCCCAATCTTCATTTTCCACCCACTGCACCTTGCTTTCATTGTCGCGGTAGAATGGATCGGGAATGAGTTTGTTGTCGAGGAGATCAGTGTGAACACAGCCAGGCACAGTGGCATCATACCATTTTGTGTCCCCTGCTTTTCTGAATTGCCAGTGAATGGTTGAATCGGAGTTGAGAGAAAATTCATTGGACTGTGCCCGGGCTGAAAAAAATAAACCGCAGAGGACGCAAAGGATTACGCAGAGAATAGCGCAAAGAAAACTTCGCGGAACTTTGCGATTCTTCGCGCTCTTTGCGGTTAATATTTTCATCGTTCTATCCCGTAAAAAGTTTTTTCTGCAATCTCCTTAATTTTTCGAATGCGATTCAAATCAGAAACGAAACTTCCATCCGCTAATTTCTTTTTTGCAGAGAAATGAAATTCATTCGTGTCACTCCTCTTCACAACTTCGGCAATATTCTCCTCTGTAATTCCTCCGCCTGCCATAATGGAAATCCTTCCCGCCGCCTGCTTCACCAATTGCGAAATCATTTCTGCCCCTTCTAAACAATTTGATTTTTGACCTGAGGTGAGAATGCAATCGAAGCCGAGAGTGATCAGTTGCTCTAAGGCAATAAAAGGATCTTTCACAACATCGAATGCCCTGTGAAATGTGACTCGAAGAGGGCTAATGATTTCAATTAATTCACGGCACCGGTCTTCATCAATACTGCCATCTTGCTTGAGAATTCCGAACACGATGCCTGTTGTTCTGAAGGAACCTGCACAGAATCTAGCATCATTGAGCATGGTTTGAAATTCTTCTTCCGAGTAAATGAAATCCCCGTCACGCGGACGAATGAGCACGTTTGTTTGAATGTGAACTGCATAGTTTGTTTGTTTAATGGTGTCATATAGCGGTGTAATGCCGCCCACCTCCAGTTTATCACACAACTCGATGCGATCAACACCTGCCTCTTGCGCAGCGAGTGCGGATTCGATTCCACTGGCGCAGACTTCAAGTTGAAGTTCGGGATTTGTCATAGCTATTGAGCCGAAAGGTAAAGTCAATCTTTTTGAATTCCATTCACCTCAGCGATACATAGGAGTGCTTACTGCTGAAGAATCGAATTTTATCGTGATTGTGATTTCAGAGAAGTTGTCGAAAAGCTCCATTTGTATAATCCTGGTACCACTTTGTATAAATTATTATTCTATTCCTTCATAGAAATTCACTTTAGCCTCTGATTATTCCTTATGCAGTTCCTGTGGAAACACTTTCCCTCGGTAAAAAAGAACATCATCGCTACTCTAATTTACCCTCTCAGTATTGTATCAGGACTGATCAGAGCTTTATAATACTCATAGACACATTTTGATTTTTTCGTAATTCACAAAGGCGCGTTTTTTGTCAAGAAATTATTCTCTTAAACACCACATAGATGAACCGGACATTCATTCTTTTGGCCTTTTGCGTTGCCTTGCAAAATATTTCGGTTGCACAAGAGCAAATCGGACTTCACTTCGATAATTATGCGGCATCGTCGGGCATGTTGCTAAATCCTGCGGCTACTTTCGCCAGCCCAAATCCATGGGAATTGAATATTGTGAGTGCAGGGCTTTTCGCGGAGAATAATTATGTATATCTCGATCACCAGTCGGTTCTCTCGGCGCTGCATGCATTTTCAAAGAGTACGATTCCGGATCCTCAACTAATTTTTTCGCAGCCTGGCAAGATCAAAGCGTATTCTTTGGGTTTCATTCAGGGTCCTTCTGCATTTATCAAGTTCAATCATTTCACCTTTGGGATTTTTGCCGATACGCGCTCAGCCGTAAGTGTGCTCAGCAGCAATTTTCCTTTTACTCTCGCGCTTGACTCTATTGCTTATGGGCAACTTTATCAAGTGCCTGCATTTAAAGCGACAATGATGAATTGGTCGGAGCTTGGATTTAACATCGGAACAAAGCTTAGAGGGAGTGACAACACTGCATTGAGAGGAGCCATCAACGTAAAATTTCTTGGCGGATGGGATGGCATGTATTTCCTGAATAATGAGTCGTTCGACTATTCAAAACTTTTACATGAGCAGTTGGTGAATCTTAATCATTTCAATTCATCGTACGCCTATACTTCAAACTTCGGTTCCAATACTTTTAGCCTGCCCAACACTTTCAATGGAAAAGGAGTGGGCGCTGATGTGGGATTTATTTATACGGCAGGTGAAAAATCTCCCGGCAATTATGTGTGGAAATTCGGAGTATCCGTTGTTGACATCGGGCGAATTCATTTCATACAGAATGCAGGAACTTATTCCATTGTAAGCAACACTGATCTCTCTGCGAATATTTCGGATTTGCAACAGATCACAAGCCTGAACGAATTCAATGCTACCGGTTCGAAAATTGTTTACGGCGCAACAAATTCCTCGCAGACAGGAAATCAATTCACAATTGGACTTCCGACTGCCCTAACGCTGCAGGCAGAGCGATCCATCGGTCAAAGATTTTTTGTCGGTGCAGTTGCAGTGAGAAGAGTCGTGCTTTCCGAAACAAGTATTTACCGTCCCAACATGGTTGCGCTCATTCCGCGTTACGAAAGCAAATGGATTTCCGCTGCTATTCCTGTTGAGCTATTTGATTACAACGATGTGCATGCCGGTGCATCGTTGCGCTTTGGACCCTTGACGATTGGCTCAGATAATATTTTGTCGTGGGTAATGAAAGGGAAATTGGAAGGCTCAGATATATATGCAGGACTGCGGGTGTTCCCGTTTTGGAGCTCAAAGAAAAATAATTCAAAAAAACCGAAAGAAAATATCAAAAGTTATCATTCAAAGAACATAGGCAGTAAGGTAATTTGTCCGAAGTTTTAAAACTATGATTTCACTCACTTAACTTTTTCAACTCATTCCACATCAGTGAAGAAGCGCCAAGTATCCCCGCTTCATTTTCAGGCAGTGATGAAGGAAGAATTTTTGTTTTGCCCTTGTAAATTTTCAGCAGATTTTTTCGAAAACTTTTTTTCACGGGCTTGAAGATCGCGTCGCCGCTTTGCGTTAATCCTCCAAACAGGAAAATGGCTTCAGGGCTTGTATAGCAACATGCATTTGCCAAAGCAACTCCTAAAATGTGTCCCGTGAATTCAAATGCCTGCAGAGCTTCAGGTTCTTTCTTCACGTATTTTTCATAGATGAATTTTGCATTTATGCGCTTAGGAGGAATTCTTAATTTTCTTCCTGACCCAGAAATCAATTCAAGATAGGTTCGTGTGATTCCCGTAGCGGAACAATATTGCTCGAGGCACCCTTTTCTTCCGCAGCCACAATTTCTTCCGTTCTCGGTCACAGTAGTGTGTCCTAATTCTCCTGCGAAGCCATCGTGACCGTAAACAATTTTTCCATCCACAACAATGCCACTTCCCAGTCCCGTTCCGAGGGTAATGAAATAAAAGTGCTTCATGTTTTTTGCAGCGCCAAAAATCATTTCACCAATGGCTGCAGCCTTCGCATCATTCGTGAGTACAGCAGGTAATCGCGTTGCATCCATGAAAAGTTTTGCCATAGGAATTATCCCTTTCCATCTCAGGTTCGGCGCAAATTCAACGGTGCCGGAATAATAATTTCCGTTTGGCGAACCAATGCCGGTTCCCTGAAGCTCCGCACCTTTTATTTTTTCTGCTTCGCGTAAAATAATTGTGCTGATGGCATTCACAAATTTTTCTGCTGTTGCAAAATCGGTAGTAGGCACGCTATCCTGCTTGAGGATTTTTCCGGACTCATTCACCAGGCCATACTTCGTGTACGTGCCACCAATATCAATCCCGGCTACTATTTTTTGCGACATCTTGTTCAGTTTGCAGTTTTCAGTTTTCAGTTTTCAGTTTTCAAAATCCCAACTATTGCTAATCTCTCTCTCAATACCCTCCGCATCGTCGTCTTACAACTTAAATTAAACCTCACCTCTCACGTCTCACGTTTCACATCTCACGATTCACGACTCACCTCTCACCCCCTACAAAGGATGCTTCACATTCTGAATCACCGTACCATTCATTAAATGAATCATTGGTTTATTTTTTTTTCTTGTCATGATTTCAATCCCATCAAAGGAACCGGTGCATCGCGAAGTCACGAGGCATCCATCAAGAATTAAAGTGGCTTTAGGATACAACATTATTTTTCCGGAAGGGGGAATGGAGAGGATGCAATGTACAGTGAGCGTCGCATTGTTTTCAACAATCAAATCACCAAACACATCTATCGAGCCGGGCCATTCAATAGATTCTCCCGCGTGAATGGTGATTGACTTTGAAGAATCATAGCTGCACCATTGGGGTTCCAGGTATTTTCGTGAGCCTCGCTCATTGTAAAAGTTCAGACACACTTTACCGATTTGATAAGGGCTGTAGGCATCCTTGTAGTTATTGTAGTCCATCACGTTGTTCGAAACATCCTGGCAACCCGAAGGGGAATTGAAATTCCAGCAGCCAGGATTCAAAGGTGTATCAGGACAACCATCCTCCTGATTCCAGGTGTGTGACAAGCCAAGACAATGACCGAGCTCATGATTGAAAAGTGCTGATGCATCCCACGGCGAGAATTTGAATGTGTCACCAGGTTGAAACACAGTGGGATGCTTCATGATGTTATAACAACCAACGATCTTAGCCCAGTTACCTGTTCCTACACCATCATTTGAAGGATTATAGGTTCGGCTCTTAATACTGTCAGGGCAATGCTCAATCATGAAGATGTTGATCACAGAGTCTTTCTGAACACCATAAGTTTCATACTGCCGGGGATCATAAACATTGTTACGTTGTTTCCCGATTGCCTTTTTATTCATGCAGAAAAGTGAATCGTCACGGTGAAAATAAATTCCATCATCATCCGGATTATGCGGGTCACCCGTGAGCACGTAACGGAATGGTATCTGCAACACCGGTGTATTGTTGCCGTGAGGAAGAAACATTTTCTGGTTGTGTGCCAACCGATAGTTTGCACTTTCGACGATTCCCTGAATCCATTTTCTTCCCTCAGGTCCTGAAAAATTGTTTTGTCCCTGAGCATCCTGAATCACGTGAATGTTGATGCGCACATAGCGCATGGGAGTTAATTCAGGATGCAGTGTGTCCGGTATGTAGCTGGATGATTGGCTGCATGATTTTGAAGCAATGCGACGTTTGGCGGAATCTATTACTACATCGGCTGTGGTTGCGAATCGTGTTTTCATCTTCTGAGCATTTGAATCGGAATGCAGAAAGGAAACCATGGTGATGAACGGAAGTAAAAATTTCAGCGGAGGAAAATATTTTTCGTTTTTAATTTTCATCTTATGATTCTTCAACCTGAAATAATATTATACAGAAGTGAACAAAGCTATTGACTTCCCGACATCTTTCTTCAGGTTACAGATGAATGGTTTTCTTCTAAGTTTGCACACAAATATTTCCAGAGATGAGAAACTTGATTTTCGGTTTTGTGATTGTCAGTATTGTTAGTTGCAGCTTTCATGAGAAGCGGAAAAACGATGCAATGAAAGCGCTGAAAAAAGCCGATACATCTATTACGTCAAATCATCCTGACACGTTAGCTATTGAGCAAGCGCGGAAAGCGGTTCAATCATTCATACAAAGATTTCCTGATGATACGCTCAGTCCCGCTTATTTATTTGAACTCGCTTTGCTCTATGAAAAGCAAAGACAATATGATTCTACCATAAAAACCCTTGACAGAATTTATTCATTCTATCCTCACTCAAAGCAAGCGAGTAAGGCAGTTTTTCTCGAAGGATTCCTGTACGCGAACGTGCTGAATCAATTGGATAAGGCGAAAGAGACATATCAATTTTATCTCGACCATTATGCTAACCTTGATTCGAAAATGACAAATGATGTGAAAATGGAATTACAGAATCTCGGGAAGAGTCCTGAAGAGATATTAAAGGAGATTCAGGAGAAGGCAGCAAAAGATTCTACGGAGGTGCCTTTGTAAGGGATGTAGATTTAAGACCTAAGATGTAAGACTTAAGACCTTCAGTTTTGTTTTTATTTGTCTTTTATTTTACATCCGCAAGTCTTACCTCCACAAGTCGAACGTCCACAAATCTTACGTACATAAGTCTTTCGTCCTATTTAAACATTTCTATCAATTCAATTACCTCCCGTGCTTCCTTTACATCATGAACACGCAGAAGCAGGGTGCCTTTCATCAAAGCAATTGCATTCAGGGCTGTAGTTCCGTTCAATGCTTTATCAGGATTTACCTTGAGCACTTTGCAGATCATTGATTTCCTCGACAATCCTGCGAGAATCGGTAGTCCAAGAATTTTAAAAACCTCGAGATGATTCAGCAATTGAAAATTGTGCTCGACAGTTTTTCCAAAACCAAAGCCGGGATCAACAATGATGTCCTGAATGCCGAGCTGATGGAGGTGAAAAACTTTTTCTTTCAGGAAATCGAAAACTTCTTTCACCACATCATTGTACGTGGGCTCGCGCTGCATGGTCTGCGGCGTACCTTGTATATGCATGAGTATATAAGGAACTTTAAGCTTTGAAACCGTGGGCAAAAAATTCTCATCGAATCTTCCTGCAGAAATATCATTCACAATGGAGGCGCCGGCATTCACTGCCTCCTCTGCGATTTTACTTCTCCAGGTATCAACAGAAATAATTGCTTCAGAAAAATTTTTGTGAATGAGTTCAATCATTGGAATCACCCGCTTCAATTCTTCGTGTTCTGAAACTTCATCAGCTCCCGGTCGTGTTGACATGCCTCCCACATCGAGAATAACTGCACCTTCTTTGAGCATCTTTTCACAGAGTAAAAGAACATCGTTACCGGATTTTAGCTTTCCGCTATCATAGAATGAATCAGGCGTCACATTAATGATACCCATCACTTGCGGTGAAGAAAGATCGAGCAATTGGCCCCTGCAATTCAAAAGTGTCTTCTCTGGATTCATTGTATTTTTCGCAGGATTACATCAGGCGTCATTGCGAGGAACGTAGGGTAGCACTGTGCGCAGGTGTTTCGAAGCAATCCCCGCGAATTAGGTGAACACTATCTCAGAGGGACAGCTTCGGAAAGCTTCGCTGCAAAGTCAACACAATTTTTCTCGCAATGACGCGAGAGGTTAAAAGTATTTTCAAAAACATTGGAAAGCAAGACAAGTATTCAATTCGATCAGGAAGCAAAACTCTGCCGCGATATTTTTTCAAAGAAAGCATCAGACTATGGCACATCATGGCGTGTACTGCGACTCTCATCGTTGGCAGATCAGATTTTCATCAAAGCTCAGCGCATCCGTACCATTGATTTACTCGATGTGAGAAAAGTTGCCGAAGAAATGGATAGTGAATTCATTGGCATCGTGAACTACGCCATCATCGCTTTGATTCGTCTGGAAGTGGGAGAGAAGATCGAAGAAGAAATTCCGCAGGAAACATTAATGCAGTTGTACGATGAAAAATTTCTCACGGAAAAAAACCTGATGCTCGCCAAGAACCACGATTACGGTGAAGCATGGCGCGATATGCTCATCAGTTCATTCACTGATCTTATTATGATGCGCATTCTCCGCATCCGGCAAATTGCAGTGAATGAGGGGCGCACGCTTGCGAGTGAAGGCATTGATGCGAATCTGTTTGACATTATTAACTATGCGGTGTTTGCTTTGATAAGAATCAGTGAAGCGAAATGAGAGGTGAATTCATAAAACAACAAAACAATTCAAACCATGGGCAAAATGATTCTAATTCTGATCGTGTTGATACCAATCTGCGGTTTTATTTTGAATTACCTTGCTCGGAAGAATGTGAATGGAGATCAGGTGACAGTGAAAAATTCAATCTATATCTCTGCGATTTCGCTCTTTGCTTCGTGGTTAATTAATCTGCTTTGTGCTGGATGGATTTTAATAGGTTTGAAGAATTGGGAATCTGCTTGGCTACCCTTGACCATCCTACTTGTCTTCACTCTCGTAATTACATTTACAATAACATCTAAAATCATTTGGCGCACAACTTTCATCAGAGCATTCAAGCCAGCCATTATTCTCGCTATTATTTTGGGAATTCTTTTTTCAATTATAGCAAACATGAATCCTTAAGGTCGCACTTATTCTGAAAGTACCACTAAGCACAACTAACCTCTATTTGATAATTGATTTCGGTTGAAGCCATAAGATGATTTTATCTCAGTTAATTTCGCCTCACTAAAATCGCATATAAAGTGACCATCTACTCCATCCTTGGAATCACAGCAGCCATTGCACTTGCCATTACCCTTATGAGATTTTTCATTGCGAGACCATCCAACATTCTCCTCTGTTTCCTTCAGAATTTCATAGGAGTCTTTTTCATCTTCTCAAGTTTCGTAAAAGCTGTGGATCCGCTTGGTTTCTCCTATAAGCTCGATGAATACTTTGATGTGTTTAGTGACTCAACTAAACAAATTGCCTGGTTCTCTTCACTGATGTTATGGTTCAAGAATATTACGCTTTTCCTCGCCACCTTCATGATCGTGCTCGAGATGGCGCTCGGCTGGATGCTGATCTTTGGAATATGGATGCAACTGACGATGTGGCTCATGTTGCTCCTCATTTTGTTTTTCACTTTTCTCACCGGCTTCTCGTGGTACACCGGAAAAATTACTGACTGCGGTTGCTTCGGTGATGCAGTACACTTTACAAATGCTGAAACATTCTGGAAAGATGTTGCTCTCACAGTTCTTATTCTCATCTTATTCTTCCTCCGAAAAAAAATCAAACCCGTCTTTCCAAGAACAGCCAGCAATATTATTATGGTTATAGGAGTTGCCGCTTCAATTTATCTGCCTGTGTATTGTTTGAATCACCTTCCCATCATTGATTTCCGTCCATACAAAATCGGAAACAACATTCGCGAGGAGATGTCAATTCCTCCCGGAGGAAAGGCGACGATATACAAATCGATGCTCACCTACAAAAACAAAACTACCGGTGAAGTGAAAGATTATCCGAGTGATAATTTTCCATGGAATGATTCGGTGTGGGTTGCCAACTGGGAATTTGTGTCAACGAAGAATGAACTCGTTCAGCAAGGTGACAAACCGAAGATCACTGACTTTCATGTGTGGGATGATAACAATACGGATATGACTTCTGCTGTGCTCGACGATCCCAATTATCATTTCTGGGTGGTAGCGTATGATATGAATTGCGCGGACAAAAAATCTTTTGCAAAGCTGAATGAACTTGCTAAAGAAGCGGACAAAAACAAAATTCAATTCGTAGGGTTAACGGCAACCCCCTATGAGCAACTCGACCCGATTCGACATGATCTCAACGCAGCGTTTCCATTTTACTATGCTGATGGTACGGTATTGAAAACAATCGTGCGTGCAAATCCCGGATTAGTTTTATTGAGAGGTCCTATTCCGGTGGCGATGTGGCATTACAATGATTTTCCTACGTACGAACAAATCAGTTCGAAATACTTTCATTGAGAACTCAATTAGTTTTAATGAAAGGAAGAATCTCGTAACCATTCAATGTTTTAGCACGAAGGTGATAAGCCCCTGATGGAACATGTTCTAAGGGAATTTCAATTCTACTTGTAAAAACGCTTGCTAAAGAAAATATCGTTTGACCAACCATGCTAATGATAGCAATATCTATTATTCGATCCTCTGACTGAACAATTAATGTCTCTTCAGATGGGTTGGGATAAAGAATGACTTTGTGATTATTATCAAGATCATTCGTAGAGTTCAAAGCAATTTCATTTTCACAGAGTGTATCAATATCGAGTAACGAAATCATTTCGGTGAGCGCAACATCCTTCACGTTTCCTCCGTCAGAAATAATTCCGAAGGTAGTTTCGCTGACTGTTGCTGTATCAATCGTAAAAAAGCTAAGTGAGCTATCACTGCATCCTGTGTTTCCATCCTGATCTGTCTTTAAAAAATATGCCTGTGCGTTTGAGAATCCTGAAACTGCATAACCACCATCGTTTGTTGTAATCAGATCTCTCGGATAGGATCCCTGGTAAATGCTATATGCTTTTGCCCATTCTGTCACTCCATCCTTATCTACTTTAAGTAGTCCCACATTGATGAAGTTAGGAATGAGCGCTTGAACATCAAGATTTATAATCGCTCCCATATCACGTGTAGCTTTAACCACGAAACTTTCGGAAGCATTGAAATCATTGCTCAAATAATGTTTGTGCCATAATATATTGCCTGAAGAATCAAACTTTATCAAAAATGGGCTGATAACGTTTGGCAGAATATCTTCTTCCCATACTCCTACCACGTAAATTGATTTGTCGTATGAAACATCCATTGACCACGGGATTATCTGATGTGTGAAATCAAAATCTTTGTTCCACACGAGAGTTCCATCGTATTCAAATTTTGCAATCTCCACGCTCCGAATGTCCGATTGTCCAAAAACAATGATACTACCATCAGTCAGTACCTTAACCTCGCTACTCCATTCATCACGATTTGCTTCTCCCAATTCATTTGACCAAACATAATTGCCGCTACTATCAACCCTGAAAAGAAAAATATCTAATGATGAACCAAACGAGTTTGTATATCCCAACCCAACAAAACCATTATCTGGAAGGTAAGCTAACGACCTGGGATCATCAAAGTGCTCTCCGCCGTACAGTTTGCTCCACTCGATATTTCCGCCTTCATCAAATCGAATGAGGCAGAAGTCACGGTCATCAATTTGCAGGTTGCGATCATAAATAGCCGCTATTGCAAATTCATCATTCTTACATAAAACAATTTGGATTGGATATAGCATCGTGTCAAATGCAGAATAAATTTTTGACCATAAGATTTCGCCATCAGAAGTTGTCTTTATTACAAACAGATCATAATCTCCACCTTCATATTTACTCCCCGCACAGAGAAAACTTCCATCAGTACATTGGACGAGACAATTACCATCGTATTCAGATGTTCCATAGAGCTTTTGAAAAGTGTAGTTCTGACAATATGAATAGTGGTGAAGGAATAAAAAAACAAAAGATAAACGAAGTACACATTGCATTCGGCTAAGGTAGATGAGTCTTAAATAACTTTGCATTGCATGTCAAATATTTTTCTCCTCGGCTTCATGGGTTCAGGAAAAACATTTCTCGGAAAACAACTTGCCGAAATGATGAATTATGAATTCATTGATCTCGATGAGGTGATTGAAAAGAGTGAAGGCAGTTCGATCTCAGGAATTTTTTCTTCGAAGGGTGAAGAATATTTCAGAGAGAAAGAATCAATTAGTTTGAAATCATTTTCTGAAACAAGGAATGCAATCATCGCCACCGGCGGTGGAACACCTTGCTTTCATGATAACATGAACTGGATGAATGAGCATGGGATCACCGTGTACTTAAATCATTCTCCTGAAATTTTATTTCAGCGATTAAAACCTGAAGCTGATCATCGCCCTCTATTATCAGGAAAGTCCGATGAAGAACTATTACACTTCATCCAAACAAAATTGCAGGAGCGAAATCCATTTTATTCTCAATCACATTTAATAGTGAATGCGAATGAAATTGCTGCTGCGGCGCTGCAGGAAAAAATCACTCTTCTCATAAAAACCTTTTAACAGTCAAACATGAGGATTGCGGCAGCTTGTTCCCCGGCAAGCTAACTGACTCACTCACATGCTGACTTCGGGCTTCCTGGTAAGTTCTGTTTGCCTCAGGTTCATGATGCCTCTTTCACAGGTTTAAAAAATTGTCTTTGTATTATTGTGTATAAAAGTGTAAGAAAGTGTAAAAATTAACGTTACATTTGGAGCCACGTATTTCCTCATGCAAAAAACTGACTTCAACGGCGAGTACCCGGTGACTCTTGATAACAAGAGCCGCATCCTATTTCCCGCTGCATTAAAAAAGCAGATTCCGGCAAAGGCGAAGAACAGTTTCATGATGCTGCGAGCTACTGACAAGTGCCTGGCGATGTATGCTATTCACGATTGGGAAATTCTAAGCAACACAGTGAGAAAAATCAGTCACTTCAACCAGGACAACATTGATGCACTGCGCTTTCTCTTCGATGGAGCAACAAGAGTTTCGATTGATGCTGCCAATCGCATCATGATTCCGAAAACATTATTGCAATACGCAGGGATAAAGAAAGACATCATCATAAAGGCATTTCTGAATCGCATTGAAATATGGGATGAAAAATTTTTCCATCAGAACAGAGTGAAGGATATGCCGGCTAAGCAGAAGAAAGTTCAGAAAGTGCTGGGAGCAATGACGTTTGAATGGTGAGGAAGTGAAAGGTGAAACGTGAGAAGTGAAAGGTGAAACGTGAGAAATGAAATAGATCAAAGAATGATATAGGTGCGAGTCATGTTACGTGAATCGTGAGTCGTGAATCGTGAGTCGTAATTGCCGGGAAGCGGAAACTGAAAAGTGAAATGAATGAAAGGAGAAATTATGTATGAGTCGTGTTACAGCTTGTTCTGAGCTTGTCGAAGGATGAATCGTGAATCGTAATTACCCATGTACCATGAGCCGGTTTTATTAAGAGAAGCAGTTCAGGGATTGAATGTGAAGAAGAACGGCGTGTATGTGGATGCAACATTTGGTGGTGGTGGGCAAGCGAAAGCGATTCTTAAAAAGCTGGATGAAGGAAAGTTGTTCGCCTTCGATCAGGATGAATCGGCAGCGAGGAATGTGATTGAGGATGAACGATTGATTTTCATCAACCAAAATTTCAGGCACCTGAAAAAAATGCTGAGAGTTCACGGGGTTGCACAAGTTGACGGAGTGCTTGGTGATCTCGGTGTTTCATCATTTCAGATTGATACAGGTAACAGAGGCTTTGCTCACCGGCTCGAAGGAAAATTAGATATGCGGATGGATGAACACAGCGGGAAGAAAGCATCAGATATTCTTAACTCTTATTCAGCGACACAGTTGCAAAAAATTTTCAGTGAGTATGGAGAGGTGCGGAATGCAAAAACACTTTCTGAAAAGATTGTTGAAGCACGAAAAGGACAACGATTTGAAAACATTGATGCCTTTGTGAAGGCAATTGAGCCTTGCATTAAGGGCAATCGCAACCGCTACCTGTCGCAGGTGTTTCAGGCATTGCGGATTGAAGTGAATGATGAGTTGAATGCACTGAAAGATTTTCTTGATCAAACCAAAGATGTATTGAAGAGCGGAGGAAGATTGGTTGTGATTTCATATCACTCACTTGAAGACCGCATCGTGAAAAATTTCATTCGCTCCGGAAGCCCGGATGGAATTGAATTGAAAGATGATTTTGGAAATATCAAAAAATTATTTCTGCCCATCAGTAAAAAACCAATTGAGGCAACGACAGAAGAAATCAAAATAAATCCGAGAGCAAGAAGTGCGAAGATGAGGATTGCAGAAAGAATTTGAAAACTAAAATGATATCGTCATTGCGGGGAAAATGGAGTGAGCATTGAGTGGGAGCTTTCTGATGCAATCCGCTTGAATAAACGAGAGCGATGGGGATTGCTTCGAAACGCCACGCACGAAGCCTCTGCATGTTTCTCGCAATGATGAACAAAACACAATGGAAGAAGTAATCAATTCAGCAAAACAAGCAGAAGCACTACCTTCTGAACCAATCACAGAAGAAAAGCCACAGCGCCGCTCTTCCAAAAAGAACTGGCTCTATGAGTCGCTCGATTTGAGTCGCCTGGTACATCATCAAACGGTGATTCAAAACCTTCCATTCATCTTTTTCATTGCCATCATCGGCATTTGCTACATCGCCAATTCGCACTACGCCGAAAAAAATGTTCGTGAGATAGATCAGATCGGGAAGCAACTGAATGAACTGCGCTGGGAATACATGACCACCAAATCACAGCTTGAATACCTGAGCAAACAATCAGAAGTGGCAACGATGGTTCAACCAACAGGATTGAAAGAATTGAGAGAGCCGCCAAAAAAAATTACACCGAAAGTTCATGAGCAATAAGAAAGAGATTTTCTGGAGAATCGGGTTAGCATACCTCATGCTGATTCTGCTTGGCGTGGGCATCCTCTGGCAGGTGTTCTACATTCAGAACGTTCAGGGAAATTATTACCGCGCACTTGCTGACAGCATCACGACAAAGTACGCTCCGGTGGCAGCAGAACGCGGTAATATTTATTCCGTTGATGGACGGTTGCTCGCTACATCACTTCCATCCTTCGAGATAAGAATGGACATGAAAGCAGACGGATTGACAAAAGAGCTGTTCAGGAAAAATATTGACTCTCTCAGCTTGTGCATGGCAAATTTTTTCGGAGACAAATCTTCTTCCGATTACAAAAAGCTTTTTGTGGCAGCACGCGTGCGGGGGGAGAGATATTTTTTGGTGAAAAAAAATGTAAGCTATCCTGATTTACAGATTGTCAAGGCATTTCCGATTTTCCGGTATGGTCAATTCAAGGGTGGATTCATTGCGCTGCAACACAACAGGCGTGAATATCCATTCAAAGAATTAGCGAACCGCACCATCGGATACATGCGCGATGCAACGGTTCAACCTGTCGGTCTCGAAGGTCAGTTCAATAGTCAACTCACCGGCATTGCCGGTAAGCGATTGATGCAAAAAGTGTCCGGCGGGGAATTTCTTCCTATTAATGACAAGAATGAAATAGATCCGCAAAATGGAAAGGACATCATCAGCACCATTGACGTGAACCTGCAGGATGTTGCGGAAGATGCGCTCAAGAAAACGTTGATCGCCAACAAGGCCGATCACGGTTGCTGCGTGGTGATGGATGTGAAGACCGGCGCCATTCGCGCTATCGCAAACCTCGGCAAGCAGAATGATGGCGGTTATGCTGAAGATTACAACTATGCGGTGGGAGAAAGTCACGAGCCGGGCTCCACGTTCAAGCTGGCTTCAATGATTGCATTGCTCGAAGATGGTTATGTGAATTTGAATGACACGGTTGATCTCGAACTTGGTGTGCATTCTTATTGGAGTGGTAAGTTCAGCCAGACCATGCACGACGCCGAGCACCACTCGTTGCGGCGGGTCAATGTGCTTTCTGCATTTGCGCATTCATCGAACGTAGGCATCTCGAAGCTGGTGAATGAATATTACAGCAAGAATCCTGAAAAATATTTGCAGCATCTGCGTGATTTGGGATTGAATCAGAAACTCTGCATTGAAATCCCCGGTGAGCAGCAACCCTATATCCAAAGCACAATGGACAAAACCTTCACGCGGTTCTCCCTTCCGTGGATGTCCGTGGGATATGAAGTGAAAATTTCTCCGCTGCAGATTCTCACACTCTACAATGCGGTTGCGAACAACGGAACGATGATGAAGCCCTATCTCGTTCAGGCGATTGATGAGTACGGAAAACCGGAGCAGCAATTTCAGCCCGCGATTCTCAAGCAAAAAATTTGCTCTGATAAAACCTTGCAGGCGCTGCAGGAATTACTCGAAGCCGTAGTTGACAGCGGCACAGCAAGAGCATTGAAGAATCCAAACTATTCCATCGCCGGAAAAACAGGAACAGCGCAGATTGCAGATGACAAGCATCATTACGCTGACAAAGTTTATCAATCATCATTTGTCGGATACTTCCCTGCTGACAAGCCACTGTACTCCTGCATCGTAGTAGTGAATGCGCCTTCAAACGGAATTTATTATGGAGCCGCTGTAGCAGGTCCGGTGTTCAAAGAACTCGCAGACAAAATTTTTTCTACCGATCTCGATTTACATCCTGCTGTTGAAGCACTGGTGAATGACACAGTGAGTTTACCGAAGGTGAAGTCAGGATACAAACCTGATCTCAACATCGTGTTCGCGCAACTCGGAATTCACTGCGAATCGAAACCCGAAAATGCCTGGGTGAATGTTGCTACTTCCGGCAGAGAAGTGACGATGACCGATAAAAAGGAAAATGAAGAAACAGGAGTTGTGCCAGATGTGAAAGGAATGGGCTTGCGCGACGCGCTGTACCTGCTCGAGAACTGTGGACTGAAAGTAAATACGCTGGGCGCAGGAAGTGTGACATCACAAAGTATTCAACCAGGAGCGTCATTTCAAAAAGGACAAATGATTTCGATAACGCTGAGTTTGTGATGGCAGCTAACCAACCCCGTCAGTGGTTGCAAACCCTGACGGTGGTTGCAGGGAAGGAGTGAAATGGTGAATGGTGAATGGTGAAAGGTGAATCGTGAGTCGTGAATCGTGAGTCGTAAGTCGTAAGTCGTAGGTAATGAAAAGTTAGTGGAGAAAATAAAAAAAACAATCAAGAAAAGATAGCTCCGTAGAGCAAAATGTCTATAGAAACAGAAAACAAAAATGCAATTGTAGTCCCGATGAATCGGGGCGACAATGTTACATGAAAAAGCTTTCTGACATACTATACAAAGTTTCCCTGATCGGGATCAGCGGTTCAACCGATGTTGAGGTGAGTGACGTTTGCTTCGATTCGAGAAAAGCGCAACCTCATAGTTTATTTGTTGCTACCCGTGGTACTGTAACAGACGGTCATGCCTTTATTTCTGCTGTTGAAGAAAAAGGAGTCGCCGCAATTATCTGTGAAAATTTCCCGGAGAAGAAAAAGAAGGGAATCACTTACATCCGGGTCGCAGATAGTTCAGTAGCACTCGCCATCGCTGCAGAAAATTTCTTCGACAATCCTTCTTCCAAACTAAAAGTAATTGCAGTAACGGGAACCAATGGCAAGACCACGGTTGCAACGCTGCTTTGCAATCTGTTTAGCGGGTTGAACTACAAGTGCGGGCTGATATCCACAGTAGAAAATCGCATCAACGGAAAAACAATTCCTGCCATACACACTACGCCTGATGCTGTTCAATTGAGTTCACTGATGAATGATATGGTGAAAGCAGGTTGTGCTTATTGTTTCATGGAGGCAAGCTCACATGCCATTCATCAGAACCGTGTGGCAGGAGTAAAATTCACGGGAGCCGTTTTTACAAACATCTCTCACGATCATCTCGATTATCACAAAACATTTCAGGATTACATCGAAGCGAAGAAGAAACTTTTCGATCTGTTACCTGCTGATGCATTCGCTCTCGTGAATGTGGATGACAAGCGAGGCATGGTGATGTTGCAAAACACACGGGCCCATACCTACACCTACGCGCTGCAGTCCATCGCTGATTTCCGGGCACGAATTCTTGAAATCACTTTCAACGGCATGGTGCTGCAGATTGACGGTGAAGAAGTGTACACACCTCTCGTTGGAAGTTTCAACGCTTACAACCTTCTCGCAATTTATGGAACCGCTTTAATACTGGGTGAACAAAAAATTCCTGTGCTTACTGTCCTCAGCAAACTCAAGCCTGCTGAAGGAAGATTCGATTACGTGCTGAGTGAGAAAAATAAAATCATGGGCATCGTGGACTATGCGCATACTCCCGACGCACTGGAGAAAATGCTGACCACGATCAAAGAGATCAGGACAGGAAATGAAAAACTCATCACCGTTGTGGGCTGCGGAGGCGATCGTGATGCGGCAAAGAGACCGGTAATGGCGAAAGTGGCAAGTGAGCTCAGCGATCAGATCATCCTTACATCTGATAATCCGCGAAGCGAAGAACCTCTCTCCATTCTCGAGCAAATGCATAAGGGAATTGTGCCGGTAAAACTTTCGCGCACGCTCACGATAGCAGATCGCCGTGAAGCGATCCGCACCGCGGTGGCAATGTCAGCAAAAGGCGACATCATTCTTCTTGCAGGAAAAGGACATGAAAAATATCAGGAGATAAAGGGAGTAAAACATCCTTTCGATGATAAGATTGAATTGAACGAAGCATTCAGGACAATGGAAAAGTGAGAGGGTGGGAAGTGAGAGGTGAGAAGTGAGAAGTGAGAAGTGAGAAGTGAGAAGTGAGAAGTGAGAAGTGAGACTTAAGATATAAGACATAAGACTCAAGACGCAAGACATAAGGCCTGTAACGTGAGAAATGACCAATGACTAATGACCAATGACCAATAACCCAATAACCCAATTACCAAAATGCTGTATTACCTCTTTCAATTTCTTCAGCAACATTTTAATATTCCGGGATCGGGATTGTTTAACTACATCTCGTTCCGCGCGGGCGCAGCCATTCTTGTTTCATTGCTGATCTCGATGGTGTATGGAAAATCGCTGGTGAATTATCTCCGAAGAAAACAAGTCGGTGAAACCGTTCGTGACCTCGGGCTCGACGGGCAAATTCAAAAGCAGGGAACTCCCACCATGGGAGGATTGATCATTCTCTCAGCCATCATCATTCCGACACTCCTCTTTGCGAAACTCATCAATGTGTACATCGTCATCATGCTCATCACGACCGTGTGGTGCGGCATCATTGGTTTTGTAGATGACTATATCAAGGTGTTCAAGAAAGACAAGCGCGGTCTTGCAGGACGTTTCAAAATTTTCGGACAAATCAGTTTAGGAATTATCGTTGGTTCTGTTCTCTACTTCAATAACCATGTGGTGGTGCGGCGTCAATTGGTAAGTCCTCAAACTGCACCCATATTTCGTGATAGTTTAAATGTAGAGAAGATTGCTTCCAATTATGTGGATGCAAAGCTTCCGATCACCACTATTCCTTTCGTAAAAAATCATGAGTTTAATTACTCAAAGCTGATTGCATGGATCGGTGATGATTATCCTGACTGCACGTGGATCGTTTACATTTTTATCGTCACCTTCATCATTGTCTCTGTTTCCAACGGGGCAAACATCACCGATGGAATTGATGGACTTGCTACCGGAACATCAGCCATCATCGGCGCCACGCTTGGGATTTTTGCTTATGTGAGCGGCAACATTCTGCTTGCGAATTATCTCAACATCATGTACATCCCCAACTCCGGAGAGCTGATGGTATACGCCGCAGCATTCATCGGTGCGTGTGTGGGTTTCCTCTGGTACAATGCATACCCGGCGCAAGTGTTCATGGGCGACACAGGTTCTCTTGCACTTGGAGGAATCATTGCCACGTTCGCCATTGTGGTAAGAAAAGAGTTACTGATTCCAATCCTTTGCGGAATTTTTATCGTCGAGAATTTATCGGTAATAATTCAAGTCGGCTATTTCAAATACACACGAAAAAGGTATGGAGAAGGAAAACGGATTTTAAAAATGGCGCCGCTGCATCATCACTATCAGAAGCTCGGTTATCCTGAAGCGAAGATTGTAACCCGTTTCTGGATTGTGGGAATCATGTTGGCGATTTTGACACTGGTGACATTGAAGATAAGATAGTAGGCAATAGGCAGTAGGTAGTAGGCAGTAGGCAATAGGCAGTAGGTAGTAGGCAGTAGGCAATAGGCAGTAGGTAGTAGGCAGTAGGCAATAGGCAGTAGGTAGTAGGCAGTAGGCAATAGGCAATAGGCAGTAGGCAATAGGCAGTAGGCAATAGGCAGTAGGGAAAATGAAAGCTGAAATGGAAAATGGGCGCAGCAAGAAATCCCATTTCTCAAAGAAATGGGATTTCTGAGTACCAGCGGATTGTCACAGTGAACTGAAAATAAAAATCATTTCAACATGCAAACACAACCCCCTCAATTCATGATGCTCAGCAAGAGCGAGCAATCATTTCTGTTTAAGCGGATTGAGAAGTCAATGAGGAAGTGGAAACGAAAGCAGTTGAAGAAATCGAAGCACCGCCAGTTTGATTTTACACAATTCAACCTGGGAACCAAGACCGATTAACCATTAACAAATAACAATTCACACTGTGAAACGCATCATCATCCTTGGAGCAGCAGAAAGCGGAGTGGGCGCTGCCATGCTGGCACAACTGCGCGGATATGATGTTTTTGTATCTGATATGGGGATAATCAAAGAAGAGTTCAAAAAGATTTTGGTGGCGAAGAAAATTTCATTCGAGGAAAATCAGCACAGCGAGTCGGAAATTCTTCGAGGGGATGAGATGATCAAGAGTCCGGGCATTCCGGAGAAAGCTCCAATCATTAAACTCATTCGGAGCAAAAACATCCCCATCATTTCTGAAATTGAATTTGCATCAAGATATACTTCATCTACCATCATTGCCATTACCGGTTCGAATGGAAAGTCAACTACTGCTTCGCTCATTTATCACATCCTCAATAAAGCGGGGCTCGATGTAGCGCTCGTAGGAAACATCGGTAAAAGTTTCGCGAAGCAAGTCGCAGAACACGATGCAAAATATTATGTAGCGGAGATCAGCAGTTTTCAGTTAGATGACTGCTATGTGTTCAAGCCACATTTCGCAGTGCTTACCAACATCAGCATCAATCATCTCGATCGCTATGATTATGATTTCAACAAGTATGCTGATTCAAAATTCCGCATTGCACAAAAGCAAACTCCTGATGATTACTTCATCTACAACTACGATGATGAAGAAACGCAAACAGCAATGAATCGTCATTCATTTCATTCTCAAAAAATTTCTTTCAGTCAAAAAAAAACTTCCGGACAAGGAGCATTCCTCGACGGCCAACAACTCATTTTTCATTCACCCAAACAAACCTTCACTATGTCATTATCTGAACTTGGATTACGTGGTAAGCATAATGTGTACAATTCTATGGCTGCAGGAATAGTTGCGAACACACTCGAGATAAAGAAGGATGAGATTCGTGAAGCGCTCACTGATTTCAAAGCGCTCGAGCATCGCCTGGAGTGGGTAAGCAATATTAAAAACATTGAGTTCATCAACGACTCGAAGGCTACTACAGTAAATGCGGTGTGGTATGCGCTCGAGAGCATCAGCAAGCCAATAGTGTGGATTGCAGGCGGAGTAGATAAAGGAAATGACTACGAAATATTACAGGAATTGGTAAAGAAAAAAGTTAAGGCGCTCGTATGCCTCGGAAAAGACAATCGCAAACTCCACGAAGCATTCAGCCGCAGCATTGATTTGATCGTGAATACTGACAACATGAGCGCCTGCGTGAAGTCAGCCTATCATCTCGCATCGCCGGGTGATTGCGTGTTGCTTTCGCCTGCATGCGCCAGCTTCGATCTGTTTGAAAACTTTGAAGACAGAGGAAGGCAGTTTAAAGAAGCAGTGAGATCGTTATAAGAATTTTCAATTAGGAATTGACAAATGTTCAATTGACAATTTCAAAATTCCAAAATCAAAAAACAACCATGGAATTCGCAACGCAACATGTAGAACGGCTTTTTCAAAAGACAGGCGGCGACCGGTACATCTGGCTGGTTGTGATTTTTCTTTCCATCATCTCCATGCTCGCAGTGTACAGTTCTACCGGCTCGCTTGCCTTTAAATATCAGAGCGGTGACATGGAATATTATCTCATCCGGCAGTTTGGAATGATTGCTTTGGGCATCCTTCTCATGTACGTTGCTCACAAGATCAACTACACATTCTATTCCCGCATTGCACAGTTGCTGCTTTTGATTGCTGTTCCGCTGCTCTTCATCACCCTCATTTTCGGAGTAGAAATTAATGATGCAAGAAGGTGGCTCACGATTCCCGTAGTGAATATTTCATTTCAAACTTCTGATCTCGCGAAGCTTGCGCTCATCATGTACACAGCACGTGCACTGGCAAAAAATCAGGGCAACATCAAAGATTTCAAAACAGGGTTTCTTCCGGTGATGCTGCCGGTACTGATTGTATGCGGATTGATTGCACCATCCAATCTTTCTACCGCCGCAATTCTTTTCGCAACGTGTTTGTTGCTGATGTTTATCGGAAGAGTGAACATGAAGTATATCGGCATCATGGCGCTTACCGGAATTGCATTGCTTGCGCTGATCATCGTGATAGCCGAATTCACTTCCCTTCATGTCCGGGTAGATACCTGGGCGAGTCGCCTCCATGATTTTTTCGGACATAACGCAGAGCAATATCAGGTTCAGCAGGCAAAGATTGCCATTGCCAATGGTGGAATTTTCGGTGTAGGTCCGGGTAACAGCACGCAACGGAATTTTCTTCCAAGCCCGTATTCTGATTTCATCTATGCCATCATCGTGGAAGAATATGGTTTGATCGGTGCAATATCTCTTGTCATACTATACTTGTTTTTCCTTCTCCGCTGCATCAAATTATTTGTGAAATGCCCGGGAGCATTCGGAGCATTTCTCGCAGTGGGATTAAGTTTTGGACTGGTCGTTCAGGCCTTGATCAATATGGCAGTAGTTGTTCACCTCTTACCGACTACCGGCGTCACGCTTCCCTTCGTGAGCATGGGGGGAACATCTCTTTGGTTTACGAGCGTGGCGATTGGAATTATTTTAAGTGTGAGCAGAAACGTTGAAGAAGAAAACGAAGATGAGCCGGCAACAGCGTAGAGTGATCATCAGCGGTGGTGGAACGGGCGGACACATTTTTCCGGCGATAGCGATTGCAAATGCGCTGAAGAGAATAGATGCTACGATGGAAATCCTTTTCATCGGCGCACTGGGAAGAATGGAGATGGAGAAAATTCCGAAGGCGGGGTTCAGGATTGAAGGATTGCCGATAGCAGGAATACAGAGAAGACTGACCTGGAAAAATTTAGTGCTCCCGTATAAAGTGATTCAGAGTTTGATGAAAGCAAGAATGATGATTAAAAATTTTCAGCCCGATGCAGTGGTCGGTGTCGGTGGCTACGCAAGTGGTCCTGTGCTTTTTGCTGCAACGATGATGAAGATCCCATCCTTGATCCAGGAACAAAATTCTTATGCTGGCATCACCAATAAAATTTTGGGGAAGCGTGTGAAGAAAATTTGTGTGGCGTATGATGGAATGGAAAAGTTTTTTCCGGCAGAAAAAATTGCTGTGACGGGAAATCCGGTTCGTAAAGACATTGTGAACCTTGAAACGAAGAGAGAAGAAGCACTGAAATTTTTTGGATTGTCCCGGGAACTCCTTATGGAGAAGTCCGAAAAAAAAGTGCTGCTCATCATCGGAGGCAGTTTAGGCGCCGGAACAATCAATGAAAGCATCAGGATGAATCTGGAAAAACTCTTTGAGGAAGGAATTCAAATCATCTGGCAAACCGGCAAAGGATACTATGAGAAGAATGCGGAAGCAGCGAAAAAATTTTCTCCGTCTGGAGTCCAATGGACAGATAGAATTAAGGTGCACCAGTTCATTGACAGAATGGACCTTGCTTATGCTGCCGCCGATGTCGTGATTTCAAGAGCGGGCGCCTTATCCATTGCAGAGTTGTGCATAGCGAAAAAACCCTGCATACTGGTTCCTTCACCCAATGTTGCCGAAGATCATCAAACAAAAAATGCTTTAGCTCTTGTGAATAAAAATGCCGCGCTGATGGTGAAGGATTCAGAAGCGAAAGAAAAATTAGTTGATACCCTTTTGAATTTGATGAAGGACGATTCATTGCAGCAAACATTGATGACTAACATCGCTGCATTGGCAAAACCCAATGCTGATGATGACATTGCAAATGAAGTTTTGAAATTGATGAATGAATAGAACGTCATTGCGAGGAGCACTGGGAAGATTTTGAAGCGGAGAGCGGCGAAGCAATCCCCTCGAATCGGGAGATTGCTTCGGAAACCAAACGCACATTGCCTGCCCGATTTTCCTCGTAATGACGCCCATTAACAAATATGAACCTCGACAAAATCCATAGCATCTACTTCATCGGTATTGGCGGCATTGGCATGAGCGCACTGGCAAGATATTTCAGCGTGAATGGCAAAAAAATTTCCGGGTACGATCGTACTCCGTCTCCTCTCACCGAAGAGTTGGCCAATGAGGGAATGCAAATTCACTTCGAAGAAAATGTTGAGTTGATTCCCAAAGATGTTGACCTCGTTGTGTACACACCTGCAATTCCTCCCGATCATAAGGAACTTGTTTACTACAAAGAACATCATCAGCACATCATCAAACGTAGTGACCTGCTCGAAACACTCACGAAAGATTTATTCACGATTGCAATTGCGGGCACACATGGAAAAACTACAACCTCTTCCATGATTGCGCACATCCTGAAAGATTCGGGTTACGATTGCACTGCATTCCTTGGCGGCATCACGGTGAATTACAACTCCAATTTTCTCATAGGGAAAAACAAAACGGTGGTAGTTGAAGCGGATGAATATGATCGCTCATTTTTGAAACTGCATCCAAATATTGCTGTGGTTACTTCCTGCGATGCCGATCATCTCGACATCTATGGCAATGAAGAAGAGGTAGTGAAGGCCTATGGGGATTTTGCAAACCAGATTAAGTCCACCGGGATTCTGATCACAAAACAGAAATTGCCCTTCCTCGCTTACTACTCGGGCTTCAATACACAGTTTTATTCAGTGAGCGGCGATACTGATTTTCACGCAAGCAATGTTCGCCTTGAAGAAAGCACTTACACTTTTGATTTTTTAACTCCTGAATATTCTCTTGCAGATGTTCACCTGAGTGTTGCAGGTTATCACAATGTTGAAAATGCTGTGGCGGCCGGAGCGGTTGCTTATCAGTTAGAGATCGGGAAAGAAAAGATTCGCGCTGCGCTGAACTCTTTCAAAGGCGTGAAGCGCCGTTTCGAATTCATTGTGCGAAATGAAAAAGTTGTTTTCATTGATGACTACGCTCATCATCCGGCAGAGATCACTGCTTTCCTGAAATCTGTCCGTGAAATTTTTCCGGGTAAACAAATCACCTGCATCTTTCAACCACACCTGTACACCCGCACGCGCGACTTCGCTGATGAATTCGGCAGAGCGCTTTCTCTCGCTGATGATTTGATTCTGCTTCCGGTTTATCCTGCTCGCGAAGAACCAATTCCCGGAGTGACTTCTGAAATGCTGCTCGAAAAAATCGCTGTTCAAAATAAAATGGTAGTTGAGAAAAAAGATTTGATCAATGAACTCAGCAGAAGAGAACGTGAGGTCGTTGTGACTGTTGGCGCCGGTGATATTGACCAGGAGGTTGAGCCGATTAAAATGTTTTTGACTTCTAAATCGTGAGACGTGAAACGTGAGACGTGAGACGTGAGTCGTGAGACGTAAGACGTGAGAAGTGAGATGTGAGAAGTGAGAAGTGAAAAGTTAGTAAGCACGAAAACGGGATGACAAGTGACCAATGTCCAATGACTAATGACCAATGACTAATGACCAATAACCCAATATCCCAATAACCGAATAACCCCATGCAATCCTTCTGGAAAAAAATAAAACCAATCCTCATCACCTGCTTCTGGGTGGTCTGCTCTGTTAGTGTGATGATCCTGCTCGGCGCTTCAATGATCAGGCAACATCGTCTTTCATTTCAGAACATTACTGTGAACATGGAAGATGAAAACGGAATGCTTTTCATTGATGAAAGTGATATTCTGCAACTGCTTAAAGATCACCAGGTGAATAATGAAAAAGCAAAACCGGTAAATGCAATTGACTATAACAAGCTCGAAGAGGTGATTGAAAGTAATCCGTTTGTTGAATCAGCGCAGGTGTTTGTTGATGCGAATGAAAAAATCCAGATCAGCGTGAGACAGCGCCTTCCGATTCTCAGGATTATTAACAACCAATCTGTGAGTTATTATCTCGATATTCATGGGAGTCGCATGCCGCTCTCCTCTAAATTTACCGCACGCGTTCCGGTTGCCACAGGTTTCATTTTCACCAATGCTGAGCATCCAACAATTGCTGACTCCGTGATCGAAGAGAAATTATTTGGACTCGCGAATTTCATTCACAGCGATTCATTTCTCACTTCACTCACAGAGCAGATCATCGTCAATCAGCAAAATGAATTTGAAATAATTCCCGTCGTCGGAAATCATTCGGTCCTCCTCGGAGATGTGAATGACCTGAAAGAGAAATTCGACAAGCTTAAAATTTTTTACAGGGAAGCTTTGAATCATACCGGATGGAATCAGTACAGCAGGATCAATTTGAAATACGAGAATGAAGTGTATTGTACGAAGAGAGGAATGGCGGATGCAGCGAATGATTGAAATCCGCTTCTCGATTTTCCGGCGGGCTAAAAACTTAAATACTAAAGACAAAAAAATTATAAACCCAGCATTGCAAACTGAAAACTGAAAACTGCAAACTGATTATGACCAACTCGGAATTCATTGTAGGACTCGACATCGGCACAACAAAAATCTGTGCCATCGTCGCCCGTAAGAATGAACATGGAAAAATTGAAATCGTCGGCATTGGAAAATCCGAATCACTCGGCGTGTCGCGCGGTGTTGTTGCAAATATTGATAAGACGGTGGATGCAATCACCAAGGCCGTAAAGGAAGCGGAAGCAACTTCAGGTGTGGAGATCAAAAATGTTTATGTCGGCATAGCTGGACAGCACATCAAAAGCTTGCAGCACCGCGGAATTTTGGTTCGCGATTCACTCGAGACGGAGATCTGCAAAGAGGATATCAAGAAACTTACGGATGACATGCGCAAACTCGTGGTGAGCCCGGGCGACAAGATCATTCACGTACTCCCCCAGGAGTTTATGGTGGACAGTGAAATGACTACTTCCGGTCCGGTCGGTATGTGCGGCATTCGTCTTGAAGCAAACTTCCACATCATTACCGGTCAGATCAGCGCAGCACAGAACATTAAGAAGTGTGTTGAGAAAGCAGGGCTACACATGATTGATATGATTCTTGAGCCGCTCGCATCAGCGGCTGCCGTGCTGAGTGAAGAAGAAAAAGAAGCCGGCGTTGCCCTCGTTGACATCGGCGGCGGAACAACCGACATCGCAATTTTCCACGACGGAATTATTCGCCACACCTACGTGATCCCCTTTGGCGGCAACGTGATCACTGAAGACATCAAGGAAGGATGCATGGTGATGCGCAACCAGGCAGAGATACTGAAATGCCGCTTCGGTAGTGCAATCCCCGATCCTTCCATGGATCTCCAGATTGTTTCTATTCCCGGAGTTCGCGGAAGGGATGCAAAAGAAATTTCAGTCCGCAATCTCGCTAACGTTATCAACGCACGCATGGAAGAAATCCTCGAACACGTGGACTCAGAGATCAACATCAGCGGCTTCAAGAGCAAACTGATTGCCGGCGTGGTGGTTACCGGCGGCGGTGCACATCTGAAAAACTTAGTTCAGTTGGTAGAATATGTTACCGGCCTTGATGCGCGCATTGGTCTTCCCATCGAGCATCTTGGATCTTCAAAGATTGATATCGTCAAGCATCCGATGTATTCAACAGGCGTGGGATTGGTGCTGAGTGGTTTTGAAGATTATCAAATGAAGGAAGATGAGCGCAGAAAAAAAGAAGAAGGGATCAAAGCGCCACCGCAGGAAGAAAGTGAGGCGCAGCGTGAACGCAAGGGATTGGTGGGAAGAATTCTTTTCGGCGTAAAGGAATTTTTCAATGAAGGAATGGATCAGGAGCTGAAATAGCCGGAGGTAGTGAGTCCTTAGTTAAACATAGTAGGCAGTAGGCAATAGGCAAAATGGAAATAAAAAATTGAAATCTAAAATCTCAAATCACATGTCTATACAATTCGATCTTCCAAGTCAGGAGCAAACCTGTATCATTAAAGTAATCGGCGTTGGTGGCGGTGGCGGCAATGCTGTTAACCACATGTTTCGCCAGGGAATTGTGGGTGTGAATTTCGTGGTGGCGAATACTGATCACCAAGCGCTCGAGATGAGTCCGGTGCCCATTAAAATTCAACTCGGAAAAAATTTAACTGAAGGGCGGGGTGCAGGAATGAATCCCGAAATCGGACGCCGGGCGGCGCTTGAGTCGGTGGATGATGTGAAGGCATTTTTGGAACGGAATACAAAGATGCTTTTCATCACTGCCGGCATGGGTAAAGGGACAGGAACCGGCGGCGCACCTGTAATCGCGAAGCTCGCGCGCGAGATGGGAATCCTGACTGTAGGATTGGTGACATCACCATTCTCTGCAGAAGGACCGCGAAGATTTGCGCAGGCACAGGAAGGAATCAGTGAATTAAAAAACAACGTGGACACCTTGCTCGTGATTTCCAACGACAAGCTGAGAGAGATTCATGGCAACCTCACGCTGAGTGCGGCATTTGCACAGGCAGATAACATTCTTGCCAACGCTGCGAAGAGCATTGCCGAGATCATCACGGTACCCGGCTATGTGAATGTTGACTTTGAAGATGTGAACACTGTGATGCGTAACAGCGGTGTGGCAATCATGGGTATGGCTTCATTTGAAGGAGAGAATCGTGCAATCAAGTCGGTGGAAGCAGCACTCAATTCTCCGCTGCTTAATGATAGCGACATTAAGGGTTCAAAAAATATTCTCGTGAACATCACTTCCGGAACCGTAGAGGTTACGCTTGATGAAGTTAGCGAAATCACTGAGCACATACAACGCGAAGCCGGCTATGAAACCAATATCATTTGGGGCAACTGCTACAATGAATCGCTCGGGGAAAAACTCCTGGTCACCGTGATTGCCACAGGTTTCGAATCATCACCTCATCAGCGAAAAGACCTGGCAAAGAAAGACCGTGTGAAATTTTCACTGCATGATGAAGAGTCCGCCGGACCCCTTTCGGAAAAGAAAGAATCAGATTTGAAGGAGCCGGTGATGAAAAAGAAGACGACACCGAAACACACAGAATCATTTGACATTACTTCTCCCCAGATTCCTTTCGAATTTGATCTCACTTCAAATGATAACGTGATTGAAACTCCTACATTGAAGATTGAATTCACGGAAGAGAATGAGACAAAGGAAGAAGCAGTGCCGGAAGATTTTGAGCTTAAGGAATTGCCGGTGAAAGAAGTTATGGAGCAGAGAAATATTCCTGTGAACAGTCATCCTGATCTTTCAAGCGGCGCTTCAAAAGACCGCGTGAGCAAGCTTCGCAACCTGAGCATGAAGCTGAATAATCCTGCTGCTCTTTCAGAGATGGAAAAAGCTCCTGCCTACTTAAGAAGAGGTACTTCGATGAAAGATGTTCAGCATTCTTCCGAATCAAATTTCTCACAGTATTATGTAGAGAACAGCGATGATCCTGACAAGATAACCGAGCTGAAGAAGAATAATTCATTTCTTCATGGGAATGATAAGGTGGATTGAGTTTTGGGTTTTGGTTTTTAAATTATTCAGGAGGGCGATGCTCTCCTTTTTATTTTCCTGCCTTTGGTCGACGTCATCGCCAATCACCTTATGCAAAGGTGAAAATGTAATCTGGCCTGCTTTACAACAGAATTTCTTTTGATCAACATATTACTCTCATCACTTCAAACCATTAGAGATTCTTCTCTATCCTTACCTTTACTCCATGTTCAGAATCCTACTCGCGTTATTATCTGCAATCTTATTTTTTTCCTCTTGTGCGATCACCACCATGAGCGTAAGAGTCACTTACCCTCCGCGCATAGCGCTTCCTCAGAATGTGAAAAACATTGCGCTCATCAACCGTACGCGAATTGACAGCTCTCGCAAAAAAGAAAACGCTGTCGAATCAATTCTCACCGGTGAAGCCATTGCGGGCGACGTGATTGGAAGCGAGGAGTGCCTGAACGCATTTGCGCAGGCAATGAACGAATGGGAATCTCCTCATGCATTTATTCCTGTTCAGCATGCGCTGAAGCGTAGTGCGATGAGTATTCAAATGCCCGATCCGTTATCGTGGCAAACAGTGAAAAATATTTGCCGCGAAAATCAGTGCGATGCGATCATGGTCCTTGAAACATTCGACACCAACTCCGATAATGTAGTGGGCACTGTGCTGAGTGGCGTAAGCATCATTAAAAGCGGCGGTCAAATTCCGGCGAAAGAAATTCACTACTCGGTTACTTATTCGTGGCGATTGTATGACACACTTTCGATGAGTGTGCCCGATCAGTTTGGCGATCAACTGAGGCAGACCGTCGGCGGCCTTTTGCCCACCGCTCCCATTCCAACTTCAGCAATTCGCAATGCAGGCAATTATATTGGCGATGCTTCGGCGCGCCGCTATTTGCCGGTGGTGATCTGGCAAAGCCGTGACATCTACAAACGCGGGAATGACCTGATGAAAGTGGCATGGCGCAAAGCCGTGACCAATGACTGGAATAGCGCTATGGAAAAATGGAATGCACTGAGCAAATCAAAGAATTCAAAAGTTGCAGGAAGAGCATGCTTCAACATGGCGCTTGGATGCGAAGTGCTGGGCAAGATTGATCTTGCAAAAACCTGGGCGCAGAAAGCTTTTACAGATTTCGGTAACAATAATGCACGGAGATATTTGTATGTGCTGAATCACTTGCCGAATTATTAAAAGTTATCTCTATTGCATTTTCTATCGGCGGGTGTCCCTCACCCGCCGACATTCGACTTATTGATTTCGGACGGGGAGGATACCTGTCCGATAGAGCAATAGTCCTCCTTCAAAATGAAACATACTCTCCAAACAACTTCTGCAAAAAAGCTCTTCCTTCGTCGGTGTCCTTTTCCGAAAATTTATCTCCTGAAACAGTTGCTTTCTTATTATTGAAATCGTAGCGCATCGAGCCATCATTATTCACAAAACCAATTCCAGCATCAAAAGAATAGTATGCGAAATTGTTGCGATAAAAATTCAGCAAGTCATTACTCCACTGAAATTGGTTATTCGAAAGATTGAGTTGCGCAAGAATTGTCGCAGGCAAATCACTTTGCATTCCAATGTTACCGATCGTTGTTCCTTTGAATTCAGGTCTCAAAACATCACCGTATAAAATGATGGGTATATGAAAGCGTGCCGCTTCTTCAGGATTACGATTGCGCGGAAGAATGTGCCCGTGATCAGCTATGAAAATGAAGAGTGTGTTTTTGTACCACTGTTCATGGCTAACAAGTTTCATATACTCACCGATGCAACGATCCGTGTAGTAACAACTGTTTTTGAATTTGGAAGGATCATCTTCTCCCGGGAATTTCGTCTGCATCGGGACTTGAAACGGCTCATGACTACTGAGTGAAAGTACTGTAGAAAAAAACGGCTCTCGTTTCGATGCAGTGTCATTGGCTTCTTTTCTGAAAACAAATTCATCATGAGCTCCCCACTTTGCATTCATCTCGTCCTTTGTATACGAACTCTTGTCGTGCAAATCAGATACTCCGCTCTGAAGCAAGTATGCTTTCATGTTCGCGAAATCCAATTCACCGCCGTAGTAAAATGAGTTTTGATAACCGGCATCTGCCAATACCTTCGGAAGAAAAGAAAGCTTCGGATATTTTTCCGGCTGCATCATGATCGAAAAATTCGGCGTGGCAGGAAATCCGCTGAATACATCCGCCAATCCCTGGTCGGTACGATAGCCCTGTGAGTAAATATCGGTGAAGAGAAGTCCGTGACGAATCACTGTATCTAAATTTGGTGTCACTCCTTTATCTCCTCCTAATGCTTCAATCACATCTGCCGTAAAGCTTTCAAGAACAAACAAAATAATGTTCGGTCGCTGCGTCGTGAGTATTGAGATCACTGAATCCTTCTTCGCGGAATACAATTCTTTCACGATCGCTTCGGCTTCTTGTTCGGGAAAAAACTGATAGGGATTGGAATGAAGTGATTCTTTGTCTCCGGAAAATTTCTTTCCTGCATTCCACAGCGCATTCACAGCAGCATCATTCAAAATTTTTTCAGAAGAAAAGTATGCGCTGCTTTCATTGATGGGAATGAGTTGCAAGCCCCCGCGAATTCCAAGAAACAACAACGGAAATATCGCAGCGTGAAACAGTACGCCCGGCACAAAAGATTTCCTGTTCCACGGAAAATGAAACTGATCTCTTCGTTCCGAAGGACTCCTTACGGAGAAAAAGTAAATCAGCACTACAACGCCAATGATAATTTGCATGACCATCAAAACTGCGAGTATAAAGTTTTGGTGCGCATCAGAAAATGCAGAGGCCTCATTCACGTAATGCAGGTAACTGATAGCCCGGTAATTCAGGTGCGTATTCCAGTCATGATAAATTCCCATGTCGAAAATGGAAATGAAAGCATCCAACAGCAAAACGAGGATTGAGTAAATGAAGAGAAATGCTTTAAAGAAGTTAAAGCGAAAAAACTGTTGTACGATCAGCATAAAAACCGGAATCGCCACGATGTAACACATCATCGAAACATCGAGCTTGAAGCCGTGAATGAACGTTGCAATAACTTGGATGAAAGAAATCCCTGAAAACTTCTTGTGGAAAAAGATGATGAAGGCTAATCTGTTTATGAAGAAAATGAGAAGCCAATAGAGAAAAATTTTCAGAAGAGAAAAAAAGTATGCAGAGAAGGATGACGACGACAATGAAAATTTCACAGCAAAAATTTATAGAAAAATCAGCAGGCGAAGATAGCTATGGAGGGCAGAACTGTCGGTTCTCCGGGAACCGACAGTTCCTGGGAAGGGGTCATTCCGGTAACGCAAAATTCTCCGGCTTGCACGGTGTAATATTTCTGTAGAAGTTGCGAATGATTTCAAAATCTCTGGTGATATCGCCGGAAGGCATGAACGATGGACCAATGCCCGCTTTCTTCTCTTTGAAATCAATGTAAGAGAGAACAATTGGTACGTTTGCTCCCAGTGCGGCATAATAAAATCCTTTTCTCCATTTCGTTACGCGTCTGCGTGTGCCTTCTGCCGGATAAACAATAGCGGCGCGCTCATGTGTTTTGATGTATTCAATCATTGCTTCTGTTAAGCCCTGATTTTTGCTGCGGTCAACAGGCACACCTCCAAGACGCAGAAACATATTCTTTAGTGGCCACCTGAACACCTCTTTCTTCATTAAGAATTTTACGTCCAGGTTCAATAACAATTTAGCGCCGGCACCATACACAAAGTCCCACGCACTCGTATGAGGCGCTACAATCATCACGCACTTCTTCATTTCTGCAGAAAGATTTTCTCCCAACCTCCATCCGCGAAATTTGTAGAACCATTTGAAGAACCACTCGAACACGATTGCAGATTTTTTTTCCAAGATAACAATTGCTGAAAATTTTAACCATTAATTGAGATGAAATAATATTTCAAATTCCATTCTTCAATGAAATTCTACTTTCATTGGAAATTTATCGGCAAGTATTGAAGGCATGATTACCTACTCACTTATCGTTCTCTCACTCACATTGTGTTACGTTTTCCTGTTTCTGTTTTATTTGACAGGATGGGTATTGCTCGCGGAATATCAACGCTCAGCACGAACTTCATCCACAAGAGTTTCCATCATCGTTGCAGCAAGAAATGAAGAAGTGAACATCGGTAATCTGCTGAATGATTTGCTTAAGCAGAATTTTTCTTCCGAACTTTTTGAAGTGATTGTAGTAGATGATTTTTCTGAAGACCGAACGGCCGAAATTGTTTCTTCTTTTCAAAACAAAAACCTTCGGCTCCTTCAACTGGAAAACTTTTTGAAAACTGATGAACCGATTTCCAGCTTTAAAAAGAAAGCACTGGAAATGGGAATTCAAAATGCAACAGGCGAACTCATCGTCACTACCGATGCGGATTGCAGAATGAACAATAACTGGCTTCACACACTTGTTAATTTTTTTGAAGAGCATCAATGCAAGATGATCGTCGCGCCGGTATTAATGAGAGCGCAAGAAAATTTCTTCCAAAAATTTCAGACGCTGGATCTTATTGGATTAACCGGCATCACAGGCGCAACCCTTCATCTGAATTTTCCGACCATGTGCAACGGGGCCAATCTTGCTTTCACTAAGAAATCTTTTTATGAAGTGGATGGCTACAGAGGAATTTCAGAAAAAACATCCGGCGATGACATGCTGCTTATGCACAAGATGGCGAGGCAATGGAAGCGCGGAGTTTTGTTTTTGAAGAATAAGGATGCAGCAGTTTTTACTGAGCCGCAACCTTCGCTCTCTTCTTTCATCCGGCAAAGAATGCGATGGACTTCAAAATCGAAAGTATATGAAGATCCAAAAATTATCCTGAATCTCATAGCTGTTCTGCTATTCAACTTCTCACTTCTTGTTTCGCTTATTCTTTCTTTTTTCGATCACGAATTATTAATGGTTTTCCTCATTCAGTTCATCACCAAAGCAATTATGGACTTTGCTTTTCTTTCGCAGGTCACAAAATTCTTCCGGCGTCAACAGCTTTTGTGGCTATTTTTACCTGCGGAAATTCTGCACATAATTTATATTGTGATAGCAGGCATTGCGGGAAATTTTTTTACCGTAAAATGGAAGGAAAGAATTGTAAAATGAATCCGCTGACTGATTTGGAATACCGCATGCTTGATGAATTGTACTTTGTTTCTTCCTTTCAAAATGTTCTTGATAATTTGATTGAAGAAAGAAGCCATGTGATTGATGCTCTGAAGAATCTTCTTGAAAATAATTTGGTGACGCAGGTAAAAATGGAATCAGGAAGAGAAGAAAAATTAGAAGTACCCGATTTCGCTATACTCGAAGAATCGTATTTTGTAGCATCGAAAAAAGGGTTGCTCCTCCACAACAGCCGGAACTGATAGGTTCCCACGGACACTTCCTGAATCCGATCTTAAATTCCATAGCCGGGAGGCGAAAAAAAAAATCGTGTCGCTTGTTATGGGATTTTGATCGTCTAACACATAATAAAAAAGACGGAATAGAATAACACGACCTTTGTAGTCGTGACGCAGTCTACTCCACATAAAGTGCAAAAAGAAATTGACCTTGAACGGTTGTTGCAATTAAAAGAACAACAACAGAATTCATTGCTCCAAGTGACGCAGGCCATCAACGGAAATATGTCAGCGAGAGGACTCCTCAAGCTTTATAAAAACATACTTGTGAAAAATTTGAACGTAAAGAAAGTCGCTCTCTTTATTCACAACGTAGGCTGGATGTGTACGAATGCTCACGGCATTAGCCCTCAGGAGGCGGAAGACTTAATATTGAAATATCTGCCTTCCTTCAAACAGATCACCGACCTCAAGAAAACAAAACATGAAATTGGGATTCAATTTCAAACAGTGCTGCCTGTATATCACAGGGATATTCCGCTTGCATTCACATTTATTGATTCATTAAACGAGGATCATGGGCTCATTGAAGAGCAGTTAAACTACATCCAAACTATTTCAAGTGTAATTGCTGTAGCGATAGAGAACAAGAAATTGTTTCGCACTCAGATAAAACAACGGTTTTTTAAGAGTGAAATGGAGATGGCGGGGCAGATGCAGGTCATGCTTATACCGGGAACACTTCCCAACGATGAGCGTATCTCAATGGCGGGAACGTATTTACCGCACCAGGAAGTGGGAGGTGACTACTATGATTACTTCGAGTTGAGTGATGATGAATGTATTTTTTGTATCGCCGATATCTCAGGAAAGGGCATGGCTGCAGCACTCCTTATGGCAAGTTTCCAGGCAAGTTTGAGATCCTATGCTGAGAAAGAGCTTTCACTTCATAAGCTCATAGAAAATTTAAATGCCCGTGTAAATGATATCACGAAAGGTGAAAAATTCATCACCCTCTTTCTTGCAAAATATCATCATCCGTCACGTACGCTCTCTTACGTTAATGCAGGACACAATCCGTCAATTCTTTTTCATAACAAAGAAACAAAATTGCTGCAGGAGGGCTGCACCATCCTGGGCATGTTTGAAAAGCTGCCCTATATAAACGTGCAAGAAATTTACCTCCCGGAAGAATTTCTTGTCTTCTGTTATACTGATGGTTTAATTGAAATTCACAATGACGAAAATGAAATGCTTGATATCGGGGATTTAGTTTCTTTCGTTGAAAAAAATCATGACTTACCACCGGTTAAGCTTAACAAGGCCATGGTGGATCACATTGTTTCTTTCAAAGGAGCAAAAATGATTGATGATGATATCAGCTTATTGACCTGCAAAGTGTTTAGCAATTCACACCATTGAATCTGCAACAAGAGACTTATTCCTCAACGCATCTCTGTTTCTTATATCCTGGTTTAACAGCAAGGCAATGCAAATGAAGTAGAACGATCCGATCTTATCTGTTTCCAAAAGATCACTGAGAAATGTATTCACGTAAATGATCACGAGGCACAGCAGGATTGCGAGCACATAATATTTTTCTTTTTTTGAAATGGTCTGATGGTAAATGCGTTGCCCGTTCACAAAAATGCAAATGGTGAGCGCGAGAAAAATGAGTAACCCGATTATACCCTGTTCGGTGAGTACAAGCAAAAAATAATTGTGAATGGAAGATCGCTCAGGATTATCGCTCACATAAGTTGTGAAGCTGTTCACCGTATAACTTTTGTAGAAGTTGTAAAAATTTCCCGGGCCATATCCTGTCCACGGTTTATCATACCACATCCGCACTCCCGCTACCCAGCGATAAATCCTTTCGGCGCTCGAAATATCTTTTCCTTCAAATGTTGATGCCAAGTGTTCACCAAGTTCAGGATGATAAACAGTGGTTTGAAAATCCGGTGCATGTTCAAGGTATTGATTGTTGTAGCCCATGTAAACGAAGAAACCAATGCTGCCTGCAATTGCGAGAGCGAGCGCCCACTTCATCATTCGCAGGCGAATCACGATAATCACGAATACTGCAGAGAGCAATGCCAGCCATGCTGACCGTGTATAAGAAAAATAAACGGCCACCAGCATGAGCAGCATCGAGAAAATGAGAAATCTTCTTTTCAGTGTTCCTTTCTTATACCATGTGATGGCAAGAAAAGTAAATGGAATCATCTGGGCAATCGTACACGCATAGCTCACGTGGTTCCGGAAGAACGGAAGCATGGGAGTGTTCACCGTTAGAAATGCAAAATCGGTTTTTGAATGACGGATCATTGTGTAAATAATCGTGAATATCAATGGAAGGAGCAACCACCAAAATGCTTTTTTGAAATCATCCACGCTTTTAATCATGATCGAAGTCACAAATACAAACGTGATGATGTACCACGTTTTTGCGAGAGAATATTTTATGGAAACAAAAGCATCAGATGAGTAGAAGGTGGCAATGAGTATCCACACGTAGTGAATGATCAGCAAGAATATGATTGGGTTTTTCAGGAGGCGTATGTCAAATGCTTTGGGGTTAGAAAGAGCAAAAGCAATGAAAAGAATCATCATTCCTCCGATCAGAATTTCTGTTGGGAAATCTGTTGCAAATCCATTTGGCAACTGTACTTCAATGCTCAGCGGAATCGTGAACAGCAAGAGGAAATAAATGAACTTCATATCATTGACGCTTAGATACACAAACAGCAATGATGCAGGAATCAAAAGCAGGTAATAGTTTTCAAGATAAATACCCGCAATCAGCGTCGCCAGCAGGCATGCGCTGAAGCTGTAAAAAACATAGAGCCAGAATTTTTCGATCTTGCCGCTAAGCATTCTTAAAAGCTTCTTTGATGGCTTTAAAACGTTCAATCAATAATATGGCGAGCGCACAAAGAATAAAGCAAATGACTGCGGTTTCCAATACGATCAGCCAGCGAACGGGCTTTGATTTTCTCTCCGGAGGAAATGCCTTATCCAGAACAAACAGCGTGGGAACGTCGGTGCTGATAGATGCCTCGTATTGTTCAAACTCCACGATGTTATTATTGAGTTCGCGAATGGCGCCTTTCTTTTTTTCTTCTAATACTTTCACTCTTTCAGAGGCCGCCTGGTATGCCGAGTTTCTTTGTCCCTTATTACTTCCTATTTGAGCGGGGAGATCTGAAATGTCAGTATAAAGATTGTATTGCTGCTTAAGGTTGAAAATGGTATCTGTCAGATTTTTCACTTCAGCCTCCTTGTCCTTCAATTTGTTTTGGTAGATCGTAAGAATTTTTCGCTTGTTTTCATTCAGCAAATCGCGATTGGTTTGATCAATCTTATTCACGATTTCATTCACCATCTGCGCTGCCAGGAAGCGGTCTTCATCCTGCACAGTGATCACCACTGCTCCCCGGTCATTTTTCTGATAGCTGTAGTTCTTCGCTAATTCTTTTAGCACCGTATAAATGGGGTATTGTACATGAGCCGAATCAATTTTGTAGTGCTGAAAAAGTTTAAACCGGTGAACGATGTACAACTCCAGCGGAGCCGAACCGGCAATGGAAAGAATGCGATCCACATCAGCATTAACGCCGAACAAATAATTGTCGCCGCCGGAAAACAACGTTCCGCTGCTGGTCATGTTTGGATTTAACGGGTAGAAGGAAGAACTTGCAGTATAGTACGGCGGCATGATATGGGGGTCAGAGATAACAATGCTTCCAACAATTCCAATTCCGCAAACGATTAAGATGGGTTTACGCCATTTCCAAACAGTCTTGAAGAACGTTAACAAATTGAATTGATCCATGCGGGCTTGTTACAAAGTAATCCCCTCGGGGAAAAAATTTTGGCGAAGATAGAAAAATTGAAATGCCAAGATGTTTTGTGACTTACAAAATCTTATGTTTAGGTTTGTAAGTTCATTCTAAAACTTAATCTTATGAAAAACCTAATCTACCTATTTGTACTACTAATAAGCACTACTTCTGTAGCCCAGCCAGAGTATGATTTTAATGGAACAATGAATGAGCGCACTCTTGAACTTTACTTGGACAAGGCTATCACCATGCAAGGCCAATCTGACGTGGAAGGCTCATCTAATTTATCAGAAGTTGAAAGAGTAAAGAATATTAACATGATTCTTGATGTTAAAGCAAAATTTGTTCATAGAATTGTTGGATGGTGGGAGAGCGGGTGGGGACAAGAGAAAATGGATCAGATTATGACAAAAGCGGCTCTCAACATAAGTGATTTGCATGCCATTGATCCACAGATAATTTGCCAGGCTGCAATATTTGAGTATGTGTCTGCTACTGTAGAACAACTGGCAATTCCTGATTGGGTTTTTACTGACTTTGGGCTTCAGGTGGTGAATAGGAACTTTGATTACGATGCCATGCTTTACGATCCTCCTGCTTCCCAATACTATATTTATCCTAATCCCTGTGGTTCCACAGGAAGACCAATGACAGAAAGTGAACGTAGCTGGATTCCCGATATTTCAAAGTTAGAGACCAGGTTGTGGTTTTACTATCTTGCAAAACGCTATATTGACGCCGGATGTGAAGCTATCCATTGGGGGCAAGTTGAACTAATGGACCTGAATGATCCCGGTCATCATTATTATTGGGATTTATTTTCAAAAGTCAGGTTGTATGGTGCGTCTAAAAATCGCGGTGTTCTTTTATGCGATGCCCATTCACGTTGCAACCCGTATTATGATTTAGATCCGAATAATCCACTACCAAACTGGCAACGACAACTTTTATTTGACTTTCAGTCATCTCCTCTTTACAACAAAGAAACAACTCCTTGCACTGTGGGCAATCAACCATGCATTGTTACACCAAATGAAAGCAACATACTAGGGCTCAGTGCCTGCGGGCTTTCACCACTCGGATGGAGCACAATGTCAATTCCCTACTTAATGGAATTTGATAATGGAGGTGCCGATCCGGTAGCTGGTTGCAGTTATAACACTGATCATTCGTGGACAACATGGGGATGGGATGATATTACCTGGTTTTCAAAGCAATCATCTTCATATAGAAATAGTTACCTGAAATATACGTACTATAAAATTAAATGCCTTGATCCCAAAGGGCATGTTACAATGCCTGGTATGCGGGGTTGTACAAATTCCAATCAAACCGGTTATTTATATAGGGCAAATACGGGAAATTACAATCAGCAAACTACCATAAAAAATATCTTTGCTGGTAGTTATTCCTATCAGGGCTGGTACCATAGCGTGTTTAGCGACCAGGCTTTTTGTGACCCTCCTACATCTCATAATGCTATGAGCAGTTTGATCTTTGTCGGAGACGATAAGGTATTTTATATCTCTGATGATAAAAGAATTCATGGATATGTTCTTTATGGTAATCAGTGGTTAACGGTAAGCCCAAGTTGGGCGGCTGACGCGGCTGGACAACCAATAGCTAATCAAGTTCAGGCTGCAGGTAATTTAATAGCAAGCTCCGATGGTAGCTATCTTTATTACAGAGGTACTAATGGATACGTTTATAGGTATTCGATTAATTCAGTTAATTATCCTTGGAGTTATACATATTCAGCAATGCCTACCAATACTGCAATGCAAAATGAGCATATTACGGCCTATAGCTCGATGAATTTTGTTGGAAGTGATAAAATATACTATATCGGTAATGAGTCCACTAATGGCAATGCCAAGAGAATACATGGATTTGTTAAAATTAGCGGGGTTTGGTCAACTGTAAGCCCCCCGTGGGCTGCAGATGCGGCAGGACAACCTATAGGTACTCAGGTACAATCTGCAGGAGACTTGGTAGCAAACCCGGATGGGACCTATCTTTTTTATCGGGGCACAGATGGATATGTATATCGTTATAGTATAAACACCTTAAATTATCCCTGGAGTTACACCTATTCAACCATGCCAACGAATTCCGCCATGCAAGCTCAAAATATTACTGCTTATGCTTCCATGATTTGTCCCGCTAATAATAGAATATATTATATAGCTAATGAGGCTGGAAATCAAAATAAGAAGAGAATTCATGGCTTCATATACTATAATAACACGTGGAATACGACTAGTCCGACATGGTCCTCAGATAGTCACGGATATTTGGCTAACAATCAAACACAAGGAGCAAGTGACCTGGGAATGAGCCCGGACGGTACTAAATTATTGTACCGGGGTAGCGATAATCAATTGCATGGATTTACAGTGACTGATGATTGGAACTATTATTACTATGACTTACCAACAATTAATAATTCCTTATCGGTAGTTACAAATAGCCTAAAGTTCAAAAACAATAGTGAGGTGTTTTATATAGCTTATAATTACTTTGGCTTCGGAATATATTGGGACAAGAAAGTTCACGAATTTATTTACGGTGAAGCAGCATGCTACAATAATACGATTCAGGTAATTGAGCCAGGGTTCTTGCCGCCGAAATTAAGTGAAGAAGTTGAAGAATCAGAAATAGGGAGTGACAAAAAGATTGATTTATTAATAATTCCAGATCCTGCAGACAATGAGTTGACAGTAAGTTTACCGGAAGATATTGCAATTTCCGAATTTATGGTAGTTAACTTACTTGGTCAAAAGATAGAGAATGAGCAGGTAAGAGTTTTAACCAATCAAATCAATTTGAATACTCAGAGGTATCTTGCCGGGTATTACATGATCCTTATTAAAGATGAAAATGGCAAAGTGAGAACTGCGAATTTTGTGGTCACTCATTGAGGAGCATAACAGGGAAATTCTTTGTGAACTATAAAATGAGTTTAGCTATATCCCAGTTAGTATGGGACTATGCATATAATTTAGTTCGTGGTAACTTTTTTTGCATCAAATACAAAGGAATTAAAGCGTGCTTAAGGAAATTGCTAATGTTGAGAAAATAGCGAACGCATCGAAGGCTGAAAAACTTTTTAAGCTTGGAGTAAAATATATCTATGCAATGGGGTTTGCCAAGTTGATTTATCCGATAACAAAAAGGGGAGCCAAGAAAACGTGCAAGACTTTTTTTGGTGAATCCATGCAAGTAATTCTTCCGGCGGGAACAGATATTTATCTCGCTGGTGGCAAAACGCATGATTCAGAAATTCGTCTTGCAAAATTTCTGATCATCAATCTCCATTGTGGCGATGTTGTTATTGACGTGGGAGCTCACTTTGGTTATTTCTCGCTGCTTGCTTCGAAACTCGTAGAGAATGAAGGGAGGGTATTTTCGTTTGAACCCTCGAACATTTTTTTTTTATTGAAAGAGAATGCAGAGGGAAAAGAAAATATTAGGAGTTTTAAAAAAGCAATTACTGATGCGAATTCAGAAATTGAATTTTACGAATTCCCTGAATTGTATTCTGAATTCAATACCACAAACAGTGACCAATTCAAGAAAGAAAGTTGGATCAAGAAATATGCTCCGAAGCAGATAAAAATTTCGAGTATTACTCTCGATCTGTTTATTAAGGAACAAAATATTCATCCTTCAATTATTAAAATTGACGTAGAGGGCGCTGAATTAAAAGCGTTGAAAGGGGCTGAAACAACGCTTCGTCAGCTTTCACCCATTGTAGTAATGGAATTTCTTCATCACGAGAGATCTGGTGATATTTATACTCAAGCACACAACTTGATGATTGAATCGGGCTATGCTTCGAACGTTATCAACGGCGATGGTCACTTACAACCGGTTCACAATGTTGATGAATATCTTGCTGCAAATAACTTGGAATCGGAAAATGTCGTTTACACGAAGTGACATTCATTTCCATCTTCACCGCCTTCTTATTGGAAGAGAAGTCTTATCCGTGAGTATTGCACAAGTCCTAATACAAAAGCACAGAGCAAACTGAGAACGGCAGCTCCGAACATGCTTATTATCCAATTAAGCTCAAGCTGTTTTGAGAAGTACAGAACGGTAAGTGTGGTGATAACAAAAATGGAGAGCTTTAGGAGAAGTGAATAGTTAAGGCGGAAGCGAAATACTTTTTTTGCCAATACTATTTGAATGATGATGATAAAGAAATGGGTCGCTACTGAACTTTCCGCAGCGCCGCAAGCTTTGACCTTCGGAATGAGAATGAAGTTAAGAAGCAAGTTGATACCCACGGCAGTAAGTGCAATGAAAGTAAGCTCCTTAAGGTTGTTGTTTGCAGTGAGCAGGGTGCTGAAAACATAAATTGCACTGGTGGCGACAAATGTCAGAATCAGTACGGAGAGAATCCCCGCTGAATATTCACTTGACTCATGATACAGCATGTGCATGATGGGCAGCGAATAAAAACTCAGGCAAAGAGCTGCAATAACTGACATGATAAAAATTACCGTGAAGCTTGATTTCACCAGCTCATCAATTGGTTTGTTGCCGGCTAACATGCGCGAAAAAATCGGAAGCAACAGTACTGAAAAAAGATAGCCGAATTGATTCAGCGCATCGAGGAGGCGATATGCTGATGCATACAATCCTGCCTCACGGTGTCCCTCTTCCGGCAAAAGATTCTGAATCATGACGCCATCAATTTTTCCGTAGATCGCCATCAGTCCGATCAGCAGTGCAAAAGGGAAGGCCTTTTTCAACAGGTCTATTGAAAAAGAAAATGAAAAGCTGAGTGAAATTTTTCCGGAGATACTGAGCACATACACGAATGCTGTGACCAGCGTGATTATATAAGCGCCCAGTTGCGCATACACGAACCAGTCAATGATGAATTTCGAACGAAGGGAATGAATGTTCAGCAAAGCTCCGCACACAATCAGCATCAGCGCCTTGTCCATTACTGAGAGCATGCTGTCAACTTTAAAATGATGCAATGCAGAAATATTAGACCGCAGGTAGGCGATAAGCGAAGCGAGAACCTGATTAAAGCAAATCAGCAGCAGCAGATACAGTTGATGACCGGAGTATTTCAAAACCACAGCAGCGAACAAAGTGACAAGCAGGTAAACACCTGAGAGAATAAGCTTGATGCTGAAGATGTGTGAGAGTTGCTTCGCCAGCAAATCTTCCTGCTGTGCAATCAGGCGGTTGTTGTAGTTGCTGATGCCGAGATCGAGAATGATTTGTGTGAGGAAAGAAAGATTGGTGAGCACGAAATACAATCCATAGTTCTCAGCGCCCACCACGTTTTGCACAGTACGGTCAATGCCGAAAATCCAAAGGGGTTTAATGATTAGGTTGAGTGAAAGGAGAAAGGCGAGATTGCGAAAAAAAACTTTCTGCATTTGCGGTTGCGAAGCGAGCGACAAGGTAGAGTAAGCACGGGCAATTGCAAAAATTTGTTTTGTACTCTCGCGAACTCTCAGCATGTGCGTAGCTAAAGAAGTTACTACTTGTGAAGTCATGATTAAATTCTAACTTTCTCAAATGAAAATTCTAAGTGACATGAAAAAAATCTCCTCTCTCTTGCTTTTGCTTTTCTTTTTTTACAGTGCATTCTCACAGTGCGCAACGCCTGAAACGGCAACGCGTGATCCACTGCCGATAAATGGCGCCTACCTGGCAGGAACAACGGTGACCTTCTGCTACACGATTGATTCGTTCGAAGAAACCGGATCAAATTGGTTCCATGGAGTTGTGCTCCATTTCGGACCCGGCTGGGACACTTCCACCTTCCAGGTGATTTCTATTCCCTCAGGATGCGATGAAAATGGGGTGTGGGGATTTTATCAGCATGATTCAGCTACCGGCAGCGGACTCGAATTCGGTCCGGGTTTTTATTTTGACAGGGGTTACGATCTGCTTGATGGAATTCCCGGTAACAACTATAGTGATTATGGTGACAATTGCAACAATGAATCCTGGACATTTTGTTTCAGCGTAAGGACTGATTCGGTCTGTGGCGGAGATAGTTTGTCCGTGACAGCAACTGCTACCGGCGACGGAACCAGCGGGTCTTTTACCACAAGCGGCTGTGATGGTGTTCCCTTCGAGATGGATTCGAATGTTATCTGTGAAGTGTCTTGCATTCTTTCTGTTGAAGCAAGTTCCACCAACATTTCATGTTTTGGTGAGCCCACAGGAACAGGAACAGCTACGGTCAATAGTGGTTACCCTCCCTACATTTATTCATGGAGTACAGGAGCGACCACGGCCACTGTTTCTAATCTTGGTGCCGGAACGTATAGCGTCACGATAATCGATTCGATCGGCTGTGCAGATACTGCTTATGTTATCATCAATGAACCAACGCAGTTAGTAGCCAACGCCGGTGATGATTCGCTCGCATGCTGGGGTCAATATTATCCTATTGGAGGAAATCCAACCGCTGCAGGCGGTACTCCGCCATATCATTATACATGGGATGAAATTCCTTATATAGATGATCCGAATCCGGTGATCATTGCATTCGCAACCACCACGTATCATGTTACCGTGATCGACACGAATGGTTGTGGGAAAAAAGATTCGGTTCTCATTTCAGTGGATTACTGTCTTGGAATTCCTTCTGTCCATGAAAATTTCTTCACGGCAATTTTTCCCAATCCAAATGACGGACATTTCATTTTGCAGGTTGACAAGCGAATGCTGAACGCATCTTCGACGATTAGCGTATTCGATGTTTTGGGGAAAGAGATTTTCAGAGCGAGAATTATTTCTGAAAAACAATCTTTTGATCTCACTAAAATCCCTTCAGGAATTTACCGGCTTGTAGTAAAGACGGATAATGGAAATGTTGTGAAGAGCATTGTGAAGACGGAATGAAAATCAGAAATATTGCTATTTACCCTTTTCAGTCATCGGTGAACAAGCATTTACAACACGCCTCGATAGAGGCAGCACAAGCGGATGCTTTCGAATGAAGGAGAAATCCGAAATCCCAAATCCGAAATCCGAAATCAAATCCCTTTCCGTTCTTTGCGGCAAATAAAATTTGAGTTGAAGATCGCCGTCAACACCCGCTTCCTGATTAAAAATAAACTCGAAGGCATCGGCTGGTTCACTTACGAATCACTGAAAAGAATCACCGCGCAGCATCCCGAGCATCAATTTTATTTTTTCTTCGACCGGAAATTTGACGAGGAATTTATTTTCTCTTCCAACATAACACCCATCGTGCTGAATCCGCAGGCGCGCCATGCATTACTGTGGTATTGGTGGTTTGAAGTTTCCATTCCCGAAGCATTGAAAAAAATTCAACCCGATCTTTTTCTCTCCACAGATGGCTATTGCTCACTGCATGCTCACTGCAAACAGGTGCTCGTGATTCACGATCTCGCCTTCGAGCATTATCACGACCAGATTGACTGGCTCTCATTAAAGTACTACCGCTACTTCACGCCACGCTATGCAAGAAAGGCAACGCGGATCGCTACCGTTTCAGAATTCACGAAGGAAGATGTAATGAAGCAGTACCAGATTCCGGCAGCCAAAATTGATGTGGCCTGGAATGGATCCAATGAATTGTTTCACCCGCTTACGGAAGAAGAAAAACAAAAAGTGAAACGTGACTTCACTTCAGGCAGTGATTATTTCGTGTATGCCGGGGCATTACAGCCGAGGAAAAATATCATCAACTTATTTCTCGCCTTCGATGAGTTTAAGAAAAAAACATCCGCCGAAATTAAATTAGTGATTGCAGGAAGAAATTGGCAATACCGCGAAGCCATGAAGGTGTATACATCGCTGCAGCACAAGCGGGATGTGATTTTCCCCGGGCATCTTTCCCGCATTGATTTGTCGCGGCTCATGGGCGGCGCACTTGCACTCGTGTATGTTTCTTTCTTTGAAGGGTTCGGAATTCCCATTGTGGAAGCAATGAACTGCGATGTGCCGGTGATCACCTCCAATGTCTCATCAATGCCCGAAGTGGCAGGTGATGCAGCACTCTTCGTTGATCCGCATTCTGTAAGCGACATTGCATCAAAACTCGAATTGATTTTTCTCGCAGGAACAGGCAGGAATAATGAATCGCTACGAAATCAATTAATAGAGAAAGGAAGAGTTCAGCGGCAAAAATTCACGTGGCAGAATACTGCAGACCGGTTGTGGGAGTGTGTTATGAAAGCGATTGAGCAATAACCCTGTTGTTTGGTTTTCCAAACTTAAAAGTAGTGAGAGCATTTGAAAATTCAAGAGGATCATTTCTTTTGAATAACACTTGCTTCATAAAGTGACCGCTTACTTCTCTGCTGCAAGAAATTCAGCCCGCAGTTAAAGATAATTGGCGCGCGCATTGATAATTTATATTTTCGAATATTCCTCATTACTAACCCTAAAATTAATTTATCATGAAAAAAATCTCCTCTTTCATTTCGTTAATCATCATTTCCGTTGCGACGGCGTTCGCACAAAATCCCTCACTCAGTCTACAGGCTTTTTCAACGGGATACTCCAATCCGGTAGATGTTGAAAATTGCGGTGACAACCGCTTGTTCATCGTAGAGCAGGCCGGCAAAATTTGGATCAGCGATGCGAACGGAAACAAAAGCGCCCAGCCTTTTCTCGACATCCACACCAAAGTTTACTCCGGCGGCAATGAACAGGGGTTGCTTGGGCTGGCCTTTCATCCGGATTATAAAACGAATGGATACTTCTATATCAATTACATCAATCAGCAACAAAATACAGTGATTGCCCGCTACAGTGTCAGCTCAACGGATTCCAACAAGGCAGATAAAACAAGCTCATTGAAACTGCTTTCTATCCCGCAGCCGGCGTCAAATCACAATGGCGGATGCTTGAAATTCGGGCCTGATGGGTATCTGTACATTGGAATGGGTGACGGCGGCGGCAGTGGTGATGCGGATAACAATGCACAGAACCATAAAAAGTTGTTGGGAAAAATGCTGCGCATTGATGTGGACAACGGAACCCCGTATGCTATTCCTGCCACAAACCCATTCTTCAATACTGTCGGGTACAAAAAACAAATTTGGGCGTTGGGCTTTCGGAATCCCTGGCGCTTCAGTTTTGATCGTGCAACAGGTGATCTCTGGATCGGCGATGTAGGACAGGGCTTATGGGAAGAAGTGGATTACCAGGTTGCGAATGATGCCGGCGGCGAGAACTACGGGTGGCGTTGCTATGAAGGGAATCATACTTACAATACATCAGGTTGCGGCCCTTCTACGGATTATACATTTCCAATTGCAGAGGTGTCTCACAACAGCGGTGATTGCGCCATCATCGGCGGGTTTGTGTATCGGGGCAGTATGTATCCGAACATGATGGGTAAATACTTTTGTACAGATAACTGCAGCGGCTTCTTCCGGATGATTTATAATAATGGTAGCTGGCAGAATGTTAACCTCGGCCAGTTTCTCCAGTATTCCTATTCTTCTTTGGGTGAGGATAAGGATGGCGAACTCTATGTTTCTTCCCTGAGCGATGGAAAAATTTATCACATAACAGATACCTCAGAGCCGCGTGATGGAAGCTTTTCAATCGGAACCGGAACATCACTTCAATATTTGATTGTCTATCCGAATCCTGCACATGGAAATTTCACCGTTCAGTTTTCAGGTGAAGAAAAGTCACCCGCAACACTGCAAGTGATGAATGAACTTGGGGGAAAAGTTTTTGAAGAAGAAATACCGGTGGTGAAAGGGAATAACACAATAGATGTTTCTGCTGAAAATTTTGTGCAGGGAATTTATTTCGTGATTGTGAGTAGTAACAGTGGAAAGCGGATTGGGAAATTGATTGTGGAGTAGGGAAAGCCGTTGTTGGTCTTTGCGCGGGAATTAGCGCAGGCAGACCAACAACTGAAGCATAGGATTGACTCTTTCGTTACAAAGAAGATACTCAATCCTTGCTGAAAGTTACAGTGGCAACTTCTTTTCCATTACTGAACAAGCGAAGAAAATAGATTCCTTTTTTCAAATCAGCGACGGGAATAGAAACTGATTTTAGACCTGCCTGAAGATGAACGGATTTAATTTTCTGACCAACCAGATTATGAATATCAACGGAGGTAATGTGCTTGTTCATATTGAGATTTATATGAAGCAAGTCCTTGACCGGGTTCGGGTAAATTGAAATCGCTTCATTTCCAAAGTCTGAAATTCCGTTCACATCTGTTACGGTTACATCAACATGAAAAGTTGCATGAGCATTCACGCTGTCATTGATGTCATAAGCGAATAAGTCATAAGAACCAATTCCTGCAATGCTGTCAGGGAAAACACTTAGCCTAACCGTCTCTTTCTTATTTGGAGGCAGAATAAAATCATGGGTACTGGTCTCATAACTGAAACAATTGACTGTATCGCATACTTGTGTCTTCATGCTGTCAGTTTGTGCAAGCATCACACGAATCCAACGGATGGTACGCTGCTGGTTGGAATTATTTTGCAGAAAGGAAATTGCTTCAACAGAATAATCTGTCGTTTCCATATTGAATTGGAAATAAACAGGTGAGAAGGTTATTCCCTGGGCGTAAGTCATCACAACATTCATCTGCAGAGCAACAGCAAGTAGAATTATTTTTTTCATGTACATATTTTTAATCGTGCTCACGAAGATATGCAACTCTTCCCTATCTAAATTTTTATAACAAATGTTTCAAAGGGATGTCTTCACTGACACTTAGCGCAGGAAATCTCACCCGATTGCCACTTCCAAATCTTCCATCAAATCATCCACATCTTCAATCCCCACACTCAGCCGGATGAGTGAATCGAGCAAGCCGCGTTTTTCGCGTTCTTCTTTTGGAATGGAAGCATGAGTCATGGAAGCAGGATGGCCGATGAGCGATTCAACGCCACCGAGAGATTCTGCAAGAGAAAAAAGTTTGGTGCCGGATAAAACTCTCAGCGCATCTTCCATCTTATTCCCTTTCAGTGTAAAAGAGATCATGCCGCCGAAGTCGCGCATCTGCTTCATTGCGATCTCATGATTGGGATGAGCCACCATGCCGGGATAATATACCTCATCTACTTTAGGATGGCTTTCGAGAAACTCCACAATCACCGCGGCATTCTCGCAGTGCCGCTGCATGCGCACGTGCAGTGTTTTAATTCCGCGCAGCACCAAAAAGCAATCGTGCGGGCTCGGCACAGCACCGCAGGCATTCTGCAGGAATTTAAGTTGCTCAAAAATTCCTTCCTGGTTGGTAATGATCGCTCCCATCACCACATCGCTGTGGCCGGAAATGTATTTCGTTACGCTGTGCACTACGAGGTCAGCGGCGAGGTCGAGGGGGTTTTGCAGATAAGGGGTTGCAAAAGTGTTGTCAACACAAACGAGAACATCGGATTGATGTGCAATCTTCGACACCGCTTCAATGTCAATGATGTTCATCATCGGGTTGGAAGGAGTTTCGAGCCAGAGCAATTTTGTTTTTGGGGTGATGTGCTTGCTGAGGTCGGTTGCATTGTCAAGCGAAATGAATTTTGATTTTATGCCGAAGCGCTCGAATACTTTCGTAAAAATTCTATAGGTGCCGCCATACAGGTCATCGTTGCAAATCACCTCATCGCCGGAGTTAAGCAATTTGATAACAGCATCTGTGGCAGCCAGACCGCTGGCGAAACACAAGCCATGTTTCCCATTCTCAAGTGCAGCGAGATTATTCTGCAATACATCACGGGTCGGGTTTTGCGTACGCGCATATTCATAACCCTTGTGCAGGCCCGGCGCTTCCTGCACATAAGTAGAAGTTTGAAAAATCGGAGTCATGATGGCGCCGGTGGAAGGATCGGGCTCTATGCCGGCATGAAGGACTTTGGTGTTGAATTTCATTGTTTGAAATTTGAAAATTGAAATTTGAAATTTGGAGTTTCGGGGTTTAAGTCTTTCGTCTCACTTCTCACGTCTCACCTCTCACGTCTCACGTCTCACGATTTAATGCTGCAAGTTACTTTGTTGAGAAATGAAAATCCAATTAGCGTCTTTATTTAGCTTCGCGGTTCATGAAAAGAATTTTTCTGCTCTTTGTTTTGATGTTGATTGAATTTGTTGTTAAAGCAAGTTCTCCTCTTCAATTCATTGGGGCGGGAAGTGTTTCCATTTTCCAGCCGGTTTTTGCTGACGATACTCTTGTGTCAAAGAAAATTTACCTGCTCAATCAACAAATAAGGATTGACGTCTATCGGGGTTATGCTGTGGTGAGAGCAGATTATTGGTTTAATAATTCTTCTGACGCAACTGTTTTTCTGCCTGTTGGATTTCCATCCTGTCCGGGCGGATTCTTTCAGAACAAAAATTCAGGAGAACAAAATTGCAGTGAGCTCTATTGGCTTCGAATCATGATTAATAACGGTGCCCCGTTCGCAGCTTCTGTTTTGACAAATGATTCCTTGCTTCTGAAGCGTTCACCCGGGCAAAAAAACTCAGGGAGCAAAATTTTATTCCAAAGAAATCCGTTCGGAGAGAAAGAAAAATATTCATCATGGCAGACCTGGAACATCAGCTTTCTTCCGGGAGTCTCTGTAGTGAGTTTGAATTACGGAGTGAAAACAGGCGACGTCGAATTGTTAATCAACAAAGATTCCATTCAGGGGAATGCCTTGCAATATTCGTTCTCAAATTATAAATGGTGGGAAGGCGGAAAAGAAAATGGTGAAATCTGGATGCGCATGAGCGATGGCTACATCACAAAAGATATTCTCGGCTTACTTCCGGATAAAAAATTTCTCGGGGGAAATTCGATTGTTCATGCAGCGATGAAAGATGTGGTGAATGATTCCGCTCAAAGGATAGTGCTCTGGTATCGCAAACTTGATGATGCCACAGTAATTCCCTCACATGTGAATTGGGAAAGAAATTTTTTCAAATTGAATGATTGGATAACGAATAAAAAAATCCTTGCAACGCTTTCGCCGTTTTCTGCTACCGATTATGAAGGCAAAGCATTTATGCAAGAAGAACATTCTGCTTCTTCATTACTCTGGTGGTCTGCGATTGCGGGGATCGTAATTGTTGCGGTATTCCTGCTCCTGTTTATTTATGCCGATCGAAAAAAGGCCCGTTAGTGTTGCGGCACTTCAGGAAGCTTTCGCTGATGAAATAAAATTTCCTGTGCCCGGAGGTAACGGAGGAAATCATATTCATTCGTGGTCTTCAAAAAATCTTCAGGCACTTCTGCGAAGTCAACAAAGTCATTCACCTCAGAAAGATCAAGATCTAAAATACCGAGTGAAATATAATTGTTGACCAATTCACGCACGAGTTCGTTTTTCGTTCCTTCATTCATCAACTGAGCATAGGCGCGCTTGTCCTGTTCTCTTTTGCTGAACAATTCATACAAATACGTAAAAGGACTCTGAATAATCTGGTAACCGTGTACCATGTAATCTTTTCTGTTGTAGCCAAGCTTTTGCGCTTCATGATGCACTTCAGTAAAATCGCGGTTCGATTGTACAGTAACTTCCGGAAGCTCGACGCTGATTTTATACATTTTCAGATTCAGGGTATAAATTTTTTTCAAAGGAGAATCTTTGTAACAGAGTGAAACCGTGGCGTAACCTTTTGACACCGCATACAGCGTATCGTTCTTCGAAGCCTGCACAATGAAGTTGCCAAGACTGTCGCCATAGAACCGCTGGATATTCCGGGTATTGATAATCTGCAATGGCTTTATCGATCGTCGCGTAAGCCCGTCAAGCGCCTGACCGGTGATGATGATTGAAGGAGAATTTGTTTGCGCCAGCAATGATGAAGAAAAAAAAATCAGGAATAACAGTGTGGTAATACTTACGAAGGCTGCGCAGAATCTCAATGTTAAAAGTTATATCGTTTCAAAAATGCAAATGGAATACCTTAAAGCAAATGCGGGAACGAAGTTACGAAGGCAAACATTGTGTTCTTATAACAAGATGACACCGATTTTATCCGAAGGGACTCCCCTGAGGAAAATGAAAAAGTGATTTCACTGATGAAATAGTACAAGGTATCGGTGTTATCTTCTTTCAATACTGGAAAGATGAAAACCATTTTCTCGTCTTCAAATAACCTAAATCAGATTCATTTGAATATGCCTCACGCTCAAAGATGATATTGCGGTATGCCTCATCGTGTGTTGAATAGCGAAAACGATTGATGAAATAATTGACGACATACAGAAGGTAGAAAGGAACTATCAGCAACTCCACTTCCTGGCGATGATGGATGCGCTCATGGTTCATGAGCACGACATCATCGAGAAATTTTTTCTCGCGAAGAAGTATGAAGGGATACAACGCCATGCCACGCACGTGAAGAGATTTGAGAATGATGATGAATGGATATTTCATGGAAGTTAGCCTGTCATTTTTAGCGGGATCCTGGCGAGAATCGAAAATGTAATTAATCAAAATTTCATTGTCAAGTATCAGGTAGATTATCTTATAGTTACCGAGTAACTATCTCTATAATTTTTTCAGAAGGAATTTTTGGGAGAAGAAAATCAATTATATCATTCAAGCTCTGTTCTGCCTGATTAGAAAGTGTCATTCTTATTTCTTGAGTCGGGAAAGCAGATGTTCACGAACTTCTTCTACGCTATGCACTCTTCCTGCCTTATAATCTTCCTCTGCTTTCAAAGCACGCTGTGTCATCCATTCTTTCATCGCAGGATCAGAATGATTCTCCATTAGAAGTGTCTTCACTTTCTCTAACCGATCAGTATTTTCCTCCTGATCAACCAACTCTTTTATTTCTTCTTTCAAAGTATTTATGAGAAAAAGTTTGAGAGATAAAATTAAAACTTCAAAACGACTTTAAGAATTTTCATGCTCCGACTCATTTTCATTTTGCAACGACTTCCTGCAGCTGCAACAAAATGATCTGCGCTGATAGAAGAGAATTGTAAGCATCGCGCTAAACTTGAATAATAACAGTTGAATCGTTTTAGAGACTGAAGAAACGAAGTTCCAAACTCAAAAATTGAGCTTATGCTGACTTTCTTTCAATTCGGATTTGGAATTTCATGGAGCAACCGGAATTGCGCCCTAAAAATCCTTCTCATAGGTGAGCCTTCCGGATGAACAGGCTCTTCTTTCAATACTGAAAAGATGAAAACCACTTTCTTTTATTAAGGTAATCGAAATCAGCTTCATTCGAGTAGGCTTCACGCTCGAAGATGATGTTTCGGTATGCCTCATAACGTGTTGGGTATCGCAGACTGTTTACAAAATAATTAAGAAGATACAAGACGTAGAAAGGAATAATCCCCAACTCTACTTCCTGCCGGTGATGAATACGCTCATGATTCATTATGACAGGATCATCGAGAAATTTTTTGTCGCGGAGAATAATGAAGGGATACAAGGCCATGCCCCGCATATGAAGCGATTTGCGAATGATGATAAGGGGTAATTTCAAGATAGTCATCTCAGAAATATTTTTTATGAATTTTAAAAACGAAAATTATCCAAAGGATGTTGCACATCAACTATTCAAAACTCCATCCTAAACGTCACCAATCCGCTTAAAAGTTTAGGCTCAAACCATGTTGACTTCGGCGGCATCACTTCACCCGCATCAGACACTGCCATGAGTTGCTCCATCGTGACCGGATATAGAGAAAATGCAACCGCAGCTTTTCCTTTGCTCACTCTTTTCTCCAATTCCTTTAACCCTTTAACGCCGGGAATGAAATCAATGTTTCGGTCAGTTCGCGGATCGTGAATGCCGAGGATGGGTTCGAGCAAATTATTTTGAAGAATGGAAACATCGAGTATGCTGATAGGATCGCTGGAATATGTTCTTTCTTTTGCTTTCAGACGGTACCACTTTCCGTTGAGATACATTCCGAAGCGATGTGGCTTTCGCGGATCATAGGGAATTCGTCGCGCTTCATCCACAATAAATTTTTCTTCTGCTTTTTTCAGAAAAAATTTCTCATCCAATCCATTCAGTGATCTCACCACACGGTTGTAGTCATAAATCTTCAGTTGATCAGCAGGAAAGAGGGAAACAAGAAAATAATCATAGTCCTTTGATCTAGCAGGAATCGGATTGCTTTCATGAATTTTCCTGGAAAAGATGGAAGCGGCTGCTGCACGATGATGACCGTCGGCAATGTAAACGGCTGAAACTTTTTCTTCAAACAACTGAATGAACGATTGAATATTTTTTTCGTCGCGGACAATCCACAAATTTTCATGAACACCGTATTCAGAGATGAAGTCGTAATCAGGTTTTTGTGCAGTGATGGACGCAATCAGCTCATCAATTTTTGTTACTGGAGAGTAGGCAAGAAAAACCGGATTGGTATTGAGCCGTGTTAATTCAAACTGCAGAGCATTCTCCAATTCTTTTTCCGAACGGGTGTGCTCATGCTTTTTAATTTTCCCTTCATTGTAATCTTTGATGTTCATGCAACAGGTTAAACCCGTTTGTGAGCGATTGTCCATCGTCATCCGGTAAATGTAGAAGCACGGGGAATTATCGCGGATAAGAATTCCTTCGGCAAGAAGCTTCTCAAAATAATTTTTCGCAAAGCCAAAAAGCTGCTGATCAGATTTAGCAATGTCATCCGGGAAATTAAGGCGTGGCTTTACAATGTGAGCAAAGGAATACGGGTTGCTACGGGCTGCGCGCCTGCGATCGGGTTCATTCAGAAGGTTGTTCGGAATTAGCGTGACCTTCTCTGCCAACTCCGGAACCGGCCGGTATCCCTTAAAAGGTTTGATGTCCACGAGTGATTTCGGATTTTCCGCAGTACTGTGTAAGCGGGTTTTTGATTTCTGATTTTGATTTTTTAAGCCTTACATCTTACATATCGCGTCCACAAGCCTCACATCCGCGAGTCTTCCGTCTTTTTGAAGAACCCCATAATGATCTCCACGATTTCTTTCCCGATTCGCTCTTGTGCTTCTTTTGTTGAAGCGCCGATATGGGGTGTGAGCGAAACTTTCGGATGATTCAGCAGCAGCGAATTTTTTGTCGGCTCTTCTTCATACACATCAAGTCCCGCGAATGCAACTTTTCCTGAGTCAAGATTTTCAATCATAACACTTTCTTTGACCAAACCGCCGCGCGCGCAGTTGATGATTCCCACTCCCGTTTTCATCACGCTGAAGTCTTCTGCTGTGAGCACTTCCTGGCTTCCTGCAGCGTGAATGCTGATGAAGTCGCTGGCGTAAAGCAATTCTTCTTTTGAAACTGTGGCTATCACAATTTCCACTTCCTCTCCTGCAATTAGAATTTTTAATGCCGCTTCCTTTACAAACGGATCACACGCTTTCACATTCATCCCAATACCAAGAGCAATCTTTGCTGTCTCCTGCCCGATGTTTCCGAAGCCCAGCAACCCGAGTGTTTTCCCCCGCAGTTCTGTTCCTCCCGAATAATTTTTCTTCAATTCATTGAACTGAGAAATTCCGTTCACCGGCATCTGCCGGTTTGAATCGGGAAGAAAACGGATGGCGCCGAATAAATGCGCGAAAACTAATTCTGCCACTGAAAGCGATGATGCCCGCGGCGTGTTCTTCACTGTGATTCCCTTCGATTGGGCATACTCTACATCAATGTTATCAACGCCAACACCACCGCGTATGATGAGTTTGGTCCGGGTGATCACATCAACCAACGGCTTGCGGACTTTCGTGGCGCTTCGCACCGTGAGTGCATCAAACTCATTGATCCGTTTCGGTAATTCTTCCTGTGGAATTTTTTGAGTGATTACTTCATAACCTTCTTTCTCCAGTGCAGCTTTTGCAGAAGGTTCAATACCATCGTTGGCGAGTATCTTAATCATTGTGGTGAATAGTAATGAAGGCGAAAATAGAAAAGCAGAAATGAATCGCTCCGGTCCCGCGGAGGATTCAAGTACCTTTGGTTTCAAATTCGTAGTGACGTGAAACGTGTCTCACTAATATTTTTTTTCTCACTCTCATTCATTGAAGCACAAAGTCAAATCATTCTTCACGACTGGAAGCGCCCGCGAATACGGTATTGCTCACTTCAGACATTTAATAGCACCGAGATTAAGAACGTGAGCGGTAACTATGCTGATGCGCCGAACAACACCGACACGAGCTTCAGCTTCCAAATTTATTTTCCTGACACAGCAAAAGATATCCTGAGCAAGCGCCCGCTCATTTTATTGATTCACGGAGGAGAATACGAAGCAGGTTCTCTTAGTTTCAATGCGAATCTTTCAATGCAGTTTGCTCTTCGGGGCTTCACCGCCGCATCCATAAACTATCGCCTCTCACAATGGCAAACCGGTAACTGTCTTTCTTCTGACACTTCCGGATTGTGGCAAAATTATTATCGCAGCATCCAGGACGCGCGCGCAGCGCTGCGTTACTTCGTTCACCACGCTGCGGATTTTCGAATTGATACTTCATGGCTGTTTGTCGGCGGTCAAAGTTCAGGAAGTATTACGGCACTCGCTGTTGCATTTCAGGATCAGCAGGAAACCGATGCTGTTACCGGCCCGCTGAATTTGGGTGACATTGCTCACGCTGATAATTCTTTGACCGATCACTTTACCATTAAAGGTGTGTTGGATGAATTAGGAGCGATAAAGTATACGAGTGATATTGATGCGAACGAAAACATTCCTCTGATTTCGTTTCACGCGCACAATGATCCCCTTGTTCCCTATGGATTCAATCATCTTGCGTGGGGACAATGCGGAAGTGCTTACCAGCTTGTGAATGGCTCTGGTGAAATTCAGTCGCGCTTGTTATCACTGGGCATTTGCGCTGAATTGGATTCCAGTCCTTCTGATCATCATGCAAGTCTTGTTTCCGGTGATTACGTTGTTCGACACGCTTCCTGCTTCTTCAATCACGTGATGAGAAATACTTGCAAGCCGGATACTTTCACCATTGAAGACAACATTATTCCGGAATGTTGTTTCACAGCACTTGATACTATTCACAGGACCTTTCGAATTGCCCAATTTGGTACCGGAGAAATTTTCTATTCACAGCATCAGTTGATGATTGATTTGGGAGAAGATGGTACTGATTTTTCCGCTGAGATATTTAATGCATTGGGAATAAAGATTGCGGAGTTCAATCATCTTTCATCGGGAGAAAATGTTTTTCCGCTTGAACTGAGCGCAGGAATTTATTTTGTGACAGTGAGGAAAGACGAGCGGGTGACAATTGCGAAGAAGGTTGCTGTGCTTAATTAGGTCAACCGATTAAAATCCGAAATCAACCGTTCTTCCTCTCAAACTCCTTCATCACATCAATCAACACATTCACTCCTTCCAGTGACATGGCGTTATAAATAGATGCGCGGAAGCCGCCAACACTGCGATGACCTTTGATTCCGATGCAGCCGTTTTCTTTCGCGAAGTTGTTGAAGGCATCTTCGAGTTCCGGTTTTTTCAGCACCCACGTTATATTCATGAGTGAGCGATCTTCCTTCGCAACATTTCCTATAAATAATTCGCTGGCATCGAGAGCTGCATAAAGAGACGATGCCTTCTCCCGGTTATTTTTTTCTACCGCAACCAATCCTCCCTGAGCTTTCAGCCATCGCAGCGTGATCATGCACACGTAAATAGAGAATGTGCATGGGGTGTTGTGCAATGAATTGTCTTTGATGTGCGAGCGGTAATCGAGCATGGTAGGAATCGGACGTTTCACTTTTCCCAACAAACTTTCTTTCAGGATCACGAGCGTGGCGCCTGCCGGCCCGATGTTTTTTTGTGCGCCGCCATAGATCATGTCGAACTTTTTCCAATCGAGCGGGCGGGAAAAAATATCAGAGCTCATATCAGCAATCAGCGGAACCGGCGAGTCCGGGATCTGCTGCATTTGTACACCATGAATAGTTTCGTTGGTAGTGATATGAAAATACTTAGCGTCGGAAGGAACAGAAAAATTCTTCGGGATATAAGTAAAATCCTTATCAGCAGAAGAAGCGACCACGTTTACATTGCCAAACAACTTCGCTTCTTTGATTGCCTTCTTCGACCACGAACCGATCTCCATATATGCAGCAGTTTCATTTTCATTCAGCATGTTGTAAGGAACCTGGCAGAACTGCATGGTGGCTCCGCCCTGCAGAAAAAGTATTTTGTATTCATCGTCAAGTCCTGTGATTTCCCTTACTAACGATTGCGCTTCTTCCACCACCGCCACAAACTCCTTGCTTCGGTGTGAGATTTCTATAAGCGACAAACCGATGTTGTCGAGTTCAATTACTGCTTTCGATGCTTGCTGAAAAACTTCCTGTGGTAAAATGGCGGGACCTGAATAGAAATTGTATTTCTTCATGAAGATGTGTGGGAAATTCTGAAGCAAAATTAAGCAAATTGATTGCGGCACTCTTTGATGTCAATGAAGAGTTCGAATTTGAATGCACGGTGAGAAAACTTTTCCTTGTTATTTTTATCCATCCCAATTCTGCTCATCATCAAGCCTCTTCTGAATTTCAAGAATTCATTTTGCCTGATTCTCTTTGCAGGAATAACTATTCTCCTATCTTCCTGTAAACAAAAAGCACCTGATATTGAATGGCAGCAAAGCCTCGGAGGAAGTTTGTATGATGCCGCCCGCTGCATCCGGCAAACTACTGACAGCGGATATATTGCTGTGGGTTTCGTGAACTCATTGGATGGTGATGTAGTTGGCAATCATGGCGCTTCGGATTTCTGGATTCTGATGCTAAATAAGCACGGTGAAGTACTTAGAAAGGAATGTTTTGGCGGTGACTATTATGATGAAGCTGCATATGCAACAACAACCCCCGATGGAGGATTCATTGTAACCGGGCATACCTACTCATTCAACGGCGATGTTCAGGGCAACCACGGTGGTTCTGATATTTGGGTGATGAAGTTTGATAAGAATGGAATGATTGAATGGAAAAAAGCATTGGGGGGCAGCGGACATGAATATTCAACATGCATTCAGCAACATAAGGACGGAACATTTTTAATAGCCGGATCAACGGATTCAGATGATGGAGATGTTAGCAGCAATCATGGAAAACAGGATGCATGGTTAGTGAAATTAGATGACAGAGGCAACATCATCCTGCAAAAAAGTATAGGTGGAATCTTGACAGAATATATTACTTCAATCGCTTCAACCCGGGATGGAGGATATGTTCTGACTGAACTGATAAAGAGCGGCGAAAGTGATTCAGCCGGGAACCCGTTGAATACTGATTACCTGATCATAAAATTGGGACACGATGGAAATCCGGAGTGGAAAAAAAACTACGGTGAATCCAGGTTAGGGTTTCCAAATTCAATTATTCAAACACGCGATGGTGGCTTTGCAATTGCCGGCGGATCTCTTTCTAAAAAAGAAAACGTGATGGACAAAGTTATTCAGTATGATGGCTGGATTATGAAACTTGATGATAAAGCAAATCTCCAATGGCAGAAATTTTATGGAGGACTGCTCTCAGAACAGCTCAACTCAATTTCACAAACCTCTGATGGCGGCTACATCGCCGGAGGATGGTCCAACTCGGTGGATGGCGATGGCAAAGGAAATCATGGTCTTTCAGATTTCTGGCTCATCCGGTTGAATGAGAAGGGAAACGTTAAATGGACAAAATCACTCGGTGGCTCCGATGATGATATGCTTTCGTCCCTTCAGCTAACCGACGATGGCGGCTATATTCTTTGCGGGCAATCAACTTCCAATGACGGTGATGTGAAAGGGAATCATGGAAACGAAGATGTATGGATTGTAAAATTGAAAGCGGAATAGCAGAGAATAAATATCAAGAATTAAAATCCTCCCGATTGCTCGGGATCAAGAAAGATTCAAAGCTCAAAGTTCCGAGTTTGTGTTTTGAAATTTTTCTTCTTGAAATTTTCTTGAAGTTTGAAGTTTGGAAATTCCAACAACCGGAATATGAAATCAACATTACTCTTTTTGGGCTGTTTCCTTTCGGGTTTTCATTGGGGAATTGCTCAAATCGATTTTGTTGATTCTCTGTCTGCTGCTATTCAAGATTCACAGGATGATTCAAATAAAGTATCAGCACTCGAAATATTGAGCAGGGAATTGTGGAATCAAGACCGCGAGTTCGCATCCGTTTTTTATTCCAACACGGCATTGGCATTGAAGCAAAAGCTGGTGATACAAAAACAGGTTGCAGAAATTTCTTCTGATCTTGAATCAGCGAAAAAAAAACCCGCCACTGAAAATGCGAAATCATTGCAAGCTCTTGATGCAAAACTTGAAAGCATAGAAAGGCGGCAGGATACTCTTAATGCATCACTTAAAGAGTATGAAAAACGTTCTTCCTCACTTACCGACGACCTGGTAGTAACTGCCAGGCAGAATAAAGAACGAATTGCCAATGAGCAGCGGGCTACTATTCAACACCTGCAAAATGAACGCATCAAAAGAAACTGGATTATCGCAGGGAGCATAATCACAGTTGCGTTGCTTTCTATCGTTTTCATCCAGGTCTATCGCCGCAGGCAGGCATTGAATAAACTCGGGATGCATCTGCTAAACAACAAGGTGCTGCGCTCACAGTTAAATCCCCATTTTATTTTTCATGCACTCAATTCCATCAGAACATTTATGGAGCAGCGTCCGGAATTGGCAGACAACTATCTCGTCAAATTCAGCACCCTGATGCGACAAGTGCTTGAGAATTCGGAAGAAGAAAAAATTTCTTTGAGCGAAGAAATTGCAATGATTGAAAACTACATGCAGCTTGAAGCTATTCGCATTCCGGGCGGATTCGATTACGAAGTTTCTTTTGATGAATCCATTGATGCAGATTTCATAACCGTTCCACCATTGATTCTGCAACCCATGATCGAGAATGCAATTCTTCATGGCTTGATGCCATTAAATCGCCGCGGGAAAATTTTGATTCACTTCAAAGAAAAAAACGGATTGCTTGAAGCAACCATAGAAGACGATGGTATCGGACTCGGCTCAACAATGGTAGATTCAAGAACTGCGGAGAAGAAACGATCCATGGGAATGCAAATCACCCGCGAACGTATTGAACTGCTGAATCGAAAAGTAAAGACGAAAGGTTCGTTAGTGCAACAATTATTTGAGCAGGGATCGCAGGTGAGGATTGAGATACCGGTTTAACCTTAAGCGTCATTGCGAGGAGCGAAGTGAGAGAATTGAGCGATAGGGCGACGAAGCAATCCCTCAAATTTCTCAGCATGCCCCTGGAGATTGCATCGTCACGCATACGCACATGGCCAACACTTCGTTCCCCGCAATGACGATTAACTGTTAACTTCAACCTATGCTCCGCGCCGCCATAGTTGACAATGAATTAATTTTTGCTGAATCACTCAGGAGTCTTATCGTCAAGTCTTGTCCTGAAGTGGTTGTATCGGGAATATGGATGAATGTGGATGATGCCGTGAAAGGAATACGCGAACAACAACCAGAAATTGTCTTTCTCGATGTTGAATTGAATGATGGCACCACGGGCTTCAATGTGCTTGAAAAAATTCAAGAGCGCAATTTTGAAGTGATCTTCATTACTGCATTCAACAAGTATGCGGCACGGGCATTTCGTTTTTCAGCAGTTGACTTTCTTGAGAAACCGGTTGACGAAGGACTGCTACGGGAAGCGGTGGGGCGGGTGAAGAAGAAAAAATCAGCGGATGAATTCAAGTCACAGTTGCAGGTGCTGACTGAAAGTTTTCGCAATCTCACTGCGCAACCCAAGCAAATTATTCTTCCCAATCCAAAGCAGGGGGATTCCATCGTGGTTCCTGTGAATGATGTGATACGCATTGAAGCGAGTGGTTCCCAGGCAATCTTCTTTTTCCGTAAGAACGGACAAGTATTGAAGACCATGTACTCCCTCAACATTGGTATGCTGCAGAAAAAAATGCTGCAAGGGAACGAAGACTTCATCATGATTCATGAATCGCACATGGTGAACCGCAATCACATCACACACTATAATTCCAAAAGCCATGCTGTGCAAATGGATGACGACACCTTCATCCGCATTGCTGCACGCAGGGTGAGCGATTTTCTTCAGAAGTTTAACAGGTAGTGCTGCCTGAAGCCGGTTTTAATTGCTTTCCTCCTATTTGCGCCTATAAGGTTTTCTCAACGCTCACCGCTGATTCTTAACGCTGGCTAAGATTGATTGCACAGCGCATGGAGGCGATGGACTTTTGTTCCCATTGTTAACCTTAAAACTTTTCAAAAATGAAAAACAAAACAAGTACCTCAAAAACTACTGTGGGATTCCGATTTTTTTCATGGAATACACTTTCAATCTTCAAATTTTCAGCATTACTCCTTTTGCAGTTTTTTTTCATCACAACATTACATGCCCAAGGTCCTGAATTAATTGTGAACGGAAATTTTGAATCAGGGAATACAGGATTTACAAGTACTTATTCCACCTGCAATTCCTACAATTGTTTAAGTGTTGCTCCTTCTTATGCCATTGGGACTGATGCTTCATTTTATCAAACAAGTTTTGTCGGGCATGATCATACTACCGGAGCCGGAAATTTTATGATACTTGAAGTAGATGGCACTCTTAGTAGTATGTGGTCTGAATCAGTCGCCGTTCAACCCAACACAAACTACACTTTTTCTTTGTGGATTCTCAATACCTATTCAAACACTAATGTGATTACGCCGATTCAGGTAAAGATCAACAACGTAAATGTGGGTTCACCCATCAACTCGCCGGCGCCTTATGTCTACTATACCTGGATACAAGGATCAGTCACATGGAATTCGGGATCAGCTACAACAGCAAACATCAGTCTCCATGATATAAGTGGAGTTAACTACGCAAACAATGTAGGGCTTGATGATATTTCTTTTAAGAGTGAGTGTACTCTCGCGGCAACAGTGACTCCAACAGGAACGGTAAGCACTTGTTCCGGCGTATATATCACGCTGACTGCTAATAGTGGTTCAGGAATTTCCTATCAATGGAAGAAAGGAAACACCACACTTGCCGGCGCAACTAACTCAACTTATTCTACTAAAAACGCAGGCAACTATAAAGTATACGAAAGCAACAGTTCCGGTTGCAGTTCTACTTCCGCAGCTACAACTGTTACGGTGCTGGCAGCTCCAACAGCAACTATTACACCTCTCGGTAATCTCGATATTTGCGGCACAGGCTCTGTAGTGTTACAAGCAAACAGTGGATCAGGTCTCACCTATCAATGGAAAAAAGGATCTGGTGACATACCCGGAGAGACCAATCAAACATATACTGCAACAACAAAAGGAACCTACAAGGTGGTTGTTACCAACAGCAATGGCTGCAGTAAAACTTCGGCGGGAGTTAAGGTAACTAAGTCATGCAGGATAGAAGAGTCAACCGGAAATGAAATTTCTTCTGTTGAGTTTTTACTTTATCCCAATCCTACAGGAGGCCACTTCACACTCAATCTCAAAGGGTATGGCGAAGGCATTGAGGAAAATGAGGAAGCCAACGAACCTGCAACCATTGAAGTGATAGACCTACTCGGGCAAATCATTTACTCAAAAAATATTTCAGTAATGCACGATGAACTAAAGAAAGAAATTTCTTTGGACAACCCTCTTCCGGATGGAATGTATCTGGTGAGAGTCACACTGAACGATCAGGTTTATTCAAGACAGCTTCTGTATCAAAAGTAATAACACAAACTTCAGTCGCCCGGTAAATGCTGAATAGCAAAGCATTCACCGGGCTGCTTTTTTCAGGCTCTAATGAGCAAAAAAACCGCGCAGGTTAAGATTCATTGCACAGAGTTCGGGGGCAAGGGATTTTTGTGCCATTCTTAACCTTAAAACTTTTCAATCATGAAAAACAAATTCAACACAACTGATTCCTTCACGGATTCCCAAGTAATGACAGGTAAAACTTTTCAAGACTGCTTTCATTCCATCACAACTAAACTTTTAACAATGAAAACACAAACACCACTTAGACTAACCATGTCTGCCTTTATCGTTTGGCAATTCATGATCATTTCAATTTCATTTGCTCAAGTTGCTCCAATCAAACAATGGGATGCGCGCTTTGGCGGAAGTAGTGACGATAATCTCCATTCTATTCAACAAACCCCGGATGGAGGATACATCATGGCCGGACATAGTCTATCAGGTCTTAGTGGTGACAAAACACAAGCAAGCCGGGGAAGCTGGGATTATTGGGCCGTGAAAACCGATTCTAATGGAAGCAAACAATGGGATAATCGCTTTGGAGGAAGTGGAGCGGATGAGCTCTTCACAATTAAACAAACTCCTGATGGCGGATACATATTGGCTGGCACATCTGCATCAGGCATCAGCGGTGACAAAACACAGGCGACTCATGGCAGTTGGGATTATTGGGTTGTTAAGATTGATGCAAATGGCAGTAAACAATGGGATAAGGATTATGGAGGAACCGGAGACGATTTCCTTAAGCATTTACAACTCACATCAGATGGAGGATACATTTTAGGAGGATATTCAACTTCAGGAATTAGCGGAGATAAAACACAAGGCAACCAGGGCAATAAAGACTATTGGATCGTAAAAATTGATGCCGATGGAGCAAAACAATGGGACAAAACCTTTGGAGGAACCAGTGAGGATTATGAAACTGTAGTTCAACAAACTTCTGACGGAGGATATATTTTAGGCGGCTATTCATCTTCCGGAATTAGTGGTGACAAAACACAAGCAAGTCAAGGGGGTATAGATTATTGGATTGTAAAAACGGATGCAAATGGCAACAAGCAGTGGGATAAGCGCTTTGGCGGAAGCAGCGATGATCTTTTGTGGGGGCTTCAGCAAACTTCCGATGGCGACTATATTTTGGCAGGATATTCTTCGTCAGGCATTAGCGGGGATAAAACACAAGCAAGCCAGGGCGGTACTGATTACTGGGTCGTAAAAGTTGACGCAGATGGTATTAAACTTTTGGATTTTAGATTCGGAGGAAGCGGTGATGACAGCAATAATGAAACGAATGAAGCAGCACAGCAAACACCTGATGGAGGATTTATTTTTGGTGGATATTCTGCTTCAGGAATCAGCGGCGATAAGAGTCAGGCAAGTCAGGGTAATTGGGATTACTGGATCGTCAGAACCGACGCTACTGGTATAAAACTGTGGGATGCACGTTTTGGCGGTAGCGGTCTTGATGAGTTTACTGACCTCCAACTAACATCTGAGGGCGGCTACATTTTAGCAGGAGTATCTCAATCAGGTATAAGCGGCGATAAAACGCAAACCAACCGGGGCGCTAATGATTATTGGATCGTAAAACTTGCACCCGATTGTACTCCGCAAACTTTTTATGCCGATGCAGATGGTGATGGCTATGGTAATCCCAATATAACAACAACAGCATGCTCACAACCCACAGGCTATGTTACCAACAATACCGATTGCGATGATACTAACATGAATGTCTATTCCGGAGCTTCAGATATCTGCAACGGCATTGATGACAACTGCAATGGAGTGATAGATGAAAATGCAATCACGGCAACGATTAGTCCCGAAGGAACAGTCACCGTGTGCAAAGGCACCAAAGTAACATTGACCGCCAACGGAGGTTCAGGAATTTCTTATCAATGGAAAAAAGGAAACACCACTGTTGGAATTGATTCTTCAATAACTTATACTACTAAAAATGCGGGCAATTATAAAGTGATAGAATCAAATAGTTTTGGTTGCACTTCCGCTTCTGCAGTAACAATTATCAGCACCATAGCACTTCCATCTGCAACCATTACTTCTCAGGGCAATCTTGATATTTGCGGCACAGGCTCAGTAGTGTTACAAGCAAACAGTGGATCAGGTCTCACCTATCAATGGAAAAAAGGCTCTGGCGAAATACCCGGAGAGACCAATCAAACATATACTGCAACAACAAAAGGAACCTACAAGGTAGTTGTTACCAACAGCAATGGCTGCAGTAAAACTTCGGCGGGAGTAAAAGTTACCAAATCATGTAAGGAAGCCTCGGTTGAGATCAATAAAATTCCTTCAAGCACCCTCGCGCTTTCTCCAAATCCAAGCCCCGGAAACTTTATCATTGATCTTAAGTTCAATGAAGAAGTAAATGATAACGGATCTATTGAAGTAATGAACCTTGTTGGTCAAATTGTTTATTCGGAAAAACTTGCAGTCACAGACGGAGAATTGAAGAAAGAAATTTCTCTCGATCATTCACTTCCAGGTGGAATGTATCTCGTGAAAGTGATGATGAATAGCAAAGTCTATTCTTCCCAATTGATTTATCAGAAGTAAAACCCATTTCGGTTTATATTATCCTGCTGCGTTTTTTTTCAATAAAATGAAGAAAGCGCAGCAGATTTTTTTTCATTCCTGGTGCTCTCGAATCTGTCATGTCACAATTTCTATCAGGCAAAAGACTGATTCGTGAAACTGGTGTCACCTTTCACGACACATTATGAGAATTGATTTCCTTTATACTTTTATCAATCCAATTCTTTCTTTTCAAAATTAGCCATGAATTTTAGTAAACTGGCTCTTTATCCTTTCATCTCGGGCATATTAAGTCTCACATCATCGTGCAGTGAACGGGCGCCGGAAATTGAATGGCAAAAAAACTTCGGAGGAAGTTTGCACGAAGATGCGCGGTACATCATTCAAACTTATGATAGTGGTTACGTAGTTGCCGGATACGCAGCATCATTCGACCGAAATGTTGTTGGCAGTCATGGATTCAATGACTACTGGATTGTGAAATTAGATTCTAAAGGAAATATCCAATCGTCTAAAACATTGGGTGGAAGCTATTTTGATGAAGCGCACAGCATTCTTCAAACCGGGGATCATGGTTTTATTGTTACTGGAACTACTTATTCTCTTGATGGAGATGTGGTGAACAATCATGGAGCAGCAGATTGGTGGATTCTTAAATTGGACTCACAGTGCAATCAGCAATGGCAGAAAACAATTGGCACAAAATGGATTGATATAGGTTCATCTATGATAATTAGCGATGATGGAGGATATATTTTTTGCGGAGGAATCGGGCTCAATAAGGACTCCACTGAAGGCTCTTCTCAAGATCAGGACGCTATGTTTGTGAAATGGGACAAGGATGGAAATGAAGTTTGGGAGAAAATTTTTCGGGGCAGCGGTAAAGATGGCGTGAGTAATCTTGCGTCATCGGGTGATGGAGGGTTTGTAGCGGTCGTGAGCTCACAATCAAATGACGGCGATTTCAACGGCAATCACAGTGATAACTTTGACATCTGGTTGCTGAAGTTTGACCGTGCCGGAAATCTTCGATGGAAAAAAAATTTCGGTGGCGCCGGATATGATAATCCTTCTTCAGTGATTCAAACCCAGGATGGCGGCTATGCAATTGCCGGCACAACATCATCGAACGATGCTGAGATAAAAAACAACCACGGTTTAACTGATTTTCTGATTTTGAAATTGGATAGTAACGGAACTATTCAATGGCAAAGATGCTTTGGCGGGATCTTAGACGATAATGCTAATTCTATTCAACAAACTACGGATGGAGGATATATTGTTTTTGGTGAAACAAGTTCTGTTGACGGAGATGTTACCGGCAACCACGGGCTTGTAGATTATTGGGTCATCCGGTTAAATAAAAAAGGAAAGTTACAATGGCAGAAAACACTCGGTGGAAGCGGGAACGAAAGAGCGTCAGGGAATATTCTGCTTACCTCTGATGGGGGCTTCATCATAGCAGGAGAATCAGATTCGAAAAACGGAGATGTAACAGGAAATTATGGGAACTACGACTGCTGGATTGTTAAGCTGAAAGGAAATTGATCAAGAATTATTTTGAAGTACCAAATAAATTTTAATGTTGTTGGCTCCATTTATTCAACTGAATCAGCCGCCGATGAGAACACTGAGTCAATATTGCTGCTGCTGCTTCCTTTCCATTCTTCCATTGATGGCACACACTCAGGATTTCAAAACAGATTCATTATTAAGTGCGATCAGTAAGGCAACAGATGATTCCGGAAAAATCAACCTCATGCTGACATTGAGCCACAATTTTTGGCAACATGCGAAGATGAGCTCAGCCCTTGAATACAGTCAGCGTGCTTCGGCACTGGGTGAGGATTTGGCCTTGAAGAATGAGATTGTTTCGATGAAAAAAAGTTTTCAAAATAATGGCTTGAGTAACGCTTCGCGGAAACCGGATTCGATGAAAGAAATTACAGATCGTCTTTCAAAAATTGAAGAGCAGCAGAAAAAACTTGATATCGCAGTAAAAGAATATAACCGCCGATCATTTTCTTTTGCAGATGATCAACTAAAAGAAGCGCAGCAGGAAAATGAAAGGCTTGCATTGCGTCAGCAAGCTGAATTGCAACACCTGGCTGACGAGCGCACCAGGCGTAACTGGATTGTCAGCGGAGCCGTAATAATTTTTACGCTTCTCTCTGTGGTATTCATTCTTATTTACCACCGGCGACAAGCTAAAAGCAAGCTTGAAGTGAACCAACTGAAGAATAAAGTTCTTCGCTCGCAGTTGAATCCCCACTTCATTTTCAATGCACTTAATTCCATTCGTAATTACATTAAGCAGCACCCTGATATTGCCGATAGTTACCTCACGAAGTTCAGCATTCTTATGCGGCAGGTACTCGAGAATTCTGTTGAAGAAAAAATTTCATTAAGTGATGAAATTGCCATGCTTGAGAATTATATGCAGCTCGAAGGGCTTCGCGTGCAAAATGGTTTTGACTATGAAGTTTCTATTGCCCCGGATGTAGATTCTGAAAACACCATGGTGCCTCCGTTAATTTTGCAGCCCATGATCGAGAATGCAATCTGGCATGGATTAGATCCGCTTCCGCATCGCGGAAAGATCATGTTGCGATTCACCGAGCAAAAAGGATTGCTCGAAGCGACTGTTGAAGACAATGGAATTGGAATCGCGTCAAGCACAGTAGATATAAAAAACACAGAGAAGAAAAGATCACTCGGTTTTCAGATCACCAGGCAGCGCATTGAACTGCTTAACAGAAAATCAAGAGCGAAAGGATGGCTGACGCAGCAATTATTTGAAAGTGGTTCGCAGGTGAGGATTGCAATCCCTGTTTGATCAGTATCGTCATTGCGAGGAGCGAAGGGTAAGCATAAGGCGTGAGCGCGACGAAGCAATCTCCCCATGGATTATGACATAATTTTAGGAGATTGCTTTGTCGCCCTCCCGCACAATTCTCTCGCTTCACTCCTCGCAATGACGAGTATTCTCTAACTTCACCACAATGCTCACCGCCGTTATCATAGATAATGAACCCCAATCCATCACTGCACTTAAAACTTTGATTGAAACCCATGCTCCTGAAATAACAATCGCAGGAATATGGACGGAGGTTGATGATGCAGTGAAAGGAATTCGTGAAACACAGCCCGACCTGGTCTTCCTCGATGTAGAATTGAAAAACGGGCAAACAGGATTTGATGTACTCGATCAAATTCGTGATCGCAGCTTCGATGTTATTTTTGTTTCTGCTTATGATCGCTATGCCATTAGAGCATTTCAGTTTAGCGCCGTGTATTATCTCGAGAAACCGGTTGACAGCTCATTACTTCGGGAAGCAGTAACGCGGGTAATGAAGAAGCGTTCAGACAACGACCTGCAGTTGCAACTGCAGACGCTGCGTGAAAACCTGCTAAACAAACTTTCTCTTCCCAGGCAAATCATTCTTCCAAATCCAAAAGAAGGTGATTCGATGGTTGTTGCCGTGAATGATATTATTCGGGTGGAAGCGGCGAACACTCAAGCCATATTTTACTTTTTCAGGAATGGAAAAATTGAAAAGACGATGTACTCTCTTAACATCGGCAGCGTGTATAAGAAGATGCTGAATGCCTATGATGACTTTATCATGATTCATGAATCACACCTCATAAACCGGCAGCATATTTCCCGTTACAATTCAAAAAATCACTCGGTGATGATGGCCGATGAAACTTCTTTGCGTATCGCGGAGCGTCGTTATGGTAACTTTCTTGAGAAATTCAATCTTCGCTGATTTTGTAAACCCTCTTTTCTCCGCGCTTATTTCTCAATTACCGCGCTGCCTAATGTTGATTGTGCAGCCCTTTGCAGGGATGGACTTTTGTTCCCATTGTTTAACCTTAAAACTTTTCAATCATGAAAAACTCAATCAACATTTCAAAATTTTCAGTGACAACCGGATTCTTCATTGGAACAAAATTTATTTTCGCAATTTTTCTCATTGCCCTAATGCGAACTGTTTCTGCTCAGTCATCTGGCTGGGTTTGGGCGAATAACATTATTCCATACAACTTAAACGGTCCAGGTCTTGCCACTGACGGTGGCAAATTGATGGCGACGGATGTTGCCGGCAATGTTTACCTGGCAGGTTCTTTCAGGGACTCTATTTCTTTCAGCGGCATTACCATTACCGGGCCGCCTTTGGTATCAAGTCCATACATCGTGAAATACGATGAAGCCGGGAATGTGCTTTGGGCTCATTCAGGAGTAGCATCAAGCTCTGTTGTCAAATTCAATTACCCTTGGGGAATAGCTACTGATGCCGGCGGTAATCTGTACTTGTGCGGCACATTCAGCACAAGCACCATTACCTTCGGAAGCACAACTTTGAGTAGCGCCAATGGCCAAAATATTTACCTGGTAAAATATGATGCAAATGGTAATGTATTGTGGGCAAAAAGTGAGGGAGGAAACGACAATGGAAGCTCTGGCAATTCAGTAGCAACTGATGCCTCCGGAAATTTGTATATGTGCGGATCATTCACTGCTCCCACCATTACTTTCGGAAGTACAACGTTGAGTAATTCCGGAGGTAGTGATGCCTTCTTTACAAAGTATGATGCAAGCGGAAATGCTATTTGGGCAAAAAAAGAAGGAGGTTCGAGCAATGATTGGGCCAGCGGAATAACTATTGACGCTTCCGGGAACATTTGTATTGCCGGCGGATTTCACTCAAGCAGTATCACGATCGGAAGCAGCACGTTGAGCAATTCGGGAGGAGATGATATTTATATTGCTAAATATGATGGCACCGGAAATGCTCTCTGGGCAAAGAAAGCTGCAGGCAGCGGCGACGAATATGCGCCAAACATTGGAATAGATGCACAAGGAAATATTTACATCAGCGGAAATTTTTCTTCACCGACGCTCACCTTTACTAATCTTTCTGTAACCAATTCAACAGTATCAGATATTTTTCTGGCAAAATATAATTCCGGTGGGACTGCACAATGGGCAAAAAAAGTAGATGGAAATAATAGTGATTATTCAAGTTTCATCTGCGTAGATCCAACAGGAAATGTGAATCTCTTTGGATCTTTTTCTTATTCATCAATCACTTTTGGAAATTACACGTTGACCAATTCAGGCAGCTATAATTCTTACCTGGTGAAGTACGATGGTTCAGGTACTGTATTGAATGCTCAGGACGTTCAATCCTCGGGGTGCAGTGGTATTGCTTCGGATGCGGATGGAAATTTATTCATCAGTGGAACATTCATGACTTCCGCCATTACACTGGGTAATATCACGCTCAATAATGTTTCAGGAGGCGACAGTTATATTGCTAAAAACGGTATGCTTTCATGCAACGTTACTTATTACGCTGATGCGGATGGAGATGGATTCGGAAATTCAAACGTATCTGTGACCACTTGCACTCAGCCAAACGGCTACATTACGAACCACACTGATTGTAATGATAACAACAATGGCATCAACCCGAATGCATCGGAAGTTGCCAATGGCATTGATGATAATTGCAATGGACTCATTGACTATGATGATCCTGGTTTAACCGGAGTTAACCTTAGTTCAAACATTCAGCCGGATGATACATCAATATGCGCCGGTCAATCTGTTACCCTGACCACAATGACCGTTGCAGTCAATCCATGTCCTTCGATTCCTGCCAACCTCACTCAAGGGCTGGTCGCTTATTATCCCTTCTGCGGAAATGCACTTGATGCAACAGGAAACGGAAACGACGGAACCGTAAATGGTGCGACACTCGTGACTGATCGCTTTGGGAATCCAAGCCGGGCATATCATTTCGGCGGCAGTAATTACATCATCGGACCGTGTGACAATTTCCCTGCCGATGACCGTACTGTTTCAATTTGGTATAAGATAGATGACTGGAGTAATCACAATACACTTATGGGATACGGCGGTGATCCTTGCGGCACATCATTCTTCGCCATACTCAATGAAACCAATCATCCCAACCAGTTCACCACTTCAGGACATTGCGAAGCGCACAACATTTCAGTGAGTACCAGCTATGTGCAAAACAGCAATTGGAACAACTGGATTATCACCACAAAAAATAATGAAACAAAATTCTACCTCAATGGTGTTCTTATAAATACGAGCAGTAACTACTTTTTCGATACCCATGTTAGTGGGAAGGATTTTGCTTTCGGTTCCATGAGCAGTACCGTAGGCGATGCTCCATATACCGATGGAAATATTTCGAAGCTCAAAGGATCACTGGATGATATTGTTATTTACAATCGGGCATTGAATTCAACCGAGGTTCAGCAACTGTATGATTTCTTCAACAGCAATCAAACAGTTTCTACAACGTATCTGTGGAGCACAGGTGCTACCACTTCTTCAATCATTGTGAATCCGTCCACCACCACGACCTACACGCTCACGACTACGCAAGGCGCCATTTCGGAAACATCAACAGTCACCGTTTTGGTCGGTGGTGGTTCAACTGTGTTTTACCAGGATGCAGACGCAGACGGATATGGAAATCCGAACGTCACTATCCTTGCATGCACGACTCCTTCCGGCTACGTCACCAACAACTTCGACTGTGACGATGCAAACGCTTCCATCAATCCGGCTGCACCACCAACTAAGCAGTTCGATGCTCGCTTCGGTGGTACCACTACCGATAAAATGAATTACATCCTCCAAACTTCCGATGGCGGCTATTTGCTTGGAGGTCTCTCTAAATCCGGCATTAGCGGTGATAAGACGGAAGCCAACTTTGATGGTTCCAACGCTACCTCTGATTTCTGGATCGTGAAGAGCAATGCTTCAGGTGCTAAGCAATGGGATAAAACTTTCGGCGGAACCGGTGATGAAGGAATTATTGCGATGCAGCAAACTTCTGATGGTGGTTTTATTTTAGGTGGGTCATCCGCTTCCGGAATTTCAGGCAATAAAACACAAGCAAATTGGGATGCAACTAATGCAACTGCCGACTATTGGATTGTGAAAACAGATGCCAATGGCGTGAAGCTATGGGATAAAAGATTTGGTGGAACAGATGACGACCAATTGCAGGCTCTTCAGCAAACATCTGATGGCGGCTACATTCTCGGTGGGTTTTCCTCCTCCGGAATCAGCGGTGATAAATCGCAAGCAAGCCAGGGCGGACAGGATTATTGGATCGTGAAAGTTGATGCTTCAGGAAATAAAACCTGGGATAAAACTTTTGGCGGAAGCAGCACTGATGGATTGTACGCCATTCGTCAAACCGCAGATGGCGGATATATTTTGGGAGGAAAGTCTCTTTCACCAATCAGTGGTGATAAGTCGCAGGCAAACCGCGATGCATCCAATGCCACGTATGATTATTGGATCATCAGGACAGATGCCTCAGGAAATAAATCGTGGGATAAAACTTTTGGCGGAAGCAGCAGTGATTTTCTTTTTGCTCTTCGCCAGGCAGCTGATGGTGGTTTTATTTTGGGCGGCTATTCCAATTCTCCGGTTAGTGGTGACAAAACGCAAGCCACCCAGGGCGGCAATGATTACTGGATTGTCAAGACCGATGCATCGGGAAACAAATCATGGGATGCCCGGTTCGGCGGAAGCAGTGATGACTTCATGTACACCCTGCAACTCACCGCTGATGGTGGCTTCCTGCTTGGCGGATCTTCTTCATCGCCTCTCAGCGGCGACAAATCACAAGGGAACCAGGGCAACAGAGATTTCTGGATCGTGAAAACAAACGCCAGTGGTGTCAAGCAGTGGGATCAGCGCTATGGAGGCGCACAGCAGGATCAGACAACAGGCATGCAACAAACTACTGATGGCGGCTACATCATTGGAGGACCTTCCTTCTCCGGCATCAGTGGTGATAAAACACAAGCTAATTGGGATGCCAGTAATGGCACGAATGATTACTGGATGATAAAACTTTCATCCAATACCGGTCAGCAAACATTTTATGCTGATGCCGATGGCGATGGGTATGGCACTTCCACAGGCTCAGTATTAGCATGCAGTGCACCATCAGGATACGTGAGCAATAGCACCGATTGCAACGATGGTAATGCAGCCGTTCATCCCGGTGCAGTAGACGTTTGCACAAATGGAATTGATGACAACTGCAATGGTGTGATAGATGAAAATGCAATTACAGCAACAGTAACTCCGGCAGGAACGGTAAGTACTTGTTCAGGCGTTAACATCACGCTGACTGCTAACCTCGGCGCAGGAATTTTCTATCAATGGAAAAAAGGAAATAAAGATATTGCAGGGGCCACCAATTCAACCTACTCAGCAAGTAAGGCAGCGGGCTACAAAGTGTATGAATTAAATAGTTTCGGATGCAGTTCAACTTCGGCTGTGACTACTGTAAATGTTTTGAGCGCACCAACTGCAACCATTACTCCACTTGGTAACCTTGATATTTGCGGAACGGGTTCAGTAGTGCTGCAAGCAAATAGTGGATCAGGACTCACATACCAATGGATGAAAGGAACTGCAAACATTAACGGAGCCACCAACCAAAACTACACAGCAACTGCAAAAGCTACTTACAAAGTAGTTGTAACCAACAGCAGCGGCTGCAGCAAAACTTCAGCGGGAGCAAAAGTTACCAAATCATGTAAGGAAGCTTCGCTTGAGAACAATGAAATTCCTTCAAGCACTCTCACACTTTATCCAAATCCAAGCACCGGAAAGTTCATCATTGATCTTAAGTTCAATGAAGAAATTAATGATGAAGCATCTATTGAAGTAATGAACCTGGTCGGTCAAATTGTTTACTCAGAAAAACTTGCCATCACTGATGGAGAGTTGAAGAAGGAAATTTCTTTCGATCATTCCCTTGCTGACGGAATGTATCTTGTGAGAGTGAATGTGAATGAGAAGATTTATTCTGCTCAATTGATTTATCAACAATAATTCAGGTTGATTTATTCCCTCCTGCTGCGCTTCTCTTCAATGAAAAAATTGAAGAGCGGCGCAGCAGGTTTTTATTTTGCCCCATAGCATACGTGTAAACTAATCTTACATTCGCTGATCGTCATCCCTGATCTATGAAAAAAACTTTCCGCTCACTCCTCCCCTCTTTTTTCAGTCTTATCTCTTTCGTCTTATGTTTTAATCCAACGGCACATGCGGGTCCCGGTGATACCGTCATCGTCCAAACTTTCAGCTTCGGCTCTCCGCAGAGTGGATGGTTCGTGATGCCATCGGATACAATGGAGTTTTCAAAAATCCAGATGCTGTATACGCTGAAGTGCAATCCTAACCAAAACCCCGCATGTGGTGAATGGGATTATCTCACGTACACTTATATGTATCAGCCCGCTGTTCAGTCATTCACTGCAAATGCTGCGAATTACCAGGAGAATGGAATGAGCCCTGATTCTTTTTCTTACATCACGTCACCCGCGTATCAACTCACGCCGCACAAACAGTATTTCGTGGTGAATGATGACACCATTTCTTATTCAGCGTTTAAAATCGGGGGCGGTGCAGATTCTTCTTTCATTCCTTTCAATACTTCTGTTCCGGTGTCGCGCACCCAATACGTGTGGAAGGCGCATAGACTGCAGACCGCGGGAATGACTGCCGGAAATATTACCGGGATGCAATTCAAGGTGTTGTCAGTACCCGGAATGTTGAAGAATCTGTCCATCAGAATAAAAAACTCTTCTCTTGATTCGCTTACATCTTCCCAATATGAAAACAGCGGCTTCACAGATGTTTATCAATTCAATACTTCATTCGTAAGTACCGGATGGAACAGCCTTGCATTTACAACTCCATTTTATTGGGATGGAATATCGAATGTGGTGCTGGAAGTGACCTATGATAATACCACTGCGTTTACCGATTTCTTAATTGCGGCCAATGAGGCTTCGTGGCAAAATTCAATCAATACTTCCGGCAACGAGCAAAGCGCCCACTTCAATGATGCAAATTACATTTCTGTTCCCGCCGGAGCATTTGCAACTGTTGACTCGCAGATCACCATTGCTTTCTGGTTTAAGGGAGATAATTTTTTAGAAGACCGGACTACATTCGAAGCAATTGATGTTTACAATCACCGCGTACTGAATGTACACCTGCCCTGGAGCGATCAGAACATCTATTGGGATGCGGGAGATGATGTGATTGGAAACTACAATCGCATTTCCAAACACGCTGATTCATCTGACTATAGAAACACATGGCATTACTGGGCATTCGAAAAAAATTGCACGACAGGAAGCATGAAGATTTTCAGGGATGGATCACTGTGGCATTCGGGGACCGGCGCTTCGCTGCTGATGAAGAACGTGAAAACATTTTGGATTGGTTCTGCCTTGTGGAACATCAACGTTTCTGCGAATGCAAGCCTCGATGAGTTCGCTGCCTGGAATAAAGAAGTGGATTCAACTACGCTGAAGGCGTACATGTACAAAGACCTCGATGCCAATCATCCTTACCACAGCAATCTTCTGGTTTATTATCACTTCAATGATAATGATGGTTTCACGGTGGAAGATGCGAGCGGAAATAATTTTGATGGCTCGATCATCGGCGCACAGTTGCCATTGTATGATGCGGCGGACTTGTTCAGAAATATTCAAAACATAAACCGGCGTGCGCAAATAAAATTAGAGCAGGGAGTTTACAATTCCCACATTGATTCCATGTTGGTGTTCGACACAACATGGATCAATCCAATCTCACTCGTATTGTTCAATGATTCATTGAACCCGAATGTTCCCACTGACACGCAACTCGTTTGGCTTCCATACTATCAATACGTTTATGATGCTCAGGGAAATATCATTGATTCAAATTACATCGCTGAGGATACTACAATTCATCTTCAATATACTCCATACAACACGGGACCGATTCCTGTATTGACTAATTGGGAACTTGCGCGTTATATCACTCCGTATGGAATCAATTTGAGTCTAGGCAGTGGCTGGACGTGGACCTATGATGTGAGCGACTATGCCTCTCTGCTGCATGACAGCGTCTATCTCTCAGCAGGCAACTGGCAGGAGCTGCTCGATGTGAAGTTCATGTTCATCAAAGGAAAACCATCCCGAAAAGTTTTGGGCATTCAGAATTTGTGGAATGGTGATTTCGGCTGGGGAACGAATACAGAAAATGACCTGGCGCCGAAAAAAGTTTTAATTCCGGCGAATGCAAAAAACTCCAGAGTGAAATTGCGCATCACCGGGCATGGTGAAGACAACAACAACTGCGCGGAGTTCTGCACGAACACTGCCTACTTTAAGGTGAATGGTCAGCAGGAATACCAGAAAGAAATATGGCGATCTACCTGTCCTCTGAACCCGTTGTACCCCCAGGGCGGCACGTGGATCTTCGAGCGGGCGAACTGGTGCCCGGGCGCTGAAGTGCAGACTTATGATTGGGAACTTACACCATTTGTCACACCGGGTGATTCTGCGCTGCTTGACATAGATCTCAATCCTTACTCCGGCAGCGGCGGAGCAAACTATGTGACCGAGTCGCAATTAATTTCGTACGGCGATCCTAATTTTTCTCTCGATGCAGAAGTGAATGAAATTCTTTCGCCGGTTCTTGACTCCATTCACAGACGGCACAATCCCATTTGCAACGATCCATTGGTGGCGATTCGAAATGATGGCAGCACAGCCCTCACATCACTCACGATCACTTATGGTATTGAAGGCGCCACTCAATCTGTCTATCAATGGACCGGTCACCTGAACATAATGGATACCGCCCAGGTGCGGCTTGGTGCCTTCTTCTCTTCGCAGGGCGGAAACTCAAATAAGTTTATCGTCACGGTGAGCAACCCAAATGGAGGAGTGGATGAAAATTCTAAGAACGATACCGCTACATCTTACTTCAAATTTCCGCGACAGTATCCATCGCACATTTACATTGAGCTCAAAACGAATTATCACCCGATGGATAATGCGTACACCATCACTGACGATCAGGGCAACGTGATTTTCTCAAAGGGGGGATTGATTGCAGACACCCTTTACAGGGACACACTCGAACTCGCAAACGGATGCTACACATTCCGGCTGACTGATAGCGGTGAAGATGGATTGTTCTTCTGGTTTTTCGACTATTACGGAAGCGGATATGCTCGCATCCGAAACGCTGATAACGGGTCATTCATAAAAAACTTTGGAGCGGATTTCGGCAGTGAACTGTACCAGCAATTCACAGTGGGTTATTATTTGAATACGGAAGAGTTGCCGCAGGTAAGCGCTGCCACGATGAATGTTTATCCCAATCCAACCCACGGTGAAGCATGGGCTGATATTTTTCTTCCGCAGCGCGAGGATGCCGAAGTGTTCATGACGGACCTCACCGGCAAAATCATTTACCACCAACTGCTTCAAAACATTTTGAGCTATGGACTCACCATTGATTTGAAGGATGAACCTGCGGGAATGTATTTGCTGCAGGTGAAGGTGAAGGAGGAGGTGATTACGAAGAAGATTTTAGTGGTGAGGTAGCAACTTGCATTCGGGTGCATACCAAATTGTCGCGGTGCTGGGTCGTGGAGAGCGCAAACTATTTTTGAAATCGAGTTCTTTGGCAATGACATTTTATTTTCAATTCTTTTAGTCAACAAATAAACCAACCACTCACCTAAAATTCTTCCTATGAAAAAAGCGTTACTTCTTCCGGCATTGTTATTTTTCTGCAGTTTCTTTTGCGAAGCGCAATGTCCAACATTATATCCATTTATCCAGGCAGTTCCGAATACTGTTTTTCCATGTCATGGTTCGTGTAATGGAATATTGGTAATTGACCCGCAATATATTTATGGAACACCTCCTTATACATTCACGAGCAACTACGGTACGGTTACACCCGATTCGCCAAACCCGGGATGGACAACCATCTCCGGACTCTGCGCAGGTCAATATGTAGTGGTCAACGTTACGGATGCTGCCGGATGCACCGGTCAGGATTACATCACCCTGATTGAGCCGGCCGCTCTCAACCCCACCATTGCTGTGACTCCGGCATGCGGATCATCGTACACTGGTTCAGTGACCATAAGTAATCTTCCTGACTGGTACTGGACGCGCAGTTTATCAGTGAGTACTAATGACTGGTGCAATTATGTGTGGAACTATGGTTGCTCAGGTCTTATAGCTACGGCACAATTAGCTTATGGTGAAACAACTCCTTTCACAGTAAATGATTTAGCACCGGGTACTTATTACTTCGGAATCAGTTTTCAAATGACGGAATACCAGTACCCGTGGTTAGGTTGCACGCAATATTTTCCTTTCACCATTGCTTCGTCATCTTTGCCGGGTGCTTCCATTACGCCGGGCGGACCCACAACATTTTGCTCCGGAGGAAGCGTTACTTTAAATGCAATTGTTGCTGCAAACCGTGCTTACCAATGGAAAAAAGGAGCAAACAATATTTCCGGAGCCACTTTATCTTCTTACACAGCAACTACAAGCGGACATTACAAGGTGACCGTTACTAATACGCTTACAGGTTGCTCTAAAACAACACCAAACGCCACCGTGGTTACCGTAAATGCTTTGCCCGCAGCCACTATAACCCCGCAAGGACCCACCACATTTTGTGCAGGAGAAAGTGTGATGTTGCAAGCGAATAACGGTGCAGGATTAACCTATCAGTGGAAAAAGGGAGGGATCTATATTTCGGGAGCTACTTTGCAGAATTATACTGCAACCACGGCAGGAACTTATAAAGTAATTGTTACCGACGCAAACACCTGTTCTAAAACTTCAACAGGAACAAAAGTTACAGTACCCTGTAAAGAAGGACAAAATATAGCAGCAACTGATTTTGATGTACATGTTTATCCGAATCCTTCCTCGGGTGATTTTACTTTTGAAATAGAAAATGCAACAGCAGAAAAACTATCCATCAGTGTTTATGATGTAATCGGGAGGTTAGTTTTTTCAGAAGGTATAAACAATTCTCAATTCACCATAAGCAGTGAGCAATTATTACCCGGCATTTATTCCGCTGTGCTTATGGATGGAAATAACAGGAAGGTTATAAGGATGATCAAGAGCCAGCTATTCTCCCCTTAGGAAAGGCGTGTCACTAATATTCACCACCTTTGTTAAGGATGAAAAAGATTTTGGTTATCGGGTCTCATTGAGGCCGATTGAAAAATTTTATATCATAAATCAACAACTATGAAACACCTCCTCTTTCCTCTTTCCTTCATCGCATGCATCATTATAACCAAAGGGCAATCACCGCAAATATGGGGGACATGCTCTTTTGGTGATTTAGGCTATGGAGCTATAATTAAATCAGACAGTACCTGCGGGAATTTTCATGTGGTCTATTCATTTGACGGAACCAATGGAGCTTCACCACTTGGTAGTCTATGTAGTGGAGGCTATGGAAAACTTTATGGATTGACTGAGGAAGGAGGTTATAACAATAACGGTGTGGTTTTTTCTTACGATACATCAACAGGTATATATCATAAGTTTCATGATTTTGCCTCTAATCCGGCTGATAGCGGAGAGGGGGCATATAGCGGCATGCTACTCGCTATGGATGGGATGCTTTATGGAACTACAGCTTTCGGAGGAATATTTGATAAAGGAGAAATATATCGTGTGGATCCTTCTATTGATTCTTATAGCCCGATATACCATTTTTATATTATGACGACAGGTGCTAATCCCGAGTGTCAATTGGTACAATTTACTGATGGCAATCTTTATGGAACAACCAGGAACGGAGGACAAAATGGTAGTGGCATAATATTTCGTTTTCATCCCTCAGATAGTTCATGCGACCAGTTATATGATTTGACTTATAACACTGGTGCATATCCTGCCTATGGCGCCTTGTTACCTAATGATGATGGAAAATTGTATGGTCTCACAGTTAATGGAGGTACTCATGGGCGAGGAGTAATTTTTAGTTATGATCCATTCTTGGATACTTATACTGATCTTCATGATTTTGATCCCTTTAACGATGACGGAGGTGGTCCTTCAGGAGGCCTGACCAAAGCTGACGATGGCTTGCTTTATGGTATGACAGGAGCCGGCGGAATAAATGAGATGGGGGTAATTTTTAAGTATGATGTAACCACGCAGCAATATACTGTGGTCTTTAATTTTAGTGATTCTACGGGATCAGCTATTTACCGAAGCTTATTAAAAGGAAGCAATGGAAAATTATTTGGCACAGCTAAATATAGCCAAATGGGTGGCGGAACAGCATTTAGTTTTGATCCGGTCAATGATGCTTTTGTAACGTTGATTGACTTTAGCAGTATTGATTGCGCTGAGCCCTTATGTGATCTTATTGAAACCGGGGTTGATGTTACTAACGCTATAGCTCTTGCAGGAAGTTCAAACCACCCTCAACTAATAGCCAGCCCCAACCCCGCTTCCTCCTACATCAACCTCGTTTATAGTGTTGAGCACAATGCCACCCTCACCATCACCAACCCTTACGGCACCACAGTAAAGCAACTCACGCTTTACCCATACTTTAAAAACCGCATTGTGTATGTTGATGATTTTGCTGCAGGGATTTATTTGGTGACGATGCGGGAGGGCATTAAAGTTTCCTCGCGGAAGGTAGTAATCGCAAAATGATCTCCCTTCCAATTTTTTTGAAAACATTATGTATGTCATGCTGACGACCTGTCCCGAATTTTCTTTCTTCGGGAAGGAAGCATCTGTTTTGTAGTTCGAATAGATTCTTCGTACCTCAGAATGACACGAAGTGTATTTCTTCAAAAACCGCATTGTGTATGTTGATGATCTTGCTGAAGGGATTTATTTGGCGATGATGCGGGAGGGCATTAAAGTTTCTTCGCGGAAGGTAGTAATCGCAAAATGATCACCCTTCCAATTTTTTTGAAAACATTATATGTCATGCTGACGACCTGTCCCGAATTTTCTTTCTTCGGGAAGGAAGCATCTGTTTGTACTTCGCATAGATTCTTCGTACCTCAGAATGACACGAAGTGTATTTCTTCAAAAACCACATTGCTATGAAACCAAAACTAAGGATTGGCTTCACGGCTCTTGAAATTATACCTCTGCCATTTTTCCACTAAGAGATTGCGCGCAAGAGCTGGACACGGAGGGCGGAAGACACGGTGAGGGTAAAATGAGCAATAAATCTGCAGGAATGTATTGCTGCATGTGAGGATCAGAAAATTATTTACCGGGGCGAAGCACAAAAGTTTTTTTTCCATGGCGCTTCTTGTAGTCAGTAATATGTTCATGAAGCATTTTTTCTTCCTTCAAAGTCAATTCCCGAACTTCCATCGGAATTGCTACCTCTTGCAGGTGATTTATCTTTTTTGATGATCTCTTATTCATAGTACAAATCTACTAATTTTTTGGAGTTATGAGGATGCGAAATGAGAAGCTGAGATGATCCAATTTGTACGAATCCATAAGAACTGCAGTAATGCTCAATAATTGCAGTTTTAGAAATTGTCATCATGTATCCTTCAAAGTTTTCAATAGCAACTTTTGCAGCATAAGCAATCAAGTTTCCTGCTACACGATCATACAACTTTTTCTTTCCAAGATTAATATCTGCTGATTCTATCAAACGCAATTCCAAGCAATCATCTTTAGGTCGTATGCTTATCAACCCATGAATAAAATTACCTGACAAAGTAATTAGCTTGAAAGTATCGCTCTTTGATATTTCAGATTTCCAATCAAACGAAAAATGTTTTCGAATGAGAAGTAAATCTCCTTTTAAAACTTCTGAAGTGAAGCATTCAACTTTCTCATTGGTGACCGTATTCAACAAGAACATTTCTCAGTAGAAGGTTTAATTCAACGCAGCATGATTATTTCATCAAAGATAACTTCCTCTACAAAAAATCTGCTGTGAAAATTTCCATGAAAAATGATAGCGTAACTTGGATGAAAATCCCGATCACGATTTTCAAACTTCCCCTCATGAAAGCTGCAACTCTGCTCTTCCCGTTGTTCTTTCTTCTCACCGATCAAAATTACTGCGCGGCACAGCCGGTCTGCAATGATACCTCGGTCGGTTTTATTCCCATCAATGATTTGGGAGTGAATGACTGGAATGGCTACCAGGGTGGCCTTTATCCTTCGGGTTCAAACTATCGCCCTGCGGCTCACAATACGGATGGATTAAACTTCGCAGCGCAAGTGGTACCACTCGATTCAACCGGCAACAGTAATTCCAATGGCAGAATTGTCTGGCTCTCTGTAGGAATGTCAAACACGAAGGATGAAACAATGCCTTTCTTAAACATCGTTGACACTGCACAATCCGTGAATCAGCAAATAACATTTGTGAACGGTGCGCAAGGTGGTCAAACAGCGAAAATTATTTCAGATTCAAATGCACTCTTCTGGAGCAATATTGATGACAGCCTGCACATCAAAGGAGTGACAGCAAAGCAGGTGGAAGTGATCTGGTTTAAAGAAGCGGATGGTGTACCAACTGATTCCGTCTTCCCGCATTATGCTGATACGCTGAGAAAGGAATTCAAGATCATCATGCACATCATCAAACAAAAATATCCGAACGTAAAACTCTGCTATCACTCGAGTCGCATTTATGGGGGTTATGCCTCTAACACACTGAATCCTGAACCGTACGCTTATCATTCCGGATGGGCCGTCAAGTGGCTGATCGAAGATCAGATCAACGGGGATGCAGCACTCACCTACGATCAATCGCCGTGGCTTGCGTGGGGACCTTATCTGTGGGCGGATGGCATCATACCACGCAGTGATGGCCTGGTCTGGATCTGCCCTGATGATTTTAAAAATGATGGAACACATCCGAGTACCATTGGTGCAATGAAAGTTGCTCAAATGCTTTTTGATTTCTTCTCTTCTGATTCCACTGCAACACCGTGGTTTCTTCCTTTTGCCACCGGAATGCATGATGCACAGATGAACCATGCATTCATTTCCATCAATCCAAATCCAACAGATGATGAAGTGCTGATAAATATTTCTCTTCCGCAATTCGAAGATGCCGAAGTGCTCGTGACTGATCTCACAGGCAAAATCCTTTATCACCAACTGCTTCAAAATATTTTGAGTTATGGACTCACGATTGATTTGAAGGATAGGCCGGCAGGAATGTATTTGCTGCAGGTAAAGGTGAAGGAAGAAGTAATTACGAAGAAGATTTTAGTGGTGAGATAGCGAGCGGTTTTTCTTAGCTCAGTAACTCCCTTAATCAAATTTCTGGAAACATTTTTGCACTACTACTACCTCCCCTATCTTCTTACCAACTAAAAAAAACTACTATGAAAAAACAATTACTCACGTTGCTGTTACTTACAGCAATCACCGCCGCATTCGCCCAAAACAGTCTTCGCAGTCGCATCATAACTGATCGCGGATTAACAACACATTTCATCGTTCTCGATCAAACCGAGCAAGCGGTGTTCGATGCTTCGAAGCTTCATACTATTCTTGGCCTGGATGCGAATAGTGACCTGGTTTTGTTGAGCACCGAGACCGATCAAATCGGTGGTGTGCACTATCGCTATCAGCAAACCTACCAGGGAATTCCTGTAGAGAATTCGATGTACATCATTCACACCAAAAACGGATTGATCACAGGCATGAGCGGCTCCATGGTAATGGATTTTGATTCACAGATGCCGTCACGCTTTGCAGTTCAGGTACAAAAACCCAAAGCAATTGCGGGCGCAGTGAGTCATGTGGGCGCCACAAAATACATGTGGCAGGATGCTGCCATGGAACAACGCGCCAAACTTGTGACGAATGATCAGCATGCATCCTACTATCCGAAAGCAGAGCTTGTCTGGTACAATGCGGGTGATGAAATTAACCCGCGCGAATTGCGACTCGCATACAAGGTAGATGTGTATGCATTGCAACCCGTAAGCCGCGCCGATATTTTTGTAGATGCACAAACGGGAAAAATTCTCGGCGAAAAATGCCGCCTCGAAAACACCGACGCTACCGGACCAGCCACAACTGCTTACAGCGGTACCCAAACGATTCACAGCGATTTGAGCGGTAGCAGTTACCGCCTGCGTGATTATACAAAAGGAAATGGCGTGATCACGCTGAGGAGCAACGGAACCGATTATACATCTTCGACTTCAACATGGACGTTAAGCACTCCTGATAAGTATGCCCTTGATGCGCACTTCGGAGTTGCAGCAACCTACACCTACTACCTTAATAATTTCAGTCGTAACAGTTTGAACAATGCCGGTATTGCCCTAACGAGTTACGTGAATGATGGGGGATACAGCAACAATGCCGCCTGGGATGGCTCTGCCATGCACTTCGGAAATGTCAGCGGCAGCGGTGCCGGCATCACCGCTATTGATGTAGCAGGTCATGAGCTCACTCACGGCGTTACTCAATATACCTGCAACCTTAATTACAGCTATCAGTCCGGGGCTATGAATGAAAGCATGAGTGACATCATGGGAAAGAGCGTTCAGTTCTACACAAAACCTGCTGACGTGAATTGGTTGCTGAGCAACGATATGAACTGGTCAATCCGCAACATGTCGAGTCCGAATTCTTTTAGTCAGCCTGATACCTACCTTGGCACTTACTGGACAAATAGTTCAAGTGACAATGGAGGAGTTCATACGAATAGTGGTGTTGGTAATTTCATGTTCTATCTTCTTGTAACAGGAGGAAGCGGTACCAATGATATTGGCAATGCATATACCGTAACAGGAATCGGTTTAGCAGAAGCCGATCAAATCATCTATCGCACACAAACAGTTTATCTCACTTCGACTTCTCAATATGCTGATTGGAGAACAGCCTGCATCAATGCAGCTACTGATCTTTATGGTTCCACATCGAATGAAGTCATTCAGGTTGAGAATGCCTGGTATGCAGTGGGAATAGGAACTTCAGGCGGTGGCGGAGGAGGTTGCGGAACTCCCGGTGGATTGAATGCCACTGCTATTACCAGTTCATCCGCTACTTTGAATTGGGGCAGCGTGAGTGGCGCAACAAGTTACAATGTGCAATATCGTGTAGTTGGAAATGCAACATGGACATCAACAACCTCAACAACAACATCAAAAGCAATTTCGGGATTGGCCGCGAACACTACTTATGAATTTCAGGTTCAAACCGTTTGTTCCGGTGGATCATCATCGTTCAGCGGTTCCGCAACATTCACCACATTATCTTCAGGCGGAATATCGTACTGTGCATCAAACGGAACCAGTCAGGCCTATGAGTACATTGATTATGTGAACCTCGGAACCATCAGCAGAACTTCAGGCGCAGATGCAGGAGGATATTACAACGGAACTTCTTTGAGCACGAATGTTACGCAGGGTACAGGTTACACGCTTACCCGCAGCGCAGGATTTGTTTCAAGTACTTACACCGAATATTGGGCCGTGTATGTTGATTGGAACGAGGACGGAGATTTTGCAGATGCGAATGAAACGGCGTTAACAGGTACCACGAGTGGTTCAGGAAATTATACGGGAACAATTACTGTTCCTTCAACTGCAACTGTCGGAACCACGCGCATGAGGGTGAGCATGCACTACGGCGGCACTCCTGCTTCGTGTGGTTCATTTGATTATGGTGAAGTAGAAGATTACACGCTGAATGTTCAGGCGGGCAACGGTGGAAGCTGCACCAATTCCAATGAGCCGAACAATACCAGTGGTACTGCTACCCCTGTTTCAGTGGGCATAGATATTCTTTCACAGATCGGATCCTCCACGGATGTTGACTGGTATTCATTTAACAATAGCAGCAGTGCAAGCAACATTAAAGTTACTCTTGGCACATTGCCGGGTGACTATGACATAAGGTTGTATAACACTGCAGGAAGTAATGTTGTGGTTTCACAGAATGGTGGTACGTCGAGTGAAACCATGATTTATAACACGAGTACGGTTGGCACTTACAAAATCAAAGTTTACGGTTACGCCGGAGCATACAGTACCACGCAGTGCTACACCATGCATATTTTCACGAGCAGTTCACCATTCCGGTTGAGTGATGAAAATCTTGCGAATTCAGATGCTAATTCCTCCGTCAAACTCTATCCGAATCCTGCGAGCAATCAAATGACTATGCAATATAATGGGGAAGAGGCCCTCGACGCAACGCTGAGAATCACCGATGTGCTTGGTCAGATCGTTTCAGTGAGTCAGCAGCATTTGGAGAGCGGAAGTGCGATGCCATTGGATATTTCAAAACTTAACGATGGAAAATATTTTATCAGCATTGTTGGAAATAATTTTCAGACGGTGAAGATGTTTGAGGTGATCCGGTAATTTTTTTTCTGAAATTATTTTGGAAAGAGGAATCAGGTTGCTGCCTGGTTCCTCTTTTCTTCTTAGCAATAAAATTTGAAAAGACATTCTTCTCTATCCAAGCAGTCATTCAGAGTAGTGACCATGTTGCAGATGGAAAAAAAATAGGAACGATGTTGGCCAGCGGGTTGTCATTCCGAGGTACGAGGAATCTGTTTAAGAGCCAACCGAGAAATAGATTCCTCGTACCTCGGAATGACACGAAGTGTATGAAACGTAATACTTCCTATCTCCCTGTTTTCACACGGCTCTTTTCTTCTTCATCACTGCCCCTGTGCTCGCGTGATTGCTGTTGCTTACCGAAGTTGTAAGTGAATGTGTGATTTACACGCCTGCTGTCATTATGCTGCAGGAAGGTGCCATCAAGGCTTGCATACTGAATGCTGCCATAAATAAGGTTGGTGAGAAAAATATCCGACATGCTCAGCTTCATTCTTGCTTTTCCTTTCATCAATTGCCAAGTGACGCCTGCTGTAATTTCAGTGAAGGCCTTGAATGTTGTCACGTTGGATCCTCACAAACTCTCTACGGTCAGCGGCTTATCGGCATTTTTCCACGCCACATCAAATTCTGATTTTACTTTTTGCGCCTCATCAGTTTTGTTCTGCCCTTTCAATGCTTCGCTCAAACCGAACAATCCTCTTCCGTTGTTGGGATTAATTTTGAGTGACTCATGGAAGGCAGCTTCGGCTTCGGCATATTTTCCATTGCGCAAATAAAATCCACCCAGCATGTTGTTAGCGGGAAGGAACCAATCGGGTGGTTCATCATAATGAACATTTTTTTCGGCGACCACGGCTTTCCTGTAAAATTCTTCTGCTGCCTTCATGTCGTTTTTCTTCTCGCTAATTTTTGCAGAAAGAACATTAGAGGTCACATCAATAATTGGAATCACTGTTCCTAATCCGTATGCCTGATCTGCAGGAATTATTTTCGTGATCGCTTCAAAAGATTTTTGTTCTGCTACTGCAGCTTTCATGTCACCTTTTTCGAGATCGGCAATCGCCCGCGACCAGTGCCACATTGCTGTTGTGATATTGAGCATCGAATCCGGCTTCGGATAATGCAGGATTCCATCCCAATCTTCTGCACCTACCATTAGTTGATATGGTGATGCGGTGAGAAACTGCATCAGTGGAACTTGCTCCGCCATCATCGGATCAACCTGCTTCATCGCTTCATTGACTTTCTCCTCTGCCTCCCTGTTTTTTCCTACGATTAAAGATCCGATGGCAAGGAAGTGGAGGTTGTGAGTGTAATAGAGCATCGGATATATACCCTCGATATTGTTTGCTTTGATGTAAATAGAATCAACATTCGCTGCAATGGCATTTGCCTTATTAGCGCCTTCATAATTTCCGGTGCGCATGTAAACGTGAGCAGGCATGTGCACGAGATGACCGGCGTTTGGAACAAGCGTAGCCAAACGCCGTGCGCATGCCAATGCCTTCTCAGGATGGGGTGACATTTCTGTTGCATGGATGTAATAATGATTCGCTCCGATGTGCATGGAATCTTTGGCAAGGACAGATTCGAGCGCGGCCATGATGTCCATCGTGTTTTCATTCGGCGCACCGTCTTTCGACCACAAATCCCATGGGTGAAGATTCATCATGCTTTCAGCGTACAAAGTTTTTGCATCAAGGTCATCAGGATATTTTTCACTCAGCGTTTTCATTTCTGCACTATACTTTTTTTCAAGCGCACCCAAATCAGCCGTGGTGTCATTGGTGTAACGAACAGCGAGCGTGTTGATGTAATCTTTTTCTTTCTCAGATGCATTTGAACTGAGTGATTGTGCTTTGGTAATGTTCTGATATGCGAGGAGTGTAGCATTCATGTCAGCGGGCCAGTTATAGTTGGAGCCATAACAGAAGGCAATTCCCCAATAAGCCATTGCCAGATTCGAATCATACTTCAATGCCTGTTGAAACGAGCGGACTGCTTCTTCATGATTAAAGCCGTACATCAGAGTGAATCCCTGGTTGAAAAATGCTTGCGCCTGATCACTCTTTGTTGTTACTGCATGGTTCAGGTGACCCATGTTGGGAAAAATCCCTGCAATGGGTTTGCTATTCTCTGAAGTTTTTTTCTGTGTGCATTCGAATGAGAAAATAGCCAGTAAGGCGATGAGGAGAAATGTTGAAGTTTTCATCGGAAGAAGTTTCCCGAAAAATAGGAAGGAATCGCTGAAAGGGAAAATCGTGAACCGTGAATCCCGATCTAATCGGGAGAACTCGTGAGATATGAAGCGGCGCAGCAACCGAGAGCCTGGACAACGCTCGTTCAAATTGAATTGGTTCGAATGCGAAAAAAAATTTCAACTGCTCTTAAAATATTACTCCACTAAATTCCAAACAGAACCATCAGTCAATTCTATCTTGAGAACTCCTTTGTCTAAACTGTAAATGATGTATTTGACCCAAGGCTTGGCTGTCGTAATCCAATCTGTTGGGGGGTGTTCTAAAGCAACAGTATAATCGAAATCGAAGATTTGGTATACGCTTGAATAAAATGCAGAATCAACGTAATAATTGTTTATCAGATTGACACTTGAAAATCCGTGCTCGTAAGTTCCCAACACAAAGAGATTGTTTTGAATCTTAATCCTAAAAACACCATGTCGCATTGAGTCTTGCATGTTGCTTCCAAATCGCAATAGAATATCAAGTTCTTTTTCAACTGATTCGCCTTCAATTCCAGTTGCCACAAGATTGAATACCGTAGTCAGGTCTGTATCTGAATAAGTAGAAAACTGGTTAAAAGTTGTTGAATTATTCCTCAAGTAACTTCCGGGTGAGCAAACATCACAGTCTGTTTTCATTTCATCTATGAGAGTATCTCTTCTTCCAAGTCCATATAGCGTGAACGAATTTCCAAGAGAGTCCTCAAACTTCAATATTTCATTTCCGGAATATGGAACCAGTTTCAATTCTTCAGGAGTGAAATTGGGAAATACTGCGTGATCTTTCGTGCAGGAGAAAAAGATCAATGCACCAAAAAAAATTACAGAGACACGTTTGATTTTCACGGGGAAATTTTTCTTTAAACGAAAGCACCAAGAAATCATTCTTAATCTCGAATCATTTCACCCGCTCGACATACTCACCGGTGCGTGTATCTACTTTCACTTTAATTCCTGAATCAACGAACATCGGAACCATAATCTCTGCTCCTGTTTCGAGCTTGGCTTTTTTCATCGGGTTATTTGAAGTATTTCCCTTCACCGCACCTTCGGCTTCCGTAATTTCAAGAACAACATTGATTGGAAGCTCACAAGTAAGTGGCTTGTCAGTCTCAGCATGAAAAGAAATTTCAACTTCCTGTCCTTCTTTCAGATACTCATGACCTGTAACCATTTCTTCAGCGAGTGTTACCTGCTCAAATGTATTTTGATCCATGAAGCTGTAGCCACTGTTGTCTTTGTAGAGATACTGGTATTTTCTTCTCTGAACGCGCACGGGGAAAATTTCTTCACCGGAATTCCAGGTCTGATCAATCACTTTTCCGCTTGTTATGCTTTTCAATTTTGTGCGAATAAATGCTCCGCCCTTGCCTGGCTTCACGTGCTGGAAATCTACAATGGTGTAGAGATCATTCTTAAAATCAATCGTGAGTCCTTTTTTTATTTCTGTTGTAGTTGCCATGAGTTGGTGAATGGGTGAATAGTGAATGGTCAATTGTCATTGGTCATTGGTCATTAATCATTGGTCATTGGTCATTGGTCATTGGTCATTGAAATGTTATGTGAATCGTGTATCGTTCCCGACTAATCGGGAGTGAATCGTGAATCGTTCCCGACTAATCGGGAGTGTATCGTGAGTCGTATTTTCAAGCATCGTACGCCCACTTCATCCAAACTGCCCCCCACGTGAATCCTCCGCCGAACGCGCAGAGGATCAGGTTGTCGCCTTTATGCAATTTCTTTTCCCATTCCCATAAACAAATTGGAATGGTTCCATTCGTGGTGTTGCCGTACTTCTCAATGTTGACCATCACTTTTTCTTCGGGAAGATTCATTTTAATTCTGGTGGCGTCAATGATTCTTTTATTGGCCTGGTGCGGAACAAGCCATGCAATGTCTTCGGCAGTCAAGCCATTCTTCATCATGATCTCGTAGCCCACATCTGCCATTTTTGAAACGGCGAATTTGTAAACCGCTTGTCCTTCCTGGTGCACATAGTGCAATCGCTTCTCGACTGTTTCCTTTGAAGCCGGCATTGCTGAGCCACCCGCCTTCTGATGCAGATGGACACGACCGGCTCCATCGGAATACATGATGCAATCGAGAATTCCCAATCCATGTGTATTCGGTTCGAGTAACACTGCACCTCCGCCATCTCCGAAGATCACGCACGTTGCGCGATCAGTGTAGTCAATGATGGAAGACATTTTATCTGCACCTACCACAATCGCTCTTCTGATGGCACCGCTCTCGATCATGCGGGCAGCAGTGGTGAGTGCGTAAAGAAATCCTGAGCATGCGGCTTGCAGGTCGAATCCCCACGCATGTTTCAATCCTGCCAAATCACAGATGATGTTTGCGGTGGCGGGAAACTGCATGTCGGGAGTGGTGGTGGCGCAGATAAGCAACTCAATGCTGTCAGGGTTGGTGTTTGTTTTCTTCAGCAACCCCTGAACTGCATTTACTCCGATCACTGAGGTCCCTTTTCCTTCGCCGCGAAGGATTCTTCGTTCCTTAATGCCGGTGCGACTCATGATCCATTCATCGGTGGTGTCCACCATTTTTTCAAGATCAGCATTTGACAAAATGATTTCAGGCAACCATGCGTGTACGCCGGTGATCGCTGCTGTGATTTTTGTCATGAATTATTTTTTGAAGTGGGAGCGCAAAGATAAGTGCTGAAGTTTTGATAGGAGAAATTGAGTAGCTTCGTAAACCAATTGATTTCTGTGAGAAAGATTCTGCTGCTGCTTGTATTGCTGATTTTAGTCAAACAAAATTTTTCTCAGAGTTTGAGAGGAGGAGAAATACGATTCACTCATATTAGCGGGTTTACTTATAGTTTCATCATTGAGATTTACAGCAATGATTCATCGCTTCATTCTTTGCTTATTACGAATGGTGATGGAACAACCGACACATTGGAGAATGTTGGCCAGCCGGAGTACGCTCCAATCTGCTTCAATCAGTTTTCAGGAGGCTCCCATACCTACCCCAATCTGGGAACCTATGTGGTAAGTGTTTCAGCTAATTATCTTATGGATAGTATTGCAAATATTCAGTATTCGGCCTCTCAGAAATTATATCTTGAAGACACGTTAAGAATTCTTGATCCGGCTTTCTTTGGTTATGACAACTCACCTATTTTGTTGAACCCTCCAATTGATTATGCTTCAGCTGAACAAGCATACGTTTATAATCCGAACGCTTATGATCCGGATGGTGATAGTCTTTCATTTTCATTGGTTCCTTATTTCGCAAATGGATATACCTTTCCGACAGCTACTGACTCAATCGGCATTAACAAACTCACAGGAGAATTGTTGTGGGATAAACCGATTGCAGCAGGTAATTATGCACTTGCAATTCTTGTCACCGAATTCAGATCGGCAGTGGTGATAGGAACAGAATACGTTGATATGATGATAACAGTTAACAATTCTTTGGGCATAAATTCAATTCAAACGGAAAATTCAATTTCAATTCTTCCCAACCCAACAAATAATCAAACTACCATCACCTACAATCTTCGACCACAATTACAACCAACTTTATCAATCCTGAATTTAGAGGGGAAGATAATCTCAGAGATAAAACTCAGTTCTCAACAACATGAATTCTCACTTGATGTTTCGAAGTTTCCTGTCGGAATTTACTTTATTGAATTACGCAGCAACGATGAAGTGATCACAAAAAAATTGGTGAAAGGGTGAGGACATTGACCTATCATTTACTTTTGTAAAAAAATCAGAGAATGAAATTACTGGTAGATATAAAAGACAGCCATGCAGAATTTTTTGTGGAACTCCTCAGAAATTTTTCTTTTGTGAAAGCGAAGCCGCTTACTGATGCCGATGCTCAATTGCTTGAAGAAATCAGACATGCAGTGGAAGAACTAAAGCTGGTAAAGTCCGGCAAGATAAAAGCACGAAGCGCCGAAGAATTTTTGAATGAGCTATGAAGTCAAAACAATATCAGATTTCGAAAACCAGGCAAAGCGCCTGATAAAAAAAATTCCCTCACTCAAAAAGGAAATTCATGAAGTTATTCAATCGCTGAAAGAAGATCCCAGGCAAGGCGATTCATTTGGAAACAGTTGCTACAAAGTAAGAATTAAAATTGCCTCAAAAGGCAAGGGAAAATCAGGAGGGGCAAGACTTATCACTCACGTTCTCGTACAGCAAACTACTGTTTATCTCTTGTCAATCTATGACAAGTCGGAGCATGAAAGCATGTCGGAAAAGCATATCAAACTGTTGCTGAAAGAAATTCCACCAGCAAAACCATAGATTGACTAAACGAGGAATGTGAGTTTCAAAGTTTCCAGCAGGAGCTTACCTTCTGGAATTACAGAGTGGTGATGGAGTGATTACGAAGAAGCTGGAGAAAGAATAAATCAAACCTACCGTGACTCTTCTGCATGGTGGGTAATAAATACTTCTTTGAAAACTTCTACAAGACGATTCTGCACCATGTCGTGCGTGAGAAGAATCATCTGGTGAAATGCAGTAGCATTTGAAATTCCGTGGCCAATAACCACGGGTGCATTTACACCGAGAATGCCCGTGCCGCCGTAATTCTCATAGTTGAAACGATCCCAGTATTCATCTTCGATGCCGCGGCTTTTTACCATGTCGTAAATGGATTCGCCAAACTTGAGGATGATGTTGCCGACAAATCCATCGCAGACCATTACATCTGATTTGTCAGAGAAAATATCCCGGCCTTCAATGTTGCCGGCAAAGTTGAGCTTATCACTCTCCCGCATCAGCTCAGAAGCTTCTTTCACTAAGAGATTTCCTTTTCCTTCTTCCTCACCAATACTGATTAAAGCTACGCGCGGATTTTCGATGTGATAAATGATCTTCGCATAGAGAGAACCCATGATGCCGAATTGCAACAGTTGCTCCGGCCTGCAGTCAACATTTGCACCGATGTCAAGAAGGATTCCGATGTGACCATTATCCCGCGGAACTATTGTACAAAGTGCAGGACGTAATACTCCTTCAACAGTTTTCACACTGTACATGGCACCCACGAGCATGGCGCCTGTATTTCCTGCACTCGCAAAGGCATCAATTTTTCCATCCTTCAAAAAATTGAAACCGACAGCAATGCCGGAGTTTGGCTTTTGCTGAAGCGCTTTCGTCGGCGACTCGGCCATGCCGATGTTTTCAGAGCAATGAACAATTTGGAATTGATTCGGTGAGCTTCCTTCTTCTTTAAGTACGGAGCGAATCAGGGATTCATCACCAAACAAAACCAGCTCATCATCGCTGCCCAGTTCCTTTGAAGCCAGCAAAGCGCCGCGCACACACTCGCGTGGTGCAAAGTCACCTCCCATAGCATCGAGACCGATTTTCAACTGTCAATTTTTAAATTGCGTCCGCAGGACTCAGTGAGAAATTGTCAATTGGCGATCATTCCCCTTTTGAGAGAATTTTTTTGCCTTTGTAAAATAATTCGCCTTCATGATAGTGAGCGCGGTGGCGTATGTGCGAAGCACCCGTTGTAGGGTCAATGCTGAAAGTCGGCATCTCCGCCTTATCATGAGTACGGCGGTCGCGCTGGCGGGTTTTCGAATGTCTTCGTTTTGGATTGGGCATGTTTAGTTAAATTTTATTTTGGTCAAAGCATCCCAGCGGGGGTCAACTGCTGATTCCTCTTCGGATGCGTGGTTTAATTGTTCAAGAACTTTTTGATCACAGGGTTTTTCTTCTTCTGTAAGATTATCACATGTAACGTGGTTGATCGGTATGCTCAGGTTTACGAATTCATAAATTAATTGCGCCACGCTAAAGTGTGTGTCATGCCTGCTGATGTACACTACGTCTGCCAGCGAATCATCTTGCTCGTCTTCATGGTGCTCATCAAACTTTACTACAATCGAATACTCACTGTCAACCGGGTAATCGAGTTCCACGCCGCAACGATCGCAGGGCAGATGAATTCTGCCTTCGAACTGAAATTGAAGGTTGAAGAATGACTGTTGCTTGTCAAACTTCAGCACCACGTCCACCTTCGCATTCTCCACTAATGATCCTTCGAACAAAGCAAAGAACTTATCGTCAATGTGGTAGTTGAAATTGGTGATTCCTTTCTTCAACCCAACGAAAGCGATCTCATATTGTCGCAGCGGATCCATGTACCCTTCGTTTAAAGCGAGGGGCAAATGTAATTAAAATGGTGAAAGGTGGTGAGAAGTAGGCCGTGAGACGTGAGACGTGAGTCGTGAGAGGTGAGAGGTGAGAGGTGAGAGGTGAGACGGAGAGGTGAGACGTGAGAGGTGAGACGTGAGAGGTGAGACGTGAGAGGTGAGAGGTGAGACGTGAAAAGAAAAAAAGATTGTTTCATAAAATCGTGAAGGTGAAAGAGAGAGGCGAAGAACAATCAGATTATTTCATAAAATGGTGAAAGGTGATAAGGGAGAGCAAAAAAAAGGGCAGATTGATTCACGATTCATACACGTCTCACCTCTCACCTCTCACCTCTCACATTTCAAATTTCCCTTTCCCCGTCATATACTTGCCCCACAAATTTTTGAATCGTGTTGTTCGGTACTAAAAATCCATCTCCCGTTTTTCATGTGGAAGGAAACAATATTATTTACTCTGCCAGACTGCGGAGGGATGTGACCATGGATTTGTTTTTGCCGGCTTCGTACCCCTACTCGCGAAGGAAATTTCCGTTCCTGATTTTAAATGACGGGCAGGATGCTGAAGCGATCCGGTTGAAGAGTGCTTTGTCGCGGCTTACCCGAACGGAGCAGATGCAGGAAATCATAGTGTTCGCTGTTCACGCCGGCGACCGTATGCAGGAGTACGGAGTTTCTTCACACCCGGATTTTAAAAAGCGCGGCGCAAAGGCAAAACTGTATTCGGGATTTATTGTAGAAGAGCTGATGCCATTGCTCACTTCTAATTTTCGGCTGGATGCAAATTCGGGTTTCAATGCTATTGCAGGGTTTTCTCTCGGAGGATTGTCTGCGTTTGACATTGGATGGAATCATCCCCGGTTGTTTCAGCGCATTGGTGTGTTTTCCGGCTCATTGTGGTGGAGAAGCAGGAGTTATGAGGATGGGTATGATGAAGCAAGGGATCGCATCATTCATAACAGGGTTCGATCAGCCTCCCCGAACTCTACTTTGAGAGGAGAACTGCGCTCACACCTCAGGTTCTGGTTTCAAACAGGCACGCTTGATGAAACTGCTGACCGCAATCACAATGGTGTGATAGATTCGATTGATGACACCCTTGATTTGATTTGTGAGCTGGTAAAGAAAGGTTATCGCCCCTACAGGGATATTGAATATGTAGAGATCGAAAATGGAAAACACAATCAGCAAACATGGGCGAAGGCATTGCCAATGTTTTTGAAGTGGGGGTTTCCCAAAATATAAAACCAGGGGTATGAGCTATGGTTATCTCCAAAGATTCGGAAATTACTTTTATCTTTTCGCGAAGTAAAAGGCCATCTCCTTGCTCTTTCATAGGATCATACTTTTCAGTATAGTAGTGCTAATACCGGCATCATCCAATTCTCAACCGGGAAAGACTCAGTACAACTGGCGACCCGAAGATCCCCGGTTTATCACCTACCGCGAAGGTTTCGGCAATCATGGTATTCAGGGCATCGCGCAGGATCACGAGGGGTTTATGTGGTTTGGCAGCGATAACGGGCTATACCGCTTTGATGGAATCACTTTCAAAAAATTTGTGCATGATGATACAGATTCCAATTCCCTTCCGGCTGATAAATGCTATGTGAGGTTTGTTGACAGCAGAGGACTTTTATGGATCGAATGCAACGGGTTAACCTGCTACAATACGGAAACTGAGAGATTCCAAAATTATAACCCCGGCGATACACTTTTTAAAGAGCTCATGACGGGTATGGCAGAGGATAAGAATCATGACTTGTGGATCACTCAACATGGTAAATACAGTCTTGTTAAATATGTTAGAAACAGTGATAAGTTTAGGGTTTTCAGTTTCCCCGATTCATTAACTAAATCCAAATTGAGTCCTAGAGGCTTAGTTTTTGATTCTACCGGAAAAATCTATGTTGCCGTCTCATATAAAGGCATTATGGTCTTTAATCCCGCTACTGAAAAGTATGAGAGACTGATTGGCTGTAAGAACTCCAGGACAGCAAAATTAAAGTTTGGTTGGACTGTTGAGTAATTGACGGAGTAGCACGATACAATGCTGTCGGCTTTACCATCGGCAGCAAAGCGTATCTCGGTACAGGTAAAACGGCAGCTAATGAATATATGAAGGACTTCTGGGAATACGATCCTGTCACCAATGTGTGGACACAGAAAGCGGACTTCGGCGGATCAAAAAGATATAAGGCAACCGGGTTTGCTATAGGCACCAAAGGATATATAGGTACCGGCTATGATTTGAATGGCTCCTTTGTAAAGAGTTTTTGGGAATATGATCCTGCTACTAACGTATGGACTCAGAAAGCTGTCTTTGGCGGAACAGCAAGACAAAATGCTGTTGGATTTTCTATTGGCAGTAAAGGTTACATAGGTACCGGCATAACCGCAACTAATGAGTATAAAAAAGATTTCTGGGAATATGACCCTGCCGCCGATACCTGGACACAGAAAGCCAATTTCGGAAACACAGTAAGAGAGGCTGCAGTCGGGTTTTCTATAGGCAGCAAAGGGTATATAGGCACCGGCAACAACAGCAACGGATATAAAAAAGATTTCTGGGAATATGATCCTGCCACTGATACGTGGACACAGAAAGCCGCCTTCGGCGGAACAGCAAGACAGGGAGCAACCGGGTTTTCTACAGACACGAAAGGGTACATCCTTACTGGTTATGATGGAACTTATAAAAATGATTTCTGGGAATATGATCCTTCCACCAACACCTGGACACAGATGGAGGATTTTACAGGAGCGGCACGGGCTTATGCAGTTGGTCTCTCTATTAGCGGTAAGGGATATATAGGAACCGGTAGTAATTCCAGCAGCACCTTTGATGATTTCAGGGAATATACCGTTCCGGTCTTTGTCGGCTTGACTGTTTATGCTGATGCCGATGGAGACGGCTTCGGCGATCCGGGCAACAGCATAATAACTTCAGATTGTGGGGTGCCCAGCGGTTATGTAATAAACAACAGCGATTGCGATGATGCCAATGCCGGAATAAATCCCAACGGAATACCCGTCAAGCAATGGGATGTACGATTCGGCGGAACGCTCGATGACAGACTTTCTAAAGTACAACAAACTACCGATGGCGGTTATATTTTAGGCGGTCGCTCGAAGTCCGGCATCAGTGGCGATAAAACACAAGCCAACCGGGATGGCACTAATGCTACCTGGGATTATTGGATCGTCAAGACAGATGCCACGGGTGTGAAGCAATGGAACAAACGATTTGGAGGAACACAGAACGATGAACTCGTAACGCTGCAGCAAACGCTTGATGGCGGTTATATACTCGGTGGTCATGGCTACTCCGGATTGAATGGCGACAAGTCACAGGCAAATTACGATGCCGCAGAAACCACTGCCGATTACTGGATCGTGAAAACCGATGCAAGTGGCACTAAGCAATGGGACTTTCGCTATGGCGGGAGCGGTGATGATCAGTTCCAGGATCTTCAGCTCACTACAGATGGAGGATATATACTTGGAGGATATTCCACCTCAGGCATCAGCGGAGACAAGTCGCAGGCAAGCCAGGGCGATGCCGATTATTGGATTATAAAAATTAATTCTGCCGGAGTCAAGCAATGGGATGCGCGATATGGAGGAACCAATGCTGACTACCTCTATGATCTGGAGCAAACTGCCGACGGTGGTTATATATTAGGAGGGCGCTCCCACTCCGGCATTGGAGGTGATAAAACACAAGCCAATTGGGACGGTTCAAACACTACCTTCGATTACTGGATTGTGAAGATAGATGCTAGCGGTATAAAACAATGGGATAAGCGTTTCGGAGGAACAGGCGATGATGTTTTCTATGCACTCAAACAAGCGTCGGGAGGAGGGTATATACTGGCAGGATATTCAGGGTCCGGCATCGGCGGTGATAAAACACAAGCCACACAGGGCGGCACCGATTATTGGATGGTCAAGATAGATGCTAACGGAACGAAGCTATGGGATGCGCGCTTCGGAGGAAGCAGTGATGAGCAACTCTATGTTCTTGAGCGATCTTCGGATGATGGATACCTGCTCAGCGGATATTCTAATTCAGGTATCGGCGGAGATAAAACGCAGTCAAACCAGGGAGTCCGTGATTTCTGGATTGTTAAAACTGACGACACCGGAGTAAAGAAATGGGATCTCCGTTTCGGCGGCACCAAAGCAGATGTAACCACCAGTCTTCAGTCTACTGCTGATGGAGGTTGTATCGCAGGAGGATATTCTTTCTCCGGAGCAACAGGTGACCGGTCACAAGCCAACTGGGACGGCTCTCTGCTCACACAGGATTATTGGATCGTTAAATTAACAAGCGGCACAGGACGTCTTGTATTCTATGCCGATGCTGATGGCGATGGCTACGGCAATCCTGCCATCTCGGTATCGGCATGCACGGCTCCTGCGGGTTATGTGAGTGATCCCACAGACTGCAATGATGGCGGTGCTTCTATTCATCCCAATGCTTCAGATATATGCAACAGCATTGATGATAACTGCAATGGAGTGATAGATGAAAATGCCATCACAGCAACTATTACACCCTCAGGATCTGTTTCTACTTGTTCCGGCGTTGCTATAACGCTCACTGCCAATACCGCTTCAGGCATCACCTATCAATGGCTGAAAAACAGTGCTAACATTTCAGGGGCGACCAACTCCACTCACTCGACCAGTACGGCGGCAAGCTACCAGGTAAGCGAGATGAATAATTTCAGTTGCGCTTCTACTTCTCCAGTTACTACTTTGAGTGTTATTGCAAAGCCAGCGGCAATCATCACACCTCTCGGCAATCTTGACATTTGCGCAACCGGCTCCGTGGTGCTGCAGGCAAATAGCGGTGCAGGATTAACCTACCAATGGCTAAAAGGTGGCAACAATGTTAGCGGCGCTACCAATCAAACTTATACGGCAACTAAAAAAGCCACCTATAAAGTAATTGTCACCAACAGCAGCGGATGCAGTAAAACTTCAGCAGGAGTGAAAGTCACTAAATCCTGTAAAGAAAGCTCGGCAGGCAGCGACCTTTCAAATGCTGAAATGAATATATACCCCAACCCTACCACCGGAAAATTCACAATCGATCTGGAATTCAACAGTGAGGAGTATGCAGAAGCTGACATTCAAGTCTTCAACATGACGGGACAAGTGGTGTCCGATGAAACAACTATAGTAGCGAATGGAGTGCTACAAAAAGAAATCCAACTAAGTGATGCAGCAGCAGATGGAACATACTTGGTGAAGGTGACCGTCAACGATCACGTCTACTCCGCTCAAATCAATTATCAAAAGTAATGTTGGTTAGCCGCCTCGCTCTTTTCGAAGGGTGGGGCGGCTTTTTTTTCTAACTATAAACAGCGGGACAACTTGTAATTGACAAAATAAAATAAGGCGAAATGCCGCCGACCGTTTCGGTGGAGGAAATGAAAGAAACTAAACGTGATCAAATAGTCAAATCAATTCACTTCTAAAACAAAAAAGCTATGAAAGCAACTACTTTTTTCTTCACAATTATACTTGCAGCAGGTTTAACCAGTAGCTGGGCACAAAATACCTGGACGCAGAAAGCCAACGTAGGAGGATTAGCAAGATTCTATGCAGTTGGGTTTTCTATCGGCAGTAAAGGGTATATCGGAACCGGTTCTTACGAGCTAAAAGACTTCTGGGAATATGACCCAGTTACCGATGTATGGACACAGAAAGCCGACTTCGGAGGAACAGGAAGATACGGGGCCGCCGGCTTTTCGATAGGTAACAAAGGGTATGTCGGCACCGGGACTGGTTTCACACATGATTTTTGGGAATATAATCCAACATCAAACACGTGGACACAGAAAGCCGACTTCCCGGGAGCAACAAGATTTCATGCAATTGGATTTTCCATCGACAGTAAAGGATATATGGGTACCGGCCAATCTCCTGACGCAGGTTGGCACTTTGTCAAAGATTTCTGGGAATATGATCCCTCCACCGATACCTGGACACAGAAAGCTGACTTCGGCGGAATAGAAAGATGGGAGGCAGCCGCATTTTCCATTGGCAACATAGGATATGTTGGTCTCGGCAGCAACTATTTTGACTATCCTTATGATAAAAATGATTTCTGGGAATATGATCCTGCAACCAATACATGGATTCAGAAAGCTGATTTTGCAGAAACAGGAAGCTCGGCAGCGGTCGGATTTTCCATAGATGACAAAGGATATATAGGTACCGGTAGCTGGAAAAATGATTTCTGGGAATATAACCCTGCTACCGATGCGTGGACGCAAAAAACAAACTTCGGGGGATTACCCACGGTGGCTGCAGTTGGATTTTCCATCGGCAGTAAAGGGTATATCGGCACCGGCGCCGCTAGTGGAAATGATTTTTGGGAATACACTCCTGACACTTCATCCTGCGCATTTCCTTCAAATTTGTCGGTGGCAAAAATTACATCATCTTCAGCCAGATTAAAATGGAATGCTGTTGCAGGAGCCGAAAAATATAAGCTTCGCTATAAAGTATCAGGCGCGGGTGACTGGATAACCATGTACCCTGTAGCCCACTCAAAAAAAATCACCGGGCTATTACCAAATACAACATATAGTTGGGATGTGAAAACTTATTGCAAAGTAGATTCCCCTAATGTGGTGTCCCATTGGTCTTCAAAGCAGGATTTTACTACGGCACCCTTCCGCATGTCCGAAGGGATTCCGGTGGAGGGTGATGAATCGGTGTGGCAAATCTCATTTCAGATTTATCCTAATCCTGCTGAAGAGCATGCAACCATTCAATTCACCCTTCCCCAATCATCGCATGTATATATAAAAGTGTATGATGTGAGCGGAAAAGAAATTGTAACCATGCTGGATGATGATGTGGAACAAGGGGAGCATTCACTTCAACTCAACACTTCTGATTTTGCTAAAGGAGTTTATGTGGTGAAGATGATTTGTGCTTCAGGAATAGAAAATCAAAAATTGATTGCACAATAATTGTTTAACTCATTTTTTTAACCTCAAAAATTAATTAATCATGAAAAACCAAAAAACACTTTCTGAGAAACTGAAAAGCTATTCTCTTTTAGCATCTGCTTTAATTGGAAGCGAGGCGGTAGCCAATGCGCAGGTTATTTACACTGATCTTGATCCTGATGTCACTAATTATGGAGTATCAGCGTATAGTCTGGATTTGAACAATGATGGTGTAGTTGACTTTACTTTGGAAGGAGATGCACACCATGATGGCGGCGTCGAATGCACCACATCATCTTGCTGGGGTTTTACCAATAACTCTCAATCAGTTAAAGTCTCACCCGCTCCCGGAAATTCTGTTGCCATTGCCAGCGGTTACCCTGCCATCGCAGGATATTTAATAAATTCCAATTTAATGTGGAATGATAACAGTGAACAACGCTTGGGACTTTTCTCAAGTTGGTGGGTATCAGGAGGTGGTTCGGGCGGCGGGACAACAGGTTACTGGTATTGCGCCGATAAAAAATTTCTACCCTTACGTTTTATTTTTAATGGTGAAGAACATTATGGATGGGTGCGCCTTTCAGTAGCTTGCGAATACCAGTCGTTTACCATTCATGATTATGCGTACGAACAGCAACCAGATACGCCTATAATTGCAGGATGCATCAGTGGCAGCATCTTATATGCCGACATGGATGAGGACGGTTATGGCGATCCGGGCAACAGTTCATTTTTTTCTGATTGCCGGCAATCCGGATATTTAACAGACCATAGTGATTGCAATGACAACAATGCAAACCTACATCCGGGAGTATGCGACGGCACCAATGGTATAGATGACAATTGCGATGGTGTAATTGATGATGGATATGGTACAACTACATTCTATGCAGATAATGATGAAGACGGGTACGGAAGTATAAATTCCTATGTTAATGAATGTTCAACTCCGGGTGGGTACGTTACCAATTCTGCTGATTGCGATGATGCAAACAGCACCATTCATCCCGGTGTTCCTGAACTCCCAAATGGCATTGATGATAATTGCACCGGACTTATTGATGATATAGGAAATGCACCATGTGATGGCGTGATGCTTTCGTTGGGTGTTAATGGACCCTATGACACTCATGGAGCAACGGTAGATCCCGATGAAGTTTCGCCACCGCGAGGTACATGCTCGGCATCAGGGTATTGGTGTAATAATACCTCTTCAAACTTATCTAATTCGCTGTGGTTTTCATTTGTGGCTCCTGCTTCAGGCAATGTAACTATTCAATCCCCGGATTTCGATACTCAATTAGCTCTATGGAAAGTTAGTGACTGTGCAGATTATTCAACCTATACTTTAGTTGATGCTAGTGATGATGAGCCGAATTACGCTGCACATGGAGGAGTGATCTATTCATCCTATATGGGTTCTTACAACTGTTCGCATCAGCTTGTGCCTGGTGAAACCTATTATGTTCAATTAGACCCCTGGAGCGCAAACGGTTCTACGCGCATAGTTCTTACAGATGCGGGAACACCAGTAGACGCAGTAGTTTTTTATACTGATAATGACGGAGATGGTTTTGGTGATCCGCAGGTTTCTGTTTCATTGTGCAACCAAACTTCCGGATACGTAAGCAACAGCACCGATTGCGATGATGCAAATTCCTCACTAAATCCTGGTGCCGAAGAAGTAATCAATTGCATAGACGACAACTGCAATGGCATTATTGATGAAGGAAAGTGGATTCAAAAAGCCAACTTCGGAGGAACTGCAAGATACAATGCTGTTGGTTTTACTATCGGCAGCAAAGCATATCTCGGTACCGGCAAAACCGCTGCTAACGGATATAAAAAAGATTTTTGGGAATATGACCCTGTCACCAATGTGTGGACGCAGAAAGCCAATTTTGGGGGAACAGCAAGATATAAGGCAACGGGTTTTGCTATAGGCACCAAAGGATATATAGGCACCGGCTATGATTTGAATGGCGCACTTGTAAAGAGTTTTTGGGAATATGATCCTGCCACCAATACCTGGACTCAGAAAGCTGCCTTTGGAGGAACTGCCAGGCAAAATGCTGTGGGATTTTCTATCGGCAGTAAGGGATACATAGGTACCGGCATAACCGCAGCTAACGAATATAAAAAAGATTTTTGGGAATATGACCCTGCCACCGATACCTGGACACAGAAAGCCAATGCCGGGAACACAGTAAGAGAGGCTGCAGTCGGGTTCTCCATCGGCAGCAAAGGGTATATAGGCACCGGTAACAACAGCAACGGATATAAAAAAGATTTTTGGGAATATGATCCTGCTACTGATACCTGGACACAGAAAGCCGCCTTCGGCGGAACAGCAAGACAGGGAGCAACCGGATTTTCTATAGACACGAAAGGATACATCGCTACCGGATATGATGGAAGTTATAAAAATGATTTCTGGGAATATGATCCCTCCACCAACACCTGGAAACAGGATGTAGACTTCACCGGATCGGTACGGGCTTATGCAGTTGGATTCTCTGTCAGCGGCAAAGGATATATAGGAACCGGCAATAATTCCAGCAGCACCTTTAATGATTTCAGGGAATATACTGCTCCGGTCTTTGTCGGCTTGAAGGTTTATGCTGATGCCGATGGCGACGGCTTCGGAGATCCCGGCAACAGCATTATCACTTCAGATTGTGTGGTGCCAAGCGGTTATGTAACAAACGGCAGTGATTGCGATGATGCCAATGCTGCAATAAATCCCAATGGAATACCTGTCAAACAATGGGATGTGCGATTCGGAGGAACACTCGATGACAGACTTTCCAAAGTACAACAAACTACCGATGGTGGATACATCGTTGGCGGTCGCTCCAAGTCAGGCAACAGTGGCGATAAAACACAAGCCAATAGGGATGGCACCAATGCTACCTGGGATTATTGGATCGTCAAGACAGATGCCGCGGGTGTGAAGCAATGGAACAAACGCTTTGGAGGAACAAAGAATGATGAACTTGTAACGCTGCAGCAAACACTGGACGGCGGTTATATACTTGGCGGTCATGGCTACTCCGGATTGAACGGCGACAAGTCACAAGCAAATTACGATGCCACTGAAGCAACTGCCGATTACTGGATCGTGAAGACCGACGCAAGTGGCATTAAGCAATGGGACTTTCGTTACGGCGGAAGCGGCGATGATCAATTCCAGGATCTTCAGCTCACTACCGATGGAGGATATATACTCGGAGGATATTCCAGTTCAGGAATCAGCGGGGACAAATCGCAGGCAAGCCAGGGCGATGCCGATTATTGGATTATAAAAATAAATTCTGCTGGAGTCAAGCAATGGGATGCGCGATATGGAGGAACCAATGCTGACTACCTCTATGATCTGGAGCAGACTGCCGACGGCGGGTATATATTAGGAGGGCGCTCCTACTCCGGAATCGGAGGTGATAAAACACAAGCCAATTGGGACGGCTCAAACACCACCTTCGATTACTGGATTGTTAAGACAGATGCCAATGGTGTAAAACAATGGGATAAGCGTTTCGGAGGAACGGGCGATGATGTTCTCTATGCACTCAAACAGGCATCCGGCGGAGGATATATACTCGCAGGGTATTCAGAGTCCGGCATCGGTGGAGATAAAACACAAGCCACACAGGGCGGCACCGATTACTGGATGGTGAAGACAGATGCTAACGGAACAAAGCTTTGGGATACCCGCTTCGGAGGAAGCAGTGATGAGCAACTCTTTGTTCTCGAGCGATCTTCTGATGATGGATACCTGCTCAGCGGATATTCTAACTCAGGTATCAGCGGAGACAAAACGCAGTCAAACCAGGGTGTCCGGGATTTCTGGATTGTAAAAACTGACAATACCGGAGCAAAGAAATGGGATCTCCGTTTCGGCGGCACCAAGGCTGATGTAACCACCAGTCTTCAGTCTACTGCTGATGGAGGTTGTATCGCCGGAGGATATTCATTCTCCGGAGCAACAGGTGACCGATCACAAGCCAACTGGGACGCCTCCCTGCTCACACAGGATTATTGGATCGTTAAATTAACAAGCGGCACAGGACGTCTTATATTCTATGCCGATGCTGATGGCGACGGCTACGGCAATCCTGGCGTCTCAGTATCAGCATGCACGGCTCCTGCAGGTTATGTGAGTAATCCCATAGATTGCAATGATGATCCCGACCAATCGGGAGCTTCTATTCATCCCAATGCTTCAGATATATGCAACGACATTGATGATAACTGCAATGGAGTGATGGATGAAAACGCCATCACAGCAACCATTACTCCCTCAGGATCTGTTTCAACTTGTTCCGGCGTTGCTATCACGCTCACTGCCAATACCGGTTCAGGCATCACCTATCAATGGCTGAAAAACAGCACTAACATTTCAGGGGCTACCAACTCCACTCACCCGACTAGTACGGCGGCAAGCTACCAGGTAAGCGAGATAAATAATTTCAGTTGCGCTTCTACTTCTCCAGTTACTACTTTGAGTGTTATTGCCAAGCCGGCGGCAACCATCACACCGCTCGGCAATCTTGACATTTGTGCAACCGGCTCCGTGGTGCTGCAGGCAAATAGCGGTGCAGGACTAACCTATCAATGGTTAAAAGGAGGCAACAATGTTTCGGGAGCTACCAATCAAACTTATACAGCAACTAAAAAAGCGACCTATAAAGTGATTGTCACCAACAGCAGCGGATGCAGCAAAACTTCAACGGGAGTGAAAGTTGTTAATACATGTAAGCAAGCATCTTTTGAAAGCGAGCAAATTTCATTTCAGGTTTATCCCAATCCTGCTGAAGATCATGCAACCATTCAATTCACGCTCCCGCACTCATCGCACGTATATATAAAAGTGTATGATGTGAGCGGAAAAGAAATTGAAACACTGCTGGATGATGATGTGGAGCAAGGAGAGCATTCAGTGCTGCTCAACACCAATCAATTTTCAAAAGGAGTTTATCTCGTGAAAATGATTTCTCCCGCAGTACTGCGGGATGGAATTGAGAATCAGAAGTTGATTGTGCAATAGAATTTTTCAAGTTCATTTTTTCAAAACTTTAAAACTAAACTATATGAACAACAGAACAGAATACTCAAACCAAATTACGAGAACCATCACTGTAATTTTCGCATTGCTAATTACAACGTCATCATTTCCAGCAACAGCGCAAACCGCTCCTCTCAAACAATGGGATGCAACATTTGGAGGCAGCGACTATGATTACCTTTATTCGTTACAGCAAACTGCTGAAGGAGGATATATTCTGGGAGGACGGTCCTATTCAGGAATTAGTGGAGACAAAACACAGGCAAGCCAGGGCGGTTGTGATTACTGGATTGTAAAGACCGATGCTAATGGAGTGAAACAATGGGATGCAACATTTGGTGGAAGCGACTATGAATATCTTAATTCGTTACAGCAAACTGCTGATGGAGGATATATTTTGGGAGGATCTTCTGGTTCAGGAATCAGCGGAGACAAAACTCAGTCAAGCAGGGGTGGTTATGATTACTGGATCGTAAAGACCGATTCCACTGGAGTAAAACAATGGGATGCACGATTTGGAGGCAACGGCGATGATTACCTTTATTCGTTACGGCAAACTGCTGACGGAGGATATATTTTGGGAGGATTTTCTCAATCAGGAATGAGCGGAGACAAAACCCAGGCAAGCCAGGGATATGATGATTATTGGATCGTAAAGATCGATGCTACTGGAGCAAAACAATGGGATGTACGATTCGGAGGAAGCACCAATGATGACCTTCATTCTCTTCAGCAAACTGCTGATGGAGGATATATTTTAGGAGGATACTCTTATTCTGGAATCGGCGGAGACAAAACACAGGCAAGCCAGGGTAGTTACGACTACTGGATTGTAAAGACCGATGCCTACGGAATAAAACAATGGGATGCACGATTCGGAGGCATTAGTCTTGATATTCTTTGGTTTCTTCAGCAAACTGCTGACGGAGGATATATCCTGGGAGGAACTTCTTATTCAGGAATCAGCGGAGACAAAACACAGGCAAGCCAAGGTAGTTGGGATTACTGGATTGTAAAGACTGATGCCAATGGGGTGAAACAATGGGACGCAAGGTTTGGAGGCAGCGCCGATGATAATCTTAATTCTCTTCAACAAACTGCTGACGGAGGATTTATCTTGGGAGGAACTTCGTTTTCAGGAATCAGCGGCGACAAAACACATGCAAGCCAGGGTGGTTACGACTACTGGATCGTAAACACCGATGCCAATGGAGCCAGACAATGGGATGCGACATTTGGGGGCAGTGGCGATGATTATTTTTCTTCTCTTCAGCAAACTGCTGACGGAAGATATATCCTGGGAGGAACCTCTTTTTCAGGAATCAGCGGCGAAAAAACACAGACAAGCCAAGGCGGTTCTGATTACTGGATTGTAAAAATATCCTCCGAATGCAACGGTGGTATAACGGTGTATACGGACAATGATGGTGACGGCTACGGCAATCCTTCAAGCAGCCTGTTTGTCGAAGACTGTGTGGTACCGAGCGGATATGTAATAATCGGAACTGATTGCAATGCAGCCGATGCCACCATCCATCCCAATGCAACAGAAATATGCAGCAACAATATTGACGACAACTGCAATGGTCAGATTGATGAGGGCTGCATTATATGTCCGCTTGCAACTTCCCTCACAGCACTTGACATCACTAATAGTTCAGCGAAGCTAACCTGGGATGAAGTTTCAGGAGCCGCTGGCTACAAGATCCAATACAAAATTTTTAAAACCAACACATGGACGAAACAAGTCACCACCGGCACAAACCTGGTAGTGAATGATCTTTTACCAAACACAAAATATGCATGGCAAGTCAAAACGTACTGCGCCCTTGGACCCAACATAATGTCTGTGTGGTCACCGAAACAATTCATCACAACAGCATCACTTCGCACGAGTGATAAAATTTATTTTGAAACATCACTGCAGATTTACCCCAACCCTGCTAAAGATTATGTAACCATTCAATTCACTCTCCCGCAATCATCGCATGTATATATAAAAGTGTATGACGTGAGCGGAAGAATTGCAACACTATTAGATGGGGATGTGGAGCAGGGGGAGCATTCAGTGCTGCTTAATACCAATCAGTTTTCAAAAGGAATTTACCTCGTGAAAATAATTGCTGATTTTGGAATTGAGAATCAGAAGTTGATTGTGCAATAAGTTTTTCAATAAGTTCTAACTAAAAAAATGAAACCGAAGAGGGCGCAAAGGAAAGCGCAAAGGAAAAAAAAGAGAATGCTTGTCCTAATATTCTTTGCGACTCATTGCGAAAACCTTAGCGACTCTGCGGTTAAAAATCTGATTCATAAAAACTAAAACTATTTCTAAAACCCAAAAACCAATCCAATGAAACAAGCTCACATCTACAACGAACTGGTGCGGTGCTACAATCGCTCCAGGCAAAAACTTCAAAGTTTAGCTCTTGAAGGAAAAAATTTCCGCAAGCAAGACATCCTGAAAAGACGCATCATGCGATTGTTCAGGACCCTAACCAGTTTACAGCGTGCTCTCAAATTAGGAGTGACGGCGGCAGCGCTATCCACCGGGATGTTGATCTTTCAACCCAATGCTGCACAGGCACAAATATCATTTGGTGCCGTGCAAACCAATCCATTTGGCTTGACGTCTATTTCTTATAATTTTTTTTATGCGCCGGCACTTGCTGATCTGGATGAAGATGGCGATATGGATTTGATGGTAGGAGGATCTGATGGCAATTTTTTCTATTTTCAGAATACCGGAACTTCTGCTGCCCCTTCCTTTGCTGCTCCACAAACCAATCCATTTGGCTTGACGGTTATTGGTTATTATTCCGTTCCTGAATTTGCTGATCTGGATGGAGATGGGGATATAGATTTGATCGCATCAGAATATTATGGCAATTTTTATTATTTTGAGAACATTGGAACTGCTTCTGCTCCTGATTTTGCCGCTGCAGAAACCAATCAATTTGGCTTAACTTATATTAGTCATCATTCTACTCACACCTTTGCTGATCTGGATGGAGATGGCGATATGGATTTGATGGCAGAAGATGATTATGGAAAATTTTTCTATTTTCAGAATACAGGAACTGCTGCAGCACCTGCCTTTGCTGCTGCACAAGCCAATCCATTTGGCTTGACGGATACTTATAGTTCTGCTCCCGCCTTTGCTGATCTGGATGGGGATGGAGATATGGACTTGATGGCTGGAGAATTTTCAGGCAATTTTTTCTATTTTCAAAATACAGGAACTGCTGCTGCTCCTGCCTTTGCCTCTGCACAATTCAATCCGTTTGGCCTGACGGATATTGGTTATTATTCTGCTCCTGCATTTGCTGATATGGATGGAGACGGGGATATGGATGGAGACGGGGATATGGATTTGATGGCGGGAACAGGATTTATTTCTAACGATTTTTTCTATTTTGAAAACACCTTTTCCTGCTCCGGCTTAACAGTTTTTGCTGATTCTGATGGTGACAGTTTTGGCGATGCAAATAACAGCCTTTTTGTTGCAGACTGTATTGTGCCGGGCGGTTATGTAATTGACAACACTGACTGCAATGATGCTAATGCTTCTGTTCATCCGGGTGCCACGGAAGTAATAAATGGCATAGATGATAACTGTGACGGAAATATTGACGATGAGGGAATTTGGACACAGAAAGTCGACTTTGGGGGAACAGGAAGATACTATGCAGTCGGATTTTCCATTGGCAGCAAAGGGTATATCGGTACCGGCTACGCTGGCAGCAGTTATAAAAATGATTTCTGGGAATATGATCCTGCTACCGATGCATGGACACAGAAAGCCAACTTCGGGGGAACAGCAAGATTAGGAGCAGTGGGATTTTCAATCGGTAATAAAGGGTATATTGGTGCCGGTTACGATAACATCTTTCCATATAATTATAAAAATGATTTCTGGGAGTATGATCCTTCCACCAATGCATGGGCGCAGAAAGCCAATTTAGGGGGAACAGGAACATACCTTGCAGTAGGGTTTTCCATTGGCAGCAAAGGATATATTGGTACTGGCTCTGCTAACAGTTATCCTTATTATAAAAATGATTTCTGGGAATACAATCCAACCACCAATGCATGGACTCAGAAAGCCAATTTCGGGGGAACAGCAAGATTGAGTGCGGTCGGGTTTTCCATCGGCAGCAAAGGGTATATCGGTACCGGCAACGATGGCACCTATCCTTATGATAAAAACGATTTCTGGGAGTATGATCCTGCTAATAACGCCTGGACACAGAAAGCGAACCTTGAGGGGCCAGCAAGAAGCGGCGCAGTAGGAATTTCCATCGGCAGCAAAGGATATATCGGTACTGGCTCCAGTAACAACTATCCTTATCGTAAAAATGATTTCTGGCAATATGATCCCGTTACCAATACATGGATACGGAAAGCCAATTTCGGGGGAACATCAAGATACTCTGCAGTGGGATTTTCTATCAGTGGCAAGGGGTACATAGGAACGGGCCAGGATAATATTGTTGGCAAAAAAAATGATTTCTGGGAATATACTCCGGAATGCAATGGAGAGACTTTTTATGCTGACGCAGATGGCGATGGTTATGGCGATGTAGCTAACAGTTTATTTTCAGCATATTGTATAGTACCGAGCGGTTATGTTACAAACAGTACTGATTGCAATGATGCGAATGCAGGCGTTTATCCAAATGCGATAGAAGTCTGCAGCAACGCAATTGACGACAACTGCAATGGACTTATAGATGAAAACTGTGTGAGTTGCGCAGTCCCAACAAGTCTCTCAGTAGTTAAAATCACCAGCACTTCAGCAAAACTAAAATGGAACGCAGTGCCAGACGCTGAAGCTTACACCGTCCGTTTCAGAGTTGAAAACACGAACGGTTGGAAATATCAAACTACCTATATCGCTTCAAAACCCATCAGCGGACTTTTACCTAACACAGTATATAAATGGGAGGTCAAAACTTTTTGCCTTGTAGATCCTCCTTATGTTAAGTCTGATTGGTCTTCAAAGCAACACTTTACTACGGCACCATTGCGCATGAGTGATGAATCACTGGAACAAGCTTCATTTCAGATTTATCCCAACCCTGCTGAAGATCATGCAACCATTCAATTCACACTCCCCCAATCATCACAAGTATCTATAAAAGTGTGCGACGTGAACGGAAAAGAAATTGCAACGCTGTTGGATGAGGATTTGGAACAAGGAGTCCATTCACTTCGATTCAACACCAATCATTTTTCAAAAGGAGTTTACCTCGTTAAAATGATTTCTGAATTTGGAATGGAAAATGAGAAGCTTATAGTACAATGATTTTTTAACTCATCTTCTAAAAACAAAACACAATGTTGAACTCCAAATCGAATAAAAGAATAGTAAAACTCCGCTTTTTAGCGGGGAAAATACAATTCATGCAACCAGGCTTTAGTGCTGTTGGACTTCTAACAATTTTACTTGTTACAGGTTTAAACAGTAGCCGGGCACAAAATACCTGGACACAGAAAGCAAACTTTGGCGGATCAGCAAGAACTGGCGCGGTTGGATTTTCTATCGGCAGCAAGGGATACATCGGAACGGGTGGCAATGACTTCTGGGAATACGACTCCGCTACCAATGCCTGGACACAGAAAGCCAACTTCGGAGGAGCAGCGAGGGCGTACGCAGCCGGATTTTCCATAGGCACGAAGGGATATATCGGCACAGGTCAAGGCAGCACTTACTATAATGACTTCTGGGAATATGATCCTTCGGCCAATGCATGGACTCAGAAAGCTCATTTCCCCGGAACAGCACGACTGGGTGCAGCGGCATTCACTATAAACGACAAAGGTTATATCGGCACGGGTTACGATGGAAGCTACAAAAATGATTTCTATCAATACGATCCCGCCACCAACTTATGGTCGCAGAAAGCGAATTTTGGAGGAAGCGCAAGAGAGTATGCCGTTGGATTGTCCATAGGCAGCAAGGGTTATATAGGTACAGGAACCAATAACAAAAATGACTTCTGGGAATATGATCCTTCTACTAATTTATGGACACAGAAAGCAAACTTTGGTGGCTCGGGCCGGATGGCTGCAGCTGCATTTGTTATTGGCAGCAAGGGATATGTAGGCACCGGTAAATCTATGGATGGTTTCAAAAACGATTTCTGGGCGTACGATCCTTCTGCCAATACCTGGACACAGCAAGTTGACTTTGGAGGAACATCAAGGGCTGGAGCCGCCGCCTTTTCAATTGGCAGCAATGCATACATTGGAACCGGATTCGATGACAACGGATTCAAAAGTGATTTCTGGGAATTTTCTTCTGCCGTCAGTTTATCCATAATTACCGGTTCTGTTTCCGGTTCCCCATTTTGCCCTGAAGCAGCATTGAATGTTCCTTTTACTTCAACTGGAACATTTAATGGAGGCAATATTTATACTGCGCAACTTTCAGATAAACAAGGAAGCTTTGCTGCCCCTATTGCCATCGGCACTTTGGCGAGCACTGCTAATTCAGGAACAATCGCTGCAACTATTCCTTCTAAACCCAAAGCGGGATCGAAGTATCGCATCAGGGTTACAAGCAGTGATCCAGCGGTAACAGGTAGTGATAATGGCACCAACCTGCAATTGATTGCCTGCGCCAAAGTAACGGCGCTGTCGGCGTCTTCCGTTACTTCTAACTCAGCCGCGTTAAACTGGACGGGGGTTTCGTGTACCTCGAAATATAAAATTCAATACCGCAAGCAAGGCACTTCAGGCTGGACAACACAGTATTCCACTACCAATACATATACTATCACGGGCTTGTTGGCAAACACCACGTACGAGTATCATGTAGAAACCTACTGTTCTGAAAGCGGCTCATCCAATTCCGGATACACAACTATTCAAACATTTACAACTTCCGTGCGGCTTGGTTCAGGTCTTGTTGCTGCAGCGGCAGCGTTAAGTATATATCCTAATCCGGCAGAAGATGTCGCCGTTATTCAATTCACCCTTCCTCTCCGTACGAGTCCTTTCGGACAATCATCCCATGTATATATAAAAATGTATGACTTGAGTGGGAAAGAAATTGAAACACTATTTGATGATGATGTGGAACAAGGTGACCATTCATTGCTGCTCAATACCAATCATTTTTCAAAAGGAGTTTATCTTGTGAAGCTGATTTCTGATTTTGGAATTGAAAATCAAAAATTCATGGTGCAATAAAATTTCTTTTTAACTCAAGTAATTTCCTTTATGAAAAAAACTACTCTTCTCTTTATTGCAATCGTTGCAATAACATTCACATCACATTCGCAAAATACATGGACGCAGAAAGCAGATTTTGGAGGAGGGGGTCGTTGCTGGTGTGCCGCGTTCAGCATCGGCAATAAAGGATATGCGGGTCTTGGTTTTTACTACACCGATTTTTGGGAATACGATCCCGTGTCAGATATATGGATACAGAAGGCCAGCTTTCCTGCAGCAGGACGAGCGGGATTATTCAGTTTCAGTATCTGGGACAAAGGATATTTGGGAACAGGTGCTTCTTTCGATACCACTTATCACACCTACGATGATTTTTGGGAGTATGATCCCGTGTTAAATGTATGGAATCAAAAAGCGGATTTCCCGGGCGGGCTAAGAGTTGATGCTTTCGGTTTTTCTTCCGGAACCAAGGGATATGTTGGCAGCGGAGGTGATGGATATGGCTACTTCTTCAATGATTTTTGGGAATATGATCCGGTCATGAATGAGTGGACTCAAAAATCAGATTTTGGAGGCGTAGGTCGCGCCAATCCGGCAACGTTCTCAATTGGTAACAAAGGATACGTTACAGCAGGCGGTAATGGTGGAGGAGACCTCAATGATACCTGGGAATATGATATGATATCCGATGCATGGACGCAGAAGGCAGACTTTACAGGAATAGCCCGCAGTGGGAGTGCCGGTTTAAGCATTGAAAACAAGGGATACCTCTGCACCGGGCAGGGGTATAACGGAAACTCACTTTTCTTTAAGGACTGCTGGCAATACAATCCTGCAAATGATGCCTGGACTCAGCAAGCCGATATTGGAGGTCCGGGAAGAACCGGAGCATTTGCCTTCAGCATCGGCAACAAAGGATATTTGGGGACAGGAATTTCTATGGACAGCGCAGGCACCTATCAATGGGGTGACTTCTGGGAATTTGCTCCGCTCGCTGAAGGTATTTCTTCCAATAATGCCGTTGAAAAATCAATTTCTGTTTTTCCGAATCCGGCGAAAGAAATTTTCACATTGAATCTAAGTGTAAACAATATCCTGAAGAGTGAAGTGAAAATAGAAGTGATCAACTCACTCGGTCAAGTTTTTCATTCTCAAAATGCAATGATGCTAAACGGAAAGCTGCAGCAGGAAATTCGACTGACTGATGTTGCTGCAGGAATGTACTTAGTGAAAGCAACAATTGACAATTGTGTGTACACAGCGCAAATCAATCTTCAGAAATAAAAAATCATCTTGTTTCAACCTTACATAAAAAAATCCAGGGGACTTCTTACGGAGAAAATCAGAAGTTGATTATTAAGTAAATTCACACCGAACATGATTCAACTTCATTCTATGGTAATTCTATGCTATGAATCCCTGGCTGTAATGAAGAAATCATTTTCATTCCTGCTTGTCCTCATTTTGTGCGGACATGGTTTTGTAAATGCTCAAACATCCCGGCCCAACATCGTAATCTATTTACTCGATGATGCTCATGAAGGGTTGCTTGAATACCCGGGAACAGATTATCCTGCCATTAACCAGATACGCGATGAGGGAATCAGGTTTAAGGATGCGTATGTGACCACGTCTTTATGTAACCCCTCCCGCTATTCCATGTACACCGGAATGTTTGCTCATACTCACGGAGCGACGAATGATGTGCTGACGCCGGGCGCTGAGTTCCCAACCTTCTTTTCAATTCTTTCAGCAGCAGGTTATCATTGTGCCGTAGTAGGAAAATATTCAAATGTGGAGTACATGAATATTGCGGACATGGAAAAAATGTGCACGATAACAATCATTAAGCAAACAAGTCCAACCATGTATTGCAACGGCGTGACTCAGACATTTCCGGGAATTAACACCACTACCCTTATTGCAGACACAGCCACTGCATGGATTGCAAGTCTTGATACTCCGTTCGTTTTGTTGGTCGGACACATTGGAACTCATCTTCCTTTGTCAGTGGTAGCAACCTATGCTCACACTTATGACGGGCTTACTTCACTTCCATCAAATTATTACAAGTACACTGACGACTATCCTTCATTTATGTATGTGGACTCTGACAGCTATTCCACCAATGCTCCTAAATTGAAAGCCGACATGGAGCGTCATCTGGAAATTGTTCAGGAAATTGATCGCGGAATCGGAAATGATATCACCACATTAATCTCACGGAATATTCTTGATAACACCATGCTGGTGTTTACTGTTGACAATGGTTTTCTCTATGGCGAACATCAACTGGCAGGGAAACAAGATCCCAGGGAACCCACCTCGAGTGTTCCTCTATACATCCGGTACCCTGCATGGTTCCAGCCGGACACTACTATCAGTGACAATTATGTTGCCCTGATGGATCTTTGCCCGACCTTTCTCGAAGCAGCAGGTATAG
>Ga0134121_10000049_pt1 | contig 126807 bp, 113 predicted proteins | sample KB301_FD_96463 | JGI IMG/M metagenome (GOLD analysis project Ga0134121, IMG submission 96463) | Terrestrial soil microbial communities without Nitrogen fertilizer from Kellogg Biological Station, Michigan, USA - KB3-0-1 | ecosystem: Environmental > Terrestrial > Soil > Unclassified ... | reverse complement strand
GCGCGACAAGGCACTGGCCGTCGACGCCGCACCAGGCCCATCCCTCATCCTGGCGGCGGACACGCTCGTCGTGCTCGACGGCGAGGTCCTCAACAAGCCCGCCGATCGCGACGAGGCCGCGCGCTTTCTCGCGCGCCTGGCCGGGCGGACGCACGAGGTGATGACGGGCTTCGCCGTCAGGACGCATCCGGAGGAGACACTCGTGACCGACCTGGCCGTGTCGCGCGTGACCTTCGCGCCCATGAGCCGCGACGAGATCGCCTGGTACGCGCACAGCGGCGAGGGGCTCGACAAGGCCGGCGCCTACGCCCTGCAGGGAAAAGGCGCCGTCTTCGTGACCAGCGTCGAAGGGAGTTACACCAACGTCATCGGCCTGCCGATGGAGCGGCTCTACCCGCACCTGCGCCGCCACGGCTTTCTGGCGATCTCCCCTCCCGGCTCATAGATTCAACGCGGCCGCGTGTCTTTCGCGCGGAGGGGAGTCGTCTTGGAATCGGCCGTCCTCGAGCCGTACGACAAGCTCATCCCGGTGGTCATCTGTGGCCGCACCTACGAGGTGCCGGAGAACAACACCCTCCTGCGCGTCCTGCAGTACATGAACCTGGAGCTGGCCTACACGAAGTACTGCTGGAACGGCGACTGCCGCAACTGCGCCTTCCGCTACATCTCGCGCCGCACCGGCAAGGAAGTCGAGGCGCTCGGCTGCCAGATGCGCTGCTTCGCCAACATCCAGATCACCCGCCTGCCGGAGGGGATCAACCTTCCCGGCGGGGCGCCGTCGGGATCAGGCACTTCTTCCGACGGCACACCGTCGTCGGGCAGCACGCCGGCCGCCGCCTAGGCGCTACTTCTCTTTCTGGCCCGGGGTCCAGCGGAGGACCGGCTGGCGGGCCGCCGTGGTCTCGTCGAGACGGCGGATCGGCGTCGTGTGCGGAGCGTTCTTCACCAGATCGGGGTCCTGGCGCGCCTCGGCGTCGATCGCCATGAGCGCGTCCACGAAGAGATCGAGCTCCTCGCGCGACTCGGTCTCGGTGGGCTCGATCATCAGGGCGCCCTTGACGATGAGCGGGAAGTAGATCGTCGGCGGGTGGAAGCCGTAGTCCATCAGCCGCTTCGCCACGTCGAGGGTGCGCACGCCGGTCGCCTCGAGGTTCTTGTCCGAGAAGACCACCTCGTGCAGCGACGGCTCGTCGTACGGCAGGTGCCAGGTCTTCTGCAGCCGCGCTCGCAGGTAGTTGGCGTTGAGCACCGCCGTCTCCGACATGCGCTTCAGTCCGTCCGGGCCGTGCGCCAGGATGAACGCCCAGGCGCGCACGAACATCCCGAAGTTACCGTGGAACGACCGGATGCGACCGACGCTCTTCGGGCGATCGTGCCGCAGGCGCAGCGTGTCGCCGTCCCGCTCGATCACCGGCGCCGGCAGGTACGGCTCGAGGATTTTCTTCACGCCCACCGGTCCCGCGCCGGGGCCGCCGCCGCCGTGCGGCGTCGAGAAGGTCTTGTGGAGATTGAGATGGTGCACGTCCACGCCCATGTCGCCCGGGCGCGCCTGGCCGACGAAGGCATTGAGGTTGGCCCCGTCCATGTAGAGGAGGGCGCCACGGTCGTGCAGGACGCGCGCGACCGTCTCGATTTCCCCCTCGAAGACGCCGAGGGTGTTCGGATTGGTCAGCATCAGCACGGCGACGTCCTCGGCGACGCGCTTCCGGAGCGCCTCGACGTCCACGCAGCCGCGCGCGTTCGACGGGATCTGCTCGACCTTGTAGCCGGCGAGGTGCGCGCTCGCGGGGTTGGTGCCGTGCGCCGAGTCGGGGATGAGCACCACCTGGCGCGGATTCCCCTTGTCCTGGTGGTAGGCGCGCACCATGAGGATGCCGACCTGTTCCCCCTGCGCGCCGGCGGCCGGCTGCAGCGTGAAGCGGTCCATGCCGCAGATGGCGGCGAGCGCCCGCTCGAGCGAGTGCATCAGCCGCAGCGCTCCCTGGGCCAGCTCCTCCGGCGTCTGCGGGTGGAGGTCGGCGAACCCCGGGAGGCGCGCCACCTTCTCGTTGATCTTCGGGTTGTACTTCATGGTGCACGAGCCGAGCGGGTACAGCCCGAGATCGATGGCGTAGTTCAGGCGCGACAGGCGCGTGTAGTGGCGCACCACGTCCACTTCCGACAGCTCCGGGAAGCCCTCGATGTCGTCGCGGCGGAAGCGCCGGTCGAGATGGTGCTTGCCGTCCGCGGGCACGTCGAGCGGCGGCAGGTCGGCCCCCCTGCGTCCCGGGCGCGACACCTCGAACAACAATCCCTCCGGCGGCCGCTTGTTGCGGGTCTCCATCACAGCCTCCCGATCTCGTCGGCGAGCCGGTCGATCTCCGCCTTCGGATTCATCTCGGTGACGCAGACCAGGAGATCGCGGTCGCGATCCGGGAAGTAACGCGCCAGCGGCAGGCCCGCGAGAATCCCCTTCTCCGCGAGGCGGCGCACCGCGTCGGCGGCCGACCCCTTGAGTCGCACGACGAATTCGTTGAAGAAAGGCGCCGGATCGGGGAACTGCAGCCCGGGAGCCGCCTCGAGACGCGTGCGGGCATAGGCCGCCTTGGCATGGTTGTGGCGCGCCAGATCCATCATCCCCGTCTTCCCGAGCGTGGCCATGTAGATCGACGCCGTCAGCGCGCACAACCCTTCGTTGGTGCAGATGTTGGAGGTCGCCTTCTCGCGGCGGATGTGCTGCTCGCGGGTCGAGAGCGTCAGCACGTAGCCGCGCCGCCCGTCCACGTCCTTCGCTTCGCCGACGAGACGCCCCGGCATGTGGCGCATGAACGCGGCGCGCGCCGCCAGGAACCCGAGGTAGGGGCCGCCGAACGACAGCGGCACGCCGAGACCCTGCGCCTCGCCGACGACGATGTCGGCCCCCTGCGCTCCCGGCGCCTTGAGGAGGCCGAGGGAGATGGGCTCGTTCATCGCCACGATGAGCTGGGCCCCCGCCTGCTTCGTCACCGCCGCGAGTGTTTCGACCTCCTCGACGCAGCCGAAGAAATTCGGATGCTGGACCACGACCGACGACGCGCCGGAGGCGAGCGCCTGCGCCGCCTGCTGCGGGTCGGCGGTGCCGTCCGCGCGGTGGCCGAACGTCTGCACCTCGATGCCGATGTGCGCCAGGTAGGTCCGCACCGTGCGGGCGTACTCGGGATGGAGGCGATCGGAGAGCAGGGTCTTCTTCTTCGGCGTCAGCCGGTCCGCCATCAGGATCGCCTCGGCCACGCTCGAGGCCCCCTCGTACATCGAGGCGTTGCTGAGGTCGAGCCCGGTGAGCTGGCAGATGAGCGTCTGGAACTCGAAGACCGCCTGCAGCGTCCCCTGCGAGATCTCCGGCTGGTACGGCGTGTAGGACGAGTAGAACTCGGTGCGCTGCAGCAGGTGATCGACGATCGACGGCTGGTAGTGCCGGTAGGCGCCGCCGCCGAGGAACTGCGCGCGCGGATCGGGCACGCGATTCTCGGCCGCGCGGCCCTGCAGGTCGGCGAGCAGGTCCTGCTCGGCCAGAGGACCCGGGACGTCGAGCGCCCCCTGCAGGCGCAGCTTCTCCGGGATGGAGGCGAACAGGTCCTCGGGACGCGAGAACCCGGCGGCCTTGAGCATGGCCGCCCGCTCCGCCTCCGAAAGGGGCAGGTACCGGTGCACTCCAGGCATCAGTTGGCCTCGTCCTCGATGTACTTGCGGTATTGCGCCGCGGTCATCAGGCCGTCCACTTCCTTCGGGTCGGCCATGGTGATGCGGATCATCCAGCCGTCGCCGTAGGGATCGCGATTCACGACGTCGGGCTTGTCGGTGAGCGCGCCATTCACCTCCGCCACCGTTCCCGAGGCGGGCGCGAACAGCTCGGAGACCGCCTTCACCGATTCGACGGTGCCGAACGCCTCGCCCGCCACCACCGCCGCGCCCACCTGGGGCAGCTCGACGTAGACGATGTCCCCGAGCTCCGCCTGCGCGTAGTGGGTGACGCCGACCGTGGCCCGGCCGCTGCGGGCCTCGAGCCACTCGTGCTCCTTGGTGTACTTGAGGTCGTCCGGATAGATCCCGTCTGCGCTCACGGTGTGTTTCCTCCTCAGGTGCGCCCGGATGCCTTCGCGGGACGGCGATAGAACGGTGTCTCGACCACGACCGCGGCGGCGTCCCGCTCCCGGATGACGACCGCGAAGCGCGACCCGACCGTGGCGAGGGCGGGTGGAACGTAGGCCAGCCCGATGTTCTTCTTGAGGAAGGGGGCGAAGGTGCCCGAGGTGACGCGGCCGGCGGGACGGCCCTCGTGTCGGACGGCGTAGTCGTGGCGCGCGATGCCGCGGTCCACCATCTCGAACCCGGCGAGCGAGCGCGTCACCCCTTCCTTCTTCTGCTTCTCGAGGGAGGCGCGGCCGATGAACTCCCCTTTTGCGAGCCGCGCGATGCCGCCGAGCCCGGCTTCGAGCGGCGTCGTGGTGTCGTCGAGGTCGTTGCCGTAGAGCGGCATGCGGGCCTCGAGCCTCAGGGTGTCGCGCGCCCCCAGGCCGCAGGGCTGAAGCCCGTGCGGCCGGCCCGCCTCGAGCAGCGCCTTGAAAAGATCCTCCGCGGCGCCGGAGGGGCCGTAGATCTCGAAGCCGTCCTCACCCGTGTACCCGGTGCGCGACACGATGGAGCGGGCGCCGCGCACGTCGGTCTCGATGAACCGGTAGTAGCCGATGGAGCGCAGGTCGGCGCGGACGAGCCCCTGGAGGATCGTCTCGGCAAGCGGTCCCTGGAGGGCGATCTGCGCGTACCCGCGGCTGGCGTCCCGGATGTCCGCGTCCCCCGCGCCGTGCTTCTTCACCCAGGCGACGTCCTTGTCGGTGTTGCCGGCGTTGATGACGAGCAGGTACCGGTCTTCCGCGCGCCGGTAGACGAGGATGTCGTCCACGAACCCGCCCGCCTCGTTCAGGAGCCCGCTGTACTGCGCCTGCCCGTCCACGAGGCGCGAGGCGTCGTTGCAGGTGAGGCGCTGGACGATGGCGAGGGCGCCCGACCCCTCGATCTCGATCTCGCCCATGTGGCTGACGTCGAAGATCCCGGCCTTCGTGCGCACGGCCATGTGCTCGTCGATCACGGACGAGAACTGCACGGCCATCTCCCACCCTGCGAACGGCACGCACTTGCCGCCGAGGGAGCGGGCGATTCCAAGGAGCGGCGTGGTCTTGAGCGGCCCGGCCGCGGGTTCCGAAGTCATCTCGGGATTTTCTCTCCGAAGGGGCGGTAATGTACCACAGCGTGAAAGGTCCCCTTCCCTCGCGCCGCGGGTCGGACGAAAGGCCGGCCCCGGCGCCCGCTCAGCCCAGGCTTCGGGCGATCGCCTGCGCCAGGTCGGGGATGGTGGCGCGGCGCGGCCTCGCGGCGATGCGGAACCCGAGGCGGCGCGCCTCGGCGGCCGTCACGGGGCCGATGACCGCCGCGGGCACGCGCTTCAGGCGGCGGCGATCGGCGATCGCGAACCCGCCCGCGAAGTGGCGCACCGTCGCCGACGAGGCGAAGGTGACGAGGTCGAGTCGCCCGGCGCGAAGCGATCGCAGCACGGCGGCGCGCCCGCGCCGCACCGGAACGGTGCGATAGACCGGGACGACACGGACACGCGCCCCCAGCCGCCGCAGCGCCACGACGACGACGTCGCGCGCGTCCGCGGCGCGCGGCAGGAGCACCCGCGCTCCACGCCACCCGGAAGGAGTTCGCGACCGCTTCGCCCGGTCCCGCAGGCTGCCTCGTCGTGCAACTCCGCCCCGGCGCAGCAGGGACGCCAGCCCTTCCGCGCGGAAGGTCGCCGGCACGCCGACGACGCGCAACCCGCCGCGGCGCGCCGCGGCCGCCGTCGCCGGGCCAATCGCCAGGACCGGGACGGCTTTGAATTTCGCCTTCGGCACGCGGCGCGACCGGGCGCGTCCCAGGAACCGGTCCACGGCGTTGACGCTCGTCACGACGATGAGATCGAACCGGTCGATCGTCCGGAGCGCGCGGTCACAGGAGCGCCAGGATCGCGGCGGCGCGAACGCGATCGCCGGCGCCTCGATCACCGTGGCGCCGAAGTCCCGCAGCCGCCGTGACAGGTCCCCGGCCTGCGCCGCCGCGCGCGTCACGAGGATCGTCCGGCCCGCGAGCGGGCGGTGCACTCAGGCCGACCCGATGGGGCCGGCCGTCGACGCCTTGGCTGCGCCGCGGTCGGCGTCGCGGGCGCGGGCGAGGATGAGGGCGGCGCCGCGCGCCAGCAGCTCGGCGGCGAGCGCCCGGCCGATCTCCTCCGGGCGCGCCGGATCGCCGGTCGTCTCTCCCGCCTCGACGCGCCGCCCGAAGGGATCGATGACGAGACCACGCAGCCGCAGCCGGTCGCCGTCCCGCTCGGCGAGGGCGGCGATGGGGGCGCGGCAGCCGCCGCCGAGCGCGGCGAGAAAGGCCCGCTCCGCCGCCACCTGCGCCGCGGCGGCGGCGTCGCCGATCCCGGAGACCGCGGTGCGCGCTTCCGCGTCGTCGCCCCGCGTCTCGATCGCCAGGGCCCCCTGCGCCACCGCCGGCAGCATCTCCTGCGGATCGAGCGGGCGCCCCTCCACCTCGAGCGACAGCCGCGCGATCCCCGCGGACGCCAGAAGGAGCGCGTCGCAGGCGCCGGCGCGCCATTTCGCCACCCGCGTGTCGACGTTGCCCCGGATCGGCACGAAGGCGAGATCGGGGCGGAGGCGCCGCGCCTGCGCGACGCGGCGCGGCGAGCCCGTGCCGACGAGGGCGCCGGTCGGGAGGGCGCGCAGGGACCGCGCCCCGTGCGCGACGAGGAGATCGCGCGGATCGGCCCGCTCGGGAACCGCGGCGATGAGGAGCCCGGAAGGCTCCGTGGTCGGCAGGTCCTTGCAGCTGTGCACGGCGACGTCGATCGTTCCGGCCAGGAGGGCCGCCTGGATCTCCTTCACGAAGATCCCCTCGCCGCCGAGGGCCTCCAGCGCCGCCGTCGCCTGCCGGTCCCCGGTGGTGGTGACGATCTGCAGGCGGGCATCGCAGCCGCGCTCCCGCAACCGCGCCAGGATCCACTCGGCCTGGGCCAGCGCCAGCCGGCTGCCCCGGCTGCCGACGACGAGGCTTCGGCTAGGCACGCGTCCCCTGCTTGCCGATCTCCTCCTTTGAAGTTTCCTGCGACTCGCCGGAGGCCGCCTCGGTCTCGCGACCGGCGGCGCGCGGCGCGTCGAGCCCGAACGCCTCGCGCAGCAGCGCAATGAGGCCGCCCCCTTCGGGACGCGAGCCGGCGCGCTTCAGGAGCAGCGTCGGGTGATGCAGGATCTTGTTGAGCAGGGCGGTGCGGAACTCGTCGAGGGCCCGCGCCTGCTCCTCGGACAGGGGCCCGAGGCGGCCGCGGAACCGCTCCATCTCCGTCTCTCCCAGCTCGTGCAGGCGGCGGCGCAGGTCGACGATGGTCGGGGCCGCCTCGAGGCTCCGGACCCACTCGAGGTAGGCGGCCGTCTCGCGGTCGACGATCGCCTCGGCCTGCTCCGCCTCCCGGCGGCGCTCGCCGAGCCCGGCCTCGGCCACCGCCTTGAGGTCGTCGAGATCGTAGACGTACATGTTCTCGAGCGCGTGCACGCGCGGATCGACGTTCCGCGGCACGGCGATGTCGAGGAGGAAGATCGGGCGCCCGCGCCGCGCCCGCCCCAGCCGCTGCGCCTCCTCGAGGCCGATGACGTGGTGCGGCGCGGCGGTCGAGACGATCACCACGTCCGCGCCTTCGAGCACGTCGTAGAGCCGGTCCCACGAGACCGCGCGGCCGCCGAGCTCGCGGGCCAGCTCGTCGGCCCCCTGCCACGATCGGTTCACCACCGTCAGCGAGCCGACCCCGCCGGCGGCGATGTGCTGCGCCGCCAGGCGCGCCATCTTGCCCGCCCCGACCACGGCGACGTGGTGTCCGGCCAGGTCGCCGAAGATCTCCCGCGCCCGGTCGGCGGCCGCGTGGGCGATCGACACGGGCGCGCGGGCGATGCCGGTCGAGCTGCGCACCCGCTTCGCCACCGAGAAGGTGCGCTGCAGCAGGCCGTCGAGCACGGCGCCGACCGTGCCGGCCGCGCGGCCGAGGGCCCAGGCGGTCTTCACCTGCCCGAGGATCTGCGGCTCGCCGACGATCATCGAATCGAGGGACGCCGCCACCCGGAAGAGGTGCCGCACCGCCGCCTGGTCGACGTGCAGGTAGGCGTGGCGCTCCAGCTCCGCGCGGCCGATCCCTCCGCCCTGCGCGGCCAGGAAGTCGCCGAGCCCCGGCGCCGCCGCCGGATCGCCGCACACGAGGGCCTCGGTCCGGTTGCAGGTCGAAAGGAGGAAGGCCTCGTCGATGCCCGGCACCGAGGCGAGGCGCGCCAGTACCCCCGGCAGGTCGGCATCCGAAACCACCAGCCGCTCGCGCAGATCGAGCGGCGCGCTCTGGTGGTTCAGTCCGTAGAGGAGGATGGCCACGGCGGCCTCACAGTCCGAGCATGCGCAGAAGGACGAGACAGAACCCGACCACCATGAGCAGCGACGCCCGCCGGCCGCGCCAGCCCCAGCCGAGGCGGGCCAGGACGATCGTCCCCAGCAGGGCCCAGGCGAGGATGGCGAGCGTCTCCTCGGGGCGCCAGGTCCACGGACGCCCGGTCTCCAGCCCATTGATGACGGCGCCGCTGAGGATCCCGAGCGTCAGGAGCCCGAAAGCGACGCCGAGGGATCGGTACGCGAGGCGGTCGCAGGCGGCGAGCGACGGCAGCCGGCGGAAGGCCGCGATCGGCCGCTTGGTCTTCAGGGCCCGGTCGACGACCAGGTACATCAGGCTGGCGGCGAAGGTGATCGACAGGGCGGTGACGCCGAACAGGATCACCGTCAGGTGGAAGCGCAGGAACGCCGGCGGCGGCCCCACCCCGGGCGGCAGCGAAGCCTCTGGCAGCACCTCGGCCAGGAGGAGCACCAGCGCCGCCACCGGCAGCTCGATGGCGAGCACGGCGTCCAGACGCGACCGCCACCAGACCAGGAGCGCGGCCAGGGTCAGCATCCAGGCGAGCGCCGACAGGACCTCGGGAAGGGTGACCAGGGGGCAGCGGCCGACGGCGGCGCCGGTCGCGAACAGCGCCCCGGTGTGCAGGGCCGCGCCGAGGGCGGCGAGCCCGGGGGCCAGGGCGGATCGGCCCTTCCCTCCCCGGCGCCAGGGGACGATCGCGGCGAGGGAGCCGGCCGCGTACGACACCAGGGCCCCTCTCAGCAACAGGACGGCTGCGTCCATCGGTCCTCCGGGGGTGCTTGCGCCGGGCGAGCCCCGCGGATTGGGGCGGAGTGTATCACTCGTCTTGATCGCCCGAGCGGCCGGGTGCTACGATGCCCGGACTTCCGAGGGAACTGCTTGATTCGCGGCGTCATCTTCGACTTCGACGGGACCCTGATCGATTCCTACGAGGCCATCACCGAGAGCCTGAACCTGGTGCGGGCGGGCTACGATCAGCCCGCGATCCCGCTCGAGCAGGTGCGGGACATGGTGGGGCACGGCCTCGAGCAGCTTATGGAGGGCGCCGTCGGCAAGGAGCGGGTCGCCGAGGGCGTCCTGAAGTTCCGCGAGCACTACGCGCAGATCTGCGAGAACCGCACCAAGATCCTGCCGCTCGTCCGCCAGACTCTCGAAGAGCTCGACAAGCGCGGCTATGTCATGGGGATCGCCACCAACAAGCCGTCGTACTTCGCGCGCGACATCCTCAAGGCGCTCGAGATCGACCACCTCTTCGCCGAGGTCATGGGTCCGAACGACGTCGGGCGCCCCAAGCCCGATCCCGAGATGCTCGAAGTGATGATGGCCCGGCTCGGCCTCGGCACCGACGAAGTGGTGTACGTCGGCGACATGCTCCTGGACATCGAGGTGGCCCGCAAGGCGGGGGTGGCGATGTACGCCGTGCCCAGCGGCTCGGCCAGCCGGGAGACGCTCGTCAACGGCCGTCCCGACCGCCTCGTCTCGCGCTTCTCGGACCTGCTGAACTACCTTCCCGCCCTCTAGAGCAGGCCCTGGATCCCGCGGAGGTGGCGGGTTTTCCGCGTCGAGGTTTGACCGGCGCGCACCGTCCATCGGACAATGCGCGTTCCGGGGGGGTCTTGCCCATGGTCCGGCGCGCGTTCGCCGCGCGCGCCCTGCTCGTCATCCTGATGTCCTGCGGGGCCTGGTGTGCCCACATCCGCCCGTCGGCCGCCGCCGACCTGGGAGCCGTCCGCGGTCTGGTCACCGACGCCGCGGGGGACGCCCTGGCCGGCGTCACCGTGGCCCTGAGCCTGCCGGATCGCGGCTCGGATCACGGCGGGGCCGTCACCGACGCCAAGGGCCTGTTCCGACTCTCCGGGATCCCCGTCGGCAACGGGTACCGTCTGCAATGCTCCCTGACGGGTTACGCGACGGTCGTGCTGTCCGATGTGCAGGTGACCGCCGGCACGGCGACGACCCTGACCGTCAGCCTCAGCCCCGCGGGGGCGCTGCGCGAGCAGGTGAGTGTGCGCGCGGCCCCGCCCGTCGTCTCGCTCACCGAGACCACGACGCAGTCGCGGTTCTCGTCCGAGTTCATCGACGCCCTGCCGATCCTCGGCCGTAACTACCAGGACGTGCTCACCCTCGCCCCCGGCGTCTCGGACGTGGACGGCGACGGCAACCCGAACGTCCACGGGGCGCGCGACACCGATGTGATCACCCTCGTGGACGGCGTCTCCACCACCGACCCCTACACCGGCAAGGTCGGCGCCCAGCTCAACATCGAGTCGATCCAGGAAATCGAGGTGAAGACCTCCGGCGCCACGGCGGAGTTCGGCCGCGCGCAGGGAGGCTTCAACAACATCATCACCAAGTCGGGGGGGAACCAGTTCGAGGGCGCGTTCAAGTTCTACTGGCGCGGCTCGGCGCTCGACGGCGACGGCGCCGGCATCGACGACCCGTCGCTGCACGCCGGCCTCGGCGAGAACGGCCTGCGCGACCTCCAGTTCAACGACTACCTGCCCTTCCTCTCGCTCGGCGGGCCGATCGTCAAGGATCGCGCCTGGTTCTTCGTCACCCTCGAGTACATCCAGAAGCAGGACCCGGTCAACGCGGTCAACTCCGCCTTCGTGACCGGCGTCCAGGAATACCGCGGCTTCGCCAAGGCGACCTGGCAGGCGACCCCCGCCACCCGCCTGGCGATGTCGATCAACTACGACCCGCAGAAATACCTCAACCAGGGGCTCAACAGCTTCACGCGCGAAGAGAGCGGCTACACCCTCGAGGAGGGCGGGACGAACGTCACGCTGCGCTCCGTGTCGGTCCTGAGCCCGTCGGTCGTCCTGGAGGGAACCCTCGGGTACCTCGACACCCATCCCGGTGTCGAGCCGAACCTCGGCATCGACAACAACCACAACGGCGTCGTCTTCGTCGACCGCAACGGCGACGGCTTCGCGCAGGCGAACGAGCGGGACCCCGGCACCGACTGGGACGACAACGGCGCGTGGGATGTCTGGGAGGACACCTACGTCCGCAACGGCAAGGTCGACGTCTGGGAGGGCTTCCCGCCCGGCGTCACCTTCGGCAACAGCATCCTCTTCACCGAGGACCTGGACGGCAACGGCAAGCTCACGCCGCGCGGCGGCTGCGAAGGCGCGACGCGGGAGGACATCGACTGCGATGGCCGCCTCGACATCATCGACGAAGACACGAACCTGAACGGCCGCCTGGACGGAACCGAAGACCTCGACGGCGACCGCAACCTCGACCGCGGCATCGAGGACCGGAACGGCGACCTCAAGCTCAACGATACCCCCTACCCCACCGACCTCTACCCGTACGGGGCGCTGCGCCCGACGGGGGCGGACCGCGACTACTTCATCAACGAGACCACCGGGGTGACCGAGGGACCCTATTACCAGTCGCTCCAGGACAAGAGGCAGCGCGCCTCGCTGCGCGGCGACCTTTCGGTCTTCGTCCCCGACTTCAAGGGGACCCACGACTTCCGCTTCGGCGGGGCGTACGAGCGCGAGTCGTTCGATCGCACCACCGACATGAACGACATCACCGCCCTGCAACCCCCGATCCCTCCGATCTGCGACCCGGACACCGGGGAATGCGCCGGCGGCCGCCCCGAGTCGCTGGTCGTGGTCCTCCCCACCCAGCGCTCGGTCGAGGGATCGGCCAACGGGAGCACCGGCGCCCTCTACGCGCAGGACACGTGGCGGCCGGCGCCGAATGTCAGCCTCGGGCTCGGCGTGCGCTACGAGCACGAGACGGCGCGCGCCCCCGGCTACACCTATTTCGATCCGCGCTTCGAGCGGGACGTCTACAGCGCCCTGGTCACCCTGAGCGGCGGAGAGAAGCAGGGGGACGACCTGCGCACCGGCAACCGGGACGGCATGTTCAACCTGGGTCTGGCGGGGGATCCGATGCTCACGGGGAGCCAGGGCGGCTCGGGCTTCCTCAACGACATGATCAACGCGTTGCGGCAGCAGGCGATCCGGCACCTGATGCGCCATCGGAGCAATCTCGAGTACACGCTCGACGCCCTGAGCGGCCTCTACGATCTCGGGACCGGCAACGACGTCGACCCGGATCGGCTCTCCGAGCTCGGCGTCACCATCCAGCAAGCCGACCAGATCGCCATCACCAACAACAACCTGTCGCCGCGCCTGTCGGTCTCCTGGGACCCGGCCGGCGCCGGCAAGATGAAGGTGTACAGCACCTGGGGGCGTTACTACGACAAGCTGTTCCTCAACTCCATCGTCGGGGAGCAGGGGCCCGACACGGTGTCGCGCTACTACGGCTACGACGCCGACGGCATCGACGTCAGCGGCACCATCGGCCCCTTCGTCACCACGCCCAACCACAACGTCGGAAGGTTGTTCAGCAAATCCCCGCCGTCCGTTCACCAGGTCGATCGCAACCTCGCGACGCCCTACAGCGACGAGTGGACGATCGGGATCGAGCGGGAGCTGGCCCCCGAGGTGGCGCTGGCGGTCCGCTTCATCCGGCGCGACTTCCGCGATCAGCTGCAGGACGTGGACATCAACCACGAGGTCGTCATCAATCCCGCCACGGGGGAGCCGTACGACCTGTTCGGCATCTATTACGAAGTGCCGAACCGCCCTCCGGCCCAGGGCTCCAGCAAGGTGCAGGCGCTCGACGGCCGGCCGGACCTCTACATCCAGAACCCCTTCTTCAACCAGGTGCTGCGGGTGGAGAACTCGAACACGGCGCGCTACAGCGCCTTCGAGGTCGAGCTGCGGCGCCGCATGGCGCGCCGCTGGGAGATGCAGGGGTCCTACGTCTACTCGCGCGCCCAGGGAAACGCCGAGGACTTCCAGTCGAAGGTCGGCAACGACCCGTCGGTGACGGAGAGCGAGTACGGCTATCTCTCCTTCGACCAGCGGCACGTGGTCAAGCTCAACGCGACGGTCTTCCTGCCGCGCGATTTCCAGCTCGGGTTCATCACCTCGTGGTCGTCCGGCCTCCCCTACTCGGTCATCTCGCGCTTCTTCGCCTCGGACAACACCGGTTATGCCCAGTTCCGCACGCTGTTCGGCTACTCGGCGGTGGACCGGGCGACGAACCAGCTCGAGTTCCACTCCCTGCCGCGCAACAGCGAGCGCAACAACGCCATGCTCGACCTGAACGCCAGCGTGAAGAAGTCGTTCGTGCTCGGCCGCACGACCGGGGCGGTGTCGCTCGACGTGATGAACCTCCTGAACAGCGACGACCTCTACGTGACGTCCTACGAGCCGGTCACCGGCACCGGCTACGACCTCGGCGGGCTGTCGTCGCTCACGCCTTTGCAGTTGGATGCCACGCGACGCTTCGGCAGGCGTTTCCAGATCGGGGTGCAGTTCAACTTCTAGCGGGCCGCCGGCGGGAAGGATTTCCGCTCAGTCGACCCAGCGGTTCTGGCTGCGATCGAGCCGGTAGGTTCGCAGACGGCCGGTCTTGCCGTAGAGGACGACGGCGCAGACGGTGTCGCGGCCGTCGCTGACGAACACCGTTCCGCCGGTGGCGGTGCCCCAGGGCGTGAAGGTGACGATGTCGGCGGATCCGAAGCGGATCGGATCGTCCCCGGGCAGGACGGCGCCACCCTGCGGCGGCACGTCGGGAATCGGCGTGGCGAGGACGCCGAAATCGATGCCGTCGAATCGCGACGGCAGATCGCGCGGCGGCTCGAGGCGCGGGTCACGCCCGGAGGCGATGTCGTCGGAGCGCACGCCGTCGCCGTCCCCGTCGGCGTAGACGGCGAACGACACCGGGCCGCCTCCGGTCGTGAAGCGCAGCCCGATGCGACGGTGCTCGGCGATCGACTGCGCCCGCAGGCGTGCGAAGGTCCCGGCCATGTCCATCGCCGCGGCGGCGACACGGGCGCGCGTGAGCGTCGCCGCCGACACCGGGACGACGACGACGAGGAGGATGCCCAGGAAGGCCAGGGCGAGGGAGGCCTCGATGAGCGAGAACCCTCCCCCGCCCCGGCGATGGCTCATTTGGAGCCGACGGTGATCCGGTCCTTGATCTTCTCGAACGTCTTCTCGCCGATGCCGGTGACGTTGAGCAGATCCTCGACCTTCTTGAACGGGCCGTTCTTCTCGCGGTACTCGACGATCCGCTGCGCGTAGGACGGGCCGATCCCCGGCAGCGCGGTCAGCTGGTCGGCGGTCGCCGCGTTGATGTTGATCTTCTCCGACGCCGCCGGGGCCGCGGCGGCCAGGGCCGGCGGCGCCAGCGCCGCCGTGGCCACGAGCGCCACGGCGAGGAGTCCTGCGATTGCCTGCATCGTCTTTCTCATCGTCCCTCCTTGGGTTGAACTGCGGTGTGGACACGGAAGAGGAAATCTTGGGGGAGGGGGGATCATCGGATCCCCCACCCGCGTCACGGAAAGGAACGGGTCTTTCGGTTGGAGAGCCGATCGGTTGTTGACGACCCATTCCGTACTCCCCCAAGCTCGAGTTCAGGTCCGCGCCGCGGCCGTCCTTCGCGCTGCACCGCGGCGCCCGGGAGAAGAGCAGCCGACGTGCCAGGCGCGTCGCCGCCGCGGCACGCGCCGGCCTGGTCGCTTGGAAGGCGCGCCGGGCGCGGCGTTGCCGCGAGTCGTCCGGCGTGGCGCGGCGGCGCTCCGGGCTTATCGGGTGGCGCGCGTCCGCTCGCGGGCGGACAGGAGTGCGCCCGCGCGTTGCGGATCGGAACGTTCGAAGCGTGGGGTCGGGAGTCTTAGAGCTGGACCCGCTCGGCCCAGAGGACCCCTTCGAGGGACGAGAGGCGCCGCAGCGGCGGATCGGGGAGCGGCGCGTCGAGGTTCAAAACCGCGAGGGCGCGGCCGCCGGACCGATCGCGTCCGAGCGACATGTAGGCGATGTTCACCCCCGCTTCGCCGAGCACCGTGCCGATGCGGCCGACCATGCCGGGGCGGTCGTCGTTGCTCACCAGGAGCATGGGCCCGGACGGCCAGGCGTCGATCTGGAAATCGTCGATGCGCACCAGGCGCGGGTCGCGCTTGCCGAACAGCGTCCCGGAGGCGGAATGCGTCCCCTGCGGGCCGCGCAGCGTGGCGACCACGAGGGCGTTGAAGTCCTGCGACTCGCCGGCGCGCGTCTCGAGCACGCGGATCCCCGCCTCCTTCGCCAGGAACAGCGCGTTCACCGCGTTCACCGGGTCGGAGAGCTTCTGGTCGAGGAGTCCCTTGAGGAACGACGCGGTCAACGCCCGCAGCGGGAACTCGTTCACCGCGCCGCACGACTCGAGGGTCACCTCGCTGAACGGGCCGTGCGCCAGCGCCGACAGCAGCCGCCCCAGCCGCTCGCAGAGATCGCGGTAGGGGGCGAGCGCGGGCGCGGAGCGGGCGTCCACCCCTTCCGCGTTGACCGCGTTGGTGACGGTGCCGTCCTTCAGGTAGGCGGCCACCTGCTCGGCGATGCGGGCGGCCACCTTCTCCTGCGCCTCCTGCGTCGAGGCGCCGAGGTGCGGCGTCAGGACGACGTTGTCGAGGCCGAGAAGCGGCGATCCGGTCGGCGGCTCGTGCTCGAAGACGTCGAGCGCGGCCCCCGCCACCTGGCCGCTCTTCAGGGCCTCGACCAGCGCGCCTTCGTCCACGACGCCGCCGCGCGCCACGTTGACGATGCGCACGCCCTTGCGGCAGCGGGCGATCCGCTCCTTGTCCAGCAGGTGCCGGGTGCCGTCGGTCAGCGGCAGGTGCAGGGTCAGGACGTCGGCGCGCTCCAGGACCTCCTCGAGCGGCGCCGCGTGCACCCCGGCCCGCGCCGCCGCCTCGGCGGTCAGGACCGGGTCGAAGCCGACCACCTCCATGCCGAAGGCGCGCGCCCGCGCCGCCACCTCGCGTCCCACCTTGCCGACGCCGAGGATGCCCAGGGTCTTGCCGAAGAGCTCGATCCCCATGAAGGTGGATCCGCGCTCCCACTTGCCGGCGCGCATCGACCGGTCGGCGGCCGGGATGCGGCGCGCCAGCGACAGGATCATCGACATCGTGTGCTCGGCGGCGGAGATGGTGTTCTCGCCCGCCGCGTTCATGACCACGATGCCGCGCCGCGTCGCCGCGGCGACGTCGATGTTGTCCACGCCGGCGCCCGCCCGTCCGACGACCTTGAGTCGCGGCGCCGCCGCCATCACCTCGTCGGTGACCTGGGTGTCGGAGCGCACCACGAGGCCCGCGATGTCGGCCACCGCGGCGATCAGGTCCTTCGGGGCGAGCCCCGGACGCTGCTCCGCCTCGAACCCGGCGGCGCGCAGCACCTCGGCGCAGGTGGCCGAGACCTTGTCGGCGATGAGGATCTTCGTCGTCGCGGGGCTCACGCGCGCGCCTCCGGCAGCGACGCGTCGAGGACCTGCAGGAGCCGGCGCACGCCCTCGAGGGTGTGGTCCCCCATGTGGCCGATGCGGAAGGTCTTCTCCTTGAGGCGCCCGTAGCCGTTGCTGATGGAGAAGCCGCGCTCGGCGGCGCGCTTCACGAAGGCGCCGACCTCGATGCCGCGGTTGTTGGCGACACAGGTCACGGTCTCGGAGCGCGCTTCCGCGGCGGCGAACAGCTCGAAGCGGCGCGCGGCCGCCCAGGCCCGCGTCTCGTCCGCCATGGCGCGGTGGCGCGCGTAACGGCCTTCGAGCGTCTCCGCCTCGATGCGCCGCAGCTGCGCCTGCAGGGCGAAGATGTGGTTCACCGACGGCGTCGCCATCGGCTGCTTCTTGTCGAAGGCGCTCTTGAGGCGCACGAAGTCGAAGTAGTACCCCTTGCCGGTGCGGCGTTTCGAGCGCTCCATGGCGCGCGCCGACACGGCGCACACCGCGAGGCCCGGCGGCAGCGCCAGGCACTTCTGCACCGAGGCCAGCGCCACGTCGATGCCGTGGCGGTCCACCTCCACCGGCATGCCGGCCAGGGACGACACGCAGTCCACGAGCAGGGCGACGTCCGGGGCGCTCTGCACCGCCTCGGCGATCGCCGGGAGCGGGTTCACCACCCCGGTCGAGGTCTCGTTGTGGACGACGGCGACGGCGTCGAAGCGCCCGCCCTTGAGCTTGTCGGCGATCTGCGACGGGTCGATCGGCTGCCCCCACTCCACGTCGATGCGCTCGGCCTCGACGCCGCAGCCGACGGCGACGTCGAAGAAGCGCTCCGAGAAGGCGCCGCACACCGGCACCAGCACGCGGCGCTCGACGGTGTTGCGGATCGCCGCCTCCCACAGCCCGGTCGCCGAGGAGCCGGTGACGAACAGCTCGTGCGCCGCCGCGCCGAAGAGGCGCCGCCCGCGCTCGATGACCTCGCCGAGGATGGCCTGCATCTCCTCACCACGGTGGCCGATGACCGGCCGGCTCATGTGGGCGAGGATCTCCGGCATCACCTCGGTCGGGCCGGGGGTGAACAGGATGCGGTGCTCGGGGGGGGTCGGCATGCGGCGCGCGTCCTCAGTGGAAGAAGTTCTTGCTGATGTCGAGGTAGATGACCGCCCCCATGAACAGGAGCAGCAGCACGAGACCCGCCTGCATCACCCGCTCCTTGAGGGCGAGCGACAGGTCGCGGCGGATGAGCCCCTCGACCGTGAGGGTGAACAGGTGGCCGCCGTCGAGCGGCGGGATCGGGAAGAGGTTGATGATGCCGAGCTGCAGCGAGACGAAGGCGATGAGCTGCAGGAACGGGATGCCCCCTTCGCGCGCCGCCTCGCCGGAGAACTTGTAGAGGTCGATCGGCCCGGAGAAGGCGCGCAGGCTGATCTCGAAGCGCAGGAGCTTCTTGAAGGTCTCGAACACCAGGCCGATCTGCTCGAGGTTGTGCCGGACGCTCTGGCGCGCCGCCTCGACCATCGGATACGTCCGGGTGACCATCGGCGGCGTCGGGATGAAACCGATGCGTCCCTTGCCGCCGTCGTCGCGCGGAACGATCTCCTTGTCGAACGACGTCCCGTTGCGGTCGATGGTGAACTGGAGCGCCTTGCCCGGCGACCCCTGGATGGTGCGGAAGACCCGCTCCACCGTCGCCATCGGCGCGCCGTCGATCGCGGCGATGCGGTCGCCGCGCTGCAGTCCCGCCTCCGCCGCCGGCCAGCCATCCTGCAGCCCGCCGACGAGCACCCCGGTCGCGGGAGCGAGCCCCGGGCGGCCGACGTCGTTCGGGCCCGCCTCGATGGTCAGCCGGGTCGTCACCTGCCGGCCGTCCCGCTCGACGACGAGATCCTTCGTCTGGCGCGGGCTCAGGAGCAGCTTGATCTGGAGATCCTTCCAGTTCTCGACGGGGGTCCCGTCGAAGGCGACCACCTTGTCGCCCGGCTGCAGATCGGCGTGCGCGGCCGGCGACTCGGGATCGATCTCGCCGATCACCGGCGCCTCGTACAGGTAGGCGTACTCCTCCACGCCGTGCATGAAGATGAACGCGGTCAGGAAGAACGCCGTCGCGAGGTTGAAGACCGCTCCCATCACGAAGACGACGAAGCGGACGCCGCGCGAGTGGGCCATGAGATCCCCGGGGTCGGGCGGGGTGCCGTCCTCGGGGTTGGTCTCCCCCTTCAGCTTCACGTAGCCGCCGAGGGGCACCCACGAGAGGCGGTACTCGGTGCCGCGCCGGACGAAGCCCCACAGCCGCGGCCCGAACCCGACCGAGAAGATCTCGACGGTGATGCCGAACGCCTTCGCCGCCAGGTAGTGGCCGAATTCATGGAACAGCACCACCGAGCCCAGGACGACAGCGAACGGCAAAGCCCCCTGCAACCAGCTCACGCCAGCACCTTCATCGACAGGATCTCCTCCGCCGCGCGTCGCGCGGCCCGATCGCATTCCACCACCTCTTCGAGCCCGCGCACAGGAGCGGGACGGTGGCGCTCGAGCACCTCCTGCACGAGCCGGGCGATCCCGGGAAACGGCAGGCGATGGTTCAGAAACGCATCCACGGCGATTTCGTTGGCGGCGTTGAGCGCCGCCGGGGCGCTGCCGCCGGCGCGCAGCGCCGCGCGCGCCAGGCCGAGGCACGGGTAGCGCAAAGGCTCCACCGGGAGGAATTCCAGCGGCCCGGCCGCGACCGGGTCGAGGCGCGCGACCGGCCCCTTCGCCCGATCCGGGTAGCCGAGCGCGTACTGGATGGGGCCGCGCATGTCGGCCGTGCCCAGCTGCGCCAGGATCGCGCCGTCCGCCATCTCCACCATCGAGTGCACGACGCCTTGAGGATGGATCAGGACGTCGATCCGGTCCAGCGGCTGATCGAAGAGCCAGTGCGCTTCGACCACCTCGAGCCCTTTGTTCATCAAGGTGGCGCTGTCGATGCTGATCTTGCGGCCCATCTCCCACACCGGGTGCTTGAGCGCCTCCTCGGGGGTCGCCTGGGCCAGGGTCGCGAGGGGGCGCGTCCTGAAGGGCCCGCCCGAGGCGGTGAGCAGGATGCGCTCGACCTGCCCGGGCTGCTCGCCGCGCAGGCACTGGTGCACGGCCGAGTGCTCGCTGTCCACCGGCAGGAGGGTCGCCCCGGAGGCCGCGGCGGTGTCGCGCATCAGAGCGCCCGCCATGACCAGGCTCTCCTTGTTGGCGAGCGCGACGTTGCGTCCGGACTTCAGGGCCTGCCAGGTCGGACGCAGCCCGGCGGCCCCCACGATCGCCGCCAGGACGACGTCGGCCTCGGGGTGCTCCGCGACGGCCCGCAGGCCCTCGTCCCCCGGGATCACGGTGCAGCCCGTTTCGGCCGCGGCGCTGCGCAGCGCCTCGAGCCCGGCCGGATCGGCGATCGCCGCCAGCTTCGGCCGGTGCGCGCGGATCTGCCGCGCCAGGAGATCGGCGTTCCTCCCCGCCGCCAGGGCGACGATCTCGAAGCGGTCCTCGAGACGCGCGGCCAGGTCCAGCGCCTGCACGCCGATCGAGCCGGTCGAGCCGAGAATCGCCACGCGCCGCCGGGCGCCCGTCCGCGTCATCCGGTCCTCATCGCGAAGAGGTAATAGTAGTAGAGAAGCGGCGCGGCATAGAGCAGCGAATCGACGCGGTCGAGCAGCCCGCCGTGCCCCGGCACGAGGTGCGCGCTGTCCTTCACCCCGGCCCCGCGCTTGAGCATCGACTCCACGAGATCCCCCACCATGCCGACGACGCCGAGCGAAAAGCCCAGCAGGATCGCGTCGCGCACCGTCAGGCGATACAGGAACCAGGCGCGCGCCACGAACGCCAGCAGGATCGCCCCGAGGAGTCCCCCGATCGCCCCCTCGACCGTCTTCTTCGGGCTCACCCCGGGCGCCAGCGACCGCCGGCCCAGCAGGCGCCCGACCGCGTAGGCGAAGACATCGCTCCCCCACACCACGAAGAACAGGAGGAAGACGAGATCGCTGCCCATCTCGTCCCCCTTCACCGCGTCGCTCAGCAGCCGCAGCGACAGCAGGTAGCCGAACAGCAGCCCGACGAAGGCGGCGGCGAAGAGCGTCGCGCCGATATCGCCGAAGGCGCGCCCGAAGTCGCCGCCGCGCCAGAGCGACGCCACCGGCAGGGCGAAGAGCGCCGCCGCCAGCACGGCGGACAGCGGCAGCTCCGGCACCGCGAAGGTCGCGAGCACGAGGGCGGCGGTGCAGGCGCCGAGGAGCCGGTGGCAGCGGTGCCCGCGCGCGTCGGCGAGGGCGTACAGCTCGTACAGCCCGAGCCCGGCGGCGACCGCGAGCAGCGCCTCGTACGGCAGCGGCCCGAAGCGCTTCACCAGGATCCAGAAGATCGGCAGGAAGACGACCGCCGAGAGGATCCGTGCCGGCAACCCCGAGCGCAAGATGGCGATGCCTACCGGGCCTGGCCCGGCGAGGCGGCGACGGGCCGGGGGCTCGGCTCGACCCGGCCGTAGCGCCGCTCCCGTTTCTGGTAGTCGACGATCGCCTGCAGCAGCTCCCCGCGGCGGAAGTCCGGCCACAGCGTCTCGGTCACCCAGATCTCGGAGTAGGCGATCTGCCACAGCAGGAAGTTGCTGATGCGCAGCTCGCCGGAGGTCCGGATGAGCAGGTCGGGATCGGGCTGGCCGGCCGTGTAGAGATAACGCTCGAAGGTCGCCTCGTCGATCGGCTCGCCGGCGGCGGCGCGCGCGCCGCGCTCGCGCAGCAGGCGGTTGCAGGCGTCGACGATCTCGGTGCGGCCGCCGTAGGACAGCGCGATGTTGAACAGCATGCCGTGGTTGTCGCGCGTCCGGGCGCGCGTCTCCTCGAGATCGCGCCGCACCGGCTCGGCCAGCTCCTCGATCCGGCCGATGACGTTGAAGGCGATGTCGTGCTCGAGGAGCGTCTTGAGCTCCTTGCGCAGGTACTCGCGCAGGAGCGACATGAGGGTGCTCACCTCGGCGCGCGGGCGCTTCCAGTTCTCGACCGAGAAGGCGTACAGCGTCAAAACCTGGCAGCCGATGCGGGCGGAGGTCTCGACCACGTCGCGCACCGCCGCGATGCCGGCGCGATGACCGGCGACGCGCGGCAGGCTGCGCTGGCGCGCCCAGCGGCCGTTGCCGTCCATGATGATGGCGATGTGGCGCGGCAGGCGGTCGAAGTCGATGGCGCCGACGAGGGCGGCCTCGGGACTGCCGTCGCGGATGAATCCCCGGAGCTGGTTCAGTGGGTCGGACATGCGGGGCTAACCAATCCCCTCGCGCGTTCGGCGCGCATCGTAGCACACGCCTTCACCGGCTGCCAGAAACGCGCCGGCGCGCGGGGGCACGAGCCGGCGGCCGATCACGCGCGGCCCTTCTGCGCGAAGCGCCAGGCCGATTCGACGATCCCCGCGAGGTCGCCGCGCGTGGCGCGCCAGCCCAGGACCTTCCCGGCGCGGACGTGCGAGGCGACGAGGGTCCCCGGGTCGCCGGCACGCCGCGCCGACTCGACGACCGGGATCGGCCGGCCCGTGACGCGGCGGGCGGTGTCGATCACCTCGCGCACCGAGGCCCCCTTCCCGCTCCCCAGGTTGAACACCGTGAGGCTTCCCTTCGGGGAGGCGTGCTCCAGCGCCAGGCGGTGCGCCTCGGCGAGGTCCTCGATGTGCACGTAGTCGCGCACCGCGGTGCCGTCGGGCGTCGGGTAATCGGTGCCGAAGATGGCGATCGGGGGCCCGCCCAGCGCGGCGCGCAGGACGTTCGGGATCAGATGGGTCTCCTCGGCGTGCTCTTCCCCGTGTCCGTCGGCGGTGCTGCCGGCGGCGTTGAAGTAGCGCAGCGCCACCGCCGTCGAGCCCCGCGCCGCCGCATGCCAGGCCAGGGCGCGCTCGAACGCCAGCTTGGTCTCGCCGTACGGATTGGTCGGCCGGGTCGGATGGTCCTCCTCGATCGGGGTCGCATCCGGCTCGCCGTAGACGGCGGCGCTCGAAGAGAAGACGAAGCGACCCACCCCCGCGTGGAGCGCCATGTCGAGGAGGGCCAGGGGGCGCCGGAGGTTGTGATCGTAATAAGCCTCCGGCTCGCGCACCGAGGCGCCGACGAGGCAGAGCGCGGCCATGTGGACGATGCCTTCGATGCGCCGCCGCGCCAGCACCGGCTCGATCGCCGCCCGGTCCGCCATGTCGGCTTCGACGAACTCGAATCCCTCGACGTTCCTGCGGTGCCCCGTGCTCAGGTCGTCGAGGATGGTCACCCCGTGGCCCGCCGCGCGCAGCCGCCGCGCCACGGCCCCGCCGACGTATCCGGCGCCTCCGGTCACCAGGAGATTCACGCCCCCGCCTCCGCGTAGAAGACCCGGACGAGGGTCAGCCCGCGCGCCGGGGCGCACGGCCCGGCGGCGCGGCGGTCGCGGGCCGCGAGGATGCGCGGCACGTCGCCGGCGTCCCGGACGCCGCGCGCGATCTCGAGCAGCGTCCCGGCGATGGTCCGGACCATGTGGCGCAGGAACCCGTCGCCCTGGACCCTCAGGATGACCTCGTCCCCCTGCTCTTCGATCCGGACCGAGGTGATGGTGCGCACCCGATCGTCGAGCTCGATCGAAGACGGCGCGAGCGAGGTGAAGTCGTGACGGCCTTCGAATGCCGCGGCCCCGCGGCGCATCGCGTCGAGGTCGAGCCGGCCGCGCACCGGGCAGACGAAGGGGGCGCGAAAGGGAGACGTCACCTCGCCGCGGCTGTAGCGGTAGGCGTATTCCTTCCCCCGGGCGTCGCTGCGGGCATGGAAGGAGTCGGCGACGTGCATCGCTTCGAGCACACGGATGTCCTCGGGCAGCCGGGCGTTCAGGCCGCGACGAAGCCCGTCGAGCGGCACCGTTCTCTCCGTCGTGAAGCTCGCGACCTGCCCCAGCGCGTGCACTCCCGAGTCGGTCCGGCCCGCGCCGAAGAGGGTGACCTTCTCCCGCAGCAGCCGCCCGAGGCGGTCTTCCAGGAGTCCCTGGATGGTGGGGAGGGCCGGCTGGATCTGCCAGCCGGCATAATGGGTTCCGACGTAGGCCAGCGTCATCTTGATCGTCACGCGGCGGGCATTATAGGGGCGGCCCTCATCCTTCTTAATACCTGCCGCCGGAGCCCCGGTTTTGCCGTGGAGATGAGGGGTGGCTATAATCCGCGCCTCTGTGAGGGATCCAATGCGCGCAATGCGTTCGCTCGTCCGGCCTGCGGTTCTCGGTGTCCTGCTCCTGGCCACGGTGGCGGCCGGCGGACCTCCCGACTGGAAAACCCCGGGGAAGGACTGGGCCAAGGGCCCGGTTCAATGGCTGATGTCCGAGGACGAGGAGAAGCAGTTCAAGGCGCTCAAGACCGACGACGAGCGGGCGGCGTTCGCCAAGACCTTCTGGGAGAAGCGCGACCCGACGCCGGGCACCCCCGACAATGAGTACGAGACCATCTTCTGGCAGCGCGTCGAGCAGGCGGACAAGGCCTACAAGACGATGCTCAAGGAGGGCTCGGTCACCGACTTCGGGCGCGTCTTCATCCTGCTCGGTCCTCCGGCCAACCAGCGCAAGGACTCGCGCTACACCTACTGGGCTTTCGAGCCGACGCCGGTGAACGGCATCAAGGACAAGTTCGAGCTGAGCTTCGCGCCGGTGGACACCGGCTTCCTGCTGCGCGACAAGAAAACGCTCGAGACCTACATCGCGGCGCACGACGAGACGCGCGGCATCGGCTGGAAGATCCCGAGCCTGGTGGCGGACGCGTCGCAGGAAGTCGCCGCGGCCGCGCCCAAGGAGGTCCCGGAGGACACCTCTCCGGAGAGCCAGCGGCAGATCCCGATCCTCGACGCGGTGGCCGCCAAGGGCAGCGGCCCGACCGACGTGCCGTTCCAGGTCAAGAACGACTTCTACGCGACGGCCGATGCCTCGACGCTGGTGGTGACGACCATCGAGGTGCCGCGCGAGGCCGCCCACGGCGGCGGCACCGAGGCGATCCAGCCGTTCGCGCGCCTCGCCCCCGAGGGCGAGGGCAAGCCGATCAACGTGACCGGAGCGCTGCCGTTCGTGCCGGCCCCCGTGGCCGACGGCCCGGCGGCGGGCTTCGTCTACCAGGCGCGGCGGAATCTCAAGCCGGGGACCTACAAGCAGGCCGTCGTCGTCGAGGACAAGGTGATGAAGGGGCAGATGGGCACCCTCGTCACGACCCTGACCGTCCCGGACTACGCCGCCAAGCATTTCGACATGAGCACCGTCTCCCTGCTGGCGCAGTACGGGCGCAAGGACCAGAGCGTCGGACCGGACGACGACAAGTCGGGCGGCGCCGGGCTCTACAGCATCGGTTCGTTCCGCCTGGTGCCGCGCGCGGTGCCGGTCCTGACCAAGTCGGACGCGCTCGCCTTCTACTACCAGGTCTACAACCCGACTCCCGACACGGCCACGAGCAAGCCGAACCTCGAATCGACCTACACCTTCTACGTGAAGGACGCCTCCGGCTGGAAGCCGTACCGCAAGCCGGTGGTGAAGCCGGTCGGCCAAGTGGAGCTGTGGGAGCTGCCGGTCGCCAACCTGGTCGGCGCCAACGTGGCGCTGCCGGCCGACTTCCGCATGGAAGCGAAGGTCACCGACAAGACCAACGGCCAGTCGCTGACGCGCGAGGTCCTGTTCAGCGTCCGCTGATCGTGAGCCGGCCGGCGTGCGTGTCCAGGCGCGCCGGTCCCCCGAGCGGCAGGGTCCACTTGCCCGGAACGTGCCCCGCCGGGAGATCGATCGCCACGGGATAGCGCGTCCCCTCCAGGCGGTCGAGCAGGATGTCGCGAATCGAACGATGGAGGCGCGGGTCCTGCGCCCGGCCGCCGTGCAGCCGGCCGACCACCATGCCGGCGAGTCGCGACAGCCAGCCCGCATTTTTCAGATGGGTGAGCATCCGGTCGAGCCGGAACGGCTGCTCGTTCACGTCCTCCCAGAACAGGATCGCCCCGTCGAGCCGCGGCTCGTACTTCGTCCCCGCGAGCCCGACTAGAAGCGACAGGCAGCCGCCCACGAGCGGACCCGCCGCGCGCCCTTCCCGCACGACGCTCCGGCGCGCGATCGGCACGTCGATCGGCCGGCCCTGGAGCGCGGCCTGAAGCGAATGGGTGTGCCACGCCCGCCGGTCCGCGAGCTCCACCACGTGGGGTCCGTAAAGGATGGGCGCGCCGGCGCGGCGCCAGATCTCCTGGAGAGCGGTTTCGTCGCTGTAGCCGAGGAGCGGCTTCGGGTCGCGCCGCAGGGCGCGCATGTCGACGCGATCGAGCAGGCGCGGCGTGCCGTAGCCGCCGCGGGCGCACCAGACGAGCCTGACACCGGGATCGCGGATGGCCGCGTTCAGATCCGAGGCCCGCTCGGCGTCGGTCCCCGCGAGGTAGGCGCGCCGGCCCGCCAGGTGCGCGCCGCGCGCCACGACGTAGCCACGCTTCTCAAGGAAGGCGATGCCGCGCTCGAGCTCCTCGAGCGGCGCCGGTCCGGCCGGCGCCACGACGGCGATGCGATCGCCCGGCCGGAGCAGCGCGGAGCCGGTCCGGGCCGCACCGCGTCGCGAGGCCCCGGGCCGCGATGCGTCGCGCCGCCTCACCGGGATCCGCCGGCCGCGCGCAGGGTCCGGGGCGCGCCGGACGGGTGCCCGCCGCGCACGTAAGCCCGGCGCGCGGCGCGCAGGAGCCCGGGGTCGTGCACGGCGCGGACGAGCGTCGCGGCGAGCGCGCGCGAGGCGATGGCCAGGCCCTGCCGTCCCGGCGCGCCGCCCGCGCGGACGGCGAAGGCGCGCGAATGGAGCGGCGCGCTCTTCGGCGCGATGGCCACGAACGGGTGGATCGACGGCACCACCTGGCTGACGTTCCCCATGTCGAGCGAGCCCATCCCCTTGCGCGGCGTGTCGACCGTCGAGCGCCCGAGGGCGCGCAGCTCCTCCTTGCAGATCTCGGCGAGCGGCCCGTTGGTGCGCATCTCGGCGTACGGCAGATCGACGGCGCGGAAGCGCACCCGGGCGCCGACGCTCTTCGCCGCGGCGCGGCCCGCCGCGAAGAAGGCGCGCTTGACGCGGCCGAGGCGGCGCAGGTCGCCGGCGCGCAGCGTGAAGCGGCCGACGGCCCGGTCCGGGATGATGTTCGGCCGCCGCCCGCCCTCCAGGATGACCCCGGGCATGCGCGCCTCGGCCGGCAGGCTGGGGCGAAGCCTGTCCATGGCCGCGAACAGCCCGAGGAGCGCGTCGAGCGCGTTGATCCCCTTCTCCGGGGAAGCGACGGCGTGGGCCGCGCGGCCGCGGAACTCCACCTCGAACGAGTGGCAGGCCAGCGAAGTCATGTAGACGCGGTCCTCGGTGGAGGGATGGAACATCAGCGCCGCGTCGAGGCCGCGGAAGAGCCCCGCCTTCGCCAGGACGATCTTGCCGCCGATGGTCTCCTCCGCCGGCGTGCCGTAGACGACGATCTCACTCGGTGTCCGGCCGAGGAGCCGCGCCGCGAGGACGGCGGCGCCGCACGCCGCGGCGCCGATCAGGTTGTGGCCGCAGGCGTGACCGATGTCCGGCAGCGCATCGTATTCCGCGAGCAGCCCGAGACGCGGCCCGCTCCGCCCGATCCGGCGTCGCGCCACGAACGCGGTCGGGAGCCCGCCCGCCCCGGACTGAACCTTGAAGCCGTGGCGGCGCAGGAAGCCGCGCAGGAGCGCGCTCGACTCGCGCTCCTGCAGCGACAGCTCCCGGAGCGCGAACAGCCGAGCGGAGAGACGCAAAACCTCGGGCGCGAGACGCCGCCAGGCGTGCGCGAACCGCGGATCGGCGTTGGAGATGATCTGGCCGGAGTGAACCGTAAGCCGAATCCTGTTGCCGCCGTTGCCGGCGGCCGATGGTCATTCCTCTACCCGCGCGGTTGCCCGCGCGGGCGGCGGCACGACCGGTGTGGCGCTTGCGCGCCTCCTGGCCCCGCCGCCAAGCGACCGACCCGGGAGCTCGGGCGGGCCACCCGATGCGCTCCCCTATTTGGCCTTGCTCCCTGCGGGGTTTGCCGAGCCGCCCCGGTCGCCCGGGGCGCTGGTGGGCTCTTACCCCACCGTTTCACCCTTACCGGGAGCGGAGGCGAACCTCCGCTCCAGGCGGTCTGTTCTCTGTGGCACTTTCCTTCCCGTCACCGGGACTGGGTGTTACCCAGCGCAGCGCCCTGTGGAGTTCGGACTTTCCTCTCCCGCGTGTTGGCGCGGCAGCGACCATCCGGTTCACTCCAGCCGCGGCGATCGTAAACGATCGGCGCGCGGCGCCGCAACGCGCCATCGAAACCGATCCGTTTTGGTGATGATCCGGACGAGCGGAATGCTAGGATGCGCGATGACCTCCCTCACGAGCGGAACGCGAACGAACATGGCCGGGGCGCGCATGGCGGGCGACATCACTCTCGAGAAGGAAATCCCCTACAACCTCGACGCGGAGCGGGCCGTGCTCGGCGCCATCATGGTCATGAACAGCGCCATGAACGCCGCGCAGGAATTCCTCAAGGACACCGACTTCTACCGCGACCAGCACCGGCGCGTGTTTAAGGCCATGAGCGTGCTGTCGGAGCGCTCGTCCGCCATCGATCCGATCACCGTCGTCGAGGAGCTGCGGCGCACCGGCGAGCTGGAGGTGGTCGGCGGCCACGCCTGGGTCGTGTCGCTCATCGACGGCGTGCCGCACTCCGCCAACATCGAGCACTACGCCAAAATCGTCAAGCAGCAGTCGATCCGCCGGGCCCTCATCGAAGCGGGCGGGAAGATCGTCGAGACCGCCTACGAAGGCAGCGACACCGTCGAGGATCTCCTGGACCAGTCCGAGCGCCTGGTCTTCCAGATCGCGCAGGACCAGCTGCGCGGCGGCTTCGTGCCCATGTCGATCCTGGCCGAGGAGGGGCTCCGGACGATCGAGCGGCTGCAGACGCAGCGCAGCAACATCACCGGGCTCGCGACCGGCTACGGCGAGCTGGACGAGAAGACCTCCGGATTCCAGCCCGGCGACCTGATCATCGTCGCGGCGCGCCCGAGCATGGGGAAGACGGCGTTCGCCATGAACATCGCGCAGAACTGCGCCAACATGGGGCGCCGGGTCGGCGTGTTCTCGCTGGAGATGTCGCGCGACCAGCTCTTCCTGCGCCTCCTGACCGGGCAGGCCCGCATCGACGCCCACGCCATGCGCACCGGGCGGCTGTCGCGCGAGCAGTGGCGGCGCGTCACCGAGACCATCGCCGAGATGTCGCAGGTCCCCATCGCCATCGACGACACCGCGGGCGTCGGCATCATGGAGATGCGCGCCAAGAGCCGCCGGCTGATGCAGGAGCAGGGTCTCGACCTCGTCATCATCGATTACCTGCAGCTGATGCGCGGCCGCGGCCGCCACGAGAACCGCAACCAGGAGATCACCGAGATCTCCCGCTCGCTCAAGGAGCTGGCGAAGGAGCTGCGCGTGCCGGTCATCGCCATCTCGCAGCTGTCGCGCGCCCCGGAGCAGCGCGGGCCCGGCAGCAAGCCGCAGCTCTCGGACCTGCGCGAGTCGGGCGCCATCGAGCAGGACGCCGACGTCGTCCTGTTCATCTTCCGCGAGGAGGTCTACAAGCCGACCGAGGAGAACCGCGGGCTGGCGCAGGTGATCATCGCCAAGCAGCGCAACGGCCCCATCGGCACCCTCGAGTTCGCCTTCCTGCGCGAGTACACCCGGTTCGAGCAGCGGGAGTGGCGCGCGGAGTGAACGGCACCACCGGCGCCACCACCGGCGGCGCACCCGAAGACGGCGCGTCCGAACGACGCGCGCCCGCCGGATTGCCTCCCCGGCCCGGAAGGGCCACCTGGATCGAGATCGATCTCGACGCCCTGGCCCACAACCTGCGCGTCGTCCGCGCGCACCTGTCGGGAGCGCGCGTCATGGCGGTGGTCAAGGCGGACGCGTACGGTCACGGCGCCCCGGCGATCGCGCAGCGGCTGCAGCGCGAAGGGGCCGACTGGCTCGGTGTCTCGCTCGTCGAGGAGGGGATCGAGCTGCGCGCCGCCGGCATCCGGCTGCCGATCCTGGTGCTCGCCGGCTTCGCGCCGCGGCAGGCGGAGGCCCTCCTCGATCACAACCTGACGCCGGCCCTGTTCCGCCTCGACCAGGTCGCGGCCCTCGACGATGCGGCGGCGCGGCGCGGGCGGACCGCCGAGGCGCACGTGAAGATCGACACCGGCATGGGGCGGCTCGGCCTGCCCGCGGCGCAGGCCGGCGCGTTCGCGGAGCGGTTGAAGCTCGCCCACGCCCTGAACATCACCGGCGCGTTTTCGCATTTCCCCTCCGCCGACACGCCGGGGGACGCCTCCACGGCGCGGCAGACGCAGGCTTTCCTGATGGCGGTATCCGCACTGAAGGCGGCCGGCCTCGCGCCGTCCGATCTGCACCTCGCCAACAGCCCCGCGATCCTCGATCACCGGGCGACCTGGATGTCGCTGGCGCGTCCGGGGCTGCTGCTCTACGGCTACCACCCGGACGGGTGCGTGAAGACGCTCGCGGTGCGGCCGGTCCTGTCGCTCCGGAGCGCCGTGGTCGACCTGCGCGATCTGCAGGCCGGCGACACGGTCGGCTACGGCCGTACCTTCAAGGCGCCGGGCCCCGTGCGCATCGCCACGCTCGGGATCGGCTACGCCGACGGCCTGCCGCGCGCCGCCGGCAACCACGCCGAAGTGCTGCTCGCGGGTCAGCGGGCGCCGATCGTCGGGCGCATCAGCATGGATCTCACGACGATCGACGTGACCGCCATGCCGCAGACCGCCATCGGCGACGTCGCCACGGTGATCGGCGATCAGGAGGGGGTCCGCCTCGGAGCGGACGTCCTGGCGCGCGCCTGCGGGACCATCCCCTGGGAGATCCTCGCCCGGCTCGGGCCACGCCTGCCGCGCCGGCATGTCGGGATATGATGGGCGCCGCCATGAAGAACCTGGGCGTCAAGGTCGCGCTCCTGGCCCTGTCCGCGCTGTTCGCGTCGCTGGCGCGTCCCCCGTCCCTGCGGCCGCTCGATCTGACCGGCCCGGCCCTCGGCCTGTTCGCCGGGGCCGTCATCCTCGGTCTGGAACGCCTGTTGCGCGGGCTGCGGCTGCGGGTGCTCCTCGGAGGCGTGGCGGGTCTTCTCGTCGGCGCGCTGATGGCCGCGCTCCTCCTGGCGCTGGTGCCGGCGGAAACCCTCAAGGGCATCCCGGTCTCCTCGACGCGCGGGCTCGTGCTGCTGCTCTTCGGTTATCTCGGCATGGCGGCCGGGGCCGCCCGCGCCGGCCGCTTCTCCCCCGCCGGGCTGCGCGCCGCCTGGACCGAGGGGACGGACGGGCTGAACAACAAGATCCTGGACACCAGCGCCATCATCGACGGGCGCATCGCGGACGTCGCCGAGACCGGGTTCCTCGACGGCGCGCTGGTGGTGCCGCAGTTCGTCCTGCGCGAGCTGCAGCAGATCGCCGATTCGTCCGATCCCCTCAAGCGCAACCGCGGCCGCAAGGGGCTGGAGATCCTGCAACGGCTCAAGAAGGGGCCGGATGGCCGGGTGATCCTGTCGGAGGTGGATTTCCCCGACGTCCCCGACGTGGACATGAAGCTCATCGAGCTGGCCCGGCAGATCGAGGCGCGCATCCTGACCAACGACTTCAACCTGAACAAGATCGCCGAGCTGCGCGGCGTGCGCGTCCTGAACGTCAACACGCTCGCCAACGCGCTCAAGCCGGTGGTCCTCCCCGGCGAGTCGATGAGCCTCTTCATCCTCAAGGAGGGGAAGGAGCCGAACCAGGGCGTCGGCTACCTCGACGACGGCACCATGGTCGTGGTGGACAACGCCAAGCGCTTCCTCGGGAAGAACATCGCGGTCACCATCACGTCGGTGCTGCAGACGACGGCCGGCAAGATGTTCTTCGGCCGCTGCGAGGCGTCGGACGAGATCTCGCTCGCGGACGCGCGCGCCCGGCGGACGCCGGCGTGAGGACGACTTTCCTGCGGCGCGCCGGGATCGCGGCGCTCCTCGTCCTCGCCGGAGCCGCGGCGTTCGGCGCGACGCCGGCCAGGGCCGCCTCCTCCCCCGTCGGGTTCGTCATCCTGCCGTTCGAGAACACCTCCGAGGCCGCGGCGCTCGACTGGCTGCAGAACGGCCTCGCCTTCCACACCGGCGAGCACCTCAAGGCCTGCGGCGCGGCCGTGGTCGAGGAGGAGGACCGGGCCGTCTTCCTGGAGGGGAACGGCATCCCCTCCGGAGCGTCGCTGACGCTCGCGAGCGCGCTCGAGCTGGGACGGAAGATGCGCGCGCGCAGCACCGGGCTGCGCCCGGATCGGCTGGTTCTCGGCCGCTTCTCGGTGCAGGAGGGCGACGTCACGGTGCAGATCCGCGTCATCGACCTCGAACAGGAGCGCGCCCGCCCCTGGCAGCAGCGCCAGGGCCGGCTGATCGATCTCCTCGCGGTGCACGCGGGCCTGATGGAGGGGCTCGGGCACGACGCCGGCGTGCGCGGCTGCGGCGGCGAGGAGACCGACCCGTCGCCGCCGATCCTGGCCTTCGAGACCTACACGCGCGCCATGGCGGAGAGCGAGCCGAAGAAGCGCCTGTCGCTGCTGAAGAGGGCTCTCCAGGAGTTCCCGGGCTACCCTCAGGCGAGTTACCAGGCGTCGGTGCTCCTGGCGCGCGCCGAGCGCTGGGACGAGGCGGCCCAGACGCTGCAGTCGATGACGAAGGAGCCCATCCCCTATTCGACCGAAGCGCACCTGCTGGCGGCGTCGGTGGCGCTGCAGCGGCAGGACGCCGCCACCGCGGCCTCGCAGGCGCGGCTGGCGCTGCAACGCACCCCGTCGGCGCGCGGCCACGCCCTGCTCGGGCGGGCGCAGGCGGCGCAGGGGGACCTGCCGGGGGCGCGCAAGGAGCTGGAGCGCGCCCAGGCGATCGACCCGTCGGAGACGGAGGTGGAGGACCTGAAACGCATCCTCGACGGCGGCACACCATCCGGAGGGAGAACCCAGTGACGTTGACCGATCTCGACATCGCGCGCCGCGCGAAGCTCATCCGCATCGAGGCGCTCGCCGAAACCCTCGGCCTGCAGTCCGACGAAATCATTCCCTACGGGCGCTACAAGGCGAAGATCGCCCTGCGCGCCCTCGAGCGGCTGCGCGACCGTCCCGACGGCCGGCTGATCGACGTCACCGGCATCAACCCGACGCCCCTGGGCGAAGGCAAGACGGTGGTCACCATCGGCCTGACCCAGGCGCTCAAGCGCCTCGGCAAGCGCGCCCTCTCGACGCTGCGCCAGCCCTCGATGGGCCCGGTGTTCGGAGTGAAGGGCGGGGCGACGGGCGGCGGCTACTCGCAGGTCGTCCCCAACGAGGAGATCAACCTGCACTTCACCGGGGACTTCCACGCCATCGCCACGGCGCACAACCTGCTCGCGGCGCTCGTGGACAACCACCTGTTCCAGGGGAACAAGCTCGACCTCGATCCCGACGCGATCCTCTGGCGGCGCAGCCTCGACCTCAACGACCGCGCCCTGCGGCGCGTCCGCATCGGCGTCGGCGGCGGCAACAACGGCGTCGAGCGCGAGACCGGTTTCGACATCACCGCGGCGTCCGAGGTGATGGCCATCCTGTCCCTCTCCACCGGCATCCACGACCTCAAGGAGCGCCTGGGAAAAATCCTCATCGGGCTGAACCGGGCCGGCAAGCCCGTGCGCGCCCGCGACCTGCACGCGGAGGGATCCATGGCCGCGGTGCTGCGCGAGGCCATCCAGCCGAACCTGGTGCAGAACCTCGAGGGGGGCGGTGCTGTCATCCACTGCGGCCCGTTCGCCAACGTGGCGCACGGCAACAACTCGGTCCTCGCGGACCGGATCGCGCTCAAGCTCGCGGACTACGTCGTCACCGAGAGCGGCTTCGGGTCGGAGTGCGGCGCGGAGAAGCTCTTCGACATCAAGTGCCGCGTCTCCGGGAACATCCCGTCCGCCGCGGTCATCGTCTGCTCGGTGCGGGCGCTGAAGCTGCACGGCGGCGCCGCCATCGACACGAAGGACGCGGCCACCTGGAAGCGCCCGGACCCCGAGGCCGCGGCGCGCGGCGGCGCCAACCTCGCCAAGCACGTCGAGAACATGAAGCTGTTCGGCGTTCCGGCCGTCGTCGCCATCAACCAGTTCGACTCCGACAGCGCCGAGGAGATCGCCGCGGTGCGCAAGGCGGCGCTCGACGCCGGCGCCCTGGCCGCCGTGCCGGTCCAGGTGTGGGCGAAGGGAGGCGAAGGCGGGGTCGAGCTCGGCGAGGCGGTGCTCAAGGCCTGCGAGCTGCCCTCCCGCTTCAAGCCGCTCTACGAGCTCAACCGGTCGATCGAAGAGAAGATCGAGACGATCGCGACCAAGGTGTACGGCGCCGCCGGCGTCACGTACAGCGATCGGGCGAAGGAGCGGATCGCCTTCCTGCGCCGCGAGGGCTACGAGGGCCTGCCGATCTGCATGGCGAAGACCCCCCTGTCGCTGTCGCACGATCCGAAATTGAAGGGACGGCCGACCGGGTTCACGATGCCGATCGAGGAGATCCGGATCGCCGCCGGCGCCGGTTTCATCTACCCGCTCGTCGGCAGCATCATGACGATGCCGGGCCTACCGCCGAAACCCGCGGCCGAGACGATCGATCTCGACGACGCCGGTCTCGTGCACGGCCTGTTCTAGAAGCCCGCTCCGCTTCCGTCCGACCATCCGCTCGGGACGATTCGGACCGCTTTCTCCGCAATTTCTGGCATTGAGCTTGCTTAGCTCAAGCTGGTCTTTGCACGCGCGCTTTCTCGCAGCGCGCATGTCCGCGGAGAGGGGATGGAGCGGAGCCTCCCAGCAAGAGTCCCCAAATCGCTGATAGTCGCAGGTTTGCTCGCGATCGGCGCGCTCGGTGCGGGTGTGCGCGACGCCGCCGCGGCGACCCTGCGCGTGTCCTGGTCGTCCGACGCGGAGGCCGATCTCTCCGGCTACCGTCTGCGCTACGGGACGGCCCCCGGCAGCGTCGACGCCGAAGTCGACGCCGGCCGCGCCACGACCGCGCAGGTGTTCGGCCTGAGTCGCGGCGTCACCTATTACTTTTCCGTCGTCGCCTATGACACGTCCGGCAACGAGAGCGATCCCTCCACCGAGGTGACGGCGCGCCTGGCGGCGGATTTCAGCGCCCCCCCGGTGATCGAATCGGCCATGGAAACGAGCAGCGGCTCGATTTACGCCGTGCGATCGCAGGCGCGATTCGTCCAGGTGCACGGGCAGAATTTCGATGCCGGGGCGACGGTCACCCTCGGCCCGGACATCGCCGTGCAGCCGCCCTCGCTCACCCTTCAGGGAGACTTGCTGGTGGGCGTGTCGATCGCCGCCAGCGCTGCCGCGGGTCCGCGCACCGTCACCGTCTCGAATCCCGACCTCGGCATCGGCAGCGGGGCCGGCCTGCTCACCGTCGTGAAGTCCCCCGACGCCAACGGCGACTGCACCATCGACATCGTCGATCTCAACACGCTGGCGCGATCGTGGAACCTGGAAACGGGCGAGGCGCGCTTCGCGCCCGCGGTCGATCTCGACGGCGACGGGTACGTCGGGCCCGACGACCTGACGATCTTCGTCACCTATTACGGCCGCGTATTCAGCGGGTGCCCTTGACGGCCCCGTTCCGGACCCTAGATTCGAACGTGGGGAGGACTTCCTTGATCCACCGTGTCCCACGCCGTCCCGCGTCCGCGCTCGCCCTCGTCTTCGCCGCGCTCGTTCTCGCCGCCTGCGGCGGCGGAGGGGGCGGCGACGATCACGACACGCCGATGTGCACGAACCTCACGTTCGACCGCGCCATGGTCACGCCGGCCGCCGGCGACATCTACATGGACCAGGCGTCGTCGACCTGCACCTCGCTCGACGTCGTCATCCTGGTCTCCAACCTGACCGGCATCTACACGGTCGGCTTCGATCTCATCTACACGACGAACGCGCTGCAGTACCAGTCCTACTCGGTCGGACCGCTGATGCTGAAGGGCAACCCGTCGAACGTGCCGTTCGTCCAGGTCTCCCCGACGTCAGCCGGAATCCAGATCGCCATGAGCCGCCTGGGGAGCGATCCGCCGGTCAGCGCCACCGGCAGCGAGGCGCTGGTCAGCCTGCACTTCGTCCGAGTCGGGTCGGGCGCGGGCGCGTTCGACTTCTACACCGGCGGCGGCAGCACGGTGAGCGAATCGGTCCTCGATCAGAACGGCAACTCCCGCCCGGCGGTCTGGTCGCCGAACCACGGCGGCATGGTGACGATCCCCTGATGGATCGCCGGCTCGGCCTCTGGGTCTCCGCCGCCGGCGGTCTGCTCGCGGTGACGCTGGTCGCGGCGCCGATCTGGGACTCCTGGCGGTACCGGAGCCTGCGCGCTCCGCTCGGGCCGCACGTGCCGGTCGGAGTCATCCTGCCGCTGCGGCCCCTGCCGCCGCCGCTTCCGGCGCAATCCCCCGCGCGCGAGACGCCCCCGCCGCGCTCCGCGTCGCTGCCGGCCGCCGAGCCGCCTCCCGTCGCCATCCCGGCGGTCGCGTCGGAGCACGCCGCGCTGTCCGCGCCGCGCTCCGAGGTCCCGGTCGTGGTCCCCTCCCGGGTCGAGCGGACGAGTCCGGGACCGCACCCGCCGCAGGCCCAGGTGACGGCGCCGCCGGCGGTCGCGGCCCGCAAGACCGTGTCCACCATGACGCCGCCCGCTCCGGCGCCGATCCCGGCGGAGTCGCACGCCGGCGCAGAGTCGAACGCGAGCGCCGATTCGGCGGCGGCGCCGGGGATCGGCTGGATCGCCGCACCCGTGCCGGCCGTCGCCGCTCCCACGGCGCCGCCCCCGCCGGAATCCGATCCGGAGCCGGGCAAGCCGACGCCGAACACGCCCGTCACGCACGGCGGCGGCGGTGAAAGTCCGCGGCCGGCGCCGCCGGACAATCCCACGCTCGCACTCGTTCTTCCCTCGACGGCAATCACGGTCGGCGACGCGGTGAGCGTCACGGTGCACCTGAGCGCCGCCGCGGGCGTCAGCAGCGTGCCGTTCCACGTCGAGTTCGATCCGGCCATTCTCGAGTTCCAGTCGGCCAGCCAGGGGTCGGGTGTCGCCGGTCTGCAGCCCATCCTGCTCGCCAACGTGAACCCCGCGCGTCCCGGGGACCTGGCGGTCGGCCTGTCGCTCGTCGAATCCTCGGGACTTCTGCAGGGATCGGGTGCCGTCATCCGGCTGCAGTTCAAGGCGCTCGCGCCCGGGGTCTCCGCACTCGATTTCAGCCGCGCCTCCGTCCGGGGACGCACCGGCGAGGCTCTGGACGCCCGCTTCCAGAACGCCCTCGTCGAAGTGCACTGAAGTCCGCGCGCGTTCGTTGAAACGATCTCCTTCCACGAAGAGTGTTCAGGCGGCGCTCCGGCTAGAATGCGCGGCGCGATGCCGAAACTGGCGGTGTTGATTCCGTGTCGCGACGAAGAGGTGACCGTCGCGAAGGTGGTGGAGGACTTCCGCCGCGTCCTCCCGGACGCCGGGATTCATGTGTTCGACAACCGATCGACCGACGGGACCGCGGAGCGGGCGCGCGCGGCCGGGGCGATCGTCGTCGCCTCGCCGCGGCTCGGGAAGGGGCACGTGGTGCGCCACATGTTCCAGAGCATCGACGCGGACGCCTACCTGCTGGTGGACGGCGACGACACCTACGCGGCCGCCGATGCGCCCCGCCTGCTCGCGGCCCTTCGTCCCGGCGACGTCGACATGGTGGTCGGCGCAAGGGCGCAGCCCGCCGCCGGGGCCTTCCGCCTGTTCCACCGCTTCGGCAACCGCCTGGTCACCGGGCTGATCGCCTGGCTCTTCCGGGTGCCGGCCACCGACGTCATGTCCGGCTACCGGGTCTTCTCGCGGGAGTTCGTGCGATCGATCCCGCTCCTTTCGGGCGGGTTCGAGATCGAAACCGAGCTGACGCTGCAGGCGGCGGCGAAGGGCTACGTCTTCCGCGAGGTGCCGGTCGGCTACGGCCGCCGTCCCGCGGGGAGCCACTCCAAGCTCGACACCTTCTCGGACGGGTTCCTCGTGCTGCGCACCGTGCTGCTCATCATGAAGGACTACAAGCCGCTGCTGTTCTTCTCCTCGGTGGCGCTGGTGTTCGCCGTCCTGTCGGTCCTCTGCGGCTGGGGACCGGTGCAGGACTACATGACGACCGGCCTCGTGCCGCGCTTCCCGCGCGCCATCCTGGCGGCGGCCCTGGGAGTGCTCTCGGGGATCAGCCTCGGCGTCGGGTTCATCCTCGACACCCTCGCCAAGTTCCAGCGCGAGCAGTTCGAGCAGTGGCGCCGGCACTTCGGCCGGAGGCCCGGCCCCGGGGCCTGACCCGGTTCCTCACCGGACAATCCCGGCTAGAACAGCGTGTAGATGAAGGGGGCGATGGCGGAGCCCTGCGTCAGCACGATGAGGGCGCCGAGCAGGAGCAGGACGACCACGATCGGAAGCAGCCAGAACTTCTTCCGCATCCGCATGAACGCCCAGAGCTCCTTGAGGAAATCGATCACCGGAACCTCCTTCAGAACTGCCGGCGCATGTGGTCGCCGGGACGAGGCTCGCGCGGCACGCGGTAGCTCGGCGCCTGTTTGTCGAAGCTCCGCCGCATCGGATCGCGCCCGGACAGCCGCATGACGAAGCCCATCGGCGTGACCACGAGGTAGAAGACCAGGCTCAGCAGGATGCGCGAGTTGATCCAGCCGAGCGCGTGGCCGAGGGTCATCCAGCCGCGATACGGGTAGTGCAGCGCCGCGGGCCACGCGAGCCCGAAGCCGGCGAGCAGCGCTCCCAGGACGAGGGCCCACAGGCGCACCGGGGCGCCGCGGAACACCCACGGCAGCACCCCGATGACGGCCCAGATGCCGCCCGTGAGCAGGCCGAAGGAGCGCAGCTGGCGCGTCGTGACGGGTTCGTCGTTCATTCGAGGATCCCCCTCAGTCGAGGGCGAACTCCTTGCGCCAGTCCCCCTGGTCCTTGAAGGCGGGCTGCCGGTCCTTCATCAGCACGCAGTTCTCCAGGACCAGGACGTCCATTTCGGTGCGCATGAAACAACGATACGCGTCGAGGGGCGTGCAGACGATCGGCTCGCCGCGCACGTTGAAGGACGTGTTGACGATGACGCCGTAGCCGGTCTTCTTCTCGAAAGCGCTCAGCAGCCGGTGGTAGCGCGGATTGGTGTCCGCGTGCACGGTCTGGACGCGCGCGGAGTAGTCCACGTGGGTGATCGCCGGGATGTCGGAGCGCGGCACGTTGAGCAGCTCGATGCCCCAGAGGGAGGCATGCTCGCCGGTCATCGGGACGCACCGCCCCTGCTTGACCTGCGCCACCAGCAGCATGTACGGGCTGTCGGTGTCCATCTCGAAGAAATCGTTCACCCGCTCGCGCAGGACCGACGGCGCGAAGGGGCGGAACGACTCGCGGTACTTGATCTTGAGGTTCATCACCGACTGCATCTTCGTGTTGCGCGCATCGCCGAGGATGCTGCGGCCGCCGAGGGCGCGCGGGCCGAACTCCATGCGCCCCTGCAGCCAGCCGATGACCTTCCCCGCCGCCATCTCGTCGGCAGCCCGGTCGAACAGGGCGTCGTCGGAGAGCCGCTCGTACGGCGCGCCGAGGCCCTGGAGCGTCGTCTCGATCTCCTCGTTGCCGTACGCGGGGCCGAGGTAGGCGCCGCGCATCGCGTCGGAGCCGTTGGGGACGTGGCGCGGCTGGCCGTCGAGCGCGTGCCAGGCCGACAGCGCCGCGCCGATCGCCCCGCCCGCGTCGCCGGCGGCCGGCTGGATCCAGATCCCCCTGAACGGCCCCTCGCGCAGCAGCCGTCCGTTGCCGACGCAGTTGAGCGCCACGCCCCCCGCGAGGCAGAGGTTCTCGGCGCCGGTCTCCTGGTGAAGGGTGCGCGACAGGCGCAGCATCACCTCCTCGGTCACCTCCTGCACCGAGCGGGCCAGGTCCATCTCGCGCTGCGTCAGCGTCGACTCGGGGTCGCGCGGCGGCCCGCCGAACAGGGCGTCGAACTTCCCGTTGGTCATGCGCAGGCCGGTGCAATAGGCGAAGTAGTCCATGTTCAGCCGGAAGGTGCCGTCCGGCTTGAGATCGATGAGGTGGTCGTAGATCGCCTGCACGTATTTCGGCCGGCCGTAGGGCGCGAGTCCCATGACCTTGTATTCACCGGAGTTCACCTTGAAGCCGGTGAAGTAGGTGAACGCCGAGTAGAGCAGGCCGATGGAGTGCGGGAAATGGATCTCCCACAGCGGCTGGAGGCGGTTCCCCTCCCCCAGCCAGGCCGAGGTGGTCGCCCACTCCCCCACACCGTCGAGACACAGCACCGCCGCGCGCTCGAACGGCGAGACGTAGAAGGCGGAGGCGGCGTGCGATTCGTGGTGCTCGCCGAACAGGATCGGCGGTCTCGCCGCCTTGCCGTCGCCGTTGGCGCAGGCATCGATTTCCTTCCCGAGGAGTGATTTCAGGAACAGCTTCTCCTTCATCCACACCGGCATGGCGGCGACGAAGGAGCGCAGCCCGCGCGGCGAGAAGCCGAGATAGGTCTCGAGCAGACGCTCGTACTTGACCAGCGGCTTGTCGTAGAAGGCGACGTAGCGCAGGTCCTGCAGCGACACGTTTCCCTCGCGCAGGCAGTACTTCACGGCGTTCACGGGGAAGCGGGCGTCGTGCTTCTTGCGCGTGAAGCGCTCCTCCTGCGCCGCCGCGACGAGGATGCCGTCGCGCAGCAGGCAGGCGGCGCTGTCGTGGTAGTAAGCGGAAATACCGAGGATGTGCCGGCTCATGGACGAGGGATCCTATCCTCGCCGGCCGGGAAAGTCGCGAACCCGTCAGCCCGGGAAGGATTCGGGCTCAGGGCTTGGGGGAATTCGCCCCGGAGGGAGCGTGGTCCCTGGCCCGGCCGGTTCCGTCTTTCCTGCCCGGCGGGGAGGTGGCGTGGCCGTTGGCGGTGCGCACGGCCGGGCCGGACCGCTCGGACGTCCCGTCCCGGTGCAGCACCTCGAGATAGAAGGCCCGTCCCTGCGGAGGCCGGGGCAGTGACACCTCGTACCGGCTGCCGAGGCCCGTCTCGCATTCCCGGCAATCGACGCGCAGCGATGCCACCTCGGCGATTCCCGACCGATCGATCGCCAGCAGACGGAATCCGGTCAGATCCCGTTCGGAGAGCGTGCGCCAGGAGATCGTGACGCCGGCGGGGGATCCGCCGGGGCGCACCGCGAAATCGGTCAGGATCGGCGATGCGGCCGCCGCGGCGCTTTCGTTGAGCAGGACGGCGACGCCTTCGGGCAGGATCTCGGCGATGTCCTTCCGCCCGTCGCCGTCGAAATCCGCCACCGCGATGTCGCGCGGCGAGGCGCCGGCGCCGTAGACGTTCACCGGGACGAAACTGCCCGTGGCCTCGCCGGCGAGGACGGAGACGTTCGCGGAGTCACGGTTCGCCGTGACGATCTCGGCCCGGCCGTCCCCGTCGAGATCGTCCACCGCGACCGCCCAGGGTGCGCTGCCCCGGGCCGGGATCACCTGCGTGGAGAAAAGACCATCGCCGAGGCTGCGGACGACGACGACGCGCCGGCCGCGCCCGAACCCGACCACGACGTCGCTTCGCCCATCCCCGTCCAGGTCGCGCGAGGCGATCGCCGTCGGGAACATGCCGACCGGAAGGAACCATCCCTCGTCGAACGTGCCGTCTCCGTGACCCCGGAACCAGGTGAGATTGTCGTCGCCGAAGTTCAGCACCAGGATGTCGTTCCGGCCGTCACCGTCCACGTCCGCAATGGCGACCGAGTTCGGAGCGACGCCGGCCCTGAGTCGCGTCTCGGGGCCGAAGGTCCCATCTCCCCGCCCGGGCAGGACCGCGACATCGTGCAGATCCCCCGTCGCCACCACCAGGTCGGGCCAGCGGTCACCGTCGAGCCGTCCCGCGGCCAGCGCGCGGGGATGCTCCACCGTCGCGGCCGAAAAGGCCAGGGCGAAGGTGCCGTCGCCGCGTCCGAGACGCACCGAGAGCTGGCTGGCGGTGTTGTGCGTTTCCACGAGATCCGGGCGACCGTCGAGATCGAGATCGGCCGTGATGATGCGGCCGAAGCCGCCGCCCGAGGCGATCGGCTGCGAGCCCCGGAAGGACCCGTCCCCCCGGCCGCGCAGCAGCAGGAGATCGCCGTGCACGCTGTCGAGGACCGCGATGTCCCGGCGACCATCCATGTCGAAATCCGCGACCGCCATCGACCGGCCATCCTCCGATCCGGAGAGGACCGGGCCGAGGCACGACCCATCCTCGCGGCCGAGCAGGACACCCACGTCATCCACGCCCTCGAAGGGAGGATCGCCGTTGGCATTCGCGAACGCGAGGTCGGTGGCGCCGTCACGATCGAGGTCGCCCGCGACGATGGCCGCCGGTCCGTTGAGTCCTCCGCAGAACCGCGGCGCCTCGAAGGTCCCGTTCCCCCGGCCGTACAGGACCACCGCCCGGCCGGCCGCGACGACGAGATCGGGCGCGGTGCCGGGATCGAGGAAGGCGACCTCCATCGCGGCCGGCAGGCCGACCTCGGCGAGGGTGCGGGCCGGACCGAGCGTGCCGTCCCCGCGGCCGGCGAGCATGAGGACGGCCCCGCTCTGCAGCGCCACGGCCAGGTCCGCCCGGCCGTCCCGATCGAAATCCGCGGCCCGGACCACGACCGGCGGCGCCGGCATCGTGGTCCGCACCTCGGGGAAGAAGGTGCCGTCGCCTCGGTTGCGCAGGAAGGCGAGCTGCTCGGAGACCCACAGGGCGACGACGAGGTCGACATGCCCGTCGTGGTCGAGATCGACCGGGGCGATCGACAGCGGGCCGGTGCCCAGCGCCAGACGCCGCTCGGGAGCGAATCCGCCTCCGGCGGCACCGGGCAGGATGGAGAGGTCGTCGGAATAGGCGTTGGCGGTGACAAGGTCGGCGCGACCGTCGCCGTCGACGTCGGCCATCGCCAGGGCCAGGGGACCCGATCCGGTCGGGAAACGCTGCGGCGCGGCGAAGGTGCCGTCGCCGCGACCCGCGAACACGGTCACCTCGTCCGAACCGCCGTTGGCCGCCGCCAGGTCGAGCCGGCCGTCACCGTCGAAATCCGCCGCCAGGACGGCCGACGGGTCGCCCCCCGAGGCGATCCGCAGCGCCGGCGCGAAGTCGTCGCCGCCGCGACCGAGGAGCACCGCCACGTCGCCGCTCAGCTCGTTGACGCTGGCGAGGTCGAGCCGCCCGTCGCCGTTGAAATCGCCGGACGCGAGGCCCACGGGTCTCGCCCCCGCCTCGTGCTGGCGCCCCTCGAAGCGCGGCGCCGCGACCACCGGGATGGTCCATGGGAGTGCGAGGCCCGCCAGCAGGGCGGCAAGGACGTGGCGACGTCGGACTGGGGGCAACGGGGCTCCTTCGGCGGCCGGCCGCGTTTCGCCAGCGGGCCCGGAATATACCCCGAAGCGTGGTCGTGTCTCGTGTCAGTTTCGTCAGCGGACGGATGACGATCCGGTCACCGCGGCTCCGGGCCCGTTCAAGCGGTCGAGGCGACGCGAGGACGGTGACGCGGCCACGGACCGCGGAGGCGCTGGTAGAATGCGCCGCCGTGCCCCTCCAACGCGCCTGGCGCGCCTTCAAGTGGGAGCTTCTCGCCCGTCACGATCGGTATCCCGATTTCGCAACCGACCGGCAGCTCCAGCGCCAGGAGCGCTTCACAGCCGGGCAGCTCCAGGGGCTGCGCCGCGAGAAAACCCGGGCCCTGGTGCGGGACTGCCTCGCCTCGATCCCGTACTACGGCGACCTGATGCGCGCCGCGGGGATCACCCCGGAGCGGGTCGAGGGCCCCGAGGATCTCGAGCGCCTGCCGCTCCTCAACAAGGAGATCGTCCGCCGCGAGAAGGAGCGCATGCTCAACCGGGCGGCGCGTCCGGAGGAATTCCACCCGCACACCACCGCCGGCTCGACCGGCTCGGGCCTCGATTTCTATCGCGGTTACGACTACGAGCGCATCGCGGTGGCCGGCGGGAACCTCAGGGCCTGGCGGCGCATGGGCTGGCGCCCGGGCGACCCGCTCGGCCAGTTCTGGATGACGCACGGGGACGAGCTCCCCAAGGTCTCCGGCTTCGGCCGCCTGCGCCGGGCGGCGCGGCGCTGGCTCGAGCCGCCGGGCGAGATGTATGACCCGTTCGACAACTCGCCCGCGGTGTTCGACGGCTGGATCGAGCGCATCCGCGCCCACGGCCCCGACTACTTCTACGGCTATGGCTCGGTCATCACGCTGCTCGCCTATCACCTGAAGAACCGCGGCCAGACGCTGGACCGGATTCGCGGCATCGCCACCACCGCCGAGGCGCTCCTGCCCCACGCCCGCGCGGTGCTCCAGCAGGTCCTGCCGCGCGCCACCATCATCGACGTCTACGGCAGCCGCGAGGTGCCGGGGGTCTCGTGCCAGTGCCGGCTCGGCGTGATGCACCTCAACAGCGACCTCGTCCACGTCGAGTTCCTGCCGGACCCGCGATCCCAGGGGGGATCCCGCATGGTTCTCACGGCTCTCGACAACCGCATCTTCCCGTTCATCCGTTACGACATCCAGGACGAGGGACGGCCGGCGGACCAGCCGTGCGGCTGCGGTCTGCCGTTCCCCCCCTACCGTTTCGGGCCGGGGCGCATCATCGATTCCTTCATCCTGCCGGATGGCCGCATCCTGTACAGCGGGCCGTTCGAGGACCTGATGTTCGAGGTCCCCGCCGTGAGGCGCTACCAGTTCCTTCAGAAGACCGTGGACCAGGTCACGCTCCTCGTCGTGCCCGACGTCCTGTTCGGGGACGAATCGCGCGCTGCACTTCAGAAGACGCGCCTCAAGGGCGCGGAGATGTTCGGCCCCGGCGTGAAGTTCGAGGTGCAGCTGGTGGACGGGATCCCGCTCACCCGCTCGGGCAAGCACCTGTACATGGTGTCGCTGGTGCGGAATCCCCTGCTGGAGCGCGGGAACGAATCGGTTCCGCTGCTCTGACGGCGCGCGGAGTCTACTGGGTCCGGACGCCGGTCGGAGCGGCCGGGGGCGAGCGATCGATGACCACGGTGTTGCCCGCGGTGATCGTCTGGCCCTTGTTCCCGCTGGCATCCACCAGACTCAGGGCGGGCAGCGTGAAGGAGCCGTTCCCCTCGGCGATGTTCGTTCCGACCGTGAGCGACGCGGTGAACACCGTCCCCGGGACCGACCCGGTCAGGGTCACCATCGTCGTGCCGCCCGCGCTGTCGGTGAACGTCAGCGGGGTCGGGAGGCTGACCACCGATGCCGACGCGGTGAGCGTCAGGGCATAGGTGCCGGCCTTGAGCAGGTAGACGCCGTTGAGCGAAGGGGCCGGCTGTCCGCCCGAGGTCACCGACAGGGTCGCCGTCACGCCCCCGCCGCCGACCTCGTCGGCGCCGATGTCGATGGGCGGCGCGCCGCGCGGCGCCTTGTCGATGTCGTCCGCAGGTCCGGTCGTCCCCGCGTTGCGGTTCGCGGTGTCGGTCGCGGGGAGGTGCAGGTCCCAGTCCTTCACCGGCGTGCCGCTGGACCGGACGAAGGTGGTCGCCTGGCACTTGTTGCCGCTCTGGTAGCCGGGGACCTGGGCGCAGGAATAGCTCGTGCCGCTGACCCGCATCACCGGATCCCCCTGCCCGCCGTGGTGCAGGTTGTTGTTCGACACGGTCGTTCCGGCGGCGTTCGAGGCAATGGTCAGCTCAGGGTTGTTGGTGTTCCCCTTCCCCGCCTTGACGACCAGGTTGTTGCGCACCGTGTACGCCACGCCGGCGACGGTGCCGTCGAGATAGATCCCGTTGGCGGTGTCGTACAGGGTGTTGTTCTGGACCGTCACCTCGCTGCGGTTCGTCCGGATGCCGATGCCGGCGGCGCATTCCGGCTCGCTGGCCCACGAGAGGTGGTGCCAGATGAAGTTGTTCTCGATCACCGTGTTGATCGACTCGGTGTTGTTGGTCGCCGTGATGTTGAGGGCGCAGTAGAAATAGCCCACCAGCGAGCCGCCGTACTGGCCGTCGACGCTGCCGTAGATGCGGTTGCGGCGGATGGTCACGTTCTTGGTCTTGCCGGCGGAGGCCGGGCCGTTGTTCCCGTCGTTGATGGTGATGCCGGTGCGGCACCGCCCGTCGGACTCGACCTTCCAGTCCCCCGCGCAGGCGACGATGTTGTCCTCGATGACGACGTTCTGCATGTCGTCTTCCATGCTGATGCCGTCCATGAAGTCGTGGAGGTAGTTGCCGCGCCAGGTGATGTTGCGGCTCTGGAACTCGTTGTCCACGATCGTCACGTTGTAGTATTCGTTGTTCTCCACGAGGATCGACCCGCTCGACGGGTTGACCGTGACGCGGTGCACGAAGCCGCAGATGTGGTGGAACCGGCTGTTCTTGATCGTCAGCGGCCCCTGCAGGTCGGCGACCTTGAAGACGTAGCCACCGCCCTGGTCGTCACAGCCGGCGGCGGCGACGGTGCCGCCGTTCCACATCTTGGCGTCGAAGTAGCGCACCTCGATGTTGTCGAAGGTCCAGTTGGCGGGGTTGTTGTTGATGTAGAACACCGCCTCCTGCAGCTTCTCGACGATGAAGTTCTTCCAGACGTACCACTGGCGGTTGGAACCCGCGTTGGTGACGTCGGTGATCATCGTGTCCGGCTCGCCCGCCTCGGGGATGCCATTGCCGTTGGTGTCGCCGCTCAGGATCACGGTCTCGCCCGGGTACCCGGAGATGGTGATCGGCGCGCTCGCGGTCCCGGAGACCACCGGCGAGAAGACGTAGGTCCAGCTGTTGGAGGTCGCCGTCCCGGCGACCGCGAGGTTGTAGGTCCCGGTGCCGGTCCCGTCGCAGGCCCCGGCGCAGAGATAGATGGTGTCCCCCGGCCCCACGTCCGGCGCGGCGCCGTCCATGAGGTACTTGAACGAGGTCTTGTTCCCGTTCCCGGCCGGATCGAGGCAGTAGGGGTTCGCCTGGGTCCCGGCGCCTCCGGTGGCGCAATTCGAGAAGTAGTAGGTGGCGGCTTCGGCCGGAGGGGCCGCCAGCACGGCGCCGAAGAGGAACCCCGCGGCGAGAAGAAAGCGTGACGCGACGCGCCGGCGCGAATCGCGAACATTCGCGGTCGGGCGTCTTCGCGAGCCTCCGAGCGCACGAGGCATCATCGGCTGGTCCCCCCCTTGCGAGCTGACGGTCCAAGATCCGGCGCGGCCGCTGTCCCGAGAGCCGGACACTCCCACCCGTGATTCTGCGACGTCGTCATGCACGAGCGAGAAGCATGCCACGTCCCCGGAGGCGCTGTCACTTCGACTTGCGTCGCGGCCGGACCCACGGGTCGCAGCGGAGCGCACGAAAGCGTGATCCGGATGACGGAACCGCGCGGTCGCCGTGTCCCACGGAGATGCCGATCCCTTGACCGTTCCCTGCAATAGCCCGATGATTCAACCGATTGCAGGGGGGCCGGGCGCCGATGTCAGGATGGAGCATGGACCAATCCCGCCCGCGGGACGGGCGGTGACCGGGTCCGTCGGCGCAACGGCCGAGCCCGCGGCCGAGACCCGGGAGGCGTCGGGGGTCGGGACCGCCCTCCTGCGCCACTCCAGCATCTACCTGGCCGGGAACCTGATGCAGAAGGCGACTGCCTTCCTGCTCATCCCCATCTACACGCGCGCCCTGTCGACGTCCCAGTATGGGCTGCTCGAGCTCGCGAACACCATCGTCAACCTCACGCTCGTCGTGGCCGCGCTGGGCGTGCCGAACGCGATCAACAAGTGCCTGCACCGGGACTGCCCGGACGAGGCGTCCCGGCGCCGGCTGCTCGGGACCACGACCCTGTTCACGCTCCTGACGACCCTGGCCCTCGGATCGATCGGCTGGCTGCTCCAGGGCGTCCTGGCGCCGCTCGTGGCGCCGGGGCCGGAGGGGCTGCTCGTGGTGCGCGCCGTGATCCTCTGGGTGGTCCTGGCGCAGTTCACGGTGATTCCGCTCGAGATGCTGCGCGCCGCCGGGCGGGCGCACCTGTACGTCGGATTGAGCCTGGCGCAGCTCGTGACGCAGTCGAGCGTCACGCTGTACCTCGTCCTCGGCCGCGGCTACACGCTCACCGGGGTGCTCGCCGGGAACGTCGCCGGTTTCCTGACCGTGACGCTCCTCGGCGCGTTGGCCCTCCTGCCGCGCGCCACCTGGACGTTCGATCGCCGGCTGTTCCGCGCCGCGCTGCACTACGGCCTGGCGATGATCCCGGTCTTCGCGGCCAGCTTCGTCGTCAATCTCTCCGATCGCTTCTTCCTCGGGACCCTGGCGGGGCTCGGGGCCCTGGGCGTCTACGCCCTCGGCTACAAGTTCGGGGCTCTCCTCGATCTGCTGATCGTCATGCCGCTGCAGCGCGCCTGGACGCCGATGTTCTTCGGGCTGTCGCACCGCGATGACGCGCCGCAGATCCTGGCCCGGGTCGCCACCGCCGTGGCCGGCCTCCTGACCCTCGCGACCGTCGGGATGACCCTCGCGGTGCCGGCGTTCCTGCGCCTCGCCGCGGGAGCGGAGTTCCAGTCGGCGGCGCACTACGTGCCCCTCGTCTGCATCGCCTATGTCCTGAGCGGACTCTCCAACTCGCTCGGCAACGGCCTCGTGGTGGCGGAGAAGGTGCCGCTCATCGCCGGCTGCGCCGCCATGGGCGCCATGACGAGCCTCGCGTGCAACGCGCTCCTGGTGCCGCGCCTGGCGGCGTACGGGGCGGCCCTCTCCGCCATCTGCGCGTTCGGAGTGCAATTGACGGGGGTCCTGACGATGCTCCGCCGCCACTATCCGACGCCGCTCGAGTGGAGGCGGTTCGCGGGTCTGGCGGCCGCGGCCCTCCCGGCGCTCGTCATCGGGCTGTCGCTGCCGGCGCTGCCGTTCGTGGTCGACGCGGCGGCACGGCTGGCGCTCCTTCTTTCTTTCCCGCTCCTCGCCGTCGCCTTCCGGGTCATCCGTCCGGAGGAACGGGTCGCGGCCACGCGGGCCGCCGGCACGCTCCTGCGTTCCTGGAGGCGGGCGCGCGCGTGAAGGGGGACGTTCTCGCGTCCGTCCTGGCAGCGGCCGCGGCGCTTCTCGTCTGCCTCCCCGGGATCGGCTGGGGACTCCCGAGCGAGCAGAGGCTCCAGCTGCTCCTGCCCGATGCCGCGACACGGCCCGCGATCCTGGCGGCCCTCGCCGAGCCCGAACCCGGCGGCGACGAGCGGGACGAGGCCGGCGATCCGGTCGCCGCCTGCGCCGGACCGATCGACCCCGCCGGGACCGGCCGCGAGGAAACCTGGCTCCGCAGCGAGCTGGTGCCGTTCCTCATGAGCAGCGACGACCCGGACGAGATGGAGGCCTTTTCCTCGCTCGGCAAGATCGTCCGCGAGCCGGCGCGGCTGGACGCGCGGGCGTTCCTGTACGGGCACGTCTATCTCGGAGCGGTGGCCCTCGCCGAAGGAGCGGGATGGGCGCTGGGCGTGCTGCCGCAGCTGCCCGATCGTGCCGCGCTGCTCCGGGATCCGGCGCTGCTGCGGCGCATGTACCTGCTGGGGCGCGGCGTCAGCGTCGTGTCGATCGCGCTGCTCGCGTCCGCCATCGCGCTCGTGCTGCGCCGGTGCGGCTGCGGGGCCACGGGCATCGCGTGCGGGGTGCTCGCCGGGCTGGCTCCCCTCGCCATCGCGGCCGCGCACGTCGCCAAGCCGCACGCGTTCGCCGCCCTCTTCGGTTTCCTGGGTGCCGTCACGGCGTTCGTCGCGGCGGAGCGGATGCGTCCGCTGGCCTGGGTCGGCCACGCCATCGCGATCGGCATCGCCGCCTCCGCTTCTCCCCCCTACGCGCTCCTGGCCCTCGCCGCTCCGATGGCGGTCCTCGTGGTCCGTCCGCGGGCACCGGTCTCGACCTGGTGGCGGTGCGCCGGAGCCTGGGCCGTGACCGGAGCCGCCACCGTCGTCGTGCTCAATCCCCTGGCGATCCTGCACCCGGATCTCTTCACCGGGGAGGCCCGGCATCACCTGGCCGGCAGCGGCTGGGGCTATGGGAATTTCAGTGCCGCGAAGCTCGGGGCCTTCCTGGCGGCGCTCGCGGGCGGGGACCTGTCCCCGGTCGTGCTGCCGCTGCTCCTCGCCGGGATCGGCGTGGCCTTCTTCGAGCCGACTCCGCTGCGCCGGGGTCTCGGCCTCGTTCTCGCTTTCGTGCTCGTGGTGTTCGGCGGGTTCCTCGGTGTGACACGCATCGCGCTCGTGATCGTCCCGCTCGTCGCGACGATCGCGGGGCTCGGCGCCGATCGCCTGGCGCGGCTGGCGCCCGGCCCGGCGCGGCCGGCGGGCCGCCTCGCCGTCGCGACGCTCGCGGTCCTGCTCGCCGGTCACGCCGCCGCGTCGGCCCAGTCGTACCGGCGCCCCGATCCGGGGGATGCCGCCGGCGCCTGGCTCAACGCGACACTCGCGCCGGGGGGCTGCGTGACGCTGCGATCCGACCGGCCCCTCGCGACGTTCATGCCGCGCTTCGCGGTCGGCCGCCATGCGCTGCGTCGACTGAGCCTCGACACGGCGCTCCCTCCGGCCGTGGAGCCGGGCGGCATCCTCGTTCTCTCCTCGGCCGAGCCGGATCGCGATCCGGCCGCGGGCTGGTTCGCTCCCGGGGGACCTTATCGCGTGCTGGCGCGCTTTCCCGGGCCGGATCGCTTCCGCCTGCCCGGCCACCGGGCGCGCTCCATCCTGATCCTCGAAGCGGCCCGCCCGGCCACGACCGCGGGCACGGCCGCGGGCGGCTGATCGGACATGTGCGGCATCGCCGGCTTCCTGTCGCTCGAGGGGCGTCCCGCCGATCGCGGCCTGCTCGCCGCCATGTCGGCCTCCCTGACGCACCGCGGTCCGGACGGCGAGGGGTTTTTCGTCGACGGTCCCCTGGGGCTCGCGCACCGGCGTCTTTCGATCCTCGACCTGGAAGGGGGATCGCAGCCGATGTGCACGTCGGACGGCGAGGCCCGCCTGAGCTACAACGGCGAAATCTACAACTTCCTCGAGCTGCGGGAAGACCTGCTGCGCCGCGGGCATCCGTTCACGACGAAGAGCGACACCGAGGTGATCCTGCATCTCTACGAGGAGCGGGGTGCTCTGTGCGTCGAACCGTTGCGCGGCATGTTCGCCTTCGCGCTGTGGGACCCGCGCGCGCGGCGCCTGCTCCTGGCGCGCGATCGCGTGGGCATCAAGCCGCTCTACGTGTTCCAAAGCGCCCGCGCGCTCGTCTTCGCGTCGGAGATCAAGGCGATCCTGCTGCACCCGGACGTGCCGCACGATCTCGACCCCCTGGCCCTGTCCGATTTCATGACCTGGCAGTACATCCCCGCGCCGCGCACCGCCTTCGCGGGGATCCGCAAGCTGCCACCCGCCCACGTGCTCGTCGCGGAGAACGGGCGGATCGAGACCCGGCGCTACTGGGGCCTGCCGGCGGAAGTCGACCGCCGTCCATCGCGTGTGCTGCGCGAGGAGGTGCGTGCCACGCTCGAGGAGGCGGTCCGGATCCATCTCCGCAGCGACGTCCCGGTGGGGGCGCTCCTCTCCGGCGGCATCGACAGCGGCCTCGTGGTCGCGCTCGCGGCCCAAGCGGCGGCCGGCCCGCTGCGCACCTTCACCATCGGCTTCAGGGACGCCGGGTTCAGCGAGGGGCCTTTCGCGCGGATGGTGGCCGAGCGCTACGGCACCCGTCACGTCGAGCACCTGCTCGAGCCCCATCGCATCGAAGACCTGCCCGCGCTCGTGGCCCATTTCGACGAGCCGTTCGGCGACGCGTCGGCGGTGCCCACGAGCGCCATCGCGCGCGTCGCCGCATCGGAGGTCAAGGTCTGCCTGTCCGGAGACGGCGGCGACGAGGGATTCGCGGGCTACGACGTCTACCCGAAGGCACAACGACTGCAGGCGGCCGACCTCCTGCCCGCGTCCCTGCGCCGGGCCGTCCTCGGGCCCGTCGATCGCCGCGTGCCGGAATGGGTGCGCGGCAAGGGCCTGCTCCGGATGCTGCAGGCGGGGCCGGCCGATCGCTACGCCGAGCTGATGGGCGGGGTGGATCCCGGGACCCGGACGTGGCTCCTCGAACCGGATTTCGTGCGCCACACCGCGGCCGAGCACCCGTTCGCCCTGTTCCGCCGCCTGCACGCCGGCATCGACGCTCCGGACGAGGTCGCCCGGCTGCAGCGCCTGGACGTCGAGACCTACCTGCCCGACGACATCCTCGTGAAGGCGGACCGCACCAGCATGCTGCACTCGCTCGAGCTCCGCGTTCCGCTCCTCGATCACCAGGTGCTCGAGCTGGCGTTCCGCCTGCCCACGCGCGTGAAGCTGCGCGGCGGCCGCGGCAAGCGCATTCTCCGGGAGGTGGCCGCGGAGCTCCTGCCGCCGGCGCTGCTGGCGCGGGGCAAGCAGGGATTCGGGCTGCCGCTCGCGGCGTGGCTGCGCGGTGATCTGTTCGGCATGGCCCGGGATCTCTTCGCCGACCCGCGCACGCGGACCCGCGGCATCCTGTCGCCCTCCGGACTCGATCGCCTGCTGGCCTCGCACCAGCGCGGCGAGCGCGACCTGAGCGCCGACATCTGGCTCGCGATGGTGCTCGAGATCTGGTTTCGTGAGCGGGTCGACGCCGCGCCAGGGCGCGCCGCGACCGGCACGTCCTGAGGCATGCGGCTCGCCTATCTCCATTACCTCGTCGAAGGGGACACCGGCCGGCACCACGTGCGCCAGTTCGCCGAGGGTGCCCGCCGGCTCGGGCACGAGATCGAGGTCTGCCCGATGAACCTCGCCGCCGCCGACGGTTCCGGAGGCTCCGCGGCGGGCGCGGGCCTTGCCTCCCGCGGACGCGCCGTGCTGAAGCGCCACCTGGGGCGCTACCTGCACGAGCCGAAGGAGATCTTCTGGAATCCCCTCTACGTGCGCGCCGAGACGGCGCTGCTCCGCCGCCTTCGCCCGGACGTTCTCCTGGTGCGCGACCACACGCTGACCGCGTCCCCGGTCATCACCGCCCGGCGCCTCGGCCTGCCGCTCGTCTTCGAGGTCAACGCCCCGACCGAGGAGGGTCGCCTGTTCCTCGACGAGTACCTCCACCTGCCGTTCGTCTCGCGCTGGATCGATGCGTGGAAGCTGCGGCGCGCCGACGGCGTGGCGGTCGTGTCCTCGACCTTGAAGCGGATGCTGGTGGAATCCCTCGGTCTCGTGGAGGACCGCGTCGTCGTCGCCCCGAACGGCGCCGACGTCGACCGCTTCCGTCCCGATCTCCCGCCCGATCCGATCCTGGCGCGCACCGGGCACGCAGACGCGGTGGTCGGCTTCGTCGGGTCGTTCCGCCGCTGGCACGGCACCGACCTCCTGGCGCAGACCATCCTGGAGGTCGGCCGGCTGCGCCCGCGGGTGCGCTTCCTGCTCGTGGGCGATGGACCGGAGGCGGGAGCGGTCCGCGAGGCGGTGCGGCCGCTCGGGGACCGCGTGGTGATGACCGGGCGAGTCGAGCACGCGCGCATCCCGGCCCTCACCGCGGCCTTCGACATCGGCCTCCTGCCGGAGACGCTCTTCTACGGCTCGCCGCTCAAGGTGGTCGAGTGGATGGCGGCGGGCCGGGCGGTCGTCGCCCCGGGCTACCCGGCCCTCTCGGACCTGGTGGAGGACGGCGTGCACGCGCTCCTCTTCCCACCCGGCGACGCCGCGGCGCTCGCGCAGATGGTCCTGCGGCTGGTGGACGACGGGGCGCTGCGGACCCGCCTGGGACAGGCGGCCGCAGCCCGGGCGCGCGCGCACCTGACCTGGACCGACAACGCCCGCCGCGTCCTCGGCGCCTGCGAAGCCGCGCTCGGGCGGCACGACACCCGGCCGGCGCCTCCGGCATGAGCGGCCGCGTGCGCACGGCCCTCCTCGTCACCCAGGACCTGAACCGCGCCGGGGCGCAGCGCCAGTGCGTGGAGCTCGCCCTCGGCCTGCACGCGCGTCCCGGCTGGCGCGTCGAAGTCGCGGTCCTCGAGCCGGGAGGCCCGCTGACCTCGGAGCTCTCCGGTCACGGGATCCCGATCCACCCGTGCCCGAGGCGCTGGCGCTGGGATCTCTCGCCCGCATCGGCGCTGGCGCGCATCGCGGGAACCATCGGCGCCGAGGTCATCCACACCTTCCTCTTCCTGCCGAACTTCTATGGCCGCCTGGCGCGGCTGCGGCACCGGCCGCCGCTCGTAGTCTCGTCGCTGCGATCGACCGGCATCGAAGGCTGGCCGCGTTACGCGGGCGAGGTCCTCCTCGCGCCTTTGTGCGACGTGATCATCGCCAACTCCGATGCCGGGCGGGACGATCTCGTCAGGCGCGGCGTGTCGGGGCGGCGCGTCGAGGTGGTGCGCAACGGCCTGACCTTCGAGCGCTTCGACACGGCGCGAGCCGATGGCCTGCCGCCGTTCGCGGATGTCCGGCGGCTCGGGATGGTGGCGCAGATGGAACGGCGCAAGGACCACGCCGGCCTCGTCGAGGCGCTGGCCCGCCTGCGCGCCGGAGACCCGCGCGTGCGCCTGGTGCTGGCCGGGGACGGGGGCCTCGCGGACCGCGTGCGGGAGGCCGCCCGCCGCCACGGCGTCTTCGAGGCGATCGACTGGCTCGGGACGGTGTCGCGCCCGGAGACGGTGTACGCCACGCTGCACCTCTACGTGCAGGCCTCCGCCGCCGAGGAGGGCACGAGCAACAGCATCCTCGAGGCGATGGCGAGCGGCCGCCCGGTCGTGGCCACCGACATCGGCGGCAACCGCGAGGTCGTGGCCGACGGTGTGACGGGGCTCGTCGTCCCGCCGCGCAACCCGGCCGCGCTGGCCGCGGCGGCGCAGGCGCTCCTCGCGGACGAGGGGCGGGCCCGCGCTTACGGCGAAGCGGGGGCGCAGCGGGTGCGCGAACGCTACGGCCGCGCCGCCATGATCGAGGCCACGCTCGCGGTCTACGAGGAGCGCCTGGCCGCGCGCGCGTCCTGAAGCGCCGCTTCCGTCAGGCGCGCCACCGTGTCCCACCCGAACTCGCGGCGCGCCCGCTCCGCCGCCGCCGTTCCCATCCGGGCGCAGAGCGCCGTGTCGTCGACGAGGCGCGCGATGGCCGCGGCCAGCGCGGGCGCGTCCGCTTCCGGAACCAGGAGCCCGGTCTGTCCATCCTGCACGACGTCGGGCAGGCCGCCGCTCCGGCTGACGATCGCCGGGCGGCCGCAGGCGGCCGCCTCGCAGACCGCCCGTCCCATCGTCTCCACGTCGACGCTCTCGTCACGCTCGTCCCGGCTGGCGCGCGACGGCTGCAGGTACACATCGGCCGCCGCCATGTAGCGCGGCAGGAGGTCGTGGCCGACCCCGCCCAGGAAGCGGACGCTCGCCTCGATGCCGAGGCTCTCCGCCAGGTCCCGCAGCGCCGGCTCCTCCTCCCCCTGGCCGGCGAGGAGCAGGAGCAGGTCCGGATGCCGCGCCAGCACGGCCGGCAGGGCGCGCAGCAGGATGTCGAAGCCCTTCTTGCGCGTCAGCCGCGCGGCGGAGAACAGGATCGGCCCGCCGGGAAGACCGAGGGCCTGCCGCTCCGCATCGCGATCGCGCGGGCGGAAATCACCGAGGTCCACACCTCCGACGAGCACGCGCACCTCGGGGCCGGTGACGCCGCGGCGTGCGAGGGCGTCGCGCGTCCAGCCGCTGTTCGCGAGAACGATGCGGCACGCGGCCAGGCTGCGCAGGGCGGCGCGGTTGCGGTACGCCTGGTCGGCGCGGCGCAGCCACCGCCCCGGCGAGAAGCCGCCGGACGAAGGCAATCGCCACCAGGCGAACCGGCCGGGGAGGTGCGGTCCGACCCAGGCCCGCTCGAAGTCGTTGCCCACCACCCGCGTCACGACCGGAACGGCGACGAGGCGGGCGATCGCGGCGGAGCCCGCATTCAGGGCCAGGACGGCGTCCGGCGCGACGCGCGCGACGAGGGCGGCCGTGCGCCGCAGGGTCGCGCCGAAGTGCTCTGTCAGCTCGGCATGGAACCGGACGCCGTCCATCTCCGGGACGGCGCGTTCCCGCGGCACGACGACCTCGAGCCGGTGCGCCGCCGCGAGCGCCTGCACCAGCCGCGCGGCGTGCACTTCCATCCCGCCCACGGCGGGCGGGAACTCCGGCGCGACGACGACGAGACGCAGCGACGCCTCGTCAGGCGGCGGCCGGCGACGCCGGCAGGGAGACGGCGCCGCGCTCCTGCTCCTGCATGTAGGAGAGGTAGGCGGCGCACGCCATCTGGGTCCAGAAGATCCCCTGGCTGACGGTGGTCAGGAGCATCGACTCCACCAGGTTGTGCACCACGATGGCGGCGAGAAACGCCAGCATGCCGGCCCAGAACCAGCGCACGTCGAGACGGCGCGGCGACATCACCCGGCGCAGCGCCTCGACGACGGAGAGCGCCAGGATGACGATCCAGGCGCAGGTCGCCGGGATGCCCGATTTCACCGCCAGCGCGAGGAAGGCGTTGTGCGCGGTGCGCGCCCGGTCGAGATCCTTGAGAGACTCGTCGACGTCCGATCCCCACCCGAGGAGGGGCCGCTGGCGGATGCGCTCGATGAAGATCTGCCACTGCTCCTGGCGCCACTGGAACGTCTCGACATCCTTGACGTCGCGCAGCACCAGGAAGCGGTTCAGCATCGGGATGTCGCCCCCGCGCATGCCGACCACCATCGCCAGGACCGCCAGCCCCACGATCGCGCCCGCGGCGAAACGGCGCTTCGGCATGAACAGCGCCAGGACCGCCAGCGCCGCGAGGAAGGCGACGAGTCCCCCGCGCGAGCCGGCGAGCCAGAGGGCGCGCAGCATCGGGACCGCCGTCACGGCGCTGAAGATGCGCGTGCGCCGGTCCGGGTGCATCACCGCGCGCGCGAGGGTGAGCGGCAGCACCATGACCAGGTAGCCGGCCAGCTGGTTGTTGTGATCGAAATGGCCGATGGCGTTGTCGTCGCTCCCCATGGCCAGCAGGATGGCGTTGATCGACACGCCCGCGCCGACGCCGGAGAGAATGTCCTGGATCAGGTCCACCGAGCGCAGGTGGCCGAGGCCGATCAGCACGAGCGGGAAGACGAACATCGATCGCCCGGTGTCGCCCCAGATGTACCACGCGTTGTGGAACGAGTCCTTCAGGAACGACTGGTTGGCCGGACCGAGGACGAAGGTGATCGCCCCCCAGACGAGGAGCGGCACCCAGATCCAGAGGATGCGCCGCGTGAATCGCGTCTTCAGCCGATCCGCCCGCCGCGTCCGCGACATGAGCGTCGAGAGCACCGACACCCCCACCGCGACGATGAGCGCATCGCGGATGGTCACGTCCTGGATCCCGCCGACCTGGTACTGGAGGCTGAACGGCAGGATCGCCACCAGGGCGTAGACGCCCAGCTCCGGCGCCTGCAGCCACAGGGTCAGCCCGACCACGCCGCCGATGACCGCGAGCGCCAGGGACGGTGAAAGGAACGCGATGGCCCACCCGCTCGCGAAGGTGGCCACGGCGATGGTCAGCGCGAAGGCCGGCCGGGCCGCCGGGTCGCCCATCGCGCCGAGGGCGGCGAGGCGCCAGCTCTTGAGCGCGGCGGGCGAGGCTTTCATGCCCCGGCGGCAGGCGTGCCGAGGAGCCGATCCAGCGCCTCGCACAGGAGATGGATCAGCACCGCATGCGCCTCCTGGATGCGCGCCGTCTCGCCGGCCTCGACCACGAGAGCGAGATCGGCAAGCGATCGCGCCGGTCCGCCGTCCCGCCCGAGGAGCGCCGCGGTTTTGAGACCCCGGGCCCGCGCGGTCTCGAGGGCCCGCAGGACGTTGGGCGAGCGGCCCGAGGTGCTGATCGCCAGCAGGAGGTCGCCCGGCCGCCCGAGCGCTTCCACCTGGCGGGCGAAGAGGCGCTCGTAGTCATAGTCGTTGGCGACGCAGGTCAGGACCGCCCCGTCGGTGTTGAGCGCCACGGCCGCCAGGGCCGGCCGCTCGTCGCGGTAGCGACCGACCAGCTCGGCGACGAAGTGCTGGGCGTCGGAGGCGCTGCCGCCGTTGCCGCAGGCGAGGACCTTCCCCCCGGCGGCGAGCGTGCCGTGCACCAGGTGGACGAGATCGAAGAGCCGCGCGAGCGGCTCTCCGGCGAGACCGTCGATGGCCTCGCGATGGCGTTCGAGCCCGCGGCGAAAGCCTTCCCGGATGTCCGCGGTGGTGCCGTCGGAGTTCCGCATGACGTCCTCCGCTGTGCGGTTGTTCACGTCCCCGCGGCCGGATCGGCCGGGGCGGCCCCGCCGGCGGCGGACCCGTTCGAACCGGCCGGGGCCTCGTGTGCCAGCGGCGCCCGTCCCGAACCGGCCATCACTTCACGATAGAAGGCCGCGGTCTCCGCCGCGATGCGATCCCAGTCGAAGCGCTCCCGGACCCGCTGTCGCGCCCGCTCCCCCACGAGCCGGGCCGCTTCGGGCGCGGCCGCAACCTCCCGCATGACGCGCCGCAGATCCTCCACGTCGTCGAGTCGGAACAGGTAGCCGCCGCACTCGTCCACCAGCTCCCGGTTCTCCGGGATGTCGCTGGCGATCACCGGCAGCCCGTACGACATCGCTTCGAGCAGCGCCACCGACAATCCTTCCATGCAGGAGGGCAGGACGAACGCCAGCGCGTTGGAGTAAATCTCCTGCAGCGGCGCGCCGGTCAGGAAACCGGTGAACACGACCCCCTCCCCGGCCTGCTCCCGGAGCGAGGCCATGTACGACTCGGAGTAGCTCGATCCGCCGGCCAGCACGAAGCGCACGCCGTCGATGCCGGCGTGCGCGTCGATGGCCACGTGCAGCCCCTTCTCCGGCGACAGGCGCCCGGCGTAGAGGAAATAGTCCCGCTCCCCGAGGCCGAAGCGGCGGATCGCGTCGGGACGGAGGCGCTCCGTGTGGGCGACGCCGTTCGGAATGTAGCGCACCGACCGGCCGAAGCGCGCCTCGAAGTGATCGCGCAGCGTGCGGGAGACCACCGCCGTGGCGTCGGGACAGACCATCGACGTCGTCTCGCAGAACCGGAGGTAGAAGCGGGCGAGCGCCCCCCACTTGGCGCGCTGCCAGTCGAGCCCGCGCACGGAGACGATGGTCCGCTTGCCGAACAGGCGGGGCAGCCAGGCGAACGGCGATGATCCGAGCGCGTGGAACTGCACCAGGTCGACGCGCCGGAAGCAGACGTCGAGGGTGGAGAGCACGGTGTGCACGAACGTCTCGAAGTGCTTGGAGCGCACGGTCGGAACACGCCGCACCACGATGCCGCGCCAGGTTTTCCCCTCGGGCGCGAAGCGCGGCCGGCAATAGGCGATCACCTCCGACCCGTTGGCGGCCAGGCGGCTCCCCAGCTCTTCGTAATAGCGCTCGATGCCGCTGTAGGCGGCCCCGACGCCCCGCCCGCCGATGAAGGCGATCGACAGCCCGCGCCGCGCCGCGGCGCTGCGGCGCGCGTGCCATCGCGCCCGCGCCCGCGCCACCCCCGGCAGCAGGCGCAGCGCGAGGGACGGCACGTCGTCATCGCCGACGCTGATGCGCGGGATGCGGAACGGATCGAACCGCGCGCCCGACGCCACCCCCTCGATCGTCGTGACGGCCGCATCGTAGCCGGCGGCCCGCGCGTCCTCGATCACCGCACCGTCCCAGTCCGCCGTGCGGCCGTTCGGATAGGCGAGCAGGCGCACCGGGGATCCGAGCATCTTCTCGAGTCCCTGGCGCGAGGCCAGGAGATCGGCGCGGCGTCCGGAGGAGGACAGCCGCGTGAGGATCGGGTGGCGGTGGGTGTGCGATCCGATCTCCATCCCCGCGTCCCGCCAGCGCCGGAGCTCGTCGGCCGAGAGCATCTCGGCAGGCGGCCGCGCTCCCCCGGTCCGGCGATCCACTTCGGCGACCAGGCGGGCGCATTCCTCCCCGGACAGCCGCTTCGCCTCCGTCACCGCGGCCGCGATCGGCGCCGATCCGTTCCCCCGCCGTTCCGCGAGGAGCCGGAGCGGCTCCGGCCAGTCCGCCGTGCGTCCCTGCTGCGCCAGCCACGTCAGGCCGGCGGCGAGCCGGTGGGGCCACGGGGCGAGCCCTTCCTCGACCGCTTCCAGGGTCGGAAAGAGGGTGGCGCGGCAACCCTCCTCCTGCAGGATCGGCAGGGCGGCGGTGACGTTGTCGCGATAGCCGTCGTCGAAGGTCACGCTGAGGAGCGGGCGGCGGGCGCCGGCGCGCTGCAGCGCCTCGAGCGCCTGGCCGACCGTCACCACGTCGTAACGCGCCTTCAGGTAGCGCAGGTGAGCACGGAAGCGATCGGGGCTCACGGCGTCGGGTCCCCCGTCGGAGGCACGGGGACCGACCCGATGGTACGCCAGCACCGTCCAGAGGCTCGCGCCCGACCGCTGCACCCGCCGCGAAGCGATCGGCGTGAGGCCGCTCCACCAGGCCAGTCGACCCAGGACAGGCCACGCCCTGCTCATCGTCAGGGCGCCTCGGTCTTCCGCGAGTAGTAGGCGGCGTGGTAGTAGACCGGCAGGTACTGCGACGCCGTCCACCGCGCCCCGGTGCCGTTCAGGATCGCGCCGAGCAGGCGCGTGCGCGCCATCGCGAGGTGCTGGCGCACCTGGTCGAGCACCGGCGCCGGGATCCAGCCGGGGCGGTGCACGAGCAGGACCGTGCCGCCGGCGCGGCCGAGCTCGGTGACCCCCGGCGCGACCATCAGGACCGGCAGGTCCACGATGATGCGGTCGTAGCGATCCCGCCCCCAGGCGAAGAGCTTCTTGAACGCCTCGGTCGTCTTGCTGCCGTCGGGGATCTTGCCGTTGACGCGGTGGCCGATGAAGTCGAGGTCGGGCACGCCGGAGTCGACGATCGCCTTCTCCGGGGCCTTCATCCCGTTCAGGACCATCGCCAGCTGGTGATCCTCCGGGACCTCGACCCCGAGCACCTTCCGGAGCGTCGGGCGCCGGAAGTCGGCGTCGATGAGCAGCACCCGCCGCCCCGACTCGGCGAACGCGGCGGCGAGGTTGGCCGCGGTGGTGGATTTCCCCTCCCCCGCCACGGCGCTCGTCAGGATGAGGATGCGCGACTCGTCGGGCGTCAGCGTGCCCTCGATGTGCGAGCGCAGGACGCGGTACGCTTCGGCGCTGACCGACTCCTCGCCCTGGCCGACGTAGAGGCGCGTCCCCTTGCGCGGCTCGGGACGGCCGACGATCGAGCGGTGGTCGGGGATGATGCCGAGCACCGGCGCGCGCAGCAGGTCGTTCGCCTGCCCCGGATCCCGCAGCGACTGGTCGAGGTGGTCGCGCAGGGCCGCCGCGGCCAGGCCGAGGAGGAGTCCTCCCGCCAGCCCGAGCAGGATGGTCTGCGTGTGCTGCGGCGAGAACGGCGCGCGCGGGATGCGCGCGAGCTCGAACGTCTCGGCCGAGCCCGGGTCGAGACCGGCGGCGATGGTGATCTCGTTCAACCGGGTCAGCATCTCGTTGTAGAGCGACCGGTTGATCTCGACCTCCTTCTTGGCGATGGCGTACTTCATCGCCGCCTCCCCCTTGGCCGAGGAGGACTGCAGCACGCCGTCGAGCTGCTGCTTCAGCAGCCGCTCCTGAGCCTTGAGCGACTCGGTGTCGGCGGTGGTCAGCCGCTGCCCCGCCCCGCCGCTGCGGGGGCGCGGCGCCAGCGCTTCCAGGCGCTGCAAATCGGCGCGCAGCTGCTTCTCCTTCTCGGCGGCCGCGATGACGTCGGGGTGGTTCTCGCCGTAGGTGCGGCGCAGTCTCTGGAGATTTGCGACGGTGTCCACCAGCTCCTGCTGCACCTTGTCGCGCAGCGCCCCGTTGACCGCGTCGTCGACGCTGGAATTCGCGGGGGCGGACTCCGTCGTTCCGCCCGCGCCGGGCGTGGGGCCGCCCGTTTCCGCCCGCAGCATCATCAGGCGGACATCGAGCAGGGCCGCCTGGATGCGGCTCATCTCCTGGACCGACAGGCGGTCCATGTCGTCGGCCTGCGGATTCGGGCCGGAGATGCTGCGCAGGCGCTCCTCCGAATCGAGCAGCTTGTCGCGCTGCTCGCGCAGCTTGCCGGACAGCCACTCGACCGCGTCGTCGGCGCTGCGCCGCATGAGCTCGCGGGTGTTCTTGAGATAGGCGTTGGTGATGGCGTTGGCGGTCTCCGCCGCCATCTCGGGGCTGCGGCTCTGCACGGAGATCGCCATGAAGGCGTTGCCGCCGCGGGTGCCGGCGGACATCCGGTCGGCCAGATCGCGGATGTAGCCGCGCCGGCGGGCGTCCGGGGTCGGCGGCGGCTCGGGCGGTCGCAGGTGCACGGCGATGAGGACGCGGTGCAGGAGCGGGGGCTTGTCCCCTTCGTCGGGCTGATCGAAGTGCAGGAGGCCCCGCTCCTCCATGTCGCGCACGGCGCGCTCGAGCACCGAGGTGCTCTTGAGGATCTCCATCTGCGCCGCCACCACCTCGTTGGGCCGCGTCCCCTGAGTGTTCTTGGTGTAGAGGTCCTGCATGTCGATGGCCTGGACCCGCTGCCGGCTCAGGAGGAGGGTGCTGGTCGCCTCGTACAGCTTCGGACGCATGAGGCTGAACACCGTCGCCGACGCGAACACGCCGACGGTGCAGCCGATGATGAGCCAGCGGCGGCGCGACGCCAGCTCCGTCCAGTACGAGAGATTGAGAAGCCGGTCGTCCTGCATCAGGCCGGCCCTCCCTTCCCGACGGAGGCGGCCGCGGCCACGGCGGAGCGGACGGCCGGAGCGGGACCTGCGGCCGCCCAGCGGTCGTGCCACAGCTCGAACATCACCAGCGCCCAGAGCAGGCGCGCGTGATCGGCGCGGCCGGAGAGGTGCTCCGCGAGCAGCGCCTGCGTGCGGGCGGGATCGAACAACCCCTGGCGGGCGAGACGCTTCGGGTCGAGCAGATCCTGCGCCAGAGCGCGCAGGTCGCCGCGCAGCCAGGCGCCGATCGGCACCGAGAACCCGCTCTTGCGGCGCCGGAGGATCGAGGCCGGCAGCTTCGTGCGGAACGCGCGCCTCAGGATCCACTTGCCGACGAGGCCGCGCAGCTTCAGGCGCGGCGCCAGCCGGAACGCGAACTCGACCAGCTCGTGATCCAGGTACGGCACGCGCGCCTCGAGCGAGACCGCCATGCTGGCGCGGTCGGTCTTCATCAGGATGTCCTCGGCCAGGAACGTCTTCAGATCGATGAACTGCTGGTGCTCCAGGCCCGGCGGGAAGGGCGAGTCGCGCACGACCGCGGCGAAGGGCTCCGCCCATCCCAGGGCCGCGTCCTCCGGCCCCGGATCGGGCAGAAGACCCGCGCGCACCTCGTCGCGGCTGCGGACCATGAAGCGGGCCTGCGACAGGAAGGCGGGGCCTTCGAGCGCCGCCTCGAGGCGGCGCAGCCGGCGGCGGACCCCGCCGCGCTTGGTCGGACGCCGGTCGACGTCCTTGCCCATCACGCCGAGAGCGGCGCGCCGCGCCGCGGCCGGCACCCGCGCGTACCACCCGAGCAGCCGCTCGGCCTTGTAGTGGTCGTAGCCCGCGAACAGCTCGTCGCCGCCGTCCCCCGACAGCGCGACCTTGACGCTCTCCCGCGCCATGCGCGACACGAGATAGGTCGGCAGGATCGAGTTGTCGGCGAACGGCTCGTCGAGGAACCCGGCCGCCTGGTGCACGAGGTCGAGGCAGTCCGGCGACAGGATCTCCTCGCGATGCACGGTGCCGAGCGTCTGCGCCACCTTGCGCGCGTGGCCGGTCTCGTCGAAATCGGCTTCGCCGAAGCCGATCGAGAAGGTGTGCACCGGCCCGCCGCGCACTTCACAGAGCGTCGCGACCAGGGCGCTGCTGTCGAGTCCGCCGGAGAGGAATGCCCCGACCGGGACGTCCGCCTCCATCTGCAGGCGCACCGAGCGCTCGAGGTGACGGCGCAACTCCTCCTCGGCCTCGCGCGGGTCCTCGATCGGGGACCCCTGGCGCAGGCGCCAGTAGACCTCCTGCCGCCAGCCCGACGCCTCGACCGCGAGCAGGGTCGCCGCCGGCAGCTTGTGGATGCCCTGGAACGGCGTGCGCGGCGCCGGGATGTATTCCCACGCGAGGTACTGGCGCAGCGACTCCGGATCGAAGCGCCGCTCCACCTCCGGATGGAGCAGCAGGGCCTTGAGCTCGGACGCGAAGGCGATGCCGCCCGGAAGGGCGGTCCAGTAGAGCGGCTTGACGCCGAGACGATCGCGGGCGAGGAGCAGGCGGCGGGCGGGACCGTCCCACAGCGCCAGCCCGAACATGCCGTTGAGGTGATCGAGGACGCGGTCGCCGTGCACCTCGTAGCCGTGCACCACCACTTCGGTGTCGGCGCGGGTGCGGAAGCGGTGCCCGGCGGCCTCCAGGTCACGGCGCAGGGCGCGGTGGTTGTAGATCTCGCCGTTGAAGACGAGCTGCACGCCGCCGTCCTCGCTGCCGATCGGCTGGTGGCCGCCCACCAGGTCGACGATGCTCAGGCGGCGCATCCCCAGGGCGAGCGGGCCTTCGACGAGATAGCCCTCGTCATCGGGACCGCGGTGGCGCAGCGCCCGGGTCATCGCCTCGACGATGCCGCGCTCGGCGGGCCGGCCGGAGCGGAAGTTGTAGTACCCCGCGATGCCGCACATCAGTCGATCCTCGCCGGGGCCATGGCGCCGGCCGGAGCGCTTGCGGGGACGAGCAGGCGCCGGTATTCGTGCAGGGTCGCGTCCGCCATGCGCGACAGCGTGAAGCGGCGCCGGGCGTCGGCCGCGGCCTCGGTCCCGAGAGCGCTCAGGCGATCGCGGTCGGCCAGGAGCTGCGCCAGCGTCTCCGCCAGGCCGGCGACGTCGCCGGCCTGGACGAGCCGGCCGGTCCGCCCTTCGGTGACGACCTCGGGCGTGCCGCCGACCGCGGTGCCGACCACGGGCCGGCCGCGCATCATCGCCTCGAGGGCGGCCACCGGCATCCCCTCTTCACGCGACGGCAGCACCAGGAGGTCGGCCGCGTCGAGCCACGGCTCGACGCGACGGCGGGCTCCCGGCATGACGACGCGATCGTCGAGACCCCTGACCTTCAGTTCCTGCTTCAGGGCGTCGCGCAGCGGCCCGTCGCCCACGATGGCGGCGCGCCAGCCGGACGACCGGCGGCGGCGCAGGAGATCGAGCGCTTCGATCAGGAGATCGGGGCCCTTCTCCGGGTGCAGCCGGCCGAGATAGAGCAGGAGCGCATCGGCGTCGCCGAGCCCCAGGGCCCGGCGCAGGCGGGCGCGCCGCCGCGGCGAGACCTCCGCCTCCTCGATCCCGTTCGGAACCACGACCACCTTCTCCTCCGGGACCCGATCGCGCCGCACCAGCGTCTCCGCCACGGCCGCCGACACCGCCAGGATCCGATCGCTCATCGCCCCGGTCCACCGGTTGACCGTGCGGATGGCCCACCCGCGGTTGTCACCGAGGCAGCGCTCGGAGGAGATCAGCGGCAGCGCCGCCGGCGCGTCCAGGCGCGCCAGACGGCAGGCGGAATGCGAACGATACAGGAAGCTGTGAACCAGGTCGAACCGTTCCGAACGCAGCAGGCGCCGCAGCGCGCGGCGGCCGCCGAGGATCTGCCGCAGCGCGCCGCCCGGCAGGTGGAACGCCCGCACGTCGACCCCGGCCGCCTTGAGGCGCGCGCCGATCGGGCCGGGGCCTTCGAGCGACGCGACGGTGTAGCGGACCTCGCCGCGCGCCTCGAGCGTCAGCACCAGGCGCTCGATCATCCGCTCGGTGCCGCCGTAGCCGAGGCTATTGACCACGAGGAGAACGCGCGGACGCGGGGCGCTCATCCGGACACCCGCTGGCGCACCAGCCAGCCGAGCAGATCGCTGCGCAGGTAGCGCAGCGACGACGTCTTTCCTTCGCCGATACGGTAGGCGGGGATCACCTGCCGCCGGGTCAGCTCGTGGAGCTTGGTCCGGCCGATGCGCAGGAAGGCGCGCGCCTCCCGGCTGGTCAGGATGCGCTCGTCGCTCCCCGCCGCCGGCAAAGCACCCGGCCGTTCCGGGCCGGACGGGGACGCTTTCGTCCTCGCTGTGCCGTTTTGGCCCGCACCATCGCCGGGGTGCACCGCCACGGTTCGTCTTGTCCGGCTCATGGGCGAAAAAAAGATCCTAGAGGCCCTTGGCGAGGGCGAGGATGGTCCGCACGACGATCTTCAGATCGAGGAAGAACGACTGGGTCCGGACGTAGCGCAGATCGTGCTGGATCCAGTCCTGGAAGCGACCCTTCTCACGCGACGACACCTGCCACAACCCGGTGAGGCCCGGCTTGACGCGCAGGCGCGCTTCGCGCCAGGCGGGGCTGAGGCGCATCTCCGCGTCCTGCAGCGGGCGCGGGCCGACCACGCTCATGTCGCCGCGCAGCACGTTCCAGAGCTGCGGCAGCTCGTCCAGGCTGTAGCGCCGGAGGAACCGGCCGACACGCGTGAAACGCGGGTCGTTGGAGATCTTGAACACCGGCCCGTCCATTTCGTTGCGCTCGCGCAGACCCTGGCGCATCTTCTCGGCGTCGGGACGCATCGATCGGAACTTCAGCATGGTGAAGGGCCGTCCATCCCGGCCGCACCGCCTCTGCCGGAACAGGATCGGGAGGCCGGAATCCCACGCCGTGGTGATCGCCACCACCAGCATGATCGGCAGCGCGGCGACCAGGGCCAGCGAGGCGAAAACGATGTCGAAGGCGCGCTTGATCGCCGAGTAGCCGCGGCGGCGCACGCCGAGGCCGAGAAAGCGCTCGAACGGCAGCGAGGCGACGACGATCTTCAGGTCGCGCTCGACCAGGTTCAGGTCGCCGACCGACAGCGGCTGCGAGGTGGCGAGGCTGTCCTTCAGCACCGCTCCCTCGCCGACGCGCAGGCCGTCCGCGAGGATGGAGCGCTCGACGCGGGCGCGAGCCCCGACCGAGACCTCTTCGCCGATGACCGTCTCGCGCAGGTGGGCCCCCTCGCCGATCTCCGAGCCGCGCCCGATGACGAGCGGACCGACGAGCCGCGCTCCCGAGCCGACCACGACGCCCGGCCCGAGCACGACCGGACCGACGACGATGACATCCGGCGGCAGGTCGACGACGCCCTGCACCCACATGCCGTCCGCCAGCTCCTCGCCGAGGCGCGACGAGCCGGTGCGGCCGTTGCAGAGATCGAAGTGCGCCAGCAGGTAGTCCTCGGCGCTGTTCAGCTCGCGCAGGTAGCCCGCGAGCGGGTGCGTGTGCACGGGCCGGCCGCCCGCGAGGAGCTTCGGCAGGAACTGCTCCTTCAGGTCGTAGTACACGCCCGACGGGATCTGCTTCAGGCTCGCCCGGTCGAACAGGTAGATCCCGGCCATGCGGTAGGCGGTCTCGGCGGGGCCGGGTTCGTAGTCCACCTCGAGCCCGCGCAGTCCGCCATCCTGCCCGAGGTGCAGCCGCTCGCGCTGCGGCCGCGGATTGGAGGCGCCGTGCACCGGCACGACGCCGACGGTGGCGGCCGCCCCGGCTTCCCGGTGCGAGCGCATCATCTGGCGCAGGTCCACGGCCATGAGGAGATTGGCGTTGACCACCAGCAGCGGGTCGCTGGGCTCGGCCTCGAGCGCCGCCCGCAGGCAGCCGGCGGTGCCGAGCGGGGCCGGCTCTTTCAGGTACGACAGATGGACGCCGAGACCCGAGCCGTCGCCGAGCAGACGGCGGTAGTGCTGCTCGTCGCCGTTGACGGTGATCGCGACGCGCCGGAATCCGGAATCCCGCAGCGCCTCGATCATGTAGGCGAGACCAGGACGATTGACGATGGGAAGGAGATGCTTCGGTCGCCGGGCCGTGAGCGGATTGAGATCCGTCCCATGGCCGGCGGCCAGGATCAACGCGTCCATCTGTGCCCAACCCCCGCTTCTCACCCAGACCGCGCGGGCCCCCACGCAGGAACTGACCGGTCCCGGCGGCCTGCGGCCATCCGGTCCGCGCCCCTGCACCCGCCATTACTGGGGTGAGAAGTGGCCGTAATATATGACGAAATGCCATTCTGACAACACCCAAACTTGTAAGTGGAATTTCGTGTTCGGATTCAGCCTTTCCCTGAACCGGCACCGTGCGGAGACCGCCGAGCTGTTCCGGCGGATCCGTTCAGGTGGTCGGACGAGCCGGGCGCGGAGGGGGGGCGGGGGGCGTGTAGCGCAGCCCCACGGAGCCTTCCATGAAGTGCAGGTCGTTGATCTCGCCCCCGCCGGCGGACTCCTGCTGGTGCAGGTAGCCGGCGGTCGCCGAGAGGGCGATCCCGGTGCGCCACTGCCGGCCGATGGAGACGTCGGCGTGGTAGCCGTAGAGCGTGTCGCCCCCCTGGGTCACCGTCACGGTTCCGTTCTGGAGCAGCGCTTCGTTCAGGGGCCGGCGACGCAGCGTGCTGCCGGAGGTTCCGAAGAACCAGCCCTGGGCGGAAGTGACGTTGTAATTCACGCTGACCGACTGGCTCTGCTCGCTCGTGGTCAGGCCGCCGCCGCTGCTGTATCCGAGGATGTAGGCGAGACGGAGCGCCTTGCGGATCCATTGCCAGGTACCGGCGAGATCGGCGGTCGGCTTGAGGACGTTGTCCACTCCCTGTCCGCTCGCCCGGTAGGCCCCGGCCGAGCCGGACAGATCGAAGGTTCCCGGGTGCCGCAGGCTCCAGCTGACGCCCAGGTTGAAGAACTGGTCGTAGGCGCCGCTCTCGATGGCCGTCTCGTCCTGGCTGAAACGGTAGCGGTCGCCCTTGATCCTTCCGCCCAGCGTCTGCGACCGCCCCAGCGGGAGGTCGTACTGCGCCTGGAGGCCCACCTGCTCCGAGTCGATGAATCCGCCGCCGCCGACCGCCGGGGTGTCGCCCCCGTAGGACTCGGATCGAGCCAGGGCTCCCAGCTGGAACGTGTGCAGAGCGACCGGGTGAAAGGTCCAGTGCGGCTCGAAGTCCCAGACGGTTCTCTCGGTGCGCGCGGTGACCGGCTGACCCGGTCCGCCCCCGGCGCCCGCGAGGTCGGCGAACCCGACCTGCCGGCTGCTCAGCGAGAAACCCTGGCGGATCTGGAACTCCGATCGCTCCCCCGGCCGCACCAGCCAGCGCGCGGACTCATGGTGATCGAGGTGGTCGAACTCGGTGAACTGCGCGTACTTCAGGAGCTCGGGGGTGTAGCCGAAGGCGCTCTCGGACCGGGGCGTGCGGAAGCGCATCTCGGCGGTGGCCGTCAGGCTGCTGATGACGTCGTCCTCGCCGCCCTCGCCGCCGATGCGCTGTACGTTCTGGGAATAGATCTCCCGCAGCTCGGTGTTCCAGACGAAGTCTCCCTCCGCGGCGAGCGACGGGCCGGCGGTCGCGGCGCCGACCAGGAGGGTCAGGCCGAGAGCGGGAATCGGGACGCCCGTCCGGCCGCGCCGTCGAACCGGCCGGGCAGGGATCCTGCTGGACCCGGCGTCAGCGGACGACGACGGTGTCACCCGGTTCCAGCATCAGGTTGTCTTCGGGTTTCCGGCCGCCGACGATTTCACGGTAGGAGAGCTCGATGACCTTCTCCCCCGTGGCGGTCTTGCGGTACAGGACGATGCTGCCGCGCCCGCCGTACGGGGTAAGGCCGCCGACCAGGGAGATCCCCTGGAGGAGCCGCACCGGCGATCGCAGCAGGATCGGCCCCGGCTTCAGGACCTCGCCCAGGTAGTAGGCCTTCAGGCTGTTGACCTCGCGCACGATGACGGTGACGGACGGATTGCTCAGGAACTCCTTGAGACGTCGCTGGATGTCCAGCGCCAGCTCCTTCGGGGTCTTGCCGGCCGCGTCGATGTCCTGGATCAGCGGCAGCGAGATGCGTCCGTCCGGTCGGACCGGCACCTCCCGGGTCAGGTCGGGGTCGCGCCAGACGGAGATGGCGAGAATGTCCTCGACTCCGATCCGGTACTCCGAGTCCTCCGGCGGGGCCGCTTTCGCCTCGGCGGGGGGCCGGGCGGCCTCGGTCGCCGGTTTGGTCTCCGCGGCCGGGGGCTGCGGCGGGGGGTCGGCCGCCGGAACCACGGGGACGAGCCCGCCCAGGACCGCCAGGACCGGAAGGATGCCCACCCGCACCAGGGCCGTCGGACCGAACACCGGTTTCGTCATCGCTCTCCGCGTCCTCTGCCGCCACGGTCGCAGCGGCTCTGCCGTCCGTATCGTCGCGAGCCGGCGGCGGGAATATAGTACCGAAGCGATTGCGCGCGCACCCGGGATTCGGTGCACACGCAGCACGAACCGCGTCCGGACCGGGTCCGTTGTTGACAGGGATCGGCCGTGGTGCTATCTAGGCGCAGGTGGTCACACTGGGAAAGGAGGTCTTCTCATGAAAAGTCCGATCCGGAGCGGCATGGCACTGGCCGTGGCGCTGGGGGTCGTGGCGCTCATCCCGGTCGTTGCGGGAGAGAGCCAGGGGGATCGTGTGCAGGTCACGAAGCCCGGCGTCGTGTTCCACAAGGTTGGCTCGGATGACATCCGCGGCCACGGCGTGGAAAAGTCGATCGACGGTGCGCTCGAGGCCGGTTACACGCCCTGTCCGATCTGCTTCGCCAAGGAAATCCAGTCGGCGAAGACAGGTGGTTTCGTGAAGCCCGGCGCGGCGGCAGCGGTCTCGACCGGCGCGGCCGACTCGATTCCCGCGCCACCCGTCAGCACCGTCACTCAGCCGTTCGGGCTGCGTTTCGCGAGTGATTACACCCGCGGCCCGAAGGACACCGTGCGCAACCCGTACGACGAGCTGTACACGGTGGTGCAGGGGCGGGCGGAGCAGGGCGCGTACAGCAACAGGTAAGAAGGACCGAGCCGGGCGCGATCGGCCGGGTCGCGCCCGCAGAAGTCCTTCCCGACTACCGAACGCGTGTCCTGGTGAGGCGGGCCACCAGGACCGCGTCGTAGATGCTCAGGAGCCACAGCAGCGCCGTGGCCCCGAGCGTGATCTGTCCCCCCTGGATCACGGCCCGCAGCAGCGTCTGGTTCGGATCGAGGTCGGAGACGACCCGGTAGAGCGGCGTCATGAAGTAGAACGCCAGCAGCCAGCCCTGCGTCAGGAAGGCGAACAGGAAGAACAGCCCCTTCATTCGCTGCCCGTTCAGGATCTGCCCCCACCCCGGCACCACCAGTGACGCCGTCCCCGACAGCCACCAGCGTCTCAATCCTGTGAACACGCCCCGCTGGCGCTCCGCGCTGCGGTACGCCTGCGAGACGTTGAACAGCCACAGGAAGATGAACCAGAAGTCGAGCGCGGCGCACGCCAGGAGCATCTCCCACTCGCTGACGAAGAACAGGTGCGCCAGCCGCCGCAGGCTTCCCCAGGTCATGCAGACGAGATAGTGGAGCGCGGCGATCTGCCCCTGCCACAGCATCAGCAGCACCGCCAGGTCGCGGTCGCCGTTGAGGAGCTGGCCGGTTCCCCACATCCACATCGACAGGGTCGCCGACGCCGCCGGACGCGCCGAGGTTTTTCCGTTGGCCGCGGCCGGACGCGGTTCGTCGAACACGGTCGACCCCGCGGGAACTCCCGCCGGGCGCGAACCGGTGCGCTTCATGACCGCATCGCCGTCGATCAGGAAAATCTCGTTCGTGCGTGCCATCCCCTGCCCTCCGGGCCACGCAGTGCCCGGCTCCGGTCGAGCAACCTGCGTACCACGATGGCCGGCGAATTCAGGCGCAAAGGCGAGGGGTGGATCGGAAGGCCGTGACGATTCGGTCACCCGGGTCACGGAACCGTAGGACAGGCAGGGACTCCCGTGGTCTTCTAGTCGCGATCGAACAGGGCGGCGACGGCGCGGACGCTCTTCACCAGCGCGGCGAAATCCGCGGGGAGGATCGCCTGCGGACCGTCGCTCAGGGCCTTGTGCGGCTCATGGTGCACCTCGACCATGATCCCGTCGGCCCCCGCGGCGATGGCCGCGCACGACAGCGGGCGCACCTTGTCGCGCCGTCCCGTGCCGTGGCTCGGGTCCACGAGGATCGGCAGGTGGCTGAGCGCCTTGACGCTCGGGATGATCGCCAGGTCGAGGGTGTTGCGGGAGTGGTCGGCGAAGGTGCGCACGCCGCGCTCGCACAGGAAGACGCGGTAGTTGCCCTCCGAGACGATGTACTCGGCCGCCATCAGCAGTTCCTCGAGCGTCGCCGACAGTCCGCGCTTGAGGAAGATCGGCAGCCGCGCCCGTCCCGCCCGCTTCAGGAGGGAGAAGTTCTGCATGTTGCGCGCGCCGATCTGGGCGGCGTCGGCGTAGTCCTCCACCATCGCCATCGACTCCTCGTCCACCGCTTCCGTGATCATCGGCAGCCCGGTCTCCTGCCGGGCGCGCGCCATGATCTTCAACCCCTCGAGCCCGAGCCCCTGGAAGGAGTAGGGCGAGGTGCGCGGCTTGAAGGCGCCCCCGCGAAAGAAATCGGCGCCCGCCTCGGCGACCGCGGCGGCGATGGTGCGCGTCTGGGTCTCCGACTCGATGGCGCAGGGGCCGGCGATGACCGCGATGTGCCGGCCGCCGATCGGCCGTCCGCCGACGTCGATCACCGAGTCGGCCGGCTTCACCTCGCGGCTGACCAGCTTGTACGGGCGGGTGACCCGGATGGCCTCCTTGACCCCCGGCAGGCCCTCGAATTCGGCCGGGTCGATGGGGCCGGCATTGCCGGTGATCCCGATGGCGGTGCGCTCCGACCCGGGAATCGGGTTCGCCCGGAACCCGAGCGCGCGGATGCGCTCCTCGACCTCGCGCACCTGCGCCTCGGTCGCATCCACTTTCATGACGATCAACACGGTTCCCTCTCCGCCCGGAAGAGGCGATGATACCAGCCCGGACGGCCGCGCAACCGGCTCTCTTTTCAACAGTTGACACGGCCGCGACGGGGATCCTAGACTACGCGCTTCGCAGAACAACGAAGGCCGCCTCCGCGGCTTTCCTGGACACGAGGTGCAGGCGCGTAGCTCAGGGGGAGAGCGCTACCTTGACACGGTAGAAGTCAGCGGTTCAAATCCGCTCGCGCCTACCACCCCCGGCCGCCCCCTCCCGGGGCCCGCCGCCCGCGGCGACCAGGTCGCCGCGCGTCATCCCCGAACGTCCGATTGAACGAAAGGCAGCCGCATCAGATGGATTCGATTCAGGTCACCTTCCCCGACGGCAGCGTCCGCGCCTTCCCGCGCGGCACCACGTTCGAGGACCTGGCGCGCGCCTTCGACCCGAAGGTGGCGAAGAAGATGATCGCCGCCACCGAGGACGGGACCGAGCGGGACGTCTACCTGCCGCTGCAGCGCGATGCGAAGGTCGAGTTCATCACCCCGGACTCCCCCGCCGCGCTGGAGATCTACCGGCACACCACCTCCCACCTGCTGGCGCACGCGGTGAAGGAGCTCTTCCCCGAGGTGAAGATCGGCGTCGGCCCGGCGACCGAGGAGGGCTTCTTCTACGACTTCGAGCGCCCCGAGCCGTTCACGCCCGAGGACCTGGAGCGGATCGAAGCGCGCATGCGCGAGATCAAGGCGAGCAACTTCCCCATCCGGCGGATCGAGCAGCCGAAGGGGGAAGCGCTGAACTACTTCGAGGGGCTGGGCGACAACCTCAAGGTCGAGCTGGTGCGCGAGAAGGGGGGCGACGTCGTCTCCTGCTACCGGCAGGACTCCTTCATGGACTTCTGCACCGGGCCCCACGTCCCCTCCACCGGCCGGCTCGGCGCCTTCAAGCTGCTGTCGATCGCCGGCGCCTACTGGAAGGGTTCGGAGGAGAACCAGCAGCTGCAGCGCATCTACGGCACCGCCTTCGCCACCGACGACCAGCTCCGGGCGCACCTGAAGATGCTCGAGGAGGCGAAGAAGCGGGACCACCGCAAGCTCGGTCCGGCCCTCGACCTGTTCAGCATCGAGGAGGCGGCGGGGCCGGGGCTCATCTACTGGCACGCGGCCGGCACCGTGGTGCGCCAGGTCCTCGAGGAGTACTGGAAGGAGCAGCACCGCAGGCACGGCTACCAGCTCGTGACCACGCCGCACATCGCCAAGGACGATCTGTGGCGGCGGTCCGGGCACCTCGACTACTACAAGGACAACATGTACACGTTCCCCATCGACGAGATGGGATACGTGCTGAAGCCGATGAACTGCCCCGGGCACTCCCTCATCTTCAAGTCGCGCCTGCGCTCGTATCGCGAGCTGCCGATGCGTCTCGGGGAGCTGGGGACGGTGTACCGCTACGAGCGCAGCGGCGTGCTGCACGGGATGATGCGGGTGCGCGGCTTCACCCAGGACGACGCCCACATCTACTGCACTCCCGACCAGGTCGAGGCGGAGATCCTCGGCGTCCTCGACCTCTGCCTCGAGTTCCTGAAGACCTTCGGCTACGAGAAGTTCGACGTTGACCTGTCGGTGTGGGATCCGTCGAAGCCGCAGAACTACGCCGGCGATGCGGCCGGGTGGGAGATGGGCGAGCGGGCCCTGCGCAAAGCGCTGGAAGCGCGGTCGCTCGCCTACACCCGCCGCGAGGGGGAGGCCGCCTTCTACGGCCCCAAGATCGACATCAAGATGTACGACGCCATCGGGCGCGGCTGGCAGGGGCCGACCGTGCAGTTCGATTTCAACCTGCCGAAGCGTCTCGACATCAACTACGTCGGCAAGGACTCCGCCCCGGCGCCCGTGATCATGGTGCACCGCGCCATCTACGGGTCGCTGGAGCGCTTCGTCGGTGGCCTCGTCGAGCACTACGCCGGGGCGTTTCCGCTGTGGCTGGCGCCGGTGCAGGCGACCGTCCTGCCCATCGCCGACCGGCACAACGAGTACGCCGCCCGGGTCCAGGAGACGCTTCAGGCAGCCGGACTGCGGGTCGAAAAGGACGCGCGGGACGAGAGGATCAATGCGAAGATCCGCGACGCGCAGCTGCGCAAGGTCCCCTACATGCTGGTGGCCGGGGATCGCGAGGTCCAGGCCGGGACCGTGGCGGTGCGAAGTCGCAAAGAGGGGGAAGTCGGCGCCAAGTCCATCGACGAGGTGCGCGATCTCCTGACACGGATGCAGTCCGAGCGGGTTCTCGGGCCCTAGGGTCCAGGGAGGAGTCATCGAGAAGAAACTGAGAATCAACGAGAAGATCCGCACGCGCGAAGTGCGGGTCATTGCCGACAGCGGCGAGCAGCTCGGGATCATGACGCCCGAGCAGGCGCTGCGCATGGCGATGGAAGCGGGGCTCGACCTGGTCGAGGTCTCCCCCGACGCCAATCCACCGGTGTGCCGCATCCTCGACTACGGCAAGTATCGGTACCAGCTGAACAAGAAGGCGCAGGATGCGAAGAAGCGCCAGCGCATCATCCAGGTCAAGGAGGTGAAGTTCCGCCCCAAGACCGACGAGCACGATTACGAGTTCAAGCGCAACAACATGATTCGCTTCCTGACCAAGGGGAAGAAGGTCAAGGCCACGGTGATCTTCCGCGGCCGCGAGAACATGCACCGGGACATCGGGCACAAGATCCTCAGGCGGCTGCGGCAGGAGGTCGAGGAGTTCGGCCTCGTCGAGTCCGAGCCGCGCCAGGAGGGCCCGTTCCTGTACATGATCCTCGCCCCCAAGAAATGGTCCGGGAGCGCGCCTCCGCCGGGCCCGCCGCCGGTGGCGGCGCCCGCGGCCCCGAAGCGTTAGGAGATCGTCCGATGCCCAAGATGAAGACCAAGAGAGGAGCCGCGAAGCGTTTCCGCCTGTCGGCGCGCGGCAAGATCAAACGCAGCAAGGCGTACAAGCGCCACATCCTGACTTCCAAGAGCACCAAGCGGAAGCGCCAGCTGGACGTGGACGGTCTCGTGAGCACCGCCGACCACCGGCGGGTGAACGCGATGCTGCCCTACGGCCGTCCCTAGGAGAACACCGTGCCGAGAGTCAAACGAGGAACCAAGAGGCGCCAGCGGCGCAAGAAGACACTCAAGCTCGCGAAGGGCTTCTACATCGGCAAGAGCAAGCTCTACCGCATCGCGCAGCAGGCGGTGGAGAAATCGCTCGGCTACGCCTATCGCGACCGTCGCCAGCGCAAGCGCCAGTTCCGCACCCTGTGGACCATCCGCATCAACGCGGCGGCGCGGCTCAACGACCTGTCCTACAGCCGCTTCATGGAGGGGCTGAAGAAGGCCGGCGTCGACCTCGACCGCAAGATGCTCGCGGAGCTCGCGGTCGCCGACCCGGACGGCTTCTCGACCTTGGCGAAGACGGCCCGCAGCGCGCTCGGCCGTACCTAGGAGCGGGCGGATGCAGGAGCGCGTCCGCGACCTGCGCCGCGACTTCGACGCTGCGCTTGCGGCCGCGCGGGACGCTTCGTCTCTCGCGGCGCTCCGGACGCGCTGGCTCGGACGCAAGGACGGTCTCCTGACCGCCCTCTTGCGCGACCTGCGGGACGTGGCTCCGGCCGAGCGCGCCGTCGCCGGCCGCGTCGTGAACGAACTCAAGCAGCACGTCGAGGGCTCGCTCGAAGCGGCGGCCGGGGCCCTGCTCCGTCCGGGCGCCGCGCCTTCCCTGCCGGCGCTCGAAGCGTCCCTCCCGGGCCGCAGGCGCCAGCCGGGGGCGCCGCATCCCCTGGCCCAGGTCCGCGCGCGCATCGAGGAGACCTTCCTCGAGATGGGCTTCGCCCTGGGCGAAGGGCCCGAGATCGAGACCGATCACTACAACTTCACGGCGCTCAACATCCCGCCGCACCATCCGGCGCGCGACGCGCAGGACACCTTCTACGTCGAAGGGGGCCTGCTCCTGCGCACCCACACCTCCCCCGTGCAGATCCGCACCATGGAGCGGCAGAAGCCGCCCATCAAGATGGTGGCGATCGGCAAGGTGTTCCGCCGCGATCCGTTCGACGCCACGCACGCGCCGATGTTCCACCAGGTCGAGGGATTGGTCGTGGACGAAGGCATCGCCTTCAGCCACCTCAAGGGAACCCTCGAGCGCTTCTGCCGCAAGGTGCTGCGCGAGGACGTGCGGCTGCGGCTGCGGCCGTCGTACTTTCCCTTCGTCGAGCCGGGGGCCGAGTACGACGTCTCGTGCGTCTTCTGCGACCAGGGCGGCTGCGGCCGCTGCAAGGGCAGCGGCTGGATCGAGCTGGGCGGGACCGGCATGGTCCATCCCGCCGTGTTCGAAGGGGTGGGGATCGATCCGGAGCGCTACACCGGCTTCGCCTTCGGCCTCGGCATCGAGCGCATCGCGATGCTGACGCTCGGCATCGACGACATCCGCCTGTTCTTCGAGAACGATCACCGCTTCCTCGGGCAGTTCCCGGGATGAGAGCGCTGGTGCGGCGATGAGATTCAGCCACGACTGGCTGCGCGACTACGTCGATCTCCCCGACGACCCCGACGGGATCGGGCGGCGGCTGACCTCCGTCGGGCTGCCGCTCGAGGCGATCGAAGGGGCGCCCGGCACGCCGGGGGGCGTGGTGTACGACCTCGACGTCTTCTCCAACCGCCCCGATTGCATGAACCATCTCGGCGTGGCGCGCGAGCTGGCGGCGATCCACGGCGTGCCGCTGCGGCGGCCCGCGCCCGGGTTGAAGGCGGCAGGACCGAAGACCGCCGATCACCTCGCCATCGAGATCGCCGCCCCGGAGCTGTGCCGGAGGTATGCGGCCCGCTGCGTGCTCGGGGTCAAGGTCGGTCCCTCCCCCGCCTGGCTCCGGGAGCGGCTGGAGCGGCTGGGACACCGGTCGATCAACAACGTCGTGGACGCGACCAACTTCGTCCTCTGGGAGCAAGGCCAGCCGCTGCACCCCTTCGATCTCGACCGGGTGGCGGAGCATCGCATCATCGTCCGCCCCGCGCGCCAAGGTGAAGCGCTCGTCACCCTCGATGGCGTCGTCCGGAGGCTCTCTCCCGAGGTGCTGGTCATCGCCGACCCGCGTTCCGCCCTCGCCCTCGCCGGCATCATGGGCGGGCAGTCCTCCGAGATCCGCGAGGGCACCACCAACGTCCTCCTGGAGAGCGCCTGGTTCGACCCGGTCACCGTGCGGCGCGGCGCCAAGGGCCTCGGCATGCACACCGACGCCTCGCACCGCTTCGAGCGGGGCGCCGACCCCGAGGCGATCCTGCCGGCGCTCGACCGGGCGGCGGCCCTCATCGCGGAGCTGGCGGGGGGCAAGGTCACCGACCCGCCCCTCGACGTGCGATCCGGATCCGAGGCGGCGCGCCGGGTGTCGCTGCGTCCGGCCCGGGCCGCGGCGCTGCTCGGTCACGATCCGGGTCGGGCGCGGATGCGCGAGATCCTCGAGCGGCTGGAGTTCCGGGTCGAGGCGGACACGTCCGAGTCGCTCGTCGCCGTCGTCCCGTCGTTCCGGCGCGACATCGAGCGCGAGGTCGATCTCATCGAGGAGGTGGCGCGCCACGCCGGCTACGACGCCATCCCGTCCCGCCTGCCGGCGGTCGAGAACGCCGAGGGCGGCCGGCCGCGGCGCCTGCAGCGCCTCGACGCGGCGCGGCGGGCCCTCCTGCAGGACGGCTTCACCGAGGCGGTGAACTTCGACCTGGCGGAAGCCGAGGAGAGCCGCCTTTTCGAGCCGGAGGTGCGCCCGCTCGCCATCGAGAACCCGCTGCAGTCGCAGGCGGCGTCGCTCCGCACGACACTCCTGCCGGGACTCCTGCGCAACGTCGCCCACAACCTCAACCGCGGCCTGCAGGCGGTGCGTCTCTTCGAGGTCGGCTCGGTGTTTCACCCCGGTCCGAAGGGCCCGGTGGAACTCTCGCGCGCCGCCGCCGTCGTGGCGGGGCTTTCGCCCGCGTCGCACTGGAGCACCGGCCGGCACGAGGCGGACCTGTTCGACGCGCGGGGAGCGGCGGAGGCGCTGCTCTCCGCGATGGAAGGCTCCCGCGCCCGGTTGGCTTCGGATAGAATCGCGCCCGGTGCGGCGCTCGCCGGCCCCGCGATCGAAGCGGACGGGCGGGCGGGCGGCCGGGTCGGCGAGGTCGACCCCGCCATCCTGCGGCGGTTCGAAATCGATCGGCCGGTGTTCGCGTTCGAAATGGATCTCCAGGCGTGGCTCGATGCCCCCACGGCCTCCCGGACGTTCCGGCCGCTGCCGCGGGTGCCGTCGGTGCGCCGCGACCTGGCGCTCGTGGTGCCGGACCGGATGACGATCGACCAGCTCGAAGCGGCGATGCGGCGGGCGAGCCCCCTGCCGGTCGCGGCCATCGAGGTGTTCGACCGGTATCGCGGCAAGGGGGTGCCGCCCGGCCACGCCAGCGTGGCGCTGCAGCTGGTTTTCCAGGCGGAGCGCACGCTCGAGGCGGAGGCGGTGCAGAAGGCGATCGACGCGATCATGGCGGAAGCGGAGCGGCAGGGGGCGCGCCTGCGCGGCACAGCACAAGAGTGATGAGCCGGACCCCGGCCGGGGTCCCCGAGGAGGGACGGATGGAGGCGAAGAAGGTGGTGGTCGACCTGCAGCAGCTCGACCTGCTCGAGGAGCGGATCCAGCGCTCCGTCGAGATCCTGGCGAACCTGCGCCGGGAGCGGGACGCCGCCCGCACCGAGGCGAAGGAGCTGCGCGAGCGCTGCGATCGCCTGCAGGCGGAGCAGCGGCGGTTCGAGGAGGAGCGCGCCGGGAACCGCGGGCTGAGCGAGCAGCTCGACCTCCTGAAGGAGGAGCGCCAGGCGATCCGCGGCCGGGTCGGCCGCCTGCTCGAGATGATGGCGGAGTTGGAGGAGACGCACGCCGGGGCCCGCGCCGATCACTGAGGCGCGGGCGCGGCCGGAGGCCCCCATGGAACGTCCATCGAGCCATCTCATCCAGGTCGAGATCTACGGGCAGTCGTACAACCTCCGCGGCGAGGGAGACACCTCGTACCTGCAGGAGCTGGCCGGGTACGTGGACCGCCGCATGCGCGAGGTCTCCGAGGCGACGGCGACGGTGGACTCCCTCAAGGTCGCCATCCTCGCGGCGCTGAACATCGCGGACGAGGGGCGGCGCGAGCGCCCGGACGCGGCCTCCCGCCTGCCGGCCGCGAACGAGCGCATCGCCCGGATGATCGACCGCCTCGACCGCGGTCTCGCCGAGGCGTGAAGGGCGGAGTCCCTCCCCTTCCGGAGGTCCTCCGTCCCGCCGGCGTGCCGGCCGCTTCGCGCGCGAAGCGGCGTGGAGAGACATGACTCCCGTTCTGATCGTGGTCGCGGCGCTGGCCGCCCTGTGCGGCGCGGCGGGCGGCCTGACACTGCGCTCCTGCCGCCGTGCGCTGGCCTCCGCGCAGGAGCGCGCCCGCTCCGCCGAGGCGGACGCCGAGACGCGCGCCCGCCTGCGCCTCAAGGAAGCCGACCTCGAGATCGAGGAGCGCCGCGCCGCCGCCGAGGCGGAGGTCGAGCGCAAGGGGCAGCGGCGCCGCGAGGAATTGCGCACCCAGGAGGAGCGGGTCCGCGACCAGGAGCGCAACCTCCAGCGCCGGCTGCAGTTGCTCGGACAGAAGGAGCGTGACGTCGAGCAGCGCGAGGGTGCGGTCAAGGATCGCGAGTCGGCCGCCGCCGAGAGAGAGCGCGAGGCCGCGTCCGCGCTGCAGCGCCAGCGCCAGGCCCTCGAGCGCATCGCCGGCCTGACGGCGGCCCAGGCGCGCCAGGAGCTGGTGCACCAGATCGAATCGGAGGCGCGGCAGGAGGCCGCCCTGTCGGTGCGCCGCATCGAGGAGGAGGCGCGCGACGGCGCCCTGGCCTCGGCGCGCCGCCTCACCGCCGAGGCGGTGCAGCGTCTCCCCACCGGAGCCATCGTGGACAACGTCGTCACCGTCGTCCAGCTCCCCAGCGAGGAGATGAAGGGACGCATCATCGGCCGCGAGGGCCGCAACATCCGCGCGCTGGAGATGGCGACCGGCGTCGATCTCATCGTGGACGAGACGCCGCAGGCGATCGTCCTGTCCTGCTACGACTCGTTCCGCCGCGCCGTGGCGCAGACGGCGCTCGACCGGCTGATCCAGGACGGCCGCATCCACCCCGCGCGCATCGAGGAAGTGGTGCTGAAGACGCGCTCCGATCTCGAGGAAGGGCTGGAGGCGGCCGGCGAGTCGGCCGCGTTCGACCTGGGCCTGACGGGGCTGCCTCCCCGCCTGACGCGCCTCCTGGGACGGCTGCGCTACCGGGTCGTGTCCGGCTACAACCTCCTGGCTCACTCGACGACGGTCGCCCGGCTGGCGCAGCAGATGGCGACGCTCCTGGGAGCCCGGAGCGAAGTGGCGCTGCGCGCGGGGCTCCTGCACGAGATCGGCCACGCCGAGGAGGCGGCCGACGGCGGCCCGCACCCGTGGATCCTGAGCGCCGATCTCGCGGCGCGCTCCGGCGAGGACCCGCGAGTGGTGCAGGCGATCCGCTCCCTCGCCGCGTCCGAGGCCGCGCCTTCGGTCGAGGCGGTCCTCCTGCAGGTCGCGGAGCGGGCGGTCGTCGCGCGTCCCGGCGAGCGCGACGACAACCTCGACGTGTTCATCGAGCGCCTGCGCCGCATCGAGGAGATCGGCGCGTCGTTCAGCGGCGTGGCGCGCGTCTTCGCCATGCGCGCCGGCAAGGAGGTGCGGGTCATCGTCGAGCCCGGGAGCGTCAACGACACCGAGGTCGCGTGGCTCTCCAAGGACATCAGCCGGCGCATCGCCCAGGAGGTCCGGTTCCCCGGGACCGTGCGGGTGAGCGTCATCCGCGAGACGCGGGCCGTCGACTACGCCACGTGATGCGGCTCCCCCGTTGGCGTCCGGCGGCGCGATGAGAGTGCTGATGATCGGCGACGTCTACGGCCGCCCGGGGCGGCGGCTGCTTCAAGAGAGGCTGCCCGGGCTCGTGGAGGAGCGCGGGATCGACTTCGTCGTCGCCAACATCGAGAACGCCGCCGACGGGTTCGGGATCACCCCCGACCTGGCGGAGCAGCTCCGCAGCGCCGGCGTCGACTGCCTGACCTCCGGCAACCACATCTGGGACAAGCCGGAGATCGTCGACTACATCCGCCGCGAGCCGCGACTGCTGCGGCCGCACAACTACCCGGACGGGGCGCCGGGCACCGGCGTGTACATCGGGGCCGCCCGCGGCGGGGAGCCGGTCGCGGTGATCAATCTCATGGGGCGGCTGTTCATGCCGCCGTGCGGCGACCCGTTCCGCGTCGTCGAGCTCGCGCTCGAGGCGATCGGCGACCGCGCGAAGACGATCCTCGTGGACATGCACGCCGAGGCGACCTCCGAGAAGCAGGCGATCGCCGTCGTCCTCGACGGTCGCGTCTCGGCCGTGTGCGGCACGCACACGCACGTGCAGACCGCCGACGAGCGTCTCCTGCCGGGCGGCACGGCCTATCTCTCCGATCTTGGGATGACCGGGCCATACGACTCGGTGATCGGCATCGACAAGGAGCTGGCGGTGCGGCGCTTCACCAGCGGCATGCCGGTCCGCTTCACGGTGGCGCGGCAGGACGCGCGCCTGTGCGGCGCGATCGTCGACGTGGACGCCGCGACCGGACGCGCCACGGCGATCGAGCGCGTGCAGTGGCGCTCCACCGGGGAAGGCCCCGCCCGGGAGAACGATGCCAAGCCTGTTTGACCAGCGGCCCGCGGACGAGGCCCCGAAGCCGGCGCGCCGCCCCCTCACGGTGAGCGAGCTGAACGCCTGGGTGAGGGCGCTCCTCGACGAGGGGATCCCGCAGGTCCTGGTCGAGGGCGAGATCAGCAACCTGCGCCGCTACCCCAGCGGCCACACCTACTTCACCCTCAAGGACGCCGGCGCCCAGGTGGCGGCGGTCCTGTTCCGCGGCAACGCCCTCGGCATGCGCTTCCGTCCCGCCGACGGCGGGCACGTCGTCGTGCGCGGGCGCGTGTCGCTGTACGAGGCGCGCGGCGCCTACCAGGTCGTCGTCGAAGGGATGGAGCCGGCCGGCTTCGGGGCGCTGCAGCGCGCCCTCGAGGCGCTCAAGGAGCGCCTGCGGGCCGAGGGGCTCTTCGATGCGGCGCGCAAGCGCCCGCTGCCGCGGCTGCCGCGGCGCATCGGCGTGGTCACGTCCCCGCGCGGCGCCGCCCTGCGCGACATCCTGCGCGTCCTTCACCGGCGCTTCGCCGGCCTCGACATCGTCCTGTCGGCCGCGCGCGTCCAGGGCGAGGGCGCGGCGGAGGAGATCGCCGACGCGATCCGGGCGCTCGACCGGCTCGGCGACCTCGACGTGGTCATCGTGGCGCGCGGCGGCGGATCGATCGAGGACCTGTGGGCCTTCAACGAAGAGCCGGTCGCACGCGCCATCGCGGCGAGCCGCGCCCCGGTGATCTCCGCGGTCGGGCACGAGGTCGACATCACGCTCGCGGATCTCGTCGCCGACCTGCGCGCGCCGACCCCGTCGGCCGCCGCCGAGATGGTGGTGGTGTCGCGCGAGGAGATGATCGCGCGCCTGGCCTCGCTGCGGGCGCGGCTGCTGTCGGGCGCGCGGCTCCGCGTCGCCGAAGCGCGCCGGCGCTTCGAGCGGGCGCGCACCGACCGGGCGCTGCGCGAGGCGGCCGCGCGCGTGCGCCAGGGCATGCTGCGATCCGACGAGCTGCAGGCGCGCCTGCGCGCCGCGATGGCCGCCGCGGCGCGCGGGGCCCGGCACCGGCTGGAGCGCGGCGCCGATCGGCTGTCGGCCCTCTCGCCGCTCGCGGTCCTGGCGCGCGGCTACGCCATCTGCACGATCCCGGACGGCGGCATCGTGCGCGAGGCGCGCGCGCTCGCCCCGGGCGAGCCGGTGCGCGTGCACCTGCACCGCGGCCGCATGCTGTGCGAAGTGAAGGAGGTCGACGATGTCGCCCCGGAAGCCTGAAGACCCGCGCCCGCAGGAGCCGTCGTTCGAGGCCGCCCTCGCCCGCCTCGAGGAGATCGTCGTGGCCCTCGAGGGCGGCGACCGGCCGCTCGAGGAGTCGCTGAAGCTCTTCGAGGAGGGCATCGCGCTGACGCGGCAGTGCGCTTCGCGGCTCGATCACGCCCAGCGGCGCATCGATCTCCTGTCGCGCGACGCGCGCGGCGAACCCGTGCTCGTCCCCTTCGACCCCGGCGCGGACGAGGCGGCCGACTCCGGCACGGACGACACCGACGACGCGGACGACACCCTCGACGACGGGGACGAGTCGTGACGCGCACGCCGCCACGCTGGATGGACGCCGACCGGCGCGCCGTGGACGCGGCGCTGCGGCGCCTGCTGCCCCGGCCGGGCGCGGTCCCTCCGACGGTGCGCCGGGCGATGGCGTATTCCCTCTTCCCGGGCGGCAAGCGGCTCCGGCCGGTCCTGGCGCTGGAGGCATGCCGCGTCGTCGGCGGCCGGCTGCGCGACGTCCTGCCGGCGGCCGCGGCGATCGAGATGATCCACACCTACTCGCTGGTGCACGACGACCTCCCCGCGCTCGACAACGACGACCTGCGCCGGGGACGCGCCGCCAGCCACCGGATGTTCGGCGAGGCGATGGCGATCCTCGCCGGCGATGCGCTCCTGACGCACGCCTTCGAGATGCTCGCGTCCGCCCCGGGTTCGCACCGCGACGCGCCGCAGCGCGTGCGGGCGATCGCCGCGCTGGCCCGTGCCGCCGGCGTCTCCGGGATGATCGCGGGCCAGGTGCTCGACCTCGAGGCGGAGGGGCGTCCCTACACGCTCGCCGCGCTCGAGCGCATCCACCGCGGCAAGACCGGCGCCCTCATCCGCGCCTCGCTGCAGATCGGCGGCCTGCTCGGCGGCGGCCGCGCGCACGAGGTGGACGCCCTGTGCGAGTACGGGGCGGGCGTCGGGCTGGCGTTCCAGATCGTCGACGACGTGCTCGATCTCGAAGGCAGCGCGGCGGGGCTCGGCAAATCGGTCGGCAAGGACGCGCGCGATCGCAAGGCGACCTTTCCGGCGCTCCTCGGTGTCGAGGCCTCGAAGCGTCGCGCCGGGCGCGCCGCCAAAGCCGCCGTCGCGGCGCTGCGTCCCTTCGGCTCGCGGGCCGCGCGACTCGCCGATCTGGCCCGCTTCATCGTCGAGCGGGCGCATTGACGCCATGCCGGAGGGGCGTCCGCGCCGAACCCGGCTCGATCGCCTGATGGTCGATCGCGGCCTGGCCCCCAGCCGCGAGCGCGCCCAGGCGCTCATCCTCGCCGGGCGGGTCCTCGTGGACGGCAGGCCCGCCGGCAAGGCCGGCACGCCGGTCCCGGACGACGCGCTCGTGGTCGTCACCTCGCCCGATCATCCGTTCGTCGGACGCGGCGGCGTCAAGCTCGAGGGCGCTCTGGCGCGCCTCGGGGTCGACGCCTCCGACCGCGTGGCGCTCGACGTCGGCGCCTCCACCGGCGGCTTCACCGACTGCCTCCTGCGCCGCGGCGCCCGCCGCGTCTACGCCCTCGACGTCGGCACCGGGCAGCTCGACTGGTCGCTGCGGCAGGATGCGCGCGTCGTCGTCATGGACAAGGTGAACGCCCGGCATCTGCAGCCGGGCGATCTCCCCGAGGCGATCGATCTGGCGGTCGTGGACGTCAGCTTCATCTCGCTGCGGCTGGTGCTGCCGCCGCTGCGGCCGCTCCTCGCCAGGGGTGCGCGCGTCGTGGCTCTCGTCAAGCCGCAGTTCGAGGTCGGGCGCGACGACGTCGGGCGCGGCGGCATCGTGCGCGACCCGGCGCTGCACCGCCGCGCCGTCCTCGCGGTCGCCGAGGCGGCGGTCGCCGCCGGCTTTTCGCTTTCGGGTGGCTGCCCCTCCCCTCTTCCGGGCGCGGAGGGGAATGTGGAATTCTTCCTCCTGCTCGACGGCGACGCGGCGGCGGAAGCCGGGCTCGAACCCGCGGCGCTGGCCACCGCCATCACGACAGCGACCGATCGGCCGACGGACCCGGACGCCGGAGGGACCTCCGAGGGATGACACACCACGACAAGCAGGTCATCGACCGCGTCCTGCTGGTCGGCAAGCGGGACAGCCCGCGCGCCGACGCGGTCGTGCGCCGCATCGCCCGCTTCCTCGAGAGCCGCAAGGTCACCGTGGTCTACGAGGCGGCGACGGCGCGCGCGGTCGGCGCCCGCCCGGTCCGCGACCTCGAGGGGGTCGGACTGTGCGTCGTCGTGGGTGGTGACGGGACGCTCCTCGCCGCGGCGCGGCAGCTCGCCGGGCGGCCGGTGCCGATCCTCGGCGTCAACCTGGGCGGCCTGGGCTTCATGGCCGAGACCGGGCCGGCCCATGCCGTGGCGCGGCTCAGGCAGGTGCTGCAGGGCCGCCACGAGGTCGGTCGGCGCATGACGCTCGAGGCGACGCTCCTGCGCGGCGGCCGCGAGCGCCTCACCCAGGCCGCCCTCAACGACGTGGTCATCGCCAAGAGCGCGATCGCGCGGATGATCGATCTCAAGGTGACGATCGACCGCAACGTCGTCACCACCTACCGCGCCGACGGGCTCATCGTCTCGACGCCGACCGGCTCGACGGCCTACTCGCTCTCCGCCGGGGGGCCGATCATCCATCCGGAGATGGACGCCCTGGTCATCAGCCCGATCTGCCCGCACACGCTGACCATGCGGCCGCTGGTGGTGCCGGCGACGGCGCAGGTGGAGCTGACACTCGGGAGCGACGGCTCGCGCGTCTACCTGACCATCGACGGCCAGGTCGGTCAGCTGCTCGAGTCGGGGGACCGGGTGCGGGTGCGGCGCGGCCTGTCGGAGGTGCTGATGGTGCGATCGCGCCGCCTCAACTATTTCGACGTGCTGCGCCGCAAGCTGCGCTGGGGTTGAGAGCGCGGCATTGAGAACGCGCCGTCCCGTTGCCGGCGCCATGGGGGCGCCGGACCACAGCCGGCGCGCGACCTGAAGGTCAGGGTTTCGTGGCGGGCGGTTTCCCGGCGTGCGACGGCAGCGTCTGCGGCGGCGCCGGGTTCTTGAGCAGGCAGGCGGCGCCGAACTTCTCCTCCATGGCCACATCCGCCTCTTCCGGCGTCTTCCCCTGGGCGGCCAGGTCCTGCACGGCCCGCTTCATGTCCTCCGACCCGTTGGGGTTCTTGCAGGTGCAGACCGACAGGTTGTCGTTGCAGCCGCAGATGCAGCGATAGCGCTCCGCCAGAATGGCCGCTTCGGGGCTGAGCCGCGGAGGGGCCTTGGCGATGATCGGAGTGCCGTGCTCATCGGTCGCGGGGGCGCTGCCGGAGGCTTCCGTCGCCGGGGTCTCCGCCGAGACGGGGGTGGAGGTCGTGCTCCGGCGGTAGAGGGCAAAGCCCACGAGCCCGATCAGCACGACGGCGCCCGCCAGCGCCGCCACCGGCACCGTGCGCTGGGGCGCGGCGCCAGCCGGGTCCTGTCCTGGGGTCGCGTCGCTCATCTTTGAATCCGGCTCGTTCGAATCGGGCTCGTCGGGGTTTCGGGGCTCATCGCCTGCCTGCGGCTCGTCGCATCGTCGCGAAAGCCGGCGGATGATAGCACGCCGCCCGGCCGGGTCCTCCTCCCCCGCGCGGCCGCGGGGCCGCTCGGCTATGATGCGCGCCCAGCATCGGCGCGTCGACGGCCTGACCGGCAAGGTGTCGGCGATCCTCGCGCCGCTGGCGTTCGGGGCGGTGGCGGGCTGGGCCGGGAGCGAGCGGCCCGCGGTCCTCTCGGTCATCCCTTTCCATGTGATCGGCTTCCTGCTGCTGTTCCGCGTCGACGTCGATCGGGCGCGGGCCGCCTCGGGACGCGCGGGCGACGCGGCGGACGCCGCGGGCGGTGTGGCATCATAGGTCTCGCCGCGATGCGACGCCGTCGCGGCGCCCCGGGAGACTGACGTGATCGAACGCCTGCAGGCCGACCTCAAGGACGCCATGAAAAAGGGGGACACGATCGCCGTCTCCACCCTCCGGATGCTGATGTCGCAGATGCAGTACGCGAAGATCCAGGCGGGGCATCCGCTGACCGAGGCCGAGTCCATCGCGGTCTTCGAGCGGGCGGTCAAGACGCGCCGCGAGGCGATCGAGCAGTACGAGAAGGGCAACCGCCCGGAGCTGGCGCAGAAGGAGCGGGACGAGATCGTCGTCGTCACCCGCTACCTGCCCCAGGCGATGACGCCGGAGGAGACCGCCGCCGCGGTGGACGCCCTCATCGCCGAGCTGCAGGCGAAGGACAAGAAGGACCTCGGGCGCGTCATGAAGGAGTTCCAGGCGCGCCATCGCGGCCGCGCCGAGGGCAAGACGGTCAGCGCCCTCATCGCCTCGCGACTCTCCTGACCTTGCCGGCCCCGCGGCGGATCCTCGCGTGGCGGCTCGCGGCCGCCGCGCTGGGGATCCTGGTCGTCGCCCTCACCTTCACGCCGATCACCAACAACGATCTCTTCCTGCACCTCCTGACCGGCCGGCTCGTGCTGGAACAGCACGCGGTGCCGACGGTGGACGACTACTCGGCGCTGGCGCGCGGCCGGCCGTACATCGCGCACGAGTGGCTGTCGGCCGTCCTGTTCCGACTGCTCCAGGCCGCGGGGCCGGGAGACGGCTTCGATCGCCTGGTGTTCGCGAAGGTGGCGCTGTCGCTCTTGCTGGCGTGGATCCTGCTGCGCGCCGCGCGCCACGCGGGGGCGTCGCGCGCGGCCGTCCTCCCCTGCCTCGCGTGGGTGATGTGCCTCGCCGCCGCCCGCGTGCAGGAGCGGCCGCACCTGTTCGCCTACGTGCTGCTCGGCTCGTATCTCCTGGTCCTGGCGCGGCGGGCACGCCGGCTCCGGACGGGGCGGGTCGATCGCGGACTCTGGCTGCTGCCGCTGCTCCAGGTGCTCTGGACCAACCTGCACGGATCGTTTCTCCTCGGGCCGGCGCTGGTCGGGTTCGCGGCAATCGGCTCCGTTCTCGATCGCTTCCTCGTCCCTCCATCGCGACGCGCCGACCCGCGCGCGCAACCGGTGCACGGCGAATCCGGGACGGGCGCCGGGCGCGAGCCGGGGATCCTGGTCGCCCTCGCGGCCGGGCTCCTGCTCCTCTGCCTCGTCAATCCGTACGGCGTGGGGCTGCTGAAATTTCCGTTCGCGCTGACCGGCAGCCGCTTCATGGAGCAGATCTACGAATGGCTGCCGCCGTACGCGGAGGCCTTCCGCACCACCTACATGGCGCGCTACTACCTCGTCTGGGGACTCGTCTCGCTCACGGCATGGATCCTGACGCTCCGGCCCCCGCGGCGATGGCCGCGCGGAGCGGGCTTCCATCTCCTCGTCTTCGGCGCCTTCCTGGCGCTTTCCCTGCGGATGAACCGGAGCGTCACCGACTTCGCGCTCGCGACGCTCCCGGGGACATCGCTGCTCCTGACGACGCTCGTGGCCGGCCGCAGGCCGACGCATCAGGAAAAAAGCTCAACCCCGGCGCGCCGCGGCGCACCGGAGTGGAACGCACCCGCGGGTGTCGCGGTCGGGCTCACGGTCCTCTTCGTCGCCGCCGCGGCCTGGTTTTTCTTCGCCGGCTACGCGTACAGCCCGTCCACCGTGAGAAAGACGGGTGGCGGCCTCGGCTCCGGAGTCCCGGTGGCGGCGGCCGACTACGTGGCCCGCCGGCACCTCGAGGGCGCCTGCTTCAACACCTACAGCGCGGGGGCGTACCTCGCGTGGCGCTTCTATCCCGGCCTGCGTGTCGGGATGGACTCGCGCAACGACGTCTACGGCGAAGCGCTCTACGCCGACTACGAGCGCGCGCTGCGGGATCCCGCGGCGCTCCAGGCCATGCTCGATCGCCTGCGCGCCTCGTTCGTCTTCATCGACTGGGCCGAGCCGGGCATGGTGGCGACCGGCCAGACCGTCCGGGCGCTCTCACCCGCGTGGCGGCCGGTCTACTTCGACGACGGCACGGTGATTTACGTGGCGACGCAGGGGGATCGCGCCGACCTCGTGCAGAGCGACGGCTACGCCACGCTCGATCCGATGCTCTTCCGGCCGGGCCAGTGGAGCCCGGAGGAGGCGCGCGCGGCGCTCGCCGAAACCGATCGGGCCCGCGCCGCGGGGGATCCGCTGATCGCGCGGGTCATGCGGATCGAAGCGCGACGCACCCTCGGCGATCGCCAGGGGGCGGACCGGGAGGAAGATGCGCTCGTCCGGCTCGACCCGCCGCTCTACCACATCTGGATCCTGCTGGGACTCTCGCACCTCGAGCACGGCGAAGGACAGGCTGCGGTCGATCGCCTGGCGCAGGCGCTCCGGCTCAATCCCCGCTCGACGGCCGCCGCCACGGCGCTGGCTCAGGCGCGCCGCCTCGGCGGCTGAGACGCGCGCAGCGCGCCGTCCGCGGACGCCGTCCAAGGCCGTTCTCGGCGGCCGCCCTCGAAGACCGCCGTCAGCGGTCGCCATCAACGACCCAGGCAGCCGGACGCACCGTGACCTTGCCGTAGCGACCGAGCGGCTCCTTCAAGGCGGCGGCGGGACCCACGACGACGATGGCGCGATCCTCTCCCGGGAGGCCGCGCCGCACGGCCGCGTTGGCGTCGTCGAGCCGCACCGCCCGCAGCTCGTCCGGAAAGCGGACGAAGCCGGTCGGGTCGAGACCGAGCAGGCGCCTCTGGAGGATCGCCGAGGCCAGCGCATCGGGAGACTCGATGCGCAGCGGCGCGAGACCGGCGAGATAGCTCTTCCCCGCGGCGAGCTCCTCCTCGCCGAGCCCCTCCTTCTGCATCCGGCCGACGAGCTCGAGCAGGAGGCCCAGGCTTTCGGTCGCCTTCTCGTTGCGCGTCGCCGTGGCGACCTCGAAGGTCGCGCCGGCCCGGCGCGGCAGCAGGCGGCTCTCGATGCCGTAGGCGAGCCCGCGCTTCACGCGGATCTCGTCGTTGAGCCGGGAGGAAAACGCGCCGCCGAGCACGGCATTGCCGACGGCGAGCGCCGGCCAGGCGGGATCGGTGCGTCCAAGGGTGGCTTGCGCCATCCGGATCTGGCTCTGGGTCGCCTCGGGCCGGTCGATCAGGAGGATGTCCCGGCCCGCCACCCGCGGCATCGCCGGGAGACGCTCCATTTCCATGACGCCGCGGGGCCAGTCGCCGAAGGCGCGATCGATCGCCCGGCGCGCGCGCGTCGCGTCGATCGGTCCGACCACGGCGAGAAGCACCTTCCCTGCCGCGAAATGGCGCGCGTGCCAGCCGGTGACGTCGTCGCGCGTCAGTGTCCTGAGCGTGGGACGGAAGCCTTCCACCGGCCGCGCATAGGGATGGCCCGCGTAGAGCACGCGCGCCAGGGCCTCCTCCGCGAGCGCTTCGGGCGCGTCGAGGGCCGCGTCGCGCGCGGCGACGAGCAGGTCGCGCTCGCGCGCCACCTCCTCATCGGCGAAGGCGGGACGGCGCACCATGCCGGCGAGAAGCCCCAGCCCCGTCTCGAAGTCGCGGGCGGCGAACTCTCCCGCGACGAGGGTGCGGTCCGCGTCGGCATCCGCCTGCAGCACGCCCCCCAGGTACTCGACCTCCTCGGCGAACTGCGCGGCGCTCTTCCCCGCCGATCCGCGCGACAGGAGCGCCGCCGTGAGGGAGGCGAGCCCTTCCTTGCCGGGAGGATCGGCCGCGGAGCCCGTGGGGACCAGGAGCAGCAGCTCGACCAGCGGCAGCCCGCGCCGCTCCAGCCGATCGACGCTCAGGCCGTTCTTCAGGACGATCGTGTCGAGCGCCGGGACCGCGGTGGACGCGGCGGGAGCCACAGGGGTGGACGCGCCCGCGGCCACGCTGGAAGGCGGGGCTGCCGCGAACGCGGCGCCGAAAGCCATCGCCGCGGTCATCGCCGCCGCCATCCCCACGCGGCGCCGGGCACCGGGGTTCGCGCAGGAGCCCAGGGCGTCGTTCAAGGTCCGGCCTTCTCCTCCGGCTCGGCGGGCACGAGCTGCACGACGGTGCGGTTGTCGGCGCGGAAGAAGCGCGCCGCGGCCGCCCGCACCTGTTCCGCCGTCACCTGCTCGAGCGCCTGCGGCCGTTCGAACAGTTTCTCCGGCGCGCCGAAGAAGACGGCGGCGGACCCGAGCAGCTCCGCCTTGCCGGCGCTGGTCTTGAGCTGTCGCAGCAGGTCCATGCGCGCCTGGTTCTTCGCCTTCTGCAGCTCGCGATCGGAGACCGGCTCGCGGCCGAGGCGTTCGAGCTCGGCGACGATGCCGCGCTCCAGCGCGTCGAGCGTCGCGCCCGGGCGCGCCTCGGCCCGCACGACGAACAGGGAGGGATCGATCCGGTCGAGGTTCTCGGCCTGCACCGAGGTGGCGAGCGGACGATCGCGCACGAGAGCCTGCTGGAGCCGCGACGACTCCCCTCCTCCCAGGATCGTCTGGACGAGATCGAGGGCGAAGAGGGTCGCGCCGCCGTCCTTCGTGCCGGGCACGTGGAAGGCGATCGCCAGCGCCGGGAGCTGCGCCGGGCGGCGCAGGAAGGCCCGCCGCTCGCCTTTCTGCTCCGGCTCGTCCGCGACGACGGCCGGGGCCGGCTCCTGCGACGGGATGGCGCCGTATCCCTTGCGCAGCGCCTCGAGCGCGGCGCGCGGTTCGACGTCCCCGGACAGGACGAGGACGGCGTTGTTGGGGGCGTAGTGAACCCGGAAATACTCCCGGCAGTCGTCCACCGTGATGGCGTCCAGGTCGGCCGGCCAGCCGACCACCGGCCAGTGGTAGGGATGCGCCAGGTACGCCGTCGCCTGCAGCAGTTCGTCGAGCGCCCCCATCGGGTCCTCTTCGACCCGCTCGCGGCGCTCCTCCTTCACGACCTCCCGCTCGCTCTTGAGCGACGCCTCGGTGAGCGTCAGCCCGGTGAGGCGGTCCACCTCGAGATCGACCACCGTCGGCAGCGCCGCCGGCGGGAACACCTCGTAATAGCCGGTGACGTCCTCGCTGGTAAAGGCGTTGCTCGTGCCGCCGCGCGACTCCAGGGCGCGGTCGAATGCTCCCGGTCCGTATTTCTTCGCACCGTTGAACATGAGGTGCTCGAAGAGATGGGAGATGCCGGTGCGTCCGGTCCGCTCGTGCCGCGATCCGGTCCTGAAGAAGGTGAAGAGCGTGACGACAGGCACGGTGTGGTCCTCGACGACGAGGATCTCGAGCCCGTTCGCCAGGCGCTCGCGCGTGATCGGGAAGCGCAGATCGCCGGCGGCCATCGCCGCGGGGTTGCGATCGCGCGCCGCCGCCGGCACGTGAGCCGCAATCCGGGCGCGATGCGGGGGATTGGCGACGACTCCGGGCGCCCCGGCCAGCAGGACAAGAAGGACCGCCGGGACGATCGCCGGGTGGGACCTGCGCAGTGGGGTCACGTCGATGGAGTGTCCGCCCGCGACGGGCCGGGGATGATAGCACGCGGTTTTCGTCCGCCCGCGGACGTCGCGGGAGAATCCCCGCGCGAATCCGCGCCCCCAGCCGCGTTCCGCGTTGCCGCCCCGCCTGGGCCTCGGTATACTCCGGGAGCCCTCCCACAAGAGGCTGCCCGCACACATGACAAACCCGACCCTGAAACGATACGTCCCGATTCTTGCCCTGGCCGGCGCGGCCCTTTTCGGCGCCGGCTGCCATTCCGAAAGCAACGGGAACGACATCAAGCCGGTTCGCAGCAGCGTTCAATTCGAGAACGCGCCGCCCGCCGGACCCGTCGTTTATCTCCGCGTCGCGGCGTCCGACAACCCCGACGACGACCTGGTGCCGCTCGAGGTGGTGCTCGACCCCGGCGGCAGCCCCGTCACCTTCGACGCCTTCAACGTCGAGATCCTGCCGGTCGACACGGTGAACACCGGCCTCGTGCGCGACGGCGTCGTGTCGATGGCCTTCGACGCCGCCACGGGAACGACGCCGCTCGGCGCCTGCAACACCTGCATCGCCACGGCCGGCTGCGGCTTCGCGCCACCGGCGGCGCCGCCGGCCTGCTTCGCCTGTACCTCGCCCGCGTGCACGCAGATCATCCCGCCGAACACCTCGGTGACGCCGCCCACGACGACCGTGAACACGCCGCTGTGCTTCACGGGACTCTCCAGCACGCATTCCACGCTCGTGACCGTCGCGACCACGGGCTCGAGCGGCTGCGGCGCGGCCACCGTGTCCCAGCCGACGGTGCTCGCGACCATCGCCGTCTTCGCCCAGACGACCGGATCGGTGCTGCTGCGCTTCGTGGACAACCAGAGCAGTCCGGCCGACTGCGCCATCCTCCTGAACGGAGCCGACCTGGGCATCCAGTTCAACGAGCGGGGGAAGACGACCTTCACCGCCGGCCGCTGATCGTCCGCTTTTTCATGCGGCGCGGCGCATTGGTCGCCGTGCGCTCCGCCGCGTATGCTTCGGGCACTCTTCCCCCTCCCGGACGAGGCCCGCCATGACCACACGCCATGTCCGCGGTTCCATCACGCTGGTCCTGCCTGTGTTCCTGTCGCTTCTCTGTGCCTGCAACTCCTCCGGCGGCAACGACCATGTCAAGCCGGTCCACGCGAGTGTCGCGACCCCGAACCCGGTCCCGCTGGGGCCGGCCGTGTACCTGCGCGTCGCCGCCTCCGATGATCCCGGCGACGATCTCGTGCCCGTCGAGGTCGTCCTGACCCCGGGGGCCGCGCCCCTGATGTTCGACGCCTACAACCTCGAGATCCTGCCGACCGATCCGAACGATCCGAGCGTGCTGCGCGACGGCGTCCAGCAGATGCTCTTCGACGCCGTGGCGGGATCGACGGCGTTCGGCACGTGCGGCGCGTGCCGGTCGGGAGGCGCGACCTGCGGCCTGTGCGTTCCGTGCGGCTCGTGCGCTCCGGGCACGCTGAACACGCAGGTCAACACCCCCACCTGCTTCACCGACTGCTGCAGCGACAACCACACCTTCCAGCTGCGCGTGCAGAGCGTCACGGCGAGCGGCTGCGCTCCGGTCATCGCGAACAACGAAATCGTGCTCGGCGTCTTCACGGTCCTGACGCGCACGCCCGGCACCGTCCGCCTGCACTTCCGGGTGGTTCCGAACGTCATCGGAGATTGTGAGATACTGCTCCGGAACGCGGAGCAAGCGGTCGCGTTCGACGATCGCGGGGCCGTCTTCACCGCATCGCGCTGAACGAGCCGGTCGCGGCTCGACGCCGACCGGAACCAGATCGAGGGGGGTGGCATGGACGAGAAAGTGGTCGCGCACTTTCAGGACGGCCGCACGCTGCGCGGCACCACGCAGGATTTCCGCCCGGAGTCGGAGGCGTTCCACCTGCTGCCCAGCGAGGGAGGGGGCATCCCGACGACCATCCGCCTCTCCGACCTGAAGGCGCTCTTCTACGTCAAGGACTACGGCCTGATGCGCCGCCAGCTCATCCGCTCGCAGAAATTCGCCAGCAGCGGGCCGGGCCAGAAGACCATCGTCGAGTTCAGGGACGGCGAGCGGCTGTGGGGATTCACCGAGGAATACGCTCCCGGCGGGCGCGGCTTCTTCTTCACCCCCGCCGATCCGCAGGAGAACAACGTCCGGATCTTCGTCATCAACACCTCGGTCAAGCAGATCACCTTCGAGGACTGAACATGGCCATCCACCCGGTTCGCCGCCTGGTCGCCGCCCTGTCCCTCTCCGTCCTCCTGTTTTCCCCCGCCGGGGCCGCTCTCAACTCGGCGCAGTACAAGTTCGAGGGGAATCGCTGGCTGTCGCTCGATCTCGCCGTCGGGGACGTGCGCACCGACGTCATCCGGTTCGACTGGCCCTCCGCGGTCCTCGGCATCAAGACCGGCTACAAGGCCACGGTGAAGGTCGTCAACGCCTCGGCCAGGCAGGCCACGGTCGGCCTCGTCGTCGCGGTCTACGACGGCTCGGGCAAGCTCGTCGGCGCCGGCACCAGCGGCACGAAGATCGGCACCATCGACCCGGGCGACAGCGCCGACTTCTCCATCGAGTTCAATAACGTCACCGAACGGCTCGAGCAGGCGGCGCAGTTCCAGATCGCCCTCCAGACGCGCTAGTCGCCCGGCCCGCTCCTCCAGACGCGCTCGACGCGAACCCCGTCGCCGCGGGTTGATCCCCCGGGATCCGGTTCCTATATTCCGCTCCGCTCCGGTCCGTCCGGAGGAGGGAGGAACCGCATGCCGCAGGGACCCCGTTCGAAGACCGCCCGGCTGCGCCTCGGGCTCGCCGCCGGTCTCCTGCTCGCGGCCGCCGCCGGCGCCGGATCGGCCGTTCCCGCGTCCGCCGCCACCGATCTCTTCTACGACGCGAGCCTCGGGCTGAAAATCTCCGACGACGCGCGCTTCTTCCTGAACATGACCAACCGCTACTACGGATCGCAGCAGCAGGCGGTGCCGGTGCTCGAGCGCTGCGCCAACCCGGACCTCGACTTCCCCGTGGTGATGTTCCTGGCGCAGGTCTCCGGCAAGCGCGCCGACGCCGTCCTGTCACTGCGCCGGAAAGGGATCTCCTGGTCCGAGGTGATGGTCCGCCTGCAGGTGCAGCCGGATCGCCTGTTCGTCGGTCTCGACCGGGATCCGGGCCCGCCCTACGGCCACGCCTGGGGCCACTACAAGCAGCAGCGCGGCGAGGAGAAGGCCCGCTTCGATGTCGAGGATCGCACCGTCCAGGATCTCGTGCGGCTGCAGATCGCCAGCGGCGCGCTGCGCGTCAGCCCGTACACCATCGTCTCCGAGCGCCAGCGCGGCATGACCGTGGACCGCTTCGTCGTCATCCACTCGCAGCCGAGCGGCGTGGTCGTGGCCAAGTCGCACGGCCCGCGCGAGCGCGGCCAGGGACACAACGGCCAGGGGCGCAAGAAGCCTCTCCCCGTCCACGCGGATCACTGAAGTCTCTTCCCGTCATATCATCCCTGCGCCCGGCCCCTTCCCGCCGGGACGAGGGGACCATCTCCATGGGTTTCGCGACCGACGCCATTCACGCCGGCGTCCGCCCCGATCCGACCACCGGGGCGGTGATGACGCCGATCTACCAGACCTCCACCTACGCCTACGACGGGCTCGGGCGCGGCCGTGGCTACGACTACGCGCGCACCATCAACCCGACCCGCTCGGCCCTCGAGGAGAACCTCGCGGCGCTCGAGGGGGGCGTGGCCGCGTACGCCTTCGCCTCCGGCATGTCGGCCATCCACGCCGTCACGGCCCTCCTGAAGGCGGGGGATCACGTCGTCTGCGGCAACAACGTCTACGGCGGGACCTACCGACTCTTCTCGAAGGTGCTCGAGGACTTCGGGCTGCGCTTCTCGTACGTGGACACGTCGCGCCTCGAGAACATCGAGGCGGCCCTGACCCCCGCGACGCGGATGGTCTACCTCGAGACGCCCACGAACCCGATGATGATCCTCACCGACCTCGCGGCGGCCGCGCGCCTGTGCCGCGCGAAAAACCTCATTTCGGTCGTGGACAACACCTTCCTCACGCCCGCCTTCCAGAAGCCGCTGGCCCTCGGCTGCGACATCGTCGTGCACAGCACGACCAAGTTCCTCAACGGGCACTCCGACAGCGTCGGCGGCGCCGTCATCCTGGCGCAGAAGGCGCACGCCGAACGCATCAAGTTCGTGCAGAACTCCGCCGGAGCGATCCTGTCGCCGTTCGATTCCTGGCTCGTCCTGCGCGGGATCAAGACGCTGCCTTTGCGCATGCGCCAGCACGACGCGTCGGGAAGGGTTCTCGCCGACTGGCTCACCCGCCACCCCAAGGTGGCGAAGGTGTACTACCCGGGTCTGAAGGACCATCCGCAGCACGCCCTGGCCGCGAAGCAGGCGACCGGCTTCGGCGGGATGATCTCCTTTCTTCTCGCCGATCGGGTCGACGTGACGAAATTCTTCGACTCGCTGAAGCTGTGCGCCCTCGCCGAGAGCCTGGGAGGGGTCGAGACCCTCGTCTGCCAGCCCTCGACGATGACCCACGCGTCGGTCCCGGCCGAGGATCGGCGGAAGATGGGACTTCTCGACAACCTGGCGCGCATCTCCGTCGGCTGCGAGGACATCGAGGACCTGGTCGCCGATCTCGACCAGGCCCTGAAGGCCGCCTGATCCCCTCGGAGGATGCGCGGATCGCCCCACGCGACCCCCGGGCAGCGCCTGCGTTACAATCCGCACGTCCCGCGCCGCCAGGAGCGCCCGACGTGGCGGCCGCGGGTCCGAAGGAGAGCAAGGTGAGAATGCTGAGACGCTTCGCCCCCGGAGTCGCCCGCGCGGCACTGATCATCGCCGTCGGCTGTTGTTTTTCCGCGCTCGCGCGCGCGCAGGACCCGGAGCCGGAGCTGATCCCGACGGCGCCGGCCGCCCCCGAGGCCAAGCCGGCGATCGACACCACCCCGCCCGCCCCGGGCACCGCCACCGGGCCCCTGCGCCCGGCGCTCGATTTCCAGCGCTGGCGCGAGATGACGGCGCGCGAGCGCCAGACCTTCGTCGAAGGCGCGGTGCAGTCGATGTCGGCCCTGGCGCTCCGGATGCGCTCCGACATCGAGGTGGGCGGCAAGGTCCCGCCGGAGAACCTGGCGTCGGTGGTGCGGTTCATCCACGAGCACTACCCGAAGTTCCCCCCGTCGGCCTACCTGCGCGAGATGGAGGCGATCTACGGCCGGGCCGACGGCCAGAACCTCAGCATGGCCGAGTGCTTCGAGCAGGCCTTCCGAAGGATCAACGCACGTTGAACGGCGGGGCCGCCGGCTTCAGGCGTGGTCTTTGCCGGGCTTGACGGAAGAAGCGATCCAGGCCAGGACGTTCGGCTCCCCGTCGGCCACCGTCACCGCCAGGATCTCGGGGAGCTCGTAGGAGTGCAGCTCCTTGACGGTCCGCTTGACGTCCTCGAAGGCCTGCGGCGTCGTCTTGATCACCAGGAGCTGCTCGGTCTCGTTCCAGACCTTCCCCTTCCAGCGGTAGACCGACCGGACCATCGGAACGACGTTCACGCAGGCCGCCTCTTCGCGGCCGACGAGGGCCTCGGCGATCGCCGCCGCTTCCTTCTCGGTGGAGGCGGTGACCAGGACGATGATGGCGCTGGCGTCTCGCATGGACGCGATTATACCGCGCCAGAGGACTCGCAGGACTGATGCGCCCCGGTCCCGACGGCTGGCGTGGTCGTCTCGCCGAGGACGTCACGGTCGAACGGGTCCGGCGCCTCGCCTCGGCCTGGGGCGTGTCTCTCGCGACCTTTCCCGGACGCAGCCGCCAGGGCGTCGTCGTCGCGCACGACGCGCGCTTCCTGGCCGATCGCCTGGCGAAGGCCGCCGCTGAGGAGCTGACGGCGCTCCGCGTGCCGGTGGTGCTCCTGTCGGGACCGGTGCCGGCGCCGGTGGCGGCGTGCGCGGTCGTCGCCGGCCGGCGCGGCGGCTCCTTCTATGTCACAGGCTCGGACGGGCCGGCCGAGGAATCGGGCGTGTCGATCCTCGACGCCACCGGCGCGGCCATCCCGGAGGCGTTCCTGCACTCCATCGACGCGGCGGCACGGGCGGCCGCTCCTGGGGCGCGTCCGCGCGGCGTCCACCCCACGGCCCGCGGAGCGCGCGGCCGCAAGGCAACGCACGCGCCAGTCCGGCGGCTGGATCCGTCGGCCGCGTACGTGACCCGGCTGCTGCGCTCGGTGCCCGCGACACGGGTGCGCCGCGGGCGGCTGCGCCTGGCGGCCGACGCCCGCCACGGCGCCGGTCGGGCTACCTCCCCGCGGCGCTCGGACGCTGCGCCAGGCTGGTCGAGACGCTGCACGACACGCCGCGCCCCGATTTCGGCGGGCTCGCGCCGACCTGCGGCGATCTCGATCTGAAGACGTTCGGGCGCGCCGCGCGCCGCGCCCGCGCCCGGCTGGGGCTGGCGATCGACGCCGACGGGACGCACTGCGCGGTCATCGACGAACGGGGCGCTCCGGTTCCTCCCGGGGCGCTCGCCGCTCTCGTCGCCGACCGGCTCCTCGCGGAGAACCGGTCGCCCGGGGCCGTGGCGCGCAGCATCGCGGCGACGCACCTCCTGGACGACGTCGCGTCCTCGCACGGCCGCCGGCTCGTCGAAGCGCCATTCGGCGCCGCCTGCCTCGCGGCGGCCCTCCGCGGCGGCGCCGGCCTCGCGGTGGACGAGTCGGGGGGCTTCCTGCTCGCGTCCCACGCGCGCGTGCCCGACGGGATCCTGCTCGCCCTGCTCGCCACCGAGATCGCGGCGCGCGACAAGCGACCGCTGCGCGACCAGATTTCCGATCTGCAGCGTCGATTGGGGCCGCGAGTCGGACGGAGAATCGATTATCATGTCGACGCGGTCGCGCGCGGTCGCGCCCTGGCGCGGCTGCGGGACGTGCCGTCGCGTTTCGCGGGCCGGCCGGTGCGCGCCGTCGCCGCCGACGACGCCCGCAAGTGGATTCTCGCCGACGGCTCGTGGGTGCTGTTCCGGGCCGCGGCGGAGGGAGGCCCGCTGCGCTGCCATCTCGAAGCGCGGAGTCTCCGGGATCTCGAAGCGATGACGGCCGCAGCGCGCGACTGGGTCACGGGTCCCCCGGGCGCATGAAGGAGTCGAAGCCGGCATGGTGAAGATCGCCGACGTGGCGGCGCGCGAGATCCTCGACTCGCGAGCCAATCCGACCGTGGAAGTGGAGGTCATCCTCGACGACGGCAGCGTGGGTCGTGCCGCGGTGCCGTCGGGCGCGTCCACCGGATCGCGCGAGGCGCTCGAGCTGCGCGACGGCGACCCGGGCCGGTTCCGCGGCAAGGGCGTGCAGAAGGCGGTGAACAACGTCGTCACCGTGCTCCGCCCCGCCGTCTTCGGCCTCGACCCGGGGAACCAGGAAGTGGTCGACGCGCGCCTGCGCGAAGTGGACGGCACGCTCGACTGCTCGCACCTGGGCGCGAACGCGCTCCTCGGCGTGTCGCTCGCCACGGCGCGGGCCGCGGCCGCGACGCGCCGCCTCCCTCTCTACCTGCACCTCGGCGGCGAGGGGGCGCGCGACCTGCCGGTGCCCCTCTTCAACATCCTCAACGGCGGCGCGCACGCCGACAACAACGTGGACATCCAGGAGTTCATGGTGCTGCCGCTCGGCGCCTCGACCTTTCGCGAGGCGCTGCGCATGGGGGCGGAGGTGTTCCACGCCCTGCGCGACCTCCTCAAGAAGCGCGGGCTGCGGTCGGGCCAGGGGGACGAGGGCGGCTGGGCCCCCGACCTCAAGTCGAACACCGAGGCGGTCGAGGTGGTGCTGCAGTCGATCGAGCAGGCCGGCTACCGCCCGGGCGAGCAGATGGCGATCGCCCTCGACGTGGCGGCGAGCGAGCTGGCGCGCGACGGCGCGTACCTCCTCGAGGCGGAGGCTCCGCCGCGGCGCACGAGCGAGGAGATGGTCGCGTTCTACGAGGGCCTCGTCTCCCGCTATCCGATCGTGTCGATCGAGGACGGCCTGGCCGAAGCGGACTGGGCGGGCTGGGAGAAGCTGACCGCGTCGCTCGGCGACCGCGTGCAGCTCGTCGGCGACGATCTCTTCGTCACCAACGTGTCGCTCCTCGAGGAGGGCATCCGGCGCCGGGTCGCCAACTCGATCCTGATCAAGCCGAACCAGATCGGCACGCTGACCGACACGCTGCGCGCCATCCACACCGCGCGCAAGGCCGGCTACACGACGGTGATGTCGCACCGCTCCGGCGAGACCGAGGACCCGTTCATCGCCGACCTCGCCGTCGGCCTCAATCTCGGCCAGATCAAGACCGGCGCGCCGGCGCGCGGCGAGCGGGTCGTCAAGTACAACCAGCTGCTGCGCATCGAGGAACAGCTCGGCGGCCGCGCCCGTTACCCGGGCCGCGCCGCCCTCCAGCCGCAGACCGCGGCGCCCGCTTCGTGAGGATCCCGCGATGAAGCTCCGTCTCGACCCGCACACCCGCCGCAAGGCCATCCGCTCGGCCCTGGCGCTCGTGATCGGGCTCGCCCTCTTCAACCTCGTCCTCGGCGACATGGGCCTCGTCGAGTCGTGGAGGAAGCGCCGCGCCGTCTCCCGCCTGCGCGCCGAAGTCGCCACGGCCGAGGCCGACATCGCCGGCCTCCAGAGCGACATCCAGGCCCTGCGCCGCGACTCGTTCCGCATCGAGTCCATCGCCCGCGAGCAGCTGAACCTCGCCCGCCCCGGCGAGATCATCTTCCTGTTCACCCCGGACAACGCCGGCAAGTGACCGCGCGCCCCGACGGGGTCGCGGCTCGATACTGCACCTGGGCGTTGACCTGCGGCGCGTCCCTGCTATAATCCGCGTTCCTGTCGCGGGGTGGAGCAGCCTGGTAGCTCGTTGGGCTCATAACCCAAAGGTCGCGAGTTCAAATCTCGCCCCCGCCACCAACTTCCTTCACGAACGAGGGCGTCCCGGGCGGACGCCCTTCGCGTTTCGGGGCTTCCCCTTCCCGTCGCCGTCGCACCCCGTGTAGAGTCCCCTGCATCTGAACGGGGGTTCGGGGATGGCTTCACCCGGGCGGCTTTCGAGGTTCGCGCGTCCGGCGGTTGCGCTCATGGCGATCGCAGGCGGCGCCCTGCTCTCCCCTTTCCATGCCGGTGAGCGGCGCGCCCCCGTGGCGGGCGCCGCTGAAGTGGGCGCCGACGCCGCCGGCGCAGGCACGCTCTCGCCCGACCCGGGCGCCGTGGACGCCGGCGCGCCGTCAACCGACCCCGGGGTGGTGGCGATGACGGCGCCGCAGCCGGTGGAGACCTGCGAGCCGATCATCCCCTGCACCGATCCGATCGGGTGTCCGGACCTGGTGGTCGATCGCCGCGCGATGATCCTGCGCTACGTCGAGACCCGCACGTTCGACGCCGCCACGTGCGCGGTGCAGGAGGGGCTCATCCAGGCCGGGACGCGGCGGCTGCTGCGCTTCGGCACGCTGACTCCGAACATCGGCGAGGGCGGGATCTTCATCGGCGCGCCGGAGGATCACCCGCAGTGGTTCGAGTTCAACACCTGCCACGGGCACGCGCATTTCGGCGAGTACGCCGACTACCGCCTGTGGACCATCCCGGCGTACCTGCGCTGGATCGTCGCCCGCGCGGCCCATCCGGACGTCTGCCCGCGCAAGCTCTTCGCCGAGCATCCTGAATTGCTCGTCGGCCTGACGCGCGGGCACAAGCAGGGGTTCTGCCTGCTCGACTCGGCGCCGTCGAACTACCTGACGTGCAACGGCGTGCAGGCGCCGGGGCCGAACTTCACCGACTGCGACGACCAGGGGTTGTCGCGCTGCTGGGCCGACTACTACCGGCCCGGGCTCGACGGACAGTGGATCGACGTCACGGGGCTTGCCGGCGGGTGGTACGTCTTCGAGACCGAGGTGAACCCGGCGCGCCGGTTCACCGAGACCGACTACAACAACAACGCCGCGACAGCCCTCATCAACCTGCCGCCCCCATAGGGTCATCTTCCGCGCCCGGACCTCGGCCGGCCGGATGGAACTCGCGCCCCGCGCCGGGCAGCCGGCCGCCGATCACGCCCGAGACCGACTTGGCCGGGAGCATCAGGCAATCCTCGGTCAGGGTGATGCCGATCGACGCGGTGTCGAGCAGCTCGACGAGCGGCCGCTGCGCTTCGAGGTCGAAGTCGCCGTACCCGGGGGCGGTACGCCGGGTCGCCACGAGCCCGAGCGGGGCGCACTCGCGCATGACGGCCTCTTCGAGGGCGAGTCCCAGGGCGATGGCCGCGGCGCTGCCGTACGCGTCCACGAGGAGCGAGCGGGTCAGCTCCCCTTTCTCCGAGAAGGTGGCCGAGCGTCGCTCCACCCCGTCGCCGATGGTGGCGGCGAAGAGCCAGGCGGTGTCGCACCCGTCGAGCCGCTCGCGCAGCGTGCGGGCGGCGCTCTGGAGCCTTTCGCCGAGCCGCAGCACCGGACCGGCGCGTTCGATCGGAAAGGGCGCCAGGACGGCGCGCGCCTTCACGAGCGGCGCGCAGGCGGCGATCTCCTCGTCGAGCAGGCGCGAGGTTTTTTCCTGGACCTGGGCCGCGGTCCGGTAGCCGAGCCGCAGGAGCACGAGCGGCCGCGAGACGGTGATGCGAAGCGGATCGAGGATCCTTCGGGAGGCGTCCGCCGGGCCTTGGGAACGACCCTTCATTCCGGCAGGGCGGGGATCGCCTCCAACCCCCACTGGCGGGCATCGGCGAGAGCCACGCGGTCGAGCTCCTTCACCGTCGCCTCGGGAAGGACGAAGCGCGGCCTGGCGAGCAGCTCTTCCACCACCTTCGAGGCGCGCTCGTAGTCGGTCGGGCCCTTGCCTCCGACCTTGGCGGTGGCGCGGTCCACCGCCTTGCCGGGGAGGAGCCCCTCCTCCTTGAAGAGCTTGAGGGTCGTCGGGTGGCCGAGGAAGTGACCCTTCTCGATGGCGTCGGGAAGGAAGTCGATCGCCATCGGCTCGTGCCGCATGCGGATGCCGTCGAGCAGGCGGTACGCCATGCCGCAGATCTCGTTGTCGATGACCAGCTTCTCGAGCGACTGCACCGTGATGAAGTCGAGGATGCCGACGCCCGAGACGACGTTGACCCCCGCGAGCGCCGCGAGGATGACGCCGTAGCCGGTCTCGTAGCCCGCCTGCGCGTCCACGACCTTCGAGTCGGACAGGCCCATGTAGGCGTGGATCGGCAGGTTGAAGCGCTTGCCGATCTGCGCGTAGGCGCAGTCGATCATCATGGTTTCGATCGATCCGAACGGCGTCTGCCCGGCGCGCATGTCCATCAGGCACGGCGCGCCGCCGTACACCACCGGCGCCCCGGGCCGGACCGCCTGCGCCAGCGCGATGCCGGCGAGGTTCTCCGCCGTGTGGACGACGAGCGAGCCGGAGAGGGTGACCGGGCCCGTGGCGCCGGTCAGCGGCACCGAGACCACCTCCGACGGCACGCCGGCGGCGGCGCAATTCATCAGGCTCTCGGAGGTCAGCTCGCTCCAGCGCAAAGGCGACGACGGGCAGGCGTCGAACAGGGCGTAGGGCTTCTCGGCCACCGCCTTCTTCGATCCGCGCAGGATGGCCATCATCTCGAGCATGGTGTCGAACGACTCGTGCCGGAAGAGCCCCGTGACCAGCGGTTTGTCGCAGGTCTGGGCGGCGATGTAGAGGCGGAAATAGTCGGTGGACTCGATCGGCAGGTCGTGCGGCACGAGCGAGGTCGAGTGGGCCCGGATGTTCGGGAGCTGGTGCACCAGCCGCGACAGCTTCACGTAGTCGGCAGAGGTCGAGGAGCGCACGCTGCGATCCTGCAGGAGCACCTTGATGGCCGCCGACCCGGGATCGAAGGTGACGTTGTCACCGCCGATCTCGATCGACTTCGTGCCGGTGACGTTCCAGACGGTGATCGACTTGGGAACGGTCTCGAGCGCACGCTCGATGAAGTCGCGCTTGAGGTAGACGCGCTCCTTGTCCCGTTCCACCCTCTGGCCGTGCTCGGCGAAGACGTCGAGGGCCTTCGGGTTCTCGAACTGCAGGCCGAGCCGCTCGAGCACGTCGAAGGCCTCGTCGATGATCCGGTCGATGAGCGAGTCGGCGATCATCTGGACGCGCGGGCGGAAGGTCGGTTCGAGACTCATGCGCGAACCTCCGCTTTGCCGCGACCGCGCCCGGCATCGCCCGGGCCGGCCGCGTCGTTCAGGCGATCCGCCAGACCCTCGCGCAGTTTGCTGATGAAGGAGGGGTCGGTGCCGCAGCAGCCGCCGACGACGTTCACCCCGAGCGCCGCGATGGCCTGCAGGTCGGCGACGAACTCCTCGGCCGTCTGCTTGTAGATCACCGTCCCCCCCTCGAGCGTCGGGCGTCCGCGGTTCGGCTGCACGATGAGCGGCAGGTCGGTGCTGTCGCGCAGCAGCCGCGCCAGGTCGAGGAAGACCGGGCTGCCGTGGCTGCAGTTGCTGCCGACGATGTCGGCGCCGCGGTCGGCGAGCACCTTCATGCAGTGGGCCGGCGTCTCCCCCATCAGGGTGAAGAAGCCGCGCGGATTGCGGTCGAAGGTCATGCAGACGGACACCGGCAGCTTCGTCAGGCGCTTGGCCGCGTCGACCGCACAGAGCGCCTCGTCGAGCGAGTACATCGTCTCGATCGAGATGAGATCGACGCCGCCGTCCGCGAGGCCCTGAACCTGGGCCTCGAACGAGGCGGTGAACTCTTCCTTCGTGAACTCCCCCATCGGCTTGAGGAACTTGCCGATGGGCCCGATGTCGCCGGCGACGAACCTTCCCTTCGGGCACACCGAGCGCGCCCCCTGCGCGGCCAGCAGGTTCGCCTCGTGGGTGCGGTCCTGCAGGTCACGCTCCGAGAGCTTGATGGGCGTCCCGCCGAACGTGTTCGTCTGCACCACGTCGGAGCCGGCGTCGTAGTAGGCCTTGTAGATGGCCGTCACGACCTCGGGCTTCTCCCAGTTCCAGGGCTCCGGAGACTCGCCGTCGAGCAGGCCCTCCTGGAACAGCATCGTCCCCATCGCCCCGTCATAGAGGACGAGGCGGCGGCGCACGAGGTCCATGTAGGCGGATGACATCGGGTCCCTGGTCTCCTTCCGCTCCGGGGTCGCTCCGGCGCGCAACGGCGGCGTGCGCAGGATGAAACGGCGGACGCGCTCTCCGGAAAGACGAATCCTAAACGGCGGCGACGACCGAGGTCAATCGCCGTGTCAGTGGGGCACGGTCGGCGGCACCTCGGCCCCGACGTGGGCCACCGGCCCGGGTGGGGCGGCGGCGCGGCGACGCCCGGGCTCGAGGGCGAGCAGCACTGCCGCGGCGACGACGAGCAGGGCCCCGAACCACTGGCGCGCCTGAAGGCGCTCGCCGAGGAAGAACGCCGCGAGGAACAGGGTCCCGACCGGCTCGAAGGTCGAGAGGATGGAAGCCACCTGGGGTCCGGTCCGGCGCATGCCGGCGACGAAGAGGGCCATCCCGAGGATGGTCGGCGCCAGCACGATCCCGGCGATGGCGCCCCACGCCGCCCGGCCCGACGGCGGGGTGAAGCCTTCCCACAGCACCGCCGCGATCCAGGTGACGGCCCCCCCGGTGATGATCCAGGTGGTGGCGACGATCGGCTCGACGCCTTTGGTGATCCGATCCATCGGGACGAGAAAAACCGCGTACCAGAGCCCCGTCAGGAGGCCGAGGACCACCCCCTTCGAGGTGGTGCCGTGGAGCGCCGGCGCCGAGGCGAGCCACACCCCGAAGAGGGCCAGGCCCAGCGCGGCCATGACGCGTGCATCGGGCCTGCGTCCGGTCCGCCCCCACTCGATGAGGGCGAGAAACGCCGGGCACGTGTAGAGCAGCACCTCCATGAGGCTCGCGGAGAGGATGCGCAGCCCCGCGAAATAGAGCGCCGACTGTCCCGAGAGCCCCACGATCCCCCAGAGGAGCAGGTGCCGGCGGTGCGACGCCCTGGCGTGCGCCGCGCGCAGCCGCGGCCAGGCGAGGCTCACGCACCACAGGATCGCCGCCGCAATCGCGAAGCGCGTGGCGAGGAAGGAGGTGAGCGGCAGCGCCGCGAGCCCCATCTTGCCGAAGATGCCGAGCGACGAGTAGCTCAGCGCCGAGAGAATGACGAGGAAGGAGCCCACGGGGCCGCCGATTATACGGACAGGCTCCTCGGACCGCATGGTATCGTCGGCTCGTGGCGACGCAGGCGGGCACGGGGCTGTCCCAGAACACCGACGCGGTGCGGGCGGCGCGCGAGGCGGCCGGGGCGGCGCTCGAGCGGATCGGCGGCGAGCGCGCCGACTGGGGGCTGGTGTTCGCCACGCCGGGACACCGTCCGCAGTACGCGCCGCTCCTGGCCGAGGTGCAGAAAACCCTCGGCACGGCGTGCCTCGCGGGCTGCAGCGGCGCCGGCGTCATCGGCGCGGGCGAAGAAATCGAAGGCGGACACGGCGTCGCGATCCTGGCGGTGCGATCCGATGTGCTGCACGCCGAGACGCACCTGGTGCCGGGAGGCGACGACCAGGGCAAGCAGGCGGCGCTCGATCTCGCCTCGCGGCTGCCTGCGGACGGCACCCTCATCACCTTCACCGACCCGTTCGCCGTGCGGCCACAGCTCCTGCTCTCGGAGCTGCGCGCCGCGGGCAGCCGGCTCCCCGTCCTCGGCGGCGCGGCGGGCGGCGCGCCGCGGCATCCCGCCACCTTCCAGTTCTTCGGACGCAACGTCGCGACCCGCTCGATCGCCGCGATGCACCTGCGCGGCGCGTCCGGACGCAACGCCATCGGCATCACCCAGGGCTGCCAGCCCCTGGGGCCTCTCTGCCGGGTGACGAAGGCGACCGAGAACATCGTCTTCGAGCTCGACTCGAAGCCGGCTCTCGACGTGCTGCGCAGCCGGCTGCCGGCGGGCGTGTCCGAGGCGCTCGAGCGGCTCGGCGGCCATCTCTTCGTCGGCTTCCCGCCCGATCCCGAGGCGCTGGAGATCGCTCCCGGCGAGCACCTGGTGCGGCCGCTCGTGGCGATCGATCCGGGGCGCGGCGCGCTGCTCCTGGCGGAGGACGTGCGCGAGGGGCAGCCGCTGGCCATCCTGCTGCGCGAAGGACAGGCGGCGCGCGACGACCTCAAGGCGATGCTGGAGCGCCTCGACGGACCGGCCGGCGACGCGGCGTGGCGCTTCGGTCTCTACTTCAACTGCGCCGGACGCGGCTCGGCGCTCTACGGCATTCCCGGGGTCGATGCCGCCTACATCGCCCAGCGCTTCGGCGACCTGCCCGTGGCCGGCTTCTTCGGCAATGCCGAGCTGGCGCCGCTCCGGGATCGCAACCTTCTTTTCACGCACACCGGCGTGCTGGCGCTCTTCGGCGACGGGGACGGCCCGGGCGAAAGAGCCGCCGCCGGCGAAGGCGCGGCGTGAAGGATCGAGCCGGACTGGCCGACGACATCGTCATCTATCTGAAGAGCGCCACGGCGCCGGTGCCCAGTCGCGATCTCGCGGCGCGCTTCCTCGCCATCCCGCGCGCCGCCGAAGAGACGAGCCACCGCCTGCTGGCGCCGATCCTCGCCGACGTGCGCGGCGTCGAGCACCGCGCCGACGCCGGCTGGGTCTTCACCGGCCGCGCCGCGGCGACCGCGGCGCGCGAGGTCTCGCCCTCACCAGCCACGAACGCCCTCGAGACGCCGGGTGCGTTCTCCCACGACGACGCGCAGGAGGAGGCACCTGACCTCGCGAAACTCGATTTCATCGCCCTGGCCGCCGACGGCATCGGCCCGGGCGGATCAGGGCTGCCGCGGTCCGTGGCGCTTTTGCCTGTCGTTGGAGGCGAAGCCCTGCATGCGGAGTGTTTCCCGGCCGGAGGACTCGACGAGGACGGCGCCTGGGCCTCCGACGCCGTGGACGAGCTGGCTTCTCCGCCGGTGCGCGGCGCCGCGCTGTCCGTCGCCGACCTCGAGGCGATCGCCGAGACCATCGGCGACCTGCCGGTGATCGCGCACCGGGTCGGCCGCGAGGTCGATCCCTTGCGGCGCGCGGCCGCGACCGCCGGGATCGAGTTCCGGCCGTGCGTGATCTCGGCCGCCCGGCTCGGTCACCTGCTCTACGGACTGAAGGCCAATCACCTGGCCCAGGAGCTGGCCGCGATCGCCGGTGTCGTGAGCGACGGTCCCGACGACTGCCGCGGCCGGGCGCGCCTGATGGCGCAGCTCTGGGGCGCGCTCCTGCCCGCGCTCCAGGCCCAGGGCGTGGAGACGCTCGCGGGGCTGCTCGAATTCCAGGAGACGACGGCGCCGCCCATCGACTTCGCGCCTTACGAGTTCACCGCCGACGAGCTGGGCCTCCTTCCCGAGACCCCGGGCGTGTACCGCTTCCTCGATGCCTCCGGCGAGACGCTCTACATCGGCAAGGCGAAGAATCTGCGATCGCGTGTCGGCTCGTACTTCGTGCCGTCGGCGCGGCGGACGCCGAAAGGACGCGCCGTGCTCGAGCGCGTCCGCCGGCTGGAGATCGAGATGGCCGCATCCGAGCTCGAGGCCATCCTGCTCGAGGCCGACCTGCTGCTGCGCCACCGGCCGCCGCTCAACCGCCAGTTCGAGATCTCCGAGCGCCCGGCGCCGTACGGGCCGCGCCAGAACCTGGTCGTCGTGCTGCGCGACGAGCAGGAGGCCTCGTGCACCCTGCACCTGCTGCGCGGCGGGCGCTACCTGCGCCGGTTCTCCTGTGCCGAGGATCCCGCCGCTCCCGGGCCCGGCTGGGGCACGATCGACGCGGCCGTCGCGGACTCCTACTTCCAGACCACTGCGGACGACGCCGGCGGCGAGATGGACTGGTTCCTCCTGAGCTCCTACCTGCGACGCCACGTCGACGCCGTCAACGTCCTCGATGTGGACGAATGCGCCGACGCGCGCGCCGCCGCCGGACGCCTGCGGGTCCTCTTCACCGCGGCGCGCTCCGGCGCCCGCGTCCTGGCGCGCTAGCAGGACTTGCACCTCTCGGGCCGAGGCGCGGGGCCCCGTCAGTTGACGCGGTAGACGGGGCTCTCGGGCATCACACCGGGGGCGTGAATCTCCGCGACCGGCGCGCCGGGATTGAGGGTCCGGATCACCTCGAGAACCGTCGGATCGGCGGCGATGACGGCGATGTAGGCCGTGCGGCCGTCGAGGGCCAGCCGCGCCGCGTCCTTCGATCCGAGCAGGACAGGCGGGTGGTCGCGCAGCTCGAAGCGGTAGCAGGCCGCCTCCGCCGGCCAGCCGTGCACGCGATAGCCCTTGCCGTTGGCGATGACGAACCGCTCCGCGCCCGCGGGCGCCTGCAGGAGCGCGCGTGCCGCGGCGCGAAAGGCCCCGTCGTGCTCACGCACGACCTCCGGCGACGCTCCCCATGTCACTCCGTAACGCCAGCCGCTGATCGCCGCCATGAGCAGGAAAGCCCCGATCGCCACGGGCGTCCCGGAGCGCGCGCCCAGGGGGCCGCTCCGGCGCAGCGCGTCGAAGAGAAGCGCCGCCGCCATCCCGGCGAGAAGCATCACCGCCGGCAGCACGCCGGCGCTGCGCAGTCCGTGCGGCACCCCTTCGACCGACAGGAGATTCGGCAGGACCATCACCGGAAGCCACGTCAGCAGGAGAACCGCCGCGGCGCGCGGCCGCTCCACACCCGCTCCGACCCGCCGGCCGGCGAGCATCAGCACCGCCGCCGCCAGACCGCCGAGGAAGAGCAGCCCCGTCACCGGATCGAGCATCGGCGCGCCGGAGAGGTTGTGCCTCCAGTTGGCATCGCCGCGCACGTGGAACATCAGGAGCGTGGCGGCGACGTTGTGCTCGAGGTTCGCCGAGACTTTCCCGGGGCCGAGCCCCGGGCTGAAGACCGAGACGGTCCGCTTCGGATTGTTGAAGTCCGCCGGATGGTGCAGGTAGTGCACGAGCATCGGCGAGGCGATGGCGAGCGCCGCGCCGAAGAAGATCGCCAGTCCCGGCACGGCCCGCCTCCAGGCCGCGCGCGACAGGCCGATTTCCGCCATGAGATACGGCGGGACGAGCAGTGGCGCGACGCGCGACGACGGATACGCATGCACCAGGAGCCCGAACAGGATGCCCGCGAGAAGGAAGCGTCCCCGCCCGGCGCCGCGCAGCCCCTCGACGAGCGCCGCCAGCGCGAAGGCCAGGAGCGTCGGCAGCAGGATGGCGCGGAAGCCGCTGCGGCTCAGGATGACGTGCCACAGCGACACGGCCATCAGCCCCGCGCCGAAGAGCCCCGCCCGCTCCATCCCGAGGGCGCGCCCGAGCCGCGCCACGCCCCAGCACCCCGCGATTCCGGCGAGCACGCCCGGCAGGCGCACGGTCACGTCCCCCGCCCCGAAAAGGAGGAAGAGAGCTCCCATGATGTTGGCGAAGAGCCCCTCGTCGAACTTGTAGTGCAGGCACGGATGCCCGGAGGCGGCCCGCAGCGCATCGAGGGCGGTGATGGCGACGTCGCGGTAATGGGCCGGCGGGAGACGGGAGAGGGCGACGAGCCTGAGGAGCGCCGCGACCGCCAGGATCCCCAGGATCGGGGCCGCCTGGCGGAGCCGCGCGGTCCCCCGCCCCGGAATCATGGGGCGCATCTTAGCGTGCCCCCACTCCGCCCCGCGCGCCGGGGATCCGGTCGACGGTCCGGGCCATCTCGTCGTCGGGATGCGGGACTGGTCGGCCGGAGCGCCAGGAGTTTGACACCCGCCGACGGCGCAGCATTTTTCCGGCGCGGACTCCGGCGCTTGCGTTCCGCCGGGCGGTCCCTATATTCGAACCGGCCGGCCGCATTCGCCGGGGCGGAGACCCATGAACCCTGTCCGCATCCTTCTCGTCGACGATGAATCGAGCGTGCTCGATCTCGTTCGCACCACGCTCGAAACCTGCGGCCACGTCATCGACACGGCCGCCAGCAGTCACGAGGCGATGGAGAAAGTCCGCCGCAACGACTATGCGATGGTCATCCTCGACCTGCTCCTGCCGGACATGAACGGCTTCCTGCTGTCGCAGGAAATCCGCCGCGTGCGCCCCGATCTGGGCAACCGCATCCTCTTCATCTCCGGCATCCTCTTCGGCCAGAGCACCATCGAACACCTCGGCACCATCGGCGCCGGCTTCCTGAGCAAGCCCTTCCAGCTCCAGGCCCTCATCGAAGCCGTCGACCGCATCGCCCAACCCCGCGCCGCGTAGCGGCGTCCCGCGACCCGTTCTTCGCGCGCTTCGAATCCACCCGTGGTCCGTGCGTTCGGGCCACGTGAAGAAGTCCTGCGCGTGCCCGGCGCCTCGCGGGCGCAGATTGAGGACGACGAAGGTGGCCCGAACGCACAAGCGCCACGGACGGTGTCGCGGCCGTCCGTGGCGCTTCCCGTTGAGGAGGGGGCGTCGTGAGGTCGACGCCGGCGCGATATGGTGAGTCGCGGGTGGGGCAGTTCCTCTCGTGACCCTCCGACCGGCTAGCGGCGATCCAGTGAGACGCCGGCCTTGCGCGCTTCGTCCGCCACCGCGTCGAGGCGCATGTCGAGCAGCGCCACCCGCTTGGCGAGCTCCTGGATGAGCGGCCTCGCCTGCGCGCGGTAGCCGAGCCGGACGTCGAAGCTGCGGGTGTCGCCCGCGAACGCCGACTCGGAGAAGGCGACCTGGTCGATCTCGTACTGCAGCTCGGACATGAGCATGTCGCGATCGACCCGGACGCTGTTGAAGTAAGCCTGGAACGCTTCGGACGCCGGCGACGGGGCCTCCTCGGCGACAGGCGCCGCGCCTCGAGGCGCGGCGGCCGGGGCCTGGACCTTCTGGACCGCCAGCGGCGGCAGGCGCTTCAGGTCCTGGTTGGTGTACGCGCCCGGCACCTCGATCTTCACCAGGTCCGCGTTGGTGTACGTCTTTGCTTCCTGAGCCAGTGCAGCGGCCGGCACGAGCCAGACCGCCAGGACGACAGCGTGCTTCATGAATCCTCCCGTGCGCCCGAGGTCCGCCGGAGGAGGACGCGGGGCCGCGTCCTCCAACTGCTGCCGGAAGGGCCGTCCCGATTCGGCCCGCGGACACCGTGGCGCGGTGTGCGTTCCATATACGCCGACGCCCCCGCCGGGACAACCGGATTCGTCATCGGGATCGCCGGAACTCCTTGTCCCGCACGGAGTCTGAAGGATGACGCACGCCGTCGGGAATCTGACGTCGGCGGCGACGACGTGCGCCCGGACGTCCTCCCGTCCGCGAGGCCCGGACGATTGAAACGGAGGGCATGCGGCCGCTATAATCCGCGCCTTTCGGGGGCTCCCCATCCGCACGCGCCGACTGATTGCGGTCCTTCTCGTCTCCAGCCTCGCCACCTTCGCGGCCACACCCGCCCGCGCCGCGGCCGGGGTTCCCGAAACGCGCACCCTGCCGAACGGGCTGCGCGTCGTGCTCCTCGAGGATCACGCGCTGCCGCTCGTCGCCGTGAGCCTCTGGGTCGGATCCGGCAGCAAGGACGAGGTGGAGTCGTCCGCCGGCTACGCCCACTTCCTCGAGCACCTCGTCCAGCGCGGCACCGACAGCTCCGGCCCGTTCGAGTACACGCGCAAGGCGCAGCGCTGGGGCGGCGCCCTGTCGGTGCGCGCGAACTACGACCGCACCGCCATCACCCTCTCCGGCGTGCCGTCGAGCCTCGACGACCTCATCCAGGCGGCGGCGTCGATGGCCTTCAAGGCGACCCTCAAGGACACCGAGATCGACCAGGAGCTGGGCACCCTGTCCCAGGAGATCCGCACCTACTACGACCTGCCCTCGTCGGTGTCGCTGTTCGAGGGGATGCGCGCCGCGTTCCCCGGGCATCCGTACCGCTTCCCCTCGCTCGGGCATTTCCGCAGCGTCGGGACGCTCAAGGCGGAGCCGCTCACCGCGTTCTACAAGAACCTCTATGTCCCAAACAACATGGCGATCGCCGTCGCGGGGGATTTCGATGCCCGCGCCGCCGCGTCGCGGATCGAGGCCGCCTTCGGCTCCGCGTCGAAGAGCGCCACGCTGCCGCCGCGTCCCCAGGCGCCCGGGACCTTCCCGGGGCACTCCGACATCGAGAAGAAGCTCGACTTCGGCGAATCGTGGACGGCGCTTCTGTTCACCGGTCCCGGCTACCGACATCCCGATCGGCCGGCGTTCGAGGCCCTCTCGGCGGCGCTGGCCGATCCCGCGTCGTCACCGCTGCCGCTGGCGACGACGCGCGATCAGAACGGCACGCTGTCGCAGGCGTCCTTCTACGGCCTCGAGGACGCCGGCCTCCTGTACATCGCCGTGAACCCGTCGACACCGCAGCTGTCGTACAACGCCGCCGCCTCCGCCCTGCGCGCGGTGGTCTCCTTCCGCGCCACGGGGTTCACCGACGCGTCGGCGCGCGAGCTCGCTGCGCGGCTGGTGCGCGACGAGCGGCAGCGCTCCTCGAGCGTGACGGAGCGCGCGGAGCGGCTCGGTGAAGCGGCCCTGTTCGGCGGCACGCGCTACTACTGGGACCGCCCCGACGTGCTCGGGCGCCTCACCGCGGCCGAGCTGAATCGCGTCGCCGCGAAATACCTCGTCCCGGAGAACTGCCGCCTGATGGTGCTCGTCCCCAAGGGGACGCCCGACCTCCCGGAGGAGAGCAAGGCCGCCTTCCACAAGGTGTTCGACACGCTGAAGGGCCCCGACAACGCCGGCCCCCCGGGCCTCGATGCGACGCTCTACCCGCCGTCCGAGTCGGCGAAGGTCGATGCTCTGGCGTGGGGCAAGGGCGGCGGTGCCGTGCTCGGCACACCACGCCGCACCGTCCTCAAGAACGGCCTGACGCTCCTCGTGCTCGAGGATCACCGCATGCCTCTGGCCGCGGTCTCGGTGACCCTCAAGGGAGGGTCGGCGACCGACGAGCCGGGGAAGGAGGGACGCGCGGGGCTCCTCCTGCGCATCCTCGGGACCCACACCGCGCAGGCGCTGCGCGACCGCCCGGCCGGCCCGGAGAAGCGTCCCGGCCTTCTCCCCGAGGCGCAGACCGGCCGCGATCTGCTCGAGCTGCGTTTCACCGGGGACGCGGCGGACGTGGCGGCCGGTCTCGAGGCGATTGCGAAGAGCCTGCGCGAGGGCGTCGCCGGCGCCGATGTCGAGCGGGTCCGCCAGGCGGCGCTGCAGAACCTCGCGCGCGCGGAGCAGCGCGCGGACGTCGTGGGGCTCGATCTGTTCCACGAGAAGGTGTACGCCGGACATCCGTACGCGCAGCGTCCCGACGGCACGACAGCCGGCGTGCAGGCCGTCACCGCGGCCGACCTGCAGGCGATCGCGCCGACGCTGCTCGATCCTGCGGCGTGCGTCGTGGCGGTGGCCGGCGACGTGGACGCGGCCGAACTCGGGCGCGCCGTGAAGAAGCAGTTCGGACCCTGGAAAGGAACGGGCGGGAAGCACCCGGCCGATGCGAAGCCGGCCGCCGCCACGGCCGCGGCACCGGCGTCGAAGCCCGCCGCCAAAGCGGGCGCGGCCGCGCCGGCCGAGGGCTCCGGGCCCGAAGGCGAGGCGGCTCCGGCGCCCGAGGCCCCGGTCTTCCCCGCCACCGCGGGTGCGCAGCCCGGTGAGTACACGCGCCAGCTCGCGACGACGCAGAGCCTGGCGATCGTCGGCGTGCCGGCGGTGCCGCTGCAGAACGCCGACTTCGACCTGGTGCGCAACCTCGGAGCCGCGGTGACCCTCTTCGGTTTCGAGGAGATGGTGTTCACGCGGCGCGCGGCTTTCGGCGTCAGCGGCAGCCCGGAGGGCTATCGCGACGGCGGCGCGCTGATCTTCGAGGCCACGACCCAGCACGCGCGGCGCGGTGAGGCGGTCTTCGAGCTGCAGCGTCTCATGCGCCGCCTCGCGGTGGAGGACCTCACGGAGACCGATCGCCGCGATCTCACCCGCATCCAGGCAGGGCGCGCCGCCGCGGCGGCGCAGGGCACGCAGGCGCTCGCGAGCCTGCTCGCCTACCGCGAGGCCAGCGGCCTCGACGCGCTCGCCTGGCGCCGCGACCTGACGGCGGGCGATCCTCCCGCCGCGGCCGCGCTGAAATCCCTGGCCGAGCGCCTGTTCCAGACCGAACGCAGCGTCCGGGTCGTCATCGGTCCACCCTCGCAGTAAAGGAGCCCGGCACGCGCCGGGGCGGACGGGAGGTCCCTTGTCAGAAGCGCCGGTCCTGTCGATCGTCCTGCCGGTCCACGACGAAGCCACCGTCCTGGAGGAGACCGTCGTCCGCCTGCGGGACGTCCTCGTGCCCCTGGGACGCTCGTTCGAAATCCTCGTCGTGGACGACGGCTCGACGGACGGGAGCGGCGCCGCGTGCACGGCGCTCGCCGCCCGCGACCCGCGCCTCGTCCTGGTGACGCTGACGCGCCGCTTCGGCAAGGAAGCGGCGCTCGCGGCGGGGCTGGAGGCGGCGCGCGGCGACGCGGTCGTGCTGATGGACGCGGACCTGCAGCACCCCCCGGATCTCATTCCCGAAATGGTGCGGCGCTGGGACGAAGGGTGCGAGGTGGTCGAGGCGGTGCGGCGCGAAGGCGGTCCGCAGGCCCTTCCGCACCGGCTGCTGGCGCGTGCCTTCTATGCGCTGCTCGGCCGCGCCGTCGGGCGCGACCTGCAGGGCGCGACCGACTTCAAGCTGCTCGACCGGCAGGCGGTTGAGGCGCTCCTCTCCTGCGGCGAGCGCAACCGTTTCTTCCGCGGGCTGGTCGCCTGGATCGGGTTCACGACCGGTGAGGTGCCCTTCACGCCGCCTGTCCGCCACGGCGGCCGCAGCAAGTGGTCCTTCACCGATCTGCTGGGCTACTCGGTGCGGAGCCTCCTGGCGTTCACCTCGCTGCCGCTGCGGATCGTCGCCGCGGCGGGGCTGGTGATGGTCCTGCTCGGGGCGCTGCTCGCCGTGCAGACGCTGTGGAACTGGTTGTCCGGCCACGCGGTGAGCGGCTTCACCACGGTCATCCTGGTGGAGCTCATCCTGGGCGGGCTGATCCTGACGAGCCTCGGCGTGATCGCGGCCTACCTGGCGCTCCTCTACGAGGAGCAGAAGGGGCGACCCCTCTACCTCGTGCGCCGCCCGCGCGACGCGCGTCCAGCCGGCCCGGACGAGCCGCGACGGTAGAGGCCGCTGCGGCCGCCGCTCTTCTCCTCCAGACGCACGGGACCGAGGACCATGGCGCGGTCAAGAGCCTTGGTCATGTCGTAGAGCGTCAGAAGCGCCGCCGCGACGGCGACGAGCGCCTCCATTTCGACCCCGGTGGTCCAGCGGGCGCGCGCCGTCGCCTCGACGCGCACCGCCCGGCGGCGCGGCTCGAACGAGAGCTCGATCGCCACCTGGTCGAGCGGGATGACGTGGCAGAGCGGGATCCACTCGGAGGTCCGCTTCGCCGCCGCGATGCCGGCGGCGCGCGCCAGGGCGAGCGCGTCCCCCTTCGCGAGCGAACGGCCGCGCAGCGCACGGAACGCGGCCGCGCTCATGGTCAGGCGTCCCGACGCACGGGCCGCACGCAGGGTGACGGGCTTGGCGCCGACGTCCACCATGCGTGCCACGCCGCGCCGATCGAGGTGGGTCAGGCGGGGCCGGCCGCGCCGGCTCAGGCCGCCCTCCCCGGATCGCCCGCCGGCAGAAGCGCCGCCGCCCGGCGCAGATCATCCGGCGTGTTGACGTTGAGGAACATCTGCTCGTCGCCCCAGGCCGCGAGCTCCGGGAGCTCGACGATGCGCGGCGCGAGCGCCGTCACCGCCCCCTGCACCGAGGTCTCCCCCGCCGCCAGCGCCGCGTCGAACGCCGCCACGGCCGGTTCGCCGTAGGCGGCGGCGAGCACCTGGAGCTTCCCGAAGGCGCGCGGCACCACCGCCGGGGCCGAGGCGAGCCCGTCGACGAGAAACGCCACCACCTCCGCGGGCAAGAGCGGCAGGTCGCAGGCAAGCGCGAAGGCCGGCCCGGAGGCTCCGCCGAGTCCCATCCGCAGCGCCTGCAGCGGACCCATCCCCTCGTCGTCGATGAGACGCACGCCGAGGCGATCGAGATCGGGCCGCGGCGGCGAGACGACGACGGGCGTTCCGCCGGCGCGCCGGATGATGTCCACCGCGCGCGCCAGCAGCGTCCGGCCGCCGAGGTCGATCGACGCCTTGTCGCGCCCCATGCGGGTGGATCGCCCCCCCGCGAGGACGATGCCGGTGAACGGAGCGGTGCGAGTCACGGGCGCAGCATACATCGCGTGTATCATGGCCGCTCCTTCGAGGACGTCATGATCCTGAAGATCCACGTGCCGCCGATCCACGCGCGATCACGCGCCGCCGCGCTTCCCTTCCTCGTCGTGGCGACGGCAACCGCCCTCCTCGCGGCCGGGGCTGCCAGCGTGCCGGCCGTGGCCGGGGACGTGACCGGCCGGGTGATCTACGCCGGTGACCCTCCCGCCGCGAAGCCGATCGAGATCATCAAGGACCCCGAGGTGTGCGGAAAAACGCCCCACCTGGACGACGCGCTCGTGGTCGGAGCCGACCGGGGCATCCTGAATGTCGTGGTGCGGGTCGCCGACCCGGGGGACGACGCGAAGCCGATGCCGGCGCCCGCCTCCTCCCCCGCGCTCGACCAGGACGGCTGCCGCTTCGTCCCGCGCATCGCCCTGGTGCCGGCGGGCACGCCGCTCGATTTCCTCAACAGCGACGGCATCCTGCACAACATCCACACCTGGTCGAAGCTCAATCCGTCCTTCAACCGGGCCCAGCCGAAGCTGAAGAAGGTCATGACCGAGACCTTCGCCAGCCCGGAGCTGTTCCGCGTCACCTGCGACGTGCACCCGTGGATGACCGGCTGGGTCGTGGTCGCCGCGCACGCCTGGTACGCCGTCACCGGACCCGACGGCCGCTTCAGCCTCGCCGGCGTGCCGGCGGGAGCGCGCACGCTCGAGTTCTGGCACGAGCGGCTCGGGGTGCAGAAAAGGCAGGTGACCGTGCCGGCGAGCGGCGAGCTCAAGGTCGATCTGACGCTGCCGGCGACGGCGCCGTAGTCCCCCGCTCCAGCCACGCCAGGACTGCCCGCGCGCCGTCCGGGTCGCGATCGACCACCGCCGCGAACGACGGCATCGATGTGCCGACGCCGAAGCGCAGCGCCCGCTCGAAGGCGGCGGCCGATCCGCCGCCGCGCCGCGCGCAGGCGTGGCGCAGGTCGCTCGTCCGGACCACCGGCTCCCCGTCGCCGCGCGTGGCACTGTCGTCGAAGGCCTTCCCCTCTCCTGAGCTTCCATGACAGGCGGCGCAGCCCCACGCGGCGTACAGGGCGGCGCCGCGCGCGGGATCGCCGGCCGGCTCCGCCGCCGCGGCCGGCGGTGCGCCTGCGGGCCCGGGACGAAAGCGCAGGTCGGCGCCGCGGGTCGCCGGGGAGACATCGCGCACCGCGACCACGAGCGCCCACCGATCCTCCGGATCGAGGAACGCGAAGGAGGGCATGGCGGCGCCGGTTCCGGTGCCGAGCGTCAGCAGGCGGAAGAGGTCGGCGTCGTCCGCGGGCTCGCCCGCACCGGTCGTCTTGAAGCGGAACCGCCCGGCGGTCAGATCGCGCGGCGGCACGGCCAGGAGCGCCGCCGCGGGACCGCGCCCGTCCCCCGTCTCGCCGTGACACGGCACGCACCAGAGAGCGTAGAGCCGTCTCCCCTGCTCGCGCCGCGCCGCGACCGCCACCGCGCCGGGCGCCGGGATCTCCGGCTCCGCCGCGCGGAACCCGGCATAGACATCGCGCCGCGCCCGTCCGAGTCCCTGCAGCCACGACACCAGGGCCCGGCCGTCGTCGTTCAGCTGCGGCGGCAGGCTGCCTCCCGGCGCGAACAGGTGCCGCGACGCGGGCATGCGGGTCCCGGGGACGAGCACATCGGGAGCATAGAGGTGCGCGGCGTGCCAGTCGTCGCTGCGCCGGTGTCCCTCGAGGCCGAGATCGGGTCCGACGCGGCTGTCGAGCGGTCCGGGAAGCCTCGGAGCCGGCGGCACAGCGCCGGTCGCGGCCGGAACGTCGAACAGCGTGTGACAGCGCCCGCACTGCTCTCGATCGAAGACCGCGCGGCCGCGCGCTTCGAGGGGCCCGGAGACGTCCTCGGTCTCCCGCGAGGGAGCGAGGGCGGGAGGCGCCGCGCCGCAACCGGCCAGGAAGAGCAGCGCCGCGGCCGGCAGGAGGCGGCCGGCGAGGGCGATACGGATCAGCGCGGCAGGACCTGCCGGTCGAGGGCCATCAATCCGAGAAGAGCCGGCAGGTAGGCGACCGAGGCGAGCAGCAGCCGGCGCGCCGCCGGAAGCGATCCTGTGCGGGCCAGGGGCGCCGCGGCGGCCGCCTGCAGGACCCCGAGCGCGAGCGCCCCGCACAGGTAGACCACGCCGGCTCCGCCCCAGACCGTGGGCAGCAGCGTCACCGGCACGAGCGCCAGGGCATACAGGAGGGCGATCCGCCCCGCCGCCTCGTTGTCGCCGGCCACGACCGGAAGCATCAGGCAGCCGCCGCGATGGTAGTCGTCGCGGTAGAGGCACGCGATGGCGAGCGCGTGCGGCAGCTGCCAGACGAACAGGATGGCGAAGAGCGCCACCCCGACGGGGGTGATCCGTCCTTCGGCGGCGACCGAGCCGACGAGCGGCGGCAGCGCTCCCGGCAGCGAGCCCACGAGCGTGCACAAGGGGCTCCGGCTCTTCAAAGGCGTGTAGAGCATCACGTAGCTCAAGAGGATCAGCGCCACGAGGAGCGCGGCGAGACCGTTGACGAAGAGCGCCAGCGACACGATGCCGGCCGCCGCGAGGAGGCTCCCGAACAGGAGCGCCCGCTGCGGCTCCAGCCGTCCGCCGGGAAGCGGGCGGGCGCGCGTGCGCCGCATCCGGCCGTCCGAGTCGCGCTCGAGGTACTGGTTCAGTGCGCTCGCCCCCGCCGCCGCGAGCGCCGTGCCGAGGAGGGTACGCAGGAGCAGTCCCGCGTCGAGCCCCTGCCCCGATCCCATGTAGAAGCCGGCGAGCGTCGTCACCAAGACCATCGTGGTGACGCGCGGCTTGGTCAGCTCGACGTAATCGAGAAGGCGCGGCCGGATCCCGGTCGTGACCTCGAGCGGGGCCGCCGGCGCGACCTCGGTGACGCCCGACTCGATGCCGGGACTCATGCGGTGGCCTGCGACGCCGTGCCGTGCGCCACGCCGGCCGGGACGGCGGCGGCGCGGAAGCGGTAGGCGAAGAGGGTCACGGTCAGGAGCGACGCGAGCAGCAAAGCACCGGTCACCACGTGCAGCGTCGCGGGGACGACCGCGAGCTTCGTGAGCACGGTGGCGCCGCCGAGCAGGATCTGCAGCAGGACGAACGTCACCGCCAGGCGGGCCGGCACGGCGATCTCCGGATGGCTCCGGAGCGGCGCGCAGCGGAACGCGAGCGCGAAGACGAGCGCCGCCACGACGAGCGCCATCACCCGGTGGGCGAAGTGCACCGCGATCTCGAACGACAGGAGCGGCGGCACCACGCGCCCGAACGCCAGCGGGACGTCCGGGATGGCGAGACCGGCGCCGGTGTGGCGCATCAGGGCTCCGAGGATCACCTGCGCGAAGGTCGCCCCGGCGGCGACCGCGCCCAGGATCGCGAGCGAGCGCGGGACCGGCGACGTGTCTCCTTCGACGCCGCTGAAGCGGCGCGACGTCACCACGGCGAGCGAGACCACGACGCAGAAGACGATCTGGGCCAGGCACGCGTGGGTCACCGAGACGATCGTCGGCAGCTTCAGGAGGACCGTGATCCCTCCCAGGATCCCCTGGGTGACGACGAGCGCGAGCGCGGTGAACGCCAGGTTGCGCACCGGGCGGCGCGGCTCGCGCCGACCGAACCAGATCGCCAGGCCGACGATCAACATCCCGACGAGCGAGGCGACCATCCGGTGTCCGTGCTCGAACAGCACGCCCCCCTGCATCTTCGGAAAGACCTGGCCGAACGACAGCGGCCAGTCGGGCACCGCCAGCCCGGACCCGGTGCTCGTCACCAGGCCCCCGGCGACGAGGAGGAGCACGGTCGCGCCGACGACGGCCAGGGCATAGCGGTGACGCCAGGGATCGTATGGGGTGGTTGCGCGCACTCGGGATTCCGCTGCCGGCGGCCGCGCCGGCTCCATGGAGAAGTCATCTTTATACGCGACCGCGCCCGACCCGTCAACGCCGGCGCGTGGGGAGGACTGGGACAGGCTCCTGCCCCCGCCATCGCCTATGATGGCCGCTCCATGACCGACGGGCGCGACCAGCCGGCCCTCCTCACGGAGGGACTGGGGTTCGACTACGGACGGGAGCGGGCGCTCGACGGCGTCGATCTCGCCGTGCGGCCCGGCGAGCTGTTCGCCATCCTCGGTCCGAACGGCGGCGGCAAGACCACCCTGTTCCGCATCCTCGCCACGCTCCTGAGGCCTCGGCGCGGACGGGCCTCGATGTTCGGGCACGACGTCGCCCGGGATCCCGCGGCGGCGCGCCGCCTCCTCGGCGTCCTGTTCCAGGCGCCGGCGATCGATCGGCTGTTGACCGTGCGCGAGAATCTCGACCTGCAGGGCGCTCTCTACGGCCTGCGCGGGCGCGGGCTCGCCGCCGGGAGGGACGCGCTCCTCCTGCGCTTCGGGCTCGAGGCGAAAGCGACCGCCCGCGCCGGAACCTTGTCGGGCGGCCTGCAGCGCCGGCTGGAGATCGCCAAGGCGCTTTTGCACCGGCCGCGCCTGCTCCTGCTCGACGAGCCCTCGACCGGCCTCGATCCGCGGGCGCGGGCGGCGCTGTGGAGCGCGCTCGACGACCTGGCGCGGGCCTCCGGGACCACGGTCGTCTTCACGACGCACCTGCTCGAGGAGGCGGATCGGGCGCACCGCGTGGCGATCCTCGACCGGGGCCGCATCGTCGCGATCGGGGAGCCGGAAGGCCTCAAGGCGGAGATCGGCCGGCAGGTTCTCGCCATCGCCCCGGAGCCGCGCGCGCAGGACGAAGAAGAGCTGCGCCGCGAGATCGAACGCCTCGCCGGGGTCGCGGCCCGTCTCGTCGAGGGGCGCATCCTCGTCGAGGCCGAGGACAGCGCCGCCCTCGTGCCGCTCCTGTCGCGGGCGCTCGGGGGACGCATCGCCGCGATGACGGTCGCCCGTCCCACGCTCTTCGACGTCTTCCTGCGCCGTACCGGCCGCGGCTTCGAGCCGGACGAGGGCACGGCGCTCGGGCGCGATCGCGGGGACGCGGCGTGACCGCGGCGGCGGGCGCGACGCTGGCGCTGGCGCGCCGTGAGACCCGGCGCTTCTTCCGGGAGAGGACGCGGGTGCTCGGGGCGCTCCTGCAGCCCCTGCTCTTCTGGGCCTTCTTCGCGGCGGGTCTGCAGCCGTCCTTCCGGCTGGCGGGGGGCGGCGACTACGGGGCGTACCTCCTGCCCGGCATCACCATCCTCGTCCTCCTGTTCACCGCGATCTTCTCCACCATCTCCGTCATCGAGGACCGCCGCGAAGGGTTCCTGCAGGGGGTGCTGGTGGCCCCGCTGCCGCGCTCGGCCGTGGTGGCCGGGAAGATCCTCGGCGGGACGGTGCTGGCCACGGCGCAGGCGGCGTTCATCCTCGTGCTCGCGCCGATCGCGGGCGTGCGCCCGGGACCTCTGGCGATCGCGGCGGCGATCGCCTTCTGCTTCGTCCTCGGGTTCGGGCTGACCTCGCTGTCGCTCGCCATCGCCTGGCCGATGCGATCGACGCAGGGCTTCCACGCCATCATGACGGTGTTCCTGATGCCGCTGTGGCTGCTGTCGGGCGCGTTCTTCCCGGCGGACGGGGTGCCGCCGTGGCTGGGATTCCTGATGCGCCTCGATCCCTTGACCTACGGCGTGACCGCCCTGCGCCGGTTGATCGGCGCGCCCGCGACCGGGAGCATGGCATCGGCTCTCGCGATCACCCTGCTGTTCGTCGCCGCGTCGTTCGCGTTCGCCATCGCCGTGACGCACCGCCGGGACGGGGCGCACGCCGGCTGAGCCAATGGCCCTGTCTCTCCCGGCCTTCAACGCGCTGATGAACACCGCCTCGGCGATCTGCGTCCTCGCCGGCTGGGGACTCATCCGCCGCGGCCGCCGCGACGCGCACCGCACCGCGATGCTCCTGGCTCTTTTCGCGTCGGCGCTGTTCCTCGCCGGCTACCTGACCTACCATGCGCGCGTCCACTCGGTTCCGTTCCAGGGCCAGGGGCCGGTGCGCGTGCTCTATTTCGCCATCCTGATCCCGCACACCCTGGGCGCCATGGCGGCTCTCCCGATGGTGCTCGTCACCGCGGCCCACGCGGCGCGCGGCCGGTACGAGGCGCACCGGCGCCTGGCGCGCATCACCCTGCCGTTGTGGCTGTTCGTGTCGGTGACCGGAGTCGTCGTGTACCTGATGCTCTACCACGGCCCGGGACGCCCCTAGCCGACCTGGATCATCCCGAGACGCGAGCCCCAGCGCCGCTCCAGGTGGGCCGTCAGGACGGCGGGAGCGCGCCCCGCCCGCGTGTCGGCGACGACAGCGTGCGCCGCTTCGCGCGCGTCCTCGAGGATCTCCCGATCGCGCACGAGATCGCCCAGCCTCAGGTCGGGAATCCCCGACTGCCTCGTGCCGAGGAACTGGCCCGGGCCGCGCAGCTCCAGATCGCGGCGGGCGACCTCGAAGCCGTCGGAGGTGTCCACCATCACCTGCAGGCGGCGGCGCGCGTCGTCGGTCGCCTGCTCCCCGGCCACGAGGATGCAGTACGACTCGTGGCCGCCGCGCCCGACGCGGCCCCGCAGCTGGTGGAGCTGCGACAGCCCGAAGCGATCCGCCTGCTCGATCACCATGACGCTGGCGTTGGGCACGTCGATCCCCACCTCGATCACCGTCGTCGCCACGAGCACCGGCAGCCGGCCCGCCGCGAACTCGCCCATGACCTCGTCCCTTTCGCCGGCCGGCAGGCGGCCGTGCAGGAGCCCGACCGGCCGCCCCGGGAAGACCTCCTTCTGCAGGCGATCGCGCAGCGACGCGGCGGCCTGCAGGTCGCCCCGCTCGCTCTCCTCGATCACCGGCACCACGACGAACACCTGGCGCCCCTCGGCCACCTGGCGGCGCAGGAAGTCGTGCACGCGCGGCCGGCCGGTTGCCTCGCGCACCACCGTCGCCACCGGACGCCGACCCGGCGGCAGCGCGTCGATCACCGAGACATCGAGGTCGCCGTAGAGCGTCAGTGCCAGCGACCGCGGGATCGGCGTGGCGGTCATCACCAGCACGTCGGGGTGATCCCCCTTGCCGCGCAGCCGCGCGCGCTGCGCCACCCCGAAGCGGTGCTGCTCGTCGATGACCACCAGCCGCAGCGCCTGGAAGCGGACCTCCTCCTCGGCGAGGGCGTGGGTGCCGACCACCAGCTTCAGGGCGCCGCTCGCGAGCCCCGCGAGCACCTGCCGGCGCGCCGGCCCGGTCACCGAAGCGGTCAGGAGGCCCACCGGCTGTCCGCGGCCCTGCAGGAGGCGCGTGAACAGGCGGTGGTGCTGCTCGGCGAGGATCTCGGTCGGGGCCATGAACGCCGCCTGCAATCCGTTCTCCGCGACGAGGAGCGCGGCGAGGAGCGCCACCATCGTCTTGCCGCAGCCGACGTCCCCCTGCAGGAGCCGGTTCATCGGCCGCGGCGACAGGAGATCGGCGGCGATCTCCGCCAGCACCCGGCGCTGCGCCGCGGTCAGACGGAACGGCAGGACGGAGCGCAGCCGCCCGCGCAGCGGGTCGTCCACCTGGAGGGCCTGCCCCGCCCCGCGCCCGCCGGCATCGGAGGCGGCGCGCTGCAGCGCGAAGCCGAGCTGCAGGAAGAAGAACTCCTCGAAGATGAGCCGTCTCTGCGCCGGGGTCGAGCGCGTCTCGAGCAGAAGCGCGTCGGTGCCGGCGTCCGGGAAGTGCACGGCGCGCAGCGCCTCGCCGCGCGGCGGCAGGCCGCGGCGCTCCGCCACCCCCGGCGGCAGCGGCTCGGGCAGGACCTCCGGCAGCTCGCGCAGCAGGCGATGCACGAGGGTGCGGACGGCCCGGGGCGACAGCCCCGGCAGGCGCGGGTGGATGGGCACCACCCGCCCCATGTGGATCCCTTCCGGTTCTCCGTCCCTGCCGTCCTTGCCGTCCTTTTCCGGGATCTCGATCTGCGGCGACTCGAGGGCGAGCCCGCGCCGCCCCGCCCGCGACGGCTTCACCTCGCCGTACAGGATGACCTCGCGGCCGCGGACGAGGTGATTGCGCAGCCACGGCTGGTTGAAGAAGACCACCCGGATGGTCCCCGATCCGTCCTCCACCAGCGCCTCGAACAGGCTGAAGCCGCGCACGCGCGTGCGCCGCAGCGCCGCGCTGCGGATCTGCCCGCGCACGGTGCCGCGCACCCCCGGAGCGAGGGAGGCGATCGGCAGGAACGCCGTGCGGTCCTCGTAGCGGAACGGCAGGTGCAGCAGCAGGTCCTCGACCGTGGCGATCCCGGCTTCCTGGAGGGCCTTCGCGCGCTGCGGACCGAGACCCCGGACCGTCTCGAGCGGCGCGTCGATCGTCAGCGTTGGCACGGGCGCCGGGGAATCAGAAGTCGATCTGGAAGCCGACCTGGAACCGGCGTCCGAACGCGCGCGTGCCGTTGAGCTGCAGGGGGCCCTGTCCGTTCGGGGAGTCGACCTGCGAGATCTCGGCCGGCGCCACCTCGTACGACGTGAGGTGCAGGTCGTCGGTGTTCAGGATGTTGAAGACCTCCAGGAAGATCCCGGCGGTGTTGCGGCCGAGGACGAAAGTCTTGCGGGCCCGCCCCCCGAGGTTGAGCACCGCGTTGTTGCGGTGGCTGTTGCGCGACTCGGTGTCGAACACGAACTGGTGCGTGAGCGGATCGACGACGGTCTCGCCGTAGCGGGTCCGGAACTGCTGGTACCCG
>Ga0134121_10000048_pt1 | contig 127125 bp, 61 predicted proteins | sample KB301_FD_96463 | JGI IMG/M metagenome (GOLD analysis project Ga0134121, IMG submission 96463) | Terrestrial soil microbial communities without Nitrogen fertilizer from Kellogg Biological Station, Michigan, USA - KB3-0-1 | ecosystem: Environmental > Terrestrial > Soil > Unclassified ... | reverse complement strand
CACATTCTCTCCGTTGGTGAAGTGTGGCTTCCGCCGCCGCCACCCTCGGCATACGAGATCATAGAGCGGGCGCGCGAAGCGAAGTCACAAGCAGAATTGGAAAGGAACTATGCAAAGGGTTGCAATGCGGCGAAGGAAGCACTCGTTTCGGCTGAACGCGCACGGGAGCGAGTGCAGACCAACTTTCCTAACTGGAAGGTGACTGCAGACTCATCGTGTGGCTCGGCGGCCTGGGAGTTAGTTTCGAAAGCGGATCATTGGAAGCCTGATTTGATTGTAGTCGGCTCCCACGGACGTACAGCGCTCAGCCGCTTTGTGCTGGGTAGTGTTTCCCAGCGTGTTTTAACTGAGGCTCTTTGTTCGGTGAGAATCGCTCGTGGGCGAGTTGACGAGCCGAATTCTCCGGTGAGAATCGTCGTTGGCACCGATGGCTCGCCGGCGAGCGACTTGGCATTGAAGGCCGTCGCTGCGCGCAAATGGCCGCCTCAGAGTGAAGTCATGGTGGTTCTGGTCGATGATCCGTTGGCACCCGAGTTTCTCGGAAGGCTGATTCCTCCGCTGGGAGAAGTGATCGAAGAGGATAAGAGAGTAGAGAAGGAGTGGGTCGAGGAGATCTCAGAACGTTCAGTGAGGCTTTTGCGGGGCGCTGCAATCAAGGTCACTTGTGTGGTCAAAGAAGGTGATCCTAAGCGAGAGCTCTGCAAAGCGGCGGAAGAGTGGAGCGCTAACTGCATCTTCGTTGGTTCCACGGGATTCAGCAATCGCTTTGAGCGATTCATTCTGGGTAGCGTTTCGGCCGCGGTCGCCGCGCGGGCGCATTGCTCAGTTGAAGTCGTTCGTAAGACCTCAAAATGATTCGAACATTATGAAACTCAGCTTCTTAAGTTCGAGGAGGGTATGCACATGATGACGATGCTCAATGACAGCGCGGTTCGCAAGGTGTTTCAGTCGGCGCGGGTTGCACGACTCGGCTGCATTGTAAATGGCGAACCGTACGTTGTTCCGATCAATTGCCATCTCGAAGACGATTGTCTTTATAGCCATTCGTTGCCCGGACTGAAGATTTCGGCTCTTCGGGAAAATCCTCGAGCGTGCGTGCAGGTGGACGATATCGAAAGCGATTTGCGCTGGCGAAGTGCCATCGCGTTTGGCAAGTTTGAAGAGATCACAAAATCAAACGAGCGCGAAGAGATTCTGACGACACTCCTCCGAAAGTTTCCTCTGTTGACACCAGTCGAGTCTGCGATAGCAGCCGACGCTTCTGCTCCGCAAGTGATTGTCTTTCGGATCCGGATTGATCGCTTAACAGGAGTGTCAGAAGAATAAGACATCGGATAAACTCCGTCACACATGCAAGACAATAGAGCCGTTTTTCAAAAGAGCGCGGACGTCCACCGTGACGGCGACGTTGTATTGCGTGATGGTTCAACCGTACGCATTCGGGTAATGCGGCCCACGGACGAAGCTGGCCTCCGAGCGTTGCTGACATCGCTGTCGGACGAATCACGTTGGCTGCGGTTTTACTGCCTTCAGAATAGCTCGGCCCTGGCTGCCGAAGCTCACCGAGAAGCGAACCTGGACCAGGCCTTTGGATTGGTTGCGTGCAGTGGCGACGAGGACCGTGTTGTGGGCCACGCATTCTATGTTGTCATTGAGGAGGAACGGGCTGAGGTCGCCTTCACGATCGCAAACGATTTTCAGGGACGCGGACTCGGCACCATCTTACTGTGCCAACTGGCCGAGGTCGCAGCAGCAAATGGGATCAGGAGTTTTGAGGCTGAGGTTGTGGCTGCGAATCACGCGATGCTTCACGTGTTCCGCGAATCGGGATTTCCAATCGAGGTCAACGCGAGCGCCGGACAGCTTCAGGTAGTCTTGCCGACCTCTTTTTCTGAAGAAGCTCGCAACCGGTTCGAACGCCGAGAGTCGATAGCGGCCGTAAACGCGCTGAAACTTTTCTTTGAACCGCGCGCCGTTGCCGTGATCGGAGCTTCGCGGCAGCGTGGAACCATCGGCGGTGAAATCTTTCATAATCTGTTGAACTATGGATTTAAAGGTCCGGTTTACCCGGTTAATCCCGTCGCCGGCGTGATTGAGGGTGTTAAGTCTTATCCATCGATCGAAGCGATTCCGGAGCCTGTCGATCTCGCCGTGATCGTTGTTCCGGCCTCGAGCGTAGTTGAAGTTGCAACTGCTTGTGCTCGAAAAGGCGTAAAGGCGCTGGTCGTCATCTCCGCCGGCTTTTCGGAAACTGGCAAAGAGGGAAAAGCTCGACAGGCTGAACTTCTGAGGGTCTGTCGTGGAGCCGGCATGAGATTGATTGGTCCAAACTGCATGGGTATTGCCAACACCAATCCAGCGGTGCTACTCGATGCAACCTTTGCGCCTGGCATTCCGCCGCGTGGACGAGTTGGGTTCTCCTCGCAGAGTGGCGCGCTGGGCCTCGCAATTATGGAGTTTGCAAACTCGCTCGGCCTGGGTATCTCAACCTTTGTTTCAGTAGGGAATAAAGCGGACATTTCCGGAAACGATCTGCTGAGATACTGGGAATCAGATGACGATACTGACGTAATTCTTCTCTACCTCGAGTCGTTCGGAAACCCGAAGAAGTTCTCCGAGATTGCGCGCCGCGTCGGACGCAAGAAACCGATCGCGGTAGTGAAGAGTGGACGCTCAGCCGCAGGCGCGCGTGCCACTTCATCTCACACCGGTGCACTTATCGCAGCCTCCGATGTCACCGTTGATGCACTGTTTCGACAAGCTGGAGTCGTACGTACCGACACCCTCGCGGAACTGTTTGATGTGGCTTCATTACTGGCAAATCAACCGCTTCCTAATGGCCGGCGTGTTGGAATCATCACCAACGCCGGCGGCCCTGCAATCCTTTGTGCTGATGCGTGCGAGGCGCGCGATCTCGAGGTTCCGGTTCTATCGGATAGTAGCCAGGCAAAACTACGCGCATTTCTTCCGGCCGGGGCCAGCGTTGGAAATCCTGTTGACATGATCGCGTCTGCACCTGCCGAACATTACCGGCAAGCAATCGAAATTGTCGGCACAGATGAGAATATCGATTCTCTGATAGTGATTTTCACGCCACCGCTGGTAACGCGAACTGACGATGTTGCTGAATCGATCGTTGAGGCAATGCAGCACGTGGACAAAGGCAAACCGCTTCTGAGTGTCTTTCTCTCGGCGCACGAGGCGCCAAAGGAATTGCGAACAACGGAAGTTTGTATCCCTTCGTATTCATTTCCAGAAACTGCAGCGATTGCTCTCGCCCGCGCCACACGCTATCGACAATGGCGCGATCGGCACGACACTTATCCGGCTAGATTTGAGGACATCCGTACTGACGAAGCTGCGGCCGTTGTCGCGGCTGCCCTGGCTCGTGAAGAAGGTTGGTTGACGCCTGACGAGGTGGCGAAGATTTGTTCCTGCTATGGATTGCCCTTAATTGAACAGAGAGTTGTTGAGACTGTTGAGGATGCTGGTGCAGCCGCAGATGAAATTGGCGGAGAGATTGCTCTGAAGGCCATCGCTCCCGGAGTTATTCATAAAACTGAAGCGGGTGTGGTCAGACTTCATCTTAATGGTGCGGAAGCGGTTCGTGCCGCCGCGCGCGAGATGAGTGAAAAGCTGAGTTCGCTTGGACATTCGGCGTCGGGTTTTGTAGTTCAACGGATGGCAAAACGTGGGGTTGAGATGTTGGTGGGTGTCGTACACGACCCGCAGTTTGGTCCAGTGGTGGCCTGCGGCGCTGGTGGCGTTCAGGTAGAGGTATTGCGAGATGTTTCGGTACGTCTCACTCCGCTTTCAAACGAAGATGCTTTAGAAATGATTCGTGAGTTAAAGACTTATCCGTTACTCACAGGCTTTCGCGGCAGCGTTCCTGTCGATATTACTGCCCTGGAAGAAGGACTGTTGCGCGTGAGTGCGATGGTTGAGGATCTGCCACAGATCGCGGAACTCGATTGCAATCCCTTTGTCGTACACGAGACCGGCGCAGCGATACTGGACGCTCGCATTCGCGTCACGGCTGTCGAGCCGCGACCACTGGTTGGCGTCCGTCGCTGATTTCACCCTTCATAAGTAGTGAGGTCATCGTACCCCTCGCTGCAGAGTTCGCAGCGAAGGTCAAACTGCAAACGTCCTGAGGATCACCCCTGCGGCGTAGGCGAGGCCGGCTGCGATTGCTCCAACAAATAACGTCACCAATCCTGATCGTAGCCATGACGTTGTGGACCATCGACTCTTTGCTGAACCGATCGCAAAGAAAACCGCTGCCGTTACGGCGACCGAAATCTCGAAAGCATGAGTGAATTGAAACAGATAGGGAAGCAGTGGGACGAGTCCGCAAACAAGAAATGAACTGAAGGTACTCAGAGCCGCGATCCAGGGCGAACGTACCTCGTATGGCAGACCATACTCCTCGGTTAACATAGTGCGCACCCATCGTCGACGATCTGCCGTGATCAGCTGAACGATCCGGCCCAGGTCTTCACCCACAAACCCTTTTTGCTCGAAAATCTGCCTGACTTCTTCTCGTTCACCTTCCGGAGCGATATCGATGTGCCGGTTCTCGACTGCTTCCAAACGATGTAAGTCATCGTGTTCAGCCTTTGTGCCAAGATAATTACTGGCCGCCATCGAAAATCCATCGGCGAAGAGGTTTGCGAAACCCATCACCAGAATTACCCACGACGACAATCTTGCTCCCGCTACTCCGGTTACAACTGCAAAGGTTGTGACTGAGCCATCGATGCCTCCGTAGATCCAGTCGCGCAGGTAGTTATGTTTTGGGCCGATGGCTAATCGCTGTTTGATGGCTTCAGCAGAGTGTTCATGTTCCATATCAATTACTCTGAGGTGGCGCCCACCGGCCAACGTTCGACTGATGAGAAGCAAGGCTCTCATTAGTCAACTTTGGTACTACCATTGGTGGCTCTGATTTCACCGGCTCTGCGCCGTATAGAAGACTCTCTTCATCAGCAATTACGAGGTGCGTTTTGATCGCAACGTCGGGATTGAGCGAGATCGATGTGATGCCCTGTTCGACCAGCCAGCGCGCAAACTCCGGAAAGTCCGAAGGCGCCTGGCCACAGATGCCAATCGGTTTTCCGGCTCGGTGTGCTTCGTCAATTACCTGTGCGATCATCCCGAGAACAGCCCGATCGTTTTCGTCAAACAGACGCGAAATGGCGCCGGAATCTCGGTCGATTCCCAATACCAACTGAGTTAAGTCATTGGACCCAATCGAGTAGCCGTCGAAGACCTGAAGAAACTCGGCAGCTCTAACGACATTCGAAGGAAGCTCACACATTGCATAAATTTCGAGCCCATCATCACGTTGCTTCAATCCTTGTTGGGCCATCACCGCGATGACGTGCTTTGCTTCCCCAACGGTGCGGCAAAACGGAATCATGATCTTGACGTTTGTCAGACCCATCTCTTTGCGCACACGCAGCAACGCTGCACATTCAAGCGCGAAGCCGTCGGCATAGCGCGAATCGTAATAGCGAGATGCTCCTCTGAAGCCAAGCATCGGATTTTCCTCGTTTGGCTCAAATTCGTTGCCTCCTAAAAGGCGCGCGTATTCGTTTGACTTGAAATCGCTGGTCCGAACGATCACCGGTTTGGGATAGAACGCAGCTGCGATACGCGCGACCCCTTCGCTAAATCGCCGGACAAAAAACTCGCGTGGCTCCTCATTGTCAAGGCGCAACGCTATTTCTTTCAGCGCCGTTTGATCCTTTAGATTCGGGTAGTGAGCCAAAGCCATCGGATGAATTCCAATGCTATTGGTAACAATAAACTCTGTGCGAGCCAGTCCGACACCATCGTTCGGAATCATTGACGTTTGAAAGGCAGTGGACGGATCGCCAATGGTAAGCATCACCTGGGTCCGCGTTTGCAGCACTGCTTCTGAGTCGATCTCTTCAATCGCGAAAGCAACTCGTCCGGCATACACGTGACCCTCTGTCCCTTCGCAACATGCTACCGTGACCTCATCACCATCATGAAGGACTTCCGTTGCATTTCCACTGCCGACAATGCACGGTATGCCGAACTCGCGAGACACGATCGCAGCGTGTGCGGTTCGTCCTCCTTGATCAGTGACGATAGCCGAGACCCGGCGCATTACAGGTTCCCAATCCGGATCGGTGAGCCTGGCAACCAGGACGTCACCGGCTTCGACGTTTTGTAGCTCTTCGATGCGTTGAACGATTCGTACGCGACCAGCGCCAACCTTTTCACCGACAGCCTGGCCAGTTACAAGCGGGCCTCCATGTGCCCCAGTGATTCGATAGATTTGTGCTACCGCATTCGTTGGCTTTGTAGAATGGATAGTCTCTGGTCTGGCCTGAACGATGAACAGTTTGCCGCTTAATCCATCTTTGGCCCATTCGATATCCATCGGCTGCGGATGTCCAGCCTGTTTGGAATAGTGGTCTTCAATTAAGCAGGCCCAATGCGCGAGCTTGAGTACTTCATCATCAGTGAGTGAGAACATGTCGCGTTCCGCTAACGGAGTGGCCTCGCTGCGTGTGGTGCGGCTGCCGTCACCATAAACCAGGCGCACCTCCTTTGTACCAAGCCTCCGCCCCACGATAGGACGATAACCAAGCTTGAGTGTTGGTTTGAAAACAAGCCACTCATCCGGGGTAACGACCCCTTGTACAACATACTCACCCAGGCCATACGCGCTGCTAATCAAAACGACATCGCGAAAGCCTGATTCAGTGTCGAGGGTAAAGATCACTCCTGAACTGGCTTTATCGGAGCGCACCATTGGTTGTACGCCAACAGAAATCGCGACCTTCAACTGGTCGTAACCAAGCCGCGCCCGGTAGCTAATGGCACGATCAGTAAAGAGCGAGGCGAAGCATTGATGCACCGCACGTAACAGCGCCACGCGACCACGAACGTTAAGAAATGTTTCGGCGGCGCCGGCAAACGAGGCCTCGGGCAAATCTTCAGCCGTAGCCGAAGATCTCACCGCAAGTGCCGGCTCATGACCGAGCCGATCGCAAAGCTGTTCATAAGCGCTGATGATCGCGTTTCGCAACTCCCTGGGTAGCGGCATATCAAGAACGGCCACGCGTGCAGCATGTCCTCGCCTTCCCAGTTCCTCTACATCTTCCGGATCGAAATCTGAGAGCAGGGAGCGGAGCTCGTATTCGAGTTCGCCTTGGGCTAATAGCGCGCGATAGGCATCTGCCGTTGTCGCGAAGCCATCGATGACGCCAACGCCCCGGGGCTTAAGTGCATTAAAAAGTTCGCCTAAAGAGGCATTCTTACCGCCGACCCGCGAAATATCCTTTATGCCGATCTCGGCGAAATCGAGTGTGTAGATAAGTTGGTTGTTTGTCTTCATGACGTGCTTCATCTCCCATTATTCGCGGCTCCATTGCTGCGCAGATCTGCTCCGACTAGAAAAACTACAAAGGAGCAAGGTCCGTGCCGCCTTCGCAATGGAGGGAGTCGCCGTGGACCAGTTACTGTTGGCGCTTGTCCCCTTTCTGAGCGCCAGACTGGAGCGAGTTTCCTCGCAGCGGCATGCGAAACTTTCCCCACGAAAAGCTCCCTAAAACCAGGCTAACAGTCGATTTGTGGCCTGATTTCTTAATCCAAATACGGCACAACCGTTGCTCTGACGAAAATGTTACGGGAGGTCAGAGGGGGCGCAGTGGCAGGCGGTTCAAGGGAACAGCCTGGTTAGGCTATGGAGGGTAATCATGTTGGAAAAACGAAGTGATGGAGATCTTAAACAACGGGTGCTGCGCGAAATGAAATGGGATTCGCGCATCGACTGGGCGAGCATCAACGTTGAAGTCAACGACGCAGTAGTAACTCTGACCGGTGCAGTGCCGAGTTATGCCCAGAAAATTGCCGCACAGGACGCCGCGCATCGTGTTGCCGGCGTGCTTGATGTAGCGAATGACATCGAGGTTATGCCATTGGAGCGCTTTATACGCACTGACTCGGAGATTGCAGGTGCGGTTCGTAATGCGCTCGAATGGGATGCATTGGTCCCGAATGAACTCATTCAATCAACTGTAACGGATGGGTGGGTCACGCTTGAGGGCGAAGTGGACTACTGGCGCGAACGCAACGATGCGGAACGAGCGATTAGACAGCTCGCGGGCGTGGTTGGCGTAATCAACAAGATCACGATTCGCAAACAGGAAGTCAACGCAAAGCAGTTGCGTGAAGAGATCGAGTTTGCGTTGGAGCGTCGAGCCGATCGCGAGGCTGACCGCTTGCGAATCGAGGTTAATGATGGCGCGGTAGATCTATGGGGGCGAGTTCACTCCTGGCAAGAAAAGCGGGCAGTGCTCGGCTCGCTCAGCCACGCCCCAGGTGTGACCCAGGTGAGGGATCACGTTCGAATTGATCCGTATTTCTAATTTGAAATGCGCACTCAAATGTTGAAAGGAAAGTAGCAATGAAAAACGAGAAAAAAGAAAAAATGGAGGTGGCGCCAAAGTCTCCTGAGACGGCTAATCCGTTCGGGATGATGCGTCGCTTCACGAAAGACATGGAACGGTTGTTTGATGACTTTGAGGAATTTCGCTTCTCGAACTTCTTCAAGGATTTTGCTCCATTTCGCATGGAGTTCGATACAGCGAAATGGGTACCTCAGATTGAGGTGCTTCAGAATGACGGGCAACTTCTGGTGCGTGCAGACCTGCCGGGCCTGACGAAAGATGACGTAAAGGTTGAGTTGACGGATGACATCCTGACTCTCTCGGGTGAGCGGAAGGAAGAGAAAGAAGAGAAGCGTGAAGGCTTCTATCGCAGCGAGAGAAGCTATGGAAGCTTTTACCGGGAACTTCCTCTACCCGAAGGCGCAAAAACTGAGGATGCGGCCGCGACATTTCGCAATGGCGTGCTCGAAATAACAATGCCGGTGCCAAAGGTCGAAACGTCAACCCGCAAGCTCGAAATCAAAGAACCAACCGAAGAGAAACCAAACGAACAGAAATCAATGAAGGCCACAGCATAGGCCTTGCTCTCCCATACTTTTCCGGTTGTTCGACTTCTCATAACGAAGTCGAGCAACCGGTCTAAGTTGGAACAGCAAATTCGGAATCACTGGTAAAACGTGAACATTTTTTGCTTCGATCGACGCATGAACGCAAAGGCGCGCGAGGTTGCATGTTAATGATGAACCTCATCAGTTGGCGAAAGAATTTTCATTTGAACCGCTCGCGGCAGATCGCTAGTGCGCTGCTAACTCATGGATGGGGCTTTTTAAGAAACAATGATGAAACTGTTGGTGGTGTGAATTCCCGGCCGGCAGCCGCGAGACCGGCACATTTGCGATTGGCCCTGGAAGAACTGGGGACTACTTTCATTAAGTTGGGCCAAATCCTTTCCACTCGTGCAGATCTCCTTCCTCCCGAATATCTCGCCGAACTAACTAAGCTGCAGGATTCAGCTCCACCGGTTCCATTTGAAGCGATTAGAGAAGCACTGGTGTGTGAGTTGGGCCAGCCCATAGAGAATGTCTTTGCAGAATTCGATACTCAACCACTAGCCGCGGCATCGATTGGACAAGCTCATACTGCCACGTTACCGGACGGAACTGAGGTTGTCGTAAAGATTCGCAGGCCCGGCGTTGTGGAAAGCGTGAATGAGGATCTCGAGATTCTGCAAGAGCTGGCGGCAACAGCCCACCGGCATCTCGGATTCGCCGATCGATACGATCTCGTTGGTCTGATTGAAGAGTTTTCACAAACTCTGCGCGCTGAACTTGATTACATCCGAGAGGGCCACAGCGCCGAGCGGTTTGCACAGAATTTAGCAAGCGATCATGGTATTCACGTGCCCCGCGTGTTTTGGGATGCCACCACGTCTCGAGTGTTGACGCTGGAGCGAATCCGCGGCATCAAGATTAATGATCTGGAAGGCCTCGATAAACAAGGGACAGATCGCCGCTGGCTCGCACAATACGCAACGAACGTCGTGCTGAAAATGGTATGCGAGGACGGCTTTTTTCATGCAGATCCTCATCCTGGAAATTTCTTCATTGAGGCGAACGGCGCCATTGGTTTGATTGACTTTGGAATGGTCGGAATTCTCGATGAACGGACTCAGGAACTGCTGGCGGATCTATTGATCGCCATCAACCATCAGGATGCCGATCGGCTAGTGGATGTATTTCTCGATCTTGGTGTTACTCGAAAGCGCATCGATCGTGCGTTGGTGCGTCGCGACATTGAACGATTACTGTCGACCTACTGGGGCCTGCCACTGGGTGAGTTGAAAGTGACGGCTCTGCTCAATGACGTCTTTTCGATCATGCGCCAGCACCAAATGCATCTACCATCAAACCTCGCCTTATTACTCAAGACCGTGATTATGATTGAGGGCCTGGGAGTGAATCTGGATCCGGACTTTCAGTTAACCAGGTCACTAACGCCTTACACCGAGCGACTTGTCCTCCGTCAGTACTCTCCGTTCAGATGGGTTCGCAGCTTTGGGCGTGCGAGTTTAGAATTTGCGAAACTGGGAGTGGAGCTGCCGCAGCAACTCCGAAGGATCGTCGGCGCCGCCGAAGATGGAAATCTTCAAATTGGCATGCGTCCGGAAGGCTTTGATCCAGTAATTGATCGACTCGAGAGAATCGCGAACAGGATTGTACTGGGAGTGATTGCCGCAGCCTTCATTAACGGCCTGGCCGTTCTCGCTTCAGTGTACAGGCCTCCCGGATGGGAGCGTTGGGCCTGGGTTATATTTGCCTTTGGGTTTCTAAGCGCGCTGGTATTAGGAATCTATTTAGCGTGGACGATTTTGCGTCCAAAGCGCATCTGAGGCGGCCTGCGACTTCATCGTTTACAATAGCCCTTCGACTTAGTGAGCACGGTAAATAACAATGAAGAACGAAGAATTGCGCTCGCAACTGGAAAAGTTGCACCACGAACTTCACCAGAGTCCTGCTCTCGACTTGCAACAACGCGAGTTGCTACAGACGCTGGCGGATGAAATTCAAGCGTTGCTCAAAAGAGATGAGATTCAACGGCATCACTACAAGACTCTGAGTGAGCGACTCAATGACGCTGTGGCTGAACTCGAAGCTTCTCACCCGCAGATAACTCTGTTGATGCGCCAGACGATCGACTCGCTGGCGTATTTGGGCATCTGAAGCCTTTCGCAAACCCGAGGCCATCGTGGCTCGACCTGATCAAGCCACTCATGATGGCCTCGTGGTTCTGCATGCGTCCGCACGGAATCGTAGCGACGAACGCTTTTCTAGACGGTGCGCCGGCCAGTGACCAAGTTGTATATCAACACGATCACAGCCAGGACCAACACGAGATGAATCAGACTGGTGCCGCCACCTATACCTGAAACAAAACCCAACAGCCAAAGGATCAGTAGGATTACAAATATTGTCCACAACATGATTCTCTCTCCTTCTAAGTTGCGCCTTAACGCGCAGAAATGAACGCCTCGCTTTACGCTGTAGTTACTCTTCCGGATGAGCGAGAGCATCCGCCTTGGTGGCGTGCACCACGCCGTCCGGATGTTCGGGCGGCGAGTAAACAGTGAACAGTTTCATATCGTCAGTGCCAGTGTTAATGAAGTCATGTTCCATTCCGGCCGGCACTGCAAACATATCGCCAGGGTTAATATCATGCGTTTCACCGCCTAGCTCCGCTCGTCCCTTGCCTTTGACAAAAACCAGGACCTGGTCGACAAGCTCGTGAACTTCGCGACCAATGTCTTCACCCGGAGGGATACTCATCAAGACTATCTGAGAGTGCTTGTTTGTGAACAAGACCTTCCGGAACTTATTGTTCGCGAGCGCCGATTGCTGGACATTCTGGAATTGCATAAATACGCCTGCTCCTCTGACTCAATGACTCTGTCTAATTCTTGAATAGGCAAAAGACATGCCCTTAAGAATCCTCTCGACCTGAGGCCCGGAGGATAGTCGGAAACGCTTGTCCGCGAATGTGGTGAATGCTTCCAAACGAAAGCCCGGCATCAGAAGCGCCGTTTGTCTCAAACTGTGACGTTCAGATTTCTTCGTGGAATTTTGCTGAACTTACTGCGCGAATTTTCGCAACCATCCTCAAGTACTCTTCCTCCAGATGGAAGGGCAAACAAGACGAGTGTTGATAACACAATAAAAACTGCTATGTGCGAGGGCACACATAAGTTGGCCCAAGGCTCGGAACTTGCAGTGCTAGATCCCATACAAGGTTTAGGCGTAATTGCGTCCAACGGGACGCTTTGGTTTGTCTCGCGGAAAATGAGAAGACAAGCGAGATTCAAGTGGGCGGAGGAAGAAAATGAAAGTAACAAAAATAATGGCAACAGCGGTGATTGCCCTGGTGGTCAGTTTTGGGCCATGGGTGAACAAGTCAACCGCTGGTACTAACAGTGACGATGACACTACGAAGCGGCTTAACGCAGCCGCCGACGTACTGAAGGAAATCATGCCGGCGCCTGACAAAGGTATCCCGCAAGACCTTCTGGACAAGGCAGCCTGCGCCGTGATCGTGCCGAACGTGAAGAAAGGCGCTTTCATCGTAGGCGCGAAATACGGACGGGGCTTCATCATTTGCAGACACCAAAAAGGTGGCGGCTGGTCGGCTCCGGGCGGCGTGAAAGTGGAAGGCGGTAGTGTTGGGTTTCAAATTGGCGGATCCGAAACTGACGTCATCATGTTGCTGATGAACCAGGCCGCCATCGATAAGCTCCTGTCCAGCAAATTCACTATCGGCGGCGATGCTTCAGTAGCGGCGGGGCCTGTCGGCCGTACGTCTTCCGCTGCGACGGACGCTCAGCTTCACGCCGAGCTTCTCACCTATTCGCGCGCGCGCGGACTATTCGCCGGTGTCTCGCTCGATGGTGCGACCCTGCGGCCCGACGATGACGCAAATAAGGATATGTACGGCAAGGAGATGTCGAACAAAGATGTCGTGCTCGGAAATGTGAAGACGCCGTCGACCGCAGCCAGGTTGATCGCTGAGTTGAATAAGCATTCCAGACGAAGAGCGGGTAGTTAGCCAGTCTGAACAGGCGGTGCGACTTGAATCAGGCTCATTCGTCTTGCGCGTTCCGCGTCAATCGCTTGGGTGTCAACTAGATATCTAAGCAAGAAAGGAATCTACATGAAGATAAATCACACAGTGGAAAGAATCGCGGCAATCATCCTGGGGTTCACGTTACTTTTTGGCGTTGGCTTCGCTTCCAGCGCAATAGGCCAGGTGCGCGATAACAATGGTGACTATAACCAGAATCCCCAGGATCGTAACTGGAACAATTACCCGAACTGGGGTGGCTCTTTCGAGCTGCGCCAAACTGCTCTGAACGCGGGCTACGACGAAGGCGCTAAGCAAGGCCGCAATGACCGTGCGCGGGGGAGGCGTTCTAACTTCCAAAACTTTAGCGTTTACCAGGAAGCCACGAAAGACTACAACTCACGTCTCGGCGACCGCGAACTGTATCGCCGCTACTTCCGTCGTGCGTTCGAGAATGGATACGACTCTGAAATCCAAACTACATACAACTCCACGAGTCGCTTAAACGGGACCTTCAGGTTGGATTCGTCGCGCAGCGACAATCCCCGCGATGTTGCCAATCGTGCAACTCGGAACCTTCGCGGCAACGAGCGACAGGGTGTCTCAGCGCGCATGCTGGCGCGACTCGAATCACCTGAGATGTTGGCAATAGAGCGCCGCTACTCAACCATAACGATGGCCTCCTCGCTCGCTCCGCAGTCGACCTTTGAAGCGGACGGAGTCGAACGTCAGGAACAACTCGATGGGCGAACGAGTCGGGTAACTGCGACGTTGAGCGGGGATCAGTTGGTCGTAAGATCTACCGGTTATCGAAACAATGATTTCACCGTCACTTTCGAGCCAATCGAAAGCGGCCGTCGGTTGCGCGTGCGACGCGAGGTCTACTCGGACCGGCTGACGCAACCCATTGTCGTCAATAGCATCTATAACCGCACCTCGGAGGTCGCGCAGTGGAGTATCTATGACGGTTCGCGGTCGGTTGTGGGTAACACAGGTATAACCAGCGGTGAATTCATCGTTCGCGATGGCGAAACTGTAATGGCGGTCCTAAATAATGACCTGACTTCAAACCAGGCAAAGGAGGGCGACCGGTTCACGCTGACCGTACGTGAGCCTCGCCAATACGAAGGCGCAGTTATCGAAGGCACGGTGGGTAGCGTTGACCGCGGTGGACGCCTGACTGGCCGGTCCGCGATGTCGCTCAACTTCGACACGATCCGGTTGCGCAACGGCCGAACTTACAGGTTCGCCGGAGTTCTCGGAAGCGTGCGAACGCCAAATGGCGACACCGTCAAGGTAGACAACGAAGGTACCGCACAAGGCGAGAACCAGACCACGCAAACCGTCCAGCGCACTGCTATTGGCACAGCCGTTGGCGCGATCATTGGCGCAATTGCTGGTGGCGGCAAGGGAGCGGCGATCGGCGCAATCATTGGTGCGGCTGGAGGAGCCGGGTCAGTTTATGTTCAAGGGAAAGATAACCTCGAGCTTCCCAGCGGTACGGAAATAACGATTCGGTCGAGTGCCCCAAGCCAGTAGCTGGTCAGCAGCATCTGTCGCGCTCGCGACGAAGTCTCCAAATTCTGTAGGGGCGGCACCTCCGAGGTGACGCCCCCTACAGTCTCGTCAATCCAACACCTTCGCAAGGCTTCTATCAAACACCTCAACTGTTACATCTGATCGACTTCGGATTCGGCGTTACACAGTGGTACCAAGTAACGCTCCTATGCCAGCCGTGATTGCCATTGCAAGACTCCCCCAGAATGTGACACGGAATATTCCCTTTAGGATGGGGGCGCCGCCGGTATAAGCGGCCAGTGCGCCTAGAAGTGCAAGAAAGAATAGGGACGTTGCTGCAATCAACAGCCCGAGGCTGGTGGCAGGGGCGAGGACGACGACACACAAAGGGAGTGCGGCTCCAACTGCAAACGTTATAGCCGAAGTAATCGCTGCCTGAACTGGGCGCGCACTAATGGTTTCTGAGATGCCCAGTTCATCGCGGGTATGTGCTCCGAGTGCATCCTTAGCCATTAGTTGGTCGGCGACTTGATTTGCCAGACTCAATTCGAGCCCACGTTTGACGTAGATGGCTGCAAGTTCCTTTCTCTCGTAGTTTTGATCGCCGGCAAGTTCTGTTCGTTCACGTTCGATGTCTGCACGCTCAGTATCTGATTGAGAGCTAACCGAAACATATTCACCCGCAGCCATGGACATAGCACCTGCAACTAAGCCTGCGACACCTGCCACCAACACCGCAGTATGAGTTGCATGTGACGCGGCCACACCAACAACCAGGCTAGCGGTCGAGACTATGCCGTCGTTCGCGCCCAGAACAGCAGCGCGGAGCCAACCTATATGCTGTGTACGGTGCCGCTCAGAATGTGATAAGGGCATTCTTATTTTCCTCACTAGACAACCTGGCAATTCAACTGATTTCTCCCGATTCCGTTTTGGTCCTGTGGTCTAACACGCAGAGCAACGCTCATGCCCTAACTAAGCACTTGCGGACAAGTGAAATTCCCCAATTAAGACGAGCGAAATTACTCATTATTTATGGAAAAACCCGCTGCTGATTGAAGAAAAGCCCAGCGCACCGGCCCCGATTTTGAGGGCATGCCCATTGCTATATGTGCGGTGGCGCACTTGGACTGGAGTTCGATTGCCGGTCGCAGGAGAGACGGCAATGATGAGGATGAACGAACGTGAGCTCGGCAATCGCCGGTTAACCTTTGGCAGGGATAACGCCTTTCAGTCTGAACTGAGAAGAAGGGTGGATGAGTTCTTTCGCCGCACAGGGCGGCGTCAGCGTGATTGCCCACAGATGTACTTGAAGACCGCGATCATACTGGCGATCTTTGCCGGGTTGTATTTCATGCTGGTCTTTGTGGCCGCGACGTGGTGGCAGGCTTTACCGCTCGCCATCATGCTGGGGTTATCAATGGCGGCGATCGGTTTCAACATCGAACATGACGGTGGGCATCTGGCTTATTCAAACCACGCCTGGGTCAACCGGCTCATGGCGATGACAATGGATCTGATTGGCGCCAGTTCGTACGTGTGGCACTGGAAACATGTGGTGGTCCATCACACCTATACCAACCTCACGGGTCATGACGTTGATATCGAGCTTGGATTTCTCGGCCGGCTGACGCCACATCAGAAGCGGTTCAGGTTTCATCGCTGGCAACAGTTTTACCTGTGGCCGCTATACGGAGCGAACATCATCAAGTGGCACCTGTACGACGACTTTCGCGACGTTATCCTCGGGCGAATCGGCTCACAGCGAATGCCGCGGCCGAAGCGGTGGGAGCTGGTGATTTTCATAGCGGCTAAAGCGTTGTTTTTTATCATGGCCTTCGCCATACCATTGCTGGTTCATCGGCTTTGGGTTGTGTTGCTGTTCTACGGCGTGACGGTGTTCGTAACCGGAGTAGTGGTCAGCGTTGTATTTCAACTGGCCCATTGCGTAAAGGAAGCGGAATTCCCGTTACCTCGGGAAGGCTCTGCTTCGGTTGAAAACGCCTGGGCGATACATCAAGTGGAAACCACAGTGGACTTTGCTCGCGGAAGCAGGATCGAGAGCTGGCTACTGGGTGGTTTGAACTTTCAGATTGAACACCATCTTTTCCCGCGGGTTTGCCACGTCAATTACCCGGCCATCTCAAAACTCGTTGAACAAACGTGTCGAGAGTTTGGCGTGAGGTACAGAGAGCACCGCACCTTCCGTGCCGGGCTCGCCTCTCATTTTCGCTGGTTACGACGTATGGGTGCGCCAGGCACCCCAGCCTGAGAAAAGGCTTCGTTTACTAAGAAGGAGGCGCCGATGCAACCACCACGAGTCCTTTATGTGGATGATGATGAAGACTCGCGCGAAATGTTACGCATGCTACTAGAGTCGCGTAGCATTGAAACCAAAGCGGTCGGAACCGCAGGAGAGGCCTTGTCAGCTATTCAAGCAGAACACTTCGACTTGTATTTGCTGGACGGCTGGCTCCCTGATCTCGACGGTTTTGAATTGTGTCGCAAGATGCGCGGCTACGATTCAAGCACGCCGATTCTTTTCTTTTCCGGCTCGGGTCGTGAGGCTGACAAGAAGATGGGCCAACAGGCTGGAGCTAATGCTTACGTTATCAAGCCCGACATTCGTCACCTGCTCGGAAGTATTGCCCAGTTCATTCCCAGTGCTGAAAGACCTTAGTGAGAACACATGGCGTTTTACCCCTACATCCGTTGGGAACTAAGATGAATGGGCAATGGTCGGGCTCCGAGCATTGGTCCAGGCTACACCTGAGAATGTTTGGGTCACGAGTCCCGGCGGCCAGTTTGGCCCATTGGGCTGGCAGTGGTGAGAGAAATTGACAGGACAAACGCGAGGCGAATGGGAGAATCTGGGCTGGCTCGAAGTTAGTGTTGCGTACCATGAGTGATCTGGTTTCAGGATTGCCTCGATCTACAGAATCGCTTCGGTGGGACGTCGATGTTTGTCCCATGGATCTGAGAAGTAAGGATCTTTTGAGTGGTCGTGGCCATTAAGTGATGCTAATTCGTGGATTGCCGGAAGTTCGCTTTCATTAAACTCTTTCGCGGATCCATTGAATGCAATTCTTCCATCCCTAAGAACGATCACTCTTGTTTCGGGCAATGTCGTTGGCGAAGCTTCCATCATTCTCACCTCGCCATTAGTCCCAGCTACTGCACGAAAATCTGCAAGATAATTGATCTCATGGATCTTCTTGGTGACGTATAGCGATGAGATATGGTTAATATCGCGAGCGCGAATCACCAGGTCCAATACTTTAATGGCAGCCAACGGATCAAGGCTCATGGTTGGCTCGTCAAATAGCATGATTCGTGGCCAGCCGATTAGGGCGCGAGCAATTTCCAGCCGCCGCTTCATTTCACCCGAAAGCTCTTCGGGAAACTTCGCTTCTTCGCCATCCAGGCCGACGAACCGCAACACTTCGCTTACGGCTCTGTCAATTTCTTCCTCTGTCCATCCGTGCTCCTCCAGCCGGTAGGCAGCATTCTCATAAACCGGGAGGCCAGTGAAGAGTGAATCTTCCTGAAATACCATTCCCATCAAACCGCCCCGTATCGCGATCAGTTCTGATTCGTCGAGCGCTTGAATTTCTTTACCTTCGATCAAGATCTGGCCTGCTTCTGGTTTTATGAGACCCATTGCCAGACGCAGCAACGCGGATTTGCCAGATCCTGATATACCGGTTAACAAGATCATCTCGCCATGATTAAGTGAGAAGCTGATGTCGCTTAGCGCCGAATGATCATCGAAACTTAGAAAAACGTTACGAAACTCGATTGCCGGCGCGTGAGTGTTCGTGTCCACATTCATAGGGCTACTCTTTTTAGCAAGCAGTACGACAGCATCTGAGAATACCTCGGCAACAACGAACTAAACGGATTGCAATGGCCATGCCGTTGCTGAACCGCGAACTAAGGAATGAAGTTACTTGTTCTGATACCGATTAGGCTCTCGAAAAACGATCGATGCTGGGCGAAATTTCAGTGTGCTGCGGAATACCCCGCAAGGGTCAGAATCGCATTCATGTATCTCTGGTTCTGCAACTTGATTTTGGGAACCCGACTACATGGGTTCGAATCCGCCAATCCCCAGGTCCACGGGCTCGTACTGGCTCGCTGTTGATCCTACTAATCCGTGGTTTCTACGTTGTGTTCGGAATCATAACTGAGGAGATGCGTTCAACTAACCGAATCTGACTCCTAAGAAAGTTGACGTGCGAAACGTTATCACCAAAAAACATTAATAGACAGAACAGTCATGAGCCGGAACTCACATAACCCCGACCCAGGAGATTCCCATGAAAACCAACCTGCCCCCCAATCGGCAGGAAACAATGAGACTCACGGAGCTATATATTTGTAAATAACCACCCAACAACCTGGTCGGGAGCTGCATACGTCAATTATCAATACTGCCCCTAGACAGTCTGGGTAGTCCGTGGTATGCTGGCCCTAGATTATCTAGGAGGTTATCCATTGCCCAAAGCTAACGCCAGCCTGCTTCAGGGGACGCTGGACATGTTGATCCTCAAAGCTCTTTCGCTTGGGGCTCTCCATGGTTACGGTGTCGGTCAACGCATCGCACAAATTTCGGGGGACGCTCTTAAGGTCGAGGAAGGCTCGCTATATCCCGGACTGTACCGACTCGAGCAGCGCGGGTGGATCGAGTCGGAGTGGGACGTTTCCGAAAACAACCAGCGCGCGAAGTTCTACAAGCTGACGCGCGCGGGTCGGAAACAGCTCATCATCGAAGAGCAGAATTGGGAGCGGCTTGCGGGCGCAACGATCAAGGCGCTGCGTGCGGTCTAAGAGAGGATTCTGATTATGTTCTGGATCAAAGCCACGACAAGGTTCATTAGCGCCTGGCGGTGTCCCGACGAGATGGAGCGTGAGGTTGAAACTGAATTGCGCTTCCATATTGAAATGCGAACACGAGCCAACGTTGAGCAGGGAATGAGACTGGACGAAGCGCAACGTGCGGCACTGCAAAGCTTCGGTGACTTCGAGCGTGTCAGAAACAACTGTTGTGAAATCCGACGGAGCCTTCCCTTCGATTCCACGCCTTTGAGAATGGGGTTGCACATCGCCGTCGCGGTTCTGGCGGGCCTGGCCGCGCTATGGGCGGTGAACGTCCCACATCACAACTTAACAGGTGTCATGCGCCAGTTAATCGCCATCGCCGTTTTGGCTTATCTATTCATCGTCGTGCGGGGCGCCAGTTCTAAACGGCGTTCCAACAGCGAACACGTGAACGGCGTGCTGGTAACCCCGAGCGAGATGTTCCGCGCCAGTAAGAGTTTGACCAGTGATATGTCGGACGTGCCCTCCGCAAAAATCACGGCTTATGATGAACAGGGACGAACACCGGTTGAGCGGGTGTTCAAGTCTTGATTGATTCAACCGCCGAAAGAAAAGACCGCACCATCTCTAACTAACTACTGAAAGGGGCCGACTATGCGAGTTCGCTTTGCATCTCGGATCGTTACACGTGTGTTTACGCTGCTGGTTTTGACTGCAAGTCTGACAATAAATGGACGTGTATCTGCAACATTGAGTGGCGTATTTCAGGAAAGCACGGGAACACTTAACGATCAGCCATCGAGCCCGCGTTTGCTGGCCCTACGGAATCGGCTTACCTCAGGTGATCGGACCGCCCTTGATAAGTTCTGGAAGGAAATTAACGAGCAAGGTGCGCCGATAATTGAGCCCGCAGCGGACAGCGATCACGAGATGCTCGTCACTATGCTTTGGCGAGCCAGGGAAGAGACGAAAAACGTTTTCGTCTTTCGCCTCGGGGATATCAATAAGCCGATGACACGCCTGCTCGACACTGACTTGTGGTACAAGACATTCCGACTTCAGAAGGGTGCGCGTTTTATCTATCAATTCGCGACGAACCTTCCCGACCCGAAAGAGTGGGGCGGCGTGTCCCGCTTCGCGGGGGTCGTACGGAATGATCCGTTGAACCCGCTCCAGTTCACCGAGCACTATAACGAGTTCAACCCGTATGAAGGGAGTTCCTTTTCGGCAGTCGAACTGCCCACCGCCGAGCCGCAGAGTTGGATCGTCGTCCGTCCGAACGTTCTTACTGGACGAATGCAGCGCGACAAATTCCGGAGCAAACTCCTCGGCAACGAACGACCAATTTGGATCTACACTCCACACGGCTATGCGACGGATAAGAAGCCTTACGGTTTGCTGGTGCTTACCGATGGTGGTATCTGGGTAAACGCGGGGCGGGTAGCCACCACTCTCGATAACTTGATCGCAGCGGGTTTGATACCGCCGCTCGTCGCGGTGATGGTAGAGAATCCCCAACGCTGGCGTGAGTTGTCCTGCAATTCAACGTATGCCGACTTTTTGGCTCAGGAGATTGTCCCCTGGGCGCGCGCTAACTATCACGCGACCGACCGTCCTGAGCAGACGATTATCGGCGGCACGAGCCTCGGTGGATTGCAGGCGGCTTGCGTAGGGCTCAAGCATTCAGAGGTCTTCGGGAATGTGCTTTCCCAATCGGGTGACTTCGCGTGGAAGCCCGATGGCGAAAAGGAGTTCGAATGGCTCAATCGCCAGTTCGCTGCCAGTCCGCGTTTGCCTTTGCGCTTCTCCTTCGAAGCCGGACTGATGGAAGGCAACTGGTGGTGGCGTTCTCTTGTTCCAGCGCCAGCCAATGGCCCGGCCGTGATAGATCCCACGCGGCTCGCGGCTAATCGTAATTTGAGAGACACCCTTCAAAGCAAAGGATACTCGGTCCACTACACGGAGTTTAATGGGAACCACGGCCTGTTGAATTGGCGTGGAACACTGGCGAGTCACTTGATAGCCCTCGTCGGTATCAAACCTGAGCCAAAGATTTCTGCCAGGAACAAAGACGCGGGCGCGCCGTCATCACTTACTCGAAAAGCGATCGCGGCATCGCAAGTCAAGGTGGCTCCCGCGCTGTTGCAACAGTACATCGGCAGATATGAAATAGATCCGAAGTTCGCGCACGATTTCGTCCTTTACGTCAGTGTTAAGGATGGCGCTTTGTGGGTCAGGCCTTCGATCATGAAACTGCGTCAGCTCATTGCCGAATCCGAGTCAAGGTTCTATGACAGCGAGCTTCCAGATCTGCGCCTCGACTTCATCAAGGATGATAAAGGCAATGTTACCGGTCTCACTTTAAACACTGGTCAGACAGACATGCTGGTGAGAAAGATGCCGCCGCCAGTGCCCAGTACCGGCAACACGACTTTCACTTTGCGAGGACACACCGACGCGGAGGCCGTGGCGATCTACGGATCGTTCAACGATTGGATTCAGACCAAGAACTACTGCGCGAAAGAGAGTGACGGATGGGTTTGCCGAATTGATTTAACGCCCGGCAAGTACACCTACAAGTTCCTCGTCGATGGTGTAGGTCTAAACGATCCAGCCAACTCCGCCACTGAAGATGACGGGAACGGTCACATGGATTCAGTCATCATCATCAAACCTGAACAGGAGCCTCCGCACTGAGCTGAGACTTGCCGATCGAGACGTAAGCAGCAACCCAGTTGACCGTCGTTTACACACGCATGGGCAAGCGAGTGGTGATGACGTAAACCCTCTGGTCAAGGTTGAAATTTCCTTTCTGTGTCTTCGATCGCTCACAACATAGCGGATGACTACTGTGCGTGGCGTTTATTTCACCCATTAACCACCCTCGGCGGGATCGTTGAAGTTAGTGATTCTGACTGTTAACCTGCCAGCAGAACGAGGTGGCTATGGCCATCAATTCGCTTCATCCGAAACAGTTCCTCCGCGCCTGTGCGGGTGTTCTTCTAAAAGGATTGCTCGCGTGTGCGGTTGTTGCTCAGCCTAAGTCTCAGCCCGAATATCAGTTCGATCATTGGACCACAGATGATGGCCTGCCCCAAAACGCTGTTAACGCGATCCTCCAAACACGCGATGGTTATCTTTGGCTAGCCACTTTCGATGGGCTGGTGCGTTTCGATGGCTCGCGGTTCACTGTCTTCAACAAAGGCAATACAAAAGGGATCGGCGGCAATCGTTTCGACGGGCTTTTTGAAGATCGCCACGGCACCCTCTGGGCCGTGACGGAAGATAGCTGGCTCGTCAGATATCAAGCGGGCGTTTTTAATACTTTCACTCCTAAAGAAGGATTGCCCACCTGGACACTACTACAGATCGAGGACGATGATGGCAACTTTCAAATTCTTTCACGTGCCGGAATCGCGAAATGGAAAGATGGACGGTTTGTTACTTATCGCGTCGAAGAGTTGATGCCCACCCCTCCGGATGCGCATTGGATACTCAATGGAAACATTTTGGCGAAGATTGATTCGACTAGCCTTTACTTATATCACGATGGACGCTTGACCACGCATTCCATTCAGTCTGGCCTGCCAGGTCGCGAAATCATTTCAGTTTTTAAAGATCAACATAGTGTCATCTGGCTAGTAACAGATGTGGGACTGGTACAGCTTAAGGACGGCAACTTCACGACTTACTCACAAATCAACAGTCCGCCAATGAACCCACATGCTCCGACTCTGCAAGACCAAAAAAGCAATATCTGGTTCGGGTATGGTGAGTGGTTGGGTCGATTCCGTGATGGGCGCATCACAAGGTATATGCCTCCTCCTTCTTTTCCTATGCCGGGAGTGACGTGTTTATACGAGGATCGGGAAGGTAATTTCTGGATAGGCACTGGCTATGGGCTTTATCGAGCTCGTGAAGTAGCTGTCAGCGTTTATACCCAGCGAAACGGCCTGTCTTCCGACAACGTCTATTCTATTCGCGAGGATCGCACCGGGTCGCTGTGGTTTGGTACCTGGGGAGGTGGTCTAACTAAATATCAAAATGGAAGCTTCACTCGTTATCAGACAAAAGACGGTCTGACTTCTGACTACATCACTGCCCTTTACGAAGACCGAGAAGGTTATATATGGATTGGCACAACCTTCGGACTCAATCGTTTCAACGGTGGCCAGTTAAGCCGGTATCCCGACCCAGACGGTTTCTTCGGTGCCGGAGCATGGGCCATACACCAGGACCGGGCCGGGCGTTTCTGGTTCGGTACTACCAATGGTCTCATCAAACTTGAAGCTGGTCGTTACACTCGCTACACGACTGCCGACGGTTTGGCTGGCAACGATGTCAAAGCGATTCTGGAAGATCGCGCCGGCCAACTCTGGTTCGGTACCTGGGGTGGATTGACTCGCTACGCTGACGGCCGCTTTAAGTCTTATACCGAACAAGATGGATTGGCGAGCGATCACATCCGCACGCTCTACGAAGACGCTGAAGGAATTTTCTGGATTGGCACTTACGACGGTGGCTTATGTCGCTTTGCTAATGATCGCTTCACTCGTTACACCACGAACGACGGTCTGTTCAACAATGGCGTGTTTCAGATTCTGGAAGACGAGCGTGGCTACTTCTGGATGAGTTGTAACAAGGGAGTCTTCCGTGTCGCGCGACAGGAGTTGAATGATTTTGCCGAAGGCAAGGTTCGCTCGATTACTTCTATTGCTTACGGCAAGAAAGATGGGCTGCTCAATGTTGAGTGCAATGGCGGACGCCAACCAGCGGGTTGGAAAACGCGAGACGGACGACTTTGGTTTCCTACCGCACAGGGAGCTGCGGTGATTGACCCAGCACGCATCGAGATAAATCGACTGCCGCCTGCGTTGGTGATTGAGGAGATACGTCTCGACAATGAAACGGTGGCGACGGGTCCGTTAATCGAAATCCCACCAGAAAAGAACGGCAACCTCGAGATCCGTTACCAGGGTTTGAGTTTTGTTCGACCTGAGCAGCAGCGGTATAGGTATCGTCTGTTGGGAATAGATCACGACTGGATTGAAGCCGGCGATCGCCGCGCCGCTTACTACAACCATCTGCCACCGGGAGACTATGCCTTCACAGTGATTGCCGCAAACAGCGATGGTGTTTGGAACAAAACGGGAAAGAGCGTTCGCGTGGTTGTTGTTGCTCCAGTGTGGCGCAGATGGTGGTTCATATCTTTGACTGTCGTCAGCATATCAGGTCTGGCTGCATCTGCTTATAGACGTCGCCTGTCGCGGTTGGAAAAAGAGAAGCGTATGCAGGAAAACTTCTCCAGGCAGTTGATTGAGTCTCAAGAGAGCGAGCGTAAAAGAATCGCCTCTGAATTGCACGATGGCCTGGGCCAGGATCTGCTCGTCGTTAAGAATTGCGCCTTACATGGATTGAATATGGCCCAGGATGCAGCGGTGACCGTGAAACAATTTGAGGAGATTTCTACGATGACTTCACAAGCACTCGAAGACGTGCGAGAGATCACTCATGATTTACGACCGTATCATCTGGACCGGCTGGGTCTGAAAGCAGCCCTCGAATTCATGATCGAGAAAATCGCCGGCTCCTCCGAGATCCGGTTCTCGTCTGAGATTGACACGGTTGCTGGCCTCATCCCGAAAGAAGCTGAGATGCACCTGTATCGCATCGTGCAAGAGAGTGTCAACAATATCGTTAAGCATTCAGGTGCAACAGAAGCAAAGGTGACGTTCAAGCGCGACGGCGGCGCGCTTAAGCTATCGATCGAAGACAATGGCAAGGGTTTCAAATCTAATCAGAACGCCGTGAACGGATCCTCTCGCGGCTTTGGTCTGAGCAGTATTTCGGAACGTGTACGCATTCTCGGCGGTCAGGAGTTGATAGATTCGATTCCCGGCCGAGGGACTAAAATCACCGTCACTATAATGCTGCCGGACAAGGAACCTCAACCATGAGTGAGATCCGGATCGTTATCGCCGACGATCATCCTATCTTCCGCAAAGGCTTGCGCGGCACGATCGAGACTGACCCGACGCTGAAGATCATTGCTGAGGCTGAGGATGGAGCGCAGGCGCTGGAGCTGATTCAAACTCTCAAACCGGAGATTGCCATCCTTGATATGGAGATGCCGCACAAGGATGGATTCGAAGTGATACAGGAAATTCAGGAAAAGAAACTTCCGGTGTTGGTGATCTTCTTGACCATGTACAAAGACGAGCGGTTCTTCAACGCCGCAATGAATCGGGGCGCCAAAGGCTATGTGCTCAAGGAAAGCGCAGTCAATGACATTATTACCGGCATCAAGGCAGTCGCCTCAGGACAACACTTCATCAGCCCACTATTATCTACGTACTTACTCAATCGTCACCAGCGAACGGCTTCGTTGGCAGTGCAGAAGCCAGGGCTGAGCAATCTCACTCCGGCTGAACGAGAAGTGCTCCGATTGATCGCAGCCAATAAAACCAGCAAACAGATCGCCGGCGAACTATTCATTGCGGTGCGCACAGTAGAAAAGCACCGAGCGAATATCAGCGAGAAGCTGGAACTGCGCGGCAGTCACGCATTGCTCAACTTCGCCCTCGAGCACAAATCCGAACTCTCATAATTCGACCAACCCAACGCTTTGCACAAAAGTGGAAATTGATGTTTCTAGCCTGCTTCGCAGGCTAAGAAACTTTTTACGCAGGAAAAATAAGTAGAACTACGTACCTCGAAATCGTAGCAATCGGTATTCAGCTTCCTTCCCATCTGGCTCATAGTTTCTTCGGTAACGCATAACGATCTATTCGGCTCGCCCGCCGCTCTACAAGGAGAACCTCATGTTCTGCAAACCTTATCTGAAAGCTAAAAGTATCATTAGGCTGATATCGCTCGTTGTAGTTGTAGCGGCTGTAGCGATTATCCCATGGGCTAATCCCTCGATCAGTTCCGCGACGGCAATCACAGTAACGAATACGAACGACAATGGTCCCGGCTCGCTCCGTCAGGCGATCATCGATGCAGTCTCCGGCGACATAATCAACTTCAGCATTCCAGCAAGCGATCCGGGCTGCACGGGCGGCCTGTGTACGATCACACTGGCGAGTGAGCTCGCGATTGAGAAGAGTCTGACAATTCAAGGGCCAGGTGCGAATCAGTTGACCGTGAGCGGCAACCACGTGGCGCGAGTGTTCAATATCGCCGCCGGCAACTTCACCGTGACCTTCTCCAGCCTCACGATTGTTAGCGGAGTGGCAAATGGGGGCGGTGGAATTTCCAACAACAGTACCGGCACGCTGAATGTCATCGACACCGTGTTGAGCGGCAATGCTGCTCTCGCCTGCGGTGGTCCAATTTTTGATAACAAAGGCGGTGGCGCCATTTCCAACGTCGGCACCGGCACGCTGAATGTGCTCAACAGTACGCTGTCCGGCAATACGGCGTGCGTACTCGGGGGCGGCATTTACAACGCCAACACCGGTGCGGTCAACATCACTGGCAGCACGTTCTCTGGGAATTCCGCGCCCGGTAGTTGTGGTGGCGGCATTTACAACGCCTTTGGCGTGGTGACCATCATCAACAGCACGTTCTCCGGCAATAGCAATACCAACGGACCGGGCGGCGGCGCCATTTGCAACGATGGCTTTGGCGGCTCACTTCATATCACCAATAGCACGCTCTTCCGAAATTCTGCGTTCTCGGGCGGTGGCATCATCAACATCAGCGGCGCCACAGCAGTGGTCAAGAACACCATTATTGCTCTGAATGCGGCCTCTAGTTCCGGCTCCGATGTTCAAGGCAGTTTCACCTCACAGGGTTACAACCTGATTGGGGCGAACGACGGCAGCAACGGCTTTGCGAACGGAGTCAACAACGATCAGGTTGGCAGTAGCAACTCGCCTGTAGATCCGCTGCTAGCTCCGCTGGCCAACAACGGTGGTCCAACACAAACGCATGCGTTGCTCGCCGGGAGTACTGCGATTGACAAGGGCAGCGCGGCGAGCATCACAACCGACCAGCGCGGACTCCCGCGCCCAGTTGACGATCCACTTACTCCAAATGCTGCGGGCGGTGACGGAAGCGACATCGGAGCATTTGAAGCACAGACACCTCCCATCCCAACACCGACACCAACTCCCACACCAACGCCAGTGCCGGCGACTTGTGTTCAGCCGCCTCCAGGTAGCATCGCCTGGTGGCCTTTGGATGAGACGAGCGGAACGATTGCCGCGGATAGAGTTGGCAATCACCCGGGAGCGTATGCGAATGGGCCTGTGCCTGCGGCAGGAAAAGTGCGAGGCGCTCTGCGTTTCGACGGGAGCAATTATGTTGCTGTGGCGGATAGCGATCAGTGGGCGTTCGGGACCAGTGATTTTACGATAGATTTATGGGCCAACTGGGATGTGCCCGGGAGCGGTTCGATAAGTGAGCCTGGCGACATCCTCATCGGTAGCGATGAGGGCCCCGGCAATCGAAACAAGTGGTTCTTCGCGCTCGGTGGTGGTGTGTTGGACTTCACGGTCTACAACGTTGCCAGCCCACCTTCAAATTTCTTCCTCGTGCGCGCTCCGTTTTCGCCAGTGGTGGGCCAGTGGTATCACCTGGCTGTTACGAAGAGGGGCACGCTCTTTACGATCTTCGTCAATGGCATCGCAGTCGGTTCAGAGGTTTCTTCTTCTCCGATAGCCAATGCTAATGCACCGCTCACGATCGGACAGGCAGAGAACATCGGATTCATGAACGGCCGACTCGATGAGGTCTCCGTCTCCAACCGCGCTCTCACACAAGAGGAACTCAAGGCAATCTTCGACGCAGGGAGTGCCGGCAAATGCATCAATCTATCCATTAGCCCGAACAGAGGCGGTGACACGGGCAATATTTCAGTTCACATCAACGGAACTGGGTTTGCACAAGGTGCGATAGTAAAGCTCATAAAGGTTGGGCAAGGTGATATCGCCGGTAATCCTGTGAAGGTTGGAGATGACGGCACAACTATTGATACCACCTTCGAGCTTACCGGAAAAACACGAGGAACGTGGAATGTGGTGGTGACTAATCCTGACAACAGCACCCAGTTTTTACAGGGAGGGTTTACGATAGAACTGGGTCAAGAACCGCACACCTTTGTGGAGCTTCTCGGCTTGAATCTCATTCGGCCTAGTAGAGAACAAACCTACTGGCTCGTTCTTAGAAACGAAGGAAACACTGACATTGAAGAACCAGTTGGGTTAATAAGTTGGCCCAGTGGTTCCAGTTTAGTGTTAAGTGGAGCTGTAACCGCATACTCCGAACCAGCTCCCTCTCCCATTGTTGAGAACGGGCGTCAAGCATTGGGATTCTTTCTGCCTAAGATACCAGCTGGCGAAACACGCTATTTTCCAGTTAGGTTCACAACGACCACAACTATTGGTCAAGATGTCTCGCTGTTAACCGCATCACTGCCTGTAAATTTTTTCCAAAATCGAACTTCATTATCTCTGAAAGCAGATGCGCAATCTGGCAAGGATAATCCGCCTATTGGCTCAACAGTGTTTATGGGACCTCATGGCAACAATCCGTATGGGCATGAGGGTGTTGTGGGACAACTTAATGGAACGATTGGTGTGTGGGACAACTGGCAGGAGGAATTCGTTGAATTCGAGGACTGGAAACAACGCGTTGGAGGCCAGTACTTGGGATGGGGAACACCGCCGGGATGGACGGAACAGAAAGGGAATCAAGCAAACGAATACGCAAGACAGATCTTTATGGGTGGAGTGCCGAACTGGGAATGGAACTGTGGTAAAAACGACAGCACTGGATGTTATAGCTGTTCCGGTTTAGTTGAGCACATCTACGAAGGAGCAGGATTAAATCCCCTACCGACGCCATACGATCCAATCTTCTTAACGCCAGGGGCTCACTACGAGTTATTCACCGGAAAGAATGACTTTTACAGCAACGCAGAAATCGATCCCGATCTCAGGGGTCTCGTGCCTTGGTGGGTTAACATAGCAGCGGACTTTTATGGTGGCAACCTAATCGACACCTTGCGTCAGAGAGGACTCGCTGCAGAACATAAACTCACTGTTATTAGTTCATTTGACCCAAACAGTAAGTCAGGTTCAACTGGAGTAGGAGATGAAAGATATCTATCGTTATCCCACCCCTCTACATATTTGGTAAGCTTTGAAAATCTCGAAACAGCAACGGCTCCCGCACAAGAAGTTGTCATTACCGATCAACTCGACACCGTGAACATGGACCTGAGCACGTTGAGCCTTGGTCCTATTTCCTTTGGCAATCATCAAGTGATTCCGCCGCCCGGTGCGAGCGCGTTTGCTACTGATGTGGACCTTCGACCGGAGAAAAACCTTATCGTCAGAATAACGGCGAATCTGAATCCAAACACCGGACTCCTTACCTGGCGCTTCGCGTCCATTGATCCGGCAACAGGCAATCCTCCCGAAGACCCATTGGCGGGTTTTCTACCTCCTGACATTAATCCGCCGGAGGGTGATGGGAGCGTTCTCTTCACAGTGATGCCGAAAAAGGATCTTGCCACCGGAACTACGATCCGTAACAAGGCCAGGATCGTCTTCGACGTGAATGAACCTATCGACACGCCTGAATGGTTCAACACCATCGACAACTCAAAACCAATCAGCAATGTCCTGCCGCTGACGGCGAGTCAGTGCCCAAGCAATGTTCAGGTGCAGTGGGCGGGAACGGATGAAGGATCAGGGATTGCGAGCTATAACATTTATGTCTCTGACAACGGCGCACCTTTCAGCGTCTGGCAACAGAATACGACTGCAACGTCCGGCATCTACACGGGTCAATTCGGTCATACGTACGCCTTTTACAGCGTGGCGCAAGACAAGACCGGCAACATAGAAGATGCACCTGCAAACCCCGACGCAACTGTCACGCTCAACGACAACACGCCGCCGACAATCACGACTGAGTCACCACGTCCAGCGTCACTCTGGCCGCCGAACCACACGATGCGCGACGTCCTGGTCAATTACACTGTCATGGATAATTGTTCATCCACCTGCACCCTCAGAGTAACGAGCAACGAACCTGTGAACGGTACCGGAGATGGTGATACTGCTCCTGATTGGGAGATTGTCGATGCTCATCACGTGCGACTGCGGGCCGAGCGAGCAGCTATTGGAAACGGCCGGAAATACACGATCACCGTGACCTGTACGGATAGCGCGGGCAACTCAACCTCCAAAGACGTCGCTGTCTTTGTGTCTCCATAACTCAGGTTGTGATTGACTCCACCGGCAATAGCTCAGCTATTTGGTCCACAGTGAGGAACTTGTTGCCGCGGATGAATCCAAAGCACTTTGCAGATCCACATTCACATCGAAAAGGTGTGGCCAATTCAGATTCTGTCGTGAGGTAATTGAACGTAATCTCTTCCCCTTTCCTGATATTCCTCAAAGCGCAGAAGGTGTACTCTTCGGCGTTCACATAGCCGTTAGGCTCGCAGCTATGATTTACATATTGCCATGCGTAATCAAGATCATCATTCGGCTTTCTGACAGGCGGGAAGTCGATGTGCTTGTCCTGGCCCATCTGTACGGAATATTTGTTCGCACGCGTTGAGATGATTCCCTTCATGGGGAAGATAACAGAGCCAGCGATGATGTCCTTTCTGGCAAAGAGACCCTTGTAGTCGTTATAGCGCTTCATCTCTATATTCGAGTTTGACTCGGTGTGATCATTTATTTCGTAACCTTCATCCAGATTCTCGATCTCGAGAACAGCGCTATCCGATGTAGTCATGGCTTTACTCTCCTTGGCGACCCTCAATGCATTTACTGTGCAATCGGGATCAATGAGGATTCTTGCAGTCGACTTACTGATAATGCGGGCCTTTTTGCCCCTCGTGACTGTGGCCCATGAACTAACAACGGATATTTCAAGAACTTACCCCTATGGCAAACTTACCGTAGCTGAACCCGCGAATTGCCCGGATCTATAGCGTAACGATAACGAATCATTAGCAAACAATTAGTAATGCGTTAAAGACACCTACCTCTCACCCATCCTATTCTCCCACCCGCAATTGGCTTACCACTCAGGCTGAACGTAGTTGATGGCAATGCTCGGATTCACCAACTAACGCGCCCGTTCAGACTCGCTAAAAACTTATCCGATGGAGCTGCTTCCCCTGTTGAAGCGCGGCCCCGTTGTGTGTTCGCAAGGGAGTCTCGACATGCTATTCAAAACTAAAAAAGCGTCACGCCTCGTTGTTCTAAGTTTTCTAAGCGCAATAACTCTGACGATTCTTGAATGCTTTAGCATTCAGATCACCAACGCCGGACGACCGGAAAAATCTCTTCAATCCAAAGCGGGTAAAGTCTCCTCCACCCTGAAAACCGATTGGCAAAACGCCGACAAAACAGTCAATGTGATTGTGACTCTGAATGGCCCAAAAAGCGGCCTTCTCAACTCGTTCATGCAACGCGCGGGGGTGCAAAAGCGCCGCGAGATGAAAAGACTGAGTACTTTTTCTTTGAGCCTGCCTCTCGGTCTAGTTGCCGAGCTTGCCTCGTTCCCGGAGATATCCTACGTATCAGCAAATGAAGTGGTGCACAGTTTCGGCCATGTTTCGGCCACAACGGGAACTGAAGCTGGAAAAGCCACTGCTCTGGCGGCCGGCCGGGGCACGATTGACGGGTCCGGAATCGGAATCGCCATCCTTGATTCAGGTATCGATGCCAATCACGCACAATTCTCCGGCTCTCGTGTCGTCGCCAGCGTCGATTTCACAGGAGAGAACCGGACCGATGACCCTTATGGCCATGGTACCTTTGTAGCAGCGGCCGCCGCTGGTGGCGCCGGAGCCGGATCCGAATACACCGGAATCGCTCCGGGCGCTTCATTGGTGAATGTGCGAGTACTCAACAGCGCCGGCGTCGGAACCACCGAGACGGTTCTGGCCGGACTTGATTGGGTTGCAGCTCACGCACGCCAATACAACATCCGCGTGGTCAACATGAGTTTGGGAACACCCGCGAGCGATTCGTACAAGTACGACGCCCTGTGCCGCGGCGTCCGCGGATTGGTGAATTCCGGTATTCTCGTTTTTGTTGCGGCAGGCAATCAGGGAAAAGACGCTGCGGGCGATAAGATTTACGGCGCGATTCACTCTCCCGGTATTGAGCCTTCGGCCGTCACCGTCGGCGCCTCCAATACTTTTCAGACGGACGAGCGGCTCGACGACTCAGTCGCCACTTATAGCTCGCGTGGTCCGACGCGCAGTCACTGGACCGACGCAGATGGCGTTATTCATCATGACAATCTGTTGAAGCCCGACCTCGTAGCTCCCGGTAACAAGCTCGTGTTTGCGCAGGCGCAGAACAATCTCATTGTCACTTCAAATCCGTCACTCAATGCATCGAGCAACGGCACGCCCGCAACGCAGAAGCTGATGCAAATGAGCGGCACTTCCGTTGCTACGCCAGTTGCCGCCGGTGCAGCCGCCCTGATGCTCCAGCTCAATCCAAAGCTGACACCAAACATGGTGAAGGCCTTCATGGAATACACAGGCCAAAAATTGAATGGTTTCGGAACTTTGGAACAGGGCGCCGGTGAACTGAACATTGAAGGTGCGATGAGATTGGCGCTATCGGTTCGTCAGGACTTTGTTTCACCCGTTCCCGTAGGGCTACCGCTGCTCACCACATCAGTTACTCCCTCATCATCGTTCGCGGGCAGTAGTTTTACCTGGAGCACTACGATTGTGCGCAAGTTCAATACTATGTCAGGATCAGGCCTGATCACTCGGTTTCAGGGACCGTATGCCAGCGGCGAACTACTTGGCGATGGTTTCCTGATTAGCGACGGCTTGATCGTAAACAAAGGTTCGTTGCTCTCCGGAACATATCAGCTCGGGAGTGGAGACTCGCTCTGGACCACGAGCGGTTTTATTGCCGATGGTCTGATGGTTTCGGATGACACGCTCATGTCGGATGCGATTGATATCTCGAGTGAGTCGATAAATCTGGACGGGCCAGTCCTTATAGATCCATTAATGAGAGGTTGGCGAAGTATTCAAACGCCGGCGAGCTACGATGGAATACTTCTGACCAGTGGTATTCTGCTCTCGACCAACCAACTACTCTCAAATGGATCGATCATTAACCAAAGCGAGCTCCTGGGTGACGGCGTCCTGGTAGGCTCGGGCGATCTCGTAGCGGCAGATGTCAGCATAGCCGATGGTGTGACGGTTTCCGAAGGCATAATCTTCGGCGATGGAATCATCTTCGGTGATGGCATTATCTTTGGTGACGGCATCATCTTTGGCGATGGCATCATCTTCGGCGATGGCATTATCTTTGGTGATGGCATCATCTTTGGTGACGGCATCATCTTTGGTGACGGCATCATCTTCGGCGATTGAAGGTTAGCAATTTCAAAAAGTCTCCCCAGGACAAAAACCCATGTCAATTATTGGCAAATATTGTAAATCGTATAAGCTCTCTCAACTGCGCCAGTTTCCGAACTGGGCAACAAAGGCAGAGAACGCGAGAATCGTCAGAAAAGAAGTCGATGGTGAAATCATCGAAACTCCCAGAGAGTTGACCGACGATGACTATGTGTATCTACACGAAAACTTCATCGTCACCGATGGCATCTTTATTGACGAAAATATTATTTTCAGCGACGTCACTCCGGAATGGATCGAGTTTTGTCGCAATGTTCTCTCTCAAGATAGCCCTACAGAGAAGACCTGAAATGGCTGTTGGGGAAAACACTGTTAGCCTACTAGTGATTTCCCTGACGCCTATCTATTGATTTCCACGAAAATTTCCTCGTATTATCACGCCTCGGACACCTACGACGACTCATTACGCGCGGCTAACTCCTAAGCCGGCGTAAATGTCAGGCTGGTCCGACAGTTGGCCCCCGAACTCACCAACTGACGACGCGTTGACTCCAACTAATAATAAACTCGAGGAATCCCAGGACTCGAGGCCCGACGAGTCTTGTCGAACGGACTTTGAATAGCGAGCAGCAGTGCTCAATATCAAGTGATCTCATTCGACATAGACCTGGAAAGAAATTTCGGGGGGTTCCCGATGGATAAAAATACCCGCCGCAAGGTCTATGAGTTTCATGGCTTCCGTCTGGAGGAGGCGCAACTCCGTCTGCTATACCAGGACCGTCCCGTACCGCTCAAACCTAAAATTCTCGATCTGCTGCTTTTCCTGATACAAAAGCGAGGACAACTGATCGCAAAGGACGAGCTGATGAAAGAGATCTGGCCGGATGCAATTGTCGAAGAGAACAACATCACGGTCAGCATGTCAGTTTTACGCAAAACGTTAGGTGAGGGTCGCAGCGATTGTCAGTTTATCGAAACCGTACCGCGGCGTGGATATCGCTTCATTGCGGATGTGACTGAACTATCCACAGAGCAGATGCCCGAGGCCGTCTCAGAGATAAGCCTGCAAATAGATCGTGAGGAGGAGCCGATCGATTCGCTCGCGGTAATTCCCATGGAGAGTTTTGACAAAGATTTCAACGTCGAATATCTCTCGGAGGGTATCACCGAAAGCATCATCAACCTGCTTTCACGTATTCCCAGTCTTCGTGTGTTGGCGTGCAGCACGGTTTTTCGTTTTAAGGGAAAGAGTATCGACCCACAGGAAGTCGGCTCTCTGCTCAACATTAAAGCCGTAATGATGATTCGAGTCATACGGGTCGGCGACCAACTGATAATCAGAAGCGAATTGGTCAAAGTAGCGGACGGGTCCCAGATTTGGGGTGAGCAGTACAATCGCAGCCATTCGGACATTCTGGCGATTCAGGAGGAGATCGCCACAGCCATCACTGAAAGCCTGAAATTCGAGCTGTCGCGGGCTGATCAGCTAAGTCTCGCGATGCGTTGGACCGACAACACTGAAGCCTACAATCTCTATCTGAGAGGCCGCTACTTTTGGAACAAATACAGCAAAGATTGGGTATTCAAAGCCATCGAGATTTTCAAAGAGGCAATCGCGATTGATGCTGACTACGCGCTGGCTTACTGCGGGTTGGCCGATGCTTATTTCCGGTTGTCGAACATTCACCTGCCGCCGCGTGAGTATTTACCAAAAGCCAAGGAAGCCGCGCTGAGAGCGGTGGAGATTGACCAAAATCTGGCCGAGGCACATTCCTCATTAGGCCTCGTGAAAGTCTATTACGATTACGACTGGAATGGCGCGGAAAACGAGTTCAGAAAAGCGCTGATGTTGAATCCGAATCTGGTGCTGGCGCATCAACGATTCGGATCGTATCTGACGTTCCTCGGTCGCTTTGAAGAGTCGATTAAACATTACCGCGCGGCTCTGGAGCTCGATCCATTCTCACTCCAGATAAACACGAATCTCGCCACTACTCATTTCCTCCGTGGCGAGTACGAAAGGGCAGCCAACCGTTTAAAGAAGACAAGCGAGTTGGAGCCCAACTACATGCCCACCATTTTTGTGCTGGGTTGTGTGTATATCCAACAGGGCCGCCTCGAGGAAGCGATTGAACAGTTTCAATCCATCTACAAGCTCGACGACGAAGCCTACCTGGCGCTGGGCTTCATGGGATATGCGCATGCGCTTGCCGGCCAGCGGGCTGAAGCCGAAACGATTCTGAATGTCCTCGAGGAGATCTCACGAAGAAAGTATGTCTCTCCGTATAGCAAGCTTGTGATCCATCTGGCGCTCGGACCCGATGAGCGGGTGCTCGAGTTGCTGGAGCAGCTTTACCGGGAGCGCAATGAATGGTCAGTTTGGCTCAAGGTGAGTCCTGAGCTGCGGACGGTAAGAAACGATCCGCGATTCAAGAGTCTGCTGATGCGAGTTGGCTTCCCGGATTGATAAAGCAGCTTTGATGCCTCAAAGTCAGATTTCAAGGGCGTAACTGTAGGGGTGGCCCTCCGTGGCCACCCGTTCCACTAGTAAATATTGGAGTTTTGGCCAACGGGCGAGGTTTCCTCAAATCCTCAAAAGTCAGAATCTATTGTTGGACACAGTCAGTACCACCTGCGGTAGCGGGTGGGTGCGCAGCCTCTACGCCTGTATTGAGGAGATCAGTCGCCGCCCAAAAGCTACGCACCCACCCGCTACCGCAGGTGGTACTGACTGTGTCCAACAGGAATTCCCGACGTTTGGACACAAAAGTACTTTTAGCAAACCGTTAGCAATTATTTAATGGTGGGTTAAAGACGCCAGCCTCCTGCACGTCTATCCTCATTCCGCATCTGGACTTGAGCAAATCTCAATCTAATACCAGTTGCTATAAAGCTATGGAAAAGCGATCCATTTTAGTGCTGGAATTCGAAGCGGCAAGGGAATTGGGACACACCCTCCGCCAGATCCTCGAATCGTGCCCCAACCCGGATTTCGATCTCACGTTCTACAACCGCGAAGACTTCAACGGTAACGATAATGAGTTGTCTGAAGCGATCCTCAGACAGAAGCCGTGGCTGATCCTGCTGGTATTGTCGCGCCTGCAATTGAAATCTCTCGATATGCTCCTGCAGGTGCTTGGACCAGGCTCGTCGCCGGCTCCAGTGGTGGTTGTAGTCGAAGCGGAGCAAGAGGAGTTGGTAGAGCTGGTGCCACCTGGCGTGGGCGATTTTATCATTCCACCATTGCGCGACTCCGAGGTCCTTGTGCGTATCCGGCGGTTGCTTAATCAAGTAGACCAGGAGCAGCGGACTCACCAGACTCTCACCCAGAAACTAGGTTTGCAGCAACTCGTTGGTCAGAGCCCGAGCTTCCTCAACGAGACGGCGAAGATCCCCCTGATCGCGAAGTCCGATTCTACAGTGTTGATTATGGGCGAGACGGGAACCGGCAAGGAGGTGGTGGGTCGCGCTATTCATTATCTAAGCCCGCGGGCCAGCGAACCATTCGTTCCGGTGAACTGCGGCGCTATTCCGGTGGAACTGATCGAGAATGAATTGTTTGGTCATGAACGTGGAGCATTTACCGGAGCTGGTGCATCTCGAGTTGGTTTGATTCAAGAAGCAGCGCAAGGCACGCTCTTTTTGGATGAGGTCAATTCTTTACCGTTGCTGGCCCAGGTCAAGCTGTTACGTTTTCTCCAGAGTAAAGAATACCGTCCGCTGGGCAGCACGAAGTCGTTGCAGGGCGATGTACGCATCATCGCGGCTTCGAATGCAAATTTGGAAGCAGAGATCGAGGCCGGAACACTGCGCCGGGATCTCTACTACCGATTGAATGTTGTTCCCATCGTGCTACCTCCTTTACGTGAGCGCGCTTCTGACATAATCCTGCTGGCGCGCCATTTCCTGGCCCAATACGCAGCCAAGTTCAATAGTCCGGCAGTCACTTTTTCTCCCGAAGCGGAGCGTAAGTTATTGCTTTATAGCTGGCCCGGCAACGTCCGCGAATTGGAGCACGTGATCGAGCGCGTGACGGTCCTCTGTACGCGGAAGATTATTCAGGACGAGCAAATCATATTGCCGGGCGAGAATAACAATCTGACGCAACTGTCATTTCAGGAAATGAAGATAAAGGTCATTTCGCAGTTTGAGACTGAATACATTTCGCGACTGCTTATGGCTTACAGAGGAAATATCTCCAAAGCGGCGCAAGCAGCGCATAAGGAGAGGCGGACCTTTTGGGGCCTGGTGCGGAAGCACAAGATCGATGTTGAAAAGTTCAGGGTGGCCCAGGTTCGGTAGCAAGGCAATCACCCGTTTCGATTAGGGTAGGTTTGCCACAGTAGTAAGTTCATGAAATTCAAAGCGCTAGTTGAAAACGTCCCGAAAAACCTGGGCAGAAAGACCCATATCAACAGTTTGATGAGCAGTGGATTTTCCAAAAAAATGGTTGCACAGCAAATGCATAAACAGATGCCGGGCGAAAAATGAAACGTAATAAAGGCAAAGATGAGAGGGAAGCTAGTCGTTACATTCTGAGCTATCTCCTCGAACACCCGGACGCCGGCGACACGCTGGAAGGAATTGTGGAATGGTGGTTGCTGCACCAAAAGATACGATACGAAACGCGAAATGTCTCTCAAGCGATAGCCGAACTCGTCGCGGATGGATTGATTGTGACGCAGAAGGGTTCGGACTCACGCATTATCTACAGAGCGAATCGCAGCAGTGAAGACATTCAAGCCATGCTTGGGAAAATGCGAAGCTTGTCTGACGATGACGCTTCTTGAAAACACGAATTTGCACACGGGGTAGTGATTCACATGCGGGTCAGTTATCGGGATAGTTAGGGAGAAATCGCACCTGGAGTCATCGAACTCAAAGAGCTGTTTGCTCAAGCGTTCAACTCCCTAACTTCCACGATACTTCTCGACATTCGGGAATCACCCACCAGACCCGACAGATAAGAACCAGCGGGAATTCAGAAGCGCTCACGGTTGATGAAAGTTTTTCACCGTGAGCACTCTCTGAGATGCAAACGTCAGCGGCAGTCTACCGGTATTAACCGGCGCCGGCGTCGCATCATCGAGGTTTTTGCAAGCTTTGAGCGCAGCAGATACGCGGTTCAAAGTGCGGCAGCTTTGTCTGATTTTCAAAATCAGAGAGCGTGATCATTTGTCCTCCCATCTCCGAAATCGGCCCAGTAAGGAAGCAAGGTGTCACAATGTCGAGAGCAACCGGAGACAGTCTTTGCTGGTATGTGGTCCATACTCGCCCGAAACAGGAAGATCGAACCAGCACCAATCTAATAACGTGGGGAATCGAAACTCTGAATCCTAAGTTGCGAGTCAATAAGTTTAATGAGTTCACAGGCAGGTTAACTCAGATCGTAAAGCCGCTGTTCCCAAGTTATATCTTCAGTCGTTTCAGATACAACGAAGTCTATCACCGGGTGCGCTATACCCGGGGAGTTCATGGTTTGGTCTGTGTCGACAACCAGCCTGTTCCCGTTGATGAAGAGATCATTGAAGTGGTGCGGTCGCAAATGGGAGGTGATGGCGTCGTGAAAATCGATAAACTCAATCCTGGTGATAAAGTGATAATCAACAACGGCCGGTTCCAGAACTTCTACGGTGTCTTTGAACGAAACTTGCCCGATTCAGATCGGGTCATGATACTTCTGAACACCGTAAGTTTTCAGGCGCACGTCGTGTTGGAGAGAGCATTAGTTAACAAGGTCGCGGCTAAGCGAGTGCCGGCAGAACACCGGCTCTCATATAGCCCCTCAATGTAAAACCCATTCATGGGTAGCGTCCTGATTAGAATTGTCTCCGCACAGAGAAAAAATTCAAACCAGCTCACTACCCATTCCTTACTTAACTCCGACTCTGGTCGATTACTCCTCTTACACAACCATGAAAATCGGATTGCTTGCAGAAACCCCTGGCATGGAAAGCCTCAAAAACGTGTTTGGGGGCCTCGAGCGAGCGCTCGGGCAACGACATGAAGTCGTCTACCAGCCGCTCGAGTCCTTATGGGACTCATCAACCAATCAGGCTGAGGAATTCATCGAGAGTTGCGATCTCTTAGTCGGTCGAATCGACGAGACCATATTGAAGTCGAGAGAACGGATTGGCAGGCACCCGCCGCTCGTTGGTTTCATGATGGGTAACATGTCGCGCGGAGCAATGGAATATGCGGCCTTGACCGGTAACTTGAAATCAACTGACATGCTGGTTGGAAACTGCACGGCCGACCTCGACATCGCGCGAAAGTTTTTCAGTAACGTGCAAATGCGAAAGACGCCGTTCGGAGTCGACGAGTCAGTCTTCTACCCTGCTGACGAAACTGAACGACGAAAAATCAAAACTGAATTAGGTTTCAATCAGGACGATCGTATCCTTCTGTATGCCGGGCGAATCACTATCGAAAAAAACCTGCATGGATTGCTCCGCATTTTCAGCATCCTCCATGACCTAATCCCTAACCTTCACCTAGTGGTAGCCGGTGCTATGGGGAGTATTCCGTTTGCCGCCATGGGAGTCTATTCGTTGAGCCTGGGCGCAACGATGATGAAGCTTATCAGAGAACTCGATCTGGGCACCGAATCAGTACATTTCGTTGGCCGCAAAAGCACAGCGCAACTGCGGGATCTCTACGCCATTTCCGATGTGCTGGTAAACATGACTCTTCATCACGATGAGAATTTCGGTTACTCGCAGGTGGAAGCAATGGCCTGCGGGACGCCGGTGGTTGGAACCAAGTGGGGCGGTTTGAAGGATACGATTGTGCATGGCGAAACCGGGTTTCACGTTAGCACCGTGATGACTGGTTCCGGAGTCAAGGCTAACTGGTGGGAAGCAACAAACCGGATCGTCTCGTTGCTTGAAGACGAGGAGTTGCTCAAGCGTTTTCGCGAACAGAGCCGCGTTCATGCGGTGGAGAATTTTTCGAATAATCGATACACCGAGTTTCTCGAATCGATTGTCAATGAGTGCGCGAACAATGGCGCCGGCAAGAGCGAACCAATCGGCGTCACGGATTTCGCAGATCGATTCTGGCGCACCTGCATGCTTCGTGAATGGGATCGGCCCTCTTTTCAGCGAGGCGCCGAATCGTTTGAGCTGTATCAAGAATTAATCTCTCCTTTCACGGGCGTCACCGAAAGTTCGGTGCCCATTGAAGCGGACTTTGACGCCGAGCAACTGCTAATCATCGCCGTACCGGTTCAGATCCAGGGGGCGAAGATCACACCAGACGATCCCATCTTTCCTGTCGAAATTGTTATGCCCGAAGGCAATCGACAGACTTGCGAGGCGATACTTGAAGTTATGAGAAGAGAACCGGTTATCTCATTTGGCCGGCTCGAAAAACTCATTCCGGAATCAGCCCGCCATTGTTTGCGAACCACTCTGCAATGGATGCTTGGCATGGGAATCTTACTCCGGACCAATCCGATTGCCGGGTCGGTCGATCCCGAGAACGTCGGAGCTCAGATGAGCAAGCCACTGTTTTCGATTCAGCGCATCGACTATCTCAACACTGATGTCATCTTGTTCAACTAGGGCCATGACCAGAATCGAGCAACTTATTTTTGAACAGGCCGAACGGAATCCTGATGCGATTGCCGTTGAGTGTGATGGCGAGCGTCTGGCTTACGGACAGCTAAAAAGCGATGCACTTCTGATCGGTCGTGGCTTGCAAAACCTTGGCCTGCAGCCGGGTGGCAGAGTCGTGATTTTTCAGGAGCGCTCACTGGAAACGTTTCCGCTTATTCTCGGGATTTGGAACGCCGGTGGAGTGGTTGTGCCGATTAATCCCAATACGCCGGTGAAGCTGTTGCAATGGATGATTCAAACTTCCTCGCCGAGCATTATCGTTACAGAGGGCGCGCTGAAAGATCGCACTGCTGCCGCGGTTGACGTCATCAATTCGAAACCTGTGATCCTCGAAGACGCTCCTTCAGGTAACGGAACGCCGTCAGAAATGAAGCGGTCGCCGGCGTTGGACCAGGAAGATGATGACGCCTGCTACATCATCTTTACTTCGGGTTCCCAGGGCCGTCCCAAGGGCGTGCGTGGCAGTCATCGGAGTTTGCTGCATTACTTGAAATGGCACGCGAAAGAGTTTTCGGTAACGGAAACCGACAGATTCAGTCAGATCGCGCCGCTCTCGTTCGATTTCTCGCTCAAAGAATTTCTCGTTCCCCTGATCTGTGGCGCGTGCGTGTGCATCGCCGGTCCTAACACGGTGATTAATCCCAGAAAGTTTGTCGAATGGGCCGCGGAGTCGCGACTGACCACGATGTGCTGCGTGCCAACTCTGCTGCGCTCAATCCTCGAGCTGCCTGACGATGACTTGCGACGACGCGCGTTTCAGAACATGAGATCGGTTCTCATTTCAGGCGAGATGCTGCGTTGGGAGGACGTCAAGACCTGGCGGGAGCGTCTGGGCTCCTCGATGTCGCTGTTCGACTTGTATGGACCAACCGAGTCGACGGTTATCAAGTTGTTCTATCCGATTCCGGAGGCGCGTTGCCCCGGCTCAGTCAACGTTCCTGTCGGCAGGCCTATTCCGGGAACGCAGGTGCTGATCCTGGACGAGAACGATCGACTCTGCGACAACGGAGAAGTTGGTGAAGTAGTGATCGTGTCTGACTGGCTGGCGCAGGGCTATATCGATCGCGACGCAACTGACCGTTCGTTTTACCAGGTGGACCAGGACGGAGAGAGTAAGCGGGCATATCGAACCGGAGATATCGGGCGGTGGCTCTCGAGCGGAGATCTCGAGTTGATGGGGCGTAAAGATCGCCAGGTAAAGCTTCGCGGTTTTCGTATCGAACTCGATGAGATTGAAAGCGTCATTGCCGAGCATCATGGTTTGCGAGACGTGGCCGTCGTAACGTCGACTTCAATCGATGACGACAGCACGGCCTTGATTGGCTGCTATTTCACTTGCCACGGATCGGATATCACCGAAAAGCAAGTGAGAGAGTTTGCGCGTGATCGGCTGCCGCCTCAGGTTTTGTCGCTGACACGATTCTCGCGGCTGGAACAACTGCCACTGACGGCAAATGGCAAAGTGAACAGGCGCGAACTTGCCGCGCTGTTCGAGTCCAGTGAAACTCGGAGCGCCGATCCGGTTCAGTCCGCTGCGTCAACGACGGTGCGTCGACAGATCCTGACAATGTGGGAGGATTTATTGACGCTCGAGGATGTGGACGAAGACATAAATTTTTTCGAATTAGGTGGCGATTCGATGCTCGCGATTCGCCTTTTAAGAAGACTGCGCGAGGAATTGCACCCGGAAATCAACCTGGGCGACGTCTACGACTTTCCCACTGTTTCCCAGCTTTCGGCGCGTGTATCACAGCTGATTGCTTGAAACCAAAACAAAGCCACTGATGTTAAGAATTGGAGGAAACGTATGAGTGAAATGGACCTGATCGAGGCTGTTAAATCAGGCAACAAAGAATCCGTTCGCAACTTAATCAATGCCGGGGCGGAAGTGAATCAGCCGGATAAACAAGGCTGGACGTCTTTGAGTTGGGCCGCCGGCCAGGGCGACTTGGAAATAGTGGAAGAGCTGATTCAGCATGGCGCCGATCCATTTCTGACCGGCCGTGATCTACGCACACCACAAATGATCGCGCTGGCGGCTGGCCGGCCAGAGATCGTGAAAGCCTTGCGGCAAGCGGAAGCTGAGCGCAAACAAACGGAATCGTCAGCGCCCGAGCGTAAATACTGTTCCGCCTTTCATCTGAAAGACCTCCGACGCTATCCAGCCTGGACCGAGAACGAAATTACCGGCGCCGACTCGAAGGCAATACAACTAAACGGCGACGACGTGGTATTCCTGCACGGAGATTACTCCGTTACCAGATCGATCTGGGCCAATGAAGACGTTGTCTTTGACAAAGTCACGGAGGAATGGAAAAACTTCTGTCATAACGATCTGAAATTTGCCGTTCCGGACGACCTCGATCTCATTGGTCAGGCTGCTGCCGCTTAGCACCGCGTAATTCCCCCTTCCAAAACTTGTCTCTACTCCAAAAGCTCTACTCAAAATGGACGCCACTATCATAGTGCCCGCTGGCCATTCGGCTCGCTTTCCTTCGGAATGGCGAAGTCTCGTCGAACTGTTGCGTGCGCGAGCTGAAACGGAAGGTCACCGAAAGCTGTTCACCTTCCTTTCCGACGGCGCCACACCGGAACGGAGCCTTTCGTATGCGGAGTTGGACCAACGGGCCCGGACCATCGGCGCTTGCTTGCAGGACGTAAACGCCCGCGGGCAAAGAGTGTTGCTGCTCTTTCCCCCGGGTCTCGATTACATCGCCGCGTTTTTTGGGTGCCTCTACGCGAACGCCATTGCCGTCCCAGCGTACCCGCCACGCCAAAACCGTAATCTCGATCGGCTGCGAAAAGTCGTCTATGACGCACGTCCCGCTATCGCACTGACTACGCAGAAGGTGATGGCTGAGATTGAGCCGAGCCTTGGCGAATATCCGGATCTCAAGGCGTTGAAGTGGATCGCTGCCGATCGGCTTGCGTCTTACTGGTCATGGGAATGGTGTGACCTCAACGCGGACCCAGACACCCTCGCATTTTTACAGTACACCTCGGGCTCTACCGCCAATCCGAAAGGCGTGATGGTGAGTCATGGCAACTTGTTGCATAACGAGGGGCTGATTCAACGTGCTTTTGGTCAATCGTCATCTTCGATCATCGTCGGTTGGTTGCCGCTGTTTCATGACATGGGCCTGATTGGCAACGTGATTCAACCACTCTACGCTGCGGCCGAGTGTGTGTTGTTCTCACCGCTGTCATTCCTGCAGAGACCTTCCCGCTGGCTTGAAGCAATCTCACGGTACCGTGCAACTACGAGTGGCGGTCCAAATTTCGCCTACGACTTATGCGTCCGCAAGGTCAAACCCGAGGAGCGCGAGACACTGGATCTCAGCAGTTGGACCGTTGCTTTCAACGGCGCGGAACCGGTTCGCAAAGACACGCTCGATCGATTTTGCGCCGCCTTTGAACCGTGCGGTTTCAGGCGCGAAGCGTTCTTCCCCTGTTACGGACTGGCCGAAGCGACGTTATTCGTTTCCGGAGGTCCGGGAAACAGGAAGCCAGTGGTCAGGGATTTCCAACGCGCTGCACTCGATCAGCACCGAGTTGTTTCAGCCTCAAGTGACGAGCGGGACGTCCGCAGTCTGGTGGGCTGCGGTTACGCGCCGGAGCACCAGGTCGTGATTGCAGATCCCGAATCCCATGCTGTCTGCAAGCGAGGTCACGTAGGAGAAGTCTGGATCTCCAGTCAAAGCGTGGCTCAAGGTTACTGGAATCAAACTGAAGAGTCAGACCGTATCTTCCGAGCGCATCTGGACACTGGCGACGGACCATATTTGCGCACCGGCGACCTCGGATTCATCGATGGTGGACAGCTTTACATAACCGGTCGTCTGAAAGACCTGATCATAATTCGTGGTCGTAACTGTTATCCCGAAGACATCGAACATACGCTGGGCCGTTGCCATCGCGCGCTGCGACCGGGTGAAGGCGTAGTGTTCTCGGCAGAGATAGAAGGTGAAGAACGTCTCATCGTTGTCCACGAAGTCGCGAGAGATTATCGAGGCAATGACCTGCCAAACGTCGTCGAGAGTATTCGCAGCCGAGTAGCCGAAGAGCACGACCTGCAGCTCTTCCACGTAGCCCTGATTCAAACCGGCACATTGCTCAGAACGTCGAGCGGGAAAGTTCGACGCCAGGCAATGAAGAAAGTCTTCCTTGAAGGGAAGACGCGAGTTCTTTACCAGTGGCAGTATGCACAGCCGCAGGAGACTCCGACAGTTGCCCCTGTGTCTCTCGATCTCGAAGCGGCCTGCGAGTGGATCGCTGCGAAAGTCGCTGCAGTGGTGGGCGCGACTCGTGATGAGATCGACTGCAACAAGCCAATTGTGCAGTACGGAATGGATTCGCTGGCGTCCATGGAGTTGGCCCATTCGATTGAGGCGAACCTTGGCGCCGCGCTTCCGGTAACGACTCTGCTTAGCGATCTGAGCATCTCCGAAATCGCGCAACGCGTTCTCGAACAATGCGGCCGGCCCGACGCCCGGTCAACTGTTCAACCCGCGGTGATATCGCCCGAGATAGCGTTTCCACTTTCGGAAGGACAAGCTGCGCTCTGGTTTCTGCATTGTTTAGCACCGCAGAGTGCCGCCTACAACGTAATGGGTGGCGCGCGGTTACGTGGCGAGGTCGACGTTGCGGGTCTGAAAAGAGCTTTTCAGGCGCTGCTTGATCGTCACCCTATCCTCCGGGCGAGGTTCGAATCGCGCGGCGGCCAGCCGGTACAAGTTATTCAGGAAAGCGTCACACTGTTTTTTCATGAAGATGACCTTTCCGGGTTGTCGGAAAATGACCTGCGCGCCCGAGTGGCAGCAGAGGCGCGCCGGCCATTCGACCTTGAGAATGGACCACTAATTCGGCTCGCGTTGTTTACCAGGGCCGGCGGAGATCGACTATTGATGTTGGTGGCGCACCACATCGTGATCGATATGTGGTCCGTAGCCGTGTTGGTTAACGAGTTGAAATCGATTTACGAAGCTGCGGCGCGCGGTGGGGCTGCCACTCTTCCGCCGCTGGAGTTCAGTTACAGGGATTTTGTGATCTGGCAGCAGCAGGAGCTCGCCGGTCCGCAGGGACAACAGCTTCAGCAATACTGGCAAAAAGAATTGTCAGGTGAACTGCCCGTCTTAAATCTCAACACGGACCACCCGAGACCATACCTGCAAACGTTCGAGGGCGCTTCGGAATCGATTCGACTCGATAGTAAGACCGTAAACCAGGTGCAGGAACTAGCACGTGCTAATGTCCTGTCAATTCACTCGCTGCTACTGGCCGTGTATGCCGCGCTTCTTTATCGACACACGAATCAGGAGGAAGTGATCGTCGGTTGTCCGATTAGCGGCAGAACCGATCGAAGATTTCAGTCGCTGGTTGGGTACTTTGTAAACCCCGTGCCGGTTCGCATACGGCTGAACGAGCGGATGACCTTCCGGCAACTACTTGCCGAAGTTCGAGAAACAGTGCAGCGCGCCTTCACGCACCAGGCCTACCCGTTTGCGCGGATTGTCGAGGACGTCTGCTCGGACCGCGATCCGAGCCGGTCACCCGTCTTTCAAACCACTTTTGTTTTCGAACAGCCCCCTCTTTTCATCGATCGCTCGTTGTCGGCCTTTGTGCTCGGCGAGGAGCAGGCGCAACTGGCCCTGGGCACATTGACGCTCGAATCAGTGAAGATCGATCAGGCAATTTCGCAGTTTGATTTGTCGATGCTGGTGGCGCCCTTCGAAGAAGATCTGCTGGTGGCGTTGCAATACAACACCAGTCTGTTCAAGCCGTCGACTATCAAAAAGATGCTCGGGCACTTCAGCGTGCTCCTCGATGAAGTAACGGCGCGTCCAGATCAAAGAATTCTCGATCTGCCGTTGCTCACGAAAGCGGAGCAGCAACAACTCCTGGTCGAATTCAACGACACCCACTCAGATTACACGCGCCACGACTACATACATCAACTCTTCGAAGCGCAGGTGAAAAAGACTCCCCGCGCAGTCGCACTGAGGACCGAAGGCAGCGCCATAACTTACGGAGAGTTGAATGCGAAAGCTAATCGTTTGGCCCACCATCTCCGCACTTCAGGCGTAGGGCCCGACTCGCGCGTAGCCATACTTTTGCCGCGCTCGCTCGAAATGATCGCGGCCATGCTCGGCGTACTCAAAGCGGGTGGCGCGTACGTGCCCCTCGATCCAGCATATCCAGCCGATCGTTTATCTTTCATGCTTGCAGACAGCGAAGCGTCGGTAGTCATTTGTCAGACCACTCTGGCGGGCCACCTTGCTGATCATCGAGCAAAGATAATCAACCTTGACACCGATGAGCATTCGCTTACGCGGCAAAGCAAGAACAACCCGTGGCCGTGTGTGAAACAAGAAAACTTGTCTCACATCATCTACACCTCGGGTTCCACCGGCAGGCCCAAAGGTGTTGCCATCGAGCATCGCAACGTCATCCACTTTCTGCACTGGGCGCACCAAACTTTCACCCCCGCAGAACTGTCAGGAGTGTTAGCCGCCACTTCAATCTGTTTCGATCTTTCAGTCTTCGAAATCTTTGCACCGTTGACCTGTGGGGGAACAATAATTCTCGCCAATGACGCATTGCACCTTGCGACCCACAGTGCCGCCGCCTCGGTCACCCTGATTAACACGGTGCCTTCAGCCATGACGGGGTTGTTGCAGTTGGGCGCCGTCGGCCCGAACGTCCTGACTATCAATCTCGCCGGCGAAGCGCTGAAGAACAGTCTGGTCCAGCAGATCTATGCTGACACAAATGTCCGCCGCGTGCTCAATCTCTACGGGCCAACTGAATACACGACCTACACGACCGGCGTTGAGGTTGAGCGCGGTAGTGCGAGCGAGCCGACTATCGGAAAGCCGATCGCAAACACGCGTGTTTATATCCTCAACTCAAACGGCGGGCCCGTGCCGGTCGGAGTGGTAGGAGAGATTTGCATAGGCGGCCAGGGACTGGCTCGTTGTTACCTGAACCGGCCTGAGATGACGGCTGAGCGGTTTATTCCTGATCACCTTAGTCTCATTGCCGGCTCGCGTTTATACCGCACCGGAGACGTGGGACGTTATCTCGAGAACGGCGAAATCGAGTATCTGGGTCGAGTGGACCACCAGATAAAACTACGTGGCTATCGCATCGAGTTGGGCGAGATTGAGTCGGCGCTGCTGCGTTATCCGGGAATCAAAGAAGCGGTTGTCGTAGCAAGAGAAGATCACGCTGGAGAGAAGCAGCTCGTAGCATATCTCGTCAACGAGTTCGACACCGGCAATGACGAACTTCGTAACTATTTAGGACAAACTCTACCCGGCTTCATGGTGCCGCAGTTCTTGGTGACGCTGGCTGAAATGCCGCTTACGAGCAATGGCAAAGTCGATCGCTTATCGTTGCCGGAGCCGCAGGAAGTTTCATTACCGCAGTGCGTAAAGCCCCTGGGACCGATCGAGGAAATAGTGGCGAGCATCTGGGCCGAAGTCCTGGGCCTCGAGCAAATCGGAGCTACCACCAATTTCTTCGATATCGGCGGCCAATCATTGAAAGCTGTACAGGTCGTTGCCCGGCTCTCGGAGTTGCTCCAGGTTGAATTGCCGGTCAAGACTGTCTTTGAAGCGCCCACCGTGCAGACTCTGGCGAGTGTTGTCGAACGCTCGATGACGCCCGAGGGGCGTGCTGCTATATCGCCGATCGAACGTGTTTCACGTGACCGCTCACTGCCGCTTTCCTTTGCGCAACAGCGACTCTGGTTTCTACAGCGCCTGGAACCATCGAGCGCCGCTTACAACATTTCCTTCAGCGCTCGTTTCGTTGGACCAGTCAATCTACCTGCAATCGAGCAGAGTATTAACGAGATTGTCCAGCGGCATGAATCTCTGCGGACAACCTTCACGGAAGTCGACAGCCAGCCCGTGCAAGTCATCGCACCGTCACTGACAGTGTCGCCCGTCATCATAGACCTGGCCCACCGCCTCGAAAGTGAACGTCAAACAGAGTGCGAACGATTATTGCGCGAGGAAGCACGCCGTCCGTTCGATCTCGAGAATGGACCACTGCTCCGGACCATGATCCTGCGGCTCGGTGCAAATGAATGCGTAGTGAGTCTCAGCCTGCATCACGCCGTGTCCGACGGTTGGTCCGGCGGCGTGTTCATTCGTGAGCTGATCGGCATTTACGAAGCGATTTCAACTGGACAATCTTCGCCGCTGCCCGCATTAACGATCCAGTATGCGGATTTCGCGCACTGGCAACGACAGCAACTGCAACACGACGATTTTCAACCGCAACTCTCTTACTGGCGCAAGCAGTTGAGTGGCGCGCCGCCGCTCGAGCTGCCGGCTCGCACGCGCCCTGCGGCACGTACGGAAGAAGGCTCGGTACTACGCTTCAAATTGCCCGCGGAACTGGTCCAGGAATTAAGGGCTTTGAGCAGGCGAAATGGCGCGACCCTGTTCATGACGCTGCTCGCGTCGCTTCAGGTCTTGTTATCGCGGTACAGTAACCAGACGGATATAGCGGTTGGCACACCCGTGGCTAACCGGACCAGCGCCGAGATCGAGCCGCTGATTGGCTGCTTCGTCAACACCCTCGTAATGCGGACGGATCTTTCCGGGGATCCTTCATTTCGAGAGTTGCTCGAGCGTGTTCGTGAAGTGGCACTCGGCGGTTATACGCATTCAGCCATACCTTTTGAACGGCTCGTCTCCGAATTACAGCCCGATCGCGACTTGAATCGCACGCCGCTGTTTCAAGTGATGATGGTGTTGCAAAACACGCCGCAAGAGGCTTTGGTGCTGGGTGATCTTCACTGCCAGATCGAGGAGATCGACAATGGCACAGCGAAGTTTGATCTGCTGGTCCAATTAACCGAGAGTGAAGCAGGTCTCGAAGGCAAGTGGGAGTACAGTACTGACTTGTTCGATGCCGCCATCATCGCACAGATGGTGACTCACTTCCGCGCGTTGCTGGAAAGAGTAGTTGAGAATGAAGAGCGGCGCCTTTCTGAAATACCGATCTTGACTGACGAAGAACAGTCGCAGCTCAGGCAGTTCAACGGAACAGAACAGGAAGTCGCTCCGCACGCTTACTTGCACCAGGCTTTCGAAGCCCAGGTTGAAAAAACTCCTGATGCGATCGCGCTCGTCCACGAAACCGGTAATCTTACGTATCAGGAATTAAATCGCAGAGCTAACCGCCTCGCTCATTACCTGCAAACACTGTCTGTCGGTCCCGAGACCCGCGTCGCCTTACTGCTCAAACGATCGCCCGATTTGCTGGTAAGCATGCTGGCAGTGCTCAAGGCTGGTGGTGCTTATCTGCCGTTGGATCCCGCTTATCCGGCCGAACGGCTGGCGTTAATGCTGGAGGACGCCGGGGCGTCAGTGCTGATCTGTCGCGCGGAACCGATAAATACGTTTCCGAAACACAGCGCGCGTGTGGTGGACGTTTTTCTGGAGTCGCCATTCATTGATGAACAAAGTTCAGACAACCCGATTAGCGGCGTCGAGCCCGGGAATCTTTCGCACGTGATTTATACCTCCGGGTCGACGGGACGGCCGAAGGGTGTGGCTATCGAGCATCGCTCAGTAATTAGTTTTCTGCAGTGGGCGCGGAATACTTTCTCGAAAGAAGAACTGGACGGAGTATGTGCCTCTACTTCGATCTGTTTTGATCTCTCAGTGTTTGAGATCTTCGCGCCGCTCTCCTGCGGCGGCACGGTTGTCCTGGCTGACGACGCCCTTCATCTCGCGATGCACACCGCCGCAGATCGAGTAACGCTGATCAATACAGTGCCGTCCGCAATGGTTGAATTACTGCGGTTACAGGCGGTTGGCGAGGAAGTGCTGAGTGTCAATCTGGCGGGCGAGACACTCAAGCGCAGCCTGGTCCAGGATATCTATTCACAAACCGAAGTCGACCTCGTGCGTAACCTTTACGGGCCGACTGAATACACCACTTATTCAACTGCTGAAGACGTGGAGCGTGATGGCGAGGGCGAGCCAACTATTGGGCGACCGATCGCAAACACGCAGACCTATATCCTGGACCAGGCGCTCGCATTAACACCGCCCGGCGTTGCCGGTGAGATCTTTATTGGTGGGCACGGACTCGCTCGCGGTTATCTCAACCGGCCGGATCTGACAGCAGATCGATTTCTGCCGGACAGTTTTAGTGGCAAAACAGGATCGCGATTGTACCGGACGGGAGATCTCGGGAAGTATCTCAGTGACGGAAGAATTGAATACCTGGGACGAAAGGACCACCAGGTCAAGGTGCGCGGCTATCGCATCGAGCTCGGTGAAATCGAGACGGCGCTCGAGCAGCACGAAAGCATACGCGAAGCCGTTGTAGTTGCCAGAGGCGAAGCAGAAGGACAGCGTTTGGTTGCTTACGTGGTGAGTGCGCGAGAAAGCATCGATCATGAATCGTATGAAGCAGAGTTGCGTCGCAGTCTGCACGAGCGTCTGCCCGGTTACATGGTGCCGTCAGTTTTTGTTTTCCTCGATCGTCTGCCGCTTACGGCTAACGGAAAAGTCGATCGCCGCGCGTTGCCCGAACCTCTCGGTCGCCAGGCGAAAGAAGGATTTGTTGCCGGCCGGACGGTGACGGAACAATTGCTGGTCCAGATCTGGTCGGAAGTATTGAAGGTAGAGCCAATCGGAATCCACGATGACTTTTTTGCGCTCGGCGGTCATTCGCTGATGGCAGCCCAGGTTGTTTCGCGGATACGCGCTACGTTCCAATTAGAGTTACCGCTCCGTAGTTTGTTTGAAACGCCCACGATCGAGTCGCTGGGACACGCGATTGATTCGCAAGCGAAGACCGCGATCAGCGAGTCAATTGAACGCGTTTCTCGAAAGACAGCCGTGCCGCTCTCGTTTGCGCAACAGCGACTGTGGTTTTTGAATCAGCTCGATCCAAACAACTCGGCTTACAACCTCTCGATGGTTTTACGATTGGAGGGACAGCTCAATATCCCCGCACTCGAAAAGACTTTGGACGAGATTGTGCGGCGGCACGAAGTGTTGCGAACCAGGTTCGTCGCCGAAGATGGACCACCGCGGCAAGTGATAGAGCTTAGTGCAAACGCGAATCTGGTGACGATCGATCTCAGCGGTCTGCCTCCCCGCCGGCGTGAAGAGGAGGCACAGAGTTTATTCGCTGGAGAAGCACAGCGGCCGTTTAATTTTTCTGAGTCTCGTTTGCTGCGTTTGAGGTTGTTGAAGCTTGAAGATGAGAAGCACTGGTTGTTGTTAGTGGCGCATCACATCATTGCCGATGGCTGGTCGGTCGGTATTTTTACGCGCGAGCTGACGCAACTGTACGAATCTTTTAGTCTGGGAGAAGACTCACCTTTACCAGAATGCGCGATCCAGTACGCCGACTTTGCCACGTGGCAGAGAAATTGGCTCACCGGGCCACAACTCGCGGATGAGCTGAGTTACTGGAAAGAACAATTGTCAGACGCTCCGGCGCTGTTGGAATTGCCAACGGACCATCCGCGACCGGCCGTGCAGACTTTTCGGGGAGCACAGGTTTCTTTCTCGCTCTCGAGCAGTTTGACAAGCGACTTGGAAGCACTTTGCCGAACCCATGCAGTCACTCCTTTCATGGCGCTGACCGCTGCGTTTGCTATGTTGCTCTCGCGGTATAGTCGCCAGCGCGATGTGTGCATCGGAACGCCCGTGGCAGGCCGCACCAGATTAGAGACGGAAGACTTGATCGGACTTTTCGTCAACACCCTCGTCCTGCGCACGCGATTCACGAATGAGCTGACATTCCGAGATCTGCTGGCGCAGGTCAGAGAAGTAACTCTGCAGGCCCACGCGCACCAGCATCTACCCTTTGAGAAGCTCGTCGATGAGTTGCAGCCGGAGCGCACGCTCAGCTACAGCCCGCTCTTCCAGGCAATGTTTGTATTTCAGAACACATCCGCGGAAGAGTTCGATATTCACGGCCTGAGCCTGAGCAGAATCGACGCAGAAGAAGAGACTGCGCAATTCGACCTGAACCTGCGGATCGACGAGCGCGCGGGAGAGTTTACCGGCCGCCTCAACTACAACACAGATCTGTTTGAGCGAGCGACGGTGGAACGAATGACGCGTCACTTCCTGCAGTTGCTCGGCGAGATGGTCCGAGATCCTGAGCAGCAGGTTGCCGGCGTGAAGATGCTCAGTGCCGCTGAAAGAGAACAACTCATAGTCGAATGGAACCGTCTGGAGAAGCAGGATGAAGTTGCCGGTGGTTTGATGGCGCGGTTCGAGCGTGCGGTGCAGCGCAATCCGGACGGGATTGCCTTGCAGGATGGCGACGAGGAGGTCAGTTATCGCGAGCTAAACCGGCGCGCGAATCAATTGGGCCACTACCTGAAGCGGCGGCATGGTGTGGGCCCGGAAGTACGCGTGGGACTATTGCTGGATCGCTCGGTAGAGATGATCGTCAGCATTCTGGGCGTGTTGAAAGCCGGTGGCGCTTATGTGCCAATGGAATTGTCGGCGCCGGCGGAGCGCATCGCATACATGCTGGAAGATTCAGGATGCCCGCTCTTACTCACCGAAAAGGAACAGCTTGCTCTAATCAGCGAAAAGACGGCGCGCGCTACGGAGATACTCGCGCTCGACGAGTTGTCAGAAAAAATCAAAGCCGAGCCGCAGAGCAACCCTTGTGTGCCGGTGAGTGAAGACAATCTCGCGTACATAATCTACACCTCAGGTTCAACTGGCAAACCAAAAGGAGTAATGGTCACGCACGGAAACGTGCTGCGGCTGCTGGGCGCGACGGACCATTGGTACGGTTTTGGCAGCGGCGACGTATGGACCATGTTCCACTCTTACGCGTTCGACGTCTCGGTGTGGGAATTGTGGGGCTCCTTGCTCTACGGAGGGCGTTTGCTGGTGGTGCCATACTGGGTGAGCCGCACGCCGGAAGCATATTACGAGTTGTTACAGCGCGAGCAGGTAACAGTGCTGAACCAGACGCCGTCAGCGTTCCGGCAAGTACAACCATTGCTGGAACAAGGATCCGCAGGGCAGTTGCGCCTCGTAATTTTTGCCGGCGAAGCGTTGGAGTTGAACAGTCTGAAGAGCTGGTACGAACGGTTTGGTGACGAAGGGCCACAACTGGTCAACATGTACGGCATTACAGAAACAACTGTGCATTCCACTTACCGTCCGCTGCGACAAGTGGATGTGATCGAGGCCCGCGGGAGCATGGTTGGCAAGCGCATACCTGATCTCGAGATCTATCTGCTTGATGACCGACAGGAACCGGTGCCGATTGGAGTGCCGGGTGAATTGTACGTCGGCGGCGCCGGTGTGGCGCGTGGTTACCTGAACCGGCCGGAGCTGACGGCTGAACGTTTTATCGCGCATCCGTTCAGCACGACAGGCGGAGAGCGGCTGTATCGCTCCGGTGACCTGGCGCGATTCCTCGATGATGGCGACATCGAATATCTCGGCCGCATCGATCACCAGGTGAAGATTCGCGGCTATCGTATCGAAACCGGCGAGATCGAGTCTGTTCTGGCAAGTTATCCCGGTGTGCGAAAAGCCGTAGTCATCCCGAAAGAATTCGAAAGCGGTCACAAGTACCTGGCGGCTTACGTTACCGGTGATGGTGGACCAGGCACGGACGGCTTGCGAAGTTATCTCGAGGCAAAACTTCCAGCGTATATGGTGCCCTCTGCTTTGATGTGGGTGGATTCAATCAAACTCACCGCCAACGGAAAAGTTGATCGCAGGTCATTGCCGGAACCGGCACGTGACGGTGACGACAATGCGTATGTGCCTCCCGGCTCACCTGCTGAAAAACTCTTGGCGTCCATCTGGCAGGACATCCTGAAAGTCGAGCGCGTGGGCGTCAACGATAACTTCTTTGAGCTCGGTGGAGATTCCATCCTGACCACGCATGTCGTCACTGCGGCACGGCGTGCCGGATTACAGTTAACACCACAACAGCTCTTTCAACAGCAAACAATCGGCAAGTTGGCCCTCGTTGCGGAACAAGCCCTGCCGGCCGTGGTCCAGGAGAGCTCGCCGTTACCCAAACCCGGAGCCCGTCTCGGCACAGATGAAATCGATAGCCTGAAGGCCTGGACCGATCTGAGCAACATTGAGGATTCGTATCCGCTGACATCTTTCCAGCAAGGCATACTTTTCCACATTCTCGATAGACCGGCCAGTGGCATTTACCTGAATCAGCAGAGTTACACACTGAAAGGCAAACTTGACGTTCCGGCTTTTCAGAACGCATTCAAGGAAGTCGTCAATCGACATCAGATCTTGCGAACCGCGTTCATTTTGTCCGGCCAGAATGGACCACTGCAGATGGTTTTCCGGCATGTTGACGTGCCCTGGGCCATGTACGACTGGACAGGCGTTCCCGCAGCAGAAGCTGATGAACACCTGGCCCTGTTACAGCAGGCCGAGTATCGAATCGGATTCGAATTGTCGCGAGCCCCGTTGATGCGCATGACACTCGTGCAAAGGGAAACGGATTTGTTCGAGTTCATCTGGTCATATCATTTGTTGTTACTGGATGGCGTATCGGGTGTAGTGGTCTTTAAAGAGCTGCTGGAATTTTATGAAGCCTTTCAGACCGGAAGACCGGTTGAGCTCGAACCGCCGGCACGCTACGGCGACTATGTCGAGTGGCTCCAAAAGCAGGAACAGCGCGAGGCGGAAGCCTACTGGCGGCAGGCGCTGGCGCGATTCAGTAATACTACGTCGCTGGGCTTTGACCGGGCGGAGGCAACGAACGGTCTCGAACAAAAAGATTACAAGGAACAAGTTCTGCTGTTGGACGAGGCGCTCACAACTGACCTGCGTTCGTTGGTGGCGCGCAATCATTTGACATTGAACACGCTGGTGCAAGGTGTCTGGGCGTTGTTGTTGAGCCGGCGCAGTGGCTCGGATGACGTCGTTTTCGGAAACACAGTATCGGGTCGCGTGGCTGAGTTTCCAGAGTCTGAATCGACCGTCGGTTTGTTTGTAAATGTGCTGCCGGTGAGAGTGCGAGTGCCGCGGGACGCGACCCTGAAGACGTGGCTCGGCGAGATTCAGTCGCAACAGGCTGAAGCGAGACGTTTCGAATTCTGCGCGCTGCCGGATATTCAGGGCTGGAGTGAAGTACCGCGCGGGCAACCGCTCTTTGAGAGTGTGTTGATACTTCAGAATATCCCGCTCGAATTATCGTTGTCAGAATCGGTAGGCCTGAAGGTAGTCGCGATTAAATCGATTGAACGAACAAACGTGCCGCTTGCCATGATCATCGAGCCCGGCTCGCAACTGCGCTTCAAGATCGTCTACCAGCGCACGCGCTTCAACGATGTCACCATCGATCGGATCATCCGAAACCTCCAACGAATACTGAATTGGATGACGACTAACTCCGACGCGGCATTGTCATCGATTCCAACCTTTTTTGATGACGAGAAAACCACTCTCATTGAGAGCTTCAATCAGAGTTTGTAGCTTTTGCCTCGATTCCTAAAAATCACCAGTGGATTAAGCAGATGTGCGGAATAGTTGGCTACTTTGATCTGCGCGGAGAAGGACGTGTCGTCGAGAGTATCGTGCGACGCATGGCGGAGGCCCTCATTCATCGAGGCCCGGATTCGCACGGGTATTTTGTGGATGAGAACGCCGCTCTCGGAACGCGCCGGCTGAGCATCATCGATCTTGCAACGGGCGACCAGCCGGTCTTCAACGAAGATCGATCCCTGGTGCTGACTTGCAACGGTGAGATTTTCAATTATCGCGAGTTGAGAAGCTCGCTGGAAAAGAAGGGCCATACGTTCCGATCCCAAACCGACATTGAAGTGCTGGTCCACCTGTACGAAGACGATGGGGTGGAATTTCTGAACAAGCTGAATGCGCAGTTTGGTTTGGCCATCTACGATCGGGTTAAGCGAACATTGTTCCTGGCCAGAGATCAGTTTGCCATCTGTCCCTTGTTCTATACCGTAGTTGACGGGTTTTTGATTTATGCATCCGAGATTAAGGCGATCCTGGCGCATCCTCTCGTGCCGCGCGAAGTGAACCTTACCGGATTGGACCAGGTGCTTTCTCTGCCCGGTGCGATTAGCCCGCAAACTCTGTTTCGCAACATTCACAGCCTTCCGAGCGGTCACTATCTCACCGTTAAGGATGGTCAGGTTGCAGTCAGGGAATACTGGGATCTCAAATACCCTTTGCTGGGAGAAGGTTCCGACGGCAATCCGGAACAACATTACGCCGACCGCCTGCGCGACCTGCTGGAACAATCGGTGCGACTTCGTCTGCAAGCGGACGTGCCGGTGGGATTTTTTCTGAGTGGTGGGTTGGACTCGTCTCTGATTGCGGCAATGATCCAGCGAGTGTCGCCCGATGTGCAAAGGCATTCGTTCTCGATCAGTTTCTCGGATCAACGGATTTGTGAGTCGCAGTATCAACGGTTGATGTCTGAGTCGGTCGGCTCGATACATCACGAGATTCCATTCAACGACGCCGATATCGCGGTGCGCCTGAGTGAAGCTGTTTATCACTCCGAGTGTCCATTGAAAGAGACATACAACACGGCCTCACTCGCCCTTTCAAAAGAGACGAAACAAAACGGAGTGACGGTGGTGCTCAACGGAGAGGGATCGGACGAGTTGTTTGCAGGTTACGTAGGTTACCGCTTCGATAAGCGACGGCCGGAGGGTGTTAAGAGTCAGGATCTGGATACGCTCCTGGGCAACGAAATCAGGGCGAAACTCTGGGGCGACGAAGATTTGTTCTACGAGAAGGACGATTATTCATTTAGAGAAGTAAAACAGGCGCTCTACTCGTCACAAGTAAGCGAGCAATTTAGCGAATTTGACTGTGTTAATTTTCCCGTCATCAACAAGGAGCGGCTGCGCGGACGGCATCCCGTTCACAAGCGGTCGTATCTGGACTTCAAACTAAGACTGGGCCATCACCTGATCGCCGATCACGGCGATCGCATGACGATGGCAAACTCGATCGAGGCGCGTTATCCATTTCTCGATCGCGACCTGGTCGAATTCTGCACCCAGATACCTCCCGATCTGAAGCTCAACGGTTTCAATGAGAAATACATTTTGAAGCGAGCCGCGGAGAATTTGATTCCGAGACAGATCGTGGACCGCGAAAAGTTTGGTTTCGTGGCTCCGGGAAGTCCGGCACTGTTACAGCAAAAGATCGAATGGGTCGAGGACCTGCTCTCCTACGATCTGATCAAGCGGCAAGGTTACTTCAATCCCGATACGGTCGAGTATCTGAAGAGAAAGTACTCAAAACCAGGCTTTCAATTGAATCTGACGCTCGAAGACGATCTGCTGATCGTCGTGCTCACCTTCGGTCTTTTCCTGAAGCTATTCGAATTACCGAATCTCAATTAGCCGCGAAGCATTATCGAGGAAGCCAAATGGCTGTAAACAGCGTAGCAGTTTACCAGGCGGTTCAGGACCTTTTTACTGAGACAGCCAGGCAATTCAGTAGCTCAACGGCTATTGATAACGGCAAGCGACGTGTCACTTACGGTGAGCTCGCTGACCGTGTCAACAAGTTGAGAACTGCGCTGGTTGCACGGGGAGTCACAAACGGTACGGTTGTTGGAATTTTTCTTACCGACACGATCGACATCGTGACCGCGATTCTGGCGATACTCAAAGCGCGTGGTGTTTTTTGTCCACTCGATCCGACGTTCCCGGAAAAAAGACTCGCCGTGATGTTTGAGAGCGTTTCACCTATGTGGTGCGTAACGCGGCCGGAATTCCTGGAGAAAGCGGAACGAATAACGGCCGGCATGGCTTCAGTGCCGCAACCGGTTCTGATTGACGAGGCAACGAGTGATCATGCTGAAACGGTCGCTGAGGACTTTGATTCAGATCCCGAAGCTCCCTGCTCCATCTACTTCACCTCAGGATCAACCGGAAAACCGAAGGCAATCCTGGGAAGGTTAAAAGGGATCGATCATTACGTTCGCTGGGAGATCGAAGCGTTGGGTGTGACGGCGGGAACAAGAGTGAGCCAGCTCGCCTCGCCATCGTTTGATGGATTTTTGAAAGACGTGTTTGTGCCCCTGTGTGCCGGCGGTATTGTTTGCGCGCCTGAAGAGAGGAGCATTGTTCTCGACGGACGGCGCCTGGCCGATTGGCTCGACATCGAGCAGATCGAAATTCTTCATTGTGTCCCGTCAGTGTTTCGCTCATTGCTGAACGAGGGCTTGAACAATCGCTACTTTGAGGCCATGCGGTGCGTTGTGTTAGCCGGGGAGACGCTGTACACCGCCGACGTGAAGCGGTGGCTGGAGATTTTCGGCGAGCGCATCCGGCTGGCGAACCTTTACGGCCCGACTGAGACCACGATTCTTAAAACGTATCATTTTGTGAAACCGGAAGATGTCGACAGACCCTCTATTCCGATCGGTAAACCGATCAAAGGCGCCGCGCTTATGATCGTCGATCAGCAAGGCCAGCCGTGTGGAATTGGCGACGTCGGAGAGATATATATAAGGACACCCTACCGCGCCCACGGTTACTTCGACCAGTCTCAATTGACCAGCGAAGTCTTCATTCAGAACCCATTCAATAACGATCCTGCCGACATCATTTACAAGACCGGCGACTATGGGCGGCTGCTCGAGGATGGCAACCTCGAGCACCTGGGCCGGCGAGATCAACAGGTTCAAGTGCGGGGAGTTAGAGTGGAGTTAGGCGAGATAGAGAACCTGCTGCAGGGGCATCAGGATATCGCTGACGTGGCGGTGATTGACCGCGACGACGCGAGTGGCAACAAGTATTTGGTTGCCTACGTGACGATGCACAACGGCACCGGCACAGATCACCTGCGACCTTATCTGGCCGAGCGTCTGCCGCAGACGATGTTGCCGTCAGCGTTTGTCGAGTTGGACCAGCTGCCACGAACGCTCAACGGAAAATTAGACCGGAAGGCGCTACCGTCGCTCGAGGCATTACACGCTCAACGAGACACGGCTCACTCGGGACCACAAACTCCGATTGAAGAAATCGTGTCGGGTATCTGGTGCGAAGTGCTGCGGTTGCCCGGCGTCAAACGGACAGACAATTTTTTCAATCTGGGAGGCCACTCGCTGCTCGTGACGCAGGTCATCCTGCGGGTGCGCGAGACTTTAAAAGTGGAACTACCGGTCCGGAGCTTGTTTGAAGCGCCGGCGTTGGTCCAGTTTGCCGAACTGATTCAGGAACGGATCAACCAGGGAATGCAGAGTGAGCAGTCGCCGATTGCAAGAGTCGCGCGCGATCAGGAGTTACCACTGTCATTCGCACAACAACGAATGTGGTTCTTCGATCACCTCTCCGGCCGCTCTTCGTTTCATATTCCAATGGGCGTGAGATTCAAAGGCGCTCTGAACAAGGCGGCCCTGGAGCAGACTTTTGGAGAGATTGTCCGCCGGCATGAGAATCTGCGCACGTTGTTTCCGGCAGTCGACGATCAACCCCGGCAGGTTATTCAGCCTCCTTCCCGTTTTCAACTCAGCTTTGTCGATCTCAGCAGGATTCCTGCGGGCGACCGTGAGCAACAGGCGGCCGAACTGGCGCAGCAGGACGCGGTGCGGCGGTTCGATCTGGCGAATGGTCCACTGATGCGGTTGATGATTCTGCAAATGGACGAGGATGAGCACATCCTCATCTGCACGATGCACCACATCATCGCCGATGGCCAGTCGTTCGGAGTCGTAATCGCGGAAATGAACCGGCTTTACAACGCTTTCGATCAAGGCCAGCAATCGCCGCTGCCGGAGCTGAGCGTGCAGTACGTCGATTATTCGGCCTGGCAGCGACAGTGGCTACAAGGCGAGGTATTGGAAACGCGGTTGGCCTACTGGCGCAAACAGTTGCACAACGCACCGCGACAACTGAGCCTGCCGCAGCAATCATCACGCGCTCGAGTGCAAAGGTTCAAAGCTGCGCGCCGCGACGTAGCACTGTCTCGCGAGCTGACCGAACGGTTGCGCGAGTTGAGCCGGCGCGAAGGCGTGACTTTGCTGATGACGATGTTGTCCGGGTTTGTACTGTTACTGAAGAAGTACACGGGTGATGAGGACATCGTTGTTGGTTTGCCGCATGCCAACCGCGAGCGACCAGAAGCGCAAAACCTGATCGGCATTCTTGTCAATACACTCGCGCTGCGTGTTGATTTGTCGGGCGAGCAGACGTTCAGCGAAACGCTGCGGAGAGTGAAAGAGGCTTGTCTTGATGGGTACAGCAATCAAGTGCCCCCCGAACTGTTGCGAGAAAATTTTAGCGATAGTGGGATCGAGCGCGAGAGATTATTCGATGTGTGGTTCCAGTTCGAACGGGAAGAGCCGGAAAAATTCGAGATGAGCGGCATCCAGTGTGAACTCTATACGCCGGGAAGAGAAGAGACGAAGTTTGAGTTGTCGATGATGCTCAGTGAACAGAGTGATGAGATCAAAGGCATCTTCGAATATGACGTGGAGCTATTCGACGATGAAACGATGACCGGGATGCTGCACAGCTACGAAAAGCTGCTGGAGAAGGTCGTCGCTGATCCGGCCCGCCGAGTGTGAGAGTGCGATGAATTACGAGAGCGTACAGGACATGTTCAGCCGCACGGCTGAGAAGTATGGACCGCAGGTGGCGATCGAGCGCGGCGGGCAGCGGGTGACCTATGCCGAAGTGGAAGCAGAGTCGAACCGGCTGGCGAATTTTCTGTTAGACCAGGGAGTGAGCGGTGGGCGGACGGTGGGTTTGTTTACCGACAATCCGGTGCAGGTCATCTGCGGGATGCTTGGGGTGCTGAAAGCCGGCGGTGTATTTGTGCCGCTCGACCCGACATTTCCGGAGCAGCGGCTGCGGCTGATGAGTGAACGAGTGCAGCCTGGCTGGTATGTGACGGAGCGCAAGTATGTGGAGAAGTTACAGCAGGTATGGGCGGGTGCAGCGGCGCGAGTGATCTGCGTTGATGAGAGTGAGAGTGAATATGCGCAGTACGAGCGGGTGGCACGACCTGCGGTAACAAGCGATCCGGAAGCACCGTGCTCGATCTATTTCACTTCGGGCTCGACGGGCAAACCAAAAGCGATCCTGGGACGGTTGAAGGGGATCGATCACTTCATCCGCTGGGAGATCGAAGCAGTTGGAGTGAAGGCTGGGACGCGAGTGAGCCAGTTAGCGTCGCCGTCCTTTGATGGCTTTCTGAAAGATACATTTGTGCCGCTGTGCGCCGGGGGCGTGGTCTGCGCGCCGGAAAGCAGAAGCATCATTCTCGAAGGCTGGCGTTTGGCAGACTGGCTGGACATAGAGCAGATCGAAGTTTTGCATTGTGTGCCGTCGGTGTTTCGCTCGCTGCTCAACGAAGAGCTGAATGACAAGTACTTCGAGGCAATGAAGTATGTGGTGTTGGCCGGCGAAATCCTGCACCCGGCAGATGTGAAGCGCTGGATGAAGATATTCGGCGATCGGATCAGGCTCGGTAACCTTTATGGACCCACCGAGACGACCATCTTGAAGTTTTTTCATTTCGTAAAACCGGACGACGTTGAAAAACCGTCGATTCCGATCGGAAAACCCCTGGACGGCGCCGCGGTGATGCTCATCAACTCGCGTGGACAACTTTGTCGCGAAGAGACGGTTGGAGAGATACATATCAAGACGCCTTACCGTTCACATGGCTACTACGATGAGCCGGAGCTGACCAAAGAAGTCTTCATTCAAAACCCATTCAATAACGATCCTTCAGACATTATCTACAAGACCGGCGACTTCGGCCGGCTGCTCAAAGGTGGCGACCTGGAATTCCTCGGGCGGCGCGATCAGCAGGTGCAGGTGCGTGGGGTCAGGGTCGAGTTGGGAGAGATTGAGAACCTGCTGCGCGATCACGAGACAGTGGCCGACGTGGCTGTCATCGATCGTGACGACGAGCACGGCAACAAGTATCTGATGGCTTACGTGACGATGAAAAACGGCACGGGCAGCGAGCACCTGCGCCAGTACCTGATGGAGCATTTGCCTGAGACGATGCTGCCCTCCGCGGTTGTGGAGTTGGACGAGTTGCCGCGGACCCTGAACGGCAAGATAGACCGCAAAGCCCTGCACGCACTGGAACGCCTACAGGCTGAGAAGGAACTGCGTGAGGATGGACCACAAGGACCAGTGGAAGAGATCGTGGCCGGGATCTGGTGCGAAGTGTTGCGGTTGCCGGCAGTCGGACGGCACGGAAACTTCTTCAACCTGGGCGGTCATTCGCTGCTGGTCACGCAGGTCTTGTCACGCGTGCGAGAGTTCCTGAAAGTCGAGCTGCCGGTGCGCAGCTTGTTTGAAACGCCGACGATCGAAGGGTTCGCGCAGTTGATCCAGGAACAGATCAGCGCCGGTAAGCAGGTAGAGTTGACTCCGATCGCGCGCTTCAGCCGTCAAGGCGAGTTGCCGCTGTCATTTTCGCAGCAACGAATATGGTTTTTCGAGCAGTTGGCGAGTGGCTCGGCCGCATTCCACATCGCGCTGGGTCTGAGGTTGAAAGGCCGGCTGAATGTGACGGCGCTGGAACAGACCTTCGGCGAGATCATGCGGCGGCACGAAGGACTGCGGACAGTATTTCCGGCTATCAATGATCAGCCGGGGCAGATCATTCATCCACCTACAGTATTTCGCTTACCGATCGCCGACTTGAGCCGGTTGGGAGTTGAGGACCGAGAGCGAGAAGCGAGACGGTTGGCGCAGGAAGAGACGCTGCGACGCTTCGATCTGGCGCGTGGACCACTGGTGCGCCCGGCGCTGCTGCGACTGAGTGCGGAGGAGCACCTGATCATCTGCACCCTGCACCACATCGTCAGCGATGGCGAATCATGCGAAGTGATCATCGCGGAGATGAGCCAGCTTTATTCCACGTTCGTGCAAGGACAGCCGTCCGGTTTGGCCGAGTTGAGTGTGCAGTACGTGGACTATGCAGCGTGGCAGCGGCAGTGGTTGACGGGAGAAGTGCTGGAGGAGCGTTTGAGTTACTGGCGGCGGCAGTTGGCTGGTGCACCGGGGAGGATGAGTTTGCCGCAGCGGCGCGCGCGACCGAAAGTGCAGGGGTTCGGAGCAGCGCGGCACTACCTGAGTTTGACTGCGGAGCAGACGGAAGCGCTGCGAGAGTTGAGTCGCCGTGAAGGCATGTCGTTGTTCATGACGACGCTATCCGCGTTTGTGTTGCTGCTCAACCGTTACACCGGCGATGAAGACATGGTAGTTGGCTCGACGTACGCGAACCGGGAGCGCGCGGAAGCGGAACGATTTATCGGGATGCTGACGATCACGTTGATGTTGCGAGTAAGCCTGAATGGAGCCGTGACTTTCCGCGACCTCCTGAAGCGAGTGAGAGACGTATGTTTGGACGCGTACAGTTATCAGGTGCCACCGGAATTGCTGCGCGAAGATCTCGCGAAGCGAGGTGATGACCGAGATCGGTTGTTTGATGTCTGGTTCCAGTTGGAGAAACCAAGAAAAGAAAAGTTTGAGATGTCAGGCCTGGAAACGGTTCCCTACATGGAGGCCACGGAAGTCGCGAGGTTCGAGTTGTCAATGGTATTGAGCGAGCGCGAGAAAGAGTTAGCCGGGATGCTTGAATACGATGAAGGGATATTTACAGCGGAAGCAACGGCCCAGATGTTCGACGACTATTTCCGCTTGCTTGGATTGATGGCGGCTGAGCCCGATCGTGAGATCTCGACCATCTCGCTCACCCGGACGGACGAGATCGAAGAGCTTAGCGCTGCGTTTGTTGCCAATCTTGAAGTCTAACGTGCTTACACCTGCTTCGCAGGTTTCACATCCGTTCCACAAATAACATGAGCTACGAGAGCGTGCAGGAAATATTCAGCCGCACGGCTGAGAAGTATGGTCCACAGGTGGCGATCGAGCGTGGCAACCAGCGCGTGAGCTACGCGGAAGTGGAAGCACAGTCGAACCGGCTGGCCAACTACCTCCTGGACCAGGGCGTGAACAGCGGGACGATGGTGGGACTGTTCACAGACGACTCAGTGCAGATCATCATTGCGATCCTGGGAGTGCTGAAAGCCGGCGGCGTGTTTGTGCCTCTGGATCCAACGTTTCCGGAGCAACGTTTGCGAACGATGAGCTCGCAAGTGCAGCCTGCGTGGTATGTGACGGAGCGCAAGTATGTGGAGAAGTTGCAGCAGGTATGGGCCGGTGCAGCGGCGCGAGTGATCTGCGTCGATGAGAGTGACAGTGAATATGCGCAGTACGATCGGATGGAGCGCCCTGGATTGGCAAGTGATCCGGAAGCGCCATGCTCGATCTACTTCACTTCGGGCTCGACCGGAAAGCCAAAAGCGATCCTGGGGCGCTTGAAGGGGATCGATCATTTCATTCGCTGGGAAATCGAAGCGCTTGGGGTAAGGGCGGGAACGAGAGTGAGCCAATTGGCCTCCCCATCGTTTGACGGGTTCTTGAAAGATACATTTGTGCCGTTGTGCGCCGGCGGAGTTGTATGCGCGCCTGAAAGCAGAAGCATCGTGCTGGAAGGATGGCGCCTGGCGGATTGGCTCGACATCGAGCAGATCGAAATCCTGCATTGCGTGCCCTCAGTGTTTCGCTCGTTGCTCAACGAAGAGCTCAACGACAAGTACTTTGAGCCAATGCAGTATGTAGTGTTGGCCGGCGAGGTCCTTTACACGTCTGACGTGAAGCGCTGGATGGATATCTTTGGGGAGCGAATCGGTTTAGCTAATCTTTATGGACCGACGGAAACGACCATCCTGAAGGTTTTTCATTTCGTCAAACCGGAAGATGTCGATAGACCGTCGATTCCCCTTGGCAAACCCATCGATGGCTCCTCCGTCATGGTGATTGATTCAAGTGGAGACTTGTGTGAGTTGGGAGCGGTTGGCGAAATTCATATCAAATCACCCTATCGCGCCCACGGCTATTACGGCGAGCCGGAGCTGACGAAAGAAGTCTTCATTCAGAACCCATTCAATAACGATCCTTCAGACATCATTTACAAGACCGGCGACTTCGGCCGCCTGCTCAAAGGCGGTGATTTGGAATTCCTCGGGCGGCGCGACCAGCAGGTGCAGGTGCGTGGCGTCAGGGTCGAGTTGGGGGAGATTGAAAATCTGCTGCGTGCGCACGAGACAGTGGCCGACGTGGCGGTGATCGATCGCGACGACGAACAAGGCAACAAGTACCTCGTGGCTTACCTGACGATGAAGAACGGCACGGGCAGCGAGCACCTGCGCCAGTACCTGGTGGAGCGTTTGCCGCAGACGATGCTGCCGTCGGCTTTTGTCGAGTTGGACCAATTGCCACGGACGCTGAACGGTAAGCTCGATCGGAAAGCGTTGCCGGCTTTGGAGCTGCTTCAGGCTGAAAAGGAGCTGGGCGAAGCTGGACCACGTGGACCCGTGGAGGAGATCGTGGCGGGAATCTGGTGCGAAGTTTTGCGGCTGCCGGCGGTGGGGCGACACGGGAACTTCTTCAATCTGGGCGGTCACTCGCTGCTGGTCACGCAGGTGCTGTCGCGAGTACGGGAGTTCTTGAAAGTCGAGTTGCCGGTGCGCAGTTTATTTGAGACGCCGACGATCGAAGGGTTCGCGCAGTTGATCCAGGAACAGATCAGTGCCGGTAAGCAGGTGGAGTTGACTCCGATCGGGCGCGTCAGTCGTGAAGGCGAGCTGCCCCTCTCACATCCGCAGCAACGAATGTGGTTTTTCGAGCAGTTGGCGAGTGGGTCAGGAGCCTTCAATATTGCTCTCGGAGTGCGATTGAAAGGCCGCTTGAATGTGACGGCGCTGGAGCAGACCTTCGGCGAGATCATGAGGCGGCACGACGTACTGCGGACAGTATTTCCGGCTATCAATGATCGGCCGGGGCAGATCATTCACCCGCCCGCAGTATTTCAGTTACCGATTGTTGACTTGAGCCAGTTGGGAGTTGAGGACCAACCGCGAGAAGCGAGCCGGTTGGCGCAGGAAGAGACACTGCGGCGCTTCGATCTGGCGCGTGGACCACTGGTGCGTCCAGTGCTGCTGCGACTGAGTGCGGACGAGCACCTGATCATCTGCACGCTGCACCACATCATCAGCGATGGCGAATCATGCGAAGTGATCGTTGCGGAGATGAGCCAGCTTTATTCCGGGTTCACACAGGGACAGCAGTCAGGTTTACCAGAGTTGAGTGTGCAGTATGTTGACTATGCAGCGTGGCAGCGGCAGTGGTTGACGGGAGAAGTGCTGGAGGACCGGTTGAGTTACTGGCGGCGGCAATTAGCTGACGCGCCGGAGCGTTTGAATTTGCCGCAGCGGCGCGCGCGACCGAAGGTGCAGGGGTTTGGCGGAGCGCGGCATCAATTGACTTTGACTGCGGAGCAGACAGAAGCGCTGCGAGAGTTGAGCCGGCGCGAAGGCATGTCGTTGTTCATGACAATGCTCTCCGGATTCGTGTTGCTGCTCAACCTGTACACGGATGACGAAGACATAGCGGTCGGCTCGCCGTACGCGAACCGGGAGCGGGCGGAAGCGGAACGGTTGATAGGAATACTGACGATCACGTTGATGTTGCGAGTGAACCTGAATGGGGCCATGACTCTCCTCGACGTCATGAAGCGAGTCAGAGATGTCTGCCTGGATGCTTACGCCAATCAAATGCCGCCGGAATTGCTGCGGGAAGACCTGGCGAAACGAGGTGAGGAAAGAGAACGTTTGTTTGATGTCTGGTTCCAGTTTGACAAAGAACAGCAAGAGAAGTTTGAGATGAGTGGAATCGAGGCCGCTATCCTCGACACCACCGAAGTCACCAGATTCGAATTGTCAATCACCCTCGGCGAAGGAGCCGAACAGATTAGGGGCAAACTCGAATATGACGACAGCATTTTTTCCGCCGAGACCACAGCGCAGATGGCGAAAGACTACATAAACCTGCTGGCGCTGATGGCCGAAGATCCCGATAGACAACTCTCCACAGTCGTGCTGGAAGAAGCACGCGAACCACAGGCAGTTTAATCAAACAATAGCTTTCGAACTTGGACACACGTCAGTACCACCTGCGGTAGCGGGTGGGTGCGTAGCCTTTACGCCTGTATTGAGAGGTCAGTCGCAAGCACAGCTGCGCACCCACCCGCTACCGCAGGTGGTACTGACCGTGCCCAAGATGCCCTTTTGCATAACCTTTTGTGGCCTAAGGAACTACCATGATTAAAACCGGACTATTAGATCCCGAGCGGACTCTGCCCTTTCTAATTGAGTACTCAGCTAATGGCTCCTCAGAACCGGGGCAGTTGATTCCCTGGTTCAAGGAAAACGAAGCCTTTGTGGATGAAATGTTTCTGAAGCATGGCGCGATCCTGTTTCGCGGCTTCAACATCAATACGCCATCCACCTTCGCACGCCTGACTCGTTCCGTTGCGCCGGGGCTGCTCGACTGCCTCGACGATAATGGTCCAAGAACCAAGATCACATCGGGCATTTATACGTCCACCGAGTACCCTCCGGAATATCAACTCTCGATGCACAGTGAGTACGCCTACTCTCACAAGTATCCGGCGCGACTATTCTTCTGCTGTGTGGTCGAACCGGGGGAAGGCGGCGCAACTCCAGTTGCCGATAATCGCCAGATCCTGAGCCGGCTCGATCCGGAAGTAGTAGATGAATTCACTCGCAAGAAGATCAAGTATGTACGCAATCTTCACGGTGGCGGCAATGGTTTCGGATTGTCGTGGCAGGAGGCATTCCAAACTACCGACAAGTCGGCCGTTGAGGCGTACTGTCGCGAGATGTTGATTGACTACGAATGGAAGGCTGACGGCGGGCTGAAGCTCGAGAATACGTTCGTCTGCTCGATCACTCATCCGCGTACCGGCGAACAGGTTTGGTTCAATCAGGCTCCTCAGTTTCATCCTTCTGATTACCCGACGGATATCTTCGAATCGCTGTGCGAGTCGTATCGCGGACGCGAGCACGACATGCCGCAAACTTCGTTTTTTGGTGATGACACTCCAATCGATGTCGCGGCGCTGAGGCACATTCGCGAAACCATGTTTAAGCAAGCGACTGTATTTCCGTGGCGAGAAGGCGACGTAATGATGATTGACAACATTCTGGTTTGTCACGGTCGCATGCCTTTCGCAGGACAACGAAAAATACTCTTGGCCATGACGGATAAATAAGATGAGTTTCCAGAGCGTACAAGAAATGTTCAGCCAAACGGCTGCTGAGTTCGGCTCGCAGGTGGCCATCGATCGCAATGGCCGCACGGTGACTTATTCCGAGCTGGAAGCACAGTCAAACCGCCTCGCAAACTTTCTGCTCGAAGGTGGAGTGACGCGAGGGTCGATTGTCGGAATCTTTACTGACGATCCGATTCTGATAATCACGAGCATGCTCGGCGTGCTGAAGGCGGGAGCCGTGTTCGTGCCACTGGATCCAACCTTCCCGGACCAACGGCTCCAGGTGATGAGCGAGCAGGTGCAACCGCGTTGGTACATTGTCGAAAACAAGTACCTCACGAAACTGGGCCGGATGCGTGCTGAGGCTATTTTCAAAGCAGCCTTCATCACGTTCGAGCGCGAACCGGGCAGAGTAGTGTGTTTGGATGGAAGTCCGGAGACCCCGTTGGCCGGCTTCGAAGCGAGTGGTTTGCAGGTGCTGGATACTTACGCCACTTATAACAACACGCAACATCCCGGAATCGCGAGCGACGGGGATGCCCCTTGCTCCATCTACTTCACCTCCGGTTCCACCGGCAAGCCCAAAGCGATTCTCGGCCGTCTCAAAGGTATCGATCATTTCATTCGTTGGGAAATTGAAGCAGTCGGAGCCACAGCCGGAACCCGAGTCACTCAGCTCGCCTCGCCGTCGTTTGACGGGTTTCTGAAGGACGCGTTTGTGCCTTTGTGTTCCGGCGGCACTGTCTGCCCTCCGGATAACCGGGATGTGATTCTCGATGCTGAAAAACTGGCTGACTGGCTGGACGTGCAGCAGATTGAAGTGCTGCACTGCGTGCCCTCGGTGTTTCGCTCTTTAATCAACGAGGGATTGAGCAGCAGCTACTTTGAAGCCCTGCGTTGCGTGGTGCTGACTGGCGAGCCGCTGTACCCGGCGGATGTGAAGCGCTGGGTGGAAATCTTTGGTAATCGCGTCAAGCTCTGGAATATTTACGGCACCACGGAGACGAGCCTGTCGAAACTTCAATACGAAGTGAAACCTGAGGACGTCGAACGTCCTTCTATTCCCGTTGGCAAGCCGATAAAAGGTTCCGCGGTGATGATCATGGATCCGGCCATGCAACCGTGTCGTGAAGGAGCAGTCGGCGAGATCTACATCCGCACGCCCTATCGCTCTCACGGTTACTACGGGGAGCCCGAGCTCACGAAACAGGTTTTCATACAGAATCCCTTCACTGATGATCCTAACGATGTCGTCCACAAGACTGGCGACTACGGTCGGCTGCTTGAAGACGGCAGTTTGGAAATCCTTGGACGCCGTGACCAGCAGGTCCAGGTGCGTGGTGTACGAGTCGAAATGGGAGAAATCGAGAATCTGCTGCGCGGACATCACGCGGTTGCGGACGTGGCTGTCATCGATCGCGACGATGGCGACGGCAACAAGTTTCTGGTCGCGTACGTGACGATGAATAACGGAGCGGGTAGCGAACATCTCAGACAGTATCTCGCCGACAAATTACCGCGAACGATGCTGCCCTCAGCTTTCGTGGAGATGAAGGAGCTGCCGCGCACGCTCAACGGCAAGATCGATCGCAAGGCATTACCGGCGCTGGAAGTGGTTCAGCAGGAGCGTGACAAAAGCGATTTGCAAATGCGCACGCCGGTCGAGGAAATCGTCGCGGCTATCTGGCGCGAAGTGCTAAAGCTGCCCGTCGTAGGACGTACGGATAATTTTTTCAATCTCGGAGGTCACTCCTTACTCGCGACGCAGGTAATTCTTCGTTTGCGAGACACGCTGAAAGTCGAGCTACCTGTCCGCAGTATTTTCGAGTCGTCGACTATCGAGCAACTCTCCGCACTGGTTCAGGAGCAAATCAGCGACGGCCGGCAGCAAACACTCGAGCCGATCGAAGTTGTTCCACGCACTGAAAAGCTGGCGCCTTCGTTTGCCCAACAACGGCTCTGGTTTCAGGAGAAACTGACGCGCGGCAGTGGCGCCTTTCATCTTGCGTTAGGAACTAAGTTGAAAGGACAGTTGAACGTTCCCGCACTCGAGCAAACGTTCACTGAAATTATTCGCCGGCATGAAGGTTTGCGCACGAGTTTTCCGATGATCGACGGCGAATTAGTGCAAAAGATTTCACCTCCTTCCAGGTTTGAGATTCCAATCGTCGATCTGCGCCGCTTCGACGAGACCGAGCAGGAAACCATCAGCCGCCACCTGGGCCAGGCGGAACTGAGCCGGCCTTTTGATCTGGCTTCAGGTCCTCTTGCCCGCGCGATCCTGATCCGGTATCGCGACGACGAGTACATGATTATCTGCACGCTACATCACATCATCAGTGACGGTTGGTCCAGGGGACTGATGGTGAAAGAAATTTCAACGATATATGAAGCTTTCACCAATGCGGAACGATCGCCGCTCGCAGAGCTGCCGGTACAGTATGCAGACTTCGCGGAGTGGCAGCGACGACGCCTGCAAGGTGACGCGCTCGAGCCGGAGCTGAACTATTGGAAAGAACAGTTGGCGGGTGCGCCGCCGCTGCTCGCTCTTCCCACAGATCGGCCACGGCCTGCGATTCAGACGTTTCGCGGCGAGACGCAGCCGTTCATTCTTGGTCAACAACTTACAGAGCAACTGAAAACTCTGAGCCAGCGACGAGGCATGACTCTCTTCATGACGCTGCTCGCCGCTTTCCAGACGTTGTTGTTCCGCTATTCGGCGCAGGATGACATAGTGGTTGGCACCACCGCCGCCAATCGCGAACGATCCGACATAGAAGATCTGATCGGTTTCTTCGTCAACATGCTCGCCTTGCGCACCAACTTCTCAGGAAATCCGCGCTTTGAAGATCTGCTGGAGCAGGTGCGGGACGCGACATTCAAAGCCTACGTCTATCAGGGCGTGCCGTTCGAACGATTGGTCCAGGAGTTACAACCGCGCCGGAACCCGAGTTACTCCCCGGTGTTTCAAGTGGTCTTCAGTTTTCAGAATCAGCCCACCCTGGTTGGATTGTCGCTTCCGGGTTTGACCTTGAGTATGCCGCAGGCCGAGCTGACTACTTCGCAATTTGATCTGCTCCTCGATCTTTCGGACGGAGTGGAAGGGCTGGCCGGCACTTTTCAATACAACCCCGATCTGTTCGACAGGGCCACCATCGCTCGCATGACTGAGCACTTCCGGAACTTGTTGGAAGGCATTGTGGCCCATCCGGAGCAACGCTTGTCGGAGTTGCCGCTGCAAAGTGAGAGCGAAAGGATTGAGTCCCTCGTCGAGTGGAACCAGACAGAGGCCGAGTTTCCGCGTGAGATCTGCATAAGCGAGTTGTTCGCACGCGTGGTTGAGCGACAACCGGACGCAGTGGCGGCAGTTTTCAAAGATCAGCAAATGACTTACGCCGAATTAGATGCCCGATCGAATCAGCTGGCTCATTATTTAAAGGAGTCGGGCGTGGGCGCGAGCGATCTGGTTGGCATTTGTCTGGATCACTCTCTGGAAGAGCTCGTGGGATTGCTGGGAGTGCTGAAAGCCGGAGCCGGATATGTTCCAGTCGATCCGGAGCATCCGCTGCAGCGACTGTCGTTCATGCTTGCTGACAGCGGCGTGAAGACAGTTTTGACGCAGCAAAAGTTTGTGGAAGCGCTGACGCCTTGTGGGCTCGAGTTGATCAGCATCGATCGCGACTGGCCATCGATTGCCGAGCAAAGTAGTGCCGGCACTGATATCTCGCTCCCGGAAAGCATCGCTTACGTGATCTACACCTCCGGTTCGACCGGAGAGCCGAAGGGCGTAGCAATCACACATCGCTCGCTGGTGGACTACGCGTGGTGGGCCAAAGATGTGTACCTGCAAAAAGACAGTCTGAATTTCGCGCTCTACTCGTCGGTGGCTTTCGATCTGACTGTCACGTCGATCTTTGTGCCGCTGATCACCGGGAACAAAGTCGTCATTTACAGGTGGGCTGACAAGCAAGCTCCGCTGGAGCAGATCCTCGACGACAACGACACCGGAGTTCTGAAACTCACTCCGAGCCATCTCGCGCTCATCAAGGATCGAGACAATCGGGAATCGAGCATCAATCGACTCATTGTGGGTGGCGAGAATTTCGAAACAGATCTGGCGCGCCGGATTCACGAAAGCTTCGGCGAGCAGGTCGCGATTTTCAACGAGTATGGACCAACTGAAGCCACCGTCGGTTGCATGATCTACCGGTTCGACGCGCTTCGCGACCAGCGACCGGCAGTTCCGATTGGCAAGCCCGCTGCAAACGTGCAGTTGTACATTCTCGACGAGTGGCTACAACCGGCCCCGGTGAATGTGACGGGCGAGTTGTACATAGCCGGGGAAGGTTTAGCCCAGGGTTACTTGAACCGCCCGGCACTAACCGCCGAGAAGTTTATTGCGAATCCATTCGCCGCCGGCCAGCGAATGTATCGCACCGGCGATCTCTGTCGCATGCTTCCGGACGGAAATATCGAATACCTCGGGCGCCGCGATCAGCAGGTGAAGTTTCACGGTTACCGCGTGGAGCTGAACGAAATTCAATGGGCCTTGAAACAGCACCCGCAGATCAGAGACAGCGTCGTGGTGATTCGCCCCGACAAACAAGGCAACGACGTGATGGTCGCTTATTACGTATCGCGCCAGGAGATTGAGGTAGCGGAAATACGCGCTTTCCTCGCGGAACGATTGATCGGCGAAACGATCCCGAACCTCTTTGTCCACTTGCGCAAGTTGCCGCTGACGCTGAACGGCAAGATCAACTACCAGGCGCTGCCTTCGGTCGAAGAAGCGCGAGAAAAATTGCAACGCACTTACACTGCGCCACGCTCGCCGCAGGAAGAAGCAGTGGCTGCAATTTGGGCTGAAGTGCTGTCGATGGAACGTGTCGGGATCCATGAAAACTTCTTCACCCTCGGCGGACACTCACTGCTGGCGACGCAAATCATCCATCGAATCAACCAGACGTTCGAGATCGATTTACCGATGCGAGTGATGTTTGACGATCCGACCATCGCCGCACTCTCACTCCTGATCGAAGAAGCGTTGATTGAACGACTCGAAGCGATTCCGAATTAATGCCACCAAAAGGCACAAAACGAAATGATTACAAATAATCTTCAATCTTCCGCAAAGCGCAGGCCCAAAGTGGGTAAGCTAAACATTATCGGTATCTCTTTCGGGTATCACGATTCGGCGTGTTGCCTGCTGCAGGACGGCAATCTCGTCGCCGCGGTCCAGCAAGAGCGCTTCTCGCGCATTAAGAACGATCGCTCGTTTCCCACCGATGCCTTCAATTATTGCCTTCGTGAAGGCGGCATCACGATCTCCGACGTCGACGCCATCGCCTACTACGAAGATCCACCACAGAAGCTTGGACGCCAGGTGTGGATGGCTTTCGTTCCGAATCTTCCGACGAAGCGCCGCGACAAAATATTCGATCGCATGGCCGCCGTACCGCCGGCACAGATGATCCGCGAAAGCTGGGGCTTTAATGGCCCGGTTGAAATCGTCGATCACCACCTCTCGCACGCAGCCAGCAGTTATTACTTTTCCGGATTCGACGAGTCGGCGATCCTGACGGTCGACGGCGTCGGCGATTGGGCCACTACCACCTATGCCTTTGCCAACGGACCACACATCGAGCGGTTCGAACAGGTCGATTTTCCTGACTCACTCGGCTTCTTCTATAGCGCGATCACCGGCTATCTCGGGTTCGAAGTAAATGAAGGTGAATATAAAGTGATGGGCCTCGCGCCTTACGGCGAGCCGGAGTATGCGGATCAGATTCGTAAGCTGATCGAGGTTACATCCGACGGCCAATACCGTCTCAACATGAAGTACTTCGGTTTCCTCACCGAAGATTGCATGTATACGCAGGAGCTAGTCGATCTACTGGGCCGGCCCGCGCGCGAACCTGAATCAGATCTCCAGCAATTTCACATGGACGTGGCGCAGAGTGCGCAAGTTGTGCTCGAGGAAATCATGTTGGAGAAGACTCGCTACCTGCACTCGAAGGTGCCGAGCGACAACTTGTGCATGGCGGGCGGCGTCGCTCTGAACGTTGTCGCAAACGGCCGTTGTTTGCGAGAAGGTCCATTCAAGCGGCTGTTTGTCCAGCCGGCCGCAGGCGACGCGGGCGGATGCGTTGGCGCCGCCGCGGTGGCTTACGTTCGTATGACCGGAGAACAACCACCGGTTAAAGCAATGGAGCACGCTTATCTCGGTCCTGCTAATTCAAAGTCAGACGCATACAAAGTGTTGCAGGCTTCGTTGGCCAAATTCAGGGACTTTCGCGACAGTGAAGATGAACTCATCAATTACACAGTCGATCAATTGATCGATGGCAAGGTGATTGGCTGGTCGCAAGGGCGAATGGAGTTTGGACCACGAGCGTTGGGCGCAAGATCGATAATTGCAGATCCGCGCCGCCCTGAGATGCGCGACCGCATCAACGCGCTCGTGAAGATGCGTGAGGCTTTCCGGCCTTTCGCCCCCGCGGTGTTGGAATCTGAGGCCCACAACCATTTCGAGTTGGATCATGCGTCGCCGTTCATGCTCGAGACGTGCCAGGTGATTTCCGAGATCGACTTGCCGTCAATCACGCATATCGACGGTTCAGCGCGTATACAGACGGTTAACGACAACACTAATCCTCGCTTCGCGAAGCTGCTTCGGGAGTTCTATCGCCGCACCGGTTGCCCGATCATTCTCAATACCTCTTTCAACCTGCGCGGAGAACCGATCGTGTCTACTCCCGTGGATGCGATTCGCTGTTTTCTCAAATCACAGATCGACTTGCTTGTCGTGGAGGATTTCGCGATGGATCGCGCGGGTATACCGCCGTTCTGGGAAAAGCTTGGCATCTACGGCAGCGAGCCGGGCTCGGACGCCCGGCTGTCGAGAGCCGCCGTCGGTCACTCCGTCTACACACTGTTATAACGACAGCGCTTTGCCTCAAAAGTCGGGAATTCCTGTTGGATACAGTCAGTACCACCTGCGATAGCGGGTGGGTGCGTAGCTTTGGGCGACGACTGACCTCCTCAATACCGGCGTAAAGGCTGCGCACCCACCCGCTATCGCAGGTGGTACTGACTGTGTCCAACAGTAGATTCTGAACTTTTGAGGCAAAGCTTAACGACAGCAAGACACAAAGAACAAACCAATGAGCAGAGAACTTGACTGCATAGTCATCGGGTACAACGAGGTTCCGTTCTCCAGGTATGAGAGTTTTCTCAGACACTATGGAGAGGATGCTGAGGCGTATCGTGATCTGAAGTTTAGTTTTGTCGACCTGGGAGAGAAGAAGCTCGACTACGTCGGTTTGATGAATCACGTGAGCTCGCTGGCGGCGGGGAACGGCAACGGCAACGGAAGGCACGAGCCTTACAAGTCCGGCGACATCCCGAATCTCGCTGCTGCTTACCTGACTACTTTTCTGCGACGCAGCGGCTTCAGCGCTCGTTACATCAATCTCTTTCAATACGAGAAAGATCGCCTGATCGACTATCTCGCCGGAGATCCTTTGTGCGTTGCGATCACTACGACCTTCTACGTCGTGAACCTGCCGGTCAATGAGATGGTTGAGTTCATCCGGCAGCACAATCCCAAAGTGAAGATCGTTGTTGGTGGTCCATTAATCTCAAATCATTACCGCAATCACAAGGGCGATGAATTCAAGACGGCGGTCGACGATATCGGCGCTGACATCTACGTAATCGAAGGCCAGGGCGAGTTTACGCTCGCGCAAATTGTCGGCTGCCTGAAGAGCGGCGGCGATCTAAGCACCGTTCCTAACATCGTCTACTACGAAAACAAAGATCTGCGGCGCACCAAAGTCGCACCCGAAAACAACTCGCTCGATGCGAACATGATCGATTGGCGCGGCTTTCCTGATGAAGAGCTGGGCGCGACGATCCAAACCAGAACCGCACGCAGTTGTGCCTTCAAATGTTCCTTCTGCAACTATCCGGCGAGAGCCGGCGCCTTGACGCTTGCCAGTCTCGAGACGATCGAAAGAGAGCTCGACTCGATGAGGGAACTCGGAACGGTAAAGAACGCCGTGTTCATCGACGACACGTTCAATGTTCCGTTTCCGCGTTTCAAAGAGATTTGCCGGATGATGATCCGGAAAAAGTATAACTTCAACTGGTTCTCATACTTCAGATGCAGCAACTCGGATGAAGAAGCGATCGAGTTGATGGCTGAGAGCGGCTGCAAGGGAGTCTTTCTTGGTGTCGAATCCGGTTCCCCCTCGATTCTCGTCAACATGAACAAGTCGGCGACGGTAAAGAAATACCAGCAGGGCATCGAGTGGTTACGGCAGCATGGGATTTTGACTTTTGCCTCGATGATCACCGGTTTTCCGGGCGAGACGGAAGATACTGTAAATGAAACGATCAACTTCATTCGAGAAACCAGGCCCGACTACTACCGCTCGCAAATGTGGTACTGCGAACCCGGCACGCCGATTCAGAACCGGCGCGAAGAGTTCAAGATCAATGGCGAAGGATTTGTCTGGAATCACGCCACGATGGACAGCCTGGAAGCGATGGACCACATCGACCGGATGTTCCTGACCATCAAAGAATCTCTTTGGCTGCCGCAATGGTCATTTGATTTCTGGATCATCCCGTATCTCATCGGCAAGGGAATTTCGCTCACGCAGTTCAAAGATTTCATGAGTCAAGCACATAACATGCTGACGCTCGAGATCGCTTGCTTACCCGACGCGCAAAAACGCGCACAGCAGGAGAAATACCTGCAACACATGGCGACCGGCGCTAAAGCCTGGCCACAAACTTCCTGAAAATTCTTCTCTGAGAGATCACAGCAATGAAACGTCCACCAGAATCTTTGAAAAGCTTTGCAAACCACGTCGGCAGTATCGCGACTTCCAATGACGGCGCGCAAGCAGTTCGCATGCTTCACCTGGCAGGCTTTTTAGATAACTCCACAGAACGCCACATCGACAGCTCAGACAACTACTTCCCGGAGCCGGTTCCCGATCAAGTTGGAATCTGGGGACGAAAGATAGAAAACGGCGAGACTTGCTGGGTACGCCGTCCTGATACGAAGCCTGAATGGTTGTTTTGGGCCAGCGCCGCCCGCATCGAGGCCAAAAGTAAGAAGCAGCGTGTTGTATTGATCGGAGAATCAGTGACTCGGGGTTATTTGTATGACCCTCAATACAATCCCGCTATCGCGCTACAGGCGATGCTCGACACGCAAGGTGAGTTTGAAGTTATCGATTTAGCGCGAACGAATCTCACCTACAAAGTTCGCGCCCTCGCCCATGAGGCCCTGCAACTCGAGCCCGACATCGCGATCATATTTGCAGGCAACAACTGGACTGCTTCGGGACCTACGGCTGTCGAATTCGCGCAAATCGATGCAGCGTTGACGAGTGGTGGCGTCGCCGGAGCAAAAAGGACGACCGAAGCGCAGGTATTGAGAAAAGCAAGAGGAGTCGTAAACGATATCAGCAAGGCCTATGAGAGCAAGGGCATTCCCCTCATCTGGATCATCCCGGAATTCAACCTGACTGACTGGCGCGACCCGCTTATGAGTGCGCCATACCTTCCCGCCGGTTTGAACCAGAAGTGGCACATCCTGCGGGAAGAAGCACAAAACGCGCTGCGCGTCAGGAACTTTGAAAGGGCGGAGAACCTTGCACAGCAAATGGTGGAGATCGATCAGGGTGTTTGCCCGGCGGGATTTTATGTCCTCGCAGACTGCAGGCGAGCGTCCAGAGATCTTGAAGGCACGAGAAAATATCTCGAAATGGCTAAAGACGCCTCGATTTGGGACTTTAGCAGGCCCGACGTACCTAAACCATTTTCAATTACGCAAGGCGTGCTGCGTGAAGAAGTACCGAAGTACAAAAATCAGTTAATCGATTTGCCCCTCGTCTTTAAAGATTATTTGCAAGGGGAGATACCCGGCTGCCGTCTATTTCTCGACTACTGTCACATGACCAGTGAGGGAATTCAGATAGCAATGGGTGAAGCGGCAAGTTGCGTTCTGCGCGCTCTTAAAGGCGTTGAGGTGTCGCGGACCTCGCTAATCGGAAAGCACAGTGAGCCGGCGCCCGAGATTGAAGCAGAGGCGTTGTTTCTGGGCGCGCTGCTGACTGCCCACTTTGCTCCGTCGCCCGACGTCGTGCGTCACTTCTGCACGCGAGCGCTCAGCCATTCGGCTCATGCCGCCGAGTTGATGCTCAGTTATATAGACCTGCAAACTCGCTCTGCGGTTCCTATGTTAATGAGCGAAACCGACGACCAGCTCCATAAAGTCGGCTCACCGCTGATCCATCATTACCTGTTGCGGCTAAACGAAAAGCGGTTGGACGTATCTCTGCTGGACGTGATGGTAGAGGCGCTGCAAGACGTTGGTATTGATGCGCGTAATCAGCTCAACCAGATCCGGCGCGAGGAGCACAGTGTAACTGTGCGTGAAACAAACTTGCTGGATTACTACTACTGCTCGTCCGTCGATCAACCGCTGGAAGCCGTCTGGGTGAGTTCCCTCGAAGACAAGAGATATCAACCTGTCGCGCGCTACTACAAAGCTTATACACCGGAATCCCGATTCGTGTTCGTTGGCGAAGCGGAGTTTCCAGTGCAACTATGCCTGACCTGTCGCTTGCCCGAATCTCAGGGCTCGATCCTTGTCGAGGTCAACGGAAAACCGCTGGCTGAGATCGCCGCCGGCCGAAATTGGACCACATGGGATCTCACCGTCGACGCCGAAACAGTTCGCGACGGCATAAATGAAATCACGGTGAGTTGGCCCATCGTTGAATTTGATTACGAACAAGCGCTCAAAGAAGCTGCAATCAAGATGTATGAGCTAAAGTTCCCGCACTTCTATCCTGTCTTCGGCGAAATATATTCGTTCATTGCTTCGGATGGAACGAAAGTGCAAACCGGATACGAAACGGCTGAATTGGTTCAGTTGGAAGTTTGAAGTTTGAAATCCGGATGGTTTGACCACCGGACGGTATCCACCTCATCCAAGTGCAAAGTCAAAATTTGAGACGAAGCTCTGCACTTTAAAGAAACTCATCCTCTCAGTCTTCAATCCCAAAACATTTTAAGTCGCTGATTCTTGCGATTAACGTGAAGGAGACCCAATGAGATCAACACACAGACACACGCGTGTACGAATTATGCTGTTCGTCATCGTCGTGGGTAGCATGACCTTAGGAATCACCACTGCCTCGAGCCAGGGCTGGCCACAATGGGGAGGCAATCAGAAACATACCGGCTATGTGAATATCGCTGCACAGAATCTCAACAACATTCTTGCCAATGTTGTTTCCGATCCCTTTGCCTCGCAGGAAACAGGAGGCGGGGGCGGCCTGGCAGTCCATTATCAGGCGGCACTGACCGACAGCAATAGTGTTTATATGGCTGCCAAGACCGGACAATACACGGGGCCCTTTACCTGGGAAACACAAATCTGGAATGAAAGAAAATTCTCGTGGGTCGGTAATAACCTGGTCCAACAGTGGAACTTTGAGAGTGACTGGAAACCGGTTCCAAATGGTGACGGCGCGTTGTTCTTCGAGCCCGTCTTCCACGCCGCGCTTTCCGGAAATTTCGTTTACGTTCCGGGCGCCGGAGGCTCGGTATTCAAACTGCGGAAATCAGACGGCAGCGTTGTCACTCGCTTCAATCCGTTCAGTAGCGGTGCGAGCGTGAGCAAGAACACGTTCCTGGTCTCGCCGATTAGCGTCGACGCCCAGGGCAACATTTACTACACCGCACTCAGACTACGCATCAATGATCCAGTGTTCAATGACCCTGTTAACTCGTGGTTGGTGAAGATCACTCCGGACGGAACCACACGCATAGAGCAGTTCACGGATCTTGTGCCCGGAGCCACCGGTAAGAACGTGCCGTGCGAAGTCGGATTTCCCGACAACGGAGAGCCATTACCACCAGCCCCGGATGCAGTTGCTCCGACCTTTCCATGTGGCACAGTGCGGCCGGCCATTAATGCGGCGCCGGCAATTGGATCGGATGGCACCGTGGTTCTTGTGGCCAGAAACCATGTTGTTTCACGTTTTGGATACATCGTCGCGCTCAATCCGGATCTGACGCCCAAGTGGGCGGCATCGACGCGCAACCTCTTTAACGATGGCTGCAACGTTACGCTCCCGGCCAATGGCACGCCAGGTGGTTGCAGAGTTGGAACAACAACAGGTGTCGATCCGGAAACCAACACTCGTGGTTCAGGTCGCATAAATGATAATTCCACTTCGTCGCCGGTAATTGCTCCTGATGGAAGCGTCATTTATGGCTCGCAAACGCGTTACAACTACGCTCAGGGCCACCTGCTGCACTATAGCTCGACCGGACAGTTTCTTGGCTATTACAACTTCGGTTGGGACATTACTCCGGCGATTTACGAGCACAACGGTACTTACTCGATCATTTTGAAGGAGAACCGTTACAACGTCGGTACGTATTGCCGCCTGCCTCAGGTTTGCCCGGCTATCCGGAATTCCACAAGTGACCCGGAGGCTTACTTCATCACTCAACTAAGTCCGAACCTGACTGTCGAGTGGCAATACAAGAACACAAACACACAGTCGTGCAAACGCAATCCTGATAACTCGATCACGTGTGTCAACGACAAACCGTTCAGCTTCGAGTGGTGCGTCAACGGTGTAGCAGTTGATGCAAACGGCGTCGTCTATGCCAACTCCGAAGACGGTAACACTTATGCGATCAATCAAGGCGGCACTTTGAAGAAAAAGACCTTCTTGAAGATCTCGCTTCTCTCGGCTTACACCCCGACTTCGCTTGGTGGTGACGGCAAGATCTACGTCCAGCAAAACGGAGAACTCTTCGCCGTCGGCCAGTAAGCTGTTTCTGCTGCTCAGCTTTCCTTAAACGGGTGGCCACAGAGGCCACTCCTACAGTTGAACCTCAAATCATGTCAGTCACGACAGACACACTGGCCCAGAGAAGGTTGGAGCTTGCTGCGCGCCGCGCAGCACTCTCGGCGCACAAGCAAAAAGAGCTTGATGCGCTGCTGCAGAAGGGCGCTGAGGCATCTGTTCCGGCGAGAGTAATTCCCGTATCTCCCGCCGGCGCAACAGCGCCCCTCTCCTTCGCTCAAGAGCGTTTGTGGTTTCTCGAACAGCTCGAGCCTGGGACCACGGCTTACAACGTTTGTGTTCCTTTCCGCATTGCCGGCCGGCTCAGCGTCAGTGCGCTCGCGCAGAGTATCAACGAAATGATCAGGCGGCAGGAAGTCCTGCGAACGGCTTACATGGTTGTCGATGGAAAGCCTGTGCAGGTGCTCTCGCCGTGGTCCCATTCCGATCTGCCTGTGGTGGATCTTCAGTCGTTGCCGGCGGCAAGACACGAAGGAGTGGTCCAACAGCTCATTTCAGCGTCGGGCAAGCAAACATTTGACCTGGCGAATGGTCCGATCCTTCGCACCAGCCTGATCCGGCTCAATGAAGAAGAGCACGTGTTGCTGATCGCGTTGCACCACATCAGCTTTGATGAGTGGTCCATGCGCATTTTGCTGCACGACACTGCTCAGATCTATAAGGCGTTTGTTCGAGGCGAGCCCTCGGCCCTGGAAGAGTTGCCGATTCAATATCGCGACTTTGCCCACTGGCAACGCCAATGGCTTCAGGGAGATGTTCTCGATCGAGAAATAGACTTTTGGCGCCGGCAGTTGGAAGGCAGTCCGCCAGTGCTGGCCCTGCCCTGGGATCGTCCACGCTCGGCAATCACGAGCTCGAAAGCGGAGACGGTGAGTTTTGAGCTCTCACCGGAGTTGTCCGCGGGTCTGGTTGATCTTACCGAGGCGGCAGGAAGCACTCCTTTTATTACTCTGCTCGCCGCCTTTCAATTACTGCTTTCCCGTTACACAGGACAGTTCGACATTCCCGTCGGAACGCCGGTGGCCGGACGTCGCTGGGTCGAGACGGAAGGAATGATCGGGTTCTTTGTCAACACCCTCGTGTTGCGAACGAAGCTCGAGGGAAATCCCACGATTCGCGAAATGCTGAATCGCGTCCGTGAAGTAGCCCTCGAAGCACAAACGCATCAGGACCTGCCATTTGAAAAGCTGGTGGAAGAGCTACAGCCGGAGCGAAACCTCAACCAGACGCCGTTGTTCCAGGTGATGTTCGGTTTTCAGAATGCGCGGAAGCAGCGCGAGACGATTCCCGGTCTGACGGTCACTCCGGTTGACGCCGGTACTGTAACTGCGAAGTTTGATCTGACGCTGAGCATGAACGAAGGTGAGAAGGGAATCACCGGCGAGCTCGAGTACAACTCGGATCTCTTCAAAGTCACAACCATCGACAGGTTACTGGCACACTACCGAACACTACTCGAGGCAATGGTGGACGATCCCGACCAGCGCCTTTCCGATGTGGAAATTCTTTCAGATACCGAGCGGCAGCGGTTGTTGGTTGAATGGAACGAAACCCGGACCGATTATCCGCGCGAGCAATGCCTGCCTGAGTTATTCGAAGCTCGAGTCGAGCACTCACCCGATGCCATCGCGCTCGTCAGTGAGAATCAACAGTTAACGTATCGAGATCTCAACCGGCGCGCTAATCAACTGGCCCACTATCTACAGGAGTTGGGCGTAGGCGCGGAAACGCGTGTAGGCATCTGCCTCAGGCGAACGCCGCAGGCGATCATCGCGATGCTGGGTGTGCTGAAAGCGGGCGCCGCATATTTCGCGCAGGATGTCGGGCAGCCGCGTGAGCGTCTTTTGTTCATGCTCGAGGATTGCGGCGTCAAACTCCTGCTCACCGAGCCGGATGTGGCGGAACAGTTCTCCGATACGGGACTGCACACGATTTCTCTGAAGGATGAGTGGGAGACAATCGAAAAATGCAGTACCAACAATCCCTCAACTCAGGTAAGCCCCGACAACCTGGCTTGTGTCATCTACACCTCGGGTTCAACGGGTAACCCGAAGGGCGTGATGGTTACGCAGCGATCGTTGACGTTTTACGCGCATGCCGCGGCGCAGATGTACGACATCAGCGCCGCCGACCGGGTGCTGCAGTTTACGTCGCTCGGCGTTGATGCGTCGATCGAGGAAATCTATCCCATTCTCACGCAAGGTGGCGGTCTGGTTCTGCGCGACGAAGAGATGATGGCGTCGGCGGCCGACTTTCTCAGCCGTTGCGGACACCTGGGAATCACTCTGTTGAGCATGCCGACCGCCTGGTTTCATGTGTTGACCACCGGGAAGGATGTGTATGAGTGGTGGGAACGGGCGAGCTCTGTGCGTCTGGTCACGTTTGGCGGCGATCGGGTGCTGCCGGAACGAGTCAGGGAATTCGTGGCGCACGTTGGCGACCGAGTACGGCTCATAAACTCTTATGGACCAACTGAAACAACCGTCGTCTCGACCATCGGAGAGTATGACCGTGACCACTCATTCGACGATATCGGAATCGGACGGCCCATTGCGAACACTTTGGTTTACATCGTCGATAAGAGCTTGCGGTCTGTGCCGGTTGGTGTAAGTGGAGAACTGCTAATCGGAGGTGATGGCGTCGCGCGCGGCTATCTATCGCGGCCAGACCTGACGGCGCAGCAGTTTATGCCGAATCCGTTCGCCTCGATTCCGGGAGATCGTGTGTACCGGACAGGCGATCACGTGCGCTACCTGCCGTCCGGAAACATTGAATTCTTTGGCCGCCGGGACCATCAGGTGAAGATTCGTGGCTTCAGAATTGAAACCGGCGAGATCGAGGCGGCACTACGCACGCACGATGCAGTGAAGGAAGCCGCTGTTATCGCCAGCGAAGAGAGGCCGGGCGAAAAACGTCTGGTCGCCTATGTAGTTTGGAACGACCCCGCTCAGGAACAGGCGGGTATCGGTGCGCTGCGTGAGTATTTAAAGCACAAACTGCCGGGCCACATGATGCCGTCCTTCTTCGTAGTGATGGATGAGCTGCCACTGACGGCATATCGAAAAGTGGATCGGCATGCCCTTCCAAAACCTGACGGATTGTCTGAGTGGAGTCACCTGTACATTGCGCCGCGAACTCCGGTCGAGGAGATGCTGGCCGGAATCTGGGCGAACGTGCTGGGCGTCGATCAGGTCGGAGTGGAGGACAACTTCTTCGATGTTGGCGGACATTCACTGCTCGCCACGCAATTGATCTCGAGAATCAGAGAGACATTCGCAGTGGAGTTGCCATTGCGGGCGCTCTTCGAGCAGGCAACCGTAGCGTCGCTGGCCGAACGCGTCGAACAACTCTGGCGCGGTGGTCCAGGAACGGTGGCTCCGCAATTGAGCCCGGTCGATCGTAGTCAGCCTTTGCCGCTCTCGTTTGCGCAGCAGCGGCTGTGGTTCCTCGATCAGCTCGAGCCCGGCAGTCCGCTCTACAATATTCCGGAAGCAGTGCAGTTGAGTGGCCCGCTTGATATTCACGCCCTCGAACGCAGCATCAACGAGCTCATCCGCCGGCACGAGGGTTTGCGCACTTCTTTCGTTACCGGGAGCGGCGGTACGGCACAAGTGATCGTCGATAACGTGCCACGCGCGCTCGCAGTCGAAGATTTGACGACGCTGGCGGAGGAGACGCGGCGTGAGGAGTTGCAGCGCTTGCTGGATGAAGAAGCGCAGCAGCCGTTTGATCTCGCGCATGGTCCATTGCTGCGAGTGCGCTTGTTCCGGCTGAGTGCGGAAGAACATGTGCTGGCCGTGACCATGCACCACATCATCTCGGATGAGTGGTCCATGAGGATCCTGCAGCGGGAGCTGGGGGTGTTGTATGAGAGCTACAGAGTTGGAACAGAGTCGCCTCTGGCAGAGTTGCGGATCCAGTACGCCGACTACGCAGTCTGGCAACGAAACTGGTTGCAGGGCGAAGTACTGGAGCGCGAGCTCAGTTACTGGCGGAAGCAGTTGGCGGGTGCACCGGCGTTGCTTGAGCTGCCGGCGGACCGGGCTCGGCCGGCAGTGCAAACGCATCGAGGCGCGTACCAGCGCGTAAGACTTAGTGCCGAGACGACACGAGCGCTGAAGGAGTTGAGCCGGCGGCACAACGCGACGTTGTTCATGACGGTGCTGGCTGGCTTTCAGGCGTTGTTGTCGCGCTGGAGTGGGACGACCGACGTGGTGGTGGGGACGCCGGTGGCCGGGCGCACGCAAGGTGAGACGGAAGCGGTGATCGGGTTCTTCGTGAACACCCTCGCGCTGCGGACGGACTTGTCGGAGAACCCCACGTTCAGCGAATTGGTGAAGCGGGTGCGTGAAGTGTGCCTGGGTGCGTATGCGCATCAGGAGGTGCCGTTCGAGAAGCTGGTGGAAGAATTGGGAGTGGAACGAGATCTATCGCGGACGCCGTTGTTCCAGGTGATGCTGGCGTGGCAGAACGCCGGCGAAGAAGAACTCAAGTTGAGCGGGCTCCGGATGGTGAGGGTTGAAGAAGATCTATCCAGCAGCCGCGCGAAGTTCGATCTGCTGCTGTCGTTGGGAGAGTTCCACGGAGAGATCGGCGGGACACTCGAGTACAACGTTGATTTATTCCACAGCGAGACGATCGAGCGCGTGGTAGCGCAGTTGGAACGAGTGCTGGCGGCAGTAGCGGAAGATGAAGAATGTCGCGTGGGTGAGTTACCGCTGTTGAGTGAAGCCGAGCGCGAGCAGGTGGTGGTGGAGTGGAACAGGGGAACGCCGTACCCGGTGCAGGGAAGTGTAATAGCGCGGTTCGAACGTGAAGTGGAGCGCAGGCCGGAATCGATCGCCGTGAAGTTTGAAGATGAAGCGGTGAGTTACGGCGAACTGAACCGGCGTGCGAACCAGTTGGCGCATTACCTGCGGCGGCATGGAGTTGGACCAGAAATACGCGTGGGGCTGTTGCTGGAGCGTTCCGTGGCGATGGTGGTGAGTGTGCTGGCAGTGTTGAAGGCCGGTGGTGCTTACGTGCCGCTCGAGCTGGCGGCGCCGGCTGAGCGGATCGCATTCATGCTGGAAGATTCAGGGTGCGCACTGTTGCTGGCGCAGGGAGAGTTTGACCAAAGCGACGCCAGTTACTCCGGGGACGTGCTCAAACTGGAGTCATTGTGGCCGGAGATTGCGAAAGAGCTCGACTCGAATCTGAACGTCGCCGTACATGCAGAGAACGTCGCTTATGTGATCTACACCTCCGGCTCAACGGGTAAGCCTAAAGGCGTGATGGTGACGCACGGCAACGTGCTGCGACTGCTGGATGCGACTGCTGCCTGGTTTGGCTTCGGCAGTGAAGACGTATGGACCATGTTTCACTCCTACGCATTCGACTTCTCGGTGTGGGAGTTGTGGGGTGCGTTGCTCTACGGCGGGAAGCTGGTAGTGGTGCCTTACTGGGTGAGCCGCACGCCGGAAGCTTATTACGAACTATTGCAGCGCGAGCAGGTAACGGTGCTGAACCAGACACCGTCCGCCTTTCGGCAGTTGCAGCCGTTCGTGGAACAAACGCCGGTCGAGCGGTTGCGCGTAGTGATCTTCGGTGGTGAAGCGCTGGAGCTGAGCAGTTTGCAAAGTTGGTACGAGCGCTATGGCGAGCGTGGGCCACAGATGGTGAACATGTACGGGATCACGGAGACGACGGTACATGTGACCTACCGGTTGCTGAGCGCCGCGGACGTGGTGAGCGGGCGCGGGAGCTTGATCGGAAGACGGATACCGGATCTGGAATTGTATTTGTTGGATGAGCGGCAGGAACCGGTGCCGGTGGGTGTGGCTGGCGAGTTGTACGTGGGTGGTGGTGGGGTAGCGCGCGGCTATCTAAACCGGGCTGAATTGACCGCCCAGCGCTTCATTCCGCATCCGTTCAGCAGTGAAGCCGGGGCGCGGTTGTATCGCACTGGTGATCTGGGGCGGTACCTGGCCGATGGGGACGTCGAGTATCTGGGTCGAGTGGACCAGCAGGTGAAGATCCGTGGCTATCGCATCGAGACGGGTGAAGTGGCCGCCGCGCTTAGAAGTCATGAAGCAGTCGCTGCAGCAGTAGTGCTGGCGTGGAGTGACAATAGCGGCGAGCAAAGGCTGGTGGGATATGTAGTGCCGAGAAGTGGCGTTGAGTTACAGGCAACGGAATTGCGCAACCACATGCGCGAGCGACTGCCTGATTACATGGTGCCTGCCTATCTGGTGCAGTTGGAGTCGCTGCCGTTGACGGCGAATGGGAAATTGGACCGGCGACAACTGCCTGCTCCGCAAACAGAGACGCTGAGTAGAAATTACGAACCGCCAAATACAGTAGTGGAAGAGAAGCTCGCCGCGGTATGGGCTGAGGTGCTGGGAACGGACCGTGTTGGAATTAAAGAAAACTTCTTCGCGCTCGGAGGTGATTCGATCCGCAGCGTGCGGGTGTTGGCGCTGGCACGCGAGCAGGGTTTGCAGTTCAGCCTGCAGCAGTTGTTTCAATATCAGACTGTGGCAGAGCTCGCCGGCGTAGTGAGTGAGAGTGCGATCGAGGGGCAGTCAACGCCGAGTGAACCATTCAGCCTGATCCGTGCCGAGGATCGTGAGCAGCTTGGACCAGAGATCGAAGACGCCTACCCGTTGTCGATGTTGCAGGCCGGCATGTTGTTCCACAGCGAGTACGAGCGGCAGTCGTCGCTTTATCACAACTACTCGAGTTTTCACGTGCGGGCACTGTTTGACGAAGAGGCATTAAGAGAAGCCTTACAAAGATTGGTGCAGCGGCATGCAGTGCTACGCACCTCGTTTGATTTGACGAGTTACAGCGAGCCCTTGCAACTGGTCCAGCGGCAGGTGGAAGTGCCGTTGCTGGTGACGGACCTCAGCCACCTGAGCGAGGCGGAGCAGGAGGCGGAGATTGCGGCGTGGCAGGAGACGGAAAAGCAACGTTATATCGATTGGCGGCAGGCGCCATTGCTGCGGTTCCAGGTACACCGGCGCAGTGCGGCGACGTTCCAGTTCAGTTTTGCCGAGCATCACGCGATCCTCGATGGCTGGAGTGTGGCAGCCATGCTCCAGGAGTTGTTCGCAAGTTATCAGCGGTTGCTGCGTGGCGAAGATAGTGAAAAGGGGACGCCGGGCACTTTATACCGCGATTTTGTGGCGCTGGAACGAGCCGCATTGCAATCGGAGGAGTGCCACGATTACTGGCGTGAGAAGCTGAGCGGCAGCAGTGTAGCGAGTTTGCCGCGCTGGTCGGCAGCGGCAAAGGAGACCACCGTGTTGCCGGTGCCGGTAACGCCTGAGCTCTCCGATCGTTTGAAGCAGGTAGCCGAGACAGCAGGTGTACCGATCAAGAGTGTGCTGCTGGCGGCGCACCTGCGCGTGATGAGTGTGGTTGGCGGGTGCCGGGAAGTGCTGACCGGCGTAGTTTCACACGGTCGACCGGAAGCGATCGATGCGGAGCGGGCCTTGGGTTTGTATCTCAACACGCTCCCGTTCCGGCTGAAACTGAGCGGCGGTAGTTGGCTCGATCTGATCCGGGAGACGTTTGCGGTTGAGCGCGAGTGGTTGCCATATCGCTACTATCCGATGGCGCAGATCAAGATCGACGAGGATGGCCGCCCGCTGTTCGACACCATCTTTAACTTCACTCATTTCCACGTCCTCGACGTGGTCGACACATCGGAAGGTCTGGACGTACTCGATCAGATCGGTTTTGGCGAAACTGACTTCGTCCTCGCCGTCGATTTCAATGTTGACACGGGTAACTCGCGCATCAATCTCGCTCTCACCGGTGCAGGACTCCCAGGCGAACAGATGCGCGCGCTTGCCGGTTATTACTCTGCCGCACTGAATGCGATAGTTGCAGATCCACATGCGGGTTACGACTTGCAGCCGCTCCTCTCAGGCGATGAACTCCAGCGCCTGCTCGTCCACTGGAACAACAATCGCGCGAACTACGAACGCGAAACTCAGGTTCATCGACTCTTCGAACAACAAGTCGAACGCACGCCAGATTCCGTAGCGATCGAGTTTGGCTCAACTCAACTTACCTATCGCGGGCTCAACGCGCGTGCGAACCAATTGGCCCACTACCTGCGTGAGTGTGGAGTGGGAGCAGAAATGCCCGTCGGTATCTGCATGGAGCGTTCGGCTGAAATGGTGGTTGCCCTGCTGGCCATCCTGAAGGCAGGCGGTGCGTATTTGCCGCTGGACGTCGATTACCCGGCGGAACGCCTGTCTTTCATGATGTCGGATAGCGGCGCCCGTTTGCTCATCACTCAAAGTCACTTGCAGCCGGCATTGGCGGAACACCAGGCGCAGTTTGTCATTACTGATCGTGATCGAGATCTGATCGGGCGTTACAGCACAGACAATCTGCCGCCGGTAACTACACCGGAAAGCCTCGCGTACGTGATCTACACGTCAGGATCCACAGGCACTCCGAAAGGCATCGGCATCACGTTGCGATCGATCCTCCGGCTAGTCCGCAATACAAACTACATCAAGATCTCATCGTCTGATGTGATTGCCCAAGCCTCGAATGCTTCTTTCGACGCGGCGACGTTTGAGATCTGGGGCGCGTTGCTGCATGGAGCGAGATTGCAGGGAGTGGCGCGCGAGGTGCTCTTAACTCCGCATGCTTTTAAGACTGCACTGAAGACTCAAGCGATCGACGTGGTGTTCCTGACGACGGCCCTGTTCAATCAGATGGTACGCCACGATCGCGGAACCTTCGCTACCGTCAAACACATGCTGTTTGGTGGCGAGCAGGTGGATCTCGAGTGTGTGCGCGAAGCCGCTGGCAGTGGAGCTGGTCCTGAGCGACTGTTGCATGTGTATGGACCAACGGAAACGACGACCTACGCAACCTGGTACGAGGTCAACGAGGTGAACGACGGTGCCGAGACCGTTCCGATCGGCCGTGGTATTGCAAACACAGATATTTACGTTCTGGATCCCACCCAACAACTCGTACCGGTGGCGGCGAAAGGTGAGTTGTACCTCGGTGGCGACGGCCTCGCGCGGGGATATCTCAACCGGCCGGAATTGACGGCGGAAAAGTTTGTGCCGCATCCATTCAGCGCTACCCCGGGTGAGAGACTTTATCGGACCGGCGACGTGGTGCGGTGGAATGAGGATGGAGAAGTTGAATTCGTAGGCCGGGTAGACCATCAGGTCAAGATTCGTGGCTTTCGCATTGAGACAGGGGAAATAGAAGCCGCTCTGAGCGCTCATGAGAGTGTGCGTGAGGTGGTCGTGATCGTTAGAGAAGATGTGCCTGGCGAGAAGCGTTTGGTAGCTTACGTCGCCTGCGATCCGGAAACTACAGTTCAGCAATTACGTTCATACCTGCGCGAGCGAAAGCCTGACTACATGGTCCCGTCCTTTTTTGTGCTGCTGGACCGCCTGCCACTGAACGCGAACGGAAAAGTAGATCGACCAGCCTTACTGGAACCAACGCCCGAGGACGCATTTGCAAGTGAAGCTTATGTAGCGCCGCGTACGCCGGCCGAGCAAAGGCTCGCCGGTATCTGGGCCCGGGTGCTGGGAATCGAACGCATCGGAATCAACGATAACTTCTTCGATCTCGGAGGTCATTCACTATTAGCCACACAACTCATCTCCCGGATCAGGGAAGACTTCGATATGGAGATGCCGCTGGTCCATCTTTTTGAGAATCCGACCGTGGCTTCATTCGCGGAAATCGTCGATTCGATTTGGTGGGCAAGACAGGAAGACGGAGTGCTGGTTGTGCCAGGCGGAGAAGAATACGAAGAGGGAGCCCTATGACTACCATTGAGTTGTTGACAAGGTTCCGCAGTCTGGACGTGAAGGTCTGGATTGAAGGAGAGCAACTGCGTTACAGGGCCGCAAAGGGCGTGATGACGCCTGAACTGCGCGCGGAATTGGTGGCCCACAAGGAGCAGATCATCGGCGTTTTGCGTACGGCCGCGGTCATCGAAAATAGTTTTACTGCTCCTCCGATTGAGCCGGCGGATCGTAGTGGAGAGCTGCCGCTCTCGTTTGCGCAACAGCGGCTATGGTTTCTCGATCAACTCGAACCAGGAAGTCCGCTCTACAACATTCCGCTGGCCGTGCAGCTCAACGGCCCGCTCGATCTATCAGCCTTGAATCGTGCGCTCGAAGAATTGATTCGCCGGCACGAAGGGCTGCGTACCTGCTTCAAGCAGCACAATGGCACGCCCGTCCAGGTGATCCTGCCAGCCTCGCCCGTCAGGTTGGAACTCGAAGACCTGACAACGTTTGCGGATCAAACGCGACGAGTGGAGTTACAGCGGTTGCTGCATGAAGAAGCGGAGCAGCCGTTCGATCTGGTGCATGGACCATTGCTGCGAGTGCGCTTGTTCCGGCTGCGCGCGGAGGAGCATGTGCTGGCAGTGACCATGCACCACATCATCTCGGACGAGTGGTCCATGGGGATCATAAGACGCGAGCTGAGCGCGCTGTACGACAGTTATTGTTCCGGTTCAGAGTCGCCGCTGGCGGAGTTGCAGTTGCAGTACGCCGACTATGCCGTGTGGCAACGAGAGTGGTTGCGAGGGGAAGTGCTGGAGCGAGAGCTGCGTTACTGGCGCAAGCAGTTAGCGGGCGCGCCGGCAGTGATCGAGATGCCGACGGACCACGCGCGACCGGCAGTGCAGACGCATCGTGGCGCGTACGAGAGAGTGCAATTTGGGGCCGCGACGACGCGTGCGCTGAAGGAGTTGAGCCGGCGACACAACGCGACGTTGTTCATGACAGTGCTGGCGGGATTTCAGGCTTTGTTGTCGCGCTGGAGTGGGACGACTGACATGGTGGTGGGAACACCAGTGGCGGGCCGGACCCAGGGCGAGACGGAAGCGGTGATCGGATTCTTCGTGAACACGCTGGCACTGCGGACGGACTTGACCGGGAATCCGACATTTTCTGAGTTGGTGAGCCGCGTGCGTGAAGTGTGTTTGGGCGCCTATGCGCATCAGGACGTGCCGTTCGAGAAGTTAGTGGAAGAGTTGGGAGTGGAACGAGATCTGTCGCGGACGCCGTTGTTTCAGGTGATGCTGGCGTGGCAGAACGGAACTGATGAAGAGCCCGAGATGGGTGGACTGCGGATGGGCCGGGTTGAAGAAGATCTTTCTCGCAGTCTTGCCAAGTTTGAGTTGTTGTTGTCGCTGGGAGAGTTCGGCGCAGAGATCGGCGGCACGCTGGAGTACAACGTCGATTTGTATGACGGGAAGACGATCGAGAGGCTGGCGCGACAGTTGGAACGTGTGATGGCGGCAGTGGCCGAAGCGGAAGAGTGTCGCGTAGGTGAGTTGCCGCTGTTGAGTGAAGCAGAGCGCGAGCAACTCCTGGTGGAGTGGAACGGCCGCAAGCAACAAGTTGAAGGGAGTGTGGCTGCTCACTTCGAGCGTGAGGTGGAGCGGCGACCCGAGGCAGTGGCGTTACAGTACCAGGATGAGGAGGTGAGTTACGAAGAGCTGAACCGGCGCGCGAACCAGTTGGCCCACTACCTGCGACAACAAGGGGTTGGTCCGGAGGTATTGGTGGGAGTGATGCTGGAGCGATCGGTGGAACTGGTAGTCAGCCTGCTCGCGATCCTGAAAGCCGGCGGCGCTTACGTTCCCCTCGACGCTGAATATCCCGCAGAACGTCTGGCGTTCATGATTGAAGATGCACGACTGCAGGTGTTGTTGACCACAGAAAAACTCAGCCGTGTGGCGCCGCGGACGGGAGCGCGAGTGATTTGTCTGGATCGTGATAGGGATGTGATTGCCTCTCAGCGTAGAGAGAACCCGCCGGTTAGTTCAGATCCGGATGACCTGGCCTATGTGATGTATACGTCAGGTTCGACCGGGATTCCGAAGGGCGTAGCGGTGCCGCATGGCGCAGTAATCCGATTAGTGAAGGAGACGGACTACGTCACGTTTCAGCCGAATGATGTATTTCTGCAACTGGCGCCAGTTTCATTCGATGCGTCGACGTTCGAGTTGTGGGGCAGTCTGCTGAACGGCGCTCGCCTGGTGCTCATGCCGCCGCAGACACCTTCGCTCGAGGAGCTTGGCGCCGCAATACGCCGTTACAGTGTGACAACTCTGTGGCTGACGGCGGGTCTGTTTCACTTGATGGTGGATGAGCAACTGGAAGATCTTAAAGGTGTGCGGCAGTTGCTGGCCGGCGGCGACGTGCTCTCAACGGCACACGTGCAGCGCTACGTGGCCACAGCCGGCGGCGTGTTGATAAACGGCTACGGGCCAACCGAGAACACGACCTTCAGTTGCACGCACCGGATGGCGGCGGGCTGGGAGCTGGCAGGCAGCAGCGTACCGATCGGGCGACCAATCACGAACACGCAGGTGTGTGTGCTGGATGAGCGGCTGGAGCCAGTGCCGATCGGTGTCGCCGGCGAGTTATATCTTGGTGGTGCCGGGCTGGCGCGCGAATACCTGCGCCGGCCGGAGTTGACGGCAGAGAAGTTTGTGCCGCACCCGTACAGCACGGAAGCTGGAGCACGTTTATATCGCACGGGCGATCAGGTGCGCTGGCTGGCAGACGGAACGCTGGAGTTCGTTGGCCGCATAGACCAGCAGGTGAAACTGCGTGGCTTTCGTGTGGAGCTGGGTGAGATCGAGAGTGTGCTGAACGAGCACGAGGCAGTGCTTGAGAGTGCTGTGCTGGCCCGCACGGATGAGCCGGGTGAGCGGCGGCTGGTGGCGTACGTGGTGGCAACGGACGCGGGACAAACAATCAGTACGGCTGAGTTGCGTAGCTATCTGCGTGAGCTTTTGCCGGAGTACATGGTGCCGAGCGCGTATGTACAGCTCGAGAGTTTACCGCTGACAGCAAATGGAAAAGTGGATCGCCGGGCACTGCCGGCGCCGGATCACAATCGCGAGAGCCGAGCACAGTATGAAGCGCCGCACACTCTTGTTCAGGAAATACTCTGCGGCATTTGGGCCGAGGTATTAAGGCTCGAGCAAGTAGGTATCCGCGGCAATTTCTTTGAGCTCGGAGGCGACTCGATCCGCAGTGTGCGGGTGGTGGCGCTGGCACGCGCGCAGGGATTGCAGTTTAGTTTGCAGCAGCTATTCCAGTATCAGACGATCGAAGAACTGGCGACCGTCGTGACTAAGAGTGGGACGCACGTCGAGCAGGGCAGTGAGCCGTTCAGTCTCGTGCGTGCTGAGGACCGGGAGAAATTTGGCCCGGGGATCGAAGATGCTTATCCGCTATCGCTGTTGCAGGCGGGGATGCTGTTTCACAGTGAATATGAGCGCGAGTCGGCGCTCTATCACGTCTACTCGAGTTATCACGTGCGGGCGCCGTTTGACGAAGTTGCATTGCGAGAAGCATTTCGACGACTGACGCAGCGGCATGCAGTGCTGCGCACGGCCTTTGATCTGGCGAGCTACAGCGAACCGTTGCAACTGGTGCAGCGGAGCGTGACGGTGCCGTTGGCAATTGAAGACATAAGTGAGTTGAGCGCGGCAGAGCAGGAAATAGTGATTGCAGAGTGGCAGGAGACAGAGAAGCAACGCTATATCGACTGGGACCAGGCGCCCTTAGTGCGGTTCCAGATACACCGGCGCAGTGAAGAGACCTCTCAGTTCAGCTTTGCACTCCATCACGCGATTCTGGATGGCTGGAGTGTGGCGGCCATGCTGACGGAGTTGTTCGAAAGCTATCTGGAGTTGTTGCATGGTGGTGAGAGTGAGAGTGGGCCTCCGAGTAGTACGTTCCGCGACTTCGTAGCGCTGGAACAGGCGGCGCTGAGGTCAGAGGAGTGTAAGCAATACTGGAAAGAGAAGCTCAGCGGTAGCAGCGTAATGAGTTTGCCGGGCGGGCACGAAGCGTCTGAAGAAGAGGCCCATGAAGTACATCTGTTAGCGGTGCAGATACCAGGTGAAGTCTCGGTTGGTTTGAAGCGGGTAGCGGAGCAGGCGGGTGTGCCGATCAAGAGCGTGCTGCTGGCCGCGCACCTGCGAGTGATGGGCCTGCTGGGCGGGCAGCCGGACGTGCTCACCGGAGTAGTTTCACACGGACGGCCCGAAGCGATCGATGTGGAACGAGCGCTGGGTTTGTACCTCAATACGCTGCCGTTTCGGATGCAGTTAAGCGGTGGCAGTTGGCTCGAGTTGATCAAAGAGACGTTTGCGGTCGAGCGTGAGATGTTGCCGTATCGCTATTATCCGATGGCCCAGATCAAAATCGATGCTGGTGGCCAGCCGTTGTTCGACACCAGTTTTAACTTCGTAAGTTTCCACATCTATCACAGTTTCGAGCAGCCGGATGGGATCGAAGTGATCGATGAGTTCGATTTTGGGAGAACCGACTTTACCTTCTCGGCTGACTTCGATCTCAACACCAGTAACTCACAAATCAGTCTCACACTTTCCGGCAAAGGCCAGGTACTGTCTCGCGCACAAGTCGAAGCCATCGCCGGCTACTACTCCGCGGCGCTGAACGCAATCTCTGAGAATCCGCACGCGCGTTACGAGTTGCAGGCGCTTCTCTCCGAGCCCGAACGCCGGCGCCTGCTCGTGGAATCGAACAACACCCGCGCGGACTACGAGCTCGACACTGTTGTTCATAAACTATTCGAAGCACAGGTGGAGCGCGCGCCTAATGCGATTGCGATCACCCATGAAGACGAGCATCTCTCCTACGCTCAACTGAACCAGTACGCGAACCAGGTTGCCCACTATTTACAAGCCAATGGTATTGGCCCAGACGATCGCGTCGCGGTGTGTCTCGACCGATCTCCGCAAACCATTGCAGCCCTGCTGGGCGTGCTCAAAGCCGGCGCGGCCTATGTCCCGCTGGACCCAAATTATCCAGGCGAGCGTATCCGCCACATCCTCGCTGACTCGAAAGCGTCGATTCTGATCACGCAACAACACTTAGGCGCATCGCTCAAATCTGACGCCAAAGTGTTAGGCCTGGACAGCGATCGCGAAGTGATTGCTAGTCAACCGGAAGCCAACCCGTGCAGTGCCAGTTCCGCGTCCAATCTCGCGTACATCATTTACACCTCAGGTTCGACGGGCCAACCCAAGGGCGTGATGATTCAACACGAAGCTCTTGCGGACTATGTCAGGACTGCGACCGAGATCTACGAGATCACCTCCCTGGATCGCGTATTACAGTTTTGTTCGATCAGTTTTGACACGCACATCGAGGAGATCTTCTGTTGCCTGCTCGAGGGCGGCACCCTCGTGTTGCGCACCGATGAGATGTTGCTTTCGGCTGATGAATTTCTTGGCTATTGCGACCGGCAGGGCATCACTTTCATCACTCTGCCGACGGCTTACTGGCATGCTCTCGCAGCCGAAGTTCCAGCTCAGGCGTGGGAGCAAGTCAAGACTCTGCGACTGCTGATCCTTGGCGGTGAAAGTGCTCTGCCGGGGAGAGTCGATTCCTTTGTCGCCAGCCAGGGAGAATACATTCGGTTGATGAACACGTATGGCCCCACGGAAACCACCGTGATAGCAACCATGGGTGAGATCGTTCCGGGCACTCCCTTCGAATCGATCGGAATCGGAAAGCCGGTGGCGAACACGGAGGTTTACGTCCTCGACGAAAACTTGTTGCCAGTGCCCGTGGGCGTGCCTGGAGAACTTTACATCGGCGGCAGAGGCGTGGCGCGAGGCTATCTCGATCGACCCGATCTAACTGCGGAACGCTTTGTCCCGAACCCATTCAGTGCAGACCAGGGGCAGTTGCTTTACCGCACGGGCGACAGAGTACGTTATCTGCCCAACGGCAATCTTCAGTTTCTGCACCGTGTGGATAAACAGGTAAAGATTCGCGGCAACCGTATTGAGATTGGAGAAATTGAAGCCCGGCTGCGACAGCACGAGAGTGTGCGTGACGTGGTAGTGGTGGCCCGTGATGAAGAGCAAGGAGACCGGCGCTTAGTTGCCTACATAGTCGCCGGTGACGAGATAAACGGCGATGCAGCGCTGTTTCAAAGTCTCCGAGGATTTCTGCTGGAGCGTCTCCCCGATTACATGATACCGGCCGCGTGGGTTCGGCTCGAAAAGCTGCCACTTACCCCCAACGGCAAGCTCGATCGCAAAGCGTTGTCCGATCCGGGCGAGCCCACGTCGTATGCCGGCGAAAGCTTTGTTGCTCCGCGATCGATGATCGAGGAAGTGCTCGCCTCGATCTGGAGAAGGGTGCTGAATCTCGAGCGGATAAGCAGAGAGTCTCACTTCTTCATGCTTGGCGGCCATTCGCTTCTGGCGACGCAAATCGTCTCACGCATTCGCGAGAGTTTTCAGGTAGAGATGCCTTTGCGAAGCCTCTTCGAAACGCCTGTGTTGTGGGAGTTAGCGGAACGCATCGAAGGCTTGATGAAAGTGGGCGCCGGCAAACCAGCACCGCCACTGCAACCTGTTGAAGATGGCGATCAGTTGCCGCTCTCGTTTGCGCAGCAGCGCCTCTGGTTCCTGGACCAGTTGATGCCCGGCAGCAACGCCTACAACTTGCCGGCTGAAATGTCGTTGGACATCGATCTGAAGGTCGGCGCACTCGAGCAGGCGTTGAATGAAGTGGTTCGCCGGCACGAAGCACTGCGCACCACGTTTGTTCCCACCGGCGGCACGGCGGTGCAAAAGGTACATCCGCCCCGGCAAACGAAATTGTCGGTGGTTGACCTGAGTGGTCTGCCTGAGACCGAGCGCGCCGCGGAGTGTGAACGTTTAAGACAAGAGGATTGGCTGCGGCCGTTCGATCTCGCAGTTGGACCATTGCTGCGCACCACGTTAATTCGAACCGGTGAAGCAAACTATCTGTTCCTGCTGAACATGCACCACATCATCAGCGATGGTTGGTCAATGGGGGTGTTGCTACAGGAGATGGAGACGCTCTACGAGGCGTTTTCACAGGGCCTGCCGTCGCCCTTGCCGGACATTCAGATCCAGTATTCCGATTATGCGCGCTGGCAGCGGAGTTGGCTCCAGGGCGACATTTTGAAGGACGAATTAGAGTACTGGAGAGACAGGTTACACGGCGCTCCCACGTTGCTCGAGCTGGAGACGGATCATCCTCGTCCGGAGCTGCGCACAATGCGCGGCGCGCACTATCCGGTGGTTTTCTCAGAACAGATCTCGCAAGCCTTGAAGGACTTCAGTCGCCAGGAAGGCGCCACGCTCTTTATGACGATGATGGCGGGTTTCCATGCTCTATTGAGGCGCTGCACTGGTCAAAACGACGTGTTGATTGGAACTCCGATAGCAGGTCGCAGCCGAGTGGAACTCGAGCCATTGATCGGGTTCTTCGTAAATATGATTCCGATCAGAACCAGCTTCAGCAGTGATCCGACTTTCCGCGAATTGGTTAGACAGGTGCGCGAATCGTCGTTCGCCGCTTACATGCATCAGGATTTGCCCTTCGACAGGCTGGTTGAAGAGCTGCAACCCAAGCGAGCGCCCGGACGCAATCCGATCTTTCAGGCCATCCTCGCGTTGAATAACGATGTGCCGCAAATGGAAATCGCGAAAGTAAGTCTCTCCGCGGGTGTCCCGGTCAGTGCGGACGTCAAATTTGATCTCGAAGTCCATCTCTCCGATGGACCAAATGGTCTAACCGGCACTTTCGTTTATAGTCCGGAGTTGTTTGACGTAAGCATCATCTCGCGCATGGTGGACCACTTCCAGCGTCTGTTCGAGAAGGCGCTCGCCGCTCCTGATAAAGAGCTCTCCGCGATTTCATTACTCGACGAAGCTGAGTACCGCCAGGTGGTCGAAACGTGGAACGACACTGCCGCTGAGTTTCCTGGCGATCTATGCATTCCTGAAATCGTCGATCAGGAGGCGGAACGACGTCCCGACGCGATTGCGATCGAGTCTGGCGAAGACAACATCACCTATGCGGAGTTGAATCAACGGACGAACCGGATTGCAACGCGTTTGCGAGAACATGGCGTTGGCGCCGAATCGTTTGTTGGCGTAATGCTCGAGCGATCTTCCGATCTGGTAATCGCATTGCTGGCAACGCTCAAAGCCGGCGGAGTCTACGTCCCGATAAATTTGTCTGACCCACCTTTGCGCAGCCGTTTTATCCTGGAGAACGCGGGCATCAAGACTGTTCTAACGAACAGGGTAATCGCTGAAACGCTTGCCGACAAAGATCTGACGATCGTGTGCGTTGACGCGGATGATCTGCCGGATGCGAGCGAGAGTTCGATCCACAGCGACCCCGATAATCTCGCGTACGTAATGTACACGTCCGGATCTACCGGCACGCCAAAAGGAGTAGGCATTACTCATCGCAACATCGCGGCGCTGGTGAAGAACGCAAACTATGCCAGGTTCAACTCCGATGAGACGTTTCTGCAGCTTGCTCCCAGTTCCTTCGACGCATCCACCTTCGAGATCTGGGCGTGTCTGCTCAATGGCGCACGATTAGTCGTCTATCCGCAGGGCACGCCGTCCTTGAGTGAGTTGGGAGAGTTTGTCTCTCGCACTCAAGTCACGACGTTGTTCCTGACCACAGGTTTGTTCCATCAGTTTTTGGATACGAACGTCAGGAGCATCGGCGCGGTCAAGCAACTGTTGACTGGTGGAGACGTTCTGTCGCCGGCGCATGTCAATAAAGCCGTCGAACAAATCGAGGATTGTTTGTTCGTTAACTGCTATGGCCCAACGGAAGCGACGGTTATGGCGTGCGCTTACCAGGTTGGACCAAACCGCCCGGCGACATCAGTGCCCATCGGGCGGCCGATCTCGAATTCTCGCGTTTACATTATCAATAGTTCCCAGCCCGCGGGTGTTGGTGAACGAGGCGAATTGTTTATCGGCGGCGCCGGACTCGGGCGCGGTTACCACAATAGACCCGACCTGACGGCCGAGCGGTTCGTTCCGGATCCGTATGGACCAGAACCTGGAGCGCGACTGTACCGCACGGGTGATGCCGCGCGGTATCTCAATACAGGATTGATTCAGTTTCTGGGCCGGGTTGACAACCAGGTGAAGATCAGTGGTTTCAGAATCGAGCCAGGCGAGATTGAGACGGCGCTGTGCAGTCACCCGGACGTGACTTCAGCGCTGGTGCTGGCGAGAGAAGACACTCCGGGCGATAAACGTTTGGTGGCTTACGCCGTTGCCGGCGGCCAGCCTCCGCCGACTACGGAAGAGTTGCGTAACTATCTGCGCGAACGAGTGCCGGAGTATATGGTTCCGTCAGTGGTGATGATACTTGACGCACTGCCTCTGACTGCGCACGGCAAGGTCGATCACAATGCGCTACCGGCGCCTCAATTCGTAAGCAGATCCGGGGGAGACTACGTTGCGCCACAAAATGATTTGCAGCAGCAACTGGTAGACATCTGGGAAGAACTCTTCAAACTGCATCCGATCGGCATCACCGACGATTTCTTCGAACTGGGCGGCCACTCGTTGATGATGATCATGATGGTGGCACGCATCGAGGAGCGCCTGGGCAAACGAGTTGTTATGGCGGAGTTGTTTGCGGAGCCCACAATCGGGCACTTGTCGGAACTGATTGGGCACGGCAAGGAGACTCTATTCCAGTCGTTGATTGTGCCGATGCAGCCGGAGGGGAGTAATCCTCCATTCTTCAGTCCGCACGCAAGTGGCGGTAATCTCTGGTGCTACAGAGATCTGGCGCAGCACATAGGAATCGAGCAACCGCTCTACGGTGTTCAACCCCGGACACCTGAGACAGGGCTGGTGGTTCATACGGAGATCGAGGTGATGGCTGCGGAGTATATCGAGGCGATGCGCAACATGCAGCCTACTGGTCCATATTTCCTGGGCGGATGGTCCATGGGGGGCGTGATCGCTTTCGAGATGGCCCGGCAACTGCAGGAGCAGGGTGAAACAATCGGGATGTTGGCGTTGTTCGATTCCCAGGCGCCGGCAGGCGAACAGTCAGATCACAATTGGACCATGCTCCTTACGACCTTCGTGCTCGATCTCGGCTTCAGCGCCGAAGACCTGCAGCCGTTGCTGAAGCAGATCTCCACCCTTCCGCCAATGACACAGTTGCGAAAGGTTTGGGCCCAGGTGAAATCGTCCGGCCTCATTCCTTCGGACATGACCCTGGTTGAATTTCGCAAGATGTTCGATATCTTCAAGATCAATGCAAATACCATGGAGAGCTACCGGCCGCGCCAATACCGTGGCAAGATTACGCTCTTTACTTCCGAACAAGACGTCGCGCTCAATTTGCTTGTCTTCAGGGATACACCCGGTCAGAACGGCGAACACCCGGATCAGACGTCCGGATCGCGTCCGGCTCTCCTAAAGCCAGGCATGGTTCCTGAGGGCCATAGTATGCCAACCCGAGATCCTTTTAGAGGATGGCAGGAACTGGCTACCGAAGGTGTGGATCTTCATGTCATGCCCGGCGATCATTTTTCGATGCTCCGGGAACCGCACGTCAGCACTCTCGCGGAGCGCTTGCGCCTCAGCATCCAGAGCAGCATGCGCGAACTGGAGTCGTAACCGACCGCAGTAGACTTTGCCTTAAAAGTCAGTTATCGACTTGGACCGGGTCAGTACCACCTGCGGTAGCGGGTGGGTGCGCAGCCCTCATGCAGCTCGGCGCTGTCAACGCAAAGTCTCCGCAGCATTGATCTAACGAAGTGATTTAAGGGGACCGCATGGCTGCGCACCCACCCGCTACCGCAGGTGGTACTGACCTCTTCCAACTCAACTACGGACTTTTGAGCAAGGCCACGTCAGTTTGGAGCGGTAGCGACCTGGTCCAAACATGGAAGTCAATAACGTGTTCTATGAAAAACTTACTACAACTCGCCTACACCGTCTCTAAATGGTCCAGGGGAATTCGTCATTCCCGGAGCCTGATGATCGTCGCCATCGTGGCGAGCTTTCTTGCAGGCGCCGGCTACACGATGCTCGTTGCGCTTACCAAACAGCTCCTGACCGGCGGTCTGTTTACACAAGCGAGCACGAAGTGGCTCTTCGTGGCCATGTGTATTGTAATTCCCGTGTTTGGGTTTCTTTCCCAGTATGTTCTGCTGGATTTGACGTCACGTGCCGCTTACGAGTTACGAATTCAATTATCGCGTCAAATTCTCTCGGCGCCGTTGCGACAGTTGGAAAACCTTGGTCCACATCGTCTCCTCGCCACCATCACGGAAGATATCGGAAGTGTGATCGAGCTGGTTACGCTGTTGCCGCAGATGCTTACTCAATTGGCGATGATGGCCGGTTGTTTGATCTACCTTGGTTGGCTCTCGTGGCAGTTGTTGCTGATCATGCTGGTCTATATGGCCCTGGGCCTGGTCAGCCATCAGCTTCCTCTCATCAAAGCTTTTTACTATTTCAGATTGACACGCGAGCAGTGGGACCTGATGTATAACGCATTCCAGGGTCTAATCGTGGGCACGAAGGAGCTCAAGCTCAACACGCAACGCCGCGAAGGATTTCTCTCTCAGCAACTCGACCCTGCTGCTGCAGCACTCCAGAAGTACGGAATGAAAGCAAACGTCATTGCGATGGCGGTATCCAACTGGGGACAGATTTTGTTTTTTATCTTCATAGGATTGTTGCTGTTCGTTACTCCTCAATTCCTGGCCATCGAGCAACAGGTGTTGATTGGATACACTCTGGCAGTGCTCTTCCTGATTACGCCTCTAACGATTATTTTGAATCAAATTCCGGTATTGGAGCGGGCGGCTTTGGCGGCAGAGCGGATCGAGGAGCTTGGTCTCTCGCTGGCGGAAGCAAAGCCGGAAAGCCTGGCATTACGCCCGGCCCCGGATAGTTCGTGGCGACGGCTCGACCTGATTGACGTCACGCACGTTTACCGGCATGACGGAGCAGATGAAGAGTTTGAACTTGGACCGATCAGTCTGTCGCTGCAACCGGGTGAACTGATCTTTTTAATCGGCGGCAACGGTAGCGGCAAGACGACTTTGGCTAAGTTGCTGATGGGTTTGTATGAGCCGGACTCCGGCCAGATCCGCGTAGACGGCAGGTTGGTCACTGAAGGTCTCCGGGACGATTATCGACAGCGCTTTTCAGTCGTTTTCTACGATTTCTATCTCTTCGAGCAATTGTTTGGAGCGGAGGCCCACGATCTCGATGCCCGTATTGAGTCGTATCTCAAAACGCTCCAGTTGAGTCACAAGCTGCAAATCAAAGACGGCAAACTCTCGACCGTTGATTTGTCACAAGGGCAGCGCAAGCGACTGGCGCTCCTGAATGCATATCTGGAGGATCGCCCCATTTACATTTTTGACGAGTGGGCCGCGGACCAGGATCCTCAGTTCAAGCACATCTTTTACTACCAGTTGCTCCCGGAGTTAAAGGCACGCGGGAAAACTATCATTGTCATCTCACATGACGATCGTTACTACAGTCTGGCCGATCGCGTGATAAAGCTCGAATCAGGCCAACTCGAATACGATCAACAACTCACCGCTGAAGAAGCGGAAGCCTCAACCGTGGTGGTCCATTGAGTTAATCAGGACCAAAACAGCAGCACAACAACTAAAAGATAAGGATCAAAGCGATGAACGTTCTGGGACTTAGTTTCAGCGATCATGAGGCATCCGCCGCACTGGTGAAGGACGGTAAACTCTGTTGCGCGATTGCACGTGAGCGTATCACACGTCTTAAGCGCGATGGCATACGATGGGGCGGTCACCGGATGGATCTCACTCCCGCGATCCAGTATTGCCTCGATGCGGGAGGGTTGCAGCTCGACGACATCGATCTCATCGTCTGGAGCCACACCGATCATCTTCCGCCCAATGAAGTCTACCAGTTGCTGGCCGTGGAAGGTGGAATGGACATTTGCAGCCGGCCTTTGCTGGCGATTCCGCACCACTTCGCACATGCTTGCGGCGCCTATTACTCGTCTCCGTTTTACGCCTCTTCGTTCAAAGAAGCGGCCGTGTTGATCGTTGACGGAGCCGGTGGACCGTTTGGCGGTTTGCTGAAAAACTGCAGCGGCCCGGAACCCGAGGCCATCGTTAAAGGCTCGGCCGTAGTTCAGAACCTCTCTCCGTATGAAGGCGACGGTTCAAGAGAACTCGAAAGCTTCTATCGTTTCAACAGCTCCGGCGGCGAGATTCTGAGAAAGGTTATCGGTCACTGGTGCGGGATCGGGGCTGTCTATGGTCACGCCTCAAAGCTGATCTTTGGCGACTATCTCGATGCCGGCAAGACGATGGGATTGGCTCCATACGGTACGCCTCATCCCGAGCCGATATTTTTCAGTGAGGTAGGTACGAAAGAGTTTCCAGCTTTTACCCGATCAACTTCGCCGGAGCGCTCCGTTCTCGAAAGTCGAATCGAAAGATGGCGTGAAGTGACGCGGACCCCGAATTATACACACGATCTCCTGACCGATTTCACGGCCAGTCTGCAACTCGAAACAGAAGAAGCACTCATTGCCCACGCGCGCTGGATTCAAAAGCGTACTGGTCTCACCCGGCTCTGTTTCTCCGGCGGAGTAGCACTCAATTGCGTCGCCAACACACGTCTTGCTGAAGAAACTGGTTTCGAAGAAATCTTTGTGCCGCCGTGTCCGGGTGACGACGGTATTTCCATCGGTTGCGCGCTTTATGGAGCTTCGATTAATGGCGGCGTGGAGCCGGTCACGAGTCCGGCATACCTGGGCCACAGCTACGCGCACGACACGGACGCCCTGGAAGCGATAGGACTCAAACGCTGCTTCAACGGAACCGATGTATTCGAGAGCGTTGCGCAGGAACTTGCCAACGGAGCGGTGGTGGCCTGGTATGAGAGCGGCGCGGAACTTGGACCACGCGCACTGGGCCACCGAAGCTTTCTCGCCGATCCGCGACGCGCCGACATGGTGGAACGACTAAACGCAGAGATCAAAAGACGTGAATCTTTCCGCCCCTTCGCGCCCGTCGTGCTCAAGGATGCGGTGTCCGAGTATTTCGTCGAGTCGAACCCGAGTTATTTCATGTCTTTCGTTGCGGAAGTGCGCCGTGAAAAACGCGCTGTGATACCAGCAGTCACACACGTTGACGGATCGGCTCGCTACCAGGTTCTGCGAGCGCAGGATAATCCGACGCTGTTCAAATTAATCGAAGCGTTCAAGCGATTGACGGGAATTCCGATGCTGTTAAATACATCCTTCAATCGCGCCGGCGAGCCGCTCATCGAAACACCTGAGGAAGCCGCGCGCTGCGTAGTAGCATCAACTGCTGACTATCTCGTGGTGGACCATGTTCCCTACCAAAACGTCTCGACAGGTGGTCTCTGGAATTCCACCGACCTCGCCACCGTAGCAATTGAGTCCAGTCAATCGTAGGGCGCTTTGCCTCAAGAGTCAGTCAGTACCACCTGCGGTAGCGGGTGGGTGCGTAGCTTTGGGCGGCGACTGACCTCCTCCATACAGGCGTAAAGGCTGCGCACCCACCCGCTACCGCAGGTGGTACTGACTGTGTCCAACAGTAGATTCTTACTTTTGAGGCAAAGCAACGCGGCTTTAGTAAATCGATGCCAAGACGAACCGATCTCAGGAAGATCATGATTATTGGCTCTGGTCCAATAGTCATCGGCCAGGCGTGCGAGTTTGATTATTCAGGTACTCAGGCTTGCAAAGCTTTGCTCCAGGAAGGCTACGTCACGCTGCTGGTGAACTCTAATCCGGCCACGATCATGACGGATCCGGAAACGGCTGACATTACCTACATCGAACCGCTGACAGTTGAGGCCGTCGGGGCAATCATTCGCCGGGAACGCCCGGATGCACTCTTACCTACTGTCGGCGGGCAGAGTGCGCTCAATCTCGCTATCGAACTATCCGATTCAGGTGTCCTTCGTGAATATGGCGTGGAGTTGATTGGCGCGCCTCGGGCCGCAATCGAGATCGCGGAAGATCGCAGATTATTCAAGCGGGCCATGAGCGAAGTTGGATTGAACATGCCTAAAGGAGGATTTGCCCGGTCCCTCGACGAGGCTCGGGAGCTGGTGAAGCAGACCGGATATCCCGCAATCATCCGGCCATCGTTCACGCTGGGAGGCACTGGTGGAGGCATCGTTTTCAATCCGGAAGAGTTTGAAGAAATTGTGCGTTGCGGTCTGGCAGCCTCACCGATCCAGGAGGTTTTGATCGAAGAATCGATCATCGGCTGGAAAGAGTTCGAGCTCGAGGTCATGCGCGATCTTGCGGACAATGTCGTGGTGATCTGCTCGATCGAGAATTTCGACCCGATGGGAGTACACACGGGCGACTCGATCACCGTGGCGCCGGCGCAAACACTCAGCGACAGGGAATACCAGCGAATGCGCGACATGGCGATTACTGCCATTCGCAAAGTCGGCGTGGAAACAGGCGGCTCGAATATTCAATTCGCAGTCAACCCGGAAAACGGTGAGATGCTCGTCATCGAGATGAACCCGCGTGTCTCGCGTTCATCCGCTTTGGCTTCGAAGGCGACCGGCTTTCCGATTGCCAAGATCGCCGCCAAGCTTGCCGTTGGGTACACGCTGGATGAGATTCCCAACGACATTACGACGATGACGCCCGCCAGCTTTGAGCCGACCCTCGATTACGTTGTCACAAAAATCCCGAAATGGAACTTCGAAAAATTCGCGGGCGCCAGGGACGAGCTGGGAACGCAAATGAAATCGGTGGGCGAGGTGATGGGAATCGGACGCACCTTCAAAGAATCTCTCTTCAAAGCCCTCCGCTCACTCGAATCGGTGAATCCGTTGCGCCTCGAAGATGTTTCTGAAGGAGAGTTGGAAGACAAGCTCGCGCATCCGAATTCGCTGCGATTTTCCTATCTGGCCTACGCCATCGCTCACGGGGTGGAGCTATCGGAAATTTACCGGCTCTCGCGGATCGATCCGTGGTTTCTCGATCAACTCAAGCAAGTGATGGAGACTCAGGGTGAAGTTGCAGGCCGGCAGCTTGAAGAGATCTCAACTGAAACTCTTGCACGTTTCAAAGAGATGGGGCTGTCTGATCGTCGCCTGGCCTATTTGACCGCACGCACGGAAGATGAAGTGCGTGCCGTTAGAAAGCGCCTGGGAATCATTCCGGTTTACAAGCGGGTGGATACGTGCGGCGCGGAGTTTGAGTCGTTCACGCCGTATCTGTATTCAACCTACGAAGGAGAGAATGAGGCGGCACCGACAAACGATAAAAAGATCATGATTCTCGGCTCCGGGCCAAATCGTATCGGGCAGGGAATTGAGTTTGATTACTGCTGCTGCCACGCCGCTTTTGCTCTCCGCGAAGCCGGCTTCGAGACGATCATGGTCAACTGCAATCCGGAGACGGTTTCGACTGATTACGACACCTCTGATCGGCTTTACTTTGAGCCGCTTACATTCGAAGACGTGATGAATGTTGTTGACGTCGAAAAGCCTGACGGCGTCATCGTTCAGTTTGGTGGCCAAACACCTCTTAATCTCGCCAGACGGCTTCAGGCTGCTGGAGTGCCGGTTATTGGCACGTCTCCCGACTCGATCGATCTCGCTGAAGATCGAAAGAGATTCGGTGCGCTGATTCAAAAGTTGGGAATTCCGCAGCCGGAAAATGATCAGGTCACAACCGCCAGCGAGGCTAAACGAGTTGCACGACGTTTTGGTTATCCAGTGTTGCTGAGACCGAGTTATGTGTTGGGCGGACGTGCCATGGCGATCGTCTACGATGAAGAGAGCCTGGACCATTATGTGCGCGCCGCCGTCGGCATCAGTCCTGATCGCCCGATCCAGATCGACAAGTTTCTCGAGCAAGCCGCGGAATTCGACGTCGACGCGTTGGCGGACGAGACGGGTTGCGTAATTGCCGGCATTCAGGAACACATCGAAGAGGCGGGTATTCATTCAGGAGATTCTTCCTGTGTCTTGCCACCCTGGCGCATCCATCCTGACCACCTCGTGACGATTCGGTTTTATACCCGGCGGTTGGCCCAGGCGCTGTCGGTACGGGGGCTCATGAATGTGCAGTTTGCGATCAAGGACAATCGCGTGTACGTGCTCGAAGTAAATCCCCGTGCGTCGCGGACAGTTCCTTTCGTGTCAAAAGCTACGGGTGTGCCGCTGGCACGTATTGCGGCACTGGTCATGGCCGGACGCAAGCTGAGCAGTTTCAACCTCCCCGACGAATTGAGCGTTTCTCAATTCTTTGTTAAGTCGCCGGTGTTTCCGTTCGCGAAGTTTCCCGAGGTTGATCCGATCCTCGGACCTGAGATGCATTCAACCGGCGAAGTCATGGGCATCGGCGAGACTTTTGGAGAAGCATACGGCAAAGCGATGTCGGGTGCGGGAATGAAACTCCCGCGCAGCGGTGCGGCTTTGATAAGTGTTACTCACAGTGACAAGGGACAAGCGGTGTTGCTTGGGCGCCGTCTGGCGAGATTGGGATTCAAACTCATGGCAACAGTGAACACCGCGGAGAGGCTGCGTGAAGTTGGTCTCGAGGTCCAGGAAGTTCCAAAGCTCAACGCCGGACGGCCCAACGTCGTGGATTTGATCAAGAACCGCGAGGTGGCCCTGATTATCAACACTTCGCTGGGTCAGGTGGCCCGTCGCGACGAACAGGAAATTCGGCGCGCGGCCTTGCAGTACAACGTGCCCTGTGTCACGACGATGACGGGCGCACGCGCTCTTGTGGAAACTATCACCGCGCACAATAGTCTCGACTTTGACAATATCCGCGCCTTGCAGGAACTACACGCAGTAGAGCATCTCGCAGTCGCCTGAGACGCTTCGTTCTCCTCTTCTTAAACCATCAACCCTTCAAAGGACTCTCGAGCCGGCGTGCTCGAATCATCAGTAATTGAGCCAAGGAGTAAGCTCATGCAACCTATAAATATTAGACCTCGATACATCACCAGGCTGGACCAGGTAAGTTCGTTGAGTGCCGCTGAGCGCGAAGAGCTCAAGCCGGTTTCCGACAAATTCACTTTCCGCACTAATGAATACTATCAGTCGCTGATCGACTGGGACGATCCTGACGATCCGATTCGGCGGATCGTAATGCCTGACGTCCAGGAACTGGGCGAGTTTGGCGAGTTGGACGCCTCCGATGAAAGCTCTTATACCGCGCTGAAAGGGCTGGAACACAAATACGCCGATACGGCGCTGCTTTTGGTCAACAACGTCTGCGGGGCGTACTGCCGCTTTTGTTTTCGTAAACGACTGTTTACCGACGGAAACGATGAAACGACTAACGACGTGACCGACGCGATCGAATACATAAAGAGACATCCGGAAATCAACAACGTCCTTTTATCAGGTGGTGACCCGATGATTATGTCCACCGGAAAGTTGGAAAAGATCGTTGGTGCATTGAGGGAAATCGATCACGTTCGCATCATCCGCATCGGCTCCAAGATGGTGGCCTTTGATCCGTATCGAGTTCTCAATGATCCATCACTCCTGGAGATGTTCGAAAAATACAGTTTGCCGGGCCGCAAAATATTTGTAATGAACCACTTCAATCATCCCCGCGAGCTGACCGAACCTGCTCTGCTTGCGTTGAGGTTGATACAAAAAGCCGGAGCAATCACGGTCAACCAAACGCCGCTGATCCGCGGTGTCAATGATAAAGCGGAAGTGGTGGCGGAATTGTTCTCGCTTCTGTCCTACAACGGTGTAGTGCCGTATTACCTTTTCCTTTGCCGGCCCACACTCGGTAACGAACCTTACGTGGTCCCGGTTGAAAAAGCATTGGAAATCTTTGAAGAGGCGCGCAGACATCTCGCCGGTATAGCTAAGCAGGCAAGGCTCTGCATGTCTCACAAGACCGGCAAGATCGAGGTGGTGGGAAAAATGGGCGACCAGATTGTTTTTCGTTACCATCGCGCACCGAACCCACAGGATTGCGGCAGGCTGATGATCTTTGAAAGCGATCCGAAGGCCGGGTGGTTGGATGATTACTTAAAGCCGGAGCCAGTACTGGATCTTTCGTTGGAGGACCTGGAACCTCCTGAAGAGTCAATCACCGTCGCTGAGGTTGGTTAACTGTTTTAAAGAGACGAGGCATACATGATCAACAATCGCGACATGTTTAATCTGATGGGAGCGTTTTCCCAGTCTACAGTCGATCAGGCCAACAGCGAGTTTTATGGGAACCTCACCTATCCCTGGCCGCAGATGACATACCCAACCTATGCGGATCCTAATTACGGGACAGTTTTTCTAAACCAGGAACTTGGTGACTGGACTCACACGCGCGTCCCGTTGCGTCCCAAAATCTGGATCGCCGGTTGTGGCTCAAATCAAGCGACCCTGACCGCGCTGAAATTCCCCAGGGCTGAAATTCTGGCGACCGACATTTCTGCGCCATCACTTCAGGTGTGCGAACGCAACCTCTCCCAACTGGGCGCCACAAACGTCAAACTTGTTCAGCAAAGCATCAACGATGCCGATTATGTAGAAGAGTTTGACTACGTCATTTGCACGGGTGTGATTCATCACAACGCCGACCCATCATATCCGCTTGCCAAACTCGGGGCTGCGTTAAAATCTGACGGCGTCCTCGAACTGATGGTCTATAACTATTACCACCGGATCCTAACCACTGCCTATCAGAAGGCCATGCGTGGTTTGTTCAAGAATGCTCCAGCGATCGGTCTGGACGAGCAACTCGACGTCACGAAGGATCTGATGAACAGGTTCCCGGTGGACAACACGATGAGCTTCTATCTGCAACAGGAGAAGGAGCAATCGCGAGAGTACCTGGCCGATTCATTTCTTCAGCCGGTCGAGCACAGCTATACGATCGAGTCGCTCATCGCGCTCCTGGATACCGCCCAGCTCGGACTCGGTCTGCCGTGGGTTTATGTATTCGACAAAGCCGTGGGAAGGGTGTCATGGAATTTAGAATTTCAGAACGAAACCGTCGCTCGCCATTACGAGGCGTTGCCGGATTATGAGCGCTGGCAGATTACCAATCTGTTGGCGGTGGAGAAGTCGCCCAGCCTTTGCTTCTATGTGCAGCGAAACGATTCCTCGTGGCGGAGAAAATCTGAGAAAGAAGTGTGTGACGAGTTTCTGGATACTGTGTTTGAGAGATACAGCACCACGATGACGAATTATGTAGGCGGGAACGGCAATTACAAGTTTAATCCCACACCGATTCCACACCCGAGCCCGCGCATACCAATCGAGCAAACGGCACGCAGAGTTTTCAAAGAGACAGGTGACGGGAAGACCATCAGACAAATTCTTGCAGCTTTGCAAATCGAACCGGTATTCAATGTCGTGAACGACCTCCGCACGCAGCTCACGACACCGCTCTTCCCATACCTGAAGGCGGTCGGGTCATAAAATATTATGTGGAGAAATGGACCACAGAGACGCAGAGGACACAGAAGTTGCACCTGAGAAGAAGACTACGTGGTAAACTTGTGTTGCCGCACCTCCCAAGCTCGACCCACTTGAGATCAACACACTGCTTCCCCCACGCAGTACTAACCTTTTAGAGGGGATGAGGATCATGATTGCTGACACTATCCGAGACTTAAAGTACGCACTTCGGTCGATCATCAAGAACCCACTTTTTTCGTTGATCGCGATCGTGACCATATCCATCGGGATCGGAGCTAATGTACTCGTCTTTAGCCTGGTAGAGCGCATCTTGCTCAATCCGTTGCCGTATCACGAACCGGATCGGCTCGTTCGGTTGTTGCAATCGTATCCCGAGGTCGGGCTGGACGTATGGGGGCTCTCTGCTGCGAACCTTGCCGGCTATCGAGATCAAAACCGCACCCTCGAAGCCGTCGCCGCGTTCACTACTGCCGGGATCACGATGACCGGCTCTGACACGCCGGAGTTCCTTCAATCCGCGCGAGTGACCGCCGATTTCTTCAAAGTCTTCGGCGTGAATCCTCAACTGGGGCGAACTTTCCACTCCGATGAAGACACGCCCGGTAAAAACGCTGTCGTCGTTTTAAGTGAACGGCTTTGGGAGAGACGATTCGGCGGTGATCCGCAGATCATCGGAAAGTCTCTGATGCTGGCAGACACTCCGACTCAAGTCATCGGCGTGATGCCGGAAAGCTTCAGGTATCCTTCGGCGGAAACGGATCTTTGGATCCCAATGGCGTTGAATCCAGAGGCGACCGCACCCTTCATGTTAATCGGTGTCGCGCGAGTGAAATCGGGTTTGGATCTCTCCGCCGCTGTAGCAGATACGACGAGCGTGATTAAGAACGCCGCGGCGCAAAATCCGAAGCTCATTGGCTCAGACCAGCCACCACCACCGGACGCCGGTTTGAAGACCGTACTTACGCCACTGAAAGAAACGGTTGTTGGCAAAATCGAGAAGCCTTTAGTGATCCTGCAAATCGCGGTTGCATTTGTTTTACTGATCGCGTGCGCAAACCTCGCGAATCTTCTTCTTGCAAGAGCCACGCGACGCACGCCGGAGATCTCGTTGCGTCTCGCTCTGGGAGCGCCGCCAAATCGCGTCATTCGTCAACTGATCACTGAGAGTTTGTTACTGGCGATGATTGGCGCGGTAGTCGGGACAGTGTTCGCATGGATCGCGCTGCGCGCACTGATTAATGTCTATGCTCAAACAATCCCGCGCCTTGAAGAAGCGGGAATCAGTTTTACTGTTTTGGCGGTGACTATCGGAATGACTGTGGTCACGGGTCTGTTGTTCGGATTGATGCCTGCGTTCAGAGCTTACTGGCTGGGCACTAAGAGAGGCGTGAACGAAGGACGGAAAGCAACCGCCAGCTATGAAAGTCGTCGGCTCAACTCGGCCCTGGTCGTGGTGCAGCTTGCGTTTTCCATGGTGCTGTTGATTGGCGCCGGTTTAGTGCTGAAGAGTTTTCAAAAACTGTTGGCTGTGGATCCGGGTTTTCAAACTGATGGAGTGATGACGATGATGCTCCCGGTTTCCAGCAGCAAATATACGAGTGGTGGACAGGCCCTCGAGTTCTACAAAAAGATGCTCGACGAAGTGCGTACTTTGCCTGGCGTGAAGAGCGCTGCGCTGACCGCACACATCCCGATGGGTGGCACTGGCGCGTGGGATGGTTTTGTGGTCGAGGGTAATGAACCGCCGGGTGATGAAGTTCCGCAGGTGGAGATTACGGTTGTCAGTCCGGGTTATTTCCAGACGCTGGGTATGACGCTGTTGCAGGGACGTGACTTTCAGAGTTCTGACCTCAAGGACGCTCCGCTGGTCGCGATCGTGGATAAAAAGTTGGCGAACCAGTATTGGCCCGGTGGCGATGCCATCGGCAGGCGAGTGCGAACCGGTGATCCTGAGTGGTATACGGTCGTCGGCGTAGTTTCAACTATCAAGACGGTCGGCTTGAATGAGAATCCCGATCCTCATCTCTATCTGGTGTCAAACCAGGTTGGTTTTACATACGGGCAGAGTAAAGACTTACGAAGATTCTATCTCGTTGTTAAGTCTGATACTCCCGGTGGCGTTATGCCAATGATCCGCCAACGAATTCGCGCCCTGGATCCGGATGTTCCTATTCATAACGCGGTCACACTGAGCGAGACTGTTAATAAGAGTGTCGAGAGCCAGCGCCTCATAAACGTATTGTTAACCGGTTTCAGTGTCATCGCTCTGATGCTCGCAGCCATCGGAACTTACGGAGTGATGTCGATCTTTGTGAACAGTCGCGCGCCAGAGTTCGCGATTCGGCTCGCGCTTGGAGCTCAACCGCGCAATCTCCTCGCATCAGTCTTGAAACAGGGCTTTGTGCTTGCTGCCATCGGCGGGGTCCTGGGCCTGGCTGGTTCGTGGATGTTGATGCGCGCTCTCGAGAGCCAGCTCTTTGAAGTCAGCGCCACTGATCCGATCGTTTTTACATTCATTTCAGCAATGTTGATTCTGGTAACGCTGTTGGCGTCATTCTTGCCGGCGCGCCGCGCCTCGCGGACAGATCCGGCCGTAGTACTAAGAAACACGTAAACCTACCAAACACCCAGCCAGGTTTTCACTTCTTCGAGTGAGTTGGCCCAATCGGCCCTCGCAGTGCGGTGACTTGTCACCACACTTCGGGGTGGTGTCTCAGTCGCTTAGAAAAGAGGAAATGCAATGAAGAGTTCTTTGCTTACTAGTTCACGACTCGATTGCCTGATACTGGGGCATTACGATCTCGGATTCCAATCGCACGAGCAAATGGCGAGATCGAGAGGGCTCAACTCCGGTGATTATCGCAACCTGAGAATGGACTTCATCACTCTCGACGATCAGAAGTTGCCGTTTTTGGACGTGCTCAATCAACTGACTGGTCAGCGTATGCATTGGACCGAGATGACGCAGGTTGCGCCCGTTTATCTCGCCAGTTTTCTGCGGCATGCAGGACTCGATGCCGAATTCGCCAGCTTCTTTCATTCCAAAAGAGATGAGTTGAACGATTTACTGGCGCAGCGTCCCCTCGTGGTGGCCGTAACCACCACGCTCTACCTTACTCCGATGATAGCCACAAAGGTGGTGAACTACATTCGCGAGCGAAGTCCGGACTCGTACATCGTGGTGGGAGGGCCACTGATCGATAACCTTTCATACCATCTCGAGGAAGCCGACTTCCGGTTGATCCTCGAGGAGATTGGCGCTGACATTTACGTGCAGCAGAAACAGGGTGAGCAAACTTTGGTCAACCTGGTTCAGAAACTGCGAAACGGGGAAGATCCCGACAAAGTAAAGAATTGCTACGTGAAGTGGCAGGGACAGTTTGTCTTCACCGGTGCGGAAGCGGAGTTCTCGCTGATGCCGATCAACTGGGACTACTACCGGCATAAAGATCTTGGCGCGACACTGCAAACGCGCACCGCGTTGAGTTGTCCGTTTCGTTGTACGTTCTGCGACTATCCGGTGCGAGCGGGAAAGTGGGTGCCTCAGGAGATCTCCGACGTTGAACGAGAACTCATGCAGATCCAGGAAAGAGGAGACGTTCGCAATCTGGTCTTTATCGACGACACGTTCAATGTTCCAGCCGATCGTTTCAAGTCGATACTGCGGATGATGATCAAGAATCAGTTTACGTTCCGTTGGTACTCCTATTTGCGCTGCAACATCATGGACGAGGAGCTTTGCGATCTGATGGCGCGCAGCAATTGTGGTGGCGTGTTCCTGGGCATTGAATCCGGTGATCCGGACGTGTTGAAGATCATGAAAAAGGTAGCCACGCCCGAACAGTACGCGCGCGGAATAAAGTACCTGCGTGAGAGTGGTATCACGACGTTTGCCTCGCTAATCGTCGGCTTTCCGGGTGAGACTGAACGAACTGTCGAAAACACCATTCAGTTGTTACAGGATGCACGGCCAACATATTTCCGCGGTGAGATTTGGTACAACAACCCGCGCGCGCCCATTTATTCCAAGAGCAAAGACGTGCACGAGATCTCGGGCTTCGGATACAAGTGGCGACACAAGACAATGGAGTGGGAGCAGGGTTGCGAAATGGTGCTGAAGCTCTTTGGTTCGGTCACTAATTCGACTTGGTTGCCGATGTACGATTTTGACTTTTGGATTCTGCCGTACCTCGAAGGGAAGGGAATCTCACCCGATCAGATCCACAGGTTTGTGAAAACGTGTGGCGATCTGCTTTCGATGGAAATTCAGGTGCCTCGCGGGCAGCCGGTGACTGACAGAGCGGCGACGGAAGCGAGGTTGCGAGAGATCTGTGCAGAGATCGAGTGTACAAGTTTCGCGAATGCTGCCATTGAACGTGAAGTTCTCTCCGTCGCCTAGAGAGCGGCCTTGCCTCAAAAGTCCGTAGTTGAGTCGGAAGAGGTCAGTACCACCTGCGGTAGCGGGTAGGTGCGCAGCTATGGTCCTTTCAATCGCCTCGTTAAGATCAACGCCGACCTGCATGAGGGCTACGCACCCACCCGCTACCGCAGGTGGTACTGACCCGGTCCAAGGTCGATAACTGACTTTTAAGGTCAAGCTCTAGAAAGCATGGAGATATAGAGAGCTTTACCCGACTCTTCGCAACCACCATTCTTCAGTAAATCAACGTCACACAGAAAGGGGATCGATATGTCTTTTCATTCCGAAGAAGAGGACAAAACCATCTACAAGGTCGTAAAAAACCATGAGGAACAGTATTCCATCTGGCCGGAGTACAAGCAGATTCCACTGGGCTGGAACGATGTGGGCAAAGCCGCGACGAGATCAGAGTGCCTCGCCTACATCAAAGAGGTATGGACTGACATGCGGCCGCTCAGTTTGAGGAAGAAGATGGAAGAGCTCGCAAAAAATCCACCGCCCGCGCGGGTTCCTGCCACTGCCGGCGCGCCGGAGGAGCGTTTGGTCGATCGTTTGTGCAAAGGCGATCACCACGTCGAGATCAGCTTGCGCCCGAACGTTTCAGCGAAAGCTTTCAAGGAAGCAATCGACACTGGATATGTGCGAGTTAAATTCACCGATACAAGAGGCGGCACTGAACTCGGCCTTCGAGTTAACAACGACGCCTGTAATTTCCAGGATGCCAATTTCGAGCAGGCGACTGGCCGTGCGAAAGTTGTTGGCGACCTCACTCTCGATTACACCCGCGTGCGTTGTATAGCCGAAATCGATTTGCAGTCTCTTGCCGGTCAAAGTCATTTGGAGAAGATCGAAACGGCGGCTTGATCCTGGGCGTATCCGCAAACCAAAACTCCCAATCATGTCTGAAACAAATCCCGCTCCCTGGTTTAACTGCCAGAAGAACGGCCACCCGTGCCGGCTGCGGCTCTTCTGTTTTCCATACGCCGGTGGCTCAGCTTTGATCTATCGCGGATGGTTGAACTATCTGCCGCCGGGCATTTCTGTCTGGCCCGTTCAACTGCCGGGTAGAGGGAGTCGTTATAAAGAGACTCCATACGTCAGCATGCCTGAGGTGGTCAATGCGGTGACGGAAGCGATCGAGCCATTTCTCGATCTGCCTTTTGTCTTTTTCGGCCACAGCATGGGAGCAATGATGGGCTTTGAGTTGGCCCATGCGGTACGTGAGAGGTTTCAGCTACAACCGAAACACCTCTTTGTCTCCGGATCGGGTGGGCCACATCTTCCCCGGACCACACCGAACATTCACGATTTACCGGATGATCAATTCATCGGGAAATTGAAAGAGCTCAACGGTACGCCACCGGAAGTGTTCGAGAATCCGGAGTTGATGGTAATGATGATGAGGACCCTCCGCGCGGATTTCGGGATTGCGGAAACTTATTCACCCTTTTCCGGTCCGCCACTGGACTGTCCGATAACGGCGTTTGGCGGTCAGGACGACGACCTGGTTTTAGAGCAAGCTCTGGACGCATGGAAAATCCACAGTACGAGCTCTTTCAACTCGTGGGTCCTGCCCGGAGATCATTTCTTTATACACACGAGTGACACGATCGTGCTGCGGATATTGTCTCAGCAGCTCAGGACCATACTCGGTGAAATTGACAACGTCCCTGATTTTAATCTGGAGGGGTAACATGAAGCGACTCAAGTTGTGGTTGTGGATAGGCGCACTGATTGTATTGTTGACGGTTCCGGGTGTTGCTCTTTATCGATCGGCGCGACAAACGCCCGAACAATCTCAGCACACTGAAGTCAAGATCGATCCGGAGTCATTTGATCGCTTCGTTGGTCAATACCGCGCTGACGTCGATCCCGACTCGATCTTCTCCGTTTGGCGGGAGGACCAGAAATTTTACGTACAGCGAACCGACGGCCCGAAGATCGAGATCTTTGCTGAGGGTGAATCGAAGTTCTTTACCAGGATTATCGATGCCCAGGTGATATTTGAGACTGCGGGCCTGGTCCTGCGGCAGCCTGACGGTTCCCGAGAGCCGCTCAAGAAGATCAGCGACAAGCCCATCATTGAAGTTCAGGAGAGCTTCGAGAAGCGCGAATACATGATTGCAATGCGCGATGGCGTGCGTCTCCACACGATGGTCTTCAGGCCGATGAACGCCACTGAGAAGGTGCCGGTAATTTTGCACCGCACACCTTATGGCGTGGGTGTCTTTAATTCACAACTGGTCAACCGGCAGCACAAAGAGTTAGTCAAAGATGGTTACATCTTTGTCCTGCAGGACATTCGCGGGCGTTACCAGTCGGAGGGACAATTCGTCATGCTTCGTCCTCCTCGCGACCGGAAGATCGCAAACTCTACCGACGAAGGCACGGATGCTTATGACACGATTGATTGGCTCGTAAAGAACGTTGAAAACAACAATGGGCGCGTGGGCATGATGGGAGCGTCTTACGATGGCTGGCTCACCGCCGTCGCGACTCTCGAGCCGCACGCGGCGTTGAAGGCTGTCTCCATCGAGGCGCCCATGACTGACACTTACCTGGGAGACGACTTCTTCCACAACGGCGCCTTCCGTCAAAGCATGGGGTATGAGTTTCTGAAGTCGTTTGAATCATCAAAGGAGAGTGTGCCCTTCAAACTCGACGCCGACGCCTACGACTGGTATCTCGGACAGAAATCACTGTCGAAGATCACCGAGCAGCTTGGCGGCAAGCTGCCAACGTGGGAGGCTTTTGTCGCTCATCCGAATTACGACGATTTCTGGAAAGCGCGCGCGTCGCAACGCTATCTGACGAAGACCTCGGTGCCGACGCTCGTAGTCGGGGGTTGGTTTGATCCGGAAGACTTCTTCGGCGTGTTCGCGACGTACGAGGCCCTCGAAAAACACGACACGAATAACCAGAACTCCCTGGTGGTTGGTCCATGGGACCACGGCGGCTGGAAAAAAGGTTTTGGAAGAACGCTGGGCGAGCTGAATTTTGGCAGCCCGACGGCATTGCACTTTCGGGGTCAAATTCGTGCGCCATGGTTCGCTTCTTATCTCAAAGGCACAGCCAAACCGGCGTTGAAGGAAGCAGTCACTTTTCAAAGTGGGTCCAATCAGTGGGTCTCATATGACACCTGGCCGCCCCGAAATACCGCGGCGCGCGATCTCTATCTGCGCGGCGGCAAGAAGCTGTCGTTCGAACCAACTCCTCCCGACAAGAGCGATGAGTTTGCCACCTACGTGTCTGACCCCGCGAATCCGGTTCCATATCGCGCACGCCCTATCGATTCAATGTTTCCACCTGAAGACGAAGAATCAGGTTGGCACACATGGCTCCTGCAAGATCAGCGCTTTCTAAAGGACCGAGCGGACGTCGTTGCCTGGCAATCAGAGGTTCTTGATCGGGATCTCACTTTGACTGGCGACATCGTCGCACGTCTTTTCGCCGCGACCAGTGGCACTGACAGCGACTGGATCGTAAAAGTGATCGATGTCTATCCGGAGGATGAGGCTCAGAAGGATCTGGCGGGCGATCAGTTGATGGTCGCGAGCGAGATCTTCCGCGGACGCTATCGTGAGGGCTTTGAAACACCCAAGCCCATCACACCGGAAGAAGTCAACGAATACGTCATCGATCTGCACGGCATCAACCACTGCTTCAAGAAGGGCCATCGCATAATGGTCCAGGTGCAGAGCTCCTGGTTTCCGCTCTACGATCGTAATCCTCAGAAGTTTGTAGAAAACATCTTCAAAGCCCAGCCTTCAGATTATCAACCGGCGACGCAGCGGATTTATCAATCGGCGCGTTATCCATCTCGTGTGACCTTGCCGGTCGCCAGGTAAGAAATATGATTGACGAACATTTTGTTTCGACGCCATCAGTCCGCGCGGCTGAGCGGTCGTTGCCGGTAAGGCTCGACTGCGCCGCAGCGATTGCGATCGCCCTGTTGCTGGCGCTGTTGATCGGTTTCAGCATTTACGCGCAGGCGCCTCCGAGTGCGGCGCCGGCAGGAACTTCAGCAGCGGCGTTTTCCGCAAGTCGCGCCCTGCAACATCTCTCGGTGATTGCCGCTCAACCTCATCCAAGCGGTTCGGCCGCTCAGGATGGAGTTCGCGATTACCTGATGAGCGAATTGAAAGCCGCCGGACTTCAGCCGCAAATCCAGCACTCGTTTCTTTTCGGTAACGGCGAGGGAGTTCCAGGCAACGGAATTCAAAACGTAATGGCCCGGCTGAAAGGTACAGGAAATGGCCGAGCTGTCTTACTGGTGGCCCATTACGATTCTCGCCAGGAAAGTTCTGGCGCCAGTGACGACGGCGCAGCGGTGGCAACTTTGCTCGAGACGCTGCGCACGTTGAAAGCCGGGGAACCACTGAAGAACGACGTCATTGTTCTGTTCACAGACGCCGAGGAACAGGGAATGCTCGGGTCGCAGGCTTTCGTGGCGGAGCATAACTGGGCCAGGGACGTCGGCGTGGTTCTTAACTTCGAGGCGCGCGGTAATAGTGGCCCGGTGCTCATGTTTGAGAGCAGTGATAACAATGGTTGGTTGATTGGCGAGTTTGCCAAAGCAACGCCCTTGCCGTTTGCTCACTCGCTTTCGTATGAGATCTACAGGCTGCTACCAAACGACACAGACCTCACCTCTTTTAAGGAAGCCGGACTGGCTGGACTCAACTTCGCTAATATCGATGGTATCGCTCATTACCACTCGCCACAGGATAACTTGAGCGCGGTCGACGTCCGCACCATAGAACACCAGGGATCTTATGCGGTGGCGCTCGCGAAGCACTTTGGAAATGTGGACCTGAATCAGACCAGCAATCAGAACGCTGTTTACTTCGATCTGTTCGGCAGGGTGCTGGTCCACTACTCGTACATTTGGGTAATTCCTTTGACGTTGCTTGCAGGCGTTCTGTTTGTCGTCGTTTTGATCGCTGGTTTCCGACAACACAAGCTGACAGGTCGAGAACTCCTTTGGGGATCGGCTACGTTTCTCGTGAGTATTGTTGTTGCTTCGGTGGCTGGATTCCTACTTTGGAAATCTGTCTGGATACTTGCTGGAAGCCCGTCACCTGAAACTCTGCAAAGCAGACTATTTCTGGTGGGCTTTGTTGCTTTCGCGATAGTGGCCACGTCAGTTGTTTACGTTGTGATGCGCAAACGGGCGAGTCTCGAGAGTTTTGTGGTTGGTGCTCTCCTCTGCTGGTTGCTGCTCACGTTCGTCATAAGCTTTCGGATCCCGGGTGGCTCATTTCTTTTTCATTGGCCGTTGTTAGCCTGCATGGTTGGCCTGGGATGGATGATGTTGGTTTCGGATAGTAAGAAGATTGGCAACATGTTCGTTCTGGCAGTTTGCGCAGTGCCGGCAGTCGTGCTGTGGGTCCCGGTGATCTATCAGATTTTCGTTGGGCTGACGCTTAACTGGATTCCATTTACGATGGCGATGGTAGTGTTACTTGTCGGATTACTCTTACCCGTGATCTTCATCCTCGCAGCGCCATTCAAACGTGCGCTCGATCGATCGACCGACTTCGAATTCTGATTTCCTCCTCTGTTGGACACAGTCAGTACCACCTGCGATAGCGGGTGGGTGCGCAGCCTTTACACCTGTATTGAGGAGGTCAGTCGTCGCCCAAAGCTACGCACCCACCCGCTATCGCAGGTGGTACTGACTGTGTCCAACAGAAATTCCGACTCTTGAGGCAAAACTGCATATCACTATGACGACTCTTCGTGCAAAGACCACTGAATACAGGTCCGTCGAATCGCTGGCTGACTCGGTAAAGATCCGCCGCGATGAACGAGGTATTCCGTACATCGACGCTGTAAACGAAGAAGATCTTTTCTTCGCTCAGGGGTATGCCACCGCGAGCGATCGGCTCTGGCAGATGGATTTCCTGCGGCGCACCGCCCGCGGTGAGCTGGCTGAAATTCTTGGACCAGTGGCGCTCGAGGTTGACAAGCTTCATCGCATCTATGGATTTAGAAACATCGCCGAAAAACTACTCGAGAACGCTTCAACTCAGACACTGCAGGTGCTCGAGGCCTACGCTCGTGGCGTCAATTTTTTCATCAAAGAGTGCGACGCCGGCTCACTGCCTGTCGAGTTTCGAATTTTAGGATACCAGCCGCGTGATTGGACTGCGGTGGACTCGCTGGCGCTCGGTAAGCTATTTGCTGAAAAACTTTCTTTCTCGGCGGACGTGGATCTTCTCCGTGCCTTGCTGAGTGATTTACCGGACGAGACCTTCAACGATCTACTGCCCGAAACTTCTCCTCTGGATGTCATACCAGATGGTCAACCCCGGAGCGCGAGGCAACCGCAGACAAATCGGGAGCGGCGGCAGTTCAGTCATTCAGAGATCGCATTTCTGACTCTTGGTCTCCAGTCGCTGCGACAAGCGCGCGCCGCAACGGGTGGAGACGGGCAGGTGGGGAGCAATAGTTGGGTCGTGAGCGGCGAACTCAGCACGTCAGCCAGCCCAATGCTGGCGAGCGATCCCCATCTGCCCGCGACATCGCCTTCAATCTGGCACATCACCCATTTGAGTACGAAAGAATTTCGGGTATGCGGTGTTTCGGTTCCGGGAGTGCCCGGTGTGATGATCGGACATAACGAGTGGATCGCGTGGGGCATCACTAATCTTTGTCCGGACGTTCAAGATCTCTACGTCGAGCAATTTGATACGAACGACTCGAGCGCATATCAGACGGAGACAGGACTACGGAACGCAGAGTTGCGAGTCGAGGAAATTGCGGTTCGAAATCCGTCTGCTGCGAATGGAACGGACACCGTTCACGTCGAGGTTAAGACTACGCGCCATGGTCCAATCATCTTTGAAAGTGGGTCGACAGCGCTGGCATTACGCTGGACTGCGCTCGATACAGACATCATCGATCTCGATACATTTCTGGCCCTCAATCGAGCGCGAAATTGGAATGATTTCGTGGCTGCGTTGAGCCACTATGGTGGTCCACCGCAAAACTTTACCTACGCGGATACTGCCGGTCATGTTGGGTTCTACAGCGCCGGCCGAATCCCGATCAGACGAACCGGCGATGGCAGCGTTCCTTATGATGGGCCTACCGGCGAAGGTGAATGGGTGGGCTTCGTTCCCTTTGCAGAATTGGCCCACGCTTTTGATCCGCCCAGCGGAGTTGTAGTCATGGCCAACCAGCGAACTGTCGGTCCTGATTATCCGCATCACCTGACGCACAATTGGAGGGTGCCGTATCGTGCGCATCGCATCAAGACGCTTATTGACGAGCAAATAAAAGAAAAACAAAGACTCTCGGTTGACGATTTTCTGTCGATTCAGGGCGACAGTTACTCCTACCCCGACGCACTGTTCGCACGCGAAGTAGTTGAGCTCGCCAAGCCGTTAATTTCCAGTTCAGAAGAATGGCGTCAAATATCAGAGATCTTTGCCGCGTGGGACGGTGTTTCAAGCGCCGAGTCACTGGTAATGCCGCTCGTGACCGAAATGCGTAAAGTGTTCCGGCGCCACATTCTCACCGGCAAACTTGGTGTCGACCGAGCGTCACTGTATGAATGGAGAAACGAGGCCACTTTCATTGATCGCATAATCACAGAACGACCGCGCCATTGGCTTCCTGCAGAATTCGAATCTTATGAATCGCTGCTGTTGGAGTGTCAGCGCGAGGCTGTGAGTAATCTGGCAAAGCTGCTGGGTCCCGACCCCAAGCAATGGACCTGGGGACGACTTGCCCAGGTACGCTTTCCTCATCCACTCGAAAAATTAGGACCAGGAGGAGCGGTGTTTGCCGTTGCTGCGCTGCCGCAAAACACCGGTGGTTCGATGCCAACGGTCAATGCGGGATCGCGGGTGTCAATGCGCTTTATCGTGGACACCGGTGACTGGGACTCAACCCGTCTCTGTTTGCCGCTGGGCGAATCAGGTGATCCATCCAGTGTGCATCGTGACGATCAAATGGACGAATGGTACAAAGTATCGCCCCGCGTAATCCCGTTCAATGAATCTTCGATTGCGAGTGCTGCTCGAAGCACCCTCGTCATGAACCCGCTTCCGGTATCGCTCACTCTAAGCCGGTAAACACGAAAGTAGGAGAACTATGCAAACATCGTCTGCTATAGCACAAGACTCTGCCGCACGAGTTCCCATCCTGGATGAATGCGATGCCGGTTGGGTTAAAGAGACTTTAAAAGAACACGGAGCTTTGCTTGTTAGAGCCGGTGCGACGTTGGCAGACTTCGAACGGCTCAGTGATCAGTTGATCACTCCGATGGTCCATCACAGTACCAGCACGAGTGTCGAGAGAGACGTAGTCAACGTCGACAGGACCACTTCAACTGTAAACAAAGGCATGGATTACATTCCTTTGCATCGAGAAGGTTCGTACGCGCCGGGTTGCCCTGACCTGTTGATGCTCTACTGCGTGCGTCCCGCTGATGTGGGTGGGGAGACTACGTTATGTGATGGGGTGGAGCTATTGCCCGCATTACCTACTCGCATCAGAGAATTTGTCGAGACCTCGGTTCTGAGGTGGAAGTGGAGTGCGGGGCCCGAACGTTGGAAGGCATCGCTCGGCGTCAGTTCAAAAGAAGAAGCCTCAGCCACGCTGGAAAAACTCAAGTTACGATTGGCGCCTTACGAAAAGCTCGACGCGAACTTCGCTGGCGACACGTTGGAGGGTGTCTTTCAGACGCTTAGTGTGATCCCGACAAAATGGGGCGGCAAGCGATCGTTTTGCAACTCACTCTTAATCTACCATTACCGTGAGGCCACGCCCTTTTATCCGAAGAGTCAGTACGTGCCGAGCCTGGGTGATGGGTCGCCATTCCCCACGCCGGTGTTAGAGGAGATATCCGCCTGGGCCGAGGAGAGGACCAGGAAGGTCTACTGGGAAGAAAACCAGATCCTCATCTTCGACAATTCCAGATACATGCACGGCCGCACAGGATTTACGGATAGCCGTAGACGAATACTCGTGCGGATGGGCCACCTGAAAGGAAGGAGCTATGATCAAGATATCTGAGTACGACCCGCATTTGGTCGACGATATTGTTAAATTCCGGCGCGAGACTTATGTGCATAGCGGCAGGGATCCCGGCCATTCGAGCGCCTGGAGCAGTGACGACTTCGATCAGCGTGCCACCCACGTTGTGAAGTACGACGACGAGGGAGAAATCATCGGCGTTGTCAGAATCATCGGCGGCGAGAAGTGGACCATCGATGATTACTTCGACTTCACCTATGACAAATCGAATGGCGTGGAATTCGGCCGGCTGGCAATTTCAAAACCTTCGCACAAAGGCCAGCGAGTTTTGGCTGAGTTAATCAAAGCTGCTTGCAGCCACTGTGCGAAGCAGGGAAAGACTCACTTTTACGGCTTCGTAATCGCCCGGCTCAGGAAGGAGCTGCAGCGACTGGGCGTACCTTTCGAGGTACTTTCTCCAGCGGTGGCTCCGATGGGTGAAGACTCGTACCTTGTTAGATTTCGACTCGAGGAATTGATCCGGTTTTAACTCACCGACTCCCGTTTCAAGAAATAAGTTAGGACTTCCTGGCGTGCGGAGCTTCGGCTCATTGGGCTTGCAGTTTCGCCGCACTCCTTCGGCAACCCCGTCTCGCTCGATTTCGAGAATCCTACCGTTTACGTCATAACGCGAACCCCTCTGATCGCGTCGTGACGCCACTCCACCACGCTTCGCTCTCTTCAGCTCGTCATTCTGCAAACAACTTACGCCGGAAGTCCGCTTGGTCGCCGGACCATGGTCCTGCGGCAACGCCGATATATATTGTGTTCATAGCGCCTCCTTTCAGTCTCTTGTCAAAGACAGCCCTGAGTTTACTCAGGCGGGAGGCGCTTGCTTCATAACATCAAAGCCGTGCGGATCGGCTTTGCACTAAAAGTCGATTTGCGGTTCTTCGCTCCGGCTTCGCCGCCCGATGTGAGGCAAGGCTATGCCTTGCCGTCACGCTTGTAAAATATATTTGGGGCTGAGCCCCCGGTTCGGCCT